>Ga0233377_1000013_pt1 | contig 256749 bp, 211 predicted proteins | sample ElkDunMinimDraft_6_FD_191540 | JGI IMG/M metagenome (GOLD analysis project Ga0233377, IMG submission 191540) | Fecal eukaryotic communites from dung pellets of Tule Elk in California, USA - Elk Dung E36 | ecosystem: Host-associated > Mammals > Digestive system > Large intestine > Fecal...
ATTCAATGCGAAGATCAAAGCGTTCAGGGCACAGTTCCGGGGTGTGACGAACATAGAATTCTTCCTGTTCAGGCTGTCCAATATCTATGCTTAAAAAAATCAACCCCCCAGAAAGACAGACTGATCCTTTTCTGGACGAAACGAAGTTCCACCAGATAAACCTCTCTCCTAACGGTTCCCCGCCCAAAAACATTAAGGTGCTGGCCTCTTTTGCCATGATGAGCGGTTCTGCTTCCTTTTTAAAGACCATCATCTGACCTGTTGAATAACGATGTCCGGAAACTTCTACCGTACCTTTTGCCACGTATATGCCTCTTTCGAGATGTCCAGTGGGCAAAGTAAAGGCGGCACCTTTGTCTAATTCCACATGAAGGTAAAATAAAGGAGAATCCGTATTTACGCCGCTTTTGAGACCATAAGCCTCTCCCGCAATCATTCTCATCCAGACACCCTTGTCGGTATAGACAGGAAGGTCATCTGGTTTATAGTTAAAAAAGGTCGGGTCTGATTCTTCAACCTGTTCTGGAAGCGCCACCCAAGTCTGGATCATTTCCAGCTTGCTCCCCGCCAGGGCTGCAGGATCCTCGAACCTTTCAGAATGGGCAATGCCTTTGCCTGCAGTCATCCAGTTGACTTCCCCAGGCACTATTACTTGTTTCACCCCGAGACTGTCCTGATGGGTGACCTGTCCATTAAATAAATAACTGACCGTGGAAAGCCCGATATGAGGGTGAGGAAGGACATCCATAGAAGACATGGTTGAGCCCACATGCTCCACGGGACCAGCATGATCCATAAAAACGAAAGGACCCACCATCCTCCGCATGCGAAAGGGAAGAATCCGACGTACCTCCATCCCTGGAGCGATGGACGCCTGTCGTGCATTGATGACAATTTCGATCATTTCTTTTATCGATTGTTTAGCGACAAGGGGTAAGTTAAGGAATTTTAATTGCAGGACAATTCCTGGTTTTGGCATTTTAAAAAAACGGAGGTATTTTGACTGCCGTTATGGAACCGTACAGAAAAGGTTTAAAACAACTTTTTTGCCGTGGATGTTGGGTCAAGAAAATGTAACGGCCTTAATATTAAGTCGTTCACACCAGCCCAAAAAGCGGGTATGAACTTCCGCCAAAGCGTTTCTTTGTTCTTCGGAAAGAACCCCTTTTGATGAACGACTCACCGTCTGAAGCGGCAAACCTCGCAGTTGAAGAAAGTATTTTGCACTGACAGGATACACTTTTGAAATGATGGGCTCAGTACGGAAAATTTCTGACTGTATCCATTTTAAATCCTCTTTGCGATCCAAGCGGTGGGCATTCTCAGCTATCCAGGTGATGACTTCCGGATAAAAATTACCGGAAATAGGTGACATACCAGCGGCTCCCGCTTGAATGGAAGCAACAGCACTGCCGGAATGGGCGTTATATAATTGCAAAGGGCCATTTGCGGAAATTTGGAGTTTCTCCTCTATCATCTCCAAATTTTCCGAAGTGTCTTTGTGGTAAATGAACCGACCGGATCGCACCATGAAAGCGTACACCTCTGGAGAGATGATTCGCTTGTAGGGATTGGGACATTCGTAACTTCCCAGAGGAATGGAATCCGTCCGTAACAAGAATTGTTCGAGGTTCTGTATAAAGATTTGGTCATCCTCCTCCTTCCCCACAAAATGGCTGGAAATCAAAATTACCGCCTCTACACCAGAGGCGCCGATCTGCCGTGTAAACTCGGCTTTCTCTTCAATGGATTCTCCAAATGAGCCGGTGGCCACGACAGGTGCTTTTCCCGCAACCCTTTTTACTACATGGGAAGTTATAGACAATCTTTCGGGGGGGGTAAGGTGATACATTTCACTACTCAGGCAATTGGCAAAATATCCTTTAGCTCCAGCTTCCTCATAAAAATCGATCAAACGGCTCAAGCCATTAAAGTCAATGCTCATGTCCGCATGATAAGTAGTCAGCATTACCGGCACAAACTTTCCTTCTGCTCTCTTCATAGGAATCAACCCTTCTCCATGTACAAAATCAACCACCAGAGGACTTAAGGACAAGGCAGCCATATTTTTCAGAAAGGACCGTCTGGAGGAGTTAAATTGGTCGTTCATTTTTTTCATTCTTCATCTTTGCTTTAATGAAAGGAACGGGAAGATCCTTCCCATTCCTTTAGAGGGTTGCTATCTCATCCCCATATCCTTTGTCATTGGGTGTCCCACCAAAGCCTCGTTTTAAAGTTGTCCGCTCCTTGTTGAGCAACGGCCTCGGCGTAATTTTCTGCATTTAAAACCGGTTCATCATCCGGATACCGTAACCTGCGGGGAAATTCGCCTCCGGTTTCATTGTCAGGATAGTTGATCGGGACAAGCCGCGGATATCCGGACCTACGGACGTTGGCAAATGACTCGTAGCCATTCATAAAAGTGGCCGCCCAATATTGGGTATTAATTTGCTCCAATGCACCCTCCACATTGTTAATTCCCACAAACGGATGCTGGGTGAGGTAGGAGCTTATCTCGTCATCAGGGATTTGAGCGGATTCATCATATTGGCTCAGGATTTTCATGGCAGCTGTTACACCGTTTTCGTAAAATTCCTCGGCATCGCCACTGATCCAATTCCTAACCACTGCCTCTGCGAGCACAAACTGGACCTCTCCGTATGTTATAAACATCCGAGGACCGTCCAGTTTGGCATATACATCTCTGTTTATACCCGAATATTGATGTTCTTGCCCCGCGCTATTGGGATTGTAGCTGGGGTGGCTCTCCAGAGTTCCTCTGTCCAAACCATTTGGAAGCCCTTTCTGGATAGCTGGATCGGTATTTTTAGTCGTTACGTCTGTTGGATCGGTGTAGACCGCCACCGTATATTTTAGCCGGGGGTCATTATGGTTGTATAAAAAATTAAAGTATGTCTCACTGATTTTCCCGGGAGTCCTAGTGGATACGCTGAATATCCAGCTCATCCCATTGGCCAATGCATCCATGGTCCCGGTGGCGTCAGTGCCTCTGATCATCAGGTTGTCCTCATTGGAAGTAAAGACACCTCCAGAAAAGGCCTTTTTCACCCACGCTTCTGCTGTGGTCGGTTCGACTTTGGAAAGACGCATTCCCAGTCTCAGCATCATCGAATTCCCCAGTTTTTTCCACTTTTCCAAATCCCCATCATAGGCAATATCTGCCGCAGCATAATTATTCTGATTGGCATCCAGCTTACTTACCGCATCGTCCAATTCACTTAGCATGTGGTAGTAAATGTCCTTTTGGCTGTCGTACTTTGGTTTAAAGATCTGCTGGTAGTATCCAAGACTTGCTTCGGAATACGGCACATCCCCGTACATGTCGGTAAGCCGATGAAAAACAATCACCTTCCATATTCTTGCCATTTGATAAAGGTTGTGGTGCTCGGGATTATCCTTTGACAGCTGGATGACGTCTTCAATCAGTTTGGCGGGACGGGACTCGGATCCGGAACCATAGGTGGATTTCCACAGCAGTTCATTATTACCTTTGTGGTACACATACTTGTCACCATGGAAATCAAATATCCCCACGTTGCTAAGAGAAGCAAAATGTTGGACAAAGCAGGAGCCATAATAAAGACTGTTGGCATCATCCCCCCGAGCAGTTCGAAGCTGTGCCGTGGTAAACAAATATGACGGATTAAATTGATCAGCGGTAACAGCGTTGGGGTCCTTGTTGAGTTCCTCAAAATCCCCATAACAGGCTCCCAATGCCAAGAGGCTGCATAGAAACCCTATATAATGTGCTTTGATTTTCATGTCGTTTTGATTTAGAAAGCCAATAAAAATTTTAGAATTTCACATTTACATTAAAGCCATAACTTCTTGTCGGAGGCAAGGCATTTGACTCTATTCCCTGGCTGTTTCCCGCATACAAATTGGTCTCGGGGTCAATCCCTGGAGAGCGTTTCATCAATATCTGAAGATTTCTTCCCACTAAAGAAACACTGGCACCTTTGATGAACTTGATTTTTTCGTAAACACGTCCGGGCAAATTGTAAGTAAGTGCCACGTTTCTTAACTTGATAAAGCTAGCGTCGTAAATGTAGTCATCTAGGGCATCTCTTCTTCTTACTACAATGGCTCGGTTGTTTACCCGGTCTGCAGTGACAAGAACCTGATTGACTTCCCCATTTTCGGTAACACCGGGAAGAACTACTCCTTCCGCCCTTCCCAAAAGCGAACCTGGCGACATTCCCCGATGGTCCAAACCATAATTGGTATCCGAATAGATCATTCCCCCAAATTTGCCATCGATCAATACAGAAAGATGAAAAGCCTTATAGCTGAAGTCATTCATGATCCCACCGGTCCACTTGGGTACACCTGAACCAAATGCTACCACATCTGTGGGAACAACGGGCAAACCTGTATCATCAATGATATCTCTTCCCTGCGCATCCGTTTTTATAGTGCGGCCAACAATCTGCGAATATTCCTCTCCCTCGATATGTTTGATAAAAGCCTTGGTTGTAGTAGCCAAAATAAGCTCGTTTGACGTATTGGAAATTTTCAGGACTTTGCTTTTGTTATACCCCATATTGGCGGAAATATCCCAGCTGAACTCGCCCAGTTCCAAGGGCTTTGCGGTAAGTAGCATCTCTATTCCCCGGTTGCGGATACTGCCGACGTTGACAGAAACTCCCGAATACCCGCTAGTGGTGGAAATGCTCTCTATCGCAATATCATTGGTGGTGTTTTTGTTATAAACTGCCACATCAAAGCCCAGCCTGTTTTGAAAAAACCTGACATCCAGCCCAGCTTCAAACTCATCCACGCTCAGTGGCCGCAATTTGTTGTTGGGAACTATCTGCTGATTGATAGTGCCCAGCGGCTTCCCATCGTAGTTATAGTCCAACAAACCATAAGTGAGGTACAGCCCGTATGGATCCGTGTCCCCGCCCACAGAAGCATAGGCAACTCTTAGCTTCCCAAGACTAATGGCTTTCGGCAACTCAATAGCATCGGATAAAACAAAGCTCAAACCTGCGGAAGGATAAAAATAATTGTTGGATTCAGGGCTGAGTGTAGAAAACCAGTCGTTCCTTCCTGTAAGGTTAAGGAAAAGGAAATTCTTATAGCTTAATTCCATTGTTCCAAAAATGGAGTTGATCTTTTTGTTATACACCTGTGTGGTCGTATTCCTAGTAGAAGTGTTGTTCACTACATGCAACTGTGGAATAACAAAGCCCAAACCCGTGATCGAGGTCGTGTAGCGGTGTTGTGACATTAGATTTCCTCCCAAATTCACGGCAAGTCCAAAATCATCATTCAAGCTCTTATCCATACCAATCAAGCCTTCAAAATTTCGCTCCCAAAAATTCATGGTTCTTTGATCAATCTGGCCGTTTTGACGGAAGCCTGTCCCGTCAGGAATAATATTGTCTCCTTTAAAGGTGTAAAAATCCTGTCCAGCCCGCCCTTGGACAAACAACCAATCTAGTATGTTCCATCTGGCTGTCACCGATGCAATGAACCTGTCTTTTTGGGTCTTATTGCTCATCCGGTTCAATACATAATAGGGATTGGTGGCATTGAGGTCTGTCCCCAATACTTTCTCACGAAAATCTTCCTGATACCCAGGTGCCAGCGCGCTAGTGGGCATATTGCTGTTGACAAAAAGAATGGTCCCTCCGCTACTGCCCTGTGTCCCTGTCAATACATACCTGTTTTTGACCGATTCAGAGATATAATCCACATTGGCAGAGATAAGGAGGTCCTGGGTTGCCTTTTGGCTTAAGCCAAGACTGATGTTGTTGCGAGTTAGCCCGGCATTGGGAATAATTCCTTTGTTTCGCATATTCGTCACACCCACCCTGAAAGAACCATTGTCGCTGCCCCCTGTGAAAGACAGGTTATTGCTGGAGGTAAACCCTGACCGGTAAAAATCATCAAGCACCTGATCCTTGACATAGGCATAGGGCCGCTGGACACCATCCAACTGGACCGTCATGGAATTATCGTAGGGTGCTCCCCAATGGTTTTGACTGTGGTTGGCCGCGTCTTGCTGACTGGCTGGCTTGACGCCGCCATAGCCTTGGCCATATTCCTTCTGTAGCTGCCAGATGTAATAGGGAACTTCAAAAGTGTTGTGGGTGGTATATTCCACCCCTATCCCCGCCTGTCCCCGGCCTGATTTTGTGGTGATCACAATAGCACCATTCTTGGCACGCGACCCGTACAAGGCGGCTGCAGTCGCTCCTTTTAAGACCGTTATCTCTTCAATGTCATCAGCATTGATGCTTGATATGTTATCTCCCCAGTCGGGATTGGCGCCTCTCGGGCTTCCAAATTGGGTATTATCCATGGGAAGCCCATTAATAATGTATAAGGGTTGGTTATCACCAGAGATGGAGGTATTTCCCCGAATAGTCACCCTGCTCGACCCGCCCGGTCCTGCCCCTATCCCGGTCACGTTAACCCCTGCTACTTTACCCACTAGAGCATTGGCAAAATTTGTTTCTCTACCTTTGGAAAATCCCTCCCCTTCCAACTTGGTAACGGAGTAACCCAAGGCTTTGGTTTCCTTGCGTATGCCCAAGGCCGTTACTACCACTTCCTGTAGTGATTGCTGATCTTCCAATAAAGTGATGATAAATTCGGTCCTAGCGCCGACAACCATCTCTTGTGAAACATAGCCAATGTAGGAAAAGACAAGTACATCTGTCCCCACAATCTCCTCCAACACAAAACTTCCTGACAAATCAGTTACTGTCCCCTTGCCAGTGCCTTTAACCATAATACTTACCCCTATTAATGGCTCCCCAACATCATTGACCACTCTTCCCTTCACGCTTGCCCATTTAAACGCGGTAACCACGCCACCCAACTTATCTTCACTCATGCTTTCTGGTTTGTGGTAAATCCCCTTCTCTTCATAGACATATTCCATGGAATATCCCTCTATGGAGAACAGCATAAATGCCAAGACACTCACTAATCTGGTTTTCCAATTGCCCCTTTTCATGGTCTTATTGATTTCTGGTAAGGTTTTAGTTATTTCTGTTTTTTGTTATGTTTTATTGTCTTTCAATATTTTTCTTTCTCTTCATTGAGGTTTTTTAACTATTGTAATCGCCACATCCTCTCTTGCTTCTATATACCTTAATATCTCTACAAATGGACTATTACAGATACATCATTTTTTTGCACAGTCACGAAATAATTTATTTTAACCATTTATAATGATCAAAAAATGAAATATCATATTATTTTAACTATATAAGACAATACTTAATACTGTTCAACCCCTACAAGATCCATGGAACGCATAATCCCCTATCTTTTATTACCTTTGTGGCCTAAAGCGTAGAGACATGAAAAAACCTTTCTCGGTAGTATATGAGGACAACCACCTTTTAGTGGTCAATAAAGCAGCAGGAGTATTGGTACAGGGGGATAAAACCAGAGACAAAACCCTCACCGACTATTGCAGAGACTATATTGCCCATAAGTACAATAAACCGGGAGATGTCTTTTTACATCCTGTCCACCGCCTGGACAGGCCTGTCAGCGGTTTGGTGGTCTTTGCCAGAACCTCTAAAGGCCTAGAAAGAATGATGGAGCTGTTCCGCCGGCGGGAAGTCCATAAAGTCTACTGGGCAATTGTTAAAAAAAGGCCCGCCAATGAAATGGGAAAGCTGACCCATTGGTTGGTGAAAGATGAGCAAAAAAACATCGTTACCGCTTACGAAAAGGAAGTGCCGGGAAGCCAAAAAGCGGAACTGTACTACAAGCGCCTAGGCAAACTTAACGATCATTGGCTGTTGGAAATAAGGCCTGTGACAGGGAGGCCCCATCAGATCCGTGTGCAGCTCGCCTCAATGGGATGCCCCATCCGTGGCGACATTAAGTATGGATTTTCAAAACCAAATGCCGACGCATCGATTAATTTGCATGCCTTCCATTTGGTATTTGTCCATCCTATTAAGAAAGAAAAACTCTTTTTGAGGGCAGGGCTTCCGCCAGAACCGTTTTGGGAACAGTACCTTGAATTCGAAGATGTCAAAGCAAAAGACCAACATCTGGACAATAGCTTTAGCGGCTAATAGGATGTAATCGGAAGAAGTGGGAAATAAGAAGCTCAAAGTAAGGAGTAAAACGTTGCAGAAGGGCGACTGATGCCGTCCACGGTCGACAGCAATAAAATAGCCAAGGCCTCTTAGCCACTGATTTCCGTCCGCCTGCTTCCAACGTCTTCTTAATTCTTGAATCTCCTATCATCGTGCGATTTTACATGAATCACGCTTGACTATTTGTTCTGGTTCTGGGATCTTGATATCCGATACTCCCGCTATGCCAAAATCACCTCGATTCCCTTTTCTTCTAGTTTAGAGATATAGTGGCTGGAAAGCCCCTTATCTGTGATGATGGTGTGGATATCTTCCAACCCACAGATCCTTCCAAATCCCTTTTTACCAAATTTGCTGGAATCGACCAAAACGATTGTGCGTTGGACCGAGCGGATCATGAGGTTATTGAGATGGGCTTCCATCATATTGGAGGTGGTCAACCCGTAGTCCAAGCTGATGCCGTCTACACTTAAAAACAGCTTACTACAGGCAAAATTCGCAATCATTTCCTCTGCATAATGGCCCACGACGGAGCTACTGCTTTTCCGGACGCTTCCCCCCAGCTGGACTATTTCAATTTCTGGTGAATCCATGAGCGCCATGGTGACATTCATGGCACCCGTAAGGACGGTCAGGGGGAGCTTTCGGGGGATAGCCTGTGCAAAAGCCACCACGGTGGTCCCCGAGCCCACAATAACAGCTTCCCTTTCCGAAAGAAATTCTATGGCTTTTTTGGCAATTGCTTGCTTCTCCTCCACATGAACAAGCTCCTTTTCATTGACAGGACTGTCGTTAACATAGGGATAAATTGGAGTCGCACTGCCATGGGCACGAAACAACAGGCCCTTTTCCTCCAACATCCGGAGATCCTTCCTTACCGTTGCCATGGTTACCCCCATTTCCTTGCTCAGCGCCGCCACGCTGACATAACCCTCCTTCTGGAGCTTGTCCAGTACTAACTTGTGTCTCTCCGCAATGCTCATATTCCAACAATTTCCGACAAATTGCCTTAAAAAATCAAAAAAAAGAAACAAAAAGCAACCATTGTTTTTCTAATTGTTGCTTTTTATCTTACTTTATCATTCAAAATATATTTAAATGAATAGGAAAGAAAATCTACTCCTGCTGAAAAACAACGATGTACTTTGGGATCTTGCCATCATCGGGGGAGGGTCTTCCGGATTGGGAGTGGCCATGGATGCTTTATCCCGAGGGCTGAAGGTTGTCCTGTTGGAGAAGGGTGATTTTGCAAAGGGTACTTCCAGCAGAAGCACCAAACTCGTTCATGGGGGAGTAAGGTACCTCGCGCAAGGTGATTTTCTATTGGTATTGGAAGCTTTAAAAGAAAGAGGCAGGTTATTGCAAAATGCGCCACACCTAACTTATGACCAAGCTTTCATCATTCCCATCTATTCGTTTTTTGACCGCTTAAAATATTCCATCGGGTTGAAGATCTATGACTGGATGGCAGGCAAACTTCGTATCGGAAAGTCTAAATTTTTGTCTCGAAAAGAGACGGAGGAAAGATTGCCGATGGTAAAGAAAAATGGTTTAATAGGCGGGGTGGTGTACCATGATGGGCAGTTTGACGATGCGCGCCTGGCCCTCAACCTCGCCCAGACCTGCCATGAAAAGGGCGCATGTGTATTAAATTACGCCAAAGTCAGCCGGATCACCAAGGATTCAGCCGGCATCATCGACGGAATAGTGGTCAGTGACATGATGGATAAAAACACTTTCCATATCAAGGCCAAGGCTGTCGTAAATGCTACGGGGGTATTCTCCGATAAAATAAATCGAATGGATATGCCTGGGACCCCAAAGACAATCCAACCCAGTCAGGGCATACATCTTGTACTCGACCAATCGTTTCTTGGCGGATCGGACGCCCTGATGATCCCGGAAACGTCCGACGGGAGGGTGCTTTTTGCTGTACCCTGGCACGGAAAACTGGTTGTCGGGACGACAGATACCATCCGCGAAAAAGCGAAACTGGAACCTGAACCCCTTCAAAAAGAAATAGAGTTTGTCTTAAAAACAGCGGGCGATTACCTCAGTAAAAAGCCTACCCGGGCGGATGTACTTGCCGCCTTTGCCGGATTACGCCCCCTAGCTGCCCCAAAAGAAGGAAGCACCAAGACAAAAGAAATATCCCGAAGCCATAAAGTACTGGTATCCAAAAGCCATTTGATCACGATCACGGGAGGTAAATGGACAACTTTCCGCAAAATGGGAGAAGACACGGTGGACACTTATTATAAAGTTAAAGGTCTAAATCCCTCAGCAAGTACATCGGCCCATCAAAAAATACATGGCTATACCAATACCTTACCGGAGGGTTATATGAAGGTTTATGGAGTGGATGCAAGTCAAATAGCGGCTATCCAAAAGGAAAACCCATCCATGGCAACAAAACTTCATCCCAACTATCCCTACACGGAAGCACAAGTGATCTGGGCAGTAAGGGAGGAGATGGCTTTGAAGGTGGAAGATGTATTGTCGAGGAGGATCCGTCTTTTGATTTTGGATGCCAAAGCTGCCTTGGAAGTCGCCCCCCGTGTTGCCGCATTGATGGCGGAAGAATTGGGAAAAGATACCGATTGGATAAGAGATGAATTGGAGGATTTTGATAAATTAGCAAAAAAATACATCATCAATTGATAAACCCATGAGTAATAACCACCAATATATACTGGCTCTGGATCAGGGAACGACCAGTTCAAGAGCCATTATTTTTAATAAAAAAGGACAGATCGAAGCCGTTGCCCAAAAGGATTTTGAACAGAAATTTCCCAAGCCAGGCTGGGTGGAACATGACCCGGTGGAAATATGGACTTCTCAGGTCTCCGTCGTTACCGAGGCACTTAGCAAAAAGAACCTGAAAGCCGGTCAAATTGCTGCCATAGGGATCACCAACCAAAGGGAAACGACCATACTCTGGGACCGAAATTCCGGTAAGCCGCTCTACAATGCCATCGTCTGGCAAGACCGGCGAACCTCGGCCTACTGCAACCGCTTGAAGGAAGAAGGGCATTCAGAGATGATTAATGACAAAACCGGATTGGTCATCGATGCCTATTTTTCTGGAACCAAGATTAAATGGATATTGGACAATGTGGAGGGCGCAAGGGAAAAAGCAGAAAGAGGCGAAGTCTGCTTCGGCACGGTAGACAGTTGGCTGGTCTGGAAATTGTCCGGAGGAAAAGAACACCTTACCGACATCACCAATGCCAGCAGAACCATGTTGTTTAACATCCACGACAAGCAATGGGATCAGGAGCTGTTGGATCTTCTGGAAATCCCTGCCAGTGTATTGCCAGAGGTTAAATCCAGTAGCGAGATCTATTGCCGCACCTCCGGAGATATTTTTTCAGCCCAAATACCCATAGCAGGTATTGCGGGAGATCAACAGGCAGCCCTGTTCGGACAACTGTGCCATGAGCCCGGCACGGCGAAGACTACCTACGGCACCGGCTGCTTTTTGGTCATGAATACCGGAAACAAACCTGTCAAATCCCAAAATCAGTTGCTGACCACCATCGCCTGGCAAATCGGGGAGGATGTGACCTATGCCTTAGAAGGAAGTGTTTTCATTGGCGGAGCCGCCATTCAATGGTTAAGAGATGGGCTGGAGCTTTTCCGTCATGCCAGCGAAAGTGAGGTATTGGCCACCAGCATAGATGACAATGAGGGAGTCTATTTTGTACCTGCCCTCACCGGGCTAGGTGCGCCTTATTGGGACCAAGATGCCAGAGGCGCTTTTTTTGGTATCACAAGGGGGACTACCCGTGCCCATTTCACCAGGGCTGCGTTGGAAGCCATTGCCTATCAGGTCACTGATGTGCTCAAGGCGATGGAAAGAGACAGCGGGGAATCCACCAAGGAAATGAAGGTGGATGGCGGGGCCGTAGCCAACAATTTTTTGATGCAGTTTCAGACCAATCTGATCCAATGTGACGTGGCGCGTCCAAAAATAATCGAAACCACTGCTTTGGGTGCCGCCTATCTGGCGGGATTGGCAGTCGGCTATTGGAGCGACAAGGAAGAGTTAAAGAGCATGTCGGAAACGGATAAAACCTTCTCTCCGGTCATGGACCAAAAGGAAGTAGATTCCTACCTTAATTTTTGGCATAAAGCCGTTGAAAGATCTAAAAACTGGATAGAGGAATAATATGAATATTTTTGTTGCAGAATTCGTCGGAACGGCACTCCTAATTACCATGGGTGCAGGAGTAGTAGCCAATGTGATACTTGAAAAAACCAAAGGACATAGCAAAGACGGTTGGATGGTCATCACCACAGCTTGGGCCTTGGGTGTTTTTATAGGTGTTGTAGTAGCCGGGCCATATAGCGGCGCTCACCTCAACCCAGCAGTAAGTATTGGGCTGGCGGTGGCAGGCTCCTTTGAATGGGCCTTGGTACCTGGATATATTGCTGCACAGGTATTAGGCGCAGCATTTGGCTCATTTTTAGCATGGTTGGTTTATAAGGACCATGTTGATGCGACTCCTGAGCCCGCCTTAAAGTTTGCACCCTTCGGCACTGTCCCTGCCATTCGCAATTACTCCATGAACTTCATCTCCGAATTAGTAGGCACCTTTGTGTTGATCTTTGTAATACTCTATTCGACTGGTGCATCCTTAGAGGATGATAGTGCCACACCTATCGGCTTAGGTGCCTTGGGTGCGATACCCGTTGCCTTCCTTGTATGGGTGATCGGCTTGGCATTGGGCGGAACAACGGGATATGCCATCAATCCAGCCAGGGATCTTGGCCCTCGCATCATGCACCAAATCCTGCCGATTAGGGGGAAAGGAGGAAGTGACTGGGCCTACAGCTGGGTGCCAATATTGGGCCCTATTGTGGGCGCGGCCTTGGCGGGGGGACTGTACCTGCTACTTGGGGAAGGGAACATGGGATGATTTATCTCTTTTGACTCCCCCATGTTTAGCGTCTGAATCCACTGTTCCGGTTTAAGAGGCAGGGCTCATTAAAAATTTCTGAGCATAATCGAATAAGTGCACCCTTTCTACAGTGCCTGAAGTCACATAGCTGGGCAAAATTGCCAAGCAACGAATCCCGACAAAAATTAGCGTCTCCCTTTCAGAGGATCGTCCCGGTCAACCCGGGACGGGTCCTCAACTACCCCTAATCTTGCCGACGTTCCGGCACGAACCACTTGTACCGTGTTCAAATCAAACGCTCCCGTCTATAAATCATGTCCGCTCTACGATTGTTCTAATGTGCTATAGGATTCTCTGCTTCGTTCCGTGAATAAATCAAGACCGCCCACGCATTTTTCATCCCCGCCCATCAATATATCAAATGCGCTATAGGATTTTTTACTTCCGCCCTTGTGTGATCTACAACCACCCACGCATCTTTCACCTCCGACCCTGTGCAAATCAAGGTCTCCCATGCAGGTTTTCCCCCGGCCCGCAATCAAAACATCCATGCTTGTTAACCTCTATAACTGCTCCGCATCGGGTCAATGGTGTCTCTTCCATCCAGGGACGCATCTTATCGCCAGCCGGACGCTGTCGCAAAGAATCGGGATGCCGTGCTTAAACTTACCGGGGGTTCCTAGCAACCCACGCTCAAGCCGCTATGAATTTGGCTATCCCTTCCGTACGCATTTTTTCTACAAGATGGGAATGGCTGCTTGCTTCCGCTGAAAAAGCAACTCCCGCTTCTTTCGTCCGTATAGTTTATAAAAATTATTATTCAACTGATTTTGCTCCCTCTATGCGTTTTTCTTTTAAGCGAATATCATTTTTGATCATAATCTTAACCCTTCTTCAACATCAACCGGCCACAGCCCAAAGCACAGACACGGGCAACTGGCTCATGTATTTCGGCAACCAAGCCATCAATGACCAGTGGAACTGGCACAATGAGATCCAGTACCGAAACTACGATATCATCGGGAATATGGAACAGTTGCTATTACGGACCGGCATTGGATATAACTTGACAGAAAGGAATAATAACCTGTTGCTCGGCTACGGGTTTATCCATTCGCAATCCTACCTACCTCCTCTGTCCGAGAAAGTCAAGTCCGACGAACACCGTATTTTCCAGCAATTTATCAATCGCCACCGCGTCGGTAGGCTGCACTTTCAACACAGGATCAGGGCGGAAGAACGCTTTCTCCCTGACGATTTTAAAGTCAGAGGCAGATATTTTCTGTCTTTAAACCTCCCCTTCAACAACGCAACCATCAGCAAAAATACGCTCTATCTTGCTGCCTACAATGAGATCTTCCTCAACGCCCAGGAAAATATCTTTGACCGGAATAGGATTTATGCGGGTTTAGGTTTCGGTCTCCACCAGTCTATCCGGCTGGAACTGGGGATGATGTCACAGATTTACACGGATAGCCACAGAAACCAATTTCAGATAGGCTTGTATAACAATTTGCCATTTTAACTTCCGCAGCAAGATTCCTGCGAAGGAGAAGGAAAAGTTCAAAACCATTCGGGCTGACAAAAAAAAGCGGATCCCTTCAGGAATCCGCTTTTTTTTTGTATAATGGTCTGAAATGAATCTATTCAGTAGCGCTTTCCGCCAAAACAATGATTTTATTGTCCTTTACCTCTACCACTCCCCCATTGACTGTCAACGAAATCCTTCTCTCTGCTGTAGTAAAGGAAACAACCCCTTCTGCCAAAGCAGATATAATGGGAGCATGGTTTTTTAACACCTGAAAAGAACCATCAGCGCCAGGAAAGCTGGCTTCAGAGACTTCTCCTTGAAATACTTTTTTATCAGGCGTTATTATTTCTAAATGCATAAGTCAATTTATTAGGCTAGGATTTCTCCTTCTGTTGATTTATCTATCCTCTCTCCTACCGAGAAGGGGTAAAACACAAATTATTGCTGCTATAGGCCATGAAGCCCGCCGTCAAAGATTATCTAACTTCAGCAAGCATTTTCTCTCCCTTGGCAATGGCATCTTCAATACTTCCCACCAAGTTGAATGCTGCCTCAGGAAGATGATCCAATTCACCATCCATAATCATGTTGAAGCCCCTGATGGTATCTTTGATATCAACCAGTACTCCTTTGAGGCCGGTAAACTGTTCAGCTACGTGGAATGGCTGGGAAAGGAACCTTTGAATTCTCCTCGCTCTACCTACGACAAGCTTATCCTCTTCGGAAAGTTCTTCCATACCAAGAATGGCGATGATATCCTGAAGTTCCTTGTAACGCTGAAGGATTTCCTTCACATTGGTAGCACAGTTGTAATGCTCTTCTCCAAGAATTTCAGGAGAAAGAATCCTTGAAGTGGAATCCAAAGGATCCACCGCAGGATAAATACCAAGTTCTGCAATTTTCCGAGAAAGAACCGTGGTGGCATCCAAGTGGGCGAAAGTCGTTGCTGGAGCAGGGTCGGTCAAGTCATCCGCAGGTACGTAGACTGCCTGTACAGAAGTGATGGATCCGTTTTTGGTTGAAGTAATCCTCTCCTGCATCACCCCCATCTCTGTAGCCAAAGTAGGCTGATAACCCACTGCAGAAGGCATCCTTCCAAGAAGGGCGGAAACTTCCGAACCGGCTTGTGTAAAACGGAAAATATTATCAATAAAGAAAAGAATATCCTTACCTGCACCCTCGCCTTCTCCATCACGGTAATATTCCGCCAACGTAAGTCCTGTAAGAGCAACCCGCGCACGAGCTCCCGGAGGCTCATTCATCTGACCGAACACAAAGGTAGCCTTTGAGTCTTCCAGTGTTTTTAGATCCACTTTGGAAAGATCCCATCCTCCTTCAGTCTCCAAGGAATGCACAAAATTCTCTCCGTAAGTAACGATACCCGATTCGATCATCTCCCTAAGAAGGTCATTTCCCTCCCTGGTTCTTTCACCTACACCGGCGAAAACAGAAAGACCGGAATATGCTTTGGCGATATTGTTGATCAACTCCTGGATCAATACGGTCTTACCCACACCGGCACCACCGAACAATCCGATTTTACCTCCTTTTGCATAAGGCTCAATCAAGTCAATAACTTTAATCCCTGTATATAAAACCTCTGTAGAGGTAGAAAGATCTTCAAATCTTGGAGCTTGGCGGTGAATAGGAAGACGTTTGGAACTGATCGGTTGTGGAAGCCCGTCGATGGCTTCACCTACCACGTTAAACAACCTACCTTTTATGCCTTCACCAGTCGGTACCGAGATGGGAGCTCCGAGATCGATTGCTTCCATTCCCCTTACCATCCCTTCGGAAGAGTCCATTGCTATCGTCCTCACCCTGCTTTCGCCAAGGTGTTGCTGCACCTCTAGGATAACTTTTTGACCATTCTCTTTGGTAACTTCAAGAGCATCAAGAATATTAGGTAATTTACCGCCTTCAAAGGAAATGTCCACTACGGGACCAATTACCTGAACTATCTTACCAGTATTCGCCATTTTTGTATTTTAAATATGAAAGGGAATTTTACTTTTCTTAATCGAGTGCAAAATTAACACATAATGCTTAAAACCAAAGGATGTTTTAAAAATTAATCCCATTCCTTTGCTACTATTGCTACTTACCAGTCCGGCTATTGAAATAATCAGAAAATCCTCCTCGCCCTGACCACCCGCTTGGACCAATAATTGGAGTACACATTGTCCTCGGTCACCCCCAAAGACGTCGAAGAATGGATAAACTGGATGTCCCCCCTTCTTGCAGAGGTGACAATTCCGGCATGGGTGACTTTTCTTCGGCTCTTGCCAGTGGCAAAGAACACCACATCTCCTTTTTCCAGGTTGTGAATGGATACCTTTTTCCCGATTTTGCTCTGGTCTGCCGACGTTCTTGGCAAAGCCACCCCCACGCTGTTAAAAGAGAGGTACACCAAGGCAGAACAATCTATCCCCGCTCTTGTGGTGCCTCCATACCTATAAGGAGTGCCCCGAAATGATTTGGCTGTCTCTACTACCTGGTTGATGTTTTGGCTTCTTATTTTCCGTGTAGGAGAGCAGGAGGAGAAATGGACTAGAACAAGGATCAGGAATACATAAAAAAAAAGTTGATAAATGGTTTTTCCGACGCCGACGCTCATAAGACTTCATATAATATTTCCCAATAATACACAACTAAACTATTTGATACAAAATCTTGCCGTTAGATTTCTGTCCTCGAAAACTATAGAGCAGACGCAGGGCGACCTTTTCATGCCGGGGCAGACCAATCGCAGGGATTCGTCACTTTAACCATTAATCAGCCCCAGCTTTCCTACAACGGCTTATTCCAGCCCAAATTTCGTTGACTAGGCTGAGCCCCTTCTGATGATAAAATAGTATAATTTTTTGGCAAAATGCAATAGGAGCCATCTGTTATAAAATACCATCTTTGTCTTATCCGGAGACCATGTTTTTGGAATCCACCCACCTTCGAAAACATCGCTCGCCAGGCGAAAGTACCTTGGCTACGGAAATAGATAAACGACAGCTGATGTAAAGGAGCTGTGGATAAGTGCAAAAAAACTTTAAGATTATAACAAAGTGTTGCAAACAATGAAGAGACTGTAGCCATTGCAACAGAAAATGGTTGATTTCATCACTACAACCAGAGCTGGCCTATTCAACAAATTTTTAAAGTACAAAAAAATATGACTTCAAATATCAAGACCATTACGCAAAAGGCCTGTCTAACGGCAGGCGTAATAGGGGCATCTCTCGTCGGGCTCTCCGCCCAAACACAGCCGGAGAAAAACTATATTGAACATAAAGTGGTATTCCAACAAGATGAAAAGTATGGGGGATGGCCGGCAAATCATGGAATATGGGCTTGGGAAGATGAGATCTTAGTAGGATTTGTAGCCGCTTCCTATAAACAGTCCCACGCTGGTTTACATACCTACGAACCCAGCTCTGCAGAAAACCGATATGCCCGCAGTATGGACGGTGGGGAAACTTGGGAAATTCAGGATGCTTTCTCCATTGGACAGACCGCTTGGGGCCACGACAACAACATTTCTCCTGACCGGGCGGTAAAGCCTGAACCATTAAAGAAAGCCATTCCTGAAGTGGATTCTCCGGATTTTCTGCTGACCTTTCTCAGACACAACAACAATGATGGACCGTCCCACTTCTATTATTCACCAGACAAAGGGCAACGCTGGAAAGGGCCCTATACATTCCCCAATATGGGCACAGCCGGCATTGCCAATCGGACCGACTACCATGTAGAGGGAAAACAAACCCTCGGCGTCTTTGTAACCGCGGCCAAATCAAACGCTAAAGAAGGGCGGGTAGCTTTTGTAAGAACAAAAGATGGCGGACTCAATTGGGATCTTGTGTCCTGGATCACCGCTGAGCACGGCGGGTTTGATATCATGCCATCTTCACTCCGGCTATCGGAGACTGAGTGGCTGACCACTATCCGTACACGGCTCGAGAATGGCCAAAACCTGATCTCCAGCTATAGGTCAACAGATAACGGCAACACATGGAATAGGCTCAAAGACCCTGTGCCTGACACTGGCAAAGGAGGATCTCCCCCAGCTTTAGTCAAGCTAACCGATGGCAGGTTGGCTTTGGGTTATATCCATAGAAGTGAATTTGGATCAAGGGTACATGTGCGCTTCAGTAATGATGAAGGCCAAACTTGGGGAGACGAGATTATATTGCGGAATGGGGACGGGGCCAATAGAGATGTTGGTTACCCAAGGATGGTTCAAAGGAAAGACGGGAAACTGGTCATTATTTATTACTGGAACAATGTGCTTGACGAAACAGCGAAGCCCTATAGATACATCGCGGCCACGATCTTCGACCCCAAAGATTACCAATAAATTCGGCTGTCATCGGTTATGCTGTACGGCAAATTTTACCACGCCTAGACCAGCTGATGAGCAAATATAGGCTTTGGCTATCGAGGCCGGCTGGGACAGCGAGGGACAATAACTTGTCTCTACCGGCTTTATTGCTTATGTGGCCTGATTTTTTTCTGCATTTTCGACCCCTGAAAAAATATTAAAGAACATGAAGCGTTTCCGTAGATAAAGTCTGACTTTATTACCAAAGCTGGTTCATTTTGTTTAAAATTGTCAGAAAGAATAAGGGCATGCTATAAAGGAAATTCATCAAAACAAACGATTTCTTCCCGAAAGACGTGGATCAAATTTAATCTGCCCAGATATCGGAATATGAGTAAAGAAGATTTTAGAAAATTACCTTTGCACAAGAAAATTCACCTCTTATATACAGAGGGTACCTTTGTGGTAGACATACGCTACTATACTTATAAGGTCAACCTATATGTATTGGGCAAGGATCTGATCGAAGTTTTCTATAACCATAAGCTGGACAAGATCGACAAAATTGATTTTTTGAACCGCCACCACTCGCGGATGAAATTTTACCTGGACCAAATCAGTTTGGACCAGATGTCCTGAGGGAACATGATTTTCATCTACCCGCATTTCAGCGAAATAATGCCGATCTAATTCCACACCCTATTCGCCAAAGGGAATGGCTGCCCTCTCCGAGAAGATCAACGATGCAGCGTTTTATTCCGTGGACCCTCAAAAACCTAACGTAAACAAAAAAGGAAACAACGCGGACCAGTCGCTTATCCTATTGTAACCCAGCTGAAAAAAAGCTATAGAAACATTCGCCTGTTCCCATCGAAATATTACGCCTTCTTTGAGTACTTTTGTGAAATGGATGATGTCACGACGGGATCATGATCCCCAACTTCGCCCCTATTTTCACCAAACAATCCAGCGCCATCCCTCGTAAGATGTTTCCTCAGGTTGTTTAAAAAAACTTACACCATGGACAGTATCTATTTCTGGATTATCTTCAATGTCTTCGTCCTCTTAATGCTGGCATTGGATCTTTTTGTGTTTCACCGCAAAGCCCATGAGGTAAAAGTCAAAGAGGCATTGCTTACCAGTCTTTTCTGGATAGCACTGGCCTTGATCTTTAATGTAATCATCTACTACTGGATGGGCGAACAATCCGCTATGGAATTTCTCACCGGCTATTTGATTGAGAAATCCCTCAGTGTAGACAACCTGTTTGTATTTATTCTGATCTTTAACTATTTCGGCGTGGCGCCAAAGTACCACCACAAACTGTTGTTCTGGGGTGTTTTGGGTGCGTTGGTTCTCAGGGCCATATTCATCCTGGTGGGGGTGGCGCTTATTACGAAATTCCACTTTCTCATCTATATTATGGGCGCCTTCTTGGTATATACCGGTATAAAAATGGCTTTTTCCCATGGCACCGAATTGGATCCTGACAACAACCCTTTGGTAAAATGGGCCAGTAAACATCTGCCTATGAAGAGAACCTCTGAGGAAGGGAAATTCTTTGTACGGGAAAATGGAAAGCTTTTCTTTACTCCCCTATTCCTGGTACTGATCATGATTGAAAGTACGGATGTGGTCTTCGCGGTGGACTCCATCCCAGCCATACTTGCGATATCAAAAGACCCGTTTATCGTTTATACCTCCAACGTCTTCGCTTTATTGGGACTGCGCGCTTTGTATTTTGCTCTGGCAGGGATTATGAAACTATTCCACTACCTCCATTATGGGCTCTCCATCATCTTGGCATTCATTGGAATAAAATTGATCCTCAGTGATATCTATCACATCGACATGATGTATGCATTGATTGGTGTAGGCGGAATCTTGGCGGTTTCTATCATTGCTTCACTGTTGTTTCCCAAGAAGGAGAGCGAGTTGCCTATACCTCCCGACAACAAGGATTAGTCAACGCTAAATTACCTCGCGCTGGCTTCTTCCAACAATCTTTGGTGGATTTCAAGTACCTGCGGGATGATGAGCTTGTTATCGGAATTCTTGATTACAAAATCGGCCAGCGCATTTTTGTCCTCATCAGGCAGTTGTTTGTCAATGATCCCGTTCACCTGCTCCAGCGTCCGCTGAGGATCCCGCAGCAATATTCTGGCAATCCTTATTTTAAGTGGGGAACTGACGTTGATAATTTTATCCAATTCCTTATAAGAACCGGACTCAAACAATAAAGCAGCCTCTTTTAATACATAGGGACTTTGCTGTTCATTTGCCCATTGCTGAAAGTCCTTCCGAACGGCAGGATGGACAAGACTGTTGATGATTTTGGTATTTTCCTCATCTGAAAAAACCTTGTCGGCCAAAAAACCGCGGTTAAGAACCTGGTCATCCGTATAAGCATCCTTGCCAAAGGCTTGGACAATTTCTGCTTTAAGGGTCCGGTCGTTTGCCATCAGCCATTTCGCCCGGTCATCTGCATAATACACCGGTATGGAAAGCACAGAAAAAAATTTTGCCACAGTGGTTTTACCAGCTCCAATGCCCCCCGTAATTCCTATCAATAAAGGCTGGGATTTATTCATAAACCAGTTTGAATGTATCGGGGATGAATCTGACAGAGTCCAGATAAACCGGATTTCGGCTTAACCTCACCGAGATCGTGCTGTCTTCCCTGTTTCTGTTGTTGTAATTTAGTACAGCTTCCAACTGCAATTCGGAAAAGGCTTCCGTCTGCCGTTCATCCAATAGGTATTGTATGACAACTATGGAGTCTCCTCCTGCCAATGCTACTGAAGAAGGAAAGTTGAGCTTACGCACTTTTAGGGCTTTTTGGCCTGCCAAAAATTCAACCACCTCAAATGCTACGTTAACTTCCTTTTCTTCCAAAGACAAAAATTCCGCGTGTTCACGAGGTACGGATAGCGGTATAGATTCTGAATAATTATCGACAAGATCCTCCTCATCCAACTGTACATAAATTGCCCCTCCTAATTTTTCAATAATGGAAGTAGGTCCCTTGACGGTAACGGAATCCGGACCAATCCGTATCTCTGACGCAAATCGGATATTTTCGGCCAATGGATTCACTGTAGTATCCAAAACCACTTTAATTCTTTCTTCGATTACCCTGTCGATTTTAATCTTGAGTGTGTCATCTAAGATGGCCGTCAACTGTGTAGGAGCGGTTTGTTCGGCCAAGGCTCTTTGAAAAGTACTGGGCAACAGGTAATCCTGCGCACTGGGATCTGTAAGTTCAATGGGAAAGGGGATCACATTGACCCTAAAATATTTCCGGAGGAGATCCCAACCGTTTCCGTTGATCTCAATGCGGATTTTGGAAGGCAGTTCATCCACCGCCATAAATTCTTCATGGTCGTAATAAAACTCAATCGGTTGATCGACGACCGTAGTGTAGTTGTCCTTGTTTAGGGCATTTAAAATCCAAAAAGTGGTAGCCGCCAAAACACAGAGGACTACCACTTTTATATTTGATGCTTTTTGCTTCCCTAATTTCTTCAAATACTTTTGAATCGTATTCAAGGCAATTTTATTTAGTTCCGTTGGCTTTCTTGGTAAACTCCAATGATACGGCTGATTTTTCGATTTTTATCTTGAAGCCTTTATCCAATTCCAAAAGAATAGTTTCCCCCTCCACACTGTACACTTTACCATGGATGCCCCCGATGGTAACGACATTCTCTCCTTTTTTTATTTCAGAAATAAAATTTTTGGCATCCTTTTGTTTTTTCTGCTGGGGCCTGATCATAAAGAAATACATGATAAGGATGATACTTCCGAAAAGAAAAACCTGTCCCATGACCCCACTGCCGGCACCTTCTGCCTGTAATAATATAAAATTGATCATAATTATTGTCTAACTGGTCCCTGTGTAGGACTTGATGCAGATCTTTGGTTTACATTTCCTTTTAATCTCAACCTGGTAACGCTAGGTGAAGTATTGGCCTGTATAGAAACAGTTGGGCTCTGCACGCCGGATTTGGCCGCTGAATTAAACACCACTTTTACAAAGCCTTTATCCCCAGGTTTAACAGGAGTCTTGGTCCAATCAGGGCTGGTACATCCGCAGGAAGCCTGCACATTAGAAATAACCAAGGGAGCCTGACCCACATTGGTAAATTCAAACTCATGCTCTACCACCTTGCCTTCATTGATGGTTCCAAAGTCAAATTCTATATTTTCAAACTCAAATTGGCCGATGGAACTGGGATCAGCAGCAGTAACGCTTTGGGCGTTGGATGGGGCGGCAACCTGTCCCTGTTCCAACTGCGAAATTTTCTGCTCTAGGGCATCAATCCTTTCGTCTTTTTCGCCCGACTTGCTGTCGCATCCGGTTACGAGTAAGGCACCTGCAAGGAAATATGCAGGTAATAAATTCAACTGCTTCATTTTGAATATTTGAGGTTATATACTTGATTTTTAAATAGGAATGGACTGCCCAAAAGTCGCTTTAATGAACGATAACCTGAATATCTTCAGGATTGTCCTAATGCGTCTTGCTTTCGTTGTGGATTTGTTCGATAAGCCTGTTGACATCATTGAGAAGGTTTTCGGCTTTGTTTTTCGCTTCGGTGATTACCTTATTTCCTTCTGATTTTGCTTCATTTAATGGAAGGTTTTTGCCTTCTACTAATTCTTTAACCAGATCTTCCAACTCTTCTTTGTACCGGATCAGTTGATAGGACAATCTGTCCCTGGTGTTATTCCCTGAATCAGGGGCAAACAGGATTCCCATGGTAGCCCCTATCCCGGCACCTAAGATAAAAGTCAAAAGAGAATTGCTATTCTTGCTCATGATAAAATTTCATTTATTTGTTATCTAAAAGACCTCTTCCACTCTTACGGATTTTTCCGCTTTCGGTTAGCTCTTTGGCCAAAACATCCAAAAGTCCATTAACAAATTGTTTGCTTTTAGGCGTACTATAGGTCTTAGAAATGTCAATATACTCGTTGATACTCACCTTTGTGGGTATACTCGGGAAGTTGGCCATTTCCGTAAGAGCCATGGTAATGATAATTTTGTCTGTGGAAGCCACCCGCTCTATGTCCCAATTCTTGGTCTTGTGGGCGATCAGGTCCTTATATTCCTCTTCATTTTGGACAGTCAAGGTAAAGATATTTTGGAAAAATTCCTTATCTTCTTCCCAGTTTATCGCAATTTCGGGCAAGGTGAAATTTTCTACCTCTGGGATTTCTTCGGCATTTTTAAGCACTTTCATGGCCAAGCTCCTGACTATTGGCTTATTCTCTGACCAAGACAAGTCCCTTTCGTAAAAATAACTGAGGATGGCATCGTTCTTAAATATGATCTTTTTCAGGATCGTTTGCAAGATCGCACTATCCTCCTCCAGGCTAGGTTGTTCGATTTTCAGATACTCCTGATACTCTTCGTGGGGTTTGACATATTCCCTGTACCACTCCTTAATTTCTATTTCCAACTCATTGATATGGGCGTGGTGCCGGATGACGGCCGCTTCATATTGTGGGGTGGATTTGAGGTAATGGAGGATTTTATTGTCGGCAAGGTTCAACTCACCCACAGAGCCCACAATCGATTCCCTGGAAAGTTTCTTCTTTCTCCCATCCTCATTTTGAACGTGATCTCCAAACGCGATCAACATCTGGATGGCAGACAAGTACAGCTGGGGGATTCTTTCCACCGCCGTCAACATGTTGTTCTTGAGGAACTCAAGATCTCTCTCACAAGCCTGATGGAACTGGTTGACCGCCTTGATGGCGACGGATTTGATCTTGGTGCTGTGTTCTGAAGCTGCGATGAGCTTGTTGTTGTCCAGGTTTTTGACAAAAAGATCCATGCAGATCCCTGCGTCTCTTTTCAACTGGGGCTTATCCTGCACTTCCATGCTGTTGAGATCCGGCAAGAAAGATGCGGAGATAAAATCTTTGGCCAAATTGAAATTCGAAGCCTTGCACTGCGAATAGGCATAAAGGCTTTGAAAGGCCTTTACCCTTAGTATTCTTCTGTTTAACATTTACCTGAATAATAAAAGAACGCAAATATACGAAATAATAAGATTAATAAGATAATTTGACCTTGCCTATGGCAGCAATCCGGTCCATGGCCATCTGCATGGCCACCTGTTGGGAGGGGATATTATCCGCTGCGGAGCGTTCCAACACGGCAAGACAGGTATCATAAATTTTTTCCGCTTGGTGTCTTGACCAGCCTTTCTGGTATCCACCGACATATTCGGTATAGACATGCATGACCCCACCCGCATTGATCAGGAAATCCGGAGCATATACGATACCCTTTTCCATGATCATCTGGCCATGACGTTCATCCTCCTCCAATTGGTTGTTGGCAGCACCGGCTATGACGGCACACCTCAACCGTGACAAGCTGTCATCATTCAGGCTGGCGCCCAAGGCGCAGGGAGCGAAAATATCCATGTCCACGTCATAAATTTCGGCTGGTCCCACCACTGTGGCTCCTGTATCTTTGGCCACCTGCTGAAGCCTGGCCTCAAAAACATCTGTGATATATACTTTAGCCCCTTCTTTGACTACATACTCTACCAAATCCTTCCCTACATGGCCAATGCCCTGCACGGCTATCTTTTTTCCCGTCAAGGAATCTGTTCCAAACGCTTTCTTTGCGGCAGCTTTCATGCCTTGGTAGGTTCCAAAGGCAGTGATGGGAGAAGGATCTCCGTTGCCTCCTTTGACATCAGGCAATCCCGTGACATGTCTGGTCTCCATAGCGATATAGGCCATATCTTGGGTATGCATATTTACATCCTCAGCGGTAATGTACCTTCCGCCGAGGCTCTCCACAAATCTTCCGAAACGCCGGAGATAGGCTTCTGTTTTCATTTTGGGATCACCGATGAGGACAGCTTTACCTCCACCTAAATTCAGTCCAGAAATGGCGGCTTTAAAGGTCATGCCTCTCGACAGCCTCAGCACATCCTTCAGGGCTGCTTCTTCGGATTGATAATTCCATAACCTCGAGCCCCCCAAGGCGGGTCCTAAAACGGTATTGTGAATTCCAATAATCGCCTTAAGGCCTGTAGCTTCATCATAACAAATGACTACCTGTTCATGTCCCAATGAAGCAATCTGGCCGTAGATGCCTCCTTCTTGGACCTTTTCCTTTGCATTAATCCGTAACATGCGAACTTAGTAATTTAGATTGTGTTATCTTTGGGTATTGGATGCCTAATTAAAAGCTTTTGCAAAATTAAATGTTTTTGTCGGGCTTTACTAATACTTATAAAAGAGTATTCTAAAACTTAATAACACATTTAAAGATTTTTGTTTCGTGAAGTCACTGTGGCGTTTAAACAAATACCTTTACAAGTATAAAGGCTATCTTTTGCTGGGGATCGTATTTACCCTCATTTCAAACATCTTCGTGATCATCCCCGCCCAACTGGTAAGGATAGCCATTGATTATGTTGTGGAAAGTTTTAGTTTCTATCAATTTTTTGATGAGGGAAACCTCCGGCAGGAAGCACGTGGCGTGTTCTTGAATTTCATATTTATATTCGGGGTTCTCATTCTCATCATGGCCTTGCTGCGTGGCTTTTTCCTGTTCTTGATCCGCCAGACCATTATTGCCATGTCGCGTTTTATAGAATACGACCTGAAAAACGAAATTTTCAACCATTACCAAGACCTCCCTTTAAGCTTTTATAGGAAGAACAGTACGGGAGATTTGATGGCTCGGATCACAGAAGATGTCAGCAGGGTAAGGATGTACCTAGGGCCGGCGATCATGTACGGTATCAATTTAATTATATTGTTTCCCATGGTCATCGGCTATATGCTGACGGTGAACGTCCCTCTCACACTTTATTCTTTGTTGCCACTTCCCATTTTGTCCCTGAGCATCTATTTTGTCAATACGATGATCAATGAACGCTCAGAAAAAATCCAACGAAGCCTCTCCGGTCTTAGTACGTTTGTCCAGGAAGCATTCTCTGGCATCAGGGTTTTGAAGGCTTTTGTCAGGGAGGAGGATAGTGTCAATGAGTTTCGAAAGGCCAGCGAAGAATACAAAGAAAAATCAATACGGCTGACTATCGTCCAATCCCTGTTCTACCCCTTGATCCTTGCGTTGATCGGTTTAAGCACCATTATCACAGTATATGTAGGCGGTATACAGGTAATTGAGGGAGCGATAGGCTATGGCGTGATTGCCGAATTCATATTGTACGTCAATATCCTGACTTGGCCCGTGACGTCATTGGGCTGGATCACCAGCATTGTTCAGCGGGCAGCTGCCTCCCAGACCCGGATCAATGAATTTCTCGACCAGAAGAACGATATCATCAGTACAGAGAATTTGACAAAAAAAATAGAAGGAAAAATTTCTATCCAGAACGTCTCATTTCTGTACCCCGAATCAGGCACACAAGCCTTGGATAACATCAATTTTGAAGTGGAAGCAGGCCAATCTCTCGCCATTATTGGCACTACTGGCTCCGGAAAATCTACCATCGCCAATTTATTAATGAGAATGTACGATGCATCTTCCGGCCATATCCTGATCGACGGACATGACATCAGGGCCTATGATATTCGGTTTCTGCGAAAACAAATCGGGTATGTGCCCCAGGATGTTTTTTTGTTCAGCGATTCCATCACCAACAACATTGGATTTGGTTTGGATGAGATCCCCGAAGGCGTCGTAGCCAAGGCAGCCAAAGATGCCGACGTGTTTGAAAACATCCAAAATTTCCCAAAAGGCTTCGAGACCCGTCTTGGGGAGAGGGGAATGACCTTATCCGGGGGGCAAAAACAGAGGGTATCGATTGCCCGGGCCATTGCGAAAGACCCCGCTATTTTGCTGCTGGATGACTGTCTTTCCGCAGTAGACACCAAAACAGAGAACTCCATACTCAATGCGCTAAAAAAGATCATGGTGGGCCGCACCTCTATCATCATCTCCCACCGGGTTTCCTCCGCCAAACTCGCCGATTTGATCGTAGTACTGGATGATGGAAAAATGGTAGAGCAAGGCAACCATGAAGCCCTTTTGGAAATGAAAGGCGTGTATGCGGAACTCTACGAAAAACAGACAACGGGAAGCGAAGCCGCGGAATGACCTGGATGCGCCTGAATCAGGTGCCTTCCATGGGTTCAAAAAAACCGAACCCTAGTCACATGCAAACACAGGAAACAGGCCTGTTGCCTCACCAAAATTTGGAATTAACAATCATCATCAGTGCCATTCCCAATACGATAGACGAAACGACCAACGTCCATTCCTTCCTGTTGACACCAAAGATGCCCACCCATACAGAGGAAGCCAAGAGGAATATCCCCACGATAACCAACTGCCCGACTCCAAGTCCGAGATTGAAGGCCAATAGCGGCTCAAGTATAGAACCTTGGTTACCCAACAGGCTCCGCAAATAGGTCGAGAAGCCCAGGCCATGGATCAGCCCAAAAATCAGCGCAAACAGGTAATTGATCTGGATACCCGAATTACCCGAAGGCTTTGGCTTTAGCAAATTCACAAAGGCGGTAACGGCAATAGTGATGGGGATCAGGAATTCAATCAGCCCGATGTTGATCCTGATCCATTGAAACATGGCTACAGCCAGGGCAACGGAATGGCCGAGTGTAAAAGCAAGGACTAAAATCAGGATTTTCTTCCAATCTCTTAATAGATAAATAGCGCACAATGCGATGACAAAAAGAATATGATCAAAGCCGTTCAGGTCGAGGATGTGCTGGACGCCTAATTTAAAATAGTGTTGAAATTGGTTCATGACTGCAATATTACTGCATTATTCGCAAAATCAGCACTAGATCAAGACAAAGGCTTTCTGGTAAATTGAACCGGATGAATTTCAGGACATATTTTTCTCCTATACGCTAAGACGCATCAATGCACTACAACAGTTACGGATTAGTAGGGGTAAAATGTGCTTTTACCTAGGATTTCTGTACCGTGCGGATGCACAGCTCAAGGGATTGAAAAATATGTGCCCCATCATCTATTAAGGCTATAGGTAAAAAACAAGGGTTGGAAAGGGGATTTTTGAAGATCCCCCTTCCAAACCCTATTAGTTGTTCGGTGTCATCAAACTATTGTAAAGTAATTCTCGGGCTGAGATCGGCCAGATGTAATTTGCGGATGACGGCTCAACCTTCTGCACATTCGCCTTACCGGGAATGGGAAAACTCTATTCCACAAATTAATTCACGTCCCACCAAAGTTTGGTTGACGACTCATCGCCTCCAATAGCGGCCGCCGCAGCGTCCCTATTGTCTCCGTTGAGTGTCTGTTCGTTAATAGGGTAAATCAGACGGGTCGGCACAGTGAGGGACAAACCTTCTACCGCCGGAGGGGCTAAAGCAGGAGCATCCAATCGCCTCCACTCCAACCAGGCATCAAAGCCACGGTTATACAAAGCAATCCACTTCTGGGCCCCGATTTTATCTTTCCAGTCGCCTGAGGCAGTAGCGTAGTTAACTTCTGGCTTGGCCAGGTAAGCAGCGGCACCTGAAGCTCCCCAATAGTCGAACGAAGCCGTAACGGCGGCGTTATAATGCGCAGCAGCTGTACCGCTGACACTGAAACCTCTTTCTACGGCTTCCGCCAATAGAAACTCAACTTCCGAATAGTCGAGCAATAAAGCCTCAAAGTCAAGTGCTATGATATCTTCGTGTACGTTCGATAATTCTGAAAAACTATTGGTGAAGCCATATTTGCCACCTACATATTTCCCTCCGATCTGGGTAAAATAACTTGCTCTTCTGGGATCCTCCAATTCATTCATGGCATCCACCAAAGTATTGGCCGGTACGTAATCCTCTCTTGAAGTCCGAAGAGGATTGAGGCTTTCCGATACCGGGTTATTATTGGGAGCGCTTGGAAGATACGGGAAAGCAGCATTGTCCGCATTGCTGGTAAAAACATTGGGGGCAGCAGCCTCTACCAAAGCTTTTGCCTGAGTAGCGTCAACATCCGCAATAACCATGGCGAGCTTCATTTGGAGGGAATTACCGAATTTCCACCACTTCTCCATGTCACCCTTATAAATCACATCTGCATTGCCAAACCCAGCAGCATTAGAAGAGATTAACTCCAAAGCCGTGTTCAGTCGACCTAGTATGGCGTTGTATACGGTCTCCGCATCGTCATAAGCCGGAAGCGACACATCGGGATCCAATGCTTGAGAGTAAGGCACATTTCCAAAAGTATTCAGAAGAACCGACCAAGTGTATACTTCCATGATTTCTACCTGCGCCAATTGGTTATTTTTTACGGCAGGGACAATAGACTCGTCTTCCTCTAGTAACCGTTTGGCATCATTTAAATCCGCCAGCACATCCCTGTACAAAGTCTGGAACATGCTTTGGGGAATCGTACGAGAGGTCATGTTATACCTCGGCTCATCCAGATATTGCGTGGAAGTCCAATGTTGAACGTAAAACCTGTAGTTGTTGGTGTTTACGCTTGGCGTAGTCATTACATCCGTCAGGTTTTTGAGGGCTCCGGTGAACAAGGTGCCCGGCGGCACTTGTGAAGCCCTTTTTTGGTCTACATTATAGTCATCTAAATTGTCTACGCATGATGCCAAAAACACCAATGGGAGTAGGTATATAAATATCTTTTTCATTTTCTGATGTTTAGAAATTAAACCTTACATTAAATCCGTAATTTCTTACTGCTGGATAAGCACCGCTTTGATAGCCTCTGCCAGCATTTCCTGAACTCAAACCTTCTTCAGGATCAGAATATTTCATGTTTTTGTGGATGATCCATAGGTTTCGCCCGATTAATTGAAGGTCTACGCCTTTTATCACTCCCCAATTACCTACAATTGACTGGGGCAATGTGTAGGTTAAGGCAACTTCCCTTAGTTTCACAAAGCTTCCATCGTACACGTACATAGCACGCGGTGCCCCATCAGTACCATTCGCAACATATCCGAATGCCGTATTGCCGTTGCCATCAAAGTTAGCGGCATAAATATCATTGGGCGTACCGTCTTCTTTAACGCCCGGCAAAAGGACCCCGCCGCCATCTTCTACAGGTAGCCTTACCGGGAAGCCTTTGTCATTTAGTCCAGCCGTTTCAGGATAGAGCCCAGTACCTTCACCATACCATTGATCCAGTGAGAAGATGTCTCCACCCTTACGGATATCGATCAAAAATGCTAATGTGGCACCTTTGTAACTAAAGGTATTGTTAACCCCTCCCATCCAATCCGGATTGGGGTCGCCAATTATTTTATTAGACTCAGGGGTAGCTATATAATATCCTTGGGAATTGACGACTTTTTGTCCATTCAAGTAGGTAAAATCCCTGCCTCTGATTACACCGTAAGGTTCACCCACGGCAGCATTTACAGAGACTCCTCCTTGGAAAGAAGCAATAGGCACATTACGCACTTCGTTTTCTCCTTCACCATACAGGCTAAGTACTTCATTCCTGTTTCGAGAGAAGTTCAAATTCATCGTCCAGGTGAAGTCTTGGGTCTGTACAGGGGTAACAAATGCCGATACTTCTATACCTTGGTTTTGAACCTCTCCAGCGTTGACAAACCTACGGGTATAGCCAGTAGCCGAGGAAATATCAACCGGAATAATTTGGTTGATGGTATTGGATCGGTACCATGTAACATCAAAACCAAATAGGCTATTGAAGAAATCGGCTTCAATACCTGCCTCAAAACTTTTCTGTCTTTCAGGAAGAAGATTGCTGTTGTTTCTTGTACTTGGAAGAGAGAAGATCGGAATAGAACCAAATCCTGTCTGCGCTGCATATACATCGTACAAACTCAATGCAGGGGCATCGTTACCCACTTCAGCATAGTTTGCTCTGATTTTACCATGTGTCAACCAAGAAGATTCGAAATCCTCAGTGAAAACATAGTTACCAGCAACCGCAGGATAAAAATAGGTATTGTCGCCAGCGGGCAAAGTAGTCGATTGATCCTGGCGTGCAGATAGCTCAAGGAACAACTTCTCCTTATAGCCAAAGTTGGCATTGGCGAAGATCCCGTCCACACCAATTTGTTCATAAACCTCAACTGGAGGCTCAATGGCACTGGTCGTATTGGAAAGAGAGTACAATCCTGGAACGACCAGACCTCCGTTGGTGCTCGCTCTGATAGAGCTCACGCGGCTTCTCCTTAAGTTGGAACCCAAGAGACCGTTAAAGGTGATATCAGGAGATATGTCTTTGTTAAAGTTCAACAAGAGGTCAAAATTAGATTCATTGAAGCTTCTATTGTACCTCGAGTACTCACTTACATCAGCACTTCCAATCGCTAGACGCTCTTCCTGCATATCCGCAGTGGTGTTGAAAGATGCCCTACCCATCACACTGAACCAGTCAGTGACTTTGTAGTTGGCACTGGCAAAACCATAGAAGTTATCACGGCTGTCGTTGGAATAGTTCTGGTACCTGGTCCAGTATAGGTTATCCGAATAAATCGGTCCGCTATTGGCGGCATTCCAGTTCCAGGTGATATTTTGCTCATTTCTCCAATAAGCTGCCTCCTGCTGCTTGATATCCACATTGGTCTGCCACCACTGTCTGAATTGTTGATTTGGGTTACGGCCGTTATAACCTGTGCCATACCTACCCATACCTACAGTACGTGTGTAGTTGGCGGAAGCTGTTACAGTCAATTTCTCTGAAGCATCGTAAGAGGCGTTGAAATTGAACTGATCTTTATCAATAGAACTATTAGGCAAATTCCCTTTGATATCATTTCGGGTATAGCCTAAGTTAAAAGTGGTCTCATCACCACCCCCACTAATATTAATGCTTTGATTGGAGTTTAAGCCGGTTTCGTAAAAAGTACTCGGATCATTTTTTGCGGCTACCCATGGGCTCATCTGACCGAATGTCGGAGAAAATGGGTCAATCGCGTCCCATTGGTAAACCATCAAGTCGGGATCAAAAGCTGGCCCAAAAGAAGCATCATCCTGAAAACGGACTACAGGTCCTACACCACTACCTAAATCTGCAGGGGTACGGAAGGCTTCAGAGTAACCTGAACCATATTCATTTTGATACCTGGCAAAAGTACTCTTATCAATACTTGTCCAAGTAAGACCGCTATTTACGGTAATGTTCAAGCTGTTTTTTCTCCCTTTCTTGGTAGTGATCATGATGACACCGTTGGCGGCACGGGATCCATAAAGCGCTGTAGCAGCAGCACCCTTCAATACGTTCACAGATTCTATATTATCGGGGTTCAAATCCGCAGCAGCATTACCAAAATCGGTACCTACCCTACCTGTATTTTGATTGGAAGTGTTGGTATTGGCATTACTTACCGGGACACCATCTATAACAAAAAGCGCTTGGTTGTTCCCAGTGATTGAGGAGTATCCCCTAATAATCACGTTAGTAGAACCTCCCATGGTATTGTTGCTCCTGATATCCAGACCAGCGACTTTACCTGAAAGCGCATCTACAAAATTCGGAGTACGGGTCCGGGTGATTTGATCGCCCTGGACTTCCTGTGCAGAATACGCTAACTCATTTCTGTTTCTCTCCACACCCAAAGCCGTAATTACTACTTCGGATAATTCCCGCACGTCAGGAAGCATTACCACATTCACCTCAGTACGGTTACCAATGGTTACACTTTGGGACGTAAATCCTACGAAACTGAAAACCAAAACGCCAGATCCTTGGGGAACTTCCACAGCATAGGTACCATCTATATCCGTGATAGCTCCCACCATCGTTCCCTGTACACGCACATTTACACCCGGTATTCCTTCTGGTTCGTCAGCCGAAGATACCTTTCCTGTCACGGTTCGGCTTTGAGCCATTACAGAAAATACTGTAAGGACTGTTAGCAGCCAACCAAGTAAAACTTTCTTCATAAGATTATTTTTAAGTTAATTTAACAATGATAAATGCAATGTTGGAGAAATTATTTTATAATAGCAAAACAAAAACAGTTCCATAAGCGTACTTCAACAGAATTTAATTTCGGAAGAGATCCAAGAAAAATCCGCTAATATCATGCACATTTTTTGTCAAGGAGACAAATTTTTAACACCAATTCAAAAAATTATATTGTTTAATCCAGAATTAACACTACTATTCGAAAATGAAAGAGTAGTCCAAAAAAGAAATCGGTTCAATAATTTTTTTCGTCTATTTCTATTCAACAGATCAAAAAATGGCCAAATACAGGTATCAAAATATTTTATAAATATGCTGATTACACAATATTTCGTTTTAAACACATATTTGCCAATAAACAGAATAACTAAAGCGCCAAGTGACAAAAATAAGGCTTTCACCGCTTCGTTCCTTGAAAAAACGCAATATAATATCATGATAAAATACGGGTAAAAACTTCCAAAGCACGTTAAATTTCGTTAGCTCATGTACGGGGAAAATTGATAGTACTGCAACCAACTCACTCAATATCAGCCCCGGGAAGGCGGAAGGTCTTATAGGCCACCCATTGCCGATCTTCCTTTTTGAGCAAGACAGCCTGCCCCACCTCCATGGCGCCGGAAAAACCTTTGGACTTCAAAAAATCGAAGTAATCCAGAAAAAGCGGCTTTTTGATATCCTTAAAAGCCAAGGTCATATGGGGATGGAAGGCAAAATCACTCAACTCAACCTTCAGTTTCAAATCCGTTTTGCACATCATTGTCAAATTGCTTTGCAGCTTTACTAGTTCCGGCTGATCCTTCACCTTTATATAGATCACACGCTTGCCGAACTTGCCTATGCCCTTAAAAGTAAGACCGAACGGGGATTGGTCCAAAAAAAAAGCTTCCAGCCGGGATATCAGGAGGTTCTCCTTGGCCTCGTTCCAAAGAAAGGGCATCTTTAAAGTAACATGGGCAGGAGATTTCAACGCGTACTTTAGATTGAATTTCTCCTTTAACTGCAACTTGACAGCAGTGGCATTTTCCTGAATTTCTCCCTCAGGAACGATGGCAATAAAATATTTCTGTAAGGTTTTAGACATGCTTTTTTGTGTTGAATAAAATAAAGTAAAAATGGCGGTATACCTGCACCCGGACATTCGGATGATTTACTTTAAGGGCATTTCACGGGATCGCTTTCGGCCTATTACCTGTCGATCGGTATAGAAGCCATTGCTACACGCCAATGGAATAATAAGGGCGATAGCAAATCTAACCTCATTTTCTTTGTAACCTGTCCCCCATTTTTGGCATCTTGTATAAAATTCCGGTATAAATTTCAAAAGAAAGAATCAATCCCTTAAATTGGAAGCTAATCCTGAACCCCCAACATGAAAAATTTTAAGAAAGTTTTAGTTGGACTAGACCTTAGCCCGATGGACGGAGTCTTGATCCAACATACAGTGAACATGGCTCGATTCCTAGGTATTGAATCGGTTCATTTTGTACATGTGGCCAATGACCTGACCCTTTCTGAGGAAATTACCCAAACTTACCCCAATCTGCTGGACTCCACTGATGAAAGTATAGAAAAAGGAGTCGGAGACACCATTGTTCAAGCCGGATTTCCCGAGGGGGTCAGTTTTGTGGTAGAAGCGAAAAAAGGCAATCCGACAGAAACCATCATCAAACATGCCAAGGCCAACGATATCGACTTGGTCATCATGGGCCGTAAAAAAGAAAAGAAGGGAAGCGGTTCCCTTTCTAAACGGATAGCCCAGAAATCCCCTTGTTCGGTATTGTTCATCACGGAAGATATGTCCCTGTCTCTCCCCGAAAACTACATGATCCCCATTGATTTTTCTGCCTATTCAACTCTTTCCCTTGAATTGGCACAAGAGGTATCGAATAACTCCCAAAAAATCAAGTGTTTCCACATTTATGAGGTACCAGCAGGATACACAAAAACAGGGAAAACCTTTGAGGAATTTTCTGAAATCATGCTGAACAATGCCAAACGGGATTACGATGATTTCATAGCAAAAAATGGATTGCCCAAATTTGACTGCACATTCATCCGTAAAAGCGACCGCAACCGCGCCAAAATATTGATGAAGGCCGCCAAAGGGGAGGAAATTGACTTTATTATCATAGGGAGCCGTGGCCGTACAGACTCTGCCTCCATATTAATCGGTAGCGTGGCAGAAAAGCTGATTCACCTCAACAATAAGATCCCCATGCTTATTCTGAAGAAAAAAGGTGAAAACATGCACTTTTTGGAAGCGCTGTTTCGGGTGTAACCCAATTTACGGTCTCCAATATTCAAAAAAAATCCCGCAGCCCTGTTGGCAAGGCTGCGGGAATAATAAGACATTCATCGTCAAAAAGTTTCTTCTATAAAATCAATAGGCGTTCTCCCTATCGAATATAAGATTATAGACGGTATTGAACACGATGGTAATATCCAGGCCAAAAGACCAGTTTTGAATATAGAAATAGTCCAGTCTCACACGTGACCGAATCTGGAAAGGCTTTTCGATTTCCCCCCTATAACCCATCACCTGGGCCAATCCGGTAATGCCGGGCTTAATTTTATGGCGGGTGTTGTATTTTTCTATCAAGCGCTTAAAGGCTTGGTTCATCGGCACTGGATGGGGTCTTGGCCCTACGATAGACATATCGCCCATGAGTACGTTCAAAAACTGGGGCATTTCATCCAATGAATAATTCCTTAAAAAAGCACCTATCCGGGTTACCCTAGGGTCGTTCTTTTGCGCCTGAAGCGTATCGGAATAATCATTGGGCGTCATGGACCGGAACTTAATGCATTTAAATACGATATTATTCTCTCCATTTCTGTCCTGTACAAAAAAAACAGGACCTTTCGATTCGAGTTTTATCAACAAGCCGACCAAGGGAATCATCCAACTTAAAATGAAAACCGTCACCAAACCGGAAAAAAAAATGTCAAAAGTTCGCTTAGCTACCCGATTAAAAGCGTTATCCAAGGGAATGTCATTAACGTTGATGACTAGAAACTCTCCGTATTTTGAAAAGGAAAGGTTCTTCTCCATTTGAAGGCTGTCATTCGGAATCACTTTTACCTTGATGTAATGTTCGTCCGCAAAATTGATAAACCGCTGGATGGTCTCAGCACCCAAAGATTCATTGAGATAGATTACATCAAGCAGCATGGAATCGGCCTCTTCAAAAAACTTGTTGAAGTCGCCTCTAGTCTCACTGCAGGGAGTATGCTCATCATAATAACCCAAAAATCTGATACCAAAATCTTTCCGGAAATGAAACATGTTCACCAGTTTTTGGCTGGTGCCGCCTTTTCCTATGACCACTGCATTGCTGTAATTCCCTCCCTTGACTCTATACTGCTTGACGGCCATATGAACCGCCACTCGGTAAAAGCCCAAAAATACCAGCATCCCCGACACGCTTACTACCAAAAAAAAACGGTCCAAATGGTAATGTTGGAATTGGAATAAAAACCAGGCAAGGGAGAAGGTGGAAAGAAACCAGAATAATGAACCTACAAGTTTCTTTAAAGTGTAAAAGTATTCTGTAGTACGTCCCAACTTGTAATCCTTTCTCATCACCGCCACCAATAGCCAGACAACCAGCACGCTGAGGTAAAAGAACCTATGGGAATTCCCTATTTCAGTAAACTGACCAACCAGATTCTTGGAGATGAAGAGTGCAAAAATGATCACCAATAAATCCCCAAAAATGAACAGCCAGGGGAAGTATTTATAAAAGCGTTTAGCCATAAAGTTGAATCGATAATTTTCTTATAACAAGGCCCGAAAAGAACAATGGTGCAAAAATACTTGTAATTTCTTTTTAAACTATCCAATTTTGGTATAAAATTAATAAAATTAATCCACCGGATTTTTAATGGCCTCTTTGGGTATCGTTATTTCAACAATTGCTTTCATGCCGCACAACAATCAACAAACGAACAAGATAAAATCCCTGCTGGCCACGTCGAACGATCCCGAGTCTCTAGGAAGTAAATTCCGGTCCAAAAGGTTTGCTTTTTTTGAAGAGTTATTTTGGTCAGCCTATGAAGGACAGAAACACATCAGCATTCTGGATTTGGGAGGGACAGAAGAATATTGGAAAGACAAAAGTTTGATCAAGGAGGAAAACATCACCATAACACTGCTCAACCTCAGCGCGGAGCCTGTCACCTTGCCCAACCTAAAAAGTGTGGCGGGAGATGCCACCAATCTACTGCAATTTGCAGATCAGTCTTTCGATCTGGTTTTCTCCAATTCGGTGATAGAGCACCTTTACACCTATAATAACCAGAAAAAAATGGCTGGGGAAATCCGGCGGGTGGGCAAAAAATATTTTGTGCAGACACCCAACAAATATTTTTTCATCGAGCCCCATTACGCCCTGCCGCTTTTTCAATTTATGCCCTCTCCCTTGGTATACTTCATCCTTACCAAGACCAAACTGAGCAGGATGCACCGCTGGGATCCCCAATACGCCAGAAGCTATCTGGAAGAGATCAGATTATTATCCTTGCAAGAGATGAAAGTGCTGTTCCCTGAAGGGAAAGTCTATCTTGAAAAGTTCTTGGGCATGAACAAGTCCTTCACGCTCCATAATTTTTAAATTTTTCCTCTATAAGCCATTACTTTACTCAAGAAAAGAGTAATTTTGGGACAATTTAGATTTAATCTAATTACGATTGATAATGACAGCAGATCAAATTACTAAAGGAGCATATGCCCTCATTGAGGAGCTGGTTCCTTCAGAGCTCACCCTTCATCTGATGGAAATGGGGTTTCTCCCCGGCAAGCGTATCGCCTTTTTAAACCAGGCTCCCCTGCAGGGTCCCATAGCCTTCAAATTGGAGAATTCCGTTATCGCCCTTAGACTATCAGAAGCCCGGCTTATCCGGGTTCAATTGGATTATTAATTTTATGTCAGAAATTGCCATTCCCTCCCAAACTTCGACCTTTTCCGTAGCCCTTATTGGCAACCCCAATGTAGGAAAAACCACCATATTCAACCGGCTGACAGGCTTGAGGCAGAAAGTCGGCAACTATCCCGGGGTCACTGTAGATAAAAGGCGCGGCCCCATGCAACTTAATGGAGGCAACATCTCAATAATTGACCTTCCAGGAACCTATAGCATATATCCCAATACAGAAGATGAAATTATCGTCCACCGGGTGCTGAATGGCCTAGATGAAGAAAACCAACCTGATTTTGTACTGGCCATCGTAGATATGTCCAGCATGGAACGGGGTCTTTTCCTGGTTTCACAGGTGATGGACTTGGGATTGCCCATGGCCATCGTCCTCAACATGGAGGATACTGCTGAAAAGCAGGGAATCGCGGTTAAAACCCATCAGCTGTACAAGGCACTTGGAGTTCCTATTCTTCAGTCCAATGCACGCAATGACAAAAGCCTGAAAAACATTGAAGAGCTGATCGCCAACAAATCTTTTGCAAAGCCCAAGCCTTTTGTAAATACAGAAGCCCTTCTTCCCGCTTCTCTGGCCGAAACTATTGGCAAGGAATTCAATTTGAAAAATCCTTATCAGGCATTTCAACTTATCCGGTTCCATGACAGCGAGGTTTTGTTAACGAAATACCAAAAAGAGTTCATCAAGGAAAAAATAACTGAGGCGGACTTTGACTTGGAAGAAGCCCAAGTTATCGAAACTAAGCTTCGCTACAAGGCCATTCAGGATATTTTAAAACAGTCCATAGTCTATACAGACATCAAAACGAAGAAAATCACCGAGCGACTTGACAAGATTTTTCTTCATAAAATCGGCGGCTATGTAGTCTTTGTGGGGATACTGTTATTGATCTTTCAGGCCATCTTTGCCTGGTCCAGTATCCCGATGGATCTGATCGACATTTTTTTTGCTTCTTTTAGCGGATGGATATATAATATCTTGCCTGAAGGTGTATTGACCGATCTTATCGCCGAAGGAATCATTCCGGGAATAGGCGGCGTTCTTATCTTCATCCCACAGATCGCGCTATTGTTTGGATTCTTGGCTATTTTAGAAGATAGCGGCTACATGTCCAGGGTGGTTTTTCTGATGGATCGGCTGATGCGTCCGTTTGGGCTGAATGGGAAGAGCATGGTTCCGCTGATTTCAAGCATCGCCTGTGCCATACCGGGGATCATGGCGGCAAGAAATATTGGTAACTGGAAGGATCGCATTACCACCATTATGGTTGCTCCTTTGATGAGCTGCTCGGCACGATTGCCGGTATATGTGATTTTGATCGCTCTGGCTGTGCCCGAGGAGTATGTGGGTCCTTTCAACCTTCAGGCTATCGCCCTGTTGGGGATGTACCTGTTGGGTATAGTAGCGGTATTACTGGTTTCAATCGTTTTTAAATTGATCTTGAAATCGAAAGAAAAAAGCTTCTTGATGCTGGAAATGCCCCTATACCGGATGCCCAAAGCGAAGGACATTGTCATCACGATGTTTTCCAAATCAAAGACCTTCGTATTGGCAGCGGGAAAGGTCATTCTGGCCATTTCTGTTATTCTATGGGTTTTGGCCTCCTATGGCCCATCCTCAAGAATGGACGAAGCCTTGGCGAGTGTGGAAATTCCAGGAGAGGGTGCTTCGGAAGAAGCAATAGAACAATACGAATCCGACTTATCTGCTGCCAAACTTGAAGCCTCTTATATCGGGATAGCAGGCAAGTTCATTGAACCGGCCATCCGTCCGCTGGGTTATGACTGGAAGATTGGCATTGCACTTATTACCTCCTTTGCGGCGAGGGAGGTGTTCGTGTCCACTATCGCTACCCTGTACAGTGTAGGGTCCGATGTAGAGGATGAACTGACCATCAAAGAAAAATTGGATCAGGAGATGAACCCTCAGACCGGCGAAAAAGTTTTTAATGTCGCCACCTCTTTCTCGCTCATTGTCTTTTACGCCTTTGCCATGCAATGCATGAGCACCTTGGCTGTGGTGTATAGAGAAACAAAGGGATGGAAATGGCCGATCATACAGACAGTTTATATGACGGCTATGGCTTATGTGTCAGCCTGGATAGTGTATCAGTTACTTTCTTAAAAAATAAGATAATGTGGCAGGAAATTATTGTTTTTGGACTCTTCTTCGGGATTATAGGATGGTGGGTATATAAAACTTACTTCGGGTCCAAATCAAAATCAGGAACAGACTGCGGCTGTAACAAATGTCACGGATAAGCCGCTAATCCATCTGTCTAGAGACAATGGTCTCCGTTTACTTAAAGAAACGTGGTTGGCTTGTAGTAAAACACCAGTTAATTCCTATGAATGCAGCGAGGTGGTTGGTGTTTTTAACCACACAGGCCCTTCAGCGTCGACGCTAAAAAGTGACCGGGTGCCTGAATTTAAATATCTCGTTACTTTTTTATAGGGGGTAGGACATTAACAGTCGCTTCCCTAATAATTCACCACACATTTGCTTTAATATTTTTTAAATGGTAATATTATTACCATCTTTTCAACCAAAAAGCATTCGTATGAGAGCGTTAACAGCCATTACTTGCTTGGCCATATTATTTTTTTCCTGTTCCAAGGAATTAGATGAGGATCAACCGAACCTATTGGTTGGCACTTGGGAGCAATCTGAATCAGTAGAAGGTACAAATTTTATCCAGTTGTTGCAGTACAACTTCAAGGCGGATAAATCCTTCAATTTATCGAGGAAAATCATTGATCGATCCACTGCCGAAATTGTTGGGTATCTGTATCGTTCCTCCGGAACTTATGATACCAATGGAAGCCGTTTAAAAATAATGGAAGCGGAAAGTCATCTACACAATGACACCAACAGGTTGTATTCTGACTTAGAAGACTTGCAGCTTTCTCAATACAAAAGTTCTATAAATGTGACTTTTTCCATCATTGACAAAAAGCAGTTGGTATTTGACTACGACCCCTGTGGCATAAACGAAAACTGTATATCATCCCAAACATTCAGCCGTCTGGAATAGCGCCATAAGACGATCATGGAAGATTAATATTCCGCTATTATCTTCCCCTCAAATCCTCAAACACCTCAAGGTACTTTTCCGTCACCTGTTCCCAGTTGTACTTTTCCGTCAGCCCAAGTACAGCTGTTGATCTCAACTGCTCCATTTCTGCTTCTGCCATTTCTGCTCTGTCTATTACCTCTGCCACAGAGGGCATATTTTTTGAAAAAAACCAGCCATGCTTCCCGTTTTGCAGCATTTCCTGGTTAAAGCGCGTGTCCAGCGCGATGATGGCACAGTTGTAACCCAAAGCTTTCAACATGGCGGGATTGGTGCCCCCATATTCATGTCCGTGCAAATAGGCGTAGCAGTTGTGATAAAGCGCGGCCAACTCTTCCTGATCTTTCACATACCCGGTAAAAATCAACCTATCATCTGCTAGTTGCTTGAGTTTGCTGGCATATTCATCCTGATAGGGAACATCTCCCACAATGACCAGTTGCCGCCGGGAGGAAGATTTCACAAAGCCCTCGATGATCAAATCGGCATTGTTGTCGGGAATAAGGCGGCCGACGATCAAATAGTAGCCCCTATCCTCCAGCGCCCATTTCTTGATCCTCTCCGCGTCGGCCTTTTTTGCAGGATTGGCCCCATAGGCGATCATGGTGGAAGGCGTATTGAAAAGCTCCAAGTAGGTCTTCTGCATTTCCTCGCAATCTGTGATGACCCGATCGTACAGCTTCGTAGACAACCTGGAAGCAAACAAGAAATATTTTGCTCCCATTCCCTTCCATTTGGGCCTGAGCCATTCCATCCCATCCACATTGATGGCTGTGGGCTTCCCAAAAAGCCTGGTAATTAGTCCAAAAGGGCCATTGGCGCTGTTGACCACAAAAATCACGTCCGCCTTTGAGAAGCATGCATGGAGGATCGAAAGAAAGGAATTGGTCAGCTGGCTGAGTGATTTGGTCTCCAAACCGGGCATATATACCAAATTGATCCCGTTGACCTGCTTAGGCTGTGGGTCGAAAAGGGGCTTGTGGCAATATACGGTTAGCATAACTCCCCGTTTCACCAAGCGTTCGCCGACCTCCTTTACCAGCGTTTCATAACCTGAATAAACATAAGGATAGCCACGGGAGCCAATGATGGCAACATGTAGGGGTTTGGTGGATTTAGGCATAGAAATAAAACGGAAAACCAGGGGCGGAAAACCGCAGTTAAAGGATTAATAAGCTAAGTTAAAAGGAAACCTCATTACACCCTATAAAAGGAAGCATGCTAAGGGAAGCTCCGAATATGAATGGTACGAGTACGGCATTGGTATTAGGCAAAGTGAATCATTTCTTCTTGATAAATTTAGGTGTCGTAGCCCTATATTAAATTAGAGGGTGAAAGTTCAGATTCTTCATTCGTCGATCGTCGGTCGTCTTATTTCTCACTCCCAACATCACAAAAACGCTCCGAAATATTTCTACGGAAGGCTTCCAAAGAGAAATGTTGCAAGACCCGTCGACGGCCGTTTCTACCCATCTCTTGACGTAAGGCCGCGTCCTTGATAAGAGGAAGAATGATCTCTGCGGCTTTGGGCGCATTATCCCAAGGAATAAGGTAGCCTGTTTCACTTTCTTTGATCATCTCCCGGGCGCCGCCATGGGACGTAGCCACCACAGGCTTGCCTGACGCCATTGCTTCGAGGATGACTGTAGGCAATGGATCTGGTTGAATAGACGGCAAAACGAAAACGTCCAGGGCGGTCATGATTTCAGGAACATCTGTTCGAAAACCCAGCGTGAAGACATTTTCCTCCAAGCCCAGCGCTACAATTTTTTGCTGCATCTCCGCCACTAAATACTCACTTCCAGGAAAGGCATCCCCCGCAATGACGAAAGCCAGCCGCTGATGCGATAGGCTCAATTGTTTGGCCATCTCCAAAAAATACGCCTGACCCTTCCAATGGCTGATCCTGCCGATCATGCCAACCAACACGATCTCTTCTGGAATGGATAGCTCCTTTCTTAAAGACGATTGGGGGTCAATATAGGGAGCATAGTCAATACCGTTATAAACCACGGTCAGTTCTTTATTAGCCATTAAAGGCTGCCAAAAACACTTCACCGCATCCGACACCACGATTACCTGATCGGCATACCTTCCAACCATTTTACCCAAGATCCAAGCCAGCCATTTCGGCTGCGCAATAATCTCATGGATATGCCAGGTATGAAATATTTTTAATTCATTTGCTACCCAAGCCCCCACCAGTACAGCGGTGGTATTGGAATAGATATGGCTAATCCGTTTTTGCTTCACCAAGTCAACTAGAGAACGGTGGGCTTTTTTCAAAACGGATAAGCGGTTGATTAGGCCTTGAGGAGTAAAATACTTCCTCCTTAATATTCCCAGACGAACAATGCTCACTTCCACGCCCTCCTGTCTAAGCTGGTCCGCCAAACTTCCTTCTTCCGACAGGACAACATGCACTACATGGCCTGCATCCCGAAGCAGCAATACAGTGATATAAAAAATTTTACTGGCGCCATACATGTCCGAGGAACTGTGCAGCATTAATATTCTTTGGGACATTCTTATCTTTGAGTGTACGGGATGTACGGGATCAATTAAGTGTATTTCTGGATTTCAGTACTTTAGCAGGATTTCCTGCTACCACACTGTAGGGTGGGACGTCTTTTGTTACCACGCTTCCCGCCGCGATGACTGATCCTTGACCGATCACCACCCCAGCCAAAATAATTGAATTGGCAGCAATCCAACAATCGTCCTCAATTTTCACAAAGGAACGTGTTACACCCTGGTCAATCATGGGAATGTGGGGGTCTTCAAAATTGTGATTTTCCGAATAGATGCTGACGCGCGGGGAAATCATCACATTGTCTCCTATTTCTATATATCCGGAACAGCCGATGTAGGAATAAGGGCCTATACTGGAGTTATTTCCGACCTTCAGGCCTTCTCCAGGTTCTCCCCCATAAAGATTAGTAGGTCTTATAATGGCATAGCTTCCGACGGTAACTTTATCTCCAAGGCTAATGCCTCGTCGGGAAAGACAGTTGATCTCACAGTGATCTTGGGCGATAAAGCTTCTACCCACAGAAAGATAATGCACCTGTCTAAGCGTGACTCTTTTGCCAATCATCAAAACCCCACGGGAAGATTTAAAAAAAAGCCTCTTCAATGTTCCCCTTAAAAGCCAGATAGACATCCGTACAAACACGCCAAAAGTTGACAGGCTATCCCATTGCTCTCCAAACCGATCCGAGAGATCAACACCGGTTACTTTGTGAATTCTTCCGCTAATGCCTTTATTCATTTACAATTCTTCTCAAACAATCCTTTAAAGATAGGAAAAAGTTATCGGAGGAAAACCGTTGCAGCCGTTCCTTCCCCCTTTCTTTGAGTTGCTTTCTCAACCCATCATTTTTGGCTATCTGGAGCAATGCCCGTTCAAAGCCGTGGGGGGTATTCTCACTCACCACCAATACCGCATCGCCACCAACTTCCTTTAAGGTATCCTGGTCGGCGACGATCACAGGGAGACCATAAGAAAACGATTCCAGAATAGGCATCCCAAATCCTTCATTGAACGAGGGAAACACATAGGCTACGGCATGGAGGTAGTAGCTTTCAAGTTCCTGTCGGCTGACATAACCGGGAAGTATAACCTTTCCCTCAAGCTGCAGTTGCTTTATCAATGAGAGAATATTATCGTAATCGTCCAAGGTCTTTCTTGGGCCACGTTGTCCAACCAATACCAACTTGTAATCGCCCAACCCCTCCTCCTCCACCAATTGGGCAAAAGCTTCAATTAAAACCGGTAGGTTTTTCCGAATTTCCATCACACCCACATGTAAAAAGTAGGGACTATTTAAGGGCGGGCCTTCGAGATGCTCTATTGCCATTGATTTGATATTGGATGAGGGATAAACCACATGGACTGGCAAAGAAGGCATTTGTAGATGTTTTTGAATCTGCTTTTTCGAATACTCACTGATGGTAATCACGTCAGCATTGCCTTTTAACCCCCATCTCAGCACGGTCAAATAAACCTTCAACCAAGTGGGGTTGTAATGCTCGGGGTTCTCCCAGAAAAAAGCATCGTGAACTACAGATATCTTTTTCCCTCTTGCCCATACTGGCGAAAGGATATCAGGAGACAATACAATATCCGTCTGATGCCTAATGGACAATAAAGGAAGCACTATCAATTTTCTAAAAAAGTATACTGCTTGATAGATTAAGTTCTTCCAAAAAGCCGTATTTCCCTTAAAAAAAGTACTGTCGGCGATAGAATCCCGACTGGGAGAAATAATAAAATTAAATTCGTCCCAATTCCCTCTTTCAATTTCTTCGCAGAGACATTCTATATAAGTCTTGATTCCCGTCTGGGCAACATGCAAATAATAAATGTCCACCAGCACCTTTATCTTTGCCATTTCTATTGACTTAAAACGGGGTCTATTTTCTTGATACTATTGTATTCCTTCATACTGTATCCCAACATCCACCATGTCAAAAGAGAGACATACAGATAGAGTTCCGCATTGGCCGTAAAGAGGGGTAACAACAAGCCGAATTTGGTTACTGCGGCCACGAAAGCTATTCGGGCGTTATTGAGGTTTGGTGATTTTCTAAAAACCTCTAATGACCTTAATATTCCGAAAGCCAAAATAGCGATGTAAAGGATCATGCCGATAAATCCGAGTTGCACTCCATAGATCAAAAACTGGTTTTCACCGCTCACTCGAACGTCCTCCTCCACACTTCCTACGTTGCCACTCATTGCCAATCCTATTCCAAATGGATTGGAGATCATGGACTCTAACCCTATTACCCACTCCAAAACGTGACCAATACTGGATTCATTTTGAAAAGTAAGGGTATCATACACAAAATAATAAAAATCCTCACTGGCGAAAAATAGAATGTAAATCACAAATAGTCCAAAAACAGATGTCCCTAACAACAATAGTCGATACAACCTAAAAACCACTGCAATAAAAAAGACCATGATGAAAAATGCCATAAAAGCCGCCCGTGAAGAAGAGAAAAACAAACTTCCCACTGCGGCAACCATGACCAATACATAAAACCCACCATTCTCTCTTTTGGTAGTCAGGTACCAGATTAACCCCACCGAAAATGCCATCAAACAGGAACTGGCAAGCTCCAACGGATCTGAAAAGAAGGAGGCCAATCGCATGCCTGTCGTTTGGGTTTCAAAGGTCCAGGTAAGCCCGTAATTACCGGAAGGTTCTATTCCATTGATAGCATAGTTGAACAAGGCATATCCGGTAAACTGCTGAAAATGGGTGCCCAGCAATTTCTCTAAAATATTTAAGCCAAAGGCCACAATGGCTATCGCCATAATCCCTTTGAACCATAAAGAAACCTGAGATTCCCTTAAAAAAGTATTGCGTCCAAGAAAATAGAAAGCGCCTATCAAAAGTGTATTTTTCAGATAAAGCAGTTTATTGATAAACGTAGCTTCTCCTAAAGGCAAAAAAAGGTAAATAGTGGCCAAGAAAAGAAAGGCCAACAGCAATTGATCAACAAGGTTAAGTTTAAAGGCATATCCGAAAAAATCCCTTTGATATAAAACAAAAGAAGCCAGTCCCAGCAATAGAAAAATTTCTTTTAAATACTGAAATACAGCCACTGCAGCAGTGGAATCCGTTGCCTGAAATACGATGCCCAGAATATTGGTGTAAAAGGGCAAGTAGAGGCACATAAAGAAAATGACATACTCCCATTGGCCTTTCAAAACTATTTTATCAAAAACATAGGAAGTCAACCCTACCACATAAAGGGTCACCAATAAAAATAGTATCATCTATTTGCTGTCAAGCTATATCCTTAAATACTCCTTCTCTTACTCCTTTTAGAGTCGCCTTCAATTTCTCCCATCTCCCTTTCATTAGAAAATACCCCATAAAGGCCGCAATCTTGACTGCATTATATGACCAAGCAGTCATGGCATAAGGAAAGGAAGCGTATTTTCGCAATTGAAACAACTGGTTTCTCACATTGAGGTAGTGTACCCTAGGATCCAGAAACCCTTCTCTTCCGCGTATTTTGCTTGTCGACGAAGCACCAGCCACGTGGTATATTTTAGATTTTGGCACGACAGCCAAAGTCATCCCAGCCTTTCGCATTCTTAAAGACCAATCTACATCTTCATGATAGGCAAAATAAGCATCATCCAATAATCCTACTTCTTCAATAGCTGAGGTTTTGAGTAAAATGGCGCAGCCTGTGATCCAATCAGTAAAATAGGCTTGATCCACATCCTTAATCACATAGGAGGTTTCGGAATTGCACCACCATTTCCAGTAATTCCCCCCTGCATTCCAAAGTTTCTTCTTATCGTGAACAAAATAAATCAAAGGTTGGACCGCTGCACAGGAAGGTGTTGCCAATAGATGCCTTACCATCGGCTCCAAAAAATCCTCTTCTACCAAGGTATCATTGTTTAATAGAAGAACAAATTCAAAATTATTCCTCAGGGCATGCCTTATCCCCAAATTGTTACCGCCTGTAAATCCAAGATTTACAGCGGAGCTTAGAAAAACCACCTCGGGAAAGAGTTCCGTAAGCCTTTTTAAGGAATCATCCGTTGATCCATTGTCCACTAAAATTACCTGAAAATTAGGATAGCTGATCTTCCTGAGCGATTCAAGGCAGGCTTTAGTAAAGTCAAAGCCGTTCCAGTTAAGCAGGATAATAGCTACCGAAGAGTCTTTTATAGAAGGTTTCAAAATGAGGCGTGTTTTTCACTTTCAATAAGAATAAACAAGATATAAAAATGAACATTTCGGTAGCTAAAAGTCCGTAGGCTAAGCCAATGCCTCCAAAGAAATAGCCGAGTCCGGTACAGGATAAAATCATAAAGCAACAAGATGTCCATGTAGCGTTAAATAATAACCTGTTATGGTTCTCCACCAAAATCAATATCATATTGGCCGTGTTTAGGCTGGCAACAAGAGGCACAAAGCTGAGCATTCTCAAGAAATAGATCGATTCTTCCAGATCCTCTTTTGAAAGGAACCATATAATCTGAGGGGAAAACAGGAAAGCAACAACAGTAATGATTAAAGAAAGGAATAAGGCTCCGATATATACTTTTCTTAAGAAGGCATAAAACTGAAGATGATCGCTATTAAACAACTTGCTTGCATTTGGATAGATGGCTTGGGTAATTAAAGTAGGTACCATACGAAGTACCATGGTTACTTTCTCTGCCATGCTGAACATACCTAAAACTGTGGCACTGGCAAAAAAACTGAGGATGATCAATCCCCCGCTGACCGAAACGTAAGAGGCCATACCGGAGAGGAACAGGGGAAAATTTTCCTTCCAGGAAAGGAGAAGCGCCTTCCATTCTGGAAAAAACAATTTTATTTTAAGCATAAAGTGGATGTACCCGATCAATAGGACATTAAATCCGAATGCGGTGAATCCCAATAAAAAATTGACCCATTTGGCATCTTCCGGTGCCTTGATAAATAAAACCAATGCTAGCAGGTACAATCCCTTACTGAATAGGTTGGCCAGGGAGACCCACTTCATTTTTTCCACCCCCTGAAAAAACCAGGTAGATTGGGTGGCTTCGGAAAATAGCAAGAGCAGGGAAAACAGGAGGATTATCTTATGATCTCCGAAAAAACCGAACACAAAGATCAAAACGCCAAGAATAAGGCCGGCCAGGGTGGCAAACAATAGTTTGCTGAAAAACACCTTGGACGCCACTTCTGACATGGCTTCTGATTTTTCCTGATTGATCGCAATTTCCCTGGGACCACTTAGATTAAACCCAAAAGTCACCCACACATTGGCTAAATAGATGGTAGACAGTGAAAGATTGACCAGTCCAAATTGATCTACTCCCAAAGATTGAATCAGGAGTGGCATGGATATCAGGGAGATTAATACATTGGAAGCCTGGATGATAAATAAAAAAATAAAGTTATGGAAGGATCTGTGTCTGACAAATTGAAATATCCGATAGAAATTTAGTACTCCAAGCATCAGCCTTGATTAAAAAAATCACCCCCTATTGCCGCAGGTGCGCCCGAACCAGAGAGGTGGTATAGATATAAAATATCGCCATCAAAAAACTCAAAAAAGCACCGACAACTATTCCTACGCCTAATTTGATCTTCGATTCTTCCAAAGGATACCTTGGACTATCGATAACTTGAATGAGCGGGGAATTGTTTCGGTGGTTGATCTTGGCTATTTCGAGGTTTTTTACAATCTCCTCGTAGACCGCGATGGAAGCCTGAACATCTACCTGGCTACTCCTCGAAGCTACTGTTCCACTTTGTAGGAGAGGGTTGGGGTTCGGGACCTGATCCTGTACCCTTGCGTACCTTTTGATGCTTTCGTCCAGCACCCGTCTTACACTGTCCGACTGGGTTTGGAGAATAGCCAGGTTCTCACCTGTCTTTTTGGTCTTTGTCAGATAGTAAAATCCGTTGACGTTGGACACCAGTGTTTCGTTAAAAACCTTCGAGAAAGCCTCATCTTTAGACTTGATGACCACTTTGATGATGCTCAGCTTTCTGTCTGGCTTATCCACGATCAGATTTTTCTTCTTGATCTCCTTCACCACTTCCTTGACCACACTATCCTGCTGAACAGAAAACTCTTCCCTCGGCAAGCTAAAATCCAGCTGGGAAAACTCCACCTTATCCGACCATCTTTTCTCCAACTTGTTAAAATCAATATAGCGGTCGATCAGCAAATAACTCGAATCGCCTTCTTCAAAGGGACTCAACAAAGTCTTGGAAAGCATGCTCTCCGACTTATACAATTCCATGATATTATCTCCCTGAAACAGGCCATTGCCTGAACCCAAAGAGCCGAGGTTTACCCCCAACAAAGAGGCAATTCCGGACATTCCCCCCATTCCTCCTAGGCCCGTCTCTTCCAACACAAAGCTGGACTCTGCCGCGTATACCGGTTTCTTAATAATGGACACTAAGGCTCCCAGCACGCCGCCTACCAATATGGCCACTGCTACCAGCGTCCACTTTCTCCTAAATACTTCTACCCACGAGGCCATGCGGAGAAGCAATTCCCGCAGGGTAATTTTATCGTCAATAATATGTTTTTGATCGGTCATTAATTATTGTTGAAATCGATTTGAGTAAGAATAAGGGCCAAAGTGGCCAAACCTGTAGTGATACCAATAATTTCCCCCGGCATAAAAGGTATCCTTGGCCCTTTAGAAGGAACAATGATTTCCGCTCCGGGCTCTACTGCAGGATAAGATTTGAAAAACAAGAAATTTTTGGTTCTAGCCACTTCTCCATTCGCGTATACCACATAGGTTCGCCTCTTTTTGGCGCGATTGTCAAAGCCACCGGCGCGGTTGATATAAAAACTCATGGGCTTATACGCTTCATGCCTGACTGTGGTAGGATAAATTACATCCCCTCTAAGCCTGACCGTCTGTAGCTGCTTGGGTATGCTAATGATATCACCTTCCTCCAAGATCAAATCGTATCCCGACCCAGGATTTTCTATAATTGTCGCCAGATCAATGGCGATGGCCTCTGTTTCTTTGATTTTGATGTTAAGACCGGAGCGGTTTTGCGTGATGTCGGCCAAAACTTCGGCACGGGATTGGGCCAGAATATCCTCCGCCTCGTTATTTATCGCAGAATCAGATGAAGGCCTGTTTAAACGCTTCAGAATCATCGCCTGGGATTCGGATGGATCAACCGCTTCCGTGGCTAAACGTTCATACAAATTGAACAAATCCTTCTCCTTTCGCAGCTTATCCGATTCCGTCTGGTAAAATTCAGTCCGCCGGATCAATGTTGCTCCTTGGGGATAAGCAAACTGGGTCAGTCCGCCGGCCCTACGGATGATGTCAGAGATTCTCTCATTGGCATTCCCTACGGCATATTGACCTGGCGAATTCACCTGACCATCGACCTGAACCAGCTTTTCTAAGGCAAAATTGGGTTTGCTTCTGATCAACACATTGTCAAATGGCTGCAACTCGTGAGAGTTCCCACTAAAGCTTAAATCAGGATTGATCTGAACAGGTATAATATCAGAAATTTCACCAGCCTCAGCACTTCGGGTGCGCCTGGCGATTTCTATATTGGAAGTAGAAGCAGCTTCTCTCAAACCTCCTGCAGCCACGATCAAGTTTTCTACTGTCATATTGCTGGAATAGGGATATATGCCCGGTTCCCGCACTTCCCCCGTAACCTTGACATAAAATTCTTCATTCAGGTCGTAAATGGATGACACCCGCACAATATCCTCCGCCTTCAACAAAATGTTTTGTGCATTTCCGGCTATGATTTCCTTCAGATTTACCTGAATGAGCTGGGTGGTGAGATCCTCTCTTGTCCTTAGGACCGATGCACTTTGAAGATAGGCTTCCCCGCGCAATCCTTCTGCCTTATCGATCAAATCCAACAGGGTAAGCCCTTCGGACAAGGCGTAATTGCCTTCCCTAAAAACTGCACCCTTAATCTGCACCCTATTGTTAAATCGATCCAGTATTTTCCCCACCGTATATTTGTCTCCGCCCTTCACCGAAAATATACCGAACTGATCCTGATACACATCGGAAACCGCCTTTTCCTTCCCGGTGTTTCGAATCACCGCTACCCTGTCCTTAAATGCCGCATCTGTAAATCCTCCTGCATATTGAAGCACATCCTGAAAGTTTTCACCCTCTTTCACTTCAAATATCAAAGGTCGTTTCACTTCTCCATGGACCTGGACACGGGCAGAGAAAGGTTCCACCAGAATCACATCCTGGTCTTGTAGTTGCTGGTCAAGGTTAGCTTGCCCACGGGTTAAAAAGTCATACACGTCAATGGTGGCTATTTGCTGGTTATTTCTAATCAGCTTGACATTTCTTAGAGTACCATTCACATTGGGACCGCCCGCCGCGTATAGCGCATTGAATACGGTACTGAAGGCGCTAAGCGTGAAAGTTCCTGGAAGGCGTAATTCCCCCACCAAATGAACCTGGATCGTCCTGATATTCCCCAAAGAAACCTGTAAAAATGTAGAGGGATTATTTCCTGACAATCCTGTGAAGTAGGGTGTTAACCTATTTTTAATTACTTGGGTCGCCTTTTCAATAGTCAGACCGGATATGTTGATCGGGCCGATGTTCTCTAGGATCAGGTTTCCCTCCGGCGTGACATTGGCTTCATAGTACCGTTCTGATTGCCCATAGATATCGATATACAACATATCCCCTGGGCCCAAAATGTAAGTTTGTGGTGTGGCCAAATTCAAGTTGGGCTCGAAATTCAACCTCCGCTCTTTGTTGTAAAACAAGTTCATTCCAAAGACATTGGATTCGTCTGCCTTCCATTCAAAACCTTCCTGAAATTTAAAAAGACCTTGGGTGATCTCGTTGAAATCCATCTGGCGACGAGGTTCTCTTTTCGACGCTTCTCCAGGCCTGCTTGCTCCTGCCGCTTGCACATCCAGCTCTTCCAACCGCTTCCGCAGTTTCTCCAGTTCAGCATCGGGCATCCCACGTACCTTTGCCATCTGGAGGAGCTCGACTTCGGAAAGACCCGACGAACTTGCCCTTCTTACCACTTCCTGTAACTGGTCATCCGATAGATCATCCACCTTAATCGAGGAAATATCCGGTATCGCCTGCGCAATCACCGGAGAGCCACCCAGGCTAGCCACCGCAATGCAAAGAAAGAACCCGATGACAAACGTGCGCAAAAAACTATTAGGAGAAACAAACATGGAATTTATGAGAAATTTACTGCAACTTACAAATAGCTTCGCCACTTCAATCCCATCTCAGGGCGAAAAGATGAATATTTTAAAAGATGGTCCCATAAAGGGGAACCAATTGCAAAGATAATTATTCAATCCTTTTGAGGGTGGTTCTTGTGAATTAAATGCTTATTAAGTGTTCTTTAGCCCCTGCTCATGAAATTACCGGCGTGCTTAACGTTCTCACCCAGTAAAAAAAGCTAAATTTGAAGTGGGAAGCCGGTTCACATACAAAAAACTGGTTGCCGGCGTTTAAAAGTTATGAAGATACAATCCTGTTTATGCTTTTTGGCTTTGTTGTCATTTGTCTCTTGCAAAAAGAGTTCTTCTCCCTGTGAACTCTCTGATGAAATTCTTCAGGTTCCCATTGAAATAGAAGTAGAACGACTCGAAACCAAGTTTTTTGAAGCGACCTCCCCCTCGGATATTCTATGGGCGATGGAGGAGTACCCGGAATTCACCCGACAGTACCTACAGGAGAGATTGTATGAAAGCCGTGAAGAGCTGGCGGCAGAACTTCTTCAAGTAAACCAAGACACCGCCATGCAGGAATTATACGCAGAGGTCATGCGCCATTTCCCTGATATTGCAGATGTCGAAAATGAACTAGAAAACGCCTTCAAATATATCAAATATTATTTTCCGGAATTTAAGGTGCCGAAAGTCTACACCATGGTCAGCGGATTTAATTCGGATTTGTATATCAGTGAAGATATTATTGTAATAGGCTTGGATTATTTTTTGCCCGAAGACCACCGGTTCCAACCCACAGACCTTCCCAAATACATCACCAAGCGCTACCAAAAAGATTACATTGTCCCCACTATTCTCGTAGCCTTGTCCTCCCAATTTAATGTGACAGACCTAAACGACAATACCTTATTGGCTGAGATGATTTATTATGGAAAAGCTTACCATTTTGTAAAGACAATGATGCCTTGCACATCCGACGAATATATCATCGGTTACAGTTCTGACGACATACAAAAAAGCTACGCCAACGAGGAACTGATCTGGTCCCATTTTATTGAGAATGAATTGCTGTTTGAAACCAACCCCTTCGAAATCAGAAAATACACTGGCGAAGCTCCATTTACGGATGCCATCAGTATGGAGGCTCCCGGAAGACTGGGCAGGTGGCTGGGGTGGAATATTGTCGACGACTACAGATTCAACAATTCCCTTAGCATCAACGAACTGATGCAAGAGAAGGATGCGGATAAGATTTTCAGGCAGTCAGAATATAAACCCCGTCGGTAGGCGCCAATTGGAATTTTACCGGATCTAAGGCAAATAGCAGCAATTGGACAGCTCTTTCCTTGGAAAAATGGAAGAGCGCCAAATCTCTCGCATTACTTTGCGCTGTTTTAAGCTTAGTAGGATGGTTCAAAAAGGCCTGCAATTCCGTGATGGTTTTTTGTTGATTTTCATAATGATGACAAAGACCTAACCCGCGTTCCTTCACGAGATTTGCCAACCAACCTTCCTGATTGATCAGAATGGCTTTGCCCATGGCCAGAGCATCAAAAAACTTATTGGGGCTGTTGGTCTGTAAAACAGGAAGGTGGTCAAAAGAAACATAGGCCATGTCTGCAACCGTCATAAGCTCACGAACCTTGTATTTATTACCAAAGGGATAAAAATGCATATTCCTAAGGCATAAATCCTCCGCCAGTTGCTTCAGTTCCTTTTCTTTCCGCCCAGCGCCCATGACCAGAAACTGCCAATCCTTTAATTGGTTTTGAGCTTCCTTGGCAAGGCCTAAAAAATCATGAAGGGAATTGACTGGACCCAGGGCACCGGCGTAAGCTATGGTGAAACTATCCTTCAACCGCAGCCTGTCCAATTGCTCGGCATCCTTCTTGGTCGGGAAGAAGAATTGGGTGTCGCAAAAATTAGGAATTAAAATGGGTGTTGTTTCCGGGACTTTTTGAAGAATGTGATCCTTTATTCCGGGGGACAAGGCCACAATTTTAAAGGCATGGCGATAAACACGTTCTTCTAAATGATATAGGCCTTTTTTTAGCCATCTATTTCTTACTACCCCTAACTGAATCGGGGCTTCTGGCCAAAGGTCCCTTACTTCAAAAATATAGGGTACCGCAAATCTTTTCTTTGCCCATAGCCCTATCCAACCTACTGTAAGAGGAGTCGAAGTGATATAAAACAGGTCAGGGCGGGGCAGTTTCTTGATCAGACGCTTGGCTTGCGAGACAAACCGAAAAAAAGAAGCTACTCTCCTAATAAATCCGAAGGTATTGTCATAAGCGACGGGTAAGTAATGGACTTTTATGCCGTTAATTATCCGACAGTCATAATAGCCCCGGTTATGGGAGGTGATCATTTCCACTGCCAGCCCTGCCTCCACCAATCCTGTCGCCAAGTGGAATGACCTGGTGGCTCCTCCCTCTTCCGGGGTTTTAAAATATTGATGGATATAGACCACTTTCATAGTTCTTGCTTTTCTTTCCATGAGGCCAAGACAAAAAGGTTCCAGACTTGTAGAAAGCCCTCTCTTATATGAGCTTCCGGATGACGGGCCAAATGTCGCATATCCGCTGGGCAATCTCTACCGGCGTTTGCTTCAAACCGCCTGATGGTGGAAAAAACCCGCTCTCTAAACAAACGTTCCGACACCAACCATTCTTGTAAAGGAAGCCCAAAGCCCATTTTTTTACGGTTGGATATTACCTCCCAGCCATCTTCCTTTAAAATTTCTTTCATCCAATACTTCGGTGCTAAGGACAGGTGCTGCTCTTCTGACAAATTTTTACTCAAAGCTACAAGTCCTTCATCCATATAAGGAGCTCTTCCTTCCAAGCCATGGGCCATGGTCGCATTGTCATGGATCTTAAGAACGTCGTTGGTCAGATAATAGTCGCGGTCCCAAGAGAGGGCCGTTTTATAAGGCGGCAATCCTTTTGGGAAATAGCGAAGAAATTCAGGTCTAAGATGAAGCGGGATAGTTTGCAGGGAGGAAAAATTCAAATAGGTTTCCTCAGGGGAAGCTGACAAGGCCTCCACAAATTTCTTTAACCTCCTGGGTAGATATTTCACCAAGAATTTATTGCCCACGAAAAATTGCATCTTCCGCATATGTTTCAAGTAAAGCCTGAAGGCTTTATGTCTGTCATATCCACTAAACAGCTCATCTGCCCCGGCACCACTAATCAGAATCTTGACGTGCTTTTTGGCTTCTTTGGCAACCATCCAGGTAAGAAAGCTTGCACTGTCCCCTATGGGCTGGTCCAGTGACGCAATATATTCATCCCAATACAGCAGTACCAACTCAGGCGTTATCAATACTTCATGATGGTCACAGTGGTATTTGGCAGCAAGGGCAGCGGCAAATTTCGGATCATTGTATTTTTCCAGATATTGCGGGGCAAAGGTTGCTGTAAAAGTAAACAGGGGTAGGCCCGTCTCCTGATACCATGTGTGCAACAAAAGGCTGCTATCCACTCCCCCGCTAAGAATCACCCCCACCGGAACGTCAGCATGGAAATTTTTTAAAACCAGATCCAAAACCATTTCCCTAAACTCGGGAACAGTTGGCAAATCTATCCGCTCCTCTTTAATTTCTAAACTGTCCTCTGAAATCAACCGACCATGAAAATCAAGCACCAGCACCTTTCCCGGCATCAATTGGCTAACGCAGCGGAAAAAGGACTTGTCTGGAAAGGTGTGCCTTGAATAAAAATACGGCAGGTATTGTGTCACATCCAAGCCCTTACCGACCAACCCCGAGGCTGTGATACCTCTCGCTTCCGAAGAAAAAAGCCATTGATCATCTCTACGATAATAGTAAAGGGGTTTTTTCCCGAAAAGATCCCTTGCTATAATCATCTTGTGCTTCTTCTTATCCACAAAAATTAAGGCAAACATTCCCTGCAACCGCCCCACACCTTTCTCTCCGAACGTCCTTAGCCAATGGATCAATACTTCTGCATCAGACCGGCTTTTAAATACCACCCCTCTCTCCAATAGCTCGTTTTTCAATTCCTGGCAATTGTACAAGGCGCCGTTCCATACCAGCATTGTTTCGCCGTCTTCGGTCACTACGGGCTGGTTTCCCGCCTCCCCCAGCTCATGGATCTTAAGACGGTTAGCTGCCAAAAAAATACCTGAGGACACGTGTAGACATGCGGATTGATCTGGACCCCGGTGACGTGTGGCCGCCATCATTTCTTGAATGGCCTCCTCCCCTCCTTCTGAAAAATTAAGCACCAAATTAATCCCACACATCGTTATGGTATTTCATCTTCAAGCAGGTCCTTCTCCAATTGCATAGACACTTTGTTCTTTTCAAAGTATTTGCAAAGATAGGTTATGGGACAAATCTCACATTTGGGTTTTCGGGCCTGACATACATATCTGCCATGAAGGATCAGCCAATGGTGCGCCTTGTTGACCACTGCTGTGGGAAGGTGCCTGATGAGCTGCTTTTCTACTTCAAGCGGTGTCTTGGCTGACAAGGGCACCAACCCTATTCGTTTGGACACCCGGTATACATGTGTATCTACGGGCATATTCGGCTGATTCCAAACCACCGAAGTAATGACATTGGCTGTTTTTCTGCCGACTCCAGGTAATTTCACCAAATCATTTACAGTGGATGGAATTTCACTGTTAAATTCCTCCACCAACATTTTGCCCAAACCCAATAGGTGCTTGGTCTTATTATTGGGATAAGAAACCGTTTTGATGTAAGGAAACAATTCATCGAAGTTGGAGCTTGCCAAATGCATGGGCGTTGAAAAATCCCTGAAAAGAGCTGGCGTCACCATATTGATCCTCTTGTCAGTACACTGGGCAGAAAGTACTACAGCAACCAACAACTGGAAGGGGGATTCATAAACCAGTTCCGTTTCGGCAACAGGCATATGTTCGGAGAAGTATTCTACAAAAGCCTTATATCTCTCTTTTTTTTGCATTGATTTAATGGATAACTTCGTTCTTTAGAGTTTCTGCCCCACATGGGATCACAAACCTCTTCAACAATTTTGTTGAATCGAGACCTTTTCCAGCGCTGACATTCCGCTAGATAATTTTTGAACGAACTCGGAAGACTGTATGGTTCAATTTTTATCACAATTAATCCACCTTATCAGGAAAATGGTGCATTGTTATCGATTTCGTCATCCCTAGAAATTTCTCTATGTATACCTCACCTTCCGGAAACAAATCGTTCATTTCTTTGGTGGTCAATAGCTTCACTTCCTCAAATCGTTCGATTGCCTTTTCCCATGTCCGTGATTATTTGTAATTACCCAACTAAAATTTCTTGTAAGGGTTACTCGCAGGGACTTCGGGAAAAACTGAAAAAAAGGAAATAACCAATGCGGCTCAAAGGGAAGTAATAATTTGGCGTCTGAATGTAATAATTATTCCCTACCCGTCGGACTTCATTAGCCATTTTAACCTGATTACCCTTGGTGAAAAGATGTTCAATGACCGAATTTGAATACACGATATCAAACTCACCATCCGAATACTGAGGCATAGAACACGCATCCCCAACCACGTTGGAGAAGTTTCTGTTTTTGACTTCTATATCCTATAAGTTCAATAAGGTTATGTGGACCTGATGATTATCAACTATTTTCATCCGCTCCCAGTAAGATTCAGCCCCCCCAATATGGAGAATCCGAATAGGCTGGTCACAATAAACCTTATTTAAAAGGCCTTTAAAAAACATGAATCTTTTCTCCCTAAACGCTGGTTGAAAGACTTTTCATAATTGGGCTGTAAATATTTGCTTGGCATGGCTTTGGGATTATTGTTATTAGTTGCCTGAATAAAACATACTAGGAAGTGAAGGCACTTCCTCCTTTTGTGCTAAAATAAAAGGATCCGCATTTTACCTGATCCACTTCTATAATAGTAGAAAGGTGGTGATTCGACATACTCCTACTGCATACTCCTATTGAATATTAATTCTAAATTTGTACCGCTGGCAGTAAAAAAACAAAGGAAACTTCATGATGCTTACTAACATCAGGAGCTGTATTCCTAAAAATAAGAATGAATTTTATCCCAAATACTTTCGCAGATGAATTTAGGCTTTTAATCGTTAAAGCTGTCTTATCTCTAGATGACAGTTATGGATATTAACGCTATAGTGCCGACAACCTCACCAAGAAAAACAGCTGGTTGGCTGGCGCACATCAACAAGAAAGAAAGGAGATTTAAACAATTATACCTTCTGCACGCCAGAAGGTTTTGATCTCTTTTTAATCCTCTTCACTACATTATCTGAAGGCTCGAGAAGGAGATAATCAAGATGCTCCATGGTGCTCAACATGTCCAAATAATCTTGCATTAACGATTCGTTGCTATGCAAAGCCTGCACCAGGTCTTCCATCTCATTCTCATCCATTTCCTGATAGATATACCTTATCAGGTCACTTTGGGTAAAACATCCTGTCATAAGCAATATTTATTTTTCCTAACTTTTTTCTCATATTGATCAAAGCATACCTCATTCTCCCCAAAGCCGTATTGATGCTTACCCCAGTTTGTTCGGAAATTTCTTGAAAACTCAAATCCATGTAATGTCTCATGATCAGCACCTGCTTTTGGCTCTCTGGCAGCTCCTCTATCAATTGCTGCACCAAGGCATAGGTCTCGTCTTTGATCCGCAGGTCTTCAACATTTTCATCCGCAAACTGTAACGTATTAAAAATATTGGATCCGTCCTCCATCACCACGGATGGATATCGTTTCATTTTCCTAAAATGATCAATGGCCAAGTTATGTGCAATCCTCATTAACCATGGTTGGAATTTGCCCTCTTCGTTATACCGGTCTGAGTTCAAAGTCTGTACTACCTTCACAAAAACATCTTGTAGTAGATCCTCTGCCACTCCCTGGTCTTTAACGATCATATGTATTGTCGTAAAAACACGGGACTTGTATTTATCCACCAACACTTCGAAAGCTGCTTCACTTCCGTTCCTATACTGCGAAATCAGTTCGCTGTCTTTAGGTCCTAACCTTTTACTCATAAATCAGACTGTTAAAATAACGTAGAGTATTATCCCATATTGTGAATTTTGAGGTTAAACATCTTATTGTAGGTTTCCAAATGTATAGAATTGGAATAAATATCGCAACGAATTTATCGTTTTTATGAGAATGAGCCTTGAGTAATGAAGTATGAGACGTTTGAAGCAGGAAATGGAGGAGTGAAGCTTGGGCAACTCCTACAATCACTTTTTCTTGCCTTTTTTCTACTCGTGCTTATTACTGCTGTTTTATTCCAAACTCCTTGCTAAGTTTCTCTACATAATCCAATTTCTCCCAAGTGAAAAGTTCCACATCCAGAGTTATGGAAGTCCCATCAGGAGAGACAAAAGTTTTGGAAACGACTTCATTTTCCCTTCCCATATGGCCGTAGGCAGCTGTTTCCTCATATATAGGATTTCTCAGCTTAAGCCTTTGCTCTATAGCGTAAGGGCGCATATCAAAAATCGCCTCAATTTTCTTGGCTATTTCGCCGTCTTTCATTCCCACCTTTGCCGTCCCATAGGTATTCACGTAAATTCCCATAGGTTTGGCCACCCCAATGGCGTAGGACACCTGTACCAAGACCTCATCTGCCAAACCAGCCGCAACCATGTTTTTGGCAATATGCCGTGTAGCATAGGCAGCTGACCTATCCACCTTGGAAGGATCTTTACCTGAGAAGGCTCCACCACCATGGGCTCCTTTGCCGCCATAGGTGTCTACGATGATCTTTCTCCCGGTCAATCCTGTATCCCCATGCGGACCGCCTATCACAAACTTCCCTGTGGGGTTGATATGATAGGTGATGTCGTCGGTGAACAAGGCTTGGATCTGGGGCGCAAGCTGAGCCTTGACTTTGGGAATTAGTATTTTTATAATATCCTCCTTTATCTTTGCCAACATTGGACCTTCTTCATCAAAGTCATCGTGCTGGGTAGATACGACAATCGAATCAATCCGCTGTGGGATGTTTTCATCATTGTATTCTATCGTCACCTGTGCTTTGGCGTCTGGACGCAAATAGGAGATTTCACTCCCATCCCGTCGTAATTCAGCTAAAACCTTCAACAGGCGATGCGAAAGGTCCAATGCCAAAGGCATATAATTCTCTGTTTCGCTGGTAGCATAGCCAAACATCATTCCTTGGTCTCCCGCACCCTGGTCTTCGGGATCCGTCCGCTCCACCCCCTGATTGATATCGGGAGACTGTTCGTGTATGGCGGAGAAGATCCCGCAGGAATTACCCGCAAACATATATTCACTTTTTGTATAGCCAATGCGGTTGATGACATCGCGGGCGATTTTTTGAACGTCCAAATAGGTGTCCGATTTCACTTCACCCGCCAATACCACTTGTCCAGTGGTGACCAACGTTTCGCAAGCCACTTTGGATTTAGGATCAAACGCTAGAAAATTATCAATTAAAGCATCTGAAATTTGATCTGAAATTTTATCGGGATGTCCTTCTGAAACTGACTCCGAAGTAAATAAATAGGACATATATCGTTGATTATCTTCTTTAAAATTATAATGAAATGTAAAAGTAGGTTTTCAGACGGAAATAAAAAATCCCATCCTACCCCGCGATCAAGCCAGGGGTTTATTTGTTTTCGTTTATAAATTGCCTTTGAATCTCATCCTCCTTTTCCTCCATTTTTTGGTCTTCGTCAAGAAAACGCTTTTGAAATAACAGGATTATGGCCACGCCGACAAATATGGAAGCATCTGCAATATTGAAAATAGGCCACAGTGCGGTATAGCTTCCTCCCCATAAAGGTACCCACTCCGGAATAAAACCTTCCCAAATATCAATATAAAACATATCCACAACTTGGCCATGAAACCAGGGGGTACTTGCATTAAAAGGAGCGTTATTTAACCAAACCCCATAGAATACACTGTCTATCAAATTGCCTATAGCTCCGCCCAAGATCATTGCTATGCAAACGATATATCCCGGATGGGCTTTTTTGTTGATAATATGGAACAAGTAATAGCCTATCCCGAACATCGCCACCAACCTGAAGCTGGTCAATATCATTTTACCATACTCGGATCCCAGTTCCATCCCAAATGCCATCCCCGGATTGGTGGTATAGTGCAGTTTGAACCAATCCCCAACAACCTTGATCTGACCAGCAGTGCCAAAGTCCATCTCATAATGGACAATCAGCTTTACAGCCTGGTCAATGGCGATAACCAATAAGGTAATGGCAAAATACTTTAAATACTTCATGTAAATTTTTTGTCTTAAATGATGACTAAGCCTTATCTACCTTGACAGAAAGCTGGATCTCGTCCATTTCCAGGACGGTCGGGGAATCCAGTTTCTCGACCAATATAAGAGAAAGACCCTGAGTTTCTGCCTGAATATACGGGGAAAAGTTAATTAAAGCCTGATCCACTTCGTCGTTGCATTTCGCTACCTGGATGGTAATCTTGTCCTGGACTTCCAATCCCATGTCTTTGCGGAGATTTTGAACCCTGTTCACGAAGTCCCTCGCTATTCCCTCTTCTTTTAAGGCTGTTGTCAAAGTCACATCCAAGGCTACTGTGATCCCTTTCTCACTCACTACGGACCAACCAGGGATATCTTGGGAAGTGATCAGGACATCCTCCAGAGACAGTGTAAACACTTCACCATCTAACGTAAGGTCATATTTGCCTTCCTTCTCGATGATGCTGATCTCTTCCTGCCCCCACTGGCTAATGGCAGCAGATATCGATTTCATTTTGGGGCCGAACCTTTTGCCCAAGAGCGCAAAGTTGGGTTTAATATTTTTGACCAGAATACCGGAAGTATCGTCAATATATTCTACTGCCTTGATATTGACCTCTGCCTTGATCAGGTCCTCCACATGTTCGATCTGTAATTTGACCTGCTCGTTCAGTATAGGAATCAGGATCTTTTGCAGCGGCTGGCGAACTTTCAGCTTTTCCTTTTTCCTCAAGGAATGTACCAAGGAAGAAATATCCTGGGCCAACTGCATGCTTGCCTCCAAATCCTGGTTGATCAGCAACAGATTCGGGGATTTCCAATCCGTGAGATGCACGGATTCAGCGACGGACTGGCCGGATTCTTTGGCATCTTTGGTGAGGTTGCCAAACAGCCAATCGGCATAAAACGGCGCAAAAGAAGACATTAACTGGCTCAAAGTCATCAGGCATTCGTACAATGTCTCGTAGGCTGCCTGCTTGTCAGCATTCATTTCCCCTCGCCAAAAGCGCTTACGGGCCAATCTGACATACCAGTTGGATAGTTGATCCACAGTAAATCCCATAATGGCCCGGGTAGCTCGAGTGGCATCATACTGATCCATGGAACTTTCTACTTCTGCTACCAATGATTGCAACTTAGAGATTATCCAGCGATCCAATTCTGGTCTTTGGTCTACCGCAACAGTGCTCCCCTCTTGATAAGCAAATTCATCCAAATTGGCGTACAGCGCAAAAAAGTTGTAAGTATTCTGAAGCGTCCCGAAAAACCTCCGCTGTACCTCGGCCACTCCCTCCATGTTGAATTTCAAATTGTCCCATGGATTGGCATTGGAAAGCAGGTACCAACGCAACGCATCAGGTCCATACTGTTTTAAAGTCATAAAGGGGTCAACGGCATTCCCTAGACGCTTGGACATCTTGTTTCCATTTTTGTCCAATACCAGACCGTTGGCAACGACATTTTTAAACGCCACGCTATCAAAAAGCATTACCGCCAAGGCATGTAAGGTGAAAAACCATCCCCTGGTCTGATCTACTCCCTCAGCAATGTAATCTGCCGGATAATTGGCCTTGAAGACCGCTTCATTTTCAAATGGATAATGCCACTGGGCATAAGGCATGGCCCCAGAATCAAACCATACATCGATAAGGTCAGGTTCACGGGTCATCCTCTCTCCGGAAGAAGACACCAATACAACCTCATCTACATAAGGTCGGTGAAGATCCGGCTTTGTACCTTTAAAAGGTGTCTCAGTCATGAAACCCTTCTCGATAGAACGGGCAATTTCTTGATTTAATTCAGCTATGGAGCCGATGCATTTGGTCTCGGATCCGTCCTCATTTCTCCAAATGGGCAAAGGGGTTCCCCAAAACCTTGAACGGCTGAGATTCCAATCCACCAGATTTTCCAGCCAGTTTCCAAACCGGCCGGTACCGGTGGCTTCTGGCTTCCAATTGATGGTTTTGTTGAGCTCTACCATCCGGTCTTTGTAGGCAGTGGTTTTGATAAACCAACTTTCCAGGGGATAATATAATATGGGCATGTCCGTCCTCCAGCAATGGGGATAGCTATGCTCGTACTTCTCTACTTTGAAGGCTTTATTTTCGTTTTTTAGGATGATGGAAAGAATGACGTCAGTATTTTTGTACTCGGCGGCATTCTCATCTTCTTTCAGGTAATTTTTGACGTAGAAATCGTCCTTGCCCAACGATTTATGAGAGGTGATTTGGTGTTCGTTGATCTTTTCCACCAGATATTCCCCCACTAATGGCAGAAATTTGCCTTGCTTGTCCACTATGGGAATGTCCCTATCATTTTCGTCCTTTACAAAGATCCCGGGCACACCTCTCTGTTCAAGTGTTCTAAAATCATCCGCACCAAATGCCTTGGCCAAGTGAACTATGCCCGTACCATCTTCCGTGGTAACGTAATCTGCGGAAATCACGGTAAATGCTGGTGAGGGGAGTGCTAATCCCTCAATGGGAAACAACTGCTCATAAGCCAGCCCCAACAGATCCGTTCCTTTGAGTTCCTCAATCACCTGGTAAGGTATAAGCTTATCTCCAGGCCTGTATTCCTCTAAACTTCTATCTTTGGCTTTGGGATTAAAATAGGCCCCCATACGGGACTTAGCTAAAATCACTGTCTGGGGAGAAAAGGTGTAGGGATTAAATGTCTTCACCTTCACGTAATCCAGCTTCTCCCCCACAGCCAAAGCCGAGTTGGCAGGAAGTGTCCAAGGGGTGGTCGTCCAGGCCAAAAGATATTCCTCTTCCTGGCCTTTGACCTTGAACTGGGCCGTTATCGAAGTATCTTTTACTTCCCTGTAACATCCGGGCTGGTTGAGTTCATGGGAACTTAAACCCGTGCCTGCCGCTGGTGAGTAAGGCTGTATGGTATAGCCCTTATATAAAAGATTCTTCTCAAGTAGCTGTTTAAGCAAATGCCATAAACTTTCAATATATTCCGGTTCAAAGGTGATATAGGGGTCATCCAGGTCTACCCAATAGCCGATTTGCTCGGTCAATTCATCCCACTCCCCCTTAAAGCGCATGACGGTCTCCCTGCATTTTTCATTATATTCTTTTACAGAAATCTTCTTGCCTATGTCCTCCTTGGTGATGCCCAGTTCCTTCTCCACCTGTAATTCCACAGGCAGGCCATGCGTATCCCATCCGCCTTTTCTCTTTACCTGATAACCTTTCAGGGTTTTGTACCTGCAAAAAATATCTTTGATGGTACGTGCCATGACATGGTGGATGCCCGGAGTTCCATTGGCAGAAGGAGGTCCTTCAAAAAAGGTGAAGGTCTCCGCTCCTTCTCTATTCTGCACGGACTTTTCAAAGATCTTATTGTCCTTCCATGTGGCGAGCACGCGCTCTCCTATCTGGGGATAATCAATTTGCTTATATTCCTGATATTTTTTCACGATATCTATATGGTTATGTCTTATATATCTTATCACAAACCCAATGTCTACAGCAAACAAGACTGGATCTCCGCGATGTGGGCAGTTAAATGTTGCGGGCGCAATGGGCTGCTAGTTGTTATGGCCTTAAAAAAGGTTGAATGACAACATCCAACCTTTTCAAAAGCAGGCACAAAGTTACGACAAAAGTAGGGTTTATGTATGCGGTATCTAAAAAAGTTGGCATTTGGCGATCTGAGTGGGGAAGAGAAGGCTTGTTGATAGATTACAAATGACAATAATTTCCCCTTCCCGATTTTTAGCTTAATTTTGCGTCTTAATCTAAAATGCGAATCAGGTGCAGGAAAACTATCAAGCAAGAACCTTGGGAATCATCGGGGGCGGTCAATTGGGAAGAATGGTCATCCAATGCGCGATCAATTACAACGTAGATATTCATATTCTTGATCCTGACGCCAATGCTCCGTGTAAGGACATTGCCCAAAAGTTTGTGGTCGGGAAGCTGACGGATTTTGATTCGGTGTACAATTTCGGGAAGGACTGTGATGTCATTACCATAGAAATAGAACACGTCAACACCGAGGCCCTGGCCCAATTGGAAAAAGAGGGCAAGAAAGTTTTTCCGCAGCCGCATATCATCCGGATGATCCAAGACAAGCGTAAACAAAAGCAATTTTATCTGGATAACGATATTCCTACCGCAGAATTTGTCCTTACAGATAGCAAAGCTGATGTACAATCACATGTGGATTTCCTACCTGCCGTGAATAAACTGGGCACAGAGGGTTATGATGGAAGAGGCGTGCAAGTCATACGGGATGAGTCCGCTATGGAACTGGCTTTTGAAGCTCCAAGTCTTCTTGAAAAATTGGTGGATTTCGAAAAAGAAATAGCTGTCATTGTGGCCAGAAACGAACAAGGGGAAATGAAGACTTTTCCTCCGGTGGAATGCGTGTTTCACCCAGTCGCCAATTTGGTAGAATTTCTCTTTTCCCCAGCTGAAATAGACCCTTCCATCAGCAACAAAGCGCTGGAAGTCGCCCAGTCGGTTATCGAAAAGCTGGGCATGGTGGGTTTGCTGGCCGTTGAAATGTTTGTGACCAAGGAAGGTGAAATATTGGTCAATGAAATTGCTCCCCGACCACACAATAGCGGACACCATACCATTGAGGCCAACTTTACTTCCCAATTTGAGCAGCATCTTAGGGCAGTGATGGACATGCCTTTGGGCGATACCGGAATACGATCCGCTGCTGCCATGGTCAATTTACTTGGTGAAGATGGCTACACGGGAGACACCATCGTAGAAGGGCTGCATAAAGCTATGGCTGAAAAAGGAGTATATGTCCATCTTTATGGAAAAAAAACCACCAAGCCTTTTCGAAAAATGGGGCATGTCACCGTATTGGAAGAAGACCTTGAAGAATTAAAGGCCAAAGCGAAAAAGCTAAAAGACAGCATCAAGATAAAAGCATAGAAACATGAGTAAACAAGTAGGGATTATAATGGGGAGCAAGTCTGATCTGCCCATTATGCAGGAAGCTGCTAAAATTTTGGAAGAGTTGGGCGTCGGGTACGAACTAACGATTGTTTCCGCCCACCGGACACCGTTAAGGATGGTGGATTACGCAGAAACCGCCAGAAAAAAGGGACTCAAGGTTATTGTGGCCGGAGCGGGTGGAGCGGCCCATCTTCCAGGGATGGTCGCCTCTTTGACCACACTCCCCGTCATAGGTGTCCCGATCAAATCTTCCAATTCTATAGATGGCTGGGATAGCATCCTGTCTATTTTGCAGATGCCCGGTGGCATACCAGTTGCCACGGTAGCCCTAAACGGGGCCAAAAACGCAGGCATTCTAGCAGCCTCCATCGTAGGTGCATTTGACGCCAAAGTGGCCGAAAATCTGGAAACTTATAAAAAAGAGCTGAAAGAAAACGTAGAAGAAGCCGCTCGTGACGTCGAAATAAAAGGATGGAAAGATGCTTCAGATGATTGACAGCGGAACTACGCCTAGCCAAATGGAAAACCATTCCCCATTGAAGATTATTTTTATCAGTGATAGACCTTAAAAAAAATATCCGCTTTAAAATAGGTTCTGAGCATTGGGAAATGCCATTGGGGGTACTCCTGTTGTTACTTGGCATTACTTTTATCTTTGTGGTGGGTGGAATATACATCGGCCATAAATTTGGTAGTAGCCAATTCTAAAGCAAGAGATATCTTAGTCTAAAAAAAGTCCTTTGCACATCAAGCCATTAATTGCATGGACTTGTAGAGGGTAAAAAAAAAAGGGATACAGCAAGTAATGTTGTATCCCTTTCGGTTTAAAAAACGTTTGGTTTATAGTTTTGGCCCGGATTACAAAGCCAACGAGCTATTCCGCCGTGATAAGACGCTGCGGATTAAAAAGGCAAGATATCATCCCCGTTGTCCTCATTAAATGAAGTGACATCTGGCGCATTCATACCGGCACTGTTTCCCTGGGACCCGCTTCCCTGTTTATCCACCTTCCAAGCTTTAACATCGGTATACCATTTCCCATTAAATTCGCGACTTTCAATTTCAATACCCACAGTCACTTCATCTCCTGGCCGCATGCCGAATTGATCGATTTTGTCTCCCCATACGGTTACGCACACCTTTTTCGGGTACTGGCTTTTGGTCTCAAGTACATAATCCCTTTTTCTCCAGACCCCGTTTCTCCCGTTTCCTGACTGTTCATCCAATACTTGGATGATTTTACCGTTGATTTCCATATATATATCCTTTTTTTAATTTTCTCCAGAAAACGAAGGTAATGAAATCAGGGCAATTTTGGAATTGCTTGGCCGCAAATGCCCAATGAAAGCGGCCGTACATATCCACGGCGACATTGATCTACGAAAAAAAACCACTTAAAATACGGACAATGATGCGCTTCACAGAACCGAAATAGGTCTCAGCGTTGTTAGTAGATTATTAAACAAAAAATCACATGGACAGCAACTGGAAAAAACTCGAACACCTCTCACAGATTGAATCGATCAAGAAAGAAAGCGAACAACAGCCCGTAATGATCTTCAAGCATTCGACACGATGCTCCATCAGCGCCATGGCCTGGGACAGGTTAAAGAGAAATTGGAAACCGGAAGACAACAAAAAGTTCAGTCCTTATTACCTGGACTTGATTACTTATCGGGAGATTTCCAATGCCATTGCCAAGGAATTCGATGTTTACCATGAATCCCCCCAAGTCATTATCATTAAGGGAGGGAAGGCCATTTACAATAATAGCCACATGGGAGTCAACTATAAAGACATCATTTCTGTCGTTTAGTTAGACTTAAATGTTTTTCACCAGAAGTATTTTTACATGATGCCAATTAGGCAAATAGAGAACACTGTTTGGGTTTTTGTGATGCTTTGGCGGCAATACCAACGAATCTGTTGAAATATTTTTACCCTGCAAGTATTTTTTGGCAAAGAGATTGCGTCGGAAAGAATTCTTAACATTTATTAATTTTTGGAGAATTGGGGTGTAAAAACTTCAATTCACGCAAGAAAAATAGTCATTTTCTTTAATCAAAAGAATTGTTCTGATGATCACACTACCATTACACAAAGTTAAAAATGTTTTTAGCATACAAAAAATTGCTTTATATATAATTTTATCTATCTTTGCACAGAGAATTAAATGATGCAACTATGGAAAAAATTTTTACCGAAATTCAAGAGGAAAAATTGGCTGTCCCTGCCCCTTTTTTAACGGATTCATCAAAGCTCGTTATGAAAAGAATTTTTGATGTGGTGTTTTCAGTGTTCGTAATGGTTTTTATCTTTCCATGGCTATTCCCATTGACTGCACTGGCCATTAAGCTCACTTCACCAGGCCCTGTGCTATTCAAGCAGTTAAGGCATGGCAAGGATAACATTCCTTTTTATTGTCTGAAGTTCCGAACGATGGTAAAGAACAATGATGCAGACACCCTTCAAGCCAGTAAAAACGATAAAAGGGTAACAAAAGTCGGCAAGTTCCTACGACGCACGAGTTTAGATGAACTGCCACAGATCATCAATGTGCTTAGGGGCGAAATGTCGATTGTAGGCCCGAGGCCGCACACCATTCCCATGAACGAAATTTTCGCCCAAGAAATCGACAACTTTATGTTCAGGCATGCCGTGAAGCCTGGGATTACCGGCTTAGCCCAAGCAAAAGGGTATAGAGGTGAGACCAAGAATTTCTATGACATCCATTCCCGCTACAAGCTGGACATGTTCTATGTGAAAAACTGGTGCATTTACTTTGATTCACTGATCATAATACAGACGGTGTATAGCCTTTGGTTCAAAAATGACCGAGCCTATTAATAGCTGGTCTCTGGAAAAACAGCAAACCCATTAAACCTCTCCTGAACAATGACAATCTTCTTTAAGATGTTCAAAATCCGACCAAGCCGAAAAGTAAGGGAGGATATTTTCCGTCCACGACACAGCGACCCCAGGGGCGGCAGAAAGGTCAAAGAAAAGCAATTATGTGGCCGAAGGGGCGAAGCTGCGTCTTATAAAGATAACTTTCAGGATAATAATAAATTAGCCATTACCCTTCTTGCATATAAAAAGTACATATCTTTGTATGGCAACTTAAATTTTCCCGCTATTTTTATACTTAAAACATTTATTCAGCTTTATAAAAAAGCGGATCCTAATCGTTTGGGATTTTTAAGCAACTAAAATCCAAGTACCTATAGCAATACCAATAAGAATTAATATTTTACTAGTAACTTTGACCATTCCTCCTACCCACGTTATCTTATGAACTGCAGATTATTTTACTTCGTTTTATTGATGATATTCTCTGGTTGTGCCAAAAGGAACCTTGTTTACTTCAGTGATATTGACAGCCAATCCAACTACAATGTAAAGATTGAAAGCTCCGTTGAACCAAGAATACAGTCGGATGATCTGTTAAAAATAACCGTTAGCAGTTTAAACCAGGAGTCTAATCTACTTTTTAATGCAGGCATCCTGACGACCACAGGCAATAACAATGTTAGTACAAGTCCCCTTAACGAAGGGTACCTGGTAGACAAGAAGGGAGAAATAAATTTCCCGGTATTGGGTAAAGTAAAAATCGGTGGCTTGACCAAGGACGAGGCGATTGAGGAGATGTCCTTTCGTTTGAGAGAGCATGTGAAAGACCCCATTGTCAATATTCGCTTCCTTAATTTTAAAGTTACCGTTATAGGTGAAGTGAACAAACCCTCCACCTTCACCGTCCCAACAGAAAAAATTACCATTTTGGAAGCTTTGGGACTTGCCGGTGATATGACAGCCTATGGGAAGAGAGAAAATGTTTTGGTAATAAGGGACAAAGACGGCGTACGGAGCTTGAATCGGCTCAATTTAAATGATAAGGGGATACTGAGTTCCCCGTATTACTACTTGACCCAAAATGATGTGGTCTATGTGGAACCTGACAAGATGAAGGCTGTCCAAGCCAACGTCAACCCGAACAGGAACCAATTCATTACCATTGCATCTTCAATATTTGTTGCCATAATAATCAATTCAAGATTCTTATTTGATTAACTATGAAATTATCGGATATAATGTTGGATGGATTTCAGGACGAAAAATCTAAGCCAATAAACATAAAACTACTAATTGTCAAATACATAAAATACTGGTATTTGTTTGTTGCGGGGGTTGTTCTCTGCCTGGGAACTGCCATCTACCAGATGTATTACGCTACTCCCCAGTATTACATCAGCAGCACCTTATTGGTCAAAGCGGATGACAAAGGTTCGGATTTTTCTCAAAACGCGGTATATGCCGACCTGGAAAACTATCAAACCTCCAGTGTAGTAGAAAACGAGATTGAGATCCTTCAGTCTGCAAGCATCATGCATCGGGTATTGACCGAACTCCAACTCTATAATGCCTATTACATTGAAGAGGGTCTTTCGAGAAGAAGAGAGATATACGGGAGAGAAGTCCCTATTGGCGTGGTGATCCATGATTATGATTCTCTGGGCTACGCTGAAGACAATACGATTACTGTGCATCTTGTGGATCAAGATGGATTTGAAATAGAAGATGTCAATGAAGTGAGGACTTATTACAAGTACGGACAAAGGATAAGAAATTTTTTCGGTGAATTCTCTATTGAACAGCAATCCCCACTTACCGCAGATACTCCGTCGACGATCTATATCGCCTTTAACCACCTAGATGGACTTGCCGCTGCTTACAGTGGGAGTATCGATGTGGAGGTGGCCAATAAGATGGCTTCGGTGTTAAAGGTGAGCCTACTAGATCCCGTCCCCCAAAAAGGGAAAGACATCGTCAATAAGTTGATCGAGGTATATAACAAGGAGGCCGTATTTGTGAAAAATCAAATTGCCGCCAACACCATAAAATTTATAGACGAACAGCTGAAAGACATTACCAAAGAGCTGCATGAAATCGAGGCAAAAGCCGAAAATTACAAACAGGCCAACCGGATCACTGACGTAAGTGCAGCCACCAGCAATTATTTGTCAAACACCAGTAGCTACCAATCCCAGATCTCTGCCAATGCTATTAAAATAGATGTATTGACCTATATAGAGCAATATCTAATCGAACAACAGGATAATTATCAGATGGTGCCGAGTTCTTTGACCATTGATGACCCCACGTTTTTGAGTCTGCTCAACAAATTCAACGAGTTGCAACGGGATAGGGAAAGAATGCTCCGAACCACCCAGCCGAGCAACCCCTTGGTGGTGAACCTGAATGAACAGCTTGAGAGTTTAAAACGAAGCTTGCTTGAAAACTTAAGACAGATCAAAAATGGTTTGGAAATTACTTCAAGAAACCTTCAGTCTAGCAGCAGCGATATCTCCTATCAGGCTCAAAAGGTGCCGGAAATCGAGCGACAATTTGTCGAACTGAACAGACAACAAGCGATTAAGGAAGAACATTATCTGTATCTTACCAAGAAGAGGGAAGAATCTGCTTTGTCGCTTGCTGCAACAACAGTTTCTAATTCTCGGGTAATAGATCCTGCTACCTCTAGCAATGGCCCTGTTAAGCCCAACAAAAAATTAATCTATGCATTTGCTTTCATGATGGGCCTCGGCCTTCCTTTCGGGTTTATCTTCTTAAAGGATATGCTGAACACCAAGGTAATGGAGAAGAGCGACATTGAGAAGCAGACAAGGGTACCCATTCTCGGCGAAATCTCCCATCATAACACCGATGACATTCTGGCCATTTCTGAGAAAATAAAGACACCGGTAGCCGAACAATTTAGGTTATTGCGTACAAATTTACAATTTGCGTCAATAGATAAGGAAAACAAGGTGATTCTCATAACCTCTAGCAGAAGCGGTGAAGGGAAGACTTTTTTCAGCTTGAACTTAGGCGTTAGCTTGAGCATGACCGACAAGAAAGTGGTTATTTTGGAATTTGACCTGCGAAAACCTGCTTTACTCAAGAAGCTTAAGGTAAAGAACGATGCGGGGCTTTCTGATTTCCTCACCTCGGACAAATATTCCGTGGAGGACTTGTTTAGACAAACCTCAGCGGCGCCTGGTGTTACGTTGATCGGATGCGGAGATATCCCTCCCAATCCGGCCGAATTAATGATGAGTAGAAGAATGACCGACTTAATGGGTGAATTAAGGGAAAGGTTTGATGTAATAATCATCGATTCTGCCCCAGTCGGACAAGTGGCCGATGCATTCGCTCTGGCACCTTATATCGATCAAACTTTATATGTAGTGAGGTACAACTACACCACCAAAGATCAAATAGAGTTCATAGATGATATAGGCAGAAACAAGAAGCTTAAAAATCCGATGATCGTGCTAAACGATGCAAAATTGCTTATGGGCTATGGCTATGGTTACGGATACGAATATGCCGACACAAAAAATTAATCAACCATCTTAAGGGATTTTTATCTTTCTAATGAACAGGACTGTTTCTGCTATATTCACCTATATCCAAGGCAAACTAAATAACGGACAAGAACGAAGTATAAAAGCAAAGAAAAACATACTGGGATCCTTAGCGATAAAGGGTCTTAGTATAGCAATAAGCTTTGTGCTGGTTCCCTTGACCATTGACTATATCAACACCTCCAATTATGGGATCTGGTTGGCAGTGAGTTCCATCGTGGGATGGTTCAGTTTTTTCGACATCGGCCTCACCCAAGGATTGCGAAACAAGTTTGCAGAAGCCAAAGCCCAGGGCGATGACGCCATGGCTCAGGTATACGTGAGCACCACTTATGCTATCCTCGGAATCATTTTCGCGGCGGTCTGGGTCATCTATTTATTGGTCAGCCAATTTCTAGACTGGTCCGCCATTCTCCAGGTTTCAGCAGACATGAACGCTGAGGTTACTACCATGGCCTTGATCATCTTCACTTACTTTTGCTTGCAATTTGTATTGAGGATTGTGACCACTATTGTCATTGCCGATCAACAACCAGCAAAATCATCCCTAATAGATCTCCTCGGGCAAATAGTCACCTTGGTATTTATCGCCATACTGGTGTACACCACGGAAGGTTCATTGGTTTACCTTGCTCTAGCACTATGTGCCTCCCCCATTTTGGTGCTCTTAGGAGCCAATATCTATTTTTTCAATGGAGTTTATAAGAAGTATGTCCCGGCCTTGTCAAAGATTGATTTTTCAAATTATAGGGGTTTGCTCAACCTCGGCTTGACCTTCTTTATCATCCAAGTTGCAGGTATAATCCAATATCAATCAGCAAATATTATCATCGCCAGGAATTTTGGGACGGTAGAAGTAACCTCTTATAACATCGTTTACAAATATTTCCAAATGGTCAATATGATCTTCATTATTTTCCTTACACCCTTCTGGTCTGCCTCCACAGAAGCGTACCAAAAGGGTGACTACCAATGGATCAAAAACGGCGTTAAAAAATACAATTGGCTAAATATCCTGGTATTTGGGATCAGTCTTGTCATGCTTCTTCTTTCCAATAAGTTCTACGATCTCTGGTTGGGTGAGGGCACTGTAGACATCGATTTTAGGCTTTCTTTCTGGGGATTTGTTTTCTTCAATATCGCCATGTTCGGTGGGAAATACATGAGTTTTCTTAACGGAATAAGTGCTTTGCGCATACAATTCTGGTCGAGTTTGGTGAGCCCGGTTCTGTACGTGGTGGTCGTTTACATCCTGATCTATTATTTCGAAATGGGGGTTTACGCTATATTTATTGCTGCAGTGATTGCCAATTATAATGCATTTATTTTGGCTCCTTTACAATACCATATGGTCATTGTAAAAGGGAAAAAGGGAATTTGGACGAAGTAAAAAAAGAGAATGAAAATACTATATGATCATCAAATGTTCTCCTATCAAAAATTTGGTGGCATTACAAAATATTTTGTAGAGTTGATAAAGAACATGTCTGAGGAGAACCAGTGCCTTTTATCATTGTTGTTTTCTGAGAACCATTATTTGAAAGAAAACCGAAAACTTTTCAAAAAAAGCAATTTACTGCCCTCCAATGAGTTTAAAGGAAAGGCAACTGCCAAAGAATATCTGGCCAAACTCAACAAAGCGTATTCCAATTACCGGATAGCTTCCAATAAATTTGATTTGTTCCATCCAACATTTTATGATGATTACTTTCTTGAGGTATTAAAGAAACCCTACGTGGTTACTGTTCATGATCTCATCGAATTCAGGTATAAAGACACATTTTTTAAACACAGCCTTAACCGCCCCCATATGGAAAAGGTCATTCAAAACGCTAATCGAATTATCGCTATCAGCGAGAATACAAAAGAAGATTTGTTGAACACCTTCAACCTTAACCCCGATGCAATAGACGTAATACATCATGGATTTAATGATACCGCCAAAAGCAAAAAAACCAACCACTTTGGAAAATACATCCTATTTGTCGGAGATCGGGGGAGTTACAAAAATTTTGTAGGCCTTGTCGCTGCTGTCAGTGGTTTGCTAAAGAAGGACAAGGGTCTTAAACTGGTATGCGTTGGAAAAGCGTTTATACCTGAAGAGTTGGAACTGTTTAAGGAACTTAATGTGGATGAACAGCTCTTCGCGCTAAATGTGGATGAAGCCACCTTAAACGAGCTTTACAGCCATGCTTTGGTTTTTGTGTACCCATCTTTATACGAGGGCTTCGGAATGCCTATTTTGGAAGCATTTAGCAACAACTGCCCCGTATGCCTCAGTGATGCAAGTTGCTTCCCGGAAATTGCCGGAGAAGCCGCAGCCTACTTTGATCCAACGGATAAAGATTCAATGACTCAGTGTATAGAGAAAGTCATGTCGGACAAGGAGATCGCTGAAAAATTGAGAAGGGCCGGGAAAACACGACTGAAGGATTTTTCCTGGAAAAAGACTGCGGATATGACCTTAAATACGTATCAGAAAGCATTGCAAGCCTAATATGAACTACGAAATAATCAGGAAAAAGATAGAAAGGGGCTTCTATAGATTCCAAATCCAATTCCTCCCCAACTATTTCAAAAAGAAAAACGGAAGCAAGAGGATTTTTGTATCTTATATCACTGAGCCGCTGAAAAGGAGGAACGATAAGGTGTTTTTTCAGGGACATCAAAACCTTCAGGAAACATTAATCATAGAAGACATTATCAATGAGCTTGATCTTTCTTATGTATTCAACCACTATTCATTACCACTAAATTTTGTTAGGGGAAAATTCGATTTGGTTTTTGGATTAGAACCTAACTTTGGGGAGATCTGCCAAAAAAATCCGCAAGCATTCAAAATCTATTATGCTACAGGGGCTTACCTCAAACATCAAAACGACCAAATAAAACAAAGAACTGACCAATTCAAGGCAAAATACCAAGTGGACTACCCCTACGTTCGGATGATTGAAGAACATGATTCATGTGAGATCGCCGATGTAATCATACAAATTGGCTCTGAACATACCTTGGAAACCTATCCTGAACACCTCAGATCCAAAATCAAGCTCCTTGACCAAACCTGTCATGAATATGTTGATTTTGATTTGGAGGAAAAGATCAGTAAAAGTTCAAAAACGGATTATATCTGGTTTGGGAGCTATGGTTCCATCCTTAAAGGGCTTGACCTTGTATTGGAGTATTTTCTTTCGGCACCGCATCTTAACTTACATATCGTGGGCCCGATAGAAGAAGAGTTTCTTACGGTTTTTCATAAAAGAATAGAGCATGCGGGCAATATATTCTTATATGGCTTCATGAATGTAGATTCCGCAAAATTCAGAAATATAGCAAATAAATGTGCCTTCCTTATCTATCCTTCTGCTAGTGAGGGATGTCCTGGATCAGTGCTGAATCTTCAAAATTTGGGCGTTATTCCCATCCTGTCTAAGTGGGCTTCTGGCCCCTCGATCAAAGGTCTTGGCTTTTTGCTTCCTGATCTTTCCGTTGACAGCATTGCACAGGGAGTCTCGTGGAGCCTTAGCCTTGAGGCGGAAGAAATGGGGGATCTGGCAAGAAAAAACCATGAATTTGTCATCAACAAATTCAACAAGGGCAATTTCAAAAAACAATTGAAAGAGCACCTGGGGAACATATTAACTAACCTATAAGATCGAAGGTCATCTATGGAGAAGGTCATAACCACGGCAGACTTGAAAGAGATTATACCTCTGGAAGACCAGTTGGTGCCTAATGGCCAACAAAGGCTGATGAGATCTCTATTTGTCACCTCCCAAGAACTTAAAGCCATTAATCTGTTTTGGATCGGCTTTATCCTGCATTCGGTGGGCTACACCCTATCAACCACCTACATCATTAACGTGGTTATATTCCAAGCGGTCCAATTGTTGGGTTTGGGGCTATTCTTTTACGGCACAATTCGTCTGGTGAAATTCAAATTTGAAAATCTCTACCTTCAGTTCTTTTTTGTGTTGTACATGTGTTGGACTGTGTTTGTTCTTGTCAGGGGAATCGACATCAACTTTTACAACATCAAACTTTATCTACTGGAGCCCTATGAAGGGATCATGGTCTATTTTACTCCGATTATTCTTCTACTTCCGAAGAATTTACTGTTTTACAAAAAAACTTTTGATGCAGCAGTCATTCTAGGAGTATTTTATTTTCTCCATGACGTGATCGTGCTCGGCGAATTGTTGAACCGTGGGAGTGACGACGGAAAGGGCTTTTTGGAAGTGTTTACCAAATCCATGGCCCTTCCGGTAGGTCTTATCATGTTAACCTATGCTTACCATCCCTTACGCCGAAAATTTTTGGCTATTGCTGTCTTGGGCTTGGGCACTTTGCTCTCGATTTATCGGGCGAGAAGGAGCCTCATGCTTATGGCTGTCAACCCTCTGCTTTTCGGCTATCTACTATACCTTATCAACAGCAAGAAAAAACTGATGATCCTGTTTTTCTCCGGCTTCATAGCCATCTTTTTATCCTTGTTCGCAGAGTCCTTTTTGAACAAAGATAATGACAGCGGGTTATTCAGTCGCCTGATGGAGAGGGGAATGGATGATACCAGGAGCGGAGTGGAGGAATGTCTCTACAATGACATGAAGCCTATCGACTGGATCATTGGAAAAGGTATGGGAGGGATGTACTATTGCCCAAATATTGAAGTAGACGGGACTAAAGATTACAGGACGGGAATTGAATCAGACTATTTGAATACCATCTTAAAAGGCGGGATCGTGTACCTTTCTTTAATGCTTTTAATCATTCTTCCGGCGATATTTAAAGGGATATTCCAGTCAAATAATCTTCTCTCGAAAGCAGCTGGACTATGGGTATTCTTCTATTTTCTATATCTTTATCCTGCTCCAGTCACTAAATTTAATGCCAACTATCTCATGGTATGGATATGCATAGGAATTTGCTATACCCCCATGATCAGAAACATGTCCGAAAAAATGATAAGGGCTTACTTTAAGTCTGAAATTTCAATTTAGCTTTTTGATTTGATTATGAAAAAGATAGGATTAGTAGTTCCATATTTTGGCAGATTGCCCAAAAACTTTCAGATCTGGTTAAATTCATGCAAAGAAAACAGCAGCATTGATTGGTTAATTTTCACCGATGATAGAGCAAACTATATCTATCCTGATAACTGCAAGGTGCGACATATGGAATTTGATCAGCTATTGGACAAACTTCATACGATCTTCGACTTCCCGTTAGGATTGAAGAGTGCGTACAAGCTGACCGACTTTAAGGTTACCTATGGAGAGGTCTTCCAAGAGTATTTGGTAAATTATGATTTCTGGGGTTATTGTGACATTGACCTGACATTCGGCGATATAAGAAAGTTCATTACCAGTGAAATCTTGGACAAGTATGATAAGATTCTTACCCGAGGACATTTTACGCTCTTTAGAAATACTCCAGAGATTAACGGATTTTATAGAAAGCCGATAAATGGTGTTCAGCCATACAGAGAGGTTTTCGCCAATCCGAAACATTTCTATTTTGACGAATGGGGTAAGGATGGCATCAACCAGATCTTCAACACTTACGGTGTTGAAATGTATGATGAGATTATTTTTAATGACCTTTTTCATAGAAAATACCACTTTTATCCTGCCCAGTTACTCGGCCAAGACGAATACAAAAAGCCCAGTGTATATCTATGGGAGAAAGGAAAATTGTTTCGGTTTTATCTGGATGGCAACAATAGCCTAGCAAAGCAGGAAATTATGTATGTGCATTTTCTTCGAAGAAAAATGAAAACCATCTACCATCCAGAAAATGCTGATAGGATCCTAATGACCCCTAATCAATATAAAAGTGTAAAAGGCAGTTGGGAGGAAAAGGATATAGTCCGCTATTTAAAAACGAGCTTTCCAAATCTAGATTACATCAAATTTTATTTTCAGCATTTCAAAAGAAAATATAAACTTTAAAGACCTCATAGTCACTTTTCACCGATACTACAGAGCGATTTGCTCTACCCAATGGTGCAACAAAACAGAAATTATGAACTTACCAAAAATACTAGTTATTGGCCAGCCATTTAACAATGATACCGGCGGCGGTATTACATTGACCAATCTTTTTGCGGGCTGGGATCGGGAAAAATTGGCTGTGGCCTGCTCTGCCTACTTATTATTAGATAATGTTGATCCCAAAAAATGCAATAATTACTATCAGTTGGGTCACAAGGAGCAAAAATGGAAGTTTCCCTTCAGTCTTTTCAAAAGAAAATATACGTCTGGAACGCTAAGTTTCCAATCCAATGAGGTTAAAAACTTTACTGTCCCTAAATCAAAATTGAGGGTGAAGTTGATCATGGATTATTTCTACCCTTTGATTGATCTCATCGGCATTAGCCATGCTTCCCACACTACCGAGCTCTCCGACCAATTTCGTCGATGGCTGGATGACTACAATCCTGACATTATCTATTCCCAAGCTTCATCGAGAGATGGCTTTCTGTTTTGCGCAAAGGTCAAGGCTTACTTGAACAAACCCATGGTTTTTCACATGATGGATGACTGGCCATCCACCATTGCGGACAAAGGAATCATGAAAAAATATTGGCAGAAGAAAATCAACCAAGAATTTAGGGACTTTTTGAACGTCACCGATCTTTTCATGACTATTAGCCATGAGATGGCCCGTGAGTATAAAACGAGATATCAAAAAGATTCGCTCGTATTTCACAACCCCATAGACATTGATTTTTGGCAGCAACATCAGCGTAAAAACTATAGCTTAGGCAATCCCCCTACCATCCTATATGCAGGGCGAACGGGACTCGGCATCCAAAGTACCTTGGTTTCCATTGCCAAAGCGGTAGAAAGCATCAACAACAAACTTCACATAAATCTGCAATTCATCATTCAAACCGCAGAAAAACCGGAATGGGTCGAAGAATATTCTTGTGTAGTCCACAAAGGATTCGTTCCATATCAAGAACTGCCCAAGGCATTTGCAGAATCCGATTTGATGATACTGCCTTATGACTTTTCTACAGATGCCATAAAATACATCCAGTTTTCAATGCCCACCAAAGCATCTGAATATATGGCTTGCGGTAGCCCTATCCTAGTGTTTGCTCCCGAGGTTACGGCAATTGTCAAAGATGCCCGGGAATTCGGATGGGCAAAAATCGTAACCGAAAACAACATAGAACAACTCGCTTCGGCGATAGAAAGCCTTATTATAGATGAAGAAGAAAGGCAGCATCTGTCTCAAACTGCCATTTCCCTTGCTATGAACAGCCATGGTGCCCATGTAGTTACCAAAAAGTTTAGAGAGGCGATTTGTACCTTGGCACCTGAACACTTAGTCGAAAACGAAAAGAAATAGCGCATTACAATGGTAGCATATTTAATTTTGGCCCACACTGATCCAACCCAGCTATATCGATTGGTTACAAGCTTAGGAGAAAATTGCTTGATCTTTATTCATCTTGATTCCAAAACACCGCTTTCAAAATTTACAGCCTACGATTACAAAAGAAACGTTCATTTTATTGAAAACCGGGTTGCGGTAAGTTGGGCCGGTTTTAATATGGTCGTGGCAACTCTGAACCTGATCCAGGCTGCGCTTCAAAAAAGCATAGAATATTCTCATTTGGTTCTTCTATCAGGGCTGGATTATCCTATTAAACCGGTACGCAAGATCCAAGATCATCTTAAGGCGCATCCTGAAAAAGAGTTCATTAAGTTTATCAATGTCAATGACTCTCCGGAAAACTATTTGAAAATATTCAGAAGACTGTCTTTCAAAAACCCATTTCTTCCGCAAACGAAAAACAATGTTCTGGAACAGGGCCTTTGCTATGTTGATAAAGGAATACGTAGGATTTTAGGCTATTTGTTGATGTTTTATAGAAAAAAGCCAATGCCAGGTATTACGCCGTGTTTTGGCAGCCAATGGTGGGCGATTACCCCGGCATGTGCGCAATATATCTTGGACTTTGTCGGCTCCCGACCTGATTTCGTCTCCTATTTCAAAACCACATTTGGCCCTGATGAATACTTTTTCCATACCATCATCGGAAATTCCCCCTTCTTAAAAAACGCAGATGGGTTTCAGGTGTACGAAGGAAGAGGGACTTACAAAATGGCCAATCTTCATATCATCCATCCTTCATTGGCAAAGACTTATACTCTAACCGATTTTAAGGAAATCCAAGCCTCTACCAAGTTTTTCGTTCGTAAAGTCTCGACGAATGAGTCTTCTGAACTGATCGATAAGATAAACAAAGAACTACTAACTTAATGTCTATTTGCATGGTTGACATCGCTATATGTATCCCTACTTTTAAAAGACCAGAAATGCTTTCAAAAACCATTTCCAGTATTTTGGATAATGATATAACGGGTCTGGGATTACGTTGCATCCATATTGTAGTAGTAGACAATGATTCGGATCAATCCGCAAGAGAAACAGTCGACAGCTGGAGCAGGAAGACTCAAGAACCCTATCAGATAAAATATAGGGGATATCCCAAAAAGGGACTCTCCAATGTCCGTAACGAACTCCTCCATCAAGCCTTATTGCTTGATCCGATGTATATCATTTTCATTGATGATGATGAATATGCTTCCGAGCGCTGGTTAGCCAATTTGATTGCGTGCATAAAGAACAATCAGGCTGACATGGTACTTGGATCCGTTTCTTCTGTTTTTGAATATGAGGTTCCAGATGCCATTGCTTATTGGTTTGATAAAGGAGTGCATCCCGACAGTTCGCCTATCCAACATCTTGCATCTAATAACCTGATCATCAAAACAGATTTCATTAAAGAGTCTGGTTTAAGGTTCGACCTAAGATTCAATACTACCGGAGCGGAAGATACCTTCTTCGGCATACAAGCCATTCGGAAAGGAGCTAAAATATTTTGGTCCCAAAAGGCTGGCGTGTACGAGACGGTACCCAAACAGAGAGCCACTCTCAACTGGATTCTCAAAAGAAGATACAGAGGAGGAATGACCTACACCTATATTATTATACAGGAACGACAGTACCTACAGTTGGTGAAGAAAATAATAGTAAGCGGAATTTATCTGCTCGTCGGTACAGTAGCATCGCCAGCAGTGGTTCTTCCCGTTAAATGGAGATACTGGGGTCTTGTTAAAATAAGTGAGGCGTGGGGGGCAATGGCCGGGATTCTAAACATAAAATACCATGAGTACAAATAAACCAGAGAAATTGATCAATAAAATTATGCCCTTAGATCTAGCGCCTGTAATCGTCTTTGCCTATAAAAGGAAAGAGGAATTAGAAAAAACTATAACTGCCCTTTCACAATGTACCTTGGCGGAAGAAACCGATCTATTTGTGTTTTCAGACGGCAGTAAAACTGAAAAAGATATTGAAAAGGTAATGGAAGTCCGGGAATACATTCAAAATATCACGGGATTTAAAAAGGTAACCTACTTCTTCTCAGACAAGAATAAGGGATTGGGCAAGTCAATCATAGGAGGGGTAACAAAAATTTTCGATCAGTACGCTTCGGTAATTGTACTCGAAGACGACTTGGTTGCCTCCAAAAATTTCCTTCAATACATGAATAGCAGCCTTAACCATTACCAAACGGAAACTAAGGTATTCTCCATTTCTGGCTATAACTACCCTTTTAAGATAAAGAAAGGAGAAGTAAACGATGTCTATTTCCTACCACGGCCTTGTTCTACCGGCTGGGGGACGTGGAAAAACCGTTGGCAGGGCATCGATTGGGAGATGAAGGATTTTGAGGAATTTTCAAAGGATAAAAAGTCCATTGCCGAATTTAAAAGAGGAGGCACGGACATCTTCGGCATGCTGAAGAGGCAACAGGCGGGAAAGATCGATTCTTGGGCTATCCGTTGGTCCTATCATCAACACAAAATCAATTCTCTTACTGCTTATCCCATTCTTTCAAAGATAAAAAATATAGGGTTCAGCAACGACGCTACCAATTCCAACATTTACAACAAGTATGCTTCTTCCTTTGACATGGAGCATCGTGAATCCTTTACATATCCTCCTACGGTTCAAGTGGATAAATTTTACCAGCGCCAGCTATTGCATTTTTATTCCATCCAAAGCAGGATAAAGAACAAGATCCTCACGTATTTGTGTAACAAAGGGATCATTAAGAATAAGGAATAAAGATGACTCCGAAAATACTATTTATTCTTCATCTTCCTCCTCCAGTACATGGAGCTGCGATGATGGGAAAATATCTCCAACAAAGCACCCTGATCAACGGCACGTTTGAAGCAGATTATATCAATCTCTCTACCTCTAAACATTTGGATGAAATAGGGAAAGGGAGAATGAAAAAAATATTCGGTTTTTTCCAATTGCAAATAAAGGTGGTGACTGCCCTCATCAAGAAAGATTATGATCTCTGTTATATGACCCTTACCGCGCAAGGCGTCGGGTTCTATAAGGACTTCTTTATTGTTCTCCTGTTGAAGATTTTTGGCAAAAAAATTATTTATCATTTCCATAACAAGGGAGTCGCTGCCCATCAACACAAAACAATACCAAACCTCCTGTACAAATTCACTTTTAAAAAAACAAAGAGCATATTACTTTCACAATTCCTCTATCCAGACATTGAAAAGTATGTCTCTAAGGAAGATGTCTATTATTGTCCAAACGGAATTCCTCAGACCCTTCAGCATGCGGAAAACGAGGCCATGGGCTTACGGCATCAACCACCTTTCCGAATCTTGTTCCTTTCCAATATGATGGCAGAAAAGGGAGTGTGGACTTTGTTGGATGCATGTAAAATCTTGAAATTACAGAACGAGGATTTCGAGTGCCATTTTATAGGAGCGTGGTCAGATGTCAGTGAAGCCAATTTCCGTGATTGGATAGAGACAAATGCAATGTCTGGGCATGTTTTTGCGCACGGCAAAAAATATGGCAGCGAAAAAGACCAATATTTTAAACAAGCCAATGTATTCGTTTTTCCGACTCATTATCACAATGAAACCTTTGGCTTGGTTAATCTTGAAGCTATGGAATACAGTTTGCCTGTCATATCTACCAAAGAAGGCGGTATACCAGACGTTGTCTTAGATGGAACAACGGGATTTCTTGTCAGAAAAAAGGATGCCGTCGGATTAGCGGAAAAAATACAGTTTTTAATCCAAAACAGAAGTATTTCTGAAAAAATGGGCGAAGCCGGAAGAAAAAGGTTTTTAAATAAATTTACTTTGGATAAATTTGAGGAAACCCTTACCGGGATATTGGCAACATCCGCTCAGAATTAACTATTCTTTTGATAAATTTTAAACTAGTTTATTGGCCATTTTAAGGTTTTTTAAAATATAATTTTATTCTTTTATTCAAGACAACTAATTTTTAAATAGTTATGAAAGTATTACTATTGAACACCTACTCCATGGAAAAAGCTTTCGGGGACTGGAAAGCTGGAGTTACCCCTAGCCACCACCTATGGGGAAAAATTGAGCTCGACCAACTGGGCAAAATTGACATGCAAATTCTGCCCCATGAAAAGTATCCGTTTTTGAACAAGATCGGCAAATTTTTACATATTGAGTTTTTGGATCAGCAAATAAGAACCTTACTCATACTTCGGAAAATTGATATAATATACGCCCCGAACGGATCGGGAACCACGAAACTTCTCACCTTGCTCAAATGGCTTGGGATAATTTACACCCCAATAGTTGTTGTGGCGCACCAACCGCAGTTCTTTGCTCCTGAGACTAGTCCGTTAAAGCGGCGGCTTGCGCGATTGGGTATGGCGCAATTCGACGCTTTGGTATATTTGAATAAGGAGATGATGAAAGACAATCTCAAGATCTATAACATCCCTAATAAGCACCATAAAAAGTACCATACCCTTGACTGGGGGGCTGACACCAAGTTTTACGAGGAATTTTCTGCCCCGACGCCTTTTAACGAGACACGCTTTGCGATCAGCGCGGGTACCACCCAGAGAGACATCGATACCGTGATTGAAGCTTTTAGAGGCATCGATTTCCCGCTAAAGGTTTATACTACGCCGCAACTTTTACCTAGTGTAACAGATATCCCTAAGAATGTCACCATCTATTCCGAGGGTATTACATACAAAAACCTCCTGCAGGAGTACAAAATGGCACGCGTGATCTTGGTTCCTATGAAAATCAGTGATACTCCAAACAACACGCACGGCTTAACGGGCCTATTAGATGCCATGGTGATGGGCAAACCCATAGTGATCACCCGCAATCGATATCTAATTGATGTGGAAGAAGAAGGTATCGGGTATTGGGCCAATAGATATGACCCAGGCCATTGGCGAGAGGTATTGAATAGCTTTATTTTCGATGAAGAGAAGGTGTCCGAAATGGGTTATAAAGCCAGAGAGATCTTTCACAATAAATACAATGCTAAAATCTTCGCCAAAGAGTTACAGAAAATATTTTTGGAAGTAAAAGAAAACTAAAATACACGCTGTCATTTCTAGGCACTAGTCCTTTGGGAGCTATTGATACACATCCGCCTTTTTGGGCTGGAAGTTAATCCTAAAATTAAGTTGAACTTCTTTTTGATTAATGGAAAGATACCTGAGCAAGGCATATATAAAAATGATCACACCGATCATCTCCATAGCCTCTTCAATAGTGTATAGAACTACGGTATAGTTGTTTTGTCCCATTAGGGTGTCGTAATGCCCCTGCAAGAATTCTAGCCCGACTGCACCACAGCAAAAGATGATTCCTCCCATCAAAAACAAGTTTCTTGTTACAGAAGGAAGCCTCCATAAAAATTGATATAGAACAATAAATACACCTACTACGCAAAGAAAATAGGGAACAACCCAAACGTATTTCAGAAACCCAGGTCTTTCGGATATCAACGACACTTCCTTATCCGTCCCGATGAGGTTTATGATATTGGTAACCTTTTCGTGAATCTGGAGAGATTCGTCCAACGCCAGAAATAAAAAAACGGCGCTTAAAAATATCCAATAGTTTTTATCAGCTTCTTTTAACAACCTCTTCTTCACAAAAATCAAGAACAATAGAAGAGCCGCAAAACCCAGCAATAAAGTGGAGAACAACGTGGGGAAGTTACCTTCTGTGTTGAGATCAAACAACTTAACAAAAAAAGAGGTGTTGGCATTTTGGTTATTTAAAAATCCAAAGTAGTAACTTCCAAAAGCGCTTAATCCCACCAAAACAGCCGTAATGATGAAAAGGTAACGAACAGTCTTATCGATTTTCAGATTAAATTTAAAGGTCTCTTTCATCTGGTGGTCTTTAGTAACAAAGGGTTAACAATTTCTTCACACAACCCAAAAATAGCCGTTTTTATCTTATGTAGCAAGTAAAATGCACTTCATCACAAAAACTATTCCTCATCTGATTTTTTCAGCAAAATGACTGATGAAAAGGGATCAAGTGTGATTGCATTCCTGAAAATATTTCCCTTAACGTCTCTATAAATACCTTGAAGTGGTATTTCCATGCTAGAAGCAGTACTGTTGTATTTAACCAATGATGGATCGCTAGCGTTTTCCTCTGCTTCTACCTCGACAAAATTAATGTCGTCTATCCAATAAGTTACTTGCTCCTTGCCAGACTCCAAGACAATGCTACTGTTCGCTTCGGGAATAAAAAAAGGAATAAAGATCTCAAATTCTTTAACACCACTGCCAATTTCCAATGTTTCTATGGGAGAAATCGGATGATAAGAGGATGCGGATTGCCTTAAATACACGTCTAAACTGCTCGTTTTATCGGCAAACGCCTTGAACTTCAGCATATATTTTTTACCTGCTTCCACCTGTCCGACTCCTAAGATAAGAAAGGATAACCCTTTGCTCGTCACCCGTAAGGTCCCTCCATCCATTTTTGCCGGCCGGTCCCAGGATATGTCGCAGTCTTTAGTCGTAGAAAAACAATAGAGCCCGTCTATATTTTCATCAAAGCCCCCATTCCCATATCTATTCACCCCTACAGTAGATGCAGATGAGTAAGCCGAAACTTCTACTTCAATCTTATGGGAACCCACGTCCTTGCCGTATTCCTTTTGCCATTCCTCCAAGGTATAGGAGTTAGAGTATCGTCTGTCGCTAAGAGTGAAGTGTCTGTAAAAGCCCAAATGGTCGGGGGGAGCCACGTAGTAATTGTTGGTCAAAAAAACCAGGGAATCTATATCCCTTTGGTTGCTATGCATGGCGACCGCTTTGTGGTAGGATTTTGTGCTATAAAAGATATTGTTACTTACTTTATTGTTCCGCACGGGAGAACCAGGAGCATCCTGGGAGATAAACAATTGATATTGGGTATCATAGACCAGATTGTTTTCAATGGTTATGTCTCGTGCATTATGAATGAAAATCCCCTTTCCTTCTACATGAGCCACGGTATTGCCGCTAACCAAAACCCCAGAAGCATTGTCGTCCAAATAAATCCCTTCCACTGGTGCCTGTTCTATTTTAGGTGAAGGGGTGCCGGTTTTTGCTCCGCGTCCGTTGACTACTACGTTCCCTGTAACTTCTCTCCCAACGTAGTTGGTGTTGGCCGGACCCGTCCAAGTATAAATGCCAGCCCCATCATCACGGATGAGACAAAACTCGTCAATATAGTTGTTATTGACTTTTGTATGGTGGCCTGAGAAACGAATACCGATATATCCAGTCTTGAGAATCTTGTTTCTTTCTATCAAATTGTTGTCAGAGCTGGTTTGGATGGCCAAGCCATTCCCTACCCCGCTTTTTCCCATGCCCTTCCATATATTGGTACACTCTATAATATTGTCAATGATGGCAGCATCTGAGGTATTGTTTCTTAAATCTATCCCGTTATTTAAGGAATAGGAAATGTTGTTCTCCTGGAGGGTGATTTTGGGAAAGTCCGAAGCGGTAAAGGCGTTCTCCCCTGATTGCTCGATTACGCATTGTCTCACCGTAACGTTTCTTCCGCCCTGGAGCTGAATGGACGTGCCATTTGCACCTTTAAAATGCAAATTATCAAATACAACATTGCCGACGCCTGTGGCGTTAGTCAACAAATTTTCAATTGAACTAACTTGAACACGGGGGATACGAGATCCTTCGCCCACAAAAATAAAAAGCTTTTTATTTTGTTGGTCATAATACCACTCCCCTGCTCTGTCTAAAGTTTCCGGGTGATTTTGGATAAAATAGCCGAAGTTTTTTACGGGGTTATAGGTACCTGCTACCTGGCTTAGGTATAAGGTGTTTTCTTCCTGAGATTCTATAAGGTGCCTATCAATTGTAAAATGGCTTTTCCTTATTACCAGCTCCCCTTCAGACCAATCTGGAGACTTTGGAAGTTGGTGATCTGTAATGGAATTTTTTCCGTCTGTTTCCTCAAAAATTAAGTAACCTTCATTGTCTGAGTCACTATTTGGGAATCTTCCCATTTCCTGAAGCACACCATCCACCAAAACAATATTGACGGTGGATCCCAATAAAGAATTGCTGCTTTCATAAATGCCTTCACCTGCATTAACCCAATTATCCAGATCCACTAATGAAGTGATAATGGGCAGTGCCCCTTTTCCGTAGGCTCCAAAGACCAAGGGTTTGTTTTCACTGCCGCCTTGGATAAGGTTTATGTGCCCGTAAAACACCTCTCCTCTCTGAAATAAAACAGAATCTCCAGGTTGCAGGCTTTTTAAAATGGAATTTAATTTATCCAGACTCTTCCAAGGAGTATTGGGATTTTGTGCTTCAACAGACGTTCGGGAATCGTCACCTTTAGCTGAAGAAAAATAGTAGTTGTTTCCATAGAGATCCGCTAGCGAAAGGATGAAAAAAAATAAGATTACAAAAATGATTTTCATGGTGGAGACAGCTCTTCGACTTTTAAAGATAAAAAAATCGAAAGAGATATTGCCATTCTCTTAGCAAAAAGGGGTGGAAGATAATAATTCTCCCACCCCTTTCAATTCATTAGCCTATCCTCTTAGTTTACAATAAGTCGTGTTCTATTAAGTATTTCAGTTTGCCCTACGACACTGACCAAGTAAATTCCCGTAGGAAGGTCACCTAGCGGAAGTTTGTAAATTCCCTTTTCACCTAACAACAAGCTGGGATCGAATTGATGCATCAACTGCCCATTCATGCTGTGGATCAATACACTGGTTACGGCAACCTCCTGATTTATGGATATATTGGTTGTTTCACGTGCCGGATTAGGATAAACTTTCACCTCCAGTTCACTTTCATCCATCGCGATATCTTCTGACTTATCAGCTGAAGAGGGTTCTGATGGAGTTACCTGTAGTCGCGCCGCACTTGTAGAAGAGCTTGCAATGATAGCTATTGCTGATATCGAGGCTCGATCTTTTGAAGCCACCATGTCCAGGTTCAATTTCCCATCTTTCACCACAACATTTTCAAATATCAATTCCGTTTGTTGATTTTTATTGGCTACAAAGATGTCGAAATCATCTTTCACCAATAATCCTTCTATTCTGATATCAAACACACGTCTCCCCTTTTGGGCGCTTCCACCTTGTTTCCCCCACCAAAGTTCATTGTGGTAGGTCTTTATCGTATAGGTACCGTTGGGCACCGGAATGGTGTATTTCAAGGTTGAAGCATTCCTTTCTGTCTGGTATATTGCCTCTGAACTGGCCGCCTTGTTGTTATTTTCGTTGCTGGTATTAAAGTAATCCTTATAGTTCTTATCCCCCTTGAACAGCTTTCCGGCAAATGAAAGGTTGTCGCCTGAACCTGTGTTCAGGTAGAGAGAGTATCCGGAAGACTCGGGCACTGAAGGCGCTTTTGGCAACGCTGGGACTGCTTCCTTTGTTGTTCCGGTGATGACGATTGCGGATATAGATGCACGGTCCTTGGAGGCCAAAAGATCTAGGTTAAGCTTGCCGTCCTTTACTTCAATATTGTTAAAAGTAAGTATGATCTGCTTGTTTCCAGATGCTTGATAGAGGTCAAAGTTGTCCTTCACCAATTTACCTTCAAGAACGATGTCGAACACCCTTCTGCCCGCACCACCTGCATGGCCGTCCCGTCCCCACCAAAGTTCATTGTGGTAGGTTTTTACCGTATAGGTACCGTTGGGTACTGGAATGGCGTACTTCAGGGTTGGAGCATTTCTTTCTGTCTGGTATATTGCCTCTGAGCTGGCTGCCTTGTTGCTGTTTTCGTAGCTGGTGTTAAAGTAATCTTTAAAGTTCTTGTCTCCCTTGAACACTTTTCCGTCAACGGTCAGGTTCTCGGCTGTACCTGCATTCAGGTAAAGTGAATATCCGGAAGTTTCTGGCACTGAAGGAACTGAGGGGGATTTTGGCACCTCTGGCAATGCAGGGACTGGCTCCTTTGGAGTCTCTACCGATTGGCCGGTGATGACGATTGCGGATATAGACGCGCGGTCCTTGGAGGCCAAAAGATCCAGGTTAAGCTTGCCGTCCTTAACTTCAATATTGTTGAAAGTAAGTATGGTCTGCTTGTTGCCGGATGCTTGATAGAGGTCAAAGTTGTCCTTCACCAATTTACCTTCAAGAACGATGTCAAACACCCTTCTGCCCGCACCACCTGCATGGCCGTCCCGTCCCCACCAAAGTTCATTGTGGTAGGTTTTTACCGTATAGGTACCGTTGGGTACCGGAATGGCGTACTTCAGGGTTGGAGCATTTCTTTCTGTCTGGTATAATGCCTCTGAGCTGGCTGCCTTGTTGCTGTTTTCGTAGCTGGTGTTAAAGTAATCTTTAAAGTTCTTGTCTCCCTTGAACACTTTTCCGTCAACGGTCAGGTCCTCGCCTGTACCTGCATTCAGGTAAAGTGAATACCCGTAAGTTTCTGGCACTGAAGGAACTGATGGTTTCTCGGGAACTACAGTATCAATATTTTCCTTTTTCGGTTCTTGAACAGAAAACGTCACAGCTCCAGAAGTCGCAGACTGTCCACGGTCATTGTAAGCCTTTGCCGTCACCGAGTACTTTCCACCCGTAGCAAGGCTAACTTTATGTACATATGGAGATGAGTTTACCGTCGCCAAAAGTTTCGATCCATCAAAAAATTCTACCTTGGTAATCTTGCTACCGTTATCCTTGATATCTGCTCTTATCTCAATATTCGATGGGCCTTGAAAAACCTGATTGACTGTAGGAGAAGTTATCTTCACTTCAGGAGCCAGCTTAGGTTCTTCTACAGGGGTGGAAACTGCAGATGTTTTTATCAATACAATTGATGAAAAAGGATCAAGAGTGATGCTTCCCGAATAAGGCTTATTTCTGGCATCTACATAAGTTCCATCCAAAGCCACAGATTTTTTGTTCTTTGTGGCATTGTATTCAAACTTGATGTAATCCTCAGGCTTGCTTAGAGTTGTCTTGGCCTCTTGAAGACTTACATTGTCCAACCAAAAAGTCAGGCTTTGTTGGGTTTCAAAACGAAGACTGGCAGCTGATTGCGGATCTTTCACATCCAAAATGCCCTCGTACTCATTCCGTGAAGCATTGAAAACGAAAGTGATTTTCGAAGTTACGTCAGAATAAGGCGTATTACTCTGAAGCAAAAAGGCCTTTACTATTGCTTCAGAAGAGGCTTTGGCACTGACACGAAGCACATATGTGGCGGCTTTTACAGCCCCTACACTCATTGTCACTGAGGATGCTCCCTTGGCCTTGATTTGTAAAGCACCTCCATCCAATTGGTTGGTGCTCCAGGAAAGGTCACTGTTGCTGCCATGAACTCCAGCCGTTGACATTTTTTGGGTATCATAAGTACCATTGGGTAGCTTATTTACCTTATCGATACTAATGATCTTATGAGATGGGATAGTTAAAGGGCTAGTCTTTGAGGAGGGATCTTTCCCAAACTGGTCCTTCCACGCTTTTAGATTATAATACTTGGAAACTCTCTTTCCGGAATTATCATTGTTTTGGGTAAATATGGTTTCGACATCATCGACTGGTCGCAAGTAAATATTTCGGTCAAAACTTCCCATCTCCTTGATATCGTTTTTGATTGATAACAAAGAGGAGGTCAATTGATCTTTAGATTTGGCAAAGAATATATTATCAGTTACCTGGGCATCCCGGATAGGATTGCCAAGATTGTCATGAATCATGTTAAACTGAATGTTATTGTTGAAAAAGGTATTATTCTTAACCACGAAATTCCGTGCGTTATGTAATAAGATGCCTTTGCCGCTGATATTTCCCACTGTATTTCCTGAAATCTCTACTCCCGATGAATTATCGTCCAAATAAATCCCTTCAGCCTGGGGTTGTGACGAGGTCATCTGCAAAGGCGTGCCATTTTTTGCTCCTTTGCCGTTGAGAATGATGTTTCCTATTATCTTTCTCCCGGTAAAGTTGGTGTTGGTTACCCCTGTCCAAGTATAAATCCCGGCACCATCGTCCTTAAGTAGACAGAAAGTATCTACATAGTTGTTCTTTACTACAGTGTGGTTGCCTCCAAATCTAATCCCCAAATAACCGGTATTAATGACTTCATTGTATTCTACCAAACTGTTGTCCGAAGCTACTTCAATCCCATATCCGCTTCCAATGCCACTTTTCCCCAAACCTGGGAAAACATTGGTGTTGGTGATCCTATTGTTGCTTATCTTGGCATTTGGAGTATTTTGCAAAACGTTAAATCCACTATTACTGGAGTAGGAAGCAGTACTGTTTTCAATCGTTAGGTAAGGCAAGTCCCGGGCATAAAGAGCATCCTCGCCAGAAAAATCTATCGTCACGTTTTTAATATGGACATTCTGGGAGCGAACCAAGAAAAAAGCATTCTTATTGGCTCCTTTAAAATGGAGGTTATCAAACACGATGTGCCCCACATTCTGATCATTGGTAACTAAATAGTCAAAAGTACTCGCTTGTACCTTGTATGAAGAAGGCTGATTGGATCCAAAATAAACACTCAGCTTTTTTGTAGAAGGATTGTAATACCATTCTCCCAGTTTATCCAAAGTTTTGACGTGTCCCTGGACAAAGAAGCCAAAGCCCTTATTAGGATTGTAAGTTCCTGACACTTTCTCATAGACGAGCGTATTCCCCGCATGGGATTGGATGGGATGCCTATCAATGGTAAAATAACTTTTTCGGATGACTACCTCACCCCCTTTTAGATTGGAAAGGGATGATAGTTTATTATTCGAGATGGAAGTGCTTCCATTGGTAGATTCGATAGTCAAATAGCCGTCGTAGGGCGCATCGCTGTTCGGGAACCTACCCATTTCCTGAATTTTATCGTTGAGAAGGACGATGTTCAGGCTAGAGCCAAATGATGGACTATAAGCCTCAAATACGCCATTACCTACATTGGCCCATTTTTCCGCAGCAACTAAAGAAGTAATAATGGGTTTCTCCCCACTACCGTAGGCACCCAAAGTAATCGGCCGGCCCTGAGCCCCGGATTTACTCATTTTGATGGATCCATAATATGCCTCACCCCTTCTAAATAACACCACATCGCCGGGTTGAAGAGTTTTAAAAACAGCATTGAGTTTATCAATAGACTTCCATGGGGTAGAAGGGTTTTGCGCTTGCGCAGAACTCCTGGAGTCATCCCCCATACTTTGGGAAAAGTAGTAGGTTGCCGCTTCGGCATAATTGCATAAAACAAGCAATCCAAAGCACAAGATCAATTTGGGTAGAAGATTTTTCATAACAAGAGAAGCAAATATTACCAGTATATTATTTCGCATATCGTTTCGTAAACCGTTTGAACAAAAACCCTTTCATCCCCTAAATTTTGGTGTACACGAGAAGAAAATAGTTTTTTGAATATTGATATTATATTTTATGTTATTCAAATACAACAATATCATGTTCTGAAACTTTGTATTTATTCGATAATATTCGAAATATTAAATTAAAAAACAAGTAATCAAGAGGGAGGAAGACAGGCGTGTTTTAGAGGCAAAATTGTTGAACAGTCTATAATGGCGTTCATAATTAAAAATTTGCAAGTGAAGGTTTTATGAGCAAAAAAAAAATTTTATTCTTTTCGAAAAAAAATGATACGCTCCATAGGCAATCGTTATTCGTCAAATACAGTAAGATAAAAAAGGACTTGCAGCAGGCTCCCAGGGTCTGGTTGGTTGCCGCCAACGTTACAGAATTTTCACCTGCCGTTTCCTAAGTTAAGTTAGATTGTTTGGGGTCCAAACTCTACGACTAACAGGCATCAGACGACATAGGAAATCGTCTACCCGACTAGTAGAATTTTCTGTACCAGGTGATCTTGTGATCTTTCTTCTCCAGAGAAATTCACCTGCCGTTAAGTGCTAAAAAATAATTATGCAGTCGTAATCAGGAGACATGTGATGCCTCAACACAAAAAAAGCCTATGGATTCTTCCATAGGCTTTTTTTGTGTTGATGAGGCTGCAATTAAGGTTTGACAATGAGCCGGAGTTGTTTAATCATTTTAGTTCTTCCTACCAAGCTGACCAAATAAATTCCTTGGGGAATCCCATCTAAGGAAATTACAAAACCACCTGCTCCATCTTTTAACAAATTGGGATCCAGGTGTTGGATCAACTGGCCATTCATATTGTGAATCAGAATATTTTCAAGGCCGATTTCGTGGTTTACAGAAATCTTGGTTAGCTGACTGGCAGGATTTGGATACATGATTATTTCCGCGCCTAACTCAGTATCTACCGCTTCCTCTGTCAATGAAGTATCTTCTGCCGTTGATAATGTTCTCAAATTAGCGCCAGAAGGTGTAGTCTGGACAGATTCACCGAATATAGCCAAGCCGGATATCGTGGCACGGTCCTTAGAAGCCATCATCGCCAGGTTAAGAATGCCATCTTCAACGACCACGGATTCAAAGGTGAGTTTGGTGGGTTGATTTTTATTTTCTGCAAAAATATCGAAATCTTTTTTGACTACCTGACCTTCTAGGGAGATGCTAAAGACCCTTCTTCCGGAAGCAGCCGAAGGACCATTCTCTCCCCACCACAATTCGTTGTGATAGGTCTCTACGGTATAAGTCCCATTCGGAACCGGTACCTTGTAGTTTAGTGCCAGCGCATTTCTCTCTGATTGAAACAAAGGCTCGTTGCTTGCCCTAGGCAGTACCTGTGTATGGGAAGCATTGTGATAGGTATCCACACTACCTTCACCTACAAATGTGTCGCCTTCATAATCTACTGTTGCAGGCGCGCCAATATTATAGTACGCTGAATAAAATGTAGTAGGGACAACCTTTTGGGAAGCGGAGGAATTTACTGGGATAATGGCTAATCCAGAGATTGAGGCGCGATCCTTATGCGCTATCAAATCCAGATTAAGAATCCCGTCCTTGACCACAATATCGGTAAAAGTCATTACTGCCTCCTGATTGGATGATGCCATAAATTTATCATGCTTTTCCTTCACTACCTCTCCTTCAATAAGGATGTCAAAAACCCTTCTCCCCGCCGCTGCTGAAGGCCCTAGTTTACCAAACCATAATTCATTATGGTAGGTTTTAACTATATAGGTACCGTTTGGAACAGGAATAGAATATTTTAAAGAGGAAGTTTTATCCAGCGCAGAAAGTCTTTCCGTCTGGAACAAAGCCTCTTGACTGGCCGACCGATTGGTGAAAGTATAGGGACTGTTAAAATATTTGACAAAATTTTGGTCCCCGAGGAACAGATTTCCTTGATATTCCACATTCACTGGGCTACCGGTATTCAAATAAATGGCATCACTGTCCTGGTCTCCCAAGAAAGGGGGTTTTACTTCGTCGGGGGTTTCACCGCCTTGAATAATTGCAATTCCAGAGATGGAAGCTTTATTTTTACTGGCGACCAAATCCAGATTCAAAACCCCATCCGACACTTCAATATTGTTGAACACCAAGAAATTGTCATCCTCATTATTGGAATTCTCAAAGTCCTCTTTGACCATTTCTCCCTCTAGGGAAATACTGAATATCCTGGAATTCTTAGCTGCAACTGGACCACCTTTACCAAACCATAGTTCATTATGGTAGGTTTTGATCGAATATGTCCCATTTGGAACAGGTATAGAATACTTCAACACGTCTGCATTACGCTCTGTTTGCAACAGCTTTTCATTGCTGGCTTTAGCATTGGAAAAGGTCACACTACTTGAATAATAAGAGGGGAATTTCAAATCTCCCTGAAACGTATGTCCATCGTAGACAGCACTTTCATTACTCCCCGCGTTGAGAAAAAGTTTAAATGATCCATTATCGCTGGTTGGAGGAGTAGCCACCTCATCCTTAGGAGCTTCTCCTACTCCAGAGGAAGCAAGTACTTTTGCATTAACCTGTTCTGAAGAAGCCGTCAAGGAGAGGTTGTCCGTCGCTTTGGCAGTAATGGTGTGCTCTCCCTTTGGAACATTCTCCCAGACAAACTCATAAGGAGGGGAAGTTACCGTTCCAATAACCTTCGAACCGTTATAAAAATCCACTTGCTTTATGGTTCCATCCCCATCAACAGCTTCTGCCACGATCTTAATCTTAGAAAACTCCTGGAAACTTTCATTGGAAGAAGGACTTACGATAGTTACGTTGGGAGCCTCATTGGATTTTTCAGGAGGACTGGAAACATTCGACGTCTTGATTAAAACCTTGGAAGAAAAAGGAGAAAGAGACACCTTTCCTGAGTAAGATGTATTGTTTACATCCACATAAGTACCATCCAAGACAATCTCTTTTGCCTTTTTAGTCGTGTTGTATGCGAATTGCACATATTGATCCACATTAATAGGCTCTGCCTGTGCTTCATTTAAGGTCAAATTATCCAACCAATAGGTGAGATCATTGGTTTCTGATTCTAGACGTATACTTACCTTGCCGTCCTTTTTAGTCATTGGAATAACAGCCTCGTATTCACCTTTTTTTGTATCGAGTTTTAAGGTCACTTTGGAGGAAATCTCTGCCCATGGATGGTTGGTCTGAATCAAAAATGCTTTGATAAGGGTAGGCTTGGAGGCAACGGCATTGAATCTTAGCACATAATAATCTACTTCCCTGGAGGAACTTGAAGTTAGCGTAATGGAAGACCTCCCATTGCTTTTCACCTGCAAGCTTCCGCCATCAAGATTTCCCCCGGAAGACCAAGACAAGGAGGCGTTTACCTTATGAATCCCTTTGGAGGCCATGGACTGGTTGTCGAAAGTGCCATTTGGAAATTTATTAGATTTATCCACATTAATGATTCTGTGGGAAGGCAACTTCACCGGACTTTTCTTGGAAGACTGATCCTTGTTGTACTCTTTCGTCCAATCCTCCAAGTCATGTGTTTTGGAGATCCTTTGTCCCCATTCTTGATGTTGCGTGAATATGGATAAGAAGTCATCAACCGGCCTTGCATAAAAATTACGGTCAAAACTCCCCATATCTTTAATATCATCTTTGATAGAGCTGATAAAAGCGGTCATTTGATCAGCCGTTTTTGAGAAGAAAATGTTATCAGAGATGGTTGCATTACGGATAGGATGGCCTAGGTTGTCATGGGAGACCCGTAACTGAACGCCATTGTTATAAAAGGTATTGTTCTTCACTACAATGTTGCGGGCATTGTGAAGAAGAATTCCCTTACCCTTAACATTCCCTACCGTATTGCCAGTAATCTCCAATCCGGATGAATTATCATCTAAATAAATGCCTTCCACCTGGGGCGACGTAGTGGGAGTCCCTTCAATGGCGCCCACACCATTTAATATGATGTTTCCTTGGATTTTCCTTCCGTGAAATTCCTGATTTGAGGAACCTGTCCAGGTGTAGATCCCCGCCCCATCATCTTTTATCAGACAAAAGGTATCCACCACATTGTTTTTTACGACAGTACCGTTTCCGCCAAATCTAATGCCTATGTAACCTGTATTGACAACCTCATTGTATTCGATTAAATTGTTATCAGATCCGGTTGAGATACCCACCCCATTGCCTATACCACTTTTACCGTGCCCTGGAAAAACATTGGTGTTTTCGATTTTATTGTTCTTGATTACCGCATTGGCAGTATTACCCCGCAAATCCAACCCGTTATTGTAAGAATTTACAACATGGGTGTTTTCGATTTTAATGTTCGGCGTGTTTTCAAAATCAGCTCCATTTTCACCTGAATTTTCTATCACACTGTTAAAAATGTGAAAATCATTGCTTCGCACAATTTTGAAAGCACTTTTATTCGCCCCTTTAAAATCAATATTATCAAAAACAATGTGGCCCTTATGATGGTCATTGGTGACCAGGTTATCAAAGGTGGACGCCTCTACTTTTTTTGATGAAGGCTGGGATGATCCGAAGAAAACCCTCAACCTTTTCGAGGATGGATTGTAATACCATTCTCCCTCTTGATCAAGTGCACTAGGATGTCCTTGAATAAAAAAACCATATCCCTTGACTGGGTTATAGTTCCCTGCAGTTTTAATAAAATTGATAACATTCCCCAAATGGGAGATGTTCTTGTACCGATCTATCGTCCAATGGCTTTTCCTTATCACCAGCTCTCCCCCGGACCAATTTCCCGAAAGCGCATTGCTTACAATATTATTTAGCCCATTGGTTGCTTGAAATATTAAATAGCCATTATTTGATGCATTCCTGTTGGGATGTCTGCCCATTTCCTGTACGTTGTTATTGATCAAAACAACATTTACTTCATTCCCCAATGATGGATGATGGCTTTCATAGACACCGTTTCCCACGTTGGTCCAGTTAGCCAAAGTTACCAGAGAGGTGATGATAGGTTTATCTCCAGAACCATAAGCGCCGATAGTGATAGGCCTGCCCTGTGCGCCGGAAGCGCTGATGTGGATAGCGCCGTAAAAAGTTTCTCCCCTCTTAAAAAGAACTTCATCGCCGGGTTTTAACGAAGCAAAAACAGCATTTAATTTATGGATACTTTTCCAAGGGGTGGAAGGATTTTGTGCTTGAGCTGCTGATCTGGAGTCATCGCCAGAAGTAGAGAAATAATATTTGGCAGCGATAGTGAAGTTGTACTGAAAGACTAGAAGAAGGGCTAGGGTGATAATTTGTATATTTTTTTTCATTTCTATTTAGTGTGCAATTAAGCCTAGAGAGAGGATAGCTTGGGGTGGCCAAGTAAAATTTGAGGTATTGGATCTATAATCCATTTCCAGATGGGACAAACCCATACAAGTTCCATGAACTCTGATGCAGAACACGCATCAACGTACCGGTTGGGAATTTAAAAGTCCTGGATTAACAGATCAGAGGCAAAGAGAGGCTATCTCTTGGATTTACTGGTATCATAGAATAAAGTGTTTGGTGGTCAACTTAATTTATTTTGGTGCTCTAAAAAAAGCAGCGGGTAATCGCATTACAATCCATGGCTTTTAAATACCATGCCAAACGCCTACTGTTTCATTCCTACCCCAATGGAGTCGACATCCTCGTTAATCTCCTTATCCCGGCTTCAGCGAGCAGGTCAATAGCTAAAATCGTTCTGCATGAAGTGTGTATCTGATTAAAAATTGGGATTTCCTTTTATTGTTTTTTATTTAGATAACTTAAAGAATTCTAGACTTTATTTAACTAAGTCAATACGCCAATTATCATTTATTTAATAAGATTAAATTGGATTTAAAAAATACATCTGGCCACAAATGCTATATTTTTCTATCTGATGTGAAACAATTTGCAGTAAGTTCTGGCAGAAGCGAATAGCAGGGGGAAGATCGGATTGGGGGTGTAAACTAAGTTGGCATAATTTATGATCACTTTGTTTTTTAATAGATAAATTTGGAAAAATTAGCACTACCAGCCCCTTGAGGGAAATTATAAATTGTTTTATGAACAAAAAAGCACACAACGTTTCTTAATAGCCGGTAATTTCATCCTTTTAAACGGAAGGGAATTATTTTATGCAAATTTTTTCTAAGAACATGAGAATTTAACTCTTAGTTTTCTCATCAAACTACTTTTTTGTGTATTTGATCCTCAAATTGTGTAACACCTACACATTTTCCCAAAATAATCCGGGTACAGACGAAATGTTGTTCTGACAACCTGCTTGCATTAATTTTATAAAATCCCTCTCGTAATCCAATTATTTAAAGTTACCTTTACGGCCTCTATGAACATAAATTTCAACCAGCTTGGGTAAATGACGAATTTAGAGGTTCCTTTTTTGGGATATCGCGTTTTCTCTGGAACGCTAGAACAACTCCCTCCGTCTAAAAAACTGATCATCAACACCATCAACCAATACTCTTTTTGCATCGCCGAAAAAGATGAGGAGTTCAAAAACGCTTTAATAACTTCGGACATACTCCTGCCAGATGGTGTGGGGGTAGTTGCAGGCGTCAAATTTTTGTCGGGAAAGAGAATAAAAAAAATTGCCGGAGCTGATTTGTTTTCTCACCTGGCCTATGACCTTAATGCCAAGGGGGGCAGATGTTTTTTCTTAGGTTCTTCAGAGGCAACATTAGACAAGATAAAGGAAAAGTTAGCTATAGATTATCCTGAAATACAGGCAGGATTTTATTCTCCTCCTTTCAAGCCTACATTCAGCAATGAAGAAAATCAAAGAATGGTGGCAGCAGTGAATGAATTCAATCCTGATGTTCTGTTTGTAGGCATGACGGCTCCCAAACAGGAAAAGTGGCTTGCTGAACACATGGGGCAAATCGATGTACCCATAGCCTGCACTATTGGAGCCGTATTTGATTTCTACGCAGGTACCGTCCACCGGCCTAACAGGTTCTGGATCAACATGGGAATGGAATGGTTCATCCGCCTATCCAAGGAACCCAAGAGAATGTGGAGGAGATATATATATTATGGCCCTATATTTTTGAAACATATTATAAAAGGAAAACTGAGTCAAGACAACAAATAACCCTTTCCCCTACGCAGCAAAAATTCAGGTTTTCCAGGCCCTCGTCATCTCTAGCTTTCCGGGAGGCCCTGGCACTGCGTCCAATGTCAGTCCCAAGCCTTTCAGCATTCTTTTTAAATTGCCTGTGGCACAATAGGTGACGAACACCGATTGCGCGTTCATAGAATTAACTACTTTTTCGATCATTTCCAGCTCCCAAAGCTCCGGTTGTTTTTTAGGACTGAAGGCATCAAAAAACACAATATCTGTTGGATATAACGCTACTTCCTGAAGGGTATTTTGATCCTTCTTCATATTGAAGTACGGGCTTGCCGCCTCACCTTTTCCCCAAGCCATTTTATGGATTTTTTGGAAATACGGCCTAAAATGCCAAATGGCATCGTCCATTTCGCCGTAATTTAGTTGCTTATAAACATCCTCTCCCAAAGGAAAGGGCTCAACGGTATGGTAAAGTACCGGCACCTGGTTTTGTTCCGCCCAAACCAAAGTCAGCCATGCGTTCAGACCTGTCCCAAAACCTACCTCAAAAATTCTTATGGGCTGTCTTCCTGGATTCCTGGCCGCCCAAGCCTCCAGGCCGTACAACAAGAAAACATGGATACTCTCTCTATATGCGCCATTGGAGGAATGATAGCTCTCCTTGATCTCCGGAACGTAGAGGGAATGTGAACCATCTTCGGTCGTAATAATTTTAAGCTCTCTCTCCACTGCTATCGTAATTTATGAATCAATGCAACACAATAGGCCGAAACACCCTCTTCCCTTCCTACAAAACCCAGCCTTTCGGTAGTGGTGGCTTTAATGGAAATCTGGCCTTCCTCCACCCCCATCACTTGTGCGAGGCAAGCTTTCATATCCGGGATAAGGGGGTTGAGTTTAGGAATTTGTAGACAAACAGTGGTATCAATATTACCCAATTCATACCCTTGCTCCCGGACAAGACGCATGACTTCGCTTAGCAAAAGCTTACTGTCAATTCCTTTAAATTGCGGGTCAGTGTCGGAAAAATGATAGCCTATATCCCGTAGATTGGCTGCCCCGAGAATTGCGTCGCAAATGACATGGACCAACACATCCGCATCAGAATGCCCCAGTGCCCCTTTTTGATGTTCCAGGCGAATACCCCCCAACCAGAATTCTAACCCATCCTGCAATTGATGCACATCATAACCGAATCCTATCCTAAAATTGCTCATTTATTCTTCAATACCTTAAATTAATATCATCTTGTTGGCTGCCCCCCGACCAGGAAAGAAGCGAAAGAGAATTTATTCTCCTCATCGCTATGGGCTTTGCCGCACCTCCGCCGCTTTCTTATAATAAACCACAGAAGCGTTCTCCTCTACCAATATCTCATTTGCACTTGTCAAAATCTCCTCTGGACTGATCGCCAGTTTTTTCTCATACTCCAGCTGGTATAGGTAAGGATCTCCCAAATGCGCATAGTACGCCAGATTCATTGCCCGGTTCAGCAACTGTACCGAATCGTAAGATTTCATCGCCTCAGATTGGTTTTTGCCTTTTTCGATTATTTCGTGTGACACGAGAGATGATTTAAAGGTTTCTATGACCTCATCCAGCGCCTTCTCTGCGTCCTCAGCTGTTTGTCCCATTTCCATCTTTCCTGTAAACACCATCAGCCCCGGGTCCACGTTGCCTAATACATAGGCGTTGCAGTTGGCAAATAGGGAAGTGTTTTTTACCAGCTTCTGTTCGAGGACAGAGGAACGTCCAAAACCCAAAATATCAGTAATCAAATCCGCTTCCACATAACCTTGCTGCAGCCTACCCGGAACATGGTATACCTTATACAAGGCGTCCGTCGCTACCTCTGCATGGAGGGTAAGGCTGCGTTTCTGCTTTTGCCTTTCCTCTGTCGGTATAGGAAGCTTTGGCTGATTACCGGTAGGAATGCCAGAAAACCATTTTTCCGCTAGCCGTTTGATTTGCTCAACACCAACACCTCCCGCCACTACCAATACGGCATTGTCGGGGCGATAGTGGGTCAAATAAAACTCCTCTACATCTATGGATCTATAATCACGAATATCCTGCAGGTCTTTTCCTATGGCAGGCCATTTATAAGGATGAGAATAGAAAGCCAGGTCTCTTACTTGATGCATGGCATCGCCATAGGGCTGGTTAAGATACCTTTGCTTAAACTCCTCAATAACCACCTTTCGCTGCACCTCAATTGTCTTTTCGCTGAGATTAAGATGCAGCATCCTATCTGACTCAAGCCAAAAGGCAGTTTCAATATTTGTGGCCGGAAGGGTGATGTAATAATTGGTAATGTCTGTATTGGTGAAGGCGTTGCTTTCCCCTCCTACCCGCTCGAGCTCCCGATCAAAAACAGGGACGTTCTTGGATCCTCCAAACATCAGATGTTCGAAAAAATGCGCCAAGCCTGTTTTTCCCGGCCTCTCATTCCTAGAACCTACCTTATATAATAAATTCATCACCGCCATCTCGGTGGTAGGGTCTTCATGGACCAAAACCTCAAGACCGTTGTCCAAACGGAAGCCCTCGTATTTTATCATAATATGCGTGAAATTACGAAGTATTTTTGAATTTAATAAACCAAAAACCATCCGTTCATGTATATAGGTTTAAATGTATAACTTTACTTTTGTTTCTATTTAAGACGACTCCGAGATTCCTGAAAAGATAAATAAATGATCAAGTCCACCATTGAACCGGATTGTACCGGACAGTTCTCCCACCTTTTTCTGGATTATATTCAACAGAAGGAAACTTTAAAGCCACTTTACCACCTTTTTCCTTCTTTGGGCAATTTTCAAAAAATCATTGAAGGCAGATCTTTTAACCAACAGCACAGGACAGTCTTGGCCCAAACGCTGACATCACAATATGGAGGATTTGAAATAAGTGACCAAACTAGGGATAACCTGGAAAGTTTAAAGGATTCCAAAACATTTACCGTCACTACAGGTCATCAGCTAAACTTATTCACCGGGCCGCTTTACTTTGTCTATAAAATAGTGTCCACCATCAACCTGGCCGCAAAACTAAAGCAGACCTATCCCTCCTACCACTTTGTGCCGATTTATTGGATGGCTTCCGAAGACCATGATTTTGAGGAAATCGACCATTTTTTTTTAGACGGAAAAAATTACCACTGGAAGACAGACCAGAAAGGAGCCGTCGGTGAATTCGAACTGGATCAGGGGATGAAAACGCTCTTGAAGGAAATACCATTTACCCCTGATTTTTTCAAAAAAGCCTATTTGGAACAGAAGACCTTGGCCGATGCCGTCCGGTATTACGTCAACCATCTTTTCGGTGAAAAGGGTTTAGTCATTGTAGATGGTAATTCCCATGCGCTGAAAGCGCTATTTAAACCCGTGATCAAAGATGATCTACTGAGAAGCACTGCCCATGGCTTGGTGAATTCGACTTCAGAAAGATTGGAAGACATGGGCTACAAGACACAGATCTTCCCCCGGGAAATCAATTTTTTCTTCCTAGAAAAAGGCTTGCGGGAAAGAATCGAAAAGGTAGGGGAAGAGTACAAAATCCTGGAAACAGCGCTTTCATTCACCAGCACAGAAATACAAGAACTTATAGACAAGTCGCCGGAGAAATTCAGTCCGAACGTGGTAATGAGGCCGCTATACCAAGAATACATCCTTCCCAACATCGCCTATCTCGGCGGTCCCGCTGAAGTGGCCTATTGGCTTCAGTTAAAACCCATATTTGACCATTATCATATTGATTTTCCGGCTATCATGCCAAGGAATTTTGTCATGGTTTTGGACAAAATCGCCCAACGGAAAGTGAGTTCGCTCGGACTGCAGGATAAGGAAATATTTTCCGATTATGAGCAATGGAAAAAGAATTATGTAAGCCACCATGCCAGACAGGATATCTCCCTGGCCACGGAAAAGGCGGGGATTTCCCGAATTTTTGAGGAGGTAGGAAGGAAAGCCAAGGTGGCAGACCCTACCTTGCAACCTTCGGCTGCAGCAGCCGAGAGCCGGGCCCTGAAAATACTCGATCAGTTTGCCAGAAAGTTGAGAAAAGCAGAGGAACGACATCTCTCTATCGCCTTGACACAGATGCAGGATTTGAAGAAGATATTATTTCCAGGAGGCAACCCCCAGGAAAGAAAAAACAACTTTCTTTTGTTCTATTTAGAAGATCCTGAATTTATTGAGAAACTTTATTCCTACTTGGACCCCTTGGATTTTGATTTTATAATCCTTAGAAAAGATGGAATCTAAAATCGAGGTCAGAAGAAAGTATAAGCTCATGAGAACCCGATTAGGGATACAGGAGCGGGAGGAACTTTCTGATCGAGTGAGCAGGAGGGTTGCCGAATATTTACTTGAAAAGCCCTACCTCCACCATGTTCATGTCTTTCTGCCGATAAGCCACCTGAATGAAATCGACACATTACCTTTAATAGAAATTCTCCATCGAAAAAATAAAACCGTCTATACGTCTGTTTCCAATCTGGAAACTAAAGAAATGACCACGGTACAGCTGATTAGAAACCAAGGACTTAGTTTGGGTAAATACGGTATTCCTGTGCCTTCAATAAAACAATCAGCGGACGAATCCTTGATTCAGCTGGTCCTTATACCTCTTCTGGCATATGATTTGACAGGTCATCGATTGGGTTACGGTATGGGCTTTTACGATAGATTTCTGTCCCGATTGTCCGGGGAAGTAGTGAAAGCAGGCCTATCATTTTTCCCTCCCGAAGACCAGATTCCTACAGAACCTCACGACGTTCTTTTAAATCTTTGCATCAACCCAGAAGAGACCATTGTATTTTAATTATTAATCTTCAAACTTTTAGTGGAATGTATAAAAAAGCTATAGCAGTAATATTTGCGTTATGCATCACAGCCTTGGGCACAAAAGCCATAGCTCAGGATTATCAAACAGGCGTCGGCCTGAGATTAGGCGTCAGTAATGGCCTCAGTGTAAAGCACTTCCTTTCGGATAGAGCAGCCTTAGAGGGAATTCTTCACTCCCGCTGGAAGGGACTAGTCATCACCGGCCTGTATGAAGTCCACCAGGACATTAACGATCTGCCCGGATTAAGATGGTTCTATGGTGGAGGAGCACATATTGGTACCTGGAATGGAGACAGGGGACATCACAACTGGAACCACAGGCGTAACGGCCATACAATTTTCGGCCTGGACGGCATTATCGGGTTGGATTATAAGTTTTTGCAGGCCCCGATCAACCTAGGTTTGGATTATAAGCCCGCTTTTAACATAAGCAATGACGTAGGCTTCTGGGGAGATGAAGTAGCCCTCTCGATACGGTTCACCTTTTAAACTATGAAGACAAATTTATTTTGATCTTCTATAAATCACCATAACAACATTCCCATGGCCAATCTTCTGAAATCCTTTTCAACCATTAAGTCCTTATTGCAAAATATTGATCTACAGAAAGTGCAACAGCTTTCTAAAAAGGTGGACTTAAACGAGATGATGGGGGTTATCTCCAGCATGAGCGAGGAAGACTTGGGCAAAATGATGAAGATGATGAAAGGCGGGGGAGGTAAAAAACGCAAACTTCCGGAAATCAACGGAGACTTTTATGAATTGGGCTCCACCCTGAATCCGGAAGAACGGGAAATCCAGCTAAAAGTAAGGAAGTTTATGAACAGGGAAATCCGTCCCATCGCCAACGAATACTGGAACAGAGCCGAATTCCCACACCACATCATACCTAAGATGGCGGAATTAAACATCGCAGGCCTTACCTATCTTGGTTACGGCTGCCCAGGAAAATCCGCCCTCCTGGAAGGTTTTATCGCGATGGAAATGGCGAGGGTGGACACTTCTTTATCCACCTTTTTTGGCGTACAGAGCGGATTAGCGATGGGATCTATTTATCTCTGCGGATCGGAACAACAAAAACAGGAATGGCTTCCCCGAATGCAAAAACTGGAAGTGATAGGTGCTTTTGGACTGACAGAACCTGAGGTGGGATCAGGGGCAGCGGGTGGATTAACCACTACTTGCAAAAGAGAGGGAGACGAATGGATTATCAACGGACAAAAGAAATGGATAGGCAATGCCACCTTTTCGGACATCACCATCATCTGGGCCAGGGATGTGGAGGATAACCATGTTAAGGGATTTATCGTGCGGAAAAACAATCCCGGGTTCCATGCCGAAAAAATGGAAAATAAGATGGCATTGAGGACTGTTCAAAATGCCTTAATTACCATGAAAGATTGCCGCGTTTCTGAAATCGACCGGCTACAGGAAGCCAATTCTTTCAGGGACACCTCCAAAGTACTGAGAATGACCCGTGCCGGAGTAGCATGGCAGGCCGTGGGCTGCGCAAGGGGCGCCTATGAAGCGGCTTTGAAATACACCAATGAGAGAGTCCAGTTTGGAAGACCAATTGCTAGTTTCCAACTGGTACAAGACCTGCTGGTGACCATGCTGGGCGACTTGACAGCGATGCAGACGATGGTATTCCGATTATCACAAATGCAGGACAAGGACGAACTTTTAGATGAACACGCCTCTTTGGCTAAGGTCTTTTGCACCCTTAGGATGAGGTCTATTGTGGATCATGCCAGGGAGTTGTTTGGGGGCAATGGGATTTTGCTCGAGTATGATATAGCCCGGTTTGTAGCAGATGCCGAGGCCATTTACTCTTATGAAGGCACCAAGGAGATCAACTCACTCATCGTAGGCCGCGCCATTACCGGTCACAGTGCTTTCGTATAGCAGATAAACCCTGCAATAGGACGAGACGTCCTCCGGACGGAGCAGACACTGCCCATTTTCCTTCGCCAAAGCTCTAGGAACCAAATGACTACATCGAAAAACCAAAGGACAGGCAGTTGTAGGTTTGTTGCTTTCTAGCCAAAGACATTACCGCACATTTCGTCAAAAAATCTTTCTGTTCCATTATTTTTCCGCAACTTCGGGCCATGGATTGGATTATCGAAGGATTCGTCAATGGTTTACAGCAGATGACCTGGCTGGAGGGGATCGCTGTCTTTTTTGGGGTGGCCAGTGTGTACTATTCCATGAAGGAAAATATTTGGGTTTACCCCACCGGCATCATCAGCACGCTGATCTATGTATGGATATGCCTTCAGGTAGGCCTGTATGCCGATATGGGAATAAACGCTTATTATTTTTCTATGTCCATCTATGGTTGGTATATTTGGTCCAGGCCTACCAACGAAGGTAAGGCTTTACCGGTCACTTGGCTGAATAGAAAAGGAATCGTCGAATCTGTCCTTTTATTTTTGGTATCCTACACTGTTCTAGCCTTTGTACTGCTACACTTCACAGATAGCGACGTGCCTTTTATTGATTCTTTTACTACTGCATCTGCTTTTGTAGGCATGTATCTCATGGCTAAAAAAAAGGTGGAAAACTGGATCGCGTGGATTATCACCGATTTGGTATCGGTTCCCTTGTACTTTTACAAGGGTCTCATATTAACTTCATTTCAATTTTTATTTTTCACCGTTTTGGCAGTAATGGGTCTAATCGCATGGATCAGATCAGCTAGAAAACATGCATAAGATTAAGAAAATAGTCATCATCGGTCCAGAATCTACCGGCAAAAGCACATTGGCGAAAGGTCTGGCAGAGGTATTTGGAGAGCCTTGGGTGGAAGAATACGCAAGAGATTATTTACAACATTTAGCAAGAGATTACGGATATGAGGATCTCCTAGAAATTGCGAAGGGACAGCTGGCACTTGAGGAAGATAAAATGAAGTCCGCTAAGAAGCTGTTGTTTTGCGACACAGATTTACATGTTGTTAAAGTCTGGAGTGATCACAAATTTCAGCAAACCGATCCATGGATCCTGGAGCAAATCAACCGACGAAAATACGACCTCTACTTTTTAACGAACATTGATATTCCTTGGCAGGATGACCCCTTGCGGGAGCATCCCGACCCGTCCATGCGCCAGTACTTTTTTGATATTTACCACCAGATACTTGCCACCTCCAACACCCCTTTTTACCTGATTTCCGGCAGCATCGAGCAACGGCTTGTTCAGGCAGTTGAACTTTTAAAGAGATTTCTCTGAACAGTTAGAAACCTCGTTTGATCAAGAATTGGAGGATTCCCAGGTCTGCGTTGGCTGCTTGACAGGTGACAGTCGATAAGGTAAATAGGAGACGCCTTTTTGTTTAATCATTTTATTCGGCTTACATTTGCAACAAGATCATTAGGGGTGCCTGAATATTACGGGCTGAGATCATACCCATTGAACCTGATCCGGGTAGTGCCGGCGAAGGGAAATGAAACCCAAACTGTACAATGCAAATGCCCTACCTATCAGTGAGAACTGATCAGCGAGAATCTGTGCATTCTCTCCGATTTATCAACACAGGGTTATTATAGCATGAGGCAGTTTGGAACGGGTAAACACATAAAAAAGAAACCATCCCCTTGGTTACTTCAATGTTTAACCATTTTAATGCACAATTAGCATGAAACGATTGTTGTTTACACTGGCGATGATGCTGGTGGGGATTTGCGCTATGGCGCAGGCCAAGATTACCGGTTCCGTAAAAGATGCGGACACAGGAGAGCCTTTGTTCGGTGCAAATGTGGTGCTGCACGGCACACGGTCAGGAACTGTTGTGGGTGAATCAGGGGAATTTGAGTTGTCGAATTTAAAGCCAGGTGCTTATACCCTAAAGATTTCCTATTTGGGATTTACTTCCCTGTCACTGGATGTCCAAGCCCCAGCCTCAGGTCTTGACATCCAACTGCAACCTCTCACTATTCTTACAGAGGAATTTATTGTTTCAGGTACGCGGGCCAGGGAAACCACCCCCACCACTTTCCAGTCGATCTCCAAGGAAGAGCTCAACAAAAACAATCTAGGTCAAGACCTACCTTTCCTACTAAACTACACGCCATCCGTCATTACCCATTCTGATGCCGGCGCAGGTATTGGCTATACAGGGATGCGTATCCGAGGAACAGACCAGACAAGAATCAACGTGACAGTCAATGGGATTCCCATCAATGACGCCGAATCACATGGGGTATTTTGGGTCAATATGCCGGATTTTGCTTCTTCAGTGGACAATATTCAAATCCAACGAGGGGTGGGCACTTCTACCAACGGCGCTGCTACTTTTGGGGCTAGTATCAATATCCAGACCGACACCCGTAAAAATGAAGCCTATGCTGAAACAGAAAACTCTGTCGGTTCATTCAATTCACGAAAGCATACGGTGAGAGTCGGCTCAGGCTTGTTGAACAACCACTGGGCAGTGGATGGAAGACTGTCCAAAATATCTTCCGATGGTTATGTAGACAGGGCATGGTCAGATCTCCAGTCCTACTTTGTATCCGGAGGCTATTATGGGGACAAACATGTCTTTAAGGCCAATGTCTTTTCTGGAAAAGAGCAAACCTATCAATCTTGGAATGGCGTTCCAGAGTCATTATTGGCATCCAACAGGACGTATAATTCCTATACCTACCCGAATGAAACCGACAATTACAAACAAGACCATTACCAATTTATTTATACAGGCAGCCTAGGAAATAATTGGAAAGTAAACGGTGCGTTGCACTATACAGTTGGACAGGGATATTATGAACAATTCAGGGAAGATGATGATCTGGAGGACTACAACCTGTCTCCTGTTAGTATCGGAAATGAGACCATTGAAAGCACTGATATCATCCGACGAAGATGGTTGGACAATGACTTCTACGGTGGCGTTTTTTCCTTCAATTATGTCTCTGATAATGGACGCTGGGACTTGCTGGTGGGAGGAGGAGCGAACCGATATGACGGATACCATTTCGGTGAGATCATCTGGGCTAGAATTGCTGGAAATACAGACATCAGACACAAATACTATGAAAACACCGCTACAAAAGATGACAGAAACATCTATTTAAAAGCTACTCATGAAGTAGCAGAACGGCTGTACCTCTTCGGAGATCTCCAGTACCGCATGGTCGACTACCGTTTCAACGGCACCAACAATGACCTGCGAATCATCACCGGCGATGAGAATTACAAGTTCTTCAATCCAAAATTCGGCATTAGCTATGAAAGCGGAAATAGCCAAACCTTGTATGCCTCCTATGCCGTCGCCAACCGCGAACCGGTACGGGACGACTTTACAGACAACCCCATTACCGAATTGCCCAGGCCTGAAAGACTAAACAACATTGAAGCAGGACTAAGAGCCCAAAGGCAAAATCTTAGCTATGGGGCAAACTTTTACTACATGGACTATAAAGACCAGTTGATCCTTACGGGTCAGATCAACAATGTAGGGGCATACATTCGGGAAAACGTAGCGAACTCGTACAGGGCGGGTGTTGAAATTCAAGCCGCCTATGTACTCGCCCCTCAATGGACCGTGGGCGGAAATATTGCCTTCAGCCAAAATAAGATAGAAGAGTTCACGGAATATATTGACGACTACAGCACCGATGGCGCGCCACAAAGTACCGTCACTTATTCAGATACGGACATTGCCTTTTCTCCTAACATCATCGGAGCGGCCAACATTGACTTCAGACCCATCAAGAACATGGAGATCAGTCTTCTTTCAAAGTATGTCGATGAACAGTATCTGGACAACTCCCAACGTGCAGACCGTAAATTGGAGGCTTATTTCGTGAATGATTTAAGAGTGAAATATTCCATTCAACCAATATTTGTCAAGGAAATAGAATTCTCCCTGCTGGTAAACAATCTCTTTAACCACCTCTATGAACCCAATGGCTATACCTTTAGCTACTATCTACCCGCAGAGACAGACAGTGGAAGGGAATTGACTACGGAAAATTACTATTACCCCATGGCGGGAACCAATTTTATGGCAGGAGTCAACATCAAGTTTTAAGTGCACCTCACTTCAAAAATTAAGCCTTCCCCAAACAGCTTGGGGAAGGCTTTTTCTATGGCTAAATCGTTTAAACTGCGCTTTGTTGGTTTACCTCGCACAATTCACGAACAGCGATAATTATTCCTTCAGGATCAAAACCACATTCGGCATGTAGCTGAATCTGCTCACCATGCTCTATCACTTTATCCGGAATACCTAAGCGTTTTACATGGCTATTATAACCATGATCTACCATCCATTCAAGGACAGCGCTTCCAAAACCTCCCATCAGGCAGCCGTCCTCAACGGTAACTACTTTTTTAAATTTCCCAAACACCTCATGTAGCAAAGATTCATCCAAGGGCTTAACGAAACGCATATCGTAATGGGCGGGGTTCAAGCCTTCTTTTTCTAAGGCAGTTGTGGCCTCCACAGCATAATTTCCTATATGCCCAATGGTCAACAGCGCCACCTCTTCCCCTTCCCTGATAATCCTTCCCTGTCCCAATGGGATTTCTCTCAAAGGCTTTCTCCATTCCGGCATGACGCCTTGCCCTCTTGGGTATCGAATCGAATAGGGGCCCTCATAGATGGAAGCCGAATACATCAAATTCCGTAATTCCTCTTCATCCATCGGTGCACTAACAACCAAATTGGGGATACAACGAAAGAAAGCAAGATCATAAGCTCCGTGATGGGTAGGCCCGTCAGCCCCGGCAAAACCTGCCCTATCAAGACAGAAGACGACAGGAAGTTCCTGAAGACAAACATCATGGATTACCTGATCGTAGGCTCGCTGCATAAAAGAACTGTAAATGTTACAAAAAGGCTTTAAGCCTTGTGTTGCCAGTCCCGCTGAAAAAGTCACCGCATGTTGTTCTGCTATCCCTACATCAAAAGCCCTGTCAGGCATGGCCTTCATCATGATATTCATGGAAGATCCAGAGGGCATCGCTGGGGTAATTCCCACAATCCTTTTATCCTGTTCCGCCAGTTCAACAAGCGTATGTCCAAAAACATCCTGGTACTTGGGTGGCTGAGGTGAATCATATACTTTTTTGGCAATTTCACCCGTGATTTTGTCAAATTTACCAGGGGCATGCCATTTGGTCTGGTCCTTTTCGGCCAAAGGATAACCCTTGCCTTTCACCGTAATACAATGCAATATCTTGGGTCCGGAGATATGCTTCAAATCATTAAGCACTTCTACCAAGTGGTTGACATCATGTCCATCCACAGGGCCGAAATACCGTAGGTTTAAAGATTCAAAAAGATTGCTTTGCTTAAGAAGCGTTGACTTTAAGGCCCCCTCCAGTTTGGAAGCCACATCCTGTGCACTAAACCCGAATTTACTCACCTTTCCCAGAAGATGCCATACCTCATCCTTTACTTTGTTATAGGTTTGGGAAGTGGTAATATCCGTCAGGTATTGTTTTAAAGCACCCACGTTCGGATCTATGGACATGCAGTTGTCATTCAAGATGATCAGCATATTGGTGTCGGAAACCCCCGCATGGTTCATGGCTTCAAAAGCCATTCCTCCCGTCAGTGCCCCATCACCAATAACTGCCACGTGTTGTTTCTTATGGTCCCCCTTATATTTGGAGGCAGCAGCCATGCCCAAAACGGCGGATATAGATGTGCTTGAATGTCCTACACCAAAGGAATCATAGTCACTTTCCTTTCGCTTTGGGAAGCCAGAAAGCCCTTTATACAGGCGGTTGGTATAAAAAATATCCCTTCGGCCAGTCAAAATCTTATGGCCGTAGGCCTGATGGCCCACATCCCACACCAATTGATCCTCAGGAGTGTTAAGTACATAGTGAAGGGCTACGGTCAATTCCACCACGCCCAATCCCGCACCAAAATGACCGCCGTACACAGAGACATCGTCCACAATAAATTGGCGTAACTCTTCGCTGATCTGTACCAGCTGCTCTTTGCCAAATTTCTTTAAGTCTTCGGGAGTGTTTATTTGAGCAAGAAGTTTCCCAGGTTGTATCAACATTTTCTGTCAGTCTCTATAATAAAAAGCTTTAACGGAGTTTTGCATTTAAAATCCTACCGAACAACCATAACATTTATCATGCCCGATTTATTTAATAATTCCCCACCGCGACGACCCATTGGTTTATCAGGGAATCTCAAATTGTCAATGATTGAGAGATCTTTTCACCACCCCTATGTAGAACAATTAGAATAATGAATTAACCTATTCATATTGATTTATCTAGTTATGTAATATCTTTGAATTCCTATGTGGATGTAAAAATAACACAAATTTTATTGTAACCCGTGAGTTTCGAAATCAAATTGCCTCTTTTTGAAGGACCTTTTGACTTGATGCTGTTCTTTATCGAGCGGGATGAGCTCGATATTTATGATATCCCTATATCGAAGATCACCCTGGATTTTCTCGACTATCTACGCCACCTGGAGAAAATGGAAATAGAGGTGGCTAGCGACTTCATCTTATTCGCTGCCACCTTGATGAAAATCAAGTCTAAAATGCTCATTCCCAAACCGGAACTGGATGAAAACGGTGTAGAAATAGATCCCCGGGAGGAGCTGGTGCAGCATCTATTGGAATATAGGAAATATAAATCGGTCATTGGATCTCTTGCCCAGCTGGAGGGAGAGCGGATGGCTAAAATAGAACGCGGCAACCTTCTGGCTGAACTGAAAGGATGGAGCTCTTTGGACCAGGTAGAAGCTGAAATGCAAGATTTGGATCTTTTCAAACTTTTGAATGTGTTTCAGAAAGTAATGAACAAGTTCACTTCCAGAACCGACACCACCACCCATACGGTCATCCAATACCCCTATACCATAGAACAGCAAAAGGACCTGGTCATGGAGCAGTTACTGACACGGGACAGGGTACCTTTCACCGATTTCATCCTTTATAACCAGGATAAAATATTTGTCATCTATACGTTTTTGGCGATCCTCGAACTTTTACAACTTGCGAAGGTTAATATTGTGATTGGGGAAGGCTTCAATAACTTCTGGGTCGAAAAACTTGAAAAAGAATAGGGGAATGATATGAAGATAGATAACAAGGAAATATTCAAAACCCTGAATCCCAATAAAGTCTGGCTACCTATCATCATTGGTTTGGGGATTGTGTTTTATATGTTCTATAGCGATCCGTCTATCAATATGGAAACGTTGAAAGGCGCCTTCGATGCGTCTTTCACCCCTATTTTGGTTGCTGTGCTATTTGTGTTCCTGCGTGATTTTGGTTATGTCTATAGGATCAGAGAAATCACCGGTAAAGGCTTAAGCTGGGGACGGTCTATTTATGTGATTATCCTGTGGGAATTTGCCTCAGCGGTCACTCCCTCTGTGGTGGGAGGATCCGCGGTAGCGGCTTTTATTCTTCATAAAGAGAAGATAAAGCTGGGAAAGGCATTGGCTTACGTCATGGTCACGGCTATCATGGACAACCTGTTTTTTGTCATTCTCGCACCTATCATCATGTTTTCGGTGAAGGGGCAAATTTTCCCTAACAGCCGAGTTATGGAATTGCAGATAGGATCCAGTTTGGAATACCTATTTTGGGTCAGCTATTCGTTATACGCCCTCTATTCTTTCTTGATGGCCGCGGGACTGTTTTATAGACCCAGAGTATTTAAATGGATACTTCTAAAGATCTTTTCTTTCTTATGGCTGAGGAAATGGAAACACAATGCCAATGAATACGGCGACCAAATCATTGAGGCTTCCAAAGAATTAAAAGGGAAAAACGCCCAATACTGGCTGAAGATTGCAGGCGCAACTTTATTTATATGGTCATGCAGGTACCTCCTGGTCAATGCTTTGATCACCGCTTACAATTCCGTAACCTTTACAGAGCACGCGGTCATCTTTTCACGGCAGATCATCATGTGGATTGTGATGATGATTTCTCCTACACCGGGAAGTAGCGGAACTGCGGAATATTTCTTCGCACAGTTCTTTGAAGGATTTTTAGGAGGCTACACCTTTGTGACCAGTATTATATGGAGGTTGTTATCTTACTATCCTTACCTGCTACTGGGTGCAATTTTCCTCCCCCGATGGATCAGACAGGTATTTTTTGTCAAAAAGAAAAAAAATACGCTTAACAACCTTTAGTAGGCGTATGCAGCTCTTTGTGGGGCAGTACCTCTGCGCTGCCCCACCGTTTGTTTTTTTGGGAGATCAGTTCTTAGTTAAAAATGATAGTTCTATTGCCCATGACCATTACCTTACGGGCAATGTGGTAGGCAATAGCCTTAGATAAAACCAATTTCTCAACATCCTGCCCCATCTGGACCATGCTGGCGATGGAATTGTGATGACGTACCCTGGCGACATCTTGCTCAATGATGGGCCCAGCATCCAATTCCTCCGTTACGTAGTGCCCGGTAGCACCGATGATTTTCACCCCTCTCTTGTGCGCAGCGTGATAAGGCTTGGCGCCAACAAAGGCCGGCAAGAATGAATGATGGATGTTGATGATTTTATGCGGATAATGTGCAATAAAGTTGGGACTAACAATCTGCATGTACCTAGCAAGTACCACGAAATCAATCCGGTATTTGCTCAAAAGCGCAAGCTGTCTTTTCTCCTGCTCCTCCTTGTTGTCAACGGTGATGGGCAGATGAAAAAACGGAATACCAAAACCCTTCACAATAGGCTGCAGCGTAGTATGGTTAGAAATAACTAAAGGAATATCTACCTGAAACTCCCCCGAATAATGCCTGGCAAGAATATCAAAAAGACAATGGGAAAGTGTGGAGACAAAAATGGCCATGCGGGGCCTGGGAGAGTCAAAATGAAGCTTGTAATGCATGTTAAATCTCTTCCCCACCTTTTCTTCGAAAATTTCCGAAATATGGTCTTTTTCAATCGCAAAATTTCTTAGCTCCCATTTGACCCGCATAAAAAAACCTCCCGCTTCCTCGTCTATATGTTGGTCTATTTCCAAAATATTACCTTTATGGGAGTAAAGAAAGTCAGATACAGCGGCCACTATACCCTGTTGGTCTTTGCATTGGATCAATAAAATAGCACTCTCAACCATGGAATTAAAATTTATTTAATAAACAATACCGCCTAAATTTAGGGAATAATTCTATTTATTGGGTTCAAAAGCCTACTTTGTAAGGGTCGAAAAAAATTAGTCCAACAAATAAATTGTAAGATCAAACATCTTTTTTTTATATATAAAATGCATTTTTTTGGTTTTAACATTTATGTCTGTATATTTACAGCACGTATTAGCTATATTTTTAAATACAACATGGAAAAAAATTACAAAAAGCCTCTTAAAATCGGAATCGTGGGCACCGGAGGTATTGCCAGAGGGCTTGCCAAATTAATTTCAAGAAGGAACGACATGGTGGTGTCAGGAATCCTTACCCGTAGAAAGGGTTTAATTGATGACCTTGGCGTGAGTCAGGATTTACTCACCCTCTTCCCGGAGAAGCTGATGGACGCTTCAGATGTAATTGTCGTGAGCACTGGGGATCCTATATATTCAACCAAAATTATTGACTTAGCCTTTACTTACAATCTACGCGTAGTCACGATGGATGCGGACACACTAGTGGTATCGGGGTCTTGGCTATCACAAAGGGGAGTATTCACGGAAGCCAACGGCGATCAACCAGGCTGTTTGGCAGCGTTGAACAAGGAGGTAATACAAATGGGATTCAAACCACTCGTGTATGGCAACATCAAGGGATTCCTAAACCAAACCCCCTCCCTTGAAGACATGGTCTACTGGGCACAAAAGCAGGGCTATAGCCTAAGTTCAGTAACTTCCTTTACCGACGGGACAAAACTTCAGATAGAGCAATGCCTGGTGGCCAATGGCTTAGGGCTGACTATCGCCAAGCAAGGAATGATTGGCCTCGAAACCAACAATTTTGAAAATGGAGCTTATGCACTAGGACAAGAGGCTCAAGATAGGGGAACGGTATTAAGTGACTATATCATCTCCAGGGAATCACCTCCCGGCGTCTTCATCACGGCAACTCATCAAGAAGATCTTGCCGCTGAACTAAAAACCTATAAAATGGGTGACGGTCCTTTCTATATGCTTTACAAGCCGATGCATCTTTGCTTTTTTGAAATACCCAATAGCATTCTAAACTTGGTAGAAAGAGGAGAAAAACTTATTGACAACGGTACACATCCCACAATAAGCGTAGCATCTATTGCCAAACAAAAAATAGAAGCTGGTTCCTTTATTGACAAGGGCATCGGTAGCATGCAAATCCGAGGGGAAGCCATAACCATAGCCGAGAATGCCGACCACGTTCCGGTAGGATTAATGAGCCAAGTTCATTTCAAGAGAGACATCGAGCCAGGTCAGGTCATTACATTTGATGATGTGGAGCTGCCAGAATCCTTGGCCTATCAGGCTTGGAGAGAAACATTGGCCAGCACTGAAAAAACCATTGCCCCCTCTTTTCAAGCAGTAGGGTAGTCGGTATAATATACTGATTTTTGGATATTCTGAATTTCCATATTTTTTTGAGTAAGGCTTTATAGCCTTACTCTTTCTTTTTGTTAATACACCGATTTTTCTATTCCAACAACGCGGAGATATCATCTGGACTAAGTCTTTTCACAAAGCTCTCTTCTGTGCCTATAAGTTCTCCGGCAAGAGCTGTTTTCCTGGCTTGCAAAGCCATTATCTTCTCCTCGACCGTATTCCTTGTGATAAACTTGTAAATAATAACTTTGTTTTCCTGCCCAATCCTGTGAGCCCTGTCTATGGCTTGGGCTTCCACCGCCGGATTCCACCAGGGATCTAACAAGAACACATATCCCGCCGAGGTCAGATTAAGTCCTACGCCACCTGCTTTAAGCGAAATCAAGAAAACCTGGATATTGCCGTTCTCCTGAAAAGCCTCCACTTGGGCCTTTCGGTCTTTGGTATTGCCATCCAAATATGAAAATGAAATTCCTTCCTCTAACAAAAATTCTTTGACAATGGTCAAATGCCTCACAAACTGACTAAAAATCAAGATCTTATGCCCTTCGCTCACCGTAGATCTTATCATGTGGGTGATATCCTCAAGCTTTCCGGATCCACCTTGATAACCGGGCTCAATAAGCTTGGGATGATTTGCAATTTGACGAAGTTGTGTGAGCCCCCGAAGCAACGTAAACTGCTGGTTCTTTAACCCAGGTTCATGGATATCTTTAATGATTTTCTCACGAAAGTAGCTTTTAACCTCTTCATAGGATTTCTCCTGATCCGAAGTCATCGTCGAATATTTCACCTGTACCACCTTCTCGGGAAGATCCGTAGCTACCTGTGTCTTTAATCGTCGGAGAATAAAGGGCTTGATCAACGCATGAAGCTTGACGGACTTCTCTTTGTCATTTTTCTTTTCGATCGGCTGAAGAAATTGCTTCTTGAAACTACTCTGACTGCCCAGAAGTCCTTTATTGATAAAATTCATCTGGGACCACAGGTCAAGGGTACCATTCTCAACCGGCGTACCTGTAAGGATCAACCTGTGGTCGCTCGATAAATTGTTGACTGCTTTGGTAATGATACTTCCGGGATTTTTGATGGCCTGCGATTCATCCAAAATGATATAGTTAAAATGAAACGATTTCAAAATATCCACATCAAGCCTGGTGATACCATAGGAAGTCAACACCAGATCATACCCTTGGTAAAGATCACTGTTCTTGATTCGTTGAGAACCCGTATATACCAATATCTTTAATTCGGGAGTAAATTTTCGCGCCTCCAACTCCCAATTGTAAATCAGGGACGTAGGCATCACCAACAAAGACGTTGCTCCCTTCACTGATTCCTTTTGATGCGCTAGCAGGGCCAAAGTCTGGACAGTTTTTCCCAAGCCCATATCATCGGCCAAGCATCCTCCAAACTTATATTCCTGTAAAAACCGGAGCCAATCATACCCTGCCTGCTGGTAGGGCCTAAGTACACCCTGAAAACCACGTGGCAGTTCATAGGTACCGATATTTGAAAAGTCCCTCAGCTTTTCCAACTTATGGCTCAGGGTAAGCGTGAGCAGGTTGTCCTTCTGCAATTCGCTCGCCAAGGCAACATGATGCTTTTTCAATACCAGGGTTTCGGTGGATGTTTTTTCTCCCTCTAGGAAAGAAAAAATCTCGGAATAATTCACAAACCAGGAATTGGGGATCATGGCAATTTCCCCATTCGGCAGTTCAAATTCGGATTTACCTTGGAGGAGCAACTTTCTGATCTTCGAAAAAGGTATTTTGAAGGGGCCGAATTCGATAAGCGCATTCACATCAAACCAATCAATGTTCTCATGCACACCTACCGATATTGATGCCCTTCCCAAAAAATACCGTTTGCCACTACCATTGGCACTTTGAAGTATCTGTACGCCTTTCTCCTCCAATGCCTCACGGTTTATATTGATCCAGTCAAACGCACTCCCTTTTTCCATGGCAAGTTTTGAAGTCCGTACGGGAAGACCCAAATCTTTCAAGTAATCGCCATAGGACTTTTCTGCTTCCAGATCCCGAATAACCTTGTGAAACACAAAGCTATCTTCAACCTCCTCCAATTCCACATTGTTGGGAAATCTTTGGTCTGAACGAAATGAGTATGAGCCATATTTAAATTTCAAATCGAACACGATCTTCTCCTCCTCCGCTTCTGCCGGGCTAGCATTGAACAAGTCCAAGGATTGGTTGCTTTGAAGAACACTTAAGCTTAGAACAGGTTCGGGCCTTGGCCTGATGACTTTTATGTCAAAACCCTTGGCGTACACGTCAAAAGAAGACACCAGTTGCGTGACAAATTTTTCGTAATAGGATTTTTCTATTTTTCGTGGAACAACGATAAACTTCTTGTTTAGAAAAGGCAATAGCTTTTTCCCGTCAACATCTTTTTCAAAGCTGAAGAGGTTACTTTCTACGACAAGCCAGGCAGGAGACATGCAAATCAAGTATCCACCCTTATATTGCCAATCCAACCTTTCACCCCGGTATTTCAGCGTGGGGAAATAATGGGTATTCTCCTCATTTCTTCTAAAGTGGAAAAGTACAGAAGCCTTTTCGGGCATAATGGTGATCTCTTTCCAGATAGGGTTTCCATCATTTCCCATTTCAAAAAGCCTCTTCCCCCGAATCTTATCCAAGATTTTGGCCCTATGGATTTCGAGCCTGCTCTCAATCTGTTTAAGGATCTCCTTGTTTGCCGCACTGGTACCCGCACCTTCATAGATTTTGGCCAAAAAATCTTTTGGCTTGATATTCTTGGCATTAAATTTCTTGACGATCGCCTCCTGCTGCATACTGTCCATTAACTTGATGAGCTCGAAATCACCTGCATCGAGCCCTTCGGCAAATTCCTTCGAATTTTTGGAGGAAATGTTCTGATAAGCAAGGGAATACCTTCCTTTCTCATCCAATTGAACCGCAAAGGATTCGAACAGAATCCCCAGGTATTCATGATTGAAAAGGGCGTAGACAACTTCAAACGGCTTCTCGGGAGAAACTATCATAGACATTTAACAAATAGAGCAGTCCAATCAAGTAGCGAGAGGACTTATGAAAAGATTCACTAGCCCGCAAAATACGTATTTATTGATTTATTTTAGAATTTGTCCATCGTTTAAAAGATAGAATGGAGGAAAGTGCCGGATAATTAGCCAAAGATAATCTGTTAAACACCTGAATTAGCCTGACCATTTGCTCTCTTCATGATGATGCCTTTGTAAGAACGGCTTCTCGAACGGCGACCGCAAACTTTCCCCTTCAGAATTATGCCCTTCTGGCAACCGTTTAAATTGGAACTGCTACAGGTGGTCTACCGTCCGCACTTTGGAAGCTATTATGGCGGGCCTATAAGACGCAACAAAAGTGATAATGACAACGCTTATGCTGGTGTATAAAAAGTCGGTCCAAGCCATCTTTACCGGATAGCTCTCCACTATAGAGGAAGTAACCCCCAGAGAAACCAACCCGAAAGTATCCTGTACCCAACAGACAGCAAAGCCCAAAATTAAACCAACCGCTGCCCCGCTGAAGGCGATGATGACACCTTGTTTCATGTAGATAGACTTGATCAGTCCTTCTGTGGCCCCCATGGCAAAAAGTACCGCGATGTCTTTCTTCTTCTCTATGGCTAGCATGCTTAAGGAAAAGAAGATATTAAAGGATGCTACCGCCAAAATAAAGGTGAGCGTAAGAAAAACGAATAACTTCTCCAGCTTGATGGTGAGGAGCAAGCTCGCATGTTGCTCGTCCGTATCCCTGACCAAAAACTCATTTCCCAAATGGGCCCTGAGGGCATTTTTGACTTTGCCTACATCTTGCCCTTCGGCTACCTTAATTTCCAAAGAGGTTCTTTTGTCGCCATAGCTTAGGAGACTTTGTGCGAAATCCAGCGGCACGATGACGTACTCGTCATCATACTGCCTGTCAATACTAAAGTACCCTACGGGTTTAATAATATCTCTACTGTACATGTTCCTTGGATCAATAGAGCCCGACCGGGGGTTTTTTGGGTAAAAAACCTTTAACAAGTCAAACTCATTGTCCAAGTCCACCGTCAAAAAATAGCCTACTCCCCTCCCCAAAATTGCTGCAGGTTGAGTGTCTGTGCCCAAGGACATATCCCCCACAAAGTGTCCCTGGGAAAACCGCCCCTGTTCCAAAAAATTGTCGGATACGCCTTTAATTTTCGCCACGATCTGGTTGTCCTTATAGCGGAGCAGCGCATTGTCCTCTATTACTTCCGTCAAAACAGCTACTCCGGGGAAATCCCTGATTGACTCTAGCCAGTCTTCATTCACTTCAAATGATTTCCCCATGGAAGCCTCTACCTTTAACTCCGCATCGAAGGATGCATATAAGCCTTTGATAAGATCCTCCAGGCCATTGAACACCGACAGCACGATTACCAAGGCCATGGTTCCTACAGCCACCCCGATCATGGAAATCCGGGATAAGACTGTAATGAAATTTCGCTTCTTTTTACTGCGAAAATATCGGGAGGCTATAAAAAATGAGAGATTCAAAACAAAGGGAATTAATTTTCGCCTTCCTCATCTTCTTCCGGAGCCTCTGGAATGTTTAGATCAGAGATGACCTGATCCATATGTTGGGCATAGGCGGAGGATTCATCCAAGAAAAAAGCCAGCTCGGGGATAATCCTTACATTTTTCCCTATTCTGTTACCTAAATTCTTCCGGATGGATTTTTTCGCCTCGTTGATCTTTTCGAAAAGCTCCTTGTTATTTGCCAAAAGGAAACTCATGTACACCTTGGCCACTCCCAGGTCAGGACTCATCATCACCCTTGTGACGGTCACCATGGCATTCCCTGTTAATGGCTTGGATTCCTTTTGGAAGATCTCCCCAAGTTCCTTTTGGATCAATTTGGCATATTTTTGCTGACGCTTACTTTCCATAATCGATAATTATTCATACAAATTTAGTGAATTAAATGACTAACCTTTAATTTCGTACCTTTAGATTGCCTAACCTTTCAACATAAACATCCCTTGCTCAGCTTTTTTAAATTAAACGACCCGTTTCGGTTATTTGGAATTGTATTTCTGCTGATAGTTCTGCGCATTCCTTATTGGATTCAGGACATCCCTCTCCTACAACCCGAACTGGTATGGATGCTGATCGGTGAAAGAATATCCAAAGGACACTCCATGTACGTAGGCATCATCGATGATAGCGGCCCACTTTCGGCAGGTGTTTATTGGCTCATCCAGCTGATGGTGGGCAAATCCCTTTTAGCCTACAAGATTATTGCTGGCGGACTGATCCTCTTTCAGATTGCCTTTGTCAATAACATCTTGATCCAGTTCAAAGCCTTCGAAGACAACACCTATATCCCCGCATTGGTGATGGCGGTCCTTTTCCACCTTTCCTTTGATTTCCTCACACTTTCTCCTGCCCTCATGGGCAGCACTTTTATTATTCTGGCGCTTGCCCAGCTCTTTTCCCAAACCGTACGCCATCAAGATCATCCTGAACCTGTATTTTTGGTGGGCTTATTCGGGGGCATGGCCTTGTGTTTTCATTTCCCATTGATTGTGTTTTTGCCATTTCTGTTGGTGGCCGGCGTAGTGATCAGTGGCTTTAATCTGTCACAACTTATTCTCTGTCTGGCTGGATATTTCCTGCCTTTTTCCCTTATCGCTGTCTATTATTTTTGGATAGATGGCCTCACCGAGTTTTTGTTCGAATTTGCTTTTGCCACCCGGCTGGTTGAGGGTTATCATTACGTGTCCTACTGGGACTTGGCTACTTTGTTCCTTCTCCCTCTGATCTTCACCGGGGTGGGCTTTGTGATAGGCGCAGTCCTTAAAAGATTGACGGTCAATCAGCAGAAGCAGAATCAACTGATTATCCTGTATATGGTATTCTCCTTATTTACGATCTTCCTTTCGAATAGGACTGCGCCTTATCAATGGATAGTAATTCTTCCGGGCCTGACTTATTATATCAGCCAAATTTTCGTTTACCTCAACAGGAAAATCCTTAAGACAGTACTTTTTTATATTTTCCTTATTGGTATTCCCATGTCGGGTTATGTGTGGGTTTATCAAAAAACAACGACCGGAGATATAAACAAATACACTGTAGGTATGGGAAGTCATTATGGCCTCACACAGAACGCGACCGTGCTGGTGCTGGGAGATGACTTGGGCTATTATAGGAATGCGACATTGGCAGGACCTTATTTAAACTACCACCTATCCAAACCCGCACTAAATGACTACAAAAGTCATTCAGGATTGACAAAGATATATTCCTCCTTCAAAAAAGAAATGCCGGAATACATCATTGACGAGGAAGGCATCTTCGCCACCCTTCTTGAATATCTGCCAGAAATTGCCGCCGATTATACTTTGGAACAGGAAGGTATCTACAAACTGAAATAACTCCACAAAATATTCCTTTTAAGCAGGTCTATTCTGTTGTACACAGACCTGCCGCCTAAAAAGAAAAATATCAGGATTGTTGACCGGAGGCCATTCTCGAAGACCTCAGCGGTTTCCCTTTACAAGGAATGGTTTTATAGTAAAGCTAAAAAAACCCGCCAAATCTTTAAAGACTTGGCGGGTTTTGTATGTTTAGACTTATAAATCTATTGATATTTTTTAGCTGCAGGCAATTTTGTCCACTCTAGACTGATGCCTCCCTCCTTCAAAATCTGTTTCCAGAAAAACCCTGACCATCTTTTCAGCGATTTCGAAAGATATAAATCGGGCAGGTATTGCCAACACATTGGCATCATTGTGCTGTCGGCTGAGTGCAGCCAGCTCTTCGTTCCAACAGATAGCGGCCCGAATTCGCTGATGTTTATTGGCGGTAATGGCCACCCCATTACCGCTTCCACAGATGACGATACCTAATCCCATATCGCCAGCTTCTATTGCCTCACAAAGCGGATGAACATAATCCGGGTAATCCACAGAATCACTGGAATGGGGGCCATAATCCTTGACCTCATATCCTGCCGAACCAAGTATTTCGACCAGCATTGTTTTGTATTCAAACCCTGCGTGATCCCCTCCTATTGCTATTGTTTTTGACATGTTTGTTTCTATTAAAGATCAGCAAACTCTTTGGCTCTTTTCTTTTCCAATCGCACAGCAATTTTAATACCCACCTCGTAGAGCACCAGAATAGGCATTGATATCAACAATTGGCTGATAATATCCGGTGGGGTAATCAAAGCGGATACCACCAATATTACAACCACTGCGTGTCTCCTGTAAGACCTTAACCACGTAGAAGATACCAGGCCCGACATGGAGAGAAAGTAGATGATCACCGGAAGCTGAAACATGATAGCGGAAGCAATTACCAACATGCTAAGGGTCGATATATAAGAAGTGATATCAAACTCATTCATGATAGACGGATCCACCTGATAGTTGGAAAGAAAATTAATGGACAGAGGGGCTAATATAAAATACCCAAAACCAGCGCCCAAAAAGAACAACACGCTCACAAAAAACACTGCTCCCCTGGCTGATTTCCTTTCGTTCTCATGAAGTCCCGGACTGATAAAGCGCCAGATCTCCCAAAATAAATAAGGAAAGGCGATGATCAATCCAATCACTAAACTGGAGGTCATGTGCATCGAAAACTGTCCTGTCATCTGCCTGCTTTGGATGATAAAAGGAAGCTCCTGTATGCAAAGCGCAGGGATGGATAGCGCGTCCGCAACCCTACAAAGCGTGGTATAGGTAATAAAGTCAACCTTGGAAGGCCCAAGTATGACGGTTCCAAACACAAAACTCTTGGCCAAAAACGCCGCAACAGTAAATACAAATACTGCTGATATAGATCTGAGCAAATGCCATCGCAGCTGCTCCAAATGATCTAAAAAAGACATGCTTGATTCTTCCTCTTCCTCTTCTTCCTTGTATTGATCCAGTGCCACTCTTTTCGTATTTAATATAAAGGAAATTGAACCATCCAATCATTCACTTCCTTTTTAATTCCGGCAAGTGTAGTCTCATTTTCATAATGAGTCAATGATTGGTCAATCAAATCAACGATTTTAAGCATATCGTCTTCTTTCAAACCACGGGTAGTTACCGCTGCAGTGCCCACGCGCATCCCAGAAGTGACAAATGGTGATCTTTTATCAAAAGGAACCATGTTCTTATTGATGGTAATATCCACCTTTCCCAAGGTCTCCTCAGCTTGCTTGCCGGTAATATTTTTGTTTCCCAGATCAATTAACATCAGGTGGTTGTCCGTCCCTCCGGATATAATTTTGTATCCCTTCTCCACAAAGGCGTTGGCCATCACTGAGGCATTTTTCTTCACCTGTACCACGTAATCCATATATTCATCAGACAAGGCTTCTTGGAAAGCGATCGCCTTGGCTGCGATGATATGTTCCAAAGGCCCACCTTGAGTTCCAGGAAAAACACCCCCGTCCAACAAAGCAGTCATCTTTCTCAACTCACCCTTAGGGTTCATGATTCCAAAAGGATTGTCGAAGTCTTCCCTCATCAAGATCAAGCCCCCTCTCGGGCCTCTCAAGGTTTTGTGGGTAGTAGTAGTCACTATATGGCAAAAATCCAAGGGGTCATTCAATAAGCCCCGTGCAATCAATCCCGAAGGGTGAGATACGTCGGCTAAAAGAATAGCACCTACTTCGTCAGCAATTTCCCTCAACCTCTCATAGTCCCAATCCCTGCTATAGGCAGAGGCACCACAAATGATCAGCTTTGGATTTACTTCTCTTGCTTTGGCTTCCACCTTGTCATAATCAATCAATCCCGTCTCTTCCTCTACCCCATAAAAGTGAGGATCGTATAGTTTTCCGGAAAAATTAACGGGGGAGCCGTGAGTCAAATGTCCACCGTGTGACAAATCAAATCCCAAAATGGGGTCGCCGGCCTGAAGACAAGCCAAAAACACGGCTGCATTGGCCTGGGCTCCCGAATGAGGCTGTACATTGGCCCAGGTGGCGCCAAACAGTTCTTTCGCCCTATCAATTGCCAATTGCTCAATTTGATCCACCACCTCGCAACCTCCATAATACCTCTTATTGGGAAGACCTTCTGCGTATTTATTGGTCAATACACTTCCCGCAGCTTCCATCACTTGCTTACTGGTGAAGTTTTCAGAAGCTATTAATTCAATTCCGGATTTTTGGCGGTTTTCCTCCTTATCAATTAAGTCAAATATGATCTGGTCTCTGCTCATCGAATGTTACATTTTTACTTTGCCAAAAGTAATCCGAAACAACGTATATTCCAATCGAATAATCGAATGGTTGCTTTTATTTTTAGTATGAAAGCAGTTCAGGAATCATTAAAAAAACAAGCTTTAGGCCGATTAAACCCCCTCCCCAGTTGCTCAATACCCAAAGGCCGACACCTCGATCTTTGGGCATGGAAGCAGGCTCTCGATCTGTCAACCCTGATGTTCTTTTTAGCAACTGCAATCCATAAGGCACCCGCATGGGCCATTTGTGATCCGTTTCGGTTTTTAGCTTCGGCTAATATTTACTTTGTGAAAAGATAGCAGTAATTTTAGGGATGATCGATTACGAATATCAGCCTGCCTCTTATTTTGACGGCACAGGGCCGACTTCACTTATTGCAAAGCTATTTTATCCTGAAAGCCAGTGGGGGGAAACGCTAAATCTTTACGCAACCCCTGTAGATGGTGAAATCCATTTTGAAATGGTTGACTTCTACGGAAATGATTATATTTTGAATCCCGAAACCTCGAAGATTCCCCTAAGTTTACAGGAAATTATTTTTCTCATAGAAACTTTGGAAGTGTCCGATCACCTTGTCCAAGGAAATGCCGACCTCACGTTAAGAGGTGTTCCGGAAGCCGAAAGCTGGGTATATCCGCAGTTAAAAGATTATTTTAAAGAAAAAAGAAGAAATTTTGGAATGGCTTGATTCCTTTCGGATCTGAAAATATCGGGAAATATCGACCCATCCATCCCTTAAAAAAGCATGGCAAATATACTGTTAGTAATCGTTTCCCTGTTAATAGGCTTCATCTTACAAAAAATCCGGGATTTTCCGGACAATGCACCCCAAACCCTCAACGCTTATTTAATTTACATTGTGCTTCCCGCTATTGCTGTTCTTTACATCCCCAGGATTGCCATTAGCACGGAGCTTATCTTACCTGTATTGGTGGCATGGATAGGTTTTTTCCTGTCGTGGCTGGTATTTAGCATAATAGGGCGACTCCGACATTGGGATCGATCTACGATCGGCTGTATTATTATCACCGCCGGCCTGGCTAATACCTCCTTCATCGGTATTCCTATTATCGAAGCACTTTATGGATCGGAGGGCCTGAAAATCGCTATTTTGATTGACCAGCCCGGATCCTTTATTTTGGTAAGCAGTTTCGCAATCATTGTCGCTTCCATCTACGGCAATAAAAAAAACAGGAAAAGAGACATCACAAAGAGTATCCTCACCTTTCCCCCTTTCTTTTTTTTTATGATTGCTTTGGCCATGAACCTCTTGGGGATACGGGCCGAAGGCATCCCCCGGAGCATCCTGGAAAGTTTTACCCTTACCCTCACACCTATTGCTTTACTGTCTGTAGGACTTCAGACCAAGGCTAATCTGAACGAGATTAAAGAGCCGGCGCTATGGTATGGACTGGCGTACAAACTGATCGTTGCTCCTTTGGTCATCTTTCTCCTCTACGGTTTCCTCCTGGGAGACAGCCCTACTGAGACGCTCATCTACAAAGTCAGTGTGCTCGAAGCGGCAATGGCTCCCATGATCGCGGGATCCATTATCGCCATCAGTTACGGATTAAATCCCAAATTGGCCTCACTAATGATTGGCATTGGAATTCCGTTGTCCTTTATCACCTTAATCGGCTGGTATTTTCTCGTGGGGTAAACCAACCCAAACGGAAACGAAGACTCATTTTCGAAAAAGAGGGCTTCGCATTTATTGAATGGTGTCAGGCTTTGCCTTTGAACGACTACCAAAGCCCTTGAGCAAGCCTTTTAATTCATCTACAGCTTTATCTTTTGTTTGGTTAACAATTTTTGCCGCCTCACTTTTTGCCGAGTCTCGGGCCACTTCCGCTTTAACTTTTAGTTCCTGTTTGATACTGTCTTCTCTGACTTTAAACTCTGCAGCCAAATCTTGTTTTACTTGGCTAGTAGAGGAGGTCAAGCGGGCTTTGAGCGCATTGGCCACGTAGCTTTCGATGTTATCCCCTCCCGCCAAGCTTATTTTTGGGTTGGCATAATTTCCCTGAAGATTAAAGCCTAGAGGAATAACCGCGCTAGAAGCATCTGTATTGGTCAAGCCTGACAGCAAACTGGTCGCCTGCGAACCGAACTTCTCCACCGGAACATTCATGTTGACCAAGTAATTAATAGATCCATCAAAGCCGGAACTTCCTTGGATATTTGCTTCATAGCCCCAAAGATTTAGATTAAAAGGTTTTAACTGCAGCATCCCATCCACAATCTGTGCAGAAAAATTTAGATTTTTGAGATTTAAAGTATTCCCATCCTTGAGTTTGGTCAAGCTGGTGATTCCCTCTATGATCTTGCTGTCGCGCAAAGCCGCCTCAGCAACTTTTACCAAACCACTCCCATCAAGAGAAGATAAAACCGGCATCATGTCCTGTCCCAAAAGTCCGGACATCGCAAATTTGGTAGTAAAATCGCCAGTGACATGTTGTGCGATAGGTGCAAAAGCCCTGACGGTGTTGAAGGATTTAAAGGCCTCCTGAATACTTAATCCTGCTACGTCAAAGGTTATATCGAATTTTGGAGCAGCAATGTCCTGGGAGTTATAAGATCCGTTGAGACCTAACTTCCCTCCCAATGTACTCATCGTGGCATTATTAAAAGAAAGAATACCATCTCTTAAAACCATGGCCCCGTTGACATCCTTAAGCACGAGATTATCATAAAGGACTTCGTCGGCTTTGACGGACATCGAAAAATCAATATCCTTTGGCAATTCAATGACTGAGAGGGAACTGGTATCCTCCGTTGTTGTGCTACCGGTCATCCATTCATTTACATTGAACCTGGAAGAATACAGGTTGACATTCCCTCTTAGCGTTGCATTCGTTCCAAAAAGATAAGCCATGTAATTGTTAAGGCTACCACTGGCGGTCAAGGGGCTTTGGCCGATTCGTGCATCAAAATCCGTCAATTCAATGGAATTGGGCGTGAAGTCTCCCTTAGCTGAATTGATCCGTACTCCCTGTGGTAAATCAAGATCCGTATAGTAAAGATCTTTGACTTCCAGATGTCCGCTCGTCTGAAGCATTTGATATCTGGCTGCTTCTACATCAGCATAACTCCCTTTTGTATTGATATTGGCTGCTACCTTCCCTTCCATAATGACATTTTCCATCGGGAAAATAGCGGCTATTTTTCCCAAATCCACAGCTCCTTTGACAGCACCATCCCAATTTAATTGGTCCAAATCATTGACTTTGAGATTTCCCTCTATGGACTCCCCTTCCAAATCAAAGCCGAACGATGAGAGGTTTACCATGAGATCATCCATTTTTCCGGAATTGTTGATAATAGAAAGATTGACATTCAAATTTTCAATTGGCGCTGGATACTCGGTACTTTTTACATACCCGTTGTTCAACACCGCCACAGCATCAATATTGGGAATAATATTGGCCACGCTGTCATAGCGGCCTTGGGCGGTGGCATTGATATTCAGAGATCCTTTCAGCTCCATGCCCTCTAAAGGAAATATGGAAGTCAGTTCTTCCAGATTCAGCTTACCCAGCAATTGTCCATCCATGTCATAGGTGACCAAATTTTCCAAAAGCAGTCTTCCGGATATGGGATTATTTCCAAAGTTGAGGTTAAAATCCGAAATATTGACCTGCGTATTGTCCAAATTATCAGTTGTGTTCTTCACCAACAGATTAATATTGACATCACTTACTGGCCTAGGCAGGTCGGGATATTTAAACATGCCATCTTCCACCACCAAGCCTACTTCGAATGCCGGGAAAGTGGTTTCGTTATAAATGCCTTTTATAAAGCCATTGAAATCCATGGATCCGGAAGTTTCCAAGCCATCGAAAGATTCTGTATAGATGCCGGGCACGAGTGAAAGAACGCTTTTGAAGCTGTTATTCTTCCCTGCAAAGGTCAAATCAAGCTCCATATCCTCTGAAGGCATGGCAAGATAACCGTCCACGCCAAACAGAAAGTCATTCAGGGAAATGTCTGTCTCCCCTAAAGCGAACTTCATCTGTTGCAGATCTACATGGATGCGGCTATCCAGAGCCAGCTTTTTATTACTCAGGTAATTGATATTTTCAAAATCCATCCGGGCGATGTTAACGTCCGCTTTGGCAAGCAAATCATAAACATCTGAAGAAAAGTCCCCCGACCCCCTCATGTTTAAATCAGCCAGAGCCATAAAAAACTGCATCTGACGATCGTCATAAATAAAATCAAGGTTATTTATCTGGATCAGATTGATCCCTAGGTTAAATCCACTGGTATCGGAATTGGCCACTTCTTCCCCGGACTCAACGGCGATGTCGTAATTGGCAGTACCGTCCTCCAAAATTTTAACATACATACTTCCCCCGTCCAAATGAACAGCAGTAAGTTTGGGCACATCATCAAAGAGGATCGATTTGAGATTCAGATCCACCTGCAGCTCATTTACATACAGCAAGGTATCCTGTTGAAAGGGTGCATTGCCAGAGATGCCAAATTCCTTAACAGTAGCCGAGACACTAGGAAAGCTTTTAAATACACTTAAGCTGATGTTGTCGTAGTCATAGAAAACATTGGCATTGACGGTCCCCGCAATTTCTTTATCCACCCGCTCGAGAATCTTATCTTTGAAAATGATGGGGACGGCAATCAAAACGATCAACAAAATCGCAAAAACAGCTAAAATAATGAATATTGTCTTTTTCATAAGGTCAATGCTTAGGTTCTGGATCCCAGTCTATAGATCCTTGCAAAGGTAATCAAAAACGATACCGCATAAAAATGTGCTTTCATTAAAAGCAAGGGCATAAAATCCAAAAAATAATCCTGGGCTTAGATATAAAGCCGATTGCGACTCCGTCTTACACCGTCATTAAACCAAATTGGCAATCCATTCCCCCACTTTTCATGAAGGATATTTCGTTCCTCAAATGATATACCGCCTCAAGAAGATAGGCATTCTGCAATCCCCCTGCATCGATCGCCTTAAATCCCAGTAATTCGATCAGGCGCTTTACCCGTATTTTCTCCTTCAGCTCATCGCCACAATAATAGGTTTCTTTTATCAATCCCAAAGGATCGGAATGGGGATAATCCAAGCCCAGATTGTTGAAAGCCTTTATGACATTTTGATGCCCCGAAGATTGCTCAATATAAGAGGTATTGCATCCCAATTCCGGTTTGAACTGACCGTTGGTACAATCTATGACCAATTTATCCCTAGTCTTAGGATTACCAAGACATTGGCAGACCTTAGGTAAATATTCATTTTCGCAACACACCAACACAATATCCGCCTCTTCAATCGCTTCACAATAGCCCGTTACTTTTCTCTTTTGCCATTGGAGTATTTTCCATTCTACAGGTTTGAAATTGAATTCTTCTCTTACGCCGAAAACAACTTCAACCCCTCTTGTTATAAATCTGTTCCCTAAAGTTCCCGCCAATGTGGTTCCTCCAATAATACCTATAGTCATTTTTATGGCTTGATTTAATTTATCATTACTCCTCCTCCCATATTACCTTGGTACCAGCCTATTTGCTGCTTCGGGACAGCATGAGACTCGGGAAAGGATCATCCCGAACTCGCCTTAACCAATAAATATATAACGGAATAAGGCTACCTTTCTTCTATTATAAGTGAAATAAGAGGTTGGTTTTTTTGGGATGATCAAATTCTGACCTTTCTACGATGGTAAAGCCTTGAAATCTAGTTATAATCCTATAAACTACAAATTGATTTTGCGGTTATTTATAAATAAATTCCAATCCTTTAGTGATCAAGCACAGACTTTTGTATTTAATCATTAGAGTTGCCGAGCAGGGGTTTGACTTGATCCAGTAATTCGCTGTGAATGGTGCCATTGGTGGCTACCATTTCTCCTCCGAAAATAAAGTCACCTTCTCCTTTGAAGTCTGATACTTTCCCCCCAGCTTCCTGTACAATCACAATTCCTCCGGCCACATCATAAGGCTTTAGGTTGTGCTGGAAATATCCATCAACCCTTCCGCAGGCCACATAACAGAGGTCCAATGCCGCACTCCCAAGGCGTCTAAAGCCGTGGGAGTTCTCCGTCAAAGACTTGAGCACTTCAAGGAAAGCATCTGTCTGTCCCAATCCATCGTAAGGGAAGCCCGTAGCGATCAAGCTGGAAGACAATCCCAAAGCCGGGCTTACCTGGATGGGCGTTTCGTTACAATACGCTCCCCCGCCCTTGACGGCATAAAAACACTCGCTTCTGGTCACATCATACACTACCCCAAGAATTACCTCCTCATTTTTCTGAAGTCCAATGCTTACACAATAAAACGGAAGGTCATGGATAAAATTGGTGGTTCCGTCCAAAGGATCAACGATCCAATTGTACAATTCGCCTAGGGTTGTATTTGTGCCCTCTTCGGTGATGTATCCCGCTTCCGGCAAAAGCTCCATTAGCCTGTCTACAATCATCTGCTCGGCACCTTTATCCACATAGGAAACCATGTCGTTCACTCCCTTGGTCTCTACCCTCCGAAGATCAAAAACTTGTCTTTCCTTCCTGATAAAGGCGCCAGCCTCTCTACTTATGGCAATGGTTCCCTCCAATATTTCGTTTAAATTCATATCAGCTTTTTCCCGCTATGGTCAATACAATTTCTCCCTTCACAGGATGTTCCTGATAATGGGCTATAAGTTCTTGCAACGTACCTTTAATGTTTTCTTCGTACAACTTCGTCAATTCTCTGGATACACAAGCCATCCTGTCCTCACCAAAGGCCTCACTGAACTGGGTTAAGGACTTCATCAGGCGGTGAGGGGATTCGTAAAAAATCATGGTACGGGTTTCTTCCATCAAGTTTTCGATTCTGGTTTTCCGTCCCTTTTTGTGGGGAAGAAACCCTTCAAAGACAAAACGGTCGGCAGGAAGCCCCGAATTGACCAAAGCGGGAACAAAGGCGGTAGCTCCAGGCAAGCAATTTACGATTAAGCCTGCATCCCTGGCTGCCCTTACCAATAAAAAACCTGGATCGGAAATACCCGGTGTGCCCGCATCGCTCACCAAGGCCATCTGTTCACCCTTTTCCATTCTCTCCACCAATTTCTCAATGGTCTTATGCTCATTGAAGACATGGTAGCTTTGAAGAGGCCGCTGTATCTCCAGGTGCTTCAGCAATTTCCCTGTGGTGCGGGTATCTTCCGCCAATACCACGTCTACGGTCTTAAGTACTTCTATTGCCCTAAGGGTGATGTCCTTCAAATTACCGATCGGTGTAGGCACCAAATATAAATGCGTAGGAGGAGGTGTCACCATACTATAGCGCATCAATGGCTTTGGCCAATTTCCGGTCCTTTTCGGTAACCGTATTCCCCTGGTCATGCGTGGTCAATTCTATAACAACCTTGTTGTACACATTGCTCCAATTGGGGTGATGACCATGTGATTCAGCCAAGAAGGCCACCCGCACCATGAAGGCAAAAGCTTCTGTAAAGTCTTTGAATTGAAAGGTCTTTGTGAGTTTGTTATCTTCTTCTTTCCACATGGTTGCTGGTTTTATAGTGAAATGATGCCTTCTATTTCTGACGCACGTTCATAAATCGCAACGATGGCATCACTGCTTGGCATCATGGCTTGGATAGTGGCACTGACAAAGCTTCCCTTGGCGGATTCCTTAAGGACCATCTCATTGTTGGGAAGAAGTTTAGCCACTTCCCCCTCCTTGCCCATAGGGACAATAAATTTGAACATGTATAAGGTTGGGAAATTTGTCTGTGCGTCCAACTGCTCTTTAAAGGAGGCTAAATCAATTTTCTTGTTCATAGAGATCAAATTTAACCTATAAATTTGATAGATAAAAAATATTATACCAGAACAAAAAAATCCCATTCTCGGGTGAGAATGGGATTTCAAAGATTTAGAAAAGCGATTAAAAGAACTTGTATCTGTAATCTTTTATTTCGGCAAGCTCTTCCAACGCCATCATGAGCATGTAAGATGTCCTCTGGGAAGAGTTGGCGGTCAACTGGTTTTGGTACCTCGAATAGTCCGCAATCTCTGGCGCAGGGGTAATGGCATTAAGTTTTGCAACCACCACACCTATATCTTCCTTGATCGGAGAACTAACTGCACCAGCTTTACCCAATCCGAAAATTGTACCGATAGCCTTTGGAGCAAAACCCACACCCGGCAATACGGATGTACTTAATTTCAAATCCGGAGAGTTGCCCAATGAAGCGACATCTCCAAAAACGGTTTTCATTTCTTCAAGGCTACCCAAGCCCGATATTTTATCAGCAATATATTTGGCTTTTTTATCATTTCTAACCTGCAGGGCTACCTGCTCCCTTACAGCATCCAACTTTGCATAGCCATCTTCCGTCTGTCCGGTCACCAGAGCTACGACGTAAGCATTATCTAATTCGAATATCTCGGAGACATCGCCTACAGAAGCATCTGTAAATGCCCATCTTACGACTTCTCTGGCTCCTGACAAATTGTTAAGGTTTCTGGCATTGGGAGAAAGATTGTTTACGTTGATTACTCTGTAGTTTTCTTTTTCCGCATTTTCTCTAAACTCCTTCGCGTTTGATGAGCTGGAAGCAAAAAAATCGGCGTTCCTGTATATCTCATTCCTCGTAACGTCACTGGGCAGCAATTCCAGTTCTATTGCTGCCAATTTGTAGGTAAGGGTCTGGGGAAGTTCTGTTACGTTGATTATATGAAATCCATATTCAGTCTCTATAACATTTCCGATGATCCCGGTAGACTTTGCATTAAAAGTTGCGTCGGAGAACTCCTCAATAAAGTCCTGTTGCGCAAACCAACCCAAATCTCCGCCCTGTTGGGCTGTTCCATCCTGGCCATATTGCTGCGCTGCCACCGCAAAATTGCCTGTGGACTGAACTTCTTTTAGAATCTCCTGCGCTTGTACCTTCACCGCTTCTTTGGCAGTATCATCCAGCCCCTGGGTACTTAAAAGAATATGGCTTGCCCTCATACGGGGAACACCTTCATACTTGTCTGAAATCTTGTAGGAAACATAAGAAGATCGGTCAGTCAAATACGGCCCGTAAACTTCGCCAACTTCAGGATTCTCGACATTGGAGGAGAGTGTAGGTGGCAAGGCTTCGCCAGGGTATACCGTCCTGAAAGGCTGCGCTCCCTCAGAATTCCTAAACGCAAATAACGAATCCGTATCAGAGTTCTTCAATTCCTCCGTCAACCTTCTGATCTCACTGATGGTCGTGGCAGAATCTTCCCCGCTTGCGGTCAGACCAAATTGGATGTATTCCAAATTTCTTGATTTAGTGACCTTGAATTTCTCCTTATTGGCTTTTAAATAATCATTCAGCTCATTCTCTGAAACCGATACCAAAGAATCAGCTACGGCATAGTAAGGGATGTATAGATGAGCCACATCAGCAGTCATACTCGCCATCTTATGCTCCATCTTCCCTTCGGCTTTAGTGGCGTAATCTGATGTACCCATAAGGTTATCATATTTGATTCTTAACCGAGCATCCGCGAACATCTTCTCTTGCTGTGTCCAGAAAGCTTGTTGTTGTGGATCGGCTCCTTGCAGGGATTGCAAGAAAGTAATCAGCTGTTGGCGATCGAATTCCCCTGTCTCAGGGTTGGTCAACTGTTGGCGTAATTCAGGAACAATATTCTTTCCCTGTACCATGTCCACCAATTCCTCGTCGCTCACTGTCAGTCCCAACTCCTCATATTGTTCAGAAAAAACCCTTTCCACAATCAGGGCTTGCCATGCTTGCTCACGGATGCTGTTCAATTCGTTCTCAGAAGGATTCCTTCCCGTATTCTGCTGAAAAGAAAGTTTGGCTTGTTCTATTCTCTGCATATATTCCTCGTAAGAAATATCTTCTCCTGCAATTTCTCCTACAATGTTTCCACTGTTACCCAAAAGGGTTGAATTTGGTCCCAATAAATCTCCTCCTACGACGAAAAATATTAAACCTACAGCAATTACACCAATTGCAAGACCTGTTCTCTGTCTGATTTTTTTAATTAAAGCCATTCTTCTAGTTTTTGAAGTGTCGCAAAATAATTACATCCAAAGGTAATTTCAAAACTTTTCCTTTGGGAATAAATTGCTGTTCTATAATGATGAGGAATTTATCTTGAGTTTTACGGTATCAATACGGTGTTCCTGCTTCGCAACCATTGTAAAGGTATACGGCCCATACACCACCGATTCACCCTTTTTAGGGATGTTTTCTGTCAAGGAAAGTATAAGTCCAGAAAGTGTTTCATAGTCGCCACAAGGCAATGACCAGTTGTATTTTTCATTTAAATAATCTATTTCAAGCCGGGTGCTAAGAAGGTACTCCTGTTCGGAAAGCTTCTGCTCCAGCAAACTGTCGCTGTCATACTCATCTTCTATTTCCCCAAAAATCTGCTCTATGACATCTTCCATGCTTACTATGCCACCTGTCCCTCCAAATTCATCCACCACCAAAGCTAAGCTTTTTCTTTCAGAAATAAACTGAACCAACAACTCATTTGCCAAAGCAGATTCTGGAACGATAATAATAGGTGTAAGAATATCCTGTATGGTTTTAGGTTTCTTGAAAAGCTCGAGATGGTGACAATACCCGACCACTTCATCGATATTTTCCTTATACACTACAATTTTGGAATGGCCGCTTTCTATAAATATCTTATTCAGTTCAGCAATACTGTCCTCCAATTCCACCGCCACAATATCAGTTCTCGGTACCATGCAGTCCCTGATCCTAATGGTTTTAAACTCAATGGCATTGTCAAAAATCTCCGTGTCAATCTCTACCTGATTGTCATCGCCCTCTGTCTTCAGGTTACCATGGATGAAGCTGTTTAAATCAGTGATCCTAAAAACAGGCTTATCCTCACTGTATTCCAACTTCAGGATGCGAGTGACTACAAAACGTGACAAGCCCCCAATGAACCATACCAGAGGGTACATCAAATAATAAATAAAAAGAAATGGAACCGTCAGAATAGAAAGCCAGGAATTAGGATTCAACCTAAAAACACTCTTAGGGACGTACTCAGCCACAATTAAAACAAGGATGGTAGACCACGCTACCTGGACAAACAAAACCACACCAGGAGTGTCGAACCCTTCCGGCAACAGGGAAACAATAATCGGTTCAAATAGGTAAGCCATAAAAACACCATACAAGACCAGCGAAAGGGTATTGCCGATCAAAGTAGTCCCCATAAACTGGGAGGGCTTACTCATTAAATTGGCTAAAATCCTTCCATTCAAGGTCCCCATCTTGCTCTGGAGCTCAATGTGGAGTCTGTTGGCTGATATAAAGGCGATCTCCAATCCTGAAAATAAGGCCAGAAACAAAAGAGAAAGCAGGACGATCCCCAGATATTGATATTCCATTATTTATTCTTTTTTCGCTTTTTCTCCTTGGGAACTCCTGTTTTGACACCATCCGTTTCGACGTCTTTGGCTTTTCGGAATTTGTACCAAAACAACAAGGTGACCGCAATCATAAAAATGGGATACGACGCCATGATATCCTGCGTCACGGTCATATGTGCACCTACAATAACCAAGGCCGCTGCAAGAGGCAACAAAATCACATCAATTATTCTCTTCATTTATTTTCTGTCCAGAATTCCCTCTATTACACCGGTAACCTTATCAAATCTATAAGAATTAAAACCCTCATCCGCTTCCATTCCGGTTCCTTTTATCAACCTATTTGGTTCTTCCACGGTGACAAACTTATCGGTGTATATTATCTTCTTGTTCGGATCCCAAAAAAGCTCCTCTGAAGATAGCTTCTGTTCCTTAGTGATATTATGCACCCGTACATCCCCTTCTCCACGATAGAGATTTGTCCTTCGCTCATGAAACCCCTTATCCGCCCTGATCGTACTGCTCAGCTCGCCGTCCTTGTTATAAAAATTGATCAAAATCCCCTCAGGAAACTGTGTGTCTCCGTTCTTAAAAACCAGTTGCTTGGCGGCGACAAGTTTGATGACCACCATCGCTGAATCACTGTGTAGCAATTCTATATCATGGCTTATTCTCATCGGGCCTTCATAAAACTCCATTTGATCCTTATCCACATCTTCCCTGCAAGAGACGAAAAGGGTGATCAATAGAAGAATGCCCAACTGAATTTTCATGCCACAAATTTACCAATTAATTTGAGTTATTTAAACAAACGAAATACAACAAAAAAGACGGCCTGAAAGGGCCGCCTTTTCTGTTAATGTGTGAATTCATTGTTAATCCCGAGTGGCTAAAGTCACTGTCTGTCCGATCCAGCAGCCGGTATTCATGGTTTCGCCTACTTGAAATCCTTCGGTAAATAATTCTTCCTTGGAAGGAAATCTCGCCTTTGCCTGTGCCATACCTTGGCTGTTGCCAGCTTTTGCAAAAGCATCATAAGCAGCGATGAAAATTGAATAATCTTTTACCCTGCTTTGGCCACCTTTACAATCGTTGGTAGAAGATAGATAAAGATTACCGATTACAGTCCAGGCTTCCGTTGCCAGGTCACTGCTTACCTCCGCAACTTTGAGCGCTGAGGTTCTAGCTTGGGATTTTCTGCCTTGACCTGAGTGCAATTTAGCCAAGTCCAAATGTACTTCTCCTTTTTCCACATCAGTAGTCGCCAAGGTTAAAGCTTTCTGGAACATTTCTTCCGCTTTGGCAAAGTCACCTGTCTGCTGATATCTTCTGGCGATAACCTGGGAAGTCGAGAAAGTAGGATCATTCTGATCAATTACTTCAAGAGCCGTCATAAAGGCAGGACTGGTAGTACACTTATACTGTATAGAATATTGGAATATCTGTTGGGCCAGCTGCATATTCGATGGGTCAGCGGCTAATTTCGGCGCCATATTTTTCTCGATAAAGTCGCAATCGATGATCTCCATCGCCATCAACAACTGATCAAGCGTCCCTTTTGGAGCCGTTACATCGGTGCCGTTGGCTTCTGCTTCATCTAAAATGGCGGACAATTCCTCGTATTTAGCGAGAATTTCCTCAGGAGAATAAGCTTTATTATAGGCATAATTACGATAGATCAGATCAAAATAAGCCCCCACGAGACCTGGCATAAGGGTTTTATTCAATTCCAAAGCACGGTCAAACATTTCTGTGGCTTCCCCTACTTTCTCTTTATCGGCTTTGTAAAATTTATAGGCATAATAGGCTTTGTTCTCTATCCACTTGTTCTCATTGTCATACAATTCCTTTCTCTTATCATAAAGGGTGATGACGGAGTCTTGGTAAATCCTCTTTTGAGCCTCGTCTGTGGTAGCATCTGCCGCACCGGCGTAAACATCGACACCGTTAATGTACAGCGCTTCATTAAGATCCGGAGCATTGGTCAGCAGCCAATTCAATGGTTTGGTAGCTGCCACAAATTGGTCTGACTTCTTGAGGTCATTGTAAGCTGCGTTATATTCGCGGGCTTTTGACTCGGCAGCAGCGTCTGCAGGCCATTTCCAGTTGTCTTGTGCTTGTGCGAGTCCTATTATTGCAAAGGACATTAATCCCACCAAGTTTGCAATTTTCCTTTTCATAGTTATAAATTTATTCAAATACTCTTTTGTAAAACCATGTATTATCATTGATAGAAATTCCCAAGGAGATCTTGAAATAGTTTTCTCTTACCAAACCATTGTTGGTATTTCCTCTACTTCCATATTTCAAAGCAATGTTCATCAAGGACAAATTGTTCATTGGAATCGACCCTCCAAAATTAATGCCAATATCCTTAATGCTCTCTCCCCCAATATTATACGGTGTTTGCTCATATTCAAGGCCTGCACGAAAGGTTATTCTCTCCCACATGTTATCCATAGAATATATGTTTGGAACATATTGAGCACCTAAACCAATCTTATAAGCATTTTGAAGGTCATCCGATCCGCCTTTGAAGTTTCTATACTCCTTAAAGTTTTGATGCTGTGCCTCCAAGCCTAAAACAAATTTATTGATTTTCTCATAGGAAATACCATAACCTAACTTATTAGGCAAGGTGATGGAGCCTTTTATATTATCAGAGAGAATATCACCGTTGGATTGGGGATCGCTTGCCTGCCCCAAATCCGCTACTTTGGCATATTCAACCCCGTTTATATTTCCAAATATATGGTAAATAGCACCGAAGTTTAAATACTTTTGGTCACCTATTTTTTGCAAATAATGTACACCGCCTTTTACCGCAACGTCGCTCAAAGTCAACCGCTCATAGTACTCGGTGGATACCCCCACCGGCCCCAACACCTCATCTGTCAAGACCAATTGGTTGGTCCGTATAGTAGATCCAAAGATGTAAGAACCATGCACCCCGATGTTGAAATTTTTGAAGAGTTGAAATCCTGTCTGTAGATAGGCTTCCGTTATCCCTCCGTCCCCTTGAATATTGTTCACTGACAACAAATCGGAATTCTGGACTTCACTGGTAGCAGACAGGTTATAGTTAACACTGCTTATCTGGTTGAGGCCCAGCCCAATCGACCACTTCCCCGGGGCTACCGGAAGGGACATGGTTACGTAATTCAATCCTCCCCCATCCAACTGTTGCTTTTGGACGTCAGAGGTTGCCGAGATCCTGCTGTAATTAAAGGCCGCTTGGAAATTAAAGGCCGAATTTTTCACAGAAAGCGCTGGGTTCACCTGATTGACATTGAATCCATTGCCATAGCTGATGCCTAAGCCGCCCATCGCCTGGTTTTGGGTCAGTCCAGAATTGTTGAAATCTCCTAGTCCGAAAGAGCTGTAGGTGGAAGAGCTAGATTGTGAAAAACCATCGTTCAATATGAATGTGGCACAAAAAAAGCCAAGTAATTGCAGTTTATTTTTTATTGACATTGTAGTTTTAATATTCAATTTACCCTCGAAGGATCAAATTGGGGATTACAAATATGTAGTCTTTTGTTTAGCTTTCAAAGAAAGTTGGGAGAGCCAACCTAAATTAAAACTAATAGTTCCTCCTGTTGTGATATTGAATGCAATGACTTTGAATATCCAGATCCCCAAGTCTCTATTTGGCGTTCTGCTACTCCAAAACAGTTCCCTAAATTGCCCTCATAGTCTTTTCCAATTTAATTCGTAGCAGACCCCTTCTCTTTTTTAATAGGCTTTAAAATTAACCATTAAAAAAAAAATGAGGGCAATTCCCTCATAAAATTTATCTTTACCCGCCTGTATTTAACAAACTTTAACCTCATGAACATCCCAAAAAGCTATAAAATGATTGGGTTAATGTCAGGAACCTCGGGGGATGGGCTTGACATGACGTACTGTGAATTTACGAAAGAAAAAGAATGGTCTTTTCAAATTATAAAGTCCCAAACCATCCCGTTCCCCCCGTCCTTGGAGGAAAGCTTGGCACTTGCCCACCGGTTCGCTGGGAAAGAACTAGCTCATCTTGATATATTATTTGGAAAGTGGATGGGACAAAATGTAAGGGCATTCTGTGAAAGCAATGGCTTCTTCCCCCAGGCCATTGCCTCACATGGACATACCGTTTTTCATCAACCCGACCGGGGGCTCACCCTCCAGATAGGAAATGGCTGGGCCATTCACCAGGCCTCCGGACTGCCTGTAATTAACGACTTCCGCTCTCTGGACGTCATGTTGGGAGGACAAGGCGCGCCGCTTGTGCCGATCGGTGATCGGCATCTCTTTGGGCAGTATGATTTTTGTTTGAACCTCGGAGGAATTGCCAACGTCTCCTTCGAAACCTCTCATGGAAGAAGAGCCATGGACATCTCACCCTTCAATCTCCTACTTAACCGATATGCGAGAAAGAAGGGGTTAAAATATGACGATGAGGGAAAATGGGCAGAGCAAGGCGTAGCCATTCCCGAATTGCTCGACAGCCTCGACAACCTCCCTCTTTATCACCCGCATGAACCCAAATCCCTAGGAAGAGAGGATATTGAGAATTTCTACCTGCCTCTACTCGATAAATACCATGCTCCGCCAGAAAATACCCTATCAACCCTAGTGGCTCATTTCAGTAAGCTCATCAGCGGGTCTATTTTAAGAAACATCGAGAAAACTGAACCAGCCACTTTATTGATTACCGGAGGAGGGGCTTATAATTCCTATTTTCTTAAGCTTTTGAAGGAGTCTTGTGGCGAAAAAATAAGGCCAATCATACCGGAACAAGAAATAATTGATTTTAAGGAGGCCTTGATATTTGCCTTTTTGGGTGTGCTCAGGTGGCGGAATGAAGTCAATTGTCTAAGCACCGTAACAGGTGCCAGCAAGGATAATTCGGGAGGGACAATTTATGGATTTTAAGGATTTAGGAAGGATTTAAACTAAAATTTATCCAGCCATCCTTAAATTATTTGTTTCATTTGCTTCAAAATCGGTAGTTTAGCGAAACTGAAACCTGATATCCCAAGGTTTGGCTTATTACCATCAATTCACCTTTTAAAGTAAACCAGGATCAAACCATCAACGTATGAAAAAAATTATTGTTCTATATACAATGATCTTAGGTTTTGCCTTATTCGCAAATCCGCCCGTTTCAATTGCCCAGCAAGACAACCAATCTGAACAAATAACCATTCAATCAGGCGTCCAACAAGATCAGGAAGAAGTACCTGAATCCATTTTGGAACCAGAACATATTGAGGAACACGGCCATGCCCCACTTTGGCTTGTAATCCCATTCGTAGCCTTGCTTTTGATGATTGCTACAGGACCATTGTTTTATGAACATTTTTGGCACCATAATTACCCCAAAATAGCGGTTGGACTTGCCATAGTCGTCGTTGGATACTATTTGTTCGTCCTGCATAATGTTCACCAACCCGTTCACGCCCTGGCAGAATACGTCCAATTTATTGCCCTCTTGGCTTCACTATACGTCGCCTCTGGAGGGATTTTAATAGACATCGATAAAAAATCGACGCCCATGGCCAACGTTGTTTTATTGCTGGTGGGCGCCCTTGTATCCAACTTGATCGGTACCACTGGTGCTTCTATGTTGTTGATACGTCCTTTTATCAGGCTCAACAAAAACAATATTCAAGCTTATCATATCATATTTTTTATATTTATGGTCAGCAATATAGGCGGTTCCCTTACCCCTATTGGAGACCCGCCTCTTTTTCTGGGCTTTTTGAAAGGAGTTCCTTTCTTTTGGACTTTGGAGCATAACTGGCCTGCCTGGATTCTGGCGCTGATTATTCTAGCTGTAGTTTTTTATTTTATCGACAAAAAATTTGGCAAGGCTGCCAATGATGACATTGTACAGGAAGAGGTGTATAGCAATAAATTTTCGCTGATAGGTCAGAAAAACTTTCTTTGGCTCTTGATCATCATCATTTCCGTATTCCTCGACCCTAATGTATTGGACTGGGTTCCTGCCATTCATTACGATGGAATGAAATTTTCCTTTATCAGAGAAGCCATTATGCTGTCGGTGGCCTTCTTATCCTACCGCTTTGCCAATCAACAAGCATTAAAAGGAAACGAGTTCAACTTCGAACCCATCCGGGAAGTAGCCTTCATATTCGTGGGTATATTCGGCACCATGATGCCGGCTTTGGAATTGGTAGGCAATTTTGCCCAGTCACCAGAAGGTTCAGCCATCATCAACCACAATACATTATACTGGGGCACCGGAATTCTTTCGGGCTTCCTGGATAATGCGCCCACGTATCTTAACTTCCTTGCCGCAGCAATGGCATCACAGGGAGCGGATATTAACAATATCCAAGAAGTCAAAGATTTTGCCTTTGACAGGTACGTTGACTCCTCCTTTGAGCTTCTGGCAATTTCTATAGCTTCAGTGTTCTTTGGGGCAATGACTTATATCGGCAATGGTCCGAACTTCATGGTGAAGTCCATAGCTGAACAAAACGGAATAAAAATGCCCTCATTTTTTGGGTACATCATCAGGTTCTCACTTCCCATTTTGTTGCCCATCCTTTTCATCATTTGGCTGGCCTTCTTCGCCTTTGTTTAAAGAATGACAACATCAAAAAAATGGGGATGAAAACAATTTCATCCCCATTTTTTTTGATGTTCCGGCCGGATACTTTGAGAAGGGTTGCTGATGTCAAAAAAACCTTCGCCACCAATTAGGAAAAGGCGTAATACACCATGATTTTATAGAATAAGCATATGGCACCCATTTGGCGCAACAGTAGCAAAGGAGAGGCCGGGCAGCAGCAAAGCGAAGGAGAAGCCTAAAATGAAAGGCTGGATTTACGCCTGAAGGATCATTGAAGTCCTACTATTGGGAGTCCTACTATTGGAGTCCTACTATAAGATCTCGCCCCTGACAGTCATTTCATTGACCGGAAGAAACCATACTTTTTGGGAACCGGAAACCTCATAAGACCGGATCGTCCCAGAGCTTGTATCAATAGATAAATGGCCCACGGAACGGGATGCGTAAAAAATCTCCTCCTGATGGGATATAAAATCGACCTGACTCACTTGATCACCCTCATATGCGATCCTTATCTCTTTGATGGAGGAATTCTCGCCAGATTTCAAACGATGAACAGTAAGTCCCGGTTTTTCTTCTGTATCGTAAGAAGAAGCCAGAGAGGCTTTGTTGATGTCGGATTGGATAAATATATCGAGTTCCTTCCTCCAGGCCTCGGCATCCATTGAAACTTCCACATGGTCTTCTTCGCCTTTGATAGCAATAGATTTTCTGACCTTGGATCCATCGAGAAGTTCCACCTGTTTTTCCACAAATGCCTTGAGCGGAAAATATTTGGCAATCTGGATGGGATTATCCATGGGCTGCGCCTTGTCCTGGGCACAGGACAAGGGCAATCCAAGCATAAATACCATCAAAGCCTTTTTTAGCATACTACTTCAATAAAATATTGCCCTTCATTTCAAAGGGAATATCCACCCCTAGCAGCCTCAGAATGGTAGGCGCCAGATCGCCCAGCTTCCCGTCGTTTACTTCCAATCTGTCTTTATTGTCTACCATGATACAGGGTACGAGACTGGTGGTGTGTGCGGTATTGGGAGATCCGTCTGCATTGACCATGCAATCACTGTTGCCATGATCGGCAATAACGATGGTGGTATAATCGTTTTCCAAAGCAGTGGTAACAACAGACTCAGCACATTTATCCACTGCCTCGCAGGCCTTCACTGCAGCCTCAAATACCCCGGTGTGCCCGACCATATCCGCATTGGCAAAGTTAAGGCAGATGAAGTCCGCCTCTTTCTTATGAAGCTCTACGTTGATTTTTTTAGCAATTTCGAAGGCGCTCATCTCCGGCTGAAGATCATAGGTAGCCACTTTGGGAGAGCTGCAGAGGATTCGTGATTCCCCCTCAAACACCTGCTCGCGTCCTCCTGAAAAGAAAAATGTCACGTGGGGATATTTTTCCGTCTCTGCTATGCGGATCTGTTTCTTGCCGTTAGCTGCCAGAATTTCTCCAAGCGTATTCTGTAGATTATCCTTCTCGAATATCACCTCAATGTTCTCGAAAGTTTCATCGTAGGTAGTAAAGGTGATATAATGAAGGTTCAATTTCCTCATTTTATAATCCTCGAAATCCCTTTGGGTGAGGACTTCGGTAATTTCACGTCCCCTATCTGTCCTAAAGTTAAAACAGATAACCACATCACCGTCTTCTATGCAGCCAATGGGCCTTCCCAAATCATCCACCTGAATGATCGGTCTAATAAATTCATCCGTCACGCCATTGTCGTAGGATTTTCTTATTGAGTTGGCTATATTCTTGGATCTTTCACCCTCCCCATAAACAAGGGCATCGTAGGCAAGCTTTACGCGTTCCCACCTCTTGTCCCTATCCATGGCATAATACCTTCCCACCACGGAGGCTATTCTGCCCACAGAACCCGCACAATGGTTTTGCAGATCCTCAAGGTAGCCAAGCCCCCCTTTGGGATCTGTATCCCGTCCGTCCGTAAAGGCATGGATAAAGACATCCTGAACGCCATTTACACGCGCCGCATCACATAGGCCTTTGACATGGTCAATATGGGCATGTACCCCACCGTCTGAAACCAGTCCGATGAAGTGTATTTTTTTATTGGTCGCCTGCGCCTGTGAAAATGCCTTTTGAAGAATCGGATTGGTTTTTAAGTCCCCGTCGGCTACTGCCTTGTTCACTTTTACCAAATCTTGGTAAACCACCCTTCCAGCGCCGATGTTCATGTGGCCTACTTCAGAGTTGCCCATTTGTCCATCAGGAAGACCTACAGCAAGCCCTGAAGCCTGCAATCGGGAATGAGGATACTTAATATAAAGGTTATCTATAAATGGAGTGTTTGCCTTATCAATAGCAGAAACATCCGGATTGGCTGCAATACCCCAGCCATCCAGAATCATGAGTAAAACTTTCTTATTCATTTCGCAAATATAATGCATTATGTACAATGGGGCACAAAATAATAGCTTTATATAAGGAAGGAAAGAGAAAACAGCCTAAACAAATTTTATATCTTTGGCCAGAATTCTCCCGCTCGCGGGCTTTACGGCTTTGGCTTGGAATTTGATAAACCGGTATTATGCATAAAATTGTTACGCTTATTTGCTTCTTTTGTGGGATTATACTTATTGCTTCGCTCACTACCAAGTCTACTGCCCAAACAACAGATAAGATTACCGAAGCTATACAATCGGGTTCAAGCAAGGCTTTGGGAAAGTACTTTAACGAAAGCATTACCTTAGATATTAACAACACCCTCAGTGACTATTCCAAAAACCAGGCAGAGCTGATGTTTAGGGATTTCTTTAGAAAACATCCCGTTCAGGAATTTAAAGTGCTTCATCAGGACGAAACGACAGACAAATCTTGGTATCTGATCGGGATGTATATCAGTGGGGATAACTTTAGGGTACTCATTAAAGGAACCAAACAACAAGGGATCGCTCGTATTTCCAGCATGGAATTCACTAGAGAATAATCCGCCAACCAATTTTATAACTGTTTCTGTGAAAACACCATATTTGACCTCCGAAAACATTACGACTTTTATTCAAACGGCCTTCAAAGAAGATGTGGGCGAAGGGGACCACTCCACTAATGCTTGTATTCCTCCAGATAAAATAGGCAAAGCCCACCTGCTGATCAAGGAAGATGGCATTATTGCCGGTTTGGAATTGGCTAAAATGATTTTTGAATATTATGACCCTTCGCTTCAGGTGGATCTCCTCTTAAAGGACGGGCAACAGGTGAGAAAAGGCGATATCGGCTTAACGGTAGCGGGTAAAGCAGCCTCCATACTTACTACCGAAAGGCTTATGCTCAATTGTATGCAACGAATGAGCGGCATTGCCACCAAAACCCACCATTTCGATCGGTTGATCAGCCATACCAAGGCAAGGCTTTTGGACACCAGGAAGACTACCCCCAATTTTAGGCTCCTTGAAAAATGGGCCGTAGCCTTGGGAGGCGGACAAAACCACCGATTCGCGCTTTATGACATGATCATGCTAAAGGACAACCATGTGGATTTTGCGGGAGGGATAAAGAAAGCCATTGAGGCTACCCACGGTTATTTGAAATCCAAAAACCTGGATCTCAAAATTGAAGTAGAGACCAGAAACCTGGAAGAAGTCAAAGAAGTACTGGAAGTAGGCGGAGTGGACTTCATCATGTTGGACAACATGGATTACGAAACCATGAGATCGGCGGTCAAAATGATCGGCGATCGTTATAAGACCGAAGCATCAGGAGGAATCAATGAGGATACCCTTGTACAAGTAGCTGAATGTGGTGTGGATTTTATCTCAGTCGGAGAACTGACCCACCACATCAAAAGCATGGATATCAGCCTTAAGGCGGTTTAACTACCTGTTCATCCAATACCCCCTTAGCATTGCTTTACAAGCCAGAATTTTCATGAAATATCCCCTCCTGCTCTTCATAAGCCTCGTGATGATGTCGCATCAATGCAATGATTCCGTACAGCAAAAAACCGACTCCAGCGACTGCGTTGACACTTCAAAAGTCAATAAAGATGCCGCCTGTGTGATGATCTACAACCCTGTCTGTGGGTGTGATGGGATCACCTACTCCAATGACTGTGTTGCCTCCAATCAAGGTTTGTTAACCTGGACAGAAGGAGAATGCGGATCCTCCAAAATCAGCAGCTCTATCTAAAGAAGCTTTGGTCGAGTTCCTCCACACATTTAATTATCAAGTTTACTGCCTCCATATAGAATTCCTGGTCGATATTTTCAAAAGTATCTGTGGTCTTATGGTAATCCCGATGATCCTCTACACCGAAATAGACAAAAGGAATTCCCTTTTCGTGAAAAGCGGCATGGTCTGAAGATTTTGTCCAATCATTCGCCCCAGTACCGGGCTGATCATGTCCCAATCTTAACCTTACTTCCGCCCTTTTGGAGGCAGCTTCAAGCGGTAGTATCAAATTGGGGTAGTGGTGGGTGCCGGCAGCATACAACTCATTTTTGTCACTCCTGCTGATCATGTCAAGATTGACATTCAGAAGCACATCTTCGAGAGGAAACGGAAAATCCCTTACCAATGCCTTCGCCCCCTGCAGCCCCATTTCTTCGCCGTCCAAAGCCGCAAACATCATTGAGGCTTTCGGCTTGTTTTTTGAGAAATATTCTGCAAGAGCCAGAAGCCCGGCTGTGCCGGAGGCGTTGTCATCCGCTCCGTTAAAAATCTCTTCCTCATTTTTCCCCAAATGGTCATAATGGGCAGTGATGACAATTAAGCGACCACTTTCCGCACCAGGAATGAACCCGACTATATTGGTCCCTTTCCCAATGGAAGCCCCGCCTCCCCTATTTTCCTTGAGTTCGAAATACTGTGCGTAATCTTTGAACTGACTGGATAATCCCAGTTTTTCAAACCTGTTTTTAATGAAATCTTGAGCTTTAACACTACCCTCCGTTAATGGTTTCCTGCCTTCCAATTCGTCCGACGACAGATATTTGATATCTTGGAGGACAGAAGTTCTAATTGATTCTTGGGCAAATAGAAAGTGGGAGAACGACGAAAATATAAGGAAAAGCCAAATGCTTTGCTTAATCATAGGAATAAATTATAATATGCGTTTTTGTATATGGGTGAAATTAACAAACTTTGGCAATTCGGCGGTTAATTTACAATAGAAATATCATCGTCTCCGATCAGCAATCAATTCATAAAATTGCCATAAAGGTATTTCTATGAAAAAAATCAGTAAAATAAAGACCGAAACGGACGTTAATGTGTATCCGTCGAATGATATTAGTCACAAATAATGAAACATATAGCTGTCATACTTTTTGTTGCCCTCTTGATCTCACCCAGTTTTTCCCAAACCACGGGCTTGGATGCCTTCCTGGATGGGAAATCAGTGGTTTTAGTTTCAGCTTCTCCAGGTGCCAAGCCACCTATGACCTGGAGGAATCTGGCGGAAGATATTCACGGCGCCCTCGTAGAAGCTGGGGGAGATCCTGTTTCTTATTATGAGCTGGAAAACATTGTCATCTCTGAAGGAACGCAGGCAGGTTATGCAACATCTTTTTCCCAACGTCTAATTAAAAATGTGGTGATTGTTACCAGAAAAGCGGATGCCGCATTGGTTATTCATGTTATGCCTTTTACCAACGACAGAAACATCGTCCTGCCCGGATCGGCCTGGTCCGCTTCAGCGGATAACATGGAAGAGTTTAAGGAAAGAATTATTGCAATCAGCAATAATAGGAAATCCCACAACTTGTTGGTTTTGGAGATCCCCGAATTCACACAGGGAAGCACAGCCGCTGAAATCGAACAGGTTTCAGAAACATTTCTACCTCGAAACCCCTTAAATCTTGATGTGTTCAAGCTGGGCGTGAGGCTATCCGGCGCAGGAAGTGAAGCTGGATTTTTGACCACCTTCCGGTATGATCTATTGGGAAAATCCCCGGAACAAATCCTTGCAGAACAACAGCGCGAAAGGGATGGGCTTGAAAGTGTATTTAAGGCCAATTATCCCTATCAGGTACAATTCCTCACCACCCCCATCACCGACGAGGCTTTAATCAAAGATCGGACACAGTTCATGTTGATGCGAATGGAGGGGAGGGAAGGTGACTTAATGAGAAGAATGGGAATAGAAATACCAGAATCGACAGACTCACAAAGAATCGTTGTCAAATATTATATCAAGCTGCTGGTAAGGGACGAACTGTACATCGGCCCCATATGGGATGCAGACCCTGATTGGAATACGGCGCTCACAAACTTTTTGAAAAATCTGCAAAAATGAACGGAGATACCACCTCTCCTTGATAAAGAATAGCTATCGTAGCTCCTCCAAAAAAGACGAAAACAAAAAAGGTATATCCTAGCGGATATACCCCAACCACTCCTGCTGTTTAGTTGAAAATAGGGTGAATAAACAACTTACTAAGTTTTACGGCGTGATTATTATTTATCAATAGATCCAACTACGCGTTTCATAAATGCATTCATAGCTTCTTTCTTTCCCATCCCTTCTTTCACCATCTTATGAACCTCCAGCGTGCCATAGAGATTTGAAAGCAACTCTCCCATCACCTCTATTTCTTCGTCTTTCAATGAAGGTATTTCGGTCATTGACTCCAACAGCTCGATAGTTTCATTGACCCAATCCTCATCGTTTTCTTCTATGAAACCCAGTACGTGTTTAATTATCGGCAATCTCATTGATAAGGTCTTTTAAAATTTCCTCTTTATTTGTTTGGGTTTGGTTCACCAATTTACCGCCTTTGAAGGCGGCAAAAGTAGGCAAGTTAGTCACCTCAGCCAGTTTCCTTGAATCAGGCAACTTCTCCGCATCTACATAAAAAAATTTAATATCTTCGAAATCCTTGCTTAAACGCTTCATTTTCGGCTTCATGATCCTGCAGTTACCACACCAAGTGGCGCCGTATTGCACGATTACCAAATTGTTTTCCGCTACAAATTCCTGTAGATTGTCTTGTTCTAATTCTTGTACCATGTTGTCATTTAGTTTTAAAACCTTTAATGACCGCAAAGGTAAAAACTATTTAATCGATAAACCAATTGATAAAATCTATCGCCCATTGGCGTTTGCTGGGAACAAATCCCCATTCACAAAAGGAATGCAAGCCAACAAGACTGCCGGTGTATATAAAGCCTTCCTGTCCACGGCTCCCTTAGTTAAGATACCCACAGCTCCACCGTTTTGCTTGGAATTGGATGAGTTGAAAATTTTGTCGTTGGCCAACCCAAGCTCCATCCCATCATGGATCAACTTATTAACGATGGGAGGAAGGAAAAATGAAGCTGTCCTAGCACGCCCTACTTTTCCTCCTTTATCCAAAATAACAATCCACGCATAGGCGATGAGGTCCTCCCCCATTTCACTTACGCCTCCTTCTATACCTACCCAAAAATCTGCCTCTGGAAAAGCAATCTTGGAATGGTAAGCACGGTTGTAAGCACCTTTATGGGTCTCTTCATCCCCGATCGGCTGTTCACTCACGCCAGAATCCACATTTAAGCCTTGTACTAAAAACCGGTCTCCAAATGTCGTTTGAAAAGCTTCCTCCGTGCACGATATCTTTACTGGATTCTTACTTCCTATGATCACTAGGTTGGTTCTCTCCTGTTCCTGTAGATTCCTTCTTTTGGGAAATGCCATCTTTATATCTTTTTCGAATAGAAGTCCTGAGCTTATTAGGTCAGGTCAAGCCATATTATGGAAGACATGGTTTACATCGTCATCTTCTTCCATGCGCTCAATCATCTTATTAACCTCTTCTTCCTGTTCCGGGCTCAGCTCGGTAGTGGACATGGGGAACCATTCGAATTCAGCACTGGTGACTTCCACATTCATGTCCTCCAAGGCTTTTTGCATATTACCAAAATTACCGAACTCTGTATAAACGAATATTTCGCCTTCATTTTCAGCAATCTCCTCAAGTCCAAAATCTATTAAAGAAAATTCCAGTTCTTCGAGATCAAAATTACCTGTGGGGAAACGAAAAACCGCTTTTCTATCGAACATAAAACTCACAGAGCCCGAAGTCCCCAAGGATCCACCGGCTTTGGAAAAATAATGTCTTACGTTGGCCACAGTACGATTGATATTGTCGGTTGAAGTCTCTACCAAGACAGCAATGCCATGGGGTGCATACCCTTCATAGACCACTTCTTCATAGTCCTTTTCCTCTTTGTTGCTTGCCCGGACGATTGCCGCCTCAATCCTGTCCTTAGGCATGGACGCCCCCTTGGCGTTTTGGATTATGGTCCGAAGTCTGGAGTTGCTGACGGGATCAGGACCTCCCGCTTTTACGGCCATTACGATTTCTTTTCCCAACCGCGTAAAAACCTTGGACATCTTATTCCAACGTTTGAACTTTCTTTCCTTTCTAAATTCAAATGCTCTTCCCATACAATCTATTAAATAAAGGCCGGCAAAGCCTGGCCATCCTGTTTTTTTCTTTACCGCTAGGATCACCTTCCCCACCACAAATCCAAAAGCATAACCATCCCCACTTGACGTGAAGGCGAAAAAGTAACGGTAAAATTAGCAATTCTTTTGATTCCCCCACAGCACTCTATTAAACAATTAGCCCCGCAAGTAAATTTTTAAACTTGAATTTTAAAAAGCTTTTCCATGTTAGAAATATGAGTTCACAAAATGAAAGCTCATGGGAGTTTTTGTTTCACTCGAGGTTTCTTAGCCATTCCTGTTATTTCACCTATTCTATTGACTATGGATCTTTTAAGTACAGAGCCAATCCCCAACCTGACGAAAACCTCGAACAAAACCATCGTTGTACTTGGCGGTGGATTTGCCGGGTTAAAGCTGGCTCGAAAATTAATGGGTACGGGTTATCAGGTGATCCTGTTGGATAAAAACAACTACCACCAGTTCCAGCCCCTGTTCTACCAGGTGGCCACTGCGGGATTAGAACCCAGCGCAATTTCCTTTCCCTTAAGGAAGATTTTTCATAATACCCCAAATGTGACTTTTAGGATGGCCGAAGCCCTTAGTGTCGACCAGGAAGCCAAACGGCTTTACACCAATGTAGGCTATGTGGATTACGATTACCTGGTACTTGCCTTGGGAGCAGATACCAATTATTTCGGTATGAAAAACATCATGGACTACAGTACCCCCATGAAGTCTGTTTCTGAGGCCTTATTTATCAGAAATAAGATCATTGCCAATTATGAAAGGGCAATAAACACATCCAGTATGGAGCAGCGCAAACCCATGATGAATGTGGTTATTGTGGGTGGTGGACCTACGGGGGTTGAGCTTGCAGGTGCCATGGCCGCCTTGAGAAACAATGTGCTCCCCAAAGATTATCCCCAACTCAACTTCAAGAATATGAAAGTAGCATTGGCGGAAGCTGGCCCTAGGCTTCTTGCCGGCATGTCCGACAAGGCAAGCCAGAAGGCCCTTGAATACTTGTCAGGCATGGGAGTTGAAGTGCTGCTGAATGCTACAGTAGAGGACTACGACGGTATGACGATTCGGATCAAAGGCATGGAACCCATCCAGACCCAGACGCTCCTTTGGGCTGCCGGCGTCAAACCCAATCATATTGCAGGACTCAAAGAAGAACAGATTTCTAAAAACGGACGCTTGAAGGTGGATAGCTTCAATAAACTGGAGGCTGCAGAAAATATTTATGCGATAGGGGACCTGTGTCTCCAAACATCCGAAGAATACCCGAAAGGTCATCCCCAAGTGGCCCAGGTGGCGATGCAACAAGCATCGAACTTGGCTTCAAATTTTAAAGCCATGTTGTCCAACAAAACCCTTAAACCCTTCAAATACAAGGATCTCGGTTCTATGGCCACCGTAGGGCGAAAACTGGCTGTAGTAGATCTCCCTTTCCTGAAATTTAACGGGTTTCTCGCATGGATTGTATGGCTGTTTGTCCATTTGATGGCTATTTTAGGTGTGAAAAACAAAATACTTATCTTCATGGATTGGGCCTGGAATTACTTTTCCTTTGATCCCTCTTTGAGGCTTCTGATAAGGCCCACATTCGATAAGCCACGACGCCAGGATCAAGCTGTAGAAAAGAACGAGAAAGCCCTGTAGCGTATCTCCCTCCGATTGAGGCCTTTTTTAATAGCCTATTCTCTAGGCAAACAAGTATCAAGAATAGCTGGCAAACAGGCTTAATTATACTCTTTTTTGAATATGCAATTACTTAGAGATATATATCAAGTTGGTGGGGACCTGAACGGCATCACCTTTGATCTCTTGGGAGCCATATGGAATGATGGAAATTCCTATATCATCAAATCCCCTTTGGGTCTCATTATGGTCGACTGTGGATGTGGTGATACCCTTCCCCAAATTTTTGACAACATGAGGTATTGGGGTTTGGTGCCGGAAGACATCAAGTACTGTATCCTTACCCATCCCCATTTTGACCATGCCGGAGCAGGACATTTACTCCAGGCCCAAGGAGTGAAATTCGTGGCTATCCAGGAAACCGCTGATGCGGTAGCTGTAGGGGACGAAAGGTGCTGTGGCTATCTTTACCACAAGCTATTTACCCCATTTGCGGTAGAACAAACGGTGACAGATGGCGACCGGCTAAGGCTTCTGGATCTGGAATTTGAAGTGATGCACCTGCCCGGCCACAGTAGGGGCTGCACAGCCTACTTCCTGAATTGGGAAGGCAGACGCTTGGTCTTCAGTGGAGACGTCATAGGGACATTGCTTGGTGGCGATTTCGGATGGGGTGGCTCGATTGATTTCGACAAGAAAATCTATATGGAGTCACTCCGCAAATTCGCCAAAGAGGATACCGATATCATGCTTCCCGGCCATGGTCTGGTCTACTTCCATAAGCCACGTGTTCGGGTGGAGGAAGCATTTAATTCTGCCTTGTCACAATGGAGGTAAAAAATTTGAGCCATTAAATTCAGCAATCAGAAATTACCGAGGAGAGATTAATCTCTCCCCTATCTGCTATTTCTTCTTAAAAAGAGAATCAACAAACTCCCTGCTATTGAAGATCTGCAGGTCCGTCATTTTCTCACCTACTCCGATATATTTTAACGGGATTTTGAATTGATCGGAAATTCCGATTACAACGCCACCCTTTGCCGTTCCATCCAGTTTGGTAATGGCCAGAGCGGTAATCTCAGTGACCTTGGTAAACTCAGTGGCTTGTATAAAAGCGTTTTGGCCCGTAGAACCGTCCAAGACTAATAAAATCTCATGGGGAGAATCATCGATGAACTTCTGCATTACCCGTTTGATCTTCCCCAGTTCGTTCATGAGATTCACCTTGGTATGCAATCTTCCGGCGGTGTCAATGATCACCACGTCAGCATCCATATCCACCGCCTTCTTTACCGCATCGAAAGCCACAGAAGCAGGGTCTGTGTTCATTCCATGAGAAATCACCGGAACATCCACCCTCTTGCCCCACTGGATCAGCTGGTCAACGGCTGCAGCCCTAAAGGTATCTGCGGCACCCAACACCACAGATTTCCCTGCTTTTTTATAGTGATAGGCTAACTTCCCAATAGTGGTGGTCTTGCCCACACCATTCACCCCTACCACCATGATTACATAGGGTTTTTTACCAGCTGGAATATCAAAATCCAAAAGTTCACCCTTTTTGTTCTCCTCCAACAAGCCCGCAATTTCCTCTCTGAGAATCTGATCCAATTCAGCGGTATTGATGTACTTGTCCCGGGCTACGCGGGCTTCAATTTTGCGAATAATCTTTATGGTGGTATCCACGCCCACATCCGAAGTAATCAGGACTTCCTCCAATTCATCCAGGATATCCTCGTCTACTTTGGATTTGCCTACTACCGCCTTTCCGAGTTTGGAGAAGATGTTTTCGTGTGATTTTTGAAGGCCCTTGTCAAGACTTTCTTTTTTTTCTTTCGAAAAGAAATCAAAAATTCCCATAGTTATTCATCAAATAAGGCCCCAATATAACAATAAAATCCCTCCCGTTTAATATCGGGAGGGATCATATTATAAATGAATGCTATGACTCAATTATTTCTTTAAAGTTTCCTGAACCATGGTGGTCGGAACCATTTCTTCTTTAAAGGTATAAGCGCCGGTTTTCTCAGACTTTACAGCCTTGATCACTTTAGCATAAGTTATACCGCCTTCTTTTTTCAGGGTTGCTACTACTTTCTTAGCCATATTATTGAAGTTTAAAGGTTCGGTGTCAGCTTAATCAGTACGCTAACAATAACCCCTCTATTGTTATTTAATTTCTTTATGAACCGTCACTTTTCTCAAGATAGGGTTAAATTTCTTCAACTCCAGTCTTTCAGTAGTGTTTTTACGGTTTTTGGTAGTGATATACCTTGAGGTACCTGGAAGACCACTTGCTTTGTGTTCAGTGCATTCCATGATCACTTGAACTCTATTACCTTTCTTAGCCATCGCTCTATTTATTTTTTATTGCGGGTAAATTGTTATTTAATAATAATGTTACCTCTACTTTGTGCCTTCTTCAATACCGCGCTGATACCCACTTTATTGATTGTCCTAAGTGCTTTAGTACAAACTTTCAACGTGATCCAAGCGTCTTCTTCAGGAATAAAAAAACTCTTCTTGTGCAGGTTTGGATAAAACTTCCGCTTGGTCTTATTATTCGCGTGCGAAACATTATTTCCTACCCGTGCCCGCTTTCCAGTTATGTCACAAACTTTTGCCATGATATATAATCTTATAAATTAAAGACGTTTTTATAATTGAGTTTGCAAATATCGGAAGTTTTCCTGAATTACCAAAATAGGCATTGAAAATTATTCGTCAATTTATTGCTTAATATCCCTTTCCTTTTTGTAAGGGCAATGCCTGCAGCCATTCGAGCAGCAATAACCCCTCCTAAGATGGTATTGGGCGGTAAAAACCATCAGACCTTTATCGTTCATATAATAATCCCCTGGCTGCATTTCGACAGGCCCTTCCTGCTTCTTGTTGGCTTTCATAGCATATCAAAGCGTCGTTTGCTATATTTGTCTCTCTAGAAATCTCTTCTGTCCCTGAGCTTTCGGGGCAAAAATACATAATTTATCATGGAAACCATAAACTCCACTGCGCAGGCAATTAATTGGGAAGACCAGTATGGGGCACATAATTACCATCCTTTACCTGTGGCGCTTGCCCGGGGAGAAGGGGTTTTCCTCTGGGACATTGAGGGCAAGCGATATTACGACTTTTTATCCGCCTATTCCGCAGTCAACCAAGGGCACTGCCACCCGAGGATTCTTGCAGCAATGATAGAACAGGCCAGCACCCTCACCCTGACTTCTAGGGCATTTCACAACGATGTTCTCGGCGCCTTCGACAAATATGTCACCACCTATTTCGGCTATGACAAAGTCCTTCCCATGAACACCGGTGTAGAGGCTGTCGAAACGGCTCTTAAGATTGCCCGAAAATGGGGATATGAAATAAAAGGCATTCCGGAAAACGAAGCGGTTATTATTGTGGCCAAAAACAACTTTCACGGAAGGACTACTACGGTGATTTCATTTTCCAATGATGAAAACGCAAAAGAGAATTTCGGTCCCTATACCCCAGGGTTTGTCAGCATCAATTACAATGATCCCGTGGCCCTGGAACAGGTTTTGGCGGAAAACAAGAACGTGGTCGCCTTTCTGGTGGAACCTATACAAGGAGAGGCTGGAGTGTATGTACCCGATGAGGGTTATCTCGCTACCTGTTCGGCGCTCTGCAGAGCAAATAACGTACTTCTGATAGCGGATGAAATTCAAACCGGAATTGCCAGAACCGGAAGACTCCTCGCCTGTGACTATGAAGATGTCAAACCTGACATACTCCTCTTGGGAAAGGCGCTGTCGGGAGGCTTTTACCCGGTATCGGCCGTTCTAGCCAATGCCCCCGTTATGGATATTATAAAGCCCGGCCAGCACGGCTCTACCTTTGGCGGAAATCCACTGGGTGCCAAGATAGCAATGGCCGCCTTGGCGGTGGTAAGGGACGAAAATCTTGCCCAAAACGCCGAGCGTATGGGAAACCTATTCCGGGAGCGGATGGAAAATCTTGCCTCGAACAACCCATGGATCAAATTGGTCAGAGGAAAAGGCCTCCTTAACGCTTTGGTAGTCAATGACGCCGAGGATAGCTCCACCGCATGGGACATCTGCTTGGCATTGAGGGATAACGGCCTTCTGGCCAAACCGACTCACGGAAATATTATCCGCTTCTCCCCGCCATTAGTCATTACCGAAGAACAGATCCAAGACTGCTGCCATATCATTGAAAAAGTGCTTGATGCTTTCTCAAAAAATTAAAGCCTTTTTTGAATCAAAAACACGCGGGCTGTTGTTGGTAGGATAAGTATTATTTTCTATAAGCATGAATAAAAAGAATCAAGCTGTCATTTTTGACATGGACGGAGTTATCTGTCACACCAATCCCTACCATACCAAAGCCTATCAACAATTCCTGGAGAAAAGAGGGATATACCCGTCTGAAGAGGATTTTGTTCAACATATGTATGGTAAAAACAACCGGTACATCCTTAATCATTTTCTGGGAAGGGAGATCATCGGACAAGAGTTTATTGATCTGGAAAATGAGAAAGAAGCGCTTTTCCGTGATATTTATGCCGATGAGATTGAACCCATAGGTGGATTTTTACCCTTTCTTGATAACCTCAAAAAATCTGGATTTAGTACCGGAGTAGCGACTTCTGCTCCCAGATCTAATCTGGAATTGATTATGGAATCTGTGGGATTCAGATCCAAGATGGAATCTATCCTTGCCAGTGAAGATGTGCGTGAACACAAACCGGATCCTGAAGTATACCTTAAATCCGCAAAAAACCTGGGCGTCGCGCCTGAAGACTGCGTAGTATTTGAAGACTCCTTTTCCGGCGTATCCGCCGCGTTAAATGCAGGGATGAAGGTAGTGGGCGTTTTATCCTCCCATACCCAGGAAGAACTGCCTCCTTGTGATTTATACATAAATGACTATACTGATATTACGGCAGAGCAGATCAAACATATACTGAGTTAAAACAACCATTCCGATGTTAAAAAGGCCTAGAAGAAACAGAAAATCCGCCGTCATCCGCTCCATGGTGGAAGAAACACGGCTATCTGTGAAAGATTTCATATTTCCCCTTTTTCTAATAGAGGGGAACAACAAAAAAATCGAGGTGGATTCGATGCCGGGCATCTACCGGTATTCAATCGATCTGATGCTGAAAGAAATTGAAGCCTGTATGGCTCTTGGGATTATGGCTTTCGATATTTTCCCGGCTTATCCGGAGAGCAAGAAAGACAAATTTGCCTCAGAAAGCCACAATCCGGAGACCTTCTACTTACAGGCCATCTCGACCATTAAACAAACCTTCCCTGAAGCCTGTATTATGACAGATGTCGCCATGGACCCTTATAGCTCCGACGGACATGATGGCCTGGTGGAAGATGGAAAAATTCTTAATGATGAAACGTTGGACATCCTTGGCAAAATGACATTGGCCCAAGCCCAAGCTGGGGCAGATATTATCGGGCCCTCTGACATGATGGACGGACGCGTAGCTTATCTAAGAAATATCCTAGACAGCAATGGATATAAAGATGTATCCATTATGTCCTATACGGCCAAATATGCCAGCGCCTTCTACAATCCTTTCCGCGACGCACTGGATTCTGCCCCTAAATCCGGGGACAAAAAATCATACCAGATGGATCCTGCCAATCTTCGGGAAGCACTGATCGAAGCCGAACTGGACATGGAGGAAGGAGCTGATTTCTTAATGGTGAAGCCAGCCCTTGCTTACCTGGACGTCATTCATTTATTAAAGGAAAATTTCCCCCTTCCAATAACAGCCTATAACGTCAGCGGAGAATATGCCATGATAAAAGCCTCAGCAGAGCGAGGCTGGCTGGATGGAGAGAGGGCTATGCTCGAGTCACTGCTCTGCATCAAACGAGCAGGAGCCGATGTGATTTTAAGCTACTTTGCCAAAGAATTCGCCTTGCTCCACAAATAATATCAAAAAACCAGTTAGAGAGACTGTCATTACGACAGTCTCTTTTTTTTTCCCGGCAATCACACCATCATCCCCAATACGCCATTTTTTGACAGGACCAGGCCATGAGGATACACTATCCCAATCAAAACAACCTACCATTACGCACCCGGTACCTTTATAAGGTATTATGGGTTAATTATTAAACCATAAAACATATTATAATCATGTTTATATTTATGACAAGTTGATTTTAAAACCCCTTTTTTTAAAAATATTGCAAAATTTATGCTTAGACGTTATTTTTTAAACTATAAATACATAGATTTAGAGAAATTATAACAATCAGGAAACTCTATTTCACTTAACAATTTTCAAAACATGAAAAAAATCCATTTACTTACCATTTTGATATCCCTTGCCCTATCGCCGTTGGTCATGGCACAGGAAGAAGCGGAACCTTCACCATTGAGTATTTCGGGATCAGTTGATGCGTATTACAGAACCAATTTTAATGCACCCAACAAAGGTGAATCTGCGCAGGCCCCGGGAACTTCCTTCGCCAACTTACCTGGCTTTGCATTGGGAATGGCCAACATCGTAGCGGCATACGAGGGCGAGAAAGTTGGTTTTGTAGCAGATCTGGCCTTCGGTCCCCGAGGAGCTGATGCAGTATTTCTTTCTACGGGAAGCTCCAACATTGTCAACCAACTGTACATGTATTGGAATGTCAATGACGCCCTTACTTTTACCATAGGGAACTTCAACACTTATCTGGGATATGAGGTTATTTCCCCGACAGGCAACTTCAACTATTCCACTTCTTATATGTTTTCATCCGGCCCTTTTTCCCATACCGGCTTAAAAGCTGATATTGCTCTATCGGAAAACTGGTCATTAATGGCTTCCGTAATGAATCCTACCGACTATACTGACTTCAACCCACTGGGGACTTATACTGCCGGATTGCAATTGGGTTACGAAAATGAAGGGGGTGGAACCTGGTTAAACTTCCTCTATGGGGACCAAGACGGAAAATTGGATGAAGACTACGGCCTCTCTACCGGAGAAACCTCTGGCGGAACCACCTTCCAGGTTGATCTGACCACAGGCTACAATGTCACGGATGCCGTGTACCTTGGCCTAAACACGACTTATCTGACTACCTCGGCGGGTGAATTATATGACGGCTCAACCATACGGGATGCGGAAGGCGATGCAGCGGGATTTTATGGAGTAGCCGGCTACGTCCAGGCTACAACTTCGGAAAAATTTGCCTTAGGTGCGCGTGCTGAATATTTCAGCGTCTTCAACGACGGAGGCAGTGCTATTGCCACAGATCCCAACAATGGAGATGGTAATGTATTTGCATTCACCTTATCCGGCAACATTAAACCTGCTAAAAACCTGACATTGATTCCGGAGCTCCGTTTAGATACGGCTTCCGAAGAATCCAACTTTGTCAACCGTAGCTTAAACCCTTCAAAAAGCTTGGCCTCATTCCTGTTGGCCGCTGTGTTTGCCTTTTAATTTCGCTTCTAAATCTATTTTTTTTTCACAAGAACCATTGCTTTTAAATAGAGCCGATGGTTCTTGTTTTTTTTGCTATTCCCAGTTTTCAAGGTTTAAATATCAACCACAACAGCGCGATTTTTTGCTGGCCAACCCATAAACGGTATCACATAAAGGCAACTTTCAATTGATTAAATAAGATACACAATACAATATTTCACATAATTTTAAAAAATTACCTTTAATAACTGTTTTTTAGAAAACCTTTTCCGGTTAATTCGTATATAAAGGAAACATTATTCATCATTAACAAATACTATTATGATCAGATTCACATGTATATTGGTGGCGGGTCTTCTTGCAGCCAATATATCCAATGCGCAATCTCCTCAAGAAATAAAAGGTCCAAAAGCCAAAAACTACAAGCCCTGGAAGCAAGAGGCACAAACTAGCGCACTCATGGTTAATGTTGGTGAAACACCACCAAAAGGACCCGCATTTAAAAACAAAAAGTCTTGGAAAAACCAAGCTGACAAAGTTCAGGTCTCTTCGGAATCAAAGAACAAAGAACAGTTGACGGGGCCGAAAGCCAAAAACAGGAAGATTTGGGAGAAGAACGGCCGGCACAAGGGGAACTGAATCAACTATTAAATAATTTCCAACGCAAAATAAAAGAGCGCCCAAATATTTGGGCGCTCTTTTTATAATTCCTCTTCTCTCTCCAGCATCAAAATAGCATTTTGAGCTACAATAAAATATTTCTCCCCCTCATAGATCACTTCGTGGGCGCCATTTACCAAGAAGATGGCCAAATCCCCCTCCTTGGCCTGAAGCGGGATATATTTGACGTTTTCTTCCTTATCTTCCCATGGTTCATTCTCCTCCAAAGGAACCGGAATAGGATAACCCGGCCCAGTTTTTATTATATAGCCTTGCTGCACCCTTTCCTTTTCCTGAACCCCAGGCGGAAGGTACAAACCACTAGATGTTTTTTCGCTGGATTTTTTGAGCCGAATCAACACCCGGTCCCCCACGATAATCAACTTTCTGAGCTTATTTTCAGATGTAATACGCATACTAAATGGGTTATTTGACAAAAAGAATGGCATCCCAAAAACTTGGAACGCCATCTTTAGTTTGTTTTAGATTTGCAGGATTATTTTTTTCCTTCATCATTTACTTCTTCGTAATCTACATCGGATACGCCGTCACCAGATCCTTCAGCGGAAGAGGAAGGGTCACCTGCAGCACCTTGGGCACCTTCGCCTTGGGAAGCACTATACATTTCCTGAGATGCTCCCTCCCAAGCCTTGTTCAAGCCTTCCATGGCAGTGTCTATGGCGGCTATATCCTGGGCTTGGTGCGCAGCTTTCAATTTTTCCAAAGCTTCATTGATTGCCGCCTTGTTTCCTTCTGAAAGTTTCTCCCCAAATTCCTTAAGCTGTTTTTCTGTTTGGAACACCAAGCTATCTGCTTGGTTAAGCTTATCGATTTTTTCCTTTTCAATCTTATCTGAGGCTGCATTGGCCTCAGCTTCCTTCTTCATCCTATCAATTTCATCCTGTGACAATCCAGAAGAAGCCTCAATTTTAATTTTCTGCTCTTTACCGGTTCCCTTGTCCTTGGCAGAGACGTTAAGGATACCGTTGGCATCTATATCAAAGGTTACCTCGATTTGTGGAACTCCCCGTGGGGCCGGTGGAATATCGGTCAACTGGAACCTGCCTATACTTCTGTTGTCTTTGGCCATAGCACGTTCGCCCTGCAATACGTGGATATCCACTGCTGGCTGATTGTCCGCAGCTGTAGAGAATGTCTCCGACTTTTTGGAAGGAATAGTGGTATTGGACTCAATCAGCTTGGTAAATACACCACCCATGGTTTCAATCCCTAAGGAAAGTGGCGTCACGTCAAGCAACAATACATCCTTCACCTCACCCGTCAATACACCACCCTGTATCGCAGCGCCGATAGCCACTACTTCATCAGGGTTTACGCCTTTGGAAGGCTTCTTGCCAAAGAATTTTTCCACCTCTTCCTGGATTCTAGGAATACGGGTAGACCCTCCTACCAAGATCACCTCATCGATATCGGATGGGGACAAGCCAGCATCCTTCATTGATTTCTTTACAGGCTCCAAAGATCTTTTGATCAAATCCTCAGACAACTGCTCAAATTTAGCCCTAGACAGGCTTCTTACCAAGTGCTTAGGGCCGGTCTGGGTGGCAGTAATATAAGGCAGGTTGATTTCTGTAGATGCAGAACTGGATAATTCAATTTTTGCCTTCTCAGCAGCCTCTTTAAGTCTTTGCAACGCCATGGGGTCATTGCGTAGATCGATTGATTCCTCAGCATTGAACTCATCGGCCAACCAATTGATGATTACCTGGTCAAAGTCATCACCACCCAGGTGTACATCACCGTTGGTAGATTTTACTTCAAAAACGCCGTCACCGAGTTCCAAAATTGAGATATCAAAGGTACCTCCACCTAAGTCATAAACCGCAATCTTCATGTCACGGTTCTTCTTGTCCATCCCGTAGGCCAGAGCAGCGGCAGTAGGCTCATTGATGATCCTTTTAACTTCTAAACCGGCGATCTGTCCAGCCTCTTTGGTGGCCTGACGTTCCGAATCGTTGAAATAGGCAGGAACGGTAATTACCGCCTCAGTCACTTCTTGTCCCAAGAAATCTTCCGCAGTCGACTTCATTTTTTGAAGGATCATGGCGGAGAGCTCCTGGGGAGTATAAGAACGATCGCCTATCTTGACAGCTACAGTGTCGTTGGATCCCTGCTCAACTTTGTAGGAAGCTTGCTTTTTCTCATCAGAAACCTCTGAGAATTTCTTTCCCATAAATCTTTTGACAGAAGAAATAGTATTGGCGGGGTTGGTTATCGCCTGTCTTTTGGCAGGATCCCCTACCTTCCTCTCACCATTTCCATTGTCCAAAAACGCGACAATCGAAGGGGTTGTTCTTCTTCCTTCGCTGTTCTGAATTACCACTGGCTCATTACCTTCCATTACCGCAACGCATGAGTTGGTGGTTCCCAAATCTATCCCAATAATTTTTCCCATTTCTTTTATTTTTTTATTCTATGATCTATTCAGTTCTATACTTTAACCTTGTGCAAACACTATTATCAACACATGTGCCAACCGAAATTCTCCCCCCAATTATGCCAGATTGTCAGATTGGGACAGCAGTCTGTGCCAGAACAAAAGCTATCCCCTGTGTTCAAAAAGATAAATTGACAATATTTCGTTTCTCCATGCAACCAATTACCTCCGACAAGCATCTAGTAAGAAAGGAGGCATGGATGAAGAAAACTTTAACAATAGAGCGCATAAAATGGGGATCCGTCGTGGCTATGGGCTTATTTTTTTCCCTCTACACTACGGGAGAAAGAAAAACTATCTCCCATAAAGTGGAAGAGTGTAAGGAGGAGACGTCAAAGGTGGTGAGACTGGATGCGCCCTGTACCTCCACTTTTTTGACACCTCCTACTTGTTAGGAAGCCGGTTATTTCCCATTACTTTTTATTTTTGGGAAACAATTACATCATGCAACTTCAAGACATCTTTATCTATCCCATCAAATCCCTAGGAGGACTGAGAATGACCGAGGCACAGGTGAGGGTCCGGGGCTTATCTTATGACCGGCGATGGATGTTGGTGGATGAAAACGGGCGCTTCCTCACCCAGAGAAAACATCACCAGATGGCTTTGCTACAGGTAGAATTATTGGCTGAGGGGCTCAGGGTCTTCCATAAACAAAAAGTTGACCAACAACATTTTATCTCTTTGGAACCAGAATCCTCCGATTGTATCCCAGTAACCATCTGGGATGATACTGTGGCGGGGCAGTTGGTGAACGAAAGTTCAGATCGCTGGTTTTCAGAAATATTGGGCTTTCCTTGCCGGCTGGTCTTCATGCCTGATGCCATTGAAAGGCCCGTCGAAAAAAAATATACTATCAACCAAGAAACCGTCAGCTTTGCGGATGCCATGCCTTATATGGTCATCGGGCAAAAATCCTTGGATGATCTTAACAGCAAACTCCCTTCTCCTCTGCCGATGAACAGATTTAGGCCTAATTTCGTCTTTTCCGGCGGGGAGGCATTTGCTGAAGATTATTGGAGTCAGGTAAAAATTGGGGCATGTACTTTTAAAGTAACCAAACCCTGCGCGAGATGTATTTTAACGACTGTAGACCAGGCAACAGCCATTACTGGAAAAGAACCTCTGAAAACCCTGGCGAGCTACAGAACGGTAAACAATAAAATCCTTTTTGGTCAAAATATGATTGCTTTGGAGACGGGCTTGGTGAAGGTGGGAGATGAAATAAAAGTGCTATGACAGCCCCTTTGGCTATCAGGTGGAGGGCACTTGACAGGTAGGTAAATGAAACACTTCAAAATTCACCGAGTTGGCAATAAAACATAATTTGTGGGCAGCTTGGTGCAGGTCCATGGCCTTCCTCACCATATTAGCTTGGCTTACGGTCACTTCAGGATTCAGGACTACTTGCTTAAAATAACCACTGCCGTCCGAAGTCTCCATCAGTGTGCCTACCGCATGATCTACATATTCCACCACCACAACTCCTGCTTCAGCGCAAAGATGCAGGTACCAGAGCATATGGCAGGAAGAGAGGGAGGCCACCAACAATTCTTCTGGATTGTATCTGGAGGAGTCTCCCCTATATCCAGGATCGGAGGAACCGTAAATAACCGGCTTTTGGCCGGCCGTAATGGTATGGCTTCTCTCGTAGCCCTTGTAGTGACTGGTTCCCGATCCCTGATTACCCGTCCATTGGACATCAACAGGATAACTCTTTATTTCCTCCATTTCTCGATTGACGGCGTATAATGACCAACTTTGTCAGGCCTGGATAAAGAGGACACTTTTCCCCTTGGCTATTTTCACTCAATATTCCATGGAACAGAAGTGTAGTCAAGCCGTTGCTATTCTTCATGACCTTCTACATCGGGCATCCAGATTGCAACTCTCTCCCCTACTTCAAACTTCCAACTATTTACCAAACCCCTTCACCGTCTCCACAAAAACCTTGACCTTATCGGGATCAATATCCGGATAAACGCCATGACCCAAATTGGCGATGTGCCTACCCCCCTTAAACTCCTCCATCATCCTCAGGGTTGCCTGCTCTACCTCATTATTGGATCCATACAGCGCTGCGGGATCAAGATTTCCCTGAAGCGTCTTGTTGTCCCCTATTAACTTTCTTGATTCCGCAATACCCATATTCCAGTCCAACCCGATGGTTTCACAGTTCAGCCCACCCATTTCTTCCCTTGCGAAGAATGCTCCTTTTGCAAACACGGTCACGGGAACTTCTGTTATTGCATCACAAATCTGTGAAATATATTTTAAGGAAAATTCGCGGTAATGATCCGGAGGCAAAATCCCCGCCCAACTGTCAAAAAGCTGGATCAGGTCGGCACCTGCCGCAATCTGCGCCTTGAGATAATTGATGGTGCTCTTTGTGATCATTTCCAAAAGCTGAACAGACAGTTCAGGCTGAGTGTACAACATCGCACGCGCCTTCGAAAAGGTCTTACTGCCCGAACCTTCGACCATGTAAGAGAAAATCGTCCATGGAGCACCTGCAAAACCTATGAGCGGTACCCTGCCATTGAGCTCCTTCTTGACAATTTTTATCGCCTCAGTCACATAACTAAGGTCATCTACCCCATCCGCAATTCTTAATTTCTTAAGATCCGCCGCACTGTTGATGGTATTTGGAAACCAGGGTCCTCTTTTTTCCACCATCTCATAGGGCAATCCCATGGCTTCCGGGATCACCAAAATGTCGGAAAAAATGATGGCAGCATCCACCTGTAAGATGTCTACAGGCTGTATGGTCACTTCTGCAGCCAATTCCGGAGTTTGTGCCAATTCGATAAACCCGCTGACACTGTCTCTTACCGCCCTGTACTCAGGCAGTATCCTGCCCGCTTGCCTCATCAACCATACCGGGGTTCTTTCCACTCTTTCTCCCCTGGCAGCCCTTAATAATAGATCGTTCTGTAATTGCATGGGGCAAAGATAGGCCTAGAAATCAAATTATGCTTGTCTTGTATAGATTTTGAGGACAAGCAAAAGGCCACCGGAAAAATCCAGTGGCCTTTTATTAAACAAACCCTAATGACTATTTGGCTGAAAGGATTTCAATATCCTGTTCCCCCTTGCCCAGCCACTTCATGACAGCGTTATAATCGCTGAAATCAACCCTGCCATTTTGTGGAGGAAATTGCCCGGGAAGAACTACTATCCTAAAGTACTGGCCGGTCGTGTAAGCTTCTCCCAAATCTGCTGGCGGAACGGTGGAATCCATAAAAATGGAGAAATATTGCTTTGTGAAGAGATAGTTGTACATCACCATCCCATCCTCTACAAAAAATGTCTGTGGAAGAGGCATCCAAACGATATTTTCCTGATCATCCAAGCCTAAAGCGATATACACCAAGATATTATCTTCTTCGTATATCTCTAGGTTAAACCCTACCTGGTAACCTTCTTCTTCGGTAAAATCCACCTCCGCTTCAAAAACAGAGCTTAAAAACAAACCCCCATCCTCTCCGTCTTCCCCATTTACACCGTCCCGACCGTCAATTCCCGGAGGGCCTTCCGGCCCTTCACAGGATTGAAAGGCAAAAGCAGCAATAATCAACAACAATCCGTAGATCTTTCTCATAAATATTTAAATTTAAAATGTTTTAGTACCAAACCCAGAAATAGAGGGGAATATAGTTTGATAAATATTTATTTCCAAATAATTTTTGATCCGCCAAAACTAACCATAGGAGCACTCTCCTAGGAATCGGAAGCGGGGCGGAAGCAGGCAATAAACGCCCCTCCAGAGACAAAAAAAGCCACCAAGAAACTTCTTGATGGCCTTCAATTTGAAAGAAGAAAAATTATCTCCTTTGGAAATCCCCGTCTTCTAAGCCTAGCATTTTAGTCACGGCCTCGTAATTGGAATAATCTATACGCCCCACATTATCTGCCGGAGCCACGACTACCCGGAATACTTGATCCTGGGTCCAGATGGACTCCAAACTGCCAAAATTCACCGTCCCATCCAAAAACAATCTTACGTCCACATCCGTGAAATCGAAATTGTATTGCAATACCCCTTCAGGAAGAAAAACACTTTGGGGCAATAGCCGCCATATTTCCTTACCGTCCGTTTCCCAAAGGATATAAACCAACACCACATCGTACGGCAATACTTCAAAGCCATAGTCCTCTCTTATCTGATATTCGTTTGCACTGTTGAAATCCAATTCCAATTCAAATGCGCTAGAAGCGAGAACTGCCCCATCCTGCCCCTGAGGCCCTTGGGGGCCCATAGGACCCTCACATCCCTGAAATACGAGCGCACTTATGGCAAAAACGAGCAAAAATATTTTTTTCATTATGAATAATTTAAGGTGATAAATAGTACCGCACTGTTGGAAATACCTGTCCTTTCTGTAATTAAATCTTTGAAACTAAAACCATACCAGATAACTCGGCAAGGAGGCTCAACTCACAAATCTATTGCCGATGCCCCATCACCTCCTTTCGTTCTCCGACCGGAGCCATCACCACTATCCGCTCATGGTCCAATAGCTTATCTATAAAAATACCCTGAAGAGGAAGCCCATTTTGTTTTGCAAAGTTTTCGATTTGCTCTTTTACATTATCCGGACTTGGCATTACCAGCCTATGCGCATGCATCTCGGCGAGGACCACTTGGGAGCAATGAATCTCCTTTAGCTCAAGATCGCTTTTGTCTGCCATAGCCTCAACATATTCAATTCCCACAAAGACCTGAAGGGTATCCAGTTTTCCGGCGGGTTCGGTGTAATAAATGGTGTGAAGGCTAGCCTGGGTGTTATCCTTCAACAACGTTTCTATTCTTTGGAAAGTACCCACCATGCCTTCATCCTGCGGGGTTCCCCGATAAGTCAACCCGAGAAGCTTCACATTATTCCGAGCTTGCAGGGAGATTTCTACTGGATTGAACCCTCCCAGTTGCCAATAAACCCCAAATCCCAGCGCTATCAAAATTCCGACAACAATGGCTATTCTGCTTTTTTTCATGCTGTTTAAAAAAGATACCTTGCACCGATTCCTCCCTGTAGACGAATATGTCCCGGCCTATCGGCGATTTCCAGAAATAAGCCCACCTCCGCAAAAACACTCATTGGAAGATCTTCAAAAAAATATTCCGAGCCAATAAAACCTTCTGCCCCAAAATCCATATTGCTCCGCTTTTCATGTAAGGGGAGCATGGTAGTGGTCGGGTATTCGCCTTGATAGTAATAATCAACTCCAACACTTCTTAACTGTAAGCCGGCCCCTCCATAGGCAAACAATGCCCCTTCCGCAATGTCAAATTCCGAGGAGATATCCTCGTTGTAAGCACCTCTAAGGTTCAATGATAAGCCACCGGAAGCGCTATGGGAGCCATAGATTGCGCCCGGGCTGGGTCGGTTGTTATCAAATGACCGCTTGTAATACTGGCCGCTGTTGGAGCCTGCACGCCCAATCATCGCCTCAAGGGAAAACTGTTCATCAATGTACATTTTGTAGGTAATACTCAAAGGTTCCCCTATCCTTATACCCAAATGGTGCTCTTGGGAAAAAGCCAGCATGGGAATGCTCATCAGGAACAAAAGAATTATTTTTTTCATAGAAAATAAAGTTGGTCTGTGTTATGTACTAAAACGGAATATTCACGGGATTAAGTTAGGGCAGGGAGGAATTTTGGAAACTTAATTTACCATGGACTTCAACTGCATGTGATGAAGCTGCGAATACAAGCCCTCCTGCATCAACAATGATTCGTGTGTGCCTACCTCCTTGATTTCTCCTTGGTGGAGAACAATGATTTTGTGTGCCTTCTGAATGGTGGAAAGACGGTGGGCTATAATTATGGAAGTACGCCCCCTCATCATCTTGTCTATGGCATTTTGGATCATTTCCTCCGTTTCGGTATCCACAGAGGAAGTGGCTTCATCCAAGATGATGATTTCGGGATTATAGACCATGGCCCGGACAAAAGAAATCAATTGTCTTTGTCCCACAGATAAGGTGGCACCACGCTCCCGGACATTATAATCCAAGCCCCCCGGTAACCTTTCTATAAATTTCTTTGCCCCTACCAATTCGGCGGCGTACATCACCTGTTCTCTACTGATCTCGGGATTTCCCAGGGTAATATTATAATAAATGGTTTCGGAGAAAAGAAATACATCCTGAAGTACTACCCCTACGTGTTTCCGAAGAGTCCCCAGCTCAAAATCCCTGATATTGCGGTCATCTATGTAAATATTCCCTTTATTAATTTCGTAAAACCTGCTGATTAAGTTGATCACGGAGGATTTCCCCGCTCCGGTCGCTCCTACCATGGCCACCGTCTCGCCGTGCTTGACTTCGAAATCGATATCCTTGAGCACCCATTCCTCGTCATTGTAAGCAAACCATACACGGTCAAAATTAATCTTTCCGTTGATCTTTTCTGGTGCATAATTCCCTTCATTGGCTATATTCTCCTTGCTATCCAGCAGTTTGAATATCCGGGAGGAACTTACCACACCCATTTGCAGTGTATTGAACCGATCTGCAATCATCCGGATAGGCCGGAAAAATAACTGAAGGTACATGATAAAGGATATTAAGATCCCCACTTTTATATCCAAGTCCAGCACCCCTGAAGCCCCATACCACACTACAAATCCTATCCCGATGGCCTGGATTATTTCTGCCACAGGATAATAAACCGCATTATACAACACGGACTTTAAATGCGCTTTCTTATGTTCCCTGTTGATCTCTTTAAACTTTTCAAATTCCCTTTCCTCCCGGTTAAAAATCTGCACAATGCTCATCCCGGTAATGTGTTCCTGTAGAAATGTATTTAAATTAGAAACGGCGTTCCTCACCTCATTAAACGCCTGTTTCATTTTCTCCTTAAAAACATACGTCGAAATGATCAAAAAAGGAAGCGTAGCCAGACTTACCAAAGTTAGTTTCCAGTCAATATAAAACATCACGGCCAGGATCGTAACCAATTGCAACAGATCACCGATAATGGCCGCAAGTCCTTCGCTAAATACATCTGCCAAAGTTTCAACATCTGAAATGTTTCTCGTCACCAGCCGTCCGATGGGCGTATTGTCAAAAAATTTCAGCTTCATTTTCAAAAGGTGATTGTAAAGCTTTATCCGAATATCCCTGATAATCACCTGGCCCACCCAGCCAGAAAGGTAAGTATGGGCAAACTGCACAACTGCTTGGAGCACCATCAAGCCCAATAAAATGTATATCATCCGCAATAGCCCTTCACGGTCACCTATCGCAATATGGTTATCAATGGCTATCTGTATAAAATAAGGCCTTGCCGGGGCAAGAACGGCCAATGCTATAGTCAAAAAAACCAGCACATAAAACCAACCTACAAATGGCTTTACAAACTGATAAAGCTGCTGAAGCACCTTTAAGTCAAGGATCTCACCGCTTTTTACATTTTCTTTCTGTATACTCAAAATCCGCTGGTTTTATTGGTATATGTCTTCCGGATAGGCTACGGCACAAAGGTACAATCCATGGGGAGGGGCTGCAGATCCTGCCCTGCTCCTGTTCCTACCTTCAATTATCGCACGAAAACCGCCCATGTCAAGCTTCCCTTCCCCTACAAGCACCATGGTTCCTACAATTGCCCTTACCATTCCCCTCAAAAACCGGTTGGCTGTTATATAAAAGATTAAATGCTGCTCTTTTTGTTCCCAGAAAGCTTCCTTTATTTCGCATTCGAAATTGTCGACCTCCGTCTTGACTTTACTGAAACATTGAAAATCCCTATAACTCTTGAGTATCACTGCGGCTTCATTCATTCTGTCGATGTCCAACCTGCAGTGAAAGCAATGCCAAGATAGTCTCTCTTCAAACGGATTTTTTCTTAAGGAGATGTAATATTTGTAACTTCTTGAAAGTGCGCTGAAACGGACATGGCCTGAAGGCTTAACCTCCCTCAAACTATATACGGCTATATCCTTCGGCAATATTGAATTCAACCGCTTCAACAGATCCGGTTTGTCGCGGATCTCACTGGTCTCGAAATGCAGGATCTGTTGCCGGGCATGAACCCCCGTATCGGTTCTTCCACTCCCCATGGTTTCTACAGGTTGTCTCAAAATAGTAGAAAGCGCAAGGTTAATTTCTTCCTGTACAGTATGGGCGTTGGCCTGGATCTGCCAGCCATGATAATTGGACCCATTATAGGCGAGCTCAAGAAAGTATCTTCTATTCTCCATAAAACGATTACAAAGATACGATTACACATTAAATTAACGGGGGCTTTCCGGGTAATCCTTGCGAATAATCAAATAACCCCCTTTCTTTGTCAAAAGATTAAGAAATGATACAAAGAGTACAAACCATTTTCCTTTTTTTGGTGGCTGTAGCCATGTTGTCAGTCACCGCCCTTACCATCTGGGAACAAGTTAATCCTGATCAAACGGAACAAATGACGCTGACTGCTTGGAACCTCACGACTTTTGCCATGGGAGAGGGCGCAGAAGGCGCTGTTCTTGAACAGAAAGGTGTTTATTATATCGGCATCCTCGCCATCGTTGCCGCAGCCCTGGCGCTTTATAGTCTTTCACAGTTCAAAAACAGGACAAAACAGATGTTCCTGAACATGATCAATTCCCTTATCATGGGGATCACACTTGGTATAGCGGTGTTCCAAACCTATCAGGCCAACCAAGTTTTCAATCCTACTGCCCAAGGCGTTTTTGCCTTTGGTTTTTATGCTATTGTAGCCGCCATTATCTTTAACGTAGTCTCCAACAGGTTTATCCGAAAGGACGAAATGTTGGTCAAATCAGTAGATAGAATCAGATAGACTTCTTGTAAAGCGGCCAGTAGTACGCTGGAAAAACCAAAGCCTTTACTTTCCATTCATTTCTTTGATGAATGGAAATGTTTTTGTTGGTATGGACAGCCATGTACATGCGAAAGGCCATTACGATATGGCCAATCAGTGCCAAAAATATCAATGCATACAAGACAAGTTCAATCATTTTTTTTACTAATAAGGTGCTCGTGTAGTTTTCCGGAAAGGGTTTAGTCCCTGCTCTTCAAATCACCGTTTTTGATGGACTTGATAAAATTGGCCCACGCAAAGGGATTAAGTAAGGGAAAAGACCTTGGGCCATACCGGTCCTGGATCTGCATCATCTGCTGGTTTTGGAAGCCCCTGAAATTTTCGTTGCCGGAAGCTGGCATCTCTTCAGCCCATCTTAATAAAAGTTGTGGACTAAGATTGCCTCGGTCCAGTGGTATATCATCTTCAACATGCATTGCAAGAACGGCATTTTTAAATTCCTCTTCGGTAGGATAAGGCATGACCTCCACCTCCCCGAGTGTAATAGCGTCTTCCATCATCGTGAGGATCAGACTAAGCTTATCAGAATCAACTTTCTCAGGAACTTTGAAGCTCTGTCTCTCTAAGCCTATAAAACTAAAAATGACACTGTCCCCTTCGGCCACGGGCATGGAAAAATAGCCAAAATGGTTACTGCTGGTTCCTCTGCCTTTCGTAGGCACGTAGATATTTACTCCGGGGATGGCATCTGTGCTGTCCGCATTGAGAATGATCCCGGAGAGTTGGATAACCTTTTTTTCCGGATTATCCTGTGCCTGCGCAGCATTCAAAACGAAGAATGCCATCACCAAGAGGAGCCCGCGAATAATATGATTAGATGAAATCTTCAAAATAGCATTTTCTTTAAACTAACGTCAGCAAGATACCAATGGTTTATCTTCTTGCTCAGATATAATCTATGCGATAATAAACTATTTTAACTTGATTTACTTAATTTCAGGTCAAATATAATTGTTAAATTTGATTAAATGCGTCTCAAGAACATCAGTTTAAACTACGGCATGAAAATTTTTAAGGCTCTCTCAGAGGAGCCCCGGGTGAGGATTATCCACCTGCTGATCCATAATAAGGAACTCAGCATATCGGATATAGAACACATCCTGGAATTCACCCAGACCAAGACCAGCCGCCATCTCGGGTATTTGAAAAATGCGGGGCTGGTAGGCAGCAAGAGAGTGGACCAATGGATGTTTTATTACATATTGGACGAGGCCATTGAAATTATTAACCAGATTTTTAAGTTTATCCAAAAGGACGTGAGCCTTATCCGGGACCAGGAGGTGTACTCCATCCTTTATTCCAACCGGGAACTGGCCATCAACAAAATACAAAACAACCCCTACAGAAAATAAATATTGCTTTGAATAAATACCAACATCTCTTTTTTGACCTTGACCATACCTTGTGGGATTATGACCGGAACGTGCAGGAATCCTTGAATGAACTGTTCGAGCTTTATAAATTACAGGATCTTGGAATCCTCAGTTACGACGATTTTTATGGAGCTTTCAACAAAGTGAACTACCAACTCTGGAGCTTGTTCAACGTGGGGAAGATTGACAAGGAAAAATTAAGAAAGCAGCGGTTTCGACAGATTTTTGAGCATTTGGGCGTGGATGGGTTATCTGTCCCCTTGGAGATGGAGGAAGATTTTATGCACAGGACGTCTTCGAAGCCCCACTTATTTCCTTATTCCAAAGAGATTTTAACCTATCTCCAGCACAAATATGAACTCCATATCATCACCAATGGTTTTAATGAAAGTCAGGCGATGAAGATGAGCTCATCTGGATTGACGGCGTTTTTCAAGATGATCGTGACTTCCGAGACAATGGGACATCGCAAGCCGGACAAGAGGATCTTTGAATACGCCATAGATAAATTAGACACCCGCCCTTCCTCCTGCCTTATGATTGGGGACAATCCCGATTCGGATATTCTGGGAGCCAAAAACGCGGGGATTGATCAGGTGTTGTTCAATCCGCTGAATATTCCCTGCGCACTTAGCCCTACTTATACCATTACCTCGCTGCGGGAACTTGCGGAGTTTCTTTGATAATCTATTATCAACCTCGAATTAACTAGCCTGGAACTCAGGTATCATGATTAGCAATAGTTTCCCAAAACAGCCCGTTAACATCATGTAGGACAAACCAACAAATTATGCTTAAAGGTTTCTTTAAAGTACCTGAACAAAAAAACGAACCGGTAAAGGACTATTCCCCGGGATCATCTGAAAGGAAAGCGCTACAATCAGCCTTGGCTTTGGCACGCGATACCCAAATAGAAATCCCCATGTTCATCGGAAGCGAAGAAATATGGACGGACAAAAAAAGACCCATCACGCCTCCCCATGATCATCAACATGTTCTCGGCTACTTCCACGAAGGTAATTCCACCCATGTGGAACAGGCCATCAATGCCGCATTGGGGGCAAAAGATGCTTGGGAAAACCTTCAATGGGAGCATCGGGCTGCGGTATTTCTCAAAGCCGCTGATCTGCTTGCCGGTCCTTACAGGGCAAAAATCAATGCGGCGACCATGCTTGGCCAATCCAAGAATGCCTACCAGGCGGAAATTGACTCTGCCTGTGAACTTATAGATTTCTTGAGGTTCAATGTTCAGTTTATGACAGAGGTGTACGCCCAACAACCTCCTATAGCAGGAGACGGCATCTGGAACCGGACGGAGCAACGTCCCTTAGAAGGATTCGTCTTCGCCCTCACCCCTTTTAACTTCACGGCCATCTCCGGAAATCTCCCCGCCGCGCCAGCCTTGATGGGCAACACTGTGGTATGGAAACCTGCCTTCACCCAAATCTACTCCGCCCGCGTAATTATGGAGGTCTTCCGGGAAGCCGGATTGCCTGATGGCGTGATCAATTTGATCTATGTAGATGGCCCGGAAGCAGGGGAGGTGATTTTCAACCACCCGGATTTTGCAGGTATCCATTTCACAGGATCTACGGGTGTTTTTCAGACGATATGGAAGACTATCGGCGAAAATATTTCCAAATACAAATCCTATCCCCGAATAGTAGGGGAAACAGGAGGGAAAGACTTCGTGATCGCCCACAAATCTGCCCATGCCAGACAGGTGGCTACTGCACTTTCAAGAGGGGCATTCGAGTTTCAGGGACAAAAATGTTCTGCGGCATCCCGAGCTTATATCCCTTCTAATCTTTGGGAAGAAGTCAGAGAATACCTGATCGAAGATCTCTCTACCATGAAAATGGGGCCTGTAGAGGATTTCTCCAACTTTATCAATGCCGTAATCGATGAAAAATCCTTTGATAAAATCACTGGCTATATTGACCGGGCAAAAGAAGCCGACCATGTAGAAATCATTGCCGGAGGAAATTATGACAAGTCCATTGGGTATTTTATAGAGCCTACGGTCCTGTTGGTTCAAGACCCGCTTTATCCTTCCATGCAAGAGGAGATATTCGGTCCTGTGCTAACGGTCTATGTTTATCACGAGGAGCATTTTGAGACGGCCCTGGAATTGGTGGACAAGACCTCCCCCTATGCCTTGACCGGAGCGATTTTCTCCCAAGATCGGTATGCCATAGAATTGGCTTCGCAAAAGTTGAAAAATGCCGCGGGGAACTTCTATATCAACGATAAGCCTACCGGAGCGGTAGTCGGTCAACAACCTTTTGGGGGAGCAAGGGCTTCAGGCACCAATGACAAGGCCGGATCCATGATCAACCTCCTTCGATGGGTTTCTCCAAGAACCATCAAAGAAACATTTGTATCCGCCACAGATTACAGGTACCCTTTTTTGGAAAATGATTGATATCTGGCCATGTAGGAGGCACTAGCCATGATTTGTAGCAAGATCCTTCACCTTTCAGAAGGATGGGAAGATAAACAAAAGGCAGGGAAGATAAATATTTTCTTCCCTGCCTTTTATAATTGGACCCAGATCCTCCTTACATTATTCCACTAAACGAAATTGTCCCCTTTTACTTTTGCATCTCCGACAAATTCCCGGAAGCGGTTTTCTGCATCCAACTTGCAGATGAGTAGGACATTGTCACTTTCATTGATCAGATAATTGTCTAAACCCTGTACAACCACCAGTTTTTCCGGGCTTACCTTGATGAAACTGTTTTTGGTATCGTACAGAAGGGCATTGGCTTCTATCACGTTGTTGTTGGAATCACGTGGCTGCAATTCGTGCAATCCTTGCCAGGACCCTAAATCCGCCCATACAAAATCACCCAGCACCACATAGACAGAATCGGACTTTTCCATAATGCCGTAATCAATGGAAATATTTTTGACCAAGGTGTAAGCTCTCTGGATGAATGCCGGCTCTTCCTCGGTGCATAGATAATCCCTCCCCTCCTCAAAAACTTCCGCCAATTCCGGCATCAGCTGTTCAAAGGCCCGGATGATGCTCTCGTTTTTCCAAACGAAGATGCCCGAATTCCAAACAAATTCGCCGCTTTGGTAAAAAGTCGTCGCCAGTTCAAGATTGGGCTTTTCGGTGAATGTTTTCACCCGATAGGCCAAGCTATCTGGTTCGTCTATGTATTGGATATAGCCGTAGCCCGTGTCGGGCCGGTTGGGCTTGATCCCGATGGTGACCAGATTTCGTTCAGATGTAGTCTGGAGGGCAGTATTTATTTTTCCTTGGAAATGGGACTCATTGATGATCAAATGATCGCATGGGCTAACAATGACCTTCGCATGGGGGTTTCTATTCCTGATTTTGTAGCTGGCATAAGCAATACAGGCAGCAGTATCCCTTTTGACGGGTTCGGAAAGGACATTGTCCTCCGGTATCTCCGGCAATTGTTTTCTGACCAAATGCCCATATTTATTGTTGGAGACCACCATGATCCTATCAGGCGTAGTGAAAGGCGCAAAGCGGTCATAGGTCATTTGCAACAGGGACCGGCCGGTGCCCAGGACATCAAGAAATTGCTTGGGATAATTGTCCCGGCTATAGGGCCAAAATCTGGAACCAATTCCGCCTGCCATAATTACCACAAAGGGCTTTTCTTCCATTTCTTTGGGATTATACAATACCTTCTTTCATCAAATCATGAATATGAACAAAGCCGAGGATTTTCGGCCCATCCATCGCAATGAGCTGTGTTATATTAAAGTCTTTCATCTTATTCAGGGCGCGGATGGCAAACTCATCTTTTGATATGGTCTTTGGATTGACACTCATAATATCTTCTGCTTTAACAGTAAGCAAATCCGGCTGTCTCTGAAGCATCCTCCTCAAGTCTCCATCGGTAATCACCCCCACCAATTGTCGCGCCTGATCTACCACGGCAGTGGCACCCAATCTCTTGCTGCTGATTTCCATGATCACTTCACTCAAGCTGGCCTCTTTGGACACTATCGGCGCAAGGTCTTTTTGCACCGCATCCTCTACCGTCAGATAGAGCTGCTTGCCCAAAGCTCCTCCCGGATGATATTTGCCAAAATCTTCGGGGCCAAACCCCCTTGCTTCTAGCAAACAAACAGCCAAAGCATCCCCTAGGGCCAAATGCACGGTAGTGCTGGTCGTGGGAGCCAAATTATTGGGACATGCTTCCGCCTCTATAGTTGCATTGAGGACAAAATCCGAATGTTCGGCCAAAAAACTGTGGGTATTGCTCACCAGGGCGATTAGTTTCGACCCCAGCCGCTTTACAAGAGGTACCAAAACCTTGATCTCAGGGGTATTCCCGCTTTTTGAAATGCAAAGGACAAAATCATCCTTTTGGATCATCCCCAAATCACCATGAATGGCATCGGCCGCATGCATAAACAAGGCGGGCGTGCCGGTTGAATTCATGGTAGCGACCATCTTTTGTGCAATGATGGCGCTTTTGCCCACGCCCGTGATGACCATCCGTCCCTTTGAGTCCAAAATCGCCTCCACACAGGCTTCAAAATCGCCATCTATAAAATCTATTATCTTAAGAATAGCCTCTGCTTCCGTTTTGAGCACTTTTTTAGCACTGTTCCTAATATTTTTTATTAACTTCAATTTTACCGTTGTTAATTATTAAATTTGCAACAAAGGTAAAAATAAATCCTTTTAACTTTAATGAAAAAGCATGCCGCTCATCATTAAATAAAGTAAGTGAAGTGGATAAAACTGTAAAAGAAAATCTTAAGAAAATATTTGGTTTCAACCAGTTCCGTGGAAACCAAGAAGTCATTGTAGACAGTATTCTCGGAGGTAAAAATACCTTTGTTATCATGCCTACAGGTGCGGGAAAATCTTTATGTTACCAGCTTCCAGCAGTAATAAAGGAAGGGACGGCCATCGTGATATCGCCCCTGATCGCATTGATGAAAAATCAGGTGGATCAGCTCAATGCCTTTGGCGTAAATGCCTATTTTCTTAATTCAACCTTGAGTAAATCGGAAACCAATAAGGTGAAGAAGGAAGTCCTTACAGGAATGGCCAAACTCCTCTACGTGGCTCCCGAATCATTGACAAAGGAGGAAAACATCAATTTCCTGAAAGAGGCCAATATAAGTTTTGTGGCGATTGATGAGGCCCATTGTATCTCTGAATGGGGTCATGACTTCAGACCGGAATACCGGAAGATCAAATCAATCATTGCCCAATTGGGATCCCACTTGCCTATTATCGCCCTGACGGCTACAGCCACTCCCAAGGTACAACAGGATATCCAGCGCAACTTACAGATGGAGGAAGCCGATCTGTTCAAGTCCTCCTTCAACAGGCCTAACCTTTACTATGAGATTAGGCCAAAGGTGAAGAATGAAACCAAAAAACAGGTCATCAAATTCATCAAAACCCATAAGGGGAAATCCGGTATCATCTATTGCCTCAGTAGAAAAAAAGTGGAGGAAATAGCTGAATTACTTGTGGTAAACGGAATCAACGCCGCACCCTATCATGCAGGCCTGGACTCACACGTAAGAATAAAAAACCAAGACAGCTTCCTTAATGAAGACCTGGACGTTATCGTAGCGACCATCGCCTTTGGCATGGGCATCGACAAGCCAGATGTCCGATATGTCATCCACTATGACGTGCCCAAGTCTCTCGAAGGTTATTACCAAGAAACCGGAAGGGCCGGCAGAGACGGACTCGAAGGGCATTGTCTGATGTTCTATCGGTACGAAGACATCGTAAAGCTGGAGAAATTCAACAAGGATAAGCCCGTCAATGAAAGAGAAAACGCCAAGGTCCTTCTCCAGGAAATGGCCGCCTATGCGGAAAGCACCGTGTGTAGAAGAAGGGTTTTGTTACATTACTTTGGCGAATCCCTAGATAAAGATTGTGGCTTTTGTGACAACTGTAAAAAAACCAAAGTGACCTTCGAAGGCAAGGACGATATCCTGCTGGCTATAGAAGCGGTCAAAGAAACCCAACAACGGTTTAATTTAAACCATATCGTGGATTTGCTGCGGGGGGTTAAAACAGAATATATTGAAAGTTACAAACATGACAGATTAGCTGTCTTTGGCAAAGGAAAGGACCAGGATGAGAAGTACTGGAAAACGGTCATTCGGCAGGCCATGATCTTTGGCTTGCTTGAAAAAGACATCGAAAACTACGGTGTCATTCTACTTTCCGACAAAAGTGAAAAATTCCTCAAAGAACCCTATTCTGTATTGTTAAGCAAGGATCATAATTTTGAAGAAGTTGTGGAAAAGGACATTACCGAAGACCTAAACAGCATGGGAAAAGCTTATGATGAAAAGCTTTTTGAACTGTTGCAGGCGGAAAGAAAGAAGCTGGCAAAATCAAAAAACCTGCCTCCCTATGTTATCTTTCAAGACCCTTCCTTGGAAGAAATGGCCACTGTATACCCCACTACCAAAGACGAGCTGGCCCAGATCAATGGCGTTGGCATGGGGAAGGTCATAAAGTTTGGGGCTTCATTCCTCAGGCTGATAGAAAATTACGTGGAGGAAAATGACATTACCACCGCTGCCGATGTGGTGGTAAAATCTTCAGGCACCAGATCAAAAGTCAAGATATCCATTATACAACAGGTGGACAGGAAAATTGATCTTGAAGAGATTGCTTCCAATCTCAACATTCCCATGTCTCAATTGCTGCATGAGGTAGAGCAGATCATCTACAGCGGCACCAAGCTTAATATCAATTATTACATAGAAAACATCATGGATGAGGAGCGGGAAGACACCCTTCATGATTATTTTATGAATGCCAGCACGGATAATATCCAAGAGGCACTGAACGAACTATCTGATGAGGATTTTGGCGAGGAAGAAATCCGAGTGTATCGCATAAAATTCATCTCAGAACACGCAAATTAACGTAGATTTAGATTTAATGAACATATTATTGATTGGAAGTGGGGGAAGGGAACATGCCTTTGCCACAAAAATGGTAAGCAGTCCCAAATGTCAGAAGCTTTATGTCGCCCCCGGCAATGCCGGCACTTCATCAATTGCAGAAAACATTCCTTTAAATCTGTCGGATTTCGAAGGGATCAAAAACTTTATCGTTTCGCATGAAATCAATATGGTGGTGGTTGGTCCTGAAGAACCCTTGGTCAATGGTATCCGGGATTTCCTCACTAGCAATGCCGAAACCCAGAAGGTAGTGGTAGTCGGCCCCTCACAAAAAGGAGCCGCCCTGGAGGGAAGCAAGGATTTTTCCAAGCAATTCATGGCCAGAAACAACATCCCTACCGCCGCTTACAGTTCTTTCACCAAAGAAACCGTAGAAGAGGGTTTGGAATTTATCCGTCTCCAGCGCCTTCCCATTGTACTGAAAGCCGATGGATTGGCAGCGGGAAAGGGTGTCCTCATCCTCCAATCTTACGAAGAAGCCGAAGCGGGCTTGAAGGAGATGCTCCTTGAAAATAAATTCGGGGCAGCTTCCAACAAGGTGGTCGTGGAGGAATTCCTTTCGGGGATCGAAGTGTCGGTCTTTGTAGCCACCGATGGAGTGGACTACAAGATCCTACCCGAGGCAAAGGATTATAAGCGAATTGGCGAAAAAGACACCGGATTGAACACAGGCGGTATGGGTGCAGTCAGCCCTGTTCCTTTTGCCGACCGCACCTTTATGCAAAAGGTGGAGGAAAGGATAATACAGCCCACCGTTGAGGGCTTGAAAAAAGAAGCCGTAGATTACAAGGGTTTTATCTTCATCGGACTGATGAACGTTGATGGCGAACCCTGGGTGATCGAATACAATGTAAGGATGGGGGATCCAGAGACCCAGGCCGTATTGCCCCGCATCAAAAGTGACTTCGTGGATCTTTTGTATGCCATCGGGACCCAAAGCCTGTCCGGTTACAACCTTGAAATAGATCATGGAGCAACCGCTACCGTCGTAATGGTGGCGGGGGGATACCCTGGAGATTATGCCAAAGGCAACAAAATCGAAGGCTTGACCCTTCCAAATGACAAAAAATCCTTTACCTTCCATGCAGGAACACTGGCAGACGAAGCTGGCAACATCCTATCCAACGGGGGAAGAGTCCTAAGCATCACAGGGAAAGGTGAAAATTTAAACGAGGCAATAGCCCATGCCTATGAAAGGGCAAACCAGATCAGGTGGGAAAATCATTATTACCGGAAAGATATCGGACAGGATGTTTTGTAAGTAATTCAAATGACCCTACCAGATCGATAACGTGGAGGTTGGTCTCCCATAAATATATATAGATAATGGCAGGATGTAACAGCTGCTCTACCACCTCCGGAACCGGAGGCTGCCAAAACAACGGTACTTGTGGTACGAGTGATTGCAATAAAATGAATTCCTTTGACTGGCTGTCCCATATGGGCATACCAGAGGTTGATAAATTTGATATTGTAGAAGTTAAATTCAAGGGAGGAAGAAAAGAATATTATAGAAATACCAACCAGCTCCATTTGACAACAGGCGATCCTATTGTCGTAGATGTCCCTAACGGACACCATATCGGCTATGTATCTCTTCAGGGGGAATTGGTGAGGCTTCAAATGCAAAAACGGAAAGTCAAGGACAACGACGATATCCTAAAGATATACCGTGTAGCCAACCAGAAGGACCTGGAAAAATGGGGCGAGGCAAAAAACCGGGAAATTCCCACCCTGTACAGGGCCAAACAGATCATCGACGAGCTGGGGATGCAGATGAAACTGTCGGATGTGGAGTACCAGGCCGACAATTCAAAAGCTACCTTTTACTATTCTGCCGATGACCGGGTGGATTTTAGGGAATTGATCAAGTTGCTTGCAGGAGAATTCCGGATCCGCATTGAGATGCGCCAGATCAGTCTTAGACAAGAAGCCGGACGGATAGGCGGCGTGGGGGTTTGTGGCCGGGAACTTTGCTGCTCCACCTGGATACATGATTTCAAAAGTGTCTCCACCTCGGCAGCCAGGTACCAAAACCTTTCCCTCAATCCCAGCAAACTCTCGGGACAATGCGGAAGACTGAAATGTTGCCTGAACTACGAGCTTGACACCTATCTCTCTGCGCTTAAGGATATACCCGATATAGACAAGCCCTTACTCACAGAAGCAGGAAGCGCAAAACTTCAAAAAACAGATATTTTCAGGAAGCTGATGTGGTTCAGCTACAACAATGATAACAACTGGCATTCTATCGATTGCGATAGGGCTAAAGAGATCATTGAGCTCAATGCAAAAGGCATCAAGCCATTTAGTCTGATGCAGGACAAGGCATTCGAAGGAGTGGAAGATTTGAGCAAATCCAATAGGGACCTCGAACTGCTGGACAAGAAATTTAGTGGTCAGGTCAAAAAGAAGAAAAAAAGGAAACCAAAAAACCCTTTAAACAATCCTGCCGGAACTGTTCAAGCAAAGCCGGAAGTACCTGCTTCCAATAAACCGGAGAATCCGAACAACCGTGAAAGAAGCAGAAAAAACAGAACGGGCAGGAAAAACGCGGACAACAGGAACAAAGCACCTCAGGATCAGGCCGCAAAACCTGTGAGTCCTATAGCCGGTGCTCCGGAAAGCAAAGACAAGGAAATCAAGAGCAACAAGAAACGAAACTTCAACAGGAACCGTGGTAAAGGGGGACAAAACAAGGGAAATACGAATGAAGGGAAGGCATAGACTGTTTTTGTTGATGACAGCACTGGGCATTTTCAGTTCCTGCAACTCTGAACGGCTATTTGAAGAGCACCAGGGAATGGAGTTGCTTCATTGGGCGGTTCAAGATACCGTATCCTTTGAAGTCGAGGGTTTGGATCCACAAAGCGCCGTACCCATCCTCAATATCCGGTACAATGACACCTATGAGTTTCACAACCTATATGTCCGTTACTTGCTCAGAGACAGTCTGGGAACCGTGTTGGGGGACTCTCTGATCAACGTTAGCCTCTTTGACTCCAAGACCGGACAACCATTGGGCGATGGATTCGGGAATATTTTCACCAAACACGACACTTTACCCCGGATTTTAACCTCCGTCCACCCGAAACTGAAAATTCAGTTTGTTCAATATATGCGAAAAGACGAATTGGAAGGCATAGAAGCTGTAGGCTTAAAAATAAATAAAAAATAAAATCCAAGCTTGGAAATTTTTCCCGGAGGATTACTTGTATAAAGTAATCCTCCGGGAAAAATTTTTTATTCCAAACCTTTCTTCTCTGGATTCCAAAAGGGTTTCACTTTGACCTGCTTGCTGGACCATTGCAGGTCTTTCCGGAAATACCGGCTCAAGGCCACGCAAACGCGGCTGTCTCCTGCGACATACACCATTTTCTTACCAGTCATTTGGAGAACTTTCTCCTCAATCTTTCTGATAATTAATTCGAGGGGGTCCTGGGGCATTTCATAAAAAGAAAACGGCTTGGATCCATCCAAGTCGGGGAATAAATCCTTCTTATCTTGGCTATAAAAGATACCCTGAATCGTCTTATGTGGAGAAAGGCTGCGGTTGATTTTATAAAGGTGTGCCAGGGCGGATAAGTCACCGATCATCAAATAACTATCTGCTGTATCATCTGCTAAAAATTTCCCCTTATGCCAGCCAAAAAACAAGGTGTCGCCTAGTTGACATTGGTTTACCCATTGGGTGCCTATTCCTCCGCTGTGTGTAGCCACTGCCAGATCAACCGTTCCTTTAAATTGATCAATATCCCATACGGTGTAGCTTCTTCTTTTATCTTTTATGGAGACTTCATCATTATCTATTCCTACCGCTAACCGCAAAAAATAACCGGGGACAAAGGAGGCTTTTTTGATACCCTCGCTCTGTATACGGATATGGTAAGCCGCTTCAGAAAGCTCCGATTTATGTACAATAGTCGCTTCCTGCATCAATCCCTTCATCAGGGTATCCAATATTCCCATGCTGTTTCTTGTTTCTTATAAATGATATTGATAATTATTAAAGGAGAAAGACCTTCCTGACATCCATCCAATGGGTTTGGGCCGACGATAGTTCCCGTTTTGGGCTTGCTTATGATCAGCAAACAAGTACATGTGCGTCATCTCTGAAATTAAGGTGACCATATATTTATAAATCCTGTCTCCCCAAACAGAAAGCTAAATATGGGGAAAGGAAATAATCCCTCAAGGACGACCGGGGTTATCTTCAAACCATCGCACAATGGCAGGCATATTTCTTTCAAAACCGCCGGGTATGAAAAAATTAAGCAAGCCGACTTTTTGATCGCTACCATTCCCAAAATCATGGTCTGTCTTGGCAGGAATCCGGATAAAAGTCCCTCTATCCGCCGTAATCCATCGATCTCCTACAAAAAGAGAAGCTGTTCCTTCCAAGACATAAAATACTTCATCATTATGCTCGTGCTGGTGTATACCCGGCCCGTCAGAATGGGGTTCTATCCACCATTCTGAGATGCTGTATTTTTCGTCAGTCTCTTCTTCATCAGCTTTAAAAACTGCAGTCATCGCTCCGCAGTTGTAGGTTCGTCCTTGGCCTGGGGAAAGCACCAAGGTAGCCTTTGGCTTGTCTGTATTGGGCATGTGTTTTTAGGTTTTGAAATATCTCTTCATAAATCTTCTTGCTTTCTTTATCAGGTATAGTTTTTCCCCCTCCTATTCCATACCGCATTGCCACCTCCACCTAGCCTGTCCTTCACCAATCGGCAGTGCATTTCCCTCCAGGTTCGGAAAGCAGATACGCCAGTCTTGTGGTTTGCACTATTTCATTTTGAGGAATCCGCATGGTATGTGTTGCCGTGTGTTTAATCAATTTTAGGTTTAGAAATAAAGTTATCCAACTCCCAGTGTTTTTCTTCCAATAAACCCAAGGCAAAAGCACCTCCTGAAGCTGCAAATACCGAAAAATCAAAAGCACCCTTAATCCCGGTAGAGAATGTCATGGATAAAGCAAATAGCAGTAAGAGAAAGCCGCTTAACCTGGCAAATAATTCAGTCTTATATCCGACAAGTAAACAAAGGGCAAAGACAATTTCGGCAGCTGTCACCACAATTCCGATGGTAGAAATCATAGCAGCCGGAATCCAGGGGTTGATCAATGCGGTATATCCCAGAAAACTGTCCCAATTCCCCCAAACGGAAACTTCTTTATCCCATAGTCCGAACCGGTCGGCAACTGCTGATAAAAAGCCAGCCGCAATGGCTAATCGCAAAAAAAGCTTAATTACTTTAGTATTCATCTTTTCAATCCCGTGAGCCATCCATTTTTTGCTCGGCATAGGAAAGGATTTTCGGGAAAAAACCGTCGAGGACCAAGCCCAAGCGCATATTCCATTAAATCCCACCTTGTCGACCAGTCCAATTTACAGAAGGATAAACCAATTTCCAATTTATTAAAAGTACAGCTGCAGGGTAACATATGACCAAGGTTCAAGTCAAGCACTGACAGTCGGCAAAAAAGACCAACAAGTTCAGCTCAGAACTTAACTTGTTCACAAAAAAGACCAACTGCATCGCTTTCGAACTAAAGCAGTTTATAAAAAAGCCCGACTGGCTCTGCTCAGCGCAGAATTAGTTTACAAAAAAGCCGAACCGGTTCAGCAAAAAGACCAACTGGTTCAGCAAAAAGACCAACCGGTTCGTGATTGAGGTGGAAAGGGGTACTTCCGAGGTACCCCTTCCCACTTCTGATTATCCCTTCGGTAGAATTTTCTACCGAAAATGTGTTGGACTATCTTTGAATAAAAATTCAAAATCTGGTCTCACCCATTGGCCTTCAAAGCGTGTCCGAGATTACCATCCTTCATTCTGCTCGATTCCGGCATTGTTTCAGCCTTCATCAAAAGCACATCGGCATATCTCATCAAAGGTATGTTCAGGTTAGTGGTGGGGTAATCTCCGTTGGGATTGAGATGTACATCCTGTGGGTAGCGGTGGGGATCCATGTATTTGTTAAATTGGAAGTCCGTCCAGAAATTCGTAGAATAGTATTTTCTTGGCTCACCAAGAAAGCTGAATTCATCACCAAATTTTAGAATCGTCGCTTTTTTCCTATGATCTCCCTCTTCGAACGCCTCATACAAACCCAGGGTAGGATGAAAATATCCCCAACCGGTGTACCGTCCCCAAACGGTGTTTCCTAATTCCTTGCTATCCTGAACCCCAGGTCATCTATTCTAAACGAGAAAGGATGGCTTCTTCTTCGGGTGGTAGCCATGACACTCCTTTCTTCGTCGCACCAACCCCCGCCACGGAAAACTCGGTATGTACCGTAAACATCTTCATCATAAATATCCGAACACCATTCCCAAACGTTTCCCAGCATATCATAAAGCCCCCATTCATTGGGTTGCTTCTGTCCAACTTTTTGGGGCTGATCACCGGCGTTGTTTTTGTACCAAGCCACCTTATCCAATGCTCCGTATCTGTGGCTTTTAGTTTCTGCTTGACAAGCATATTGCCATTCAGCTTCTGTGGGTAACCGGAACCCGTTAGCATTTGAATTAAATGATATTTTCTCCGTTTTTAAATCAAGGAAATAACAGGGCGTTTTCCCTAGAGAGTGGGACAAGGTGTTACAAAATTGGACGGCTTCCTTCCAAGAAACCGTCTCTACAGGTATTTTGTCTCCTTTAAATGTCGATGGGTTTTCGCCCGTTACTGCTTGATACAGGTCTTGTGTGACGGGAAACTTCGACAAACTGAAGGCATTGATTTCTACTTCCCAAGACTTATTGATCCGGTCATCTCTCATTTCAACGGATCCACTTGGGATCCCTATCAACAATTCCTCGAGTAAATCTTTGTCCATCTCTTTCTTATACAACTCTACCCATTCTCCTTCCCCACCAACCTTGTCTCCAACAGATCCTCTTTATCCAACCAATACTGCCGGCTAAAAATATGAACCGCCTCCCATTTCTTTTGTCTTAACAGGCGTGGATGGTACACAAAGGCTTCCTTAACGGATCTTGAGGCATAGAGCCGATGATCATCCGTAAGGATTCCTGCCACATACCGGCCGTCCTCCAGCAATTCTAAATCCATGGCTTTGGACAGCGAGTTGTTCCTGACCTCATGGTTGCCGTAGTTGCCCATCAATTGGTTTTTGAGGTACCAAGAGATTTCAAAACCTGAAGGCCTTTCCGGCTCAATAGCCACGGCACCGCCTGCGGCCACCATCTCCACATAGTCGAGATAATTTTTTAAAAGCTGTATTCCCGGGTTTTGCAGTAGGCTTTCAGTAAAATCCGCTGAAGATAAACTGGTGATTAATATGATTTTTTCGCGCGCCCTGGTGATCGCGACATTCAGACGGTTTTCCCCACCACTCCTGGCCAGTAGCCCAAAATTGGCGGTGAATTTCCCTTGCTTGTTTCGAGCATATCCGGTGGAAAATACCACCACGTCAAATTCATCCCCCTGAACATTTTCGATGTTCTTCACCTGGATATTCTGGGCATCTGACAGTGGCTTGTCATTGGCCAAGAGGTCGAGGATCAGCTCCATCTGGTAGTAATTAAAAGTAACCACCCCGATTTGGGGCGGAGAGCTCAGTGAATTCAAACGCTTTAACTGCGCAATAACGGCATCCGCCTCTACTTGATTGCTCTGCTTGTCCCAGACACCCTCCACTTTCATCAAGTCAAAGGGCGAACCTCCTGCATTCAATGCTTCCCTGTCTGGCAGCATACTCAGGTTATGGCTGTAAAAATGACGGTTTGAGAACTCAACTAAAGGCAGGGATTGGCTACGATAGTGGGTTTCCAGAGAATAACTTCTGAAATACTTGGCCATCAGGTCCAGCAGGGATTCGGTTTCGGTAGCTATACCCTCTTCTTCCGATTCCACCCGCACCTGATACAGATCGTAGGGCTGCAATTGCTGATTATCCCCTGCGACCACCAATTGCTTCCCCCTCAACAAAGCGGGCAATCCCCGCTCGACAAAACACTGTGAGGATTCATCAAAAACCACCAGATCAAATAGCGGCATTAAAGGAAACAAGGCAGAAACAGTTTCTGGAGAGGCCAGCCAACAGGGCATCAATCGAAATATCTCGGTCTCGAAATTCTCAATGAGCTTCTTGATAGGCCATATCCGCTTCTTCTTGGTCACCTGATGGGCCAATTCCCGGTAGGTCACCCGGTTGTTCAGCCGGTTGTATTCCAGCGGGTTAAAAGTCCGCTCCCTAAACCTCAGCTCAGCGATAAATCGGCTGATCTTGAGTTTCTCCTCCACTGCAGCGGATAATTCCTCCAGTATGCTTTTGCTTTTTTGTGTCCCCACCTCTTGCAAAGCAGGATACTTGGCCTCAATGTGTTCGATCCAGCTTAGTCTAAGCCCTGAAAGAAAAATGGATTTTAGGGAAGCAAAATCTTTGTCGGGATATTCATGGATCATTTTGGACATGAGCTCAAGGTCCACCGCACTCAGTCTTCTTTTGAGTTTGTCAAAACCCACGAGCTCCACAAAATCCCTGGTGATCGTTGTTTGAGCTTGATCCAATTTCCCATCGTCCAGCGAATGTAGGAGATGCTGAAGCTGGATAGGGCTCAGGTAATGGCCCCAGCCTTCAATTTTGGCGGCCAGTTCCCCACCGATTTGGATCAGTTCGTCCAGGAGCTTTTTAAACTCCTCATGGCTGCTGTCTTCCGTCGCGAGATAACTAGCAACAACCTCTAAGTCAGCAATCACCAATTTGTGTTCGATGGCTTCTTGGAGATGGCTGGCAAAATGATTGAAAATAGGAAAACTAAACGGCTTCTTGGGCAGGTTGATCCAGGCTTTCCGATCCAGCAAGGTATATTGGTGGTTGAGGTTAAGCCGATTTTCAAGTTTGGCGATAAGCACTGTTAAACCCTCTTTATCATCTTTGAGGCCGTTACGCTTCAACAATTCCCAGACTTCTTGGTACTTGCCCCTGTCCCACCACAAGCTGATGGACTGCCACCAAGATCCTTTTATCCGCAAAGCGTGGACAGTCTTGCTCAAGCGACTTTCCACCTCTTCATCCCGGGCCGTCCACTCAATGCCTTCCTCAGCGAGAAGCTTCTTGACCGATTCGATTTTGTTGTCCAACCAGAGCAGATCAAATTCTTCAGATTGATAAGGCAGGAGCTCTTTCAACTGGTGGTAGTTGTCGCCCATTTCAACGAATTTCCGGAGTTCAACCAATTTGCCTCTCTTCTCATAGGCCTGAAAAATGGACGAAAAAATCACCTTGAGCCCAAATTTCTCCAAGATATCGGTGGCACTCTCCTTGAGTTCACGGATTTCATTAAAGGTGTCGTTCAACCGTCCAAGGACACTAGGGCCGAAGTCGGAAAAGTCATTTCTATGTAGCCAAAAAGAGCGGGGATCCTGATACTTTTTATAATAGGCAGTATAGTCCTGAAAATCTCTCAAAAAGACATCCAACACATCAAATCGGTACCGCTTGTAATACTGTCTGAGATCCATACGCACCTCCTCCAACGATGAAGTCATGTATAGCTCCTTGATCGGCACCCCACATTCGCTCTGATCAAAAAGTGCCTGCTTATAATCCTCTAAAAATTCACTGTGCTTCTCAATGGTGGCGCCCAATTGATTGAAGTTCCTTTCCAATTGGATGGCATCCAAGCTCCGGTTGAGTTCTTGATAAGTCTCAAGGGAATTGATCTGATGGGATAATTTCCGGAAAAGGTCTTTCCTATCAAACCTAAAATCATGTACCAAGGCGGTAAAAGGTGCAAATCCCTGTTCACTCAATCTCTTAAATACCACATCCAATGCAGCACGCTTTTGGGACACCACCAATACCTTTTTTCCGCGGGAGGTAAAATCCGTCACCAGATTACAGATCAACTGGGATTTTCCCGTTCCCGGTGGCCCCTGCACTACACAGGATTCACCAGATCTTACCGATTTCATTACTTCCTCCTGACTCGCATCTATGGGATAAGTATTGAAAAGATTGTCGTCTTTTCTGCCCATCTGGGCCTCATCCACCACAAACGTTGAAGAGAAAAAATCTTCCAAATCGGTGTGCTCAGTTTCCAAGAGCGACTCATAGTCGTTGATCAAAAAAGAAGTTTTTTGGGAAAATTGACCAAGGACAGCATAGGGTTTAAGTTTTAATAATCCCGTTTTTTGTTCGTTCTGAAAAGTGGCTTTCTCCCTATCAGGGAAAGGCTCCAGCTTATCCTCCAACAGTTCCTGATTGAAATTAAGGGTGAGCCCCTCGTTCAGGTAATGATAAAGCTGGGTTCTGAACTCTTGGGAGTCCTTAGAAAAGTCTTCCAAGGATCTCTCCAACCATTCCTTATCAGGCGATTTGCCCGTTGCATGGGCATAAGCCAGCAAAAAAGCTTTGTTGAGAAAAGGCTGATCTCCGGCCTTTTTGCTCATGTACCAGCTGTTTTCATCTTTTACAAGGGTCACTGGAAAAAAAATCAGGGGACAACGGACCAGTTGCTCATTGAGCAGCTTGCCTTCCACAAACGGCCAGCCCACAAACACATTCTTTTCCCCCGTCTCCTGCTCCACTAACTGGATATGCTGTTGCAGTCTCCTTAATTTCTGGGAAAGTTGATTGACGTTTTTGTCCCTGGCATCGGCAGTATGGATAAGAGGGATGCTTTTCTTTCTCCCGAGCAGTTCCGTGATGTAAAAGAAGGAGGGATGGTTGTTCAGAAAATGAAAGTCCTTCAGGTCGATCATCTGAGAAGCAATCAACTTGGGCAGAAAAACCGAACGGTTCCTGGCCGAAAGATCGATTAACCGATTAAGATAGACCTGAAAGACATCCTTGAGCATGTTATTTTATTTAAAGGGCGAATCCTTCTCTTTGGCCATGTGGTTGTACACCACCTTGTCCATTATTCCCGGTACCCACTTATTCAAAAAAGAAGCCATTTTGCCTTCTGTAGTCAATACCAAATCCCTCTTCCGTCTCAAAGTAGCTTTAAGTATGGCAACAGCCACCTCGTCTGAGGTCATCATCTTAGTTTCTTCTCTGGGAGATTCCGATTGGGTGGAGCCATCGGCCAGCAAGGCATTTTTCCTGATATTGGAGGCAGTGAAGCCGGGGCAAGCCACCAAAACATGGACCCCCTGTTTCATAACCTCCGTCCTCAAGGACTCAAAAAAGCCATTCATGGCATATTTACTGGCGGTGTAGGCCGTTCGTGCAGGTGTACCCCGGAAGCCGTTGACAGAAGAGATGGCAATGATAGCGCCTTTGTGTTTCAGGATCTCATCTAGGCAGTATTTACTGGCATAGACGGATCCCCAAAAATTCGTGTCCATTACTTTACGGAAAACCTCCAAATCCAAATCCTGAAAAAGTGCCCGCATGGAAATGCCCGCATTGTTGATCAGGACGTCGATTTTGCCATAATGGGCTACTACTTCCTCTGCCATCCGGCGGTTATCTTCTTCACTCCCAGCCTCGGCCAAGATTCCCAGGCAATCAATCCCTTCGCTGCGGAGTACCGAAAGGGTATGGTCTATCTTTGACTGGTTCCGTCCTGTTATGGCTATTTTGGCTCCCTGCCTTCCGAATACCTTGGCACAGGACTCACCGATTCCCGAAGTACCGCCGGTGACGATGACTACTTTATTGTGTATGCTCATTTGTATTAACTGCTTAAAATCTAAATATAATCATTTCGCCAGACAGCGCGCTAATTTTATTTCCCTTAAGGGAGGTGGATAAACAACAGCAATTTTAATAAAATTCGTAATTTTGCGGCTTATGTCGAGAAAATTAAAGAACCAGGTCTTGGAAAACCTGACGGTGGAAAGAATCGCCGCGGAAGGAAAAAGTGTAGCCCATTACGAGGGGAAAGTGGTTTTCATACCCAATGTTGCTCCCGGCGATGTCGTCGATGTACGGATTACCCGAGGCAAAAGCAGTTTTATGGAAGGTGAAGCGATCAAGTTTCACGAATTCTCCAAAGACAGGGTAAGCCCTTTTTGTGAACATTTTGGCGTCTGTGGGGGCTGCAAATGGCAGCATATCAGCTATGAAACGCAGCTCGACTTCAAGAGGCAGCAGGTAGTAGATCAATTTGAACGCATCGCCAAAGTGCCTATTCCGGAAGTAAGAGCCATTCTCGGTTCGGATAAAAGCCGGTACTATAGAAACAAACTTGACTTCACTTTCTCCAACAACCGTTGGTTGACCAAAGATGAAATCGACTCGGGAAGAGAATTTTCCCGCGATGCCCTTGGCTTTCATATTCCCAAGCGATTTGACAAAATTGTGGATATCCAGCATTGCTACCTGCAGGGCGGAGCGTCGAATGACATCAGGAATCGGCTCAGGGAATTTGCCTTAGAACATCAGATCAGCTTTTACGATATAAGAGAGCAGGTAGGGATATTGCGTAACCTGATCATCCGAACGACCAGTACGGGTGAGACAATGGTCATCGTGCAGTTTGGTGAGAACAACCCCGAAGCCGTAGAAAAGATCATGTCCTTTCTGCGGGAAAACTTTCCGGATATTACTTCCTTATTATACATCATCAACCTGAAGAAAAACGAAACTTTCAATGATCTGGAAGTCCTTACCTACGCGGGTAAAGATTTTATCACAGAGAAAATGGAGGATTTGGAGTTTCAGATTGGGCCTAAGTCCTTCTACCAGACCAATTCCGAACAGGCTTATGAGTTGTACAAAGTGGCTAGGGATTTTGCTGGACTAGTAGGGGACGAAGTGGTGTATGATCTTTATACCGGAACGGGAACAATCGCGAATTTTGTGGCGAAAAGAGCCAAGCAGGTAATCGGCATTGAATACGTAGAGGCTGCCATTGAAGATGCCAAGTTGAATTCCACAGTGAATGGGCTTAAAAACACCCTCTTCTATGCAGGAGACATGAAGGATGTTTTCAATGAAGCGTTTATGTCGCACCATCCTGCACCGGATGTGATCATCACGGACCCTCCCCGAGCAGGCATGCATGAGGATGTGGTGAACATGCTATTGAACCTAGCGGCGCCCAAAATCGTCTATGTCAGTTGTAACCCGGCAACACAGGCTCGCGATGTAGCTTTGTTGGCCGAAAAATATGATGTGGCTGCCATACAGCCAGTGGATATGTTCCCACAGACTTTCCATGTGGAAAATGTCGTATTATTAACCAAAAGACAGGTATGAGAGACGAAAACGATCCAGAATTAAACGGCAAATATTTAGGCACCATTACCAAGGACTTTATCAAAGTCTGCGATACCCTCAAAGAGGCTTCCTATCAGGTGAGGACCAGGAAGTTTTCAGATTACCCAATCTTCCCCATCAGCAAGACCGAACAGCCCATTGGGCAATTGCTCTTGGGCAACCATGAACTGGATATAGACTGGAACTACTACATCACTTATCTGGATGAATTTGTTCAGCGCAAATTGGTCGATGAGGACGCTGTTGAAGAATTCCAGAAGAATTACAAAGACCCCGATGAATTTTGTTGCCTTTTTGTCGTCGACGAGGACTTCACGAGCTTTGTCTATGTGCCTTATCCGAACGATTAATCGGTAGAGGGTCGTAAGCCATAGTTTATTGCCGGGTAGCTCCTGATAGATTTAGCGACAAGCATACCCGGAAACAATAGACAGAAAATCAGCAATCTAACCATAACTAAAATTATGGTTTTAATCCTGGATAACAACGGTTGGTGAGGGATTATTTTAACAAGCGAGGGACATGTCAACTATTGTCAACATGCCCCTCGCCTCTCTGTAGCCAATACCTTTACTAGGTCAAAAATGCTTCCACCCCTGAGCTTTCAGTTCCACTGCTGTTTGGCTTTTGGTGACCAAATACCTGCCTTCCTTTTCTTCCGTTACATGGCCGATAAAATGGATGTCTGGATGTTTTTCCAGTTTGGGAAAATCTTTTTGATCGATGGTAAATACCAGTTCGTAATCCTCACCGCCATTTAAAACACAGGTAATGGGGTCAATATTAAATTCCACGGCCGTGTCAAAAGTCTGCTTGTCAATCGGGAGCTTGTCCTCGTAGATGAGGACGCCAACGTTGGACTGCTTGCAGATATGGAACAATTCGGAGGTCAGTCCATCAGAGACATCCATCATGCTGGTGGGCACTACTTCTAGATCTTTCAGTTCATGGATAATGTCCATCCGGGCGTCCGGCTTCAGCTGTCTTCCGGTAACATAGGTGTAATTTTCCAGGTTGGGTTTCATATTGGGATCCGCCATAAACACCTGTTTTTCTCTTTCCAACACCTGCAGGCCAATGTATGCCCCTCCTAGATCACCCGTCACACAAATGATATCGTTGATCTTTGCACCGGAACGATACACTTCCTTGCCCTTTTCGACTTCCCCTATAGCGGTAACGGAAATAACCAGACCCGACCTGGAGGAAGTGGTATCCCCTCCTATCACGTCAAGATTATAATGTTCCGCAGCGGCATTGATCCCCGCATACAAAGCCTCCACCGCTTCTACAGAAAACCGGTTGGACAGGGCAATGCTTACTGTAATTTGCCGGGGAACAGCATTCATGGCTGCCACATCAGAAACATTCACGGCCACTGCCTTAAAGCCTAGATGGTGCAAAGGCATGTAGGACAGATCAAAATGCACTCCCTCCAGCAAAAGGTCGGTGGTCACTACTTTTACCTTATCCCCTACATCCAGCACCGCGGCATCATCTCCTATCCCTTTCAGGGTATCGCTATGCCTGATCTTAATCTTCTTGTTCAGCTGGTCAATCAAACCGAATTCTCCTAAATCTGCTATTTCTGTTCTTTTCTCGCTCATGATTTTTTTAGTATTGGGTATTGAGATGGCGGCACACGACAATAAAATCTCCGTTATTCTCCCTTTCTCTCTAAAATTCTTCTTCTCTTAGTCTCTCCGTCCCTTTTTCTCTAAGTCACCTGCGCTTCTCCTGGCATAGTTCTACCAAGACTCCATTTGTAGACCTTGGGTGCAAAAATACGACTAATTTATTATCCGCCCCTTCTTTTGGCTCCTCATTCAGTATTTCAAAACCCTCCTCTTTCAATCTTCTTACTTCTTCACGGATATCTGCCACATCAAAGGCAATATGATGGATTCCTTCTGATTTCTTCTCAATAAACCTGGCGATGGGACTGTCTGTCCGTGTGGCTTCAAGGAGTTCAATTTTCGTCTCTCCCACCGTAAAGAAGGCTGTATTCACCCCCTCGCCGTCCACATTTTCTTCTTTATAGCTTTCTTTTCCCAACAATCTGCTAAATAATTGTTTAGATGCTTCCAGATCCTTCACAGCAATACCCAGGTGTTCGATTTTTCTCATGGCTTTAAAATACGTATATTTGCAAGTTGAATTATTTCTAAGGTAGGGATGTTTAATCCTTACGGAAAAAATATCCGCAAAAATAAAAAAATATGATCATTGTCTCAGATAAAGCAAAAGACCGTATCCTCGAGCTGAAACAAGAGGAACAAAGGGCAGAAAACGAAAATATCCGGGTTTCTGTTAAAGGTGGCGGCTGCTCAGGTTTAATGTATGATTTGGGTTTTGACGGAACACTTTCAGAAACTGACCATGTATTTGAAGATAAGGGGGTGAAAATCATTGTAGATAAGAAAAGTCTCCTTTACCTGGCGGGAACAACTTTGGAATTTACGGATGGACTCAACGGCAAAGGGTTTCAGTTTGTAAATCCTAATGCTTCAAGAACCTGCGGATGCGGGGAAAGTTTTTCCATATAATACTGCAAAAACGGCCTCTTTGGCCGTTTTTTTATTTTAGTTTTCAAATAGATTGTTAAAAAATTAAGATTTTTTAACAATCCCTTCCTAATCGGTATCAAAAAAATTAAATTTGCGGCTTCTTATCCCTCTAACTGTCAGGGAGAAGGAAACCGAATATTTATGTGTTCCATTTATTATCGACTTTGAGGCCCATCCTGTCCTGTAACGCTGGTCAGGTATTGCCTCTTTAAACCTATTTCCTATGAAAAAAAGCTTACTTGGCGTCTGGATGCTGCTTGTTATGGTTAGCGTAGAATCCTTCGCCCAAAGCCGTACTGTCACTGGCGCAGTGATTTCCGGAGAGGACAACCTTCCTCTTCCAGGAGTAAATGTCAGTATCTCCGGCACCACCCGGGGCACCATTACATCACTGAATGGGGAGTATTCCATCGAGGTTTCCAACCAGGATACTCTACAGTTTTCTTTTATCGGATTTACAACCGCCAAGAGAACCGTAGGCAACCAAAACACCATAAATGTCACATTGGAAGTAGATACCAAGACATTGGGTGAAGTGGTCGTGGTCGGTTATGGTTCTCAGGAGAAAAAGGAACTCACTGGAGCCGTGGCACAACTTGACGCAAGGAGTTTTGAGAATACCCCTATTGCCAGTCTTGACCAAGCCATGCAAGGCCGTATTGCCGGGGTCCAGATTTCCCAGAACTCAGGCACACCAGGGGGCGGAATATCTGTAAGGGTAAGGGGTTCTTCCTCTCTCTCTGCTTCCAACCAGCCTCTATATGTGGTGGACGGGATTCCGGTTAATGCAGGCGATCCTTCCCACCCCGAATCTGACTTTGGTGGCCAGTCTGCCAGTGCCATCAATGACATCAACCCTTCTGACATTGCTTCTATAGAAGTGCTGAAAGATGCCGCTGCTGCCGCCATTTATGGTTCCAGAGCAGCAAATGGCGTGGTGTTGATTACCACCAAAAGAGGTTCTGCCAATCAAACCAAAATCAACTTCAATGCCTACGGCGGTGTTCAAGACTTTTGGAAGCAACCCAAAATGTTGAATTCCCAACAATATCTGGAAATAGCTGGCGAAGCATTTGCAGATTGGGGCATGACTTCGGAGGATTTTGTCGACGAATATTACGGAGGCTATCCCTTCGGTGAAGATACCGATACCGACTGGGTGGATGAGGTTTCACGATCTGCTCGAATCCAAAATTATGACCTTTCGATCACAGGAGGTAACGACAAAACGCAATTCTTCCTATCAGGGAGTTACTTCGATCAGGAAGGTATCATCATCGGGAGCCGATTCCAGCGATTCACCACCAGGATCAACTTAGATCATCAGTTCAACGATAGGCTAAGCGTGGGTACCAGTACACAACTTGCCCGTTCGGTCAATACCAGGATCGTAAGTGACAATACCTTGAACGGTCCTTTCGCCAACTCTTTGGCAGCATCGCCTCTTTGGAAGGTGAAAAATGAAGACGGTACCTACTCACATCCACAATTCTATTATCCCAACCCAGTTGCGGTGGGATTAGAAAATGATAACGTGGGCGTTTCTTTAAGAGCGATCACCAGTGGTTTTGCGACTTATAAGATCGCTGAGGGATTAAAATTGACCGGCCGAGTGGCTGCCGATGTGCTTAACTACCAAGAGCGGAATTATATCCCAAGCACCTACCCAGGCTCGTTCGCCAGTACTACAAACGGGTTCGGTATGAATGCCACCAACACCAGGTTGAAATACGTAACCGAAGCCTTCTTGGAGTACCAAAAAGATTTTGGCGATGAGCATTCTCTTCAGGCCGTTGCTGGAACCAACCGTGAAAACAATGATTGGAACGAAACTTTTGTAGAGGGTGAAGGTTTCCCAGGTGATATCTTCAGGTATTTGGGAGCTGCTGCGGTTATCAATGCCGGCGGTAACAATATCGAAGGTTACGGCATCGTCTCCTATTTTGGTAGAGCCAACTATTCTTACAAAGACAAGTATTTGCTAAGCGCAAGCTTCCGGGCGGATGCCTCCTCAAGATTCGGAGAAAACAACCGATGGGGATACTTCCCCGCCGTGTCCTTGGGCTGGAGAATCGTGGATGAGTCTTTCATGGAAGACCAAACAGTGTTTACCGATCTTAAATTGAGAGGTTCTTACGGCTTAACAGGTAACCAGGAGTTTGAAAACTTCAACTATTTGAGTCTTTATGGACCTGTTAATTACATGAATAATCCTGCTTTGGCTCCTGTCCGATTGGGCAATCCAGACCTGAAGTGGGAAGCCAGTTCTCAAACCAACATCGGGGTGGACTTCGCGGTGCTCAACGGCAGGGTATCTTTATCTGCGGATTACTACATCAAGATCACGGACGATTTGATCTTCAACCGTCCAATCCCTACCCAGAACGGATTTGGCTCCTATACCTCCAATATTGGGTCGATCGAAAACAAAGGGTTTGAATTCGGTCTGAATACCATTAACATCGACAACCCCTCAGGCTTCTCCTGGAGATCGGAATTGAACATCTCCCTCAACAAGAATAAAGTGACTGAGCTTTATAATGGTGAAGATGTATTCTACGGCTTCGGGGGCAATTCCTTGGTGCTTCGTGAAGGCCAACCTATAGGTACTTTCTATGGCTTGATTGCAGACGGCGTCTATGCCAGCACCTCAGATGTTCCAGAAGCGAGGAGAGAGCAAGGCATCCAAGCCGGAGACATGAACTACAGGGACATAAACGGCGATGGTGTCATCACGGATGACGACTTTACCATCATCGGCAATGCCCAGCCTGACTTTATCGGCGGCTTTACCAACACGGTTAAGTACAGAAATTTTGACCTGAACCTGTTCATGCAGTTCTCCGTAGGGAACGAGATCTGGAATGCGGCGGGCACCTACCAACAAGGGATGTTTGCCAACGGTTTTGACGACAACAGCACTACCCAAGTACTGGACAGATGGAGAGAAGAAGGGGACATTACCAATGTACCAAGAGCAACTACAGAAGTATCGGTGAACAGAAACAACCAATCCAACACCAGCCGATTTGTAGAAGACGGGAGCTATCTCCGGGTGAAAAACCTTACATTAGGCTACACCTTGCCTAAATCGGTTACAGAAAGGATTTCCGTGCAAAGCCTAAGAATCTATGCACAAGCGCAAAACCTCTTTACCTGGACCGGCTATTCAGGATTTGACCCTGAGGTCAATTTCGCCGGTACCGACAACAGAACCTTGGGAGTTGATTTCTATACCGTACCCCAAACAAGAACCATTACTTTAGGCCTTAACTTAGGATTTTAATTATGAAAAGGATATATAAATATTTCATCTATACCCTTCTCGGAGGCGCTATCGCCAGTTGCGATGTGCTGGACCATGCTCCAGTAAATGAAGTTGACTCCAGCGTAGCCTTGACCGATTCCACTTCGGTGCACCTCGCACTTGCAGGGATGTATGACGGACTTCAAACTACTGACCTATACGCTCTTCGGTACCTGTATTATCAGGACGTCTATGCTGACAACATGCGATTCCAAGGATCGTGGACTACCGACAATGAGGTAAACAGCAAAAGGATCAACCCAACGAACCTTCAGATGGCGGAAACTTGGCGGGCATTCTACCGGGTTATCTCCAGGGCCAACTTCATCCTTGATGCCCTTCCTGCTATTGATTTGACGCAAGAAAGGAAAAACCGGATCAGTGGCGAAGCCAGATTTATGCGTGCTTTTATGTATTCTGAAATGGCAAAAGTTTGGGGTGGTGTACCCATAGTAGAAAAGGCGGTCACCGATGCCAGCGAACTTAACCTCAATCCAAAGGCCTCTGCTGAAGAGTTATACAACTTTATGATCAATGACCTTCAATTTGCAGAAGACAATATTTCCGGCAACAATCCAGCCGTGGGCTTGGGATCAAAACCCTTCCGGGCATCCAGCTTAACAGCCAGTGCTTTATTGGCCAGGGTTTATCTGGAAAGTGGTGATTATGCCAATGCAGCACTTAAAGCCGGAGAAGTGATCGAGTCCGAATCCTATAGCTTAGTGAATGATTTTGCCGAGTTGTTTAATAATTCTGCCAACGGCGAGATGATCCTGGTGTTGGATTTCTCCAACAACGACCAAAACTCACTATCTGTATCGAGCGATCCTACTACCAGTGGACAGAAGTTCTATGTGACCAATGACTTTGCAGACTTGTTTGCGGCTTCCGCAGCAGAAGGCGACAGCAGGGCTGAAGCATCGATCCAAAAAGTGGGCGAAATCAACCGGGTACAGAAGTATTTCCGTTCCGCATCCAATGATGACGATGTGTCTTTGATCCGTTTGGCAGAAATGCACCTGATCAGAGCGGAAGCCAACGCCCGACAGGCGGCCGAAAATGCTACTCCGACCGCAAGCGTACTGACCGACATCAATGTGATCAGAGACAGGGCAGGTTTGGCCACTCTCACGGCGGCAGATCTTGCCACCAATGCCGCAGCTTTGGAGGAGATCCTGCTACAAAGAAGATTGGAATTTGCCTTTGAAGGCCACCGTTTTGCCGACCTGAAAAGATTTGGCCAGGCGGAAGCTTTATTCGGTCCGACGGAAGCTTATCGGGTCCTATGGCCTATTCCTTTCGTCCAAATCGAAGTAAATACCAATCTGGTACAGAACCCGGGTTATTCAAATAATTAGTAAAAAAAGGGGAGCTAAGCTCCCCTTTTTTATTTTAAAAGCCACATATTTTTTAGGCCAGGAGCATGGTTTTTACCGCCCAGATGATGATGCCCCTATGCTGTGTTTTTTTCACATGATTAAAACTTTCTCGAGCGCATTCGCAATTGGTTAATGCACTATTACCCGAAAAAGTTAGATTAAAGCCATTTACCTTCCAATCCATTTTGCTATTTTTTAACAATATCATAGCCATTGGTGGCTCCATTTAAATTTTTCATTATCATTGCATGAATTATCTGCCGTTTTCATACCATAATGGACTATTTCTTAAATATCCAATATTGGCAGATCACCCTGATCCCCAAATAACCATAGAAGTATTATTGTCATCTTTTATTCCTTTTGTTTATGAAAAAAACTCTACTCGGTGCGTGGATCTTACTCCTCTTGTTCAGTATAGATGCTGTAGCACAAAGCCGTAACATCTCCGGAACGGTCCTTTCCAGCGAGGACCACCTTCCCCTGCCTGGTGTGAACATCACCATCAAGGGGACTACCAGGGGATCAATTTCTGACCTAGACGGACGGTATGCCGTCCAAGCTGCAAGCACTGATACTTTGGTGTTTTCGTTTGTGGGCTTTTTAAGCCAATCAGTAGCCGTAGGCAACAAAAACACCATTGACCTCACCCTCGTGCCGGACACCAAAACCTTGGGAGAAGTCCTCGTAGTAGGTTACGGCAGTGTCACCAAAGGTGATTTGACAGGGAATATTGCTTCCGTTAAGGGAGATGATATTGCCAATGTGCCTGTGCCCAACTTTACCGAAGCCCTGCAAGGACGAATGGCTGGGGTATTTGTGGAATCATCCAGTGGCAAAGTAGGCGAAGGGGTCAAAGTAAGGGTCAGGGGTACTTCTTCCATTTCCAGTGGATCGGAACCCCTGTATGTCGTCGATGGGGTACCCGTCACTGCCAGCGGAACCTTGGGCTATAGCAACCCTCTTTCTGACCTCAACTTCAATGACATCGAATCCTTCGAAGTGTTAAAAGACGCTTCTGCCGCTGCGATCTATGGAGCCAGAGCCTCCAACGGCGTAGTCATCATTACGACCAAAAGCGGTGCTACCGGCAAAACCAAATTCAATGTAGGCTACCAAAGGGGCATCAGTTCCCCCACCCGATTGATCAAATGGATGGATGCTGCCGACTATGTAGCATTAACGCGTGAATCCGCCATCAATGCGGATAAAATAGACGGGATCGATCCTACCAACCCTGCAGAATACGAAGACTCTTGGTTAGAATATGTGGAAAACAGAATGACTACCATCTCTGGACATGGTGATTGGAGAAGCCAAAATATTGATACCGATTGGCAGGATCAGGCATTCAATGAAGATGCCGGCATGACCAACCTCAATTTCTCCGCTTCCGGAGGAAGTGATAAGACCCAATTCTATGTCAGTGGTGCCTATGACAAGCAGGACGGAATCCTGATCAGAAACACTTTTGAAAGGATCTCCAGCCGTTTTAATCTTAACCACAAGGTATCTGACAAATTTAGTCTCGGGGTCAATTTCGGACTATCCAGAACGCTGACGAATCGCCTGTCTAACGACAACCAATTCAACAACCCGCTACAGTTAATTGCAATGGCACCAATAACTCCGGTTCGGGACCTGGAGGGAAACCTTTACGATAGGCCGGTGACGTCTTATTATAACAACCTGATTGACTCGGAAGATGCTACTTGGGAACAGACCGGATTCAGAAATCTTGCGAACATCTACGGTGAGTACCTATTTACCAACACATTGAAGTTTAGGACAGAATTTGGAGCGGATATCCTCAATCAAAATGAGGAAAGGTTTTTCGGATCCAGAACGAATTCCGGAGAGTCCACCAATGGCTACGGTACTTCTCAATGGGTTCGTATTTTCAACTACAATACCAACAATTACTTTACCTACAGCAATGTATTCAACGAACGCCACAACTTGGATGTCACTGCGGGGATGTCTTTTCAGATGTCTGAAAGGAATTACACCTACGTGGAAGGCCAAGAGTTCCCACTGGATGCATTGAAGACACTAGCAAGTGCTGCCGATATTACCGGCGGTGAGTCGAGTTTTACCAATTTCTCCTTCCTGTCCTACTTTGTCCGCGCCAATTACAAGCTCAATGACAAATACCTGTTTACAGCAAGCGGCAGAATTGACGGCTCATCCAGATTCGGGGACAACAGCAAATATGGTTTCTTCCCAGCCGCTTCTGCGGGTTGGATACTTTCGGAAGAAAGCTTCCTGCAGGGAAACAATACCCTAAGCTTGTTGAAACTTAGAGCGAGCTACGGCCTGACCGGTAATGCTGAGATCGGTAATTTTGACCACCTTGGGCTATACACGACGGGGGCTTATGGGCAAGTATCCGGCTTGGTTCCAGATCAAATCCCTAACCCGGACCTGGTTTGGGAGAAAACCAGACAACTGGATCTAGGGATTGAGTTCGGCTTGTTCAGTGACCGTATCACAGGGGAACTGGATTATTATCACAAAAACACCTTTGACTTGTTGTTGGATGTACCTGTACCAGGTACCACTGGTTTCCTCACCCAAACCCAAAATATCGGGAACATGGAGAACTACGGTTTTGAGGTAGTGTTAAATTCCAGCAACATCATCAAGCCAAATTTCACTTGGTCTTCTTCTCTTAACCTCTCACGAAACATCAATGAAGTGACTGCGCTGGCGGAAGGGCAAACAGCGATTCCTTCAGGGAACTCCTCCCTGCTCAATTCCATCACCGTCGGCCAGCCAGTGGGAGCTTTTTATGGCGTAGCCTATGCAGGCGTTGACCCCGCGAATGGAGACGCCTTGTTTTACAGCAATGTGGAGAGAACAGAAACCACCACTTCTTACAATAGCGCTGCCAGAATGATCTTGGGCTCACCCCACCCTAAATTTGTCGGGGGCTTGACCAACAACTTAACCTTTGGTGATTTTGACGTCAGTATCCTTTTTCAGGGTGTCTATGGCAATGATGCCTATTTGGCCGGCGGCAGGTTCTTTGCCGCCAATGGAGACTGGTTTGACAACGGGACAAAAGAACAAATGAACCGTTGGCAGAATCCCGGCGACGTGACTGATATTCCGCAAGCCCGATTCAGTGCCGGCAACGGCACCCAGCCCTCAAGCAGGTATTTGTCGGATGCCAGCTATTTAAGGTTTAAAACCTTAACCATAGGTTACTCTTTGCCTTCAGATATCTTGGAGAGATTCAAAGTTTCTTCTTTAAGGGTGTATTTCACGGGCCAAAACCTTTTGACCTTCACCAACTATGAGGGATGGGATCCAGAAGTAAACACGGATTATTTGTCTTCCTTCTATATGGCAAATGACTTCTACTCCGCACCCCAGGCCAAGACTTATTCTGTAGGTATAAACGTTGGATTTTAACCGATAACAAGATGAAAAGAAATATAGTATTATTTATGTCGGCCATCACCTTGGCTTTCTCGGCCTGTGATGAGAAACTACATTTGACCCCTGCCCAAAGCGTGGACCAGGATGTTGCACTGGAAACTGATTCTAACGTCAAAACAGTATTGGTGGGGGCGTATGATGAGGTCAGCTCTTCCAGATTATATGGGGGGATCCTTATGTTTTTCCCGGAAATGCTGTCTTCCAACAAAGAAATCAGATGGCAAGGCACTTATTCCGAGCCCCGGGAGGTATATAACAAAGCCATCTTTACCAATAACATCTATGTCACGGATCTTTGGACAGACGCCTATGCGGTCATTAATACCGCCAACAACGTACTGGAGGCCACAACGGTCGTCAATGAAGAAGACCAAGACCGGGTAAAAGGTGAGGCGTTGTTTCTCCGAGGCTCCATGTTCTTTGAATTGACCCGGCTGTATGCCCAGCCTTATGTAGCGGGAAATACCAATTCAAATTTGGCAATACCTTTAGTGCTCAGCCCTACCAGAGGCATTGAAGAAAGCAGTTTTGTCACGCGAAATACTGTTCAGGAAGCTTATGATCAGGTGCTCAGTGATCTTACCACTGCAGAATCCCTTTTGCCGGAAACCAATGGCTTCTTTGCCACCAAAGCTGCCGCTTCCGCCATGCTTTCTAGGGTTTATCTGCAGATGGAGCGTTTTGCCGATGCCAGGGACGCTGCCCACAGGGCCATTACTTCATCTGGAAAAAGCCTAAATCCTGCGTATGGAGATGCTTTTAACAATACACAGAACTCACCGGAAGATATATTTGCCATTCAGGTCAGCGCTCAAGACGGTGACAACCACATGCACCTTTTTTATTCCATCCCGGAATTTGGCGGAAGGGATGGCGATGTGGTTCCCCTTCAGGCACATTTCAACCAGTATGAAACAGGCGATGATCGGTTGACGCTATTCTATACCGGAAACGGCGACGACCGTGTAGGAAAGTGGAAAATCCAGTACGCCAATCTGTCGGTGATCCGCTTGGCAGAAATGTACCTTACCCGGGCTGAAGGCAATCTTCGCGAAGGCACTGAGGTTGGAGACAGTCCCCTCAATGATTTGAACAGGATCCGAGAGAGGGTAAAACTTCCCGTAAAATCATCAGTGACCTTGCAAGACATCCTAAAGGAAAGGAAACTGGAACTCGCCCATGAGGGACACTTCCTCCACGATGTGAAAAGAACCAAGGGAAGCATTGCGGACAATACCAGCAATGTGGTTTACCCCTACAACGATCCAAAGCTGGTTCTTCCGATCCCACAGAGGGAGATAGATGCTAACCCCAATCTTGTCCAGAATGAAGGATATGGATCTTAAATGATAAAAAAGGCCACCCAGGGTGGCCTTTTTTATTTTAGCTTTCGTTATCCTTTCGGCATTTCTTATCTTTGGGACTAAAGCAATAAGTTTTTATGGAAGGAATGATCCAGAAAATAGCCCTCAATGATGTCCATGTACAATTGGGCGCCAAGATGATGCCCTTTGCGGGCTTTACTATGCCTGTCAGGTATACCTCCGATATTGAAGAACATAAAACTGTACGTGAAGGTGTGGGTGTATTTGATGTCTCCCACATGGGAGAATTTTTGGTCAAAGGCCCGAAGGCATTGGAGCTTATCCAGTGGGTATGTTCCAACGATGCGTCGACGCTAAGAATAGGCCAAGCCCAGTATGCTTATCTACCCAATGAAACCGGAGGGGTTGTGGATGACCTGATCGTCTATAAATTGGCGGAAGAAGAATATATGCTGGTGGTCAATGCCTCTAATATCCAAAAGGATTGGGATTGGATCAACAGCCACAATACCGTAGGCGCAGATCTGGAAGACATCTCTGACCGGACTGCTTTATTTGCCGTTCAGGGTCCCAAGGCGGTAGAAGTGCTTCAAACCCTGACATCCCTACCGCTCGCTGAAATTCCTTTTTATCATTTTGCCATCGGTGAGTTTGCAGGAATCAGCGGCGTCATTCTTTCCAACACGGGCTACACGGGTGCTGGCGGATTCGAAATCTATGTCAAAAATGAAGATGCCTTAAAGGTATGGAATGCCATTTTTGAAGCAGGAAAAGACTTCAATATCAAGCCTATCGGCTTAGGAGCTAGAGACACCCTACGTCTTGAAATGGGATACTCCCTTTATGGAAATGACATTACGGACGAGACGTCCCCTATAGAGGCAGGTCTAGGCTGGATCACCAAATTCAGCAAAGAGTTTATCAACAGCTCGCAACTAAAGGCACAAAAAGAGGCCGGGGTAGAAAGAAAATTGGTTGGCTTTATCCTAAGGGAAAAGGGCATACCCAGAGCCCACTATCCCATCTTCAATGCTGACGGAGATATCATAGGGGAAGTCACATCAGGCACTATGAGTCCCAGCATGGGGATCGGTATCGGCTTGGGCTATGTGAAAACAGCTTATGCCACACCTGGAACCCACATCGCCATCTCAGTAAGAAACAAAAGCCTGGCCGCAGTGGTCGAAAAATTGCCGTTACTGAAACGTTAATGGGAAAAATGGAAGACAGAAGACCGGAGCAGCCCTAAGGAACGCGAAGCATGTATCCATAAATGTAGCGTACGCCCTATATCTGTCGAGATAAGCTTCCTGAACCAACAGGAGGATAAACATCAAGCTTTTGTCCTCCGTGTCTTCGTTTCTCAAAAAAAGCCGACCGTCTTCCCACCCAAAATAGCGAAACAAGAGGATATTTTAATTGAACGCTTCGCTCTCTGCTGCTTATCAGAAAGCTGGGGGTTTTAACAAATGATCTATGCGAAAAATCGAAGTCTGTCTTAGCCCCGAACTTATCCATCTCTACGATTTAAATGATAAAGTTGTGGTAGTTGTGGACATCTTTCGGGCTACTTCCACCATGATTACAGCTTTGGCCAATGGCGTCAAGTCCATAACCCCTGTGGCAGATCTGGAAACCTGCAGGGATTTCCAAGCCAAAGGTTGTGTGATTGCCGGTGAAAGAAACGGCCTTCCTGCGGATGGGTTTGAGCTGGGAAATTCCCCTTTAAGTTATTTGAATAATGCTTATGCGGGCAGACACATTGCGGTGACCACGACTAATGGAACTTTAGCCATAGAAAAATCGAAAAAAGGTGCTTCCGAAGTACTTATCGGGGCCTTTTTAAATCTCCAGGCCACGGCAGATTATCTGTCCTTAAAGGAAAACGATCTTCTTATCCATTGTGCTGGATGGAAAGGCAGGTTCAATCTGGAAGACTCCCTCTACGCCGGCGCCCTGATCTCGGCTCTATCCGAAAGTCATTCATTCGACTGTGACGGGGCTTTGGCCACAGAGGCTTTGTACCAAGCGCACAAAGAGCATTTAAATGATTTCCTCAACCAGGCCTCCCATGCCAAGCGGCTTCAAAACCACAACATTGAAGCGGACATCGATTTTTGCCTTACTTTCAATCATTATGATCTAATAGGCAAATTAGCGGGAGAAGAGCTCATCGCGGAGAAGGTACATAAAACGAATAAAAGTCTTCTGTAACGGCTTGATGTACGCCAAGCAATAGCCTATCTAGGCCTGGGTGGGACCTTCACCTAAAATCCCCTCCGCGTGTTGAAGGGCTTCACGGATATTGCCGTGAATATTGTTTTTTCCTACAAGCTGGTACAGGCCTGCCTGTAAAAGTTCCTTTTTCACTTCCCGGTTGGCCCCTGAAATTATGACAAAAGTACCTTTGGCCAGAAGTTGCGTGCACAGTTCCCTCAATCGATTGACGGCCGTAGCATCAATAAAGGGCACATGTCTCATCCGCAATATCAAGACCTTCGGCTGTTGGTTCAAATCAGCTATTACTTCCTGAAACTTTTGCGAAGCACCAAAAAAGAGCGGCCCTTTGATCTCGTACAATACTGCTCCCTCTGGAATAAAAGGAAGTTCTTCCTCAAAAAGCAGCTCTTCCTCCTCATCAGTATGCAAAAAATCCGTAGATTTATCTATAGAAGTTGCTTCGCTCATGCGCTTCATAAATATAAAACTGGCCAGTATCATGCCTACCTGTATGGCCAAAATCAGATCAAAAAATATTGTCAGCAGAAAAGTGGTCAGCAGGACAATAACATCCATTCGGTTACCCTTCATCATGGCCAAGAAATGATGCCACTCAGCCATGTGCCAAGACACTACGACCAATACCCCTGCAAGGCATGCCAAAGGGATCAGCTTCGCCACCGGACCCAGCACGAGCATGATTAGCAATAAAACCATGGCATGAACAATACCTGCTATAGGCGTACGTCCTCCATTTTTTATATTGGTAGCAGTACGCGCTATGGCGCCTGTGGCAGGTATCCCTCCAAACAAGCCCGAAAAGATGTTGGCTGCACCTTGAGCAACCAATTCCATATTGGAACGGTGCCGGCCGCCAATCATACCGTCTGCGACTACTGCAGAAAGTAAGGATTCAATGCTCCCCAATAATGCGATGGCGATAGCAGGCTGGATCAATGCCTTAATAGTCTGCATATTGATCTCTGGAACCACGGGAAGAGACAGGTGATTGGGTATGGCTCCAAAACTCGATTCGATGGTGGCAACGGGAAGGTTGAAAAAATACACCACCAACGTACTCAATACGATGGCTACGATAGATCCGGGAATTTTTTTTGAAATTCGGGAAAAGCCAAACGAAATGACAACTGTGGCCACAGCGATCATACAGGCCGCCCAGTTGATCCAGTGAATATTTCTCCCATAGACCTTCCATTTTTCCAAAAAGTCAGCGGGCAGATTGTCGATAGGCAAGCCCAGGAAATCCTTGACTTGAGAGGAGAAAATGATCAAGGCAATCCCACTGGTGAAGCCAACGATCAGGGGATACGGGATGAACTTCAGATAACTTCCCAACTTGGCCATACCCATCCCTATAATTATAAAGCCGGCCATAAAAGTGGCGATGGTAAGGCCTCCCACTCCATGTTCCTGCACCACGCCGTACACAATTACAATAAAGGCTCCTGTAGGGCCCCCGATCTGTACCCTACTTCCTCCAAAGGCGGAGACAATTAATCCCGCAACAATCGCTGTAATTAAACCTTTTTCGGGAGAAACGCCCGAGGCTATGGCAAAGGCTATGGCTAAGGGCAAAGCCACTACACCCACTATTACTCCGGCTAAAATATCATTGGAAAGTTGCTTTCTGGAAATACCTGCACGCAGCAACGTGAATAGTTTGGGAACAAATTCCTTTGTCATCTTTTGAGCTTAAAAACTACGATGAACAGCACTCATTTGAAGCCGGCAGACCCATTGAGCTATACCTGGATTCGCGAGCCAAAGATACGACTTTAATAGCACAAAAACCCTTAACACCAAGGGCTTGAACAAACATCCTTAAAGAAAAATCATGGCTTGATGGGCCATGTTTGGCCTTGAGAAAGGAAAGTGGAGCCTTAGTGAAAATTGAATTTAATAAGCCTAAGAACGCGGGGTTCTTTTGGCAGAATTGGCTTTCCCTTGGGTTTATAGGGTTATCAGAAAGGGGTTATTTGATGGTAATAGATCTTTTGGCTGAGGTAAAAATACCATCAAGCTCTTGGCCGTTTTCTTTAACAAGCTTTACCGTAACGGTATGTTTTCCCACCGGAAGATTCTTAAGCCCTACCGGAAACAACTCAGATGTGTTATGCTGCTGGCCGTCCACTTCGATCGCAAACTTCAGTCCTTCTTCTTTAAGGCCTCCTCCAATCAGCAAATAATCTATAAACACCTCCTCTTCAGCAGAATAGGTTTGATCCTCCTGGGGCAAATTAAGTACCATATAAGGCTCATCTGAATTTGGAAAGGGCTGTGATTCTCCTACGGTAAAATCCCTATCCACGTAATTACCAAATTCCTTAAGCGCAAAACCTTCTTTGTCAATTAGGTAAGCCACCACCCGATATGTTCCCTGATTAAATTCTCTATGAAAAATAGGCAAATGGTAGCTAATGGGGTTGTTTCCGTTGATGGATAGACGATATTGAAACCCCTTTAACCCTTCATTAAAAGGATAGTTCTTAATGTTAAATTCAAATGGAACCTTCCCCACCTCAAAATTATCGTTCCCGTAAGGGCTATACATCTCTATGATTGCATCGGGATAAGCCATTACCTCATTTTTTTCGAAAACAAAAGCAGAAGGCCTTTCTTCACCTTTGTCCGACACCCCCGATTGACCCTCTTGAACGGTTTCCTTTTTGTCAGTTCCACAGGATGTCCCAATGAGTATAAGCCCAGAGGATAAGAGGCAAAGCAAAAAATTCTTCTTCATAAGCGGGTTGAGTATACCTTAAAGGTATTTATTTTTAGACTAAAATGAACTACATTGCACCACAAATGCAAATATTATGGGTGATATTTTATATGACGATATTCCTTCCTTAGACCTTTCAGACTTCACTTCCGGGGACCCTGGAAAGAAAGCGGCTTTTGTCGATGCACTGGGCCAGGCGTACAACAACATTGGTTTTGTGGCCATTAAGAATCATGGTCTGTCAGAAGAACTTCAAAATAAACTTTACGCCATCATCAAGGATTTTTTCCATCTTGATGATGAGGTCAAACTTAAATACGAACGACCTGAAATAGGCTTTCAAAGGGGCTATACGGGCAAAGGCAAGGAGCATGCCAAAGGCAGAAACACCGGTGATCTTAAGGAGTTTTATCATGTGGGGCAGGAACTGGAAGATATTCCTGATGCTGATCCAGTAAAATCCGCCTATCCTGCTAATGTGTGGCCGCAAGAGACTCCTGAGTTCAAAGCCATTGCATTGGAGGTTTATAGAAGAATAGAACAGGCGGGGAAGGAAATGTTAAAAGCTATTGCCCTCTACCTGGAACTTCCCGAGGATTATTTCGAGGATAAAGTCCGACATGGAAATTCAATCCTCAGACAAATTCATTATTTTCCCATAGAAAACCCCGAAGAAGTCCCTGCCGATGCCGTAAGGGCTGCCGAACATGGGGATATCAATCTCATTACTTTACTCATGGGAGCCAGTGCCGATGGGCTACAGGTTTTGAGAAAAGATGGAAAGTGGATTCCGATTACGGCACTTCCAGACCAGCTGGTGGTGAATGTGGGTGACATGTTGGAAAGACTTACCAACCATAAGCTAAAGTCTACGATCCATAGGGTGGTCAATCCTCCCCGAGAGAAAATGAACAACAGCCGGTACTCCATTCCCTTCTTCATGCATCCGAGATCCGAAATGGACCTTAGCTGTCTGGAAAACTGCGTGGATGAACACCACCCCAAGCAATTTGAAGATGCCACAGCGGGTGAATTCCTGGATGAGCGCCTAAGGGAACTTGGGTTAAAAAAATAACCTCAAGTGGTGAGGAGGGTAAAATATTATCTTTATTTGAAGGACGTATTATTGCTCTCCGTCACCGCCTTCGGTGGGCCACAGGCATTTTTGGCCATGGTATTGGATATCATGGTGAAAAAAAGGAGGTACATTTCGGAAAGTGACCTATGGGAATTAAACGCCCTATGCCAGGTGCTCCCTGGCCCCACCTCCACCCAAACCATCGCCGCCATAGGATATAGGGTAGGCGGCCCCCCACTTGCTTATCTTTCTCTTTTGGTTTGGGTTTTCCCGGCTACAGTTCTGATGATCGCGGCTGCCTTTCTCATTGATTTTTTACAGGAAAACACGGTGGGGACACTGGATTTTGCCAAATTCATCCAACCCATGGCCATTGGCTATATCATCTTTGCAGCCAAAGTGACTGTGGGCAAAATGATCAAAACCACAGAGGCAGCTTTATTGATGATGATCGCCGCATTTGTAGCTTTTTTTTACAATTCCCCCTTTATCTTCCCGATGATGTTGCTGATTGGGGGAGTGATCACCTCCCTAAATTACCGCCGCCAGCCAAAGACCGCCGAGAAACCTGAATTGAACATACAATGGGACAACTTCTTCCTTTGGGGCGGGGTGTTGGTATTTGCTGCTTTGTTGGGACATTATACCCGCTTGCTACCTGTGCGGTTGTTTGAGAACTTCTACCGTAACGGCAGTCTCATCTTTGGCGGAGGACAGGTGCTTGTCCCCTATTTATATACCGAATTTGTCGAATTTAAGAGTTACCTGACTTCCGAAGAATTCCTGACCGGCTATGCCATTTCACAAGGTGTCCCAGGCCCCACGTTTAGCATCAGTTCCTACATAGGCAGTTTGTCCATGCGGGAATATGGGGCCATGGGTATGGTGACGGGAGGAATCATTGCGGCAATGGGAATTTTTCTACCCGGAACATTTTTGATATTTTTTGTAATTCGATTTTGGGATGAGTTAAAAAAATATCGCCCTGTAAGGGCTGCCCTAGAAGGCATCAATGCGGTGAGTTGCGGCATGTTAATCGCCGCAGCCTACTTACTGTTCGAACCGTTGGAGAACAACCTGATTAACATCATTGCTATCATAGGCACGTTCTTCCTGCTTCAATACAGCAAAATCCCGTCTCCATTGATAATCGTATTGGGGGTAGTCGCAGGAGTTGCCTTTCAGTTTTTCACGAAACTAGTTGCGGGTTGAGTTTCGATGACGACATTTCCTCACTGCCCCGATCAAACTCAGGTTATTTCTTTTTGGTAAAGTGTCGGAGGCTTTGTCAATGTAGATGTTCTAATCCCCCTTTATTTCCTTAACTTTGTCCGCTGACCAATACTAGTTTCCGATGAACGAGAGATACATGCAAAGGGGCGTCTCGGCCTCCAAGGAAGATGTCCACCAAGCCATTGCCCATTTGGATAAAGGGCTTTACCCCAAAGCCTTCTGCAAAATCGTGGAAGATAGCCTGGGCAACGACCCCAAATTCTGCAACATCATGCATGCGGATGGAGCCGGAACCAAGTCTTCCCTGGCCTACCTGTACTGGAAGGAAACCGGTGATTTGAGTGTATGGAAAGGGATTGCCCAGGATGCTATCATCATGAACATCGACGACCTGCTCTGTGTGGGTGCCATCAATAATATCCTTGTGTCTTCCACTATTGGAAGAAATAAAAATCTTATTCCAGGTGAAGTAGTATCTGCCATTATCAATGGTACGGAGGAGGTACTACAGATGCTTCGTGACAATGGCGTCAATGTGGTACTCACTGGTGGTGAAACGGCCGATGTGGGTGATTTAGTAAGAACGGTGATTGTGGACAGCACGGTCATTGCCCGAATGCCCCGGAACGAAGTGATCTCCAATGATAAAATTCGCCCCGGAGATGTGATTGTAGGCATAGCTTCTTTTGGTCAGGCAAAATACGAAACCGGCTACAACGGAGGAATGGGAAGCAATGGGCTTACATCTGCCAGACATGATGTGTTCAATAAGGTAATAAAAACCAAATATCCGGAAAGCTTTGACCCGATTTTGCCAGATGAATTGGTGTACAGTGGAAGGTATAACCTGACAGATCCGGCACCGGGAACTTCTTTGGACATGGGCAAGCTGGTGCTCTCTCCTACCCGTACCTATGCACCTATAATGGTGGAAGTTTTGAAATATTTGCGACCCCACATACACGGGCTGGTACATTGTAGCGGAGGAGCACAGACCAAAGTGCTGCATTTCATTGACGATCTTCACGTGATCAAAGACAATCTTTTTGAAACCCCTCCTTTGTTTAAGATTATCCAGGAAGAAAGCGGTACCGACTGGAAGGAGATGTATAAGGTATTCAATATGGGGCATCGCATGGAAGTCTATCTGGAGGAAAAATATGCTGAAGAAGTCATTGACATCGCCGAATTCCATGGGGTAGATGCGCAGATCATCGGAAGGGTGCAGGAAGGTGAAGCCAAAAAGGTCACCCTCCAAACCGAGTACGGCACCTTCGAATATGCTTAAACGGATTATTAAAATTTTGGCCTGGATTTCAGGCCTTTTGCTTTTACTGGCCGCTTTCACCCTGACCACTGTAGATTGGTCGGATTACAGAGAGCAGGACTATTATAGGCAAACCATGGCAGCACTCGACAAATTGGAGTATTCCGGCGGCGAAGGCAGCGTGCTAAAGGCGGGATGGGCTACTGTCAATGTTACCCCCCGAGAGCCGCAGGACCTGGTAGGATACAAGCCCCGGGGAACCTATGAGTTTGTACAAGACAGCAGCCATGTCAAGGCCTTGGTGTTGGACAACGACCAACAAGCTATTGCTTATCTTAGCTATGAATTGTTGATTATCCATCCCGACCTCGCCCTTAAAGTGGGTAAAATAATAAAAGAAAAACTTCCCATTGACATGGTTTATTTTACTGCCACCCATACCCATAGTGGAATGGGGGGGTATATGCCAGGCTTGATGGGAAAAATAGCTTTCGGGGGATATGATGAGGAAGTGGTATCGCTATTAGAAGAAAAAACCCTTGGGAGTGTCCAGCAGGCTATCGCAAACCTCGACACAGTGCAGGTGCATTATAAGAAAACTTTAGCCGGAGAGTTTGTCATGAACCGTTTTATTGCGGAAGATCCGGTAGATCCCTATTTTCGCCAGCTGCTGTTCACCAAGTCCAATGGTGAGAAAGGTACCTTTATCACCTACAGTGCCCATGCCACCTGTCTCAGCAGCAAGTTTATGGGCCTTTCCGGAGATTACCCGAATTACTTAACGGATTATCTTGAAGAAGACAACGTAGATTTTGCTTTGTTTGCCGCAGGGACGGTGGGCAGCCATAGACCCATGGCTCCCGGCAATGATGTACCTTCTGTCCAACAATATGCCGCATCCTTGGATTCCGTGCTCACATTTTCTGATGCCTTTTCCGAGCCTATCGAGGAGAACCTCCTTCAGTCCGCCACTTTTCCGCTTCATCTACGGGACGCTCATTACCGGATCACGGACAATATCAGGTTGCGGCCGTGGCTATTTAATGCTGCTTTTGGGGATACCAATGCGCATTTTGACATTGTTCGGCTAGGCAATGTTTTGATGATTGCTTCAAGCGGAGAAATTTCGGGTGTGTTTTACGAAAAATGGGAAAAAGCGGCCGCAGAAAAAGGCCTTAACTTAATTATTACGACTTTTAATGGCGGCTATATTGGATATATCACTCCCGATAAGTATTACAACAACCGTTATCATGAGGTCCGTGACATGAATTGGTTTGGACCTTACAATGGTGCTTATTTCGATGAAATAGTGATGGGAGTTATTGACAACCAATGCGCGGTGAATCAATAAGTCAGTCAGCTATCTTCGGCCTCCCTCTTCCCTATTTCAACCGTCTCATTACCCAAGCTCCGATAAACCCCTTATCGAGCGATATCCTATCGTCAATTGTCCAGCCATAATGGGCGAAATACCGGCTGTAATCCGGCAGGTCTTTTCTGAGATTCCCTGTGAAGATCCTAAAAAATGCGATCATTAATTTAATCAGCCATTTTCTCTCCGCCACGGAAAAGAAGTCCACAAAGATCCACCGGGCATCTGGACTCATTCTCTGTTCCAATTCTTCGAATAGCTTTACTATTTCATCATCCGGCAGGATATCGAGGAAAAATTGCGTCAGCACAAGATCAAACTTTTCCAAAGGAATTTCGGAAAAGTCTGCTCGATGTAAAAAGATGATTTGAGATGCCTGATCAGAAGTTATCCGATTCCTGGCCTTCTCTATCATGCTTCGAGAGGCTTCCATATAAAAAATTTTGCCCTCCTCCCCTATATGCTCTAAGATAGAGGATAGATTCGCTCCTGTCCCTCCGCCGAGATACAAAACCTTATCCCCCCTTCCTATCCTGTCCAAAAAAATATATTTACTGTTTTGATAGGACTTCCCCAGGACCTTTGACAAAGGATCGTAAAAAAAAGCTATCGGATCATAGAAATTGCCTTTCATAAAGAAGTGAACCTATTCTTGTTCTTTTGAAAGAAATGCAGCCACCATTTTTAAGGTGCCATAATCGTACTTGCCTGGATGCTCTTCCCTGACCAAAGCAAGGTTTCCTTCTTTGGACTGGATCAGTTTACTTACGTCGTCAATCAACTTATTATTTAGATGTTGGTGGATGGAAACTTTGCCCGATTCGATTCCTTTGGCCAAATGACTCATAATAGTGGATTCCGCCAGCCCCCTTGTCTCAGCGATTTCCTTTATCGATTTTCCCTCATTGCTCAACCCATAAGTAATTTCGTAGGTCTCCCCTTTCCCTAACTTAATCCTTGGTGCTCCTTTTTCCTTTTTTTTACGTCCGGTCTTGGTTGACGCAAATTTTGGATTTTCCATAGCCGCCTGCTTGGCCTCTTCCCATAATCCGGTGCGGAGCTTCACCAATTCCCGGTTTAGGCTGTCCATCCCCTCTAATTCGGCCCCCCTCATGATAGAAGGCACCAATAAGGTCACTTTGCCCACATCCCCCAACTTCCTGACCAGCAACAGTTCCAGTTCAGACAGTCCTTCGAGATAACTTTTAGTTCTAGAGAACTTCTCCACCTCTGCGGCATGCACCAGCAGCTTCTTCAAGCAAATTTTCAGCAAGTCTGAATAGTACTGACTGCCCTTTTCCAGTCTCTCCAAAAGTTTATCCTGCTCATTTTCTTGCAATAAGCCCAATAGCTGTCGTTGATATTTAAGGGTATTCCTGTTTTCTTGGAGGACATCCGCCTGAACGATCTGCATGGCCACTTGCATTTCTGGATCTTCGAATTCCATGCTGCTCTGGGACTCTTTAGAAAAAATCTGGAAGCCCTCCACCAGTTCACTAAAATCAAAAGTGTGAGCAAGAAGTCTTTCCACGTACCTTCTCTGGTGAACCTGCAATAAATCCTCCAATGGATCTTGGGATTGGGCAGCCTGGGTATATTCCACGACTTCCGGATCATTATTGATGATACTGGGTTGGATGCGAGTGCGTAAGGTTAATCCATCCAAACTCCTTAAGCGGCTCAGGGCCACGTATACCTGCCCCGGCGCAAATGCCTGACCGACATCCACAATGGCTTTATCAAAACTCAGCCCCTGACTTTTGTGTACCGTCACTGCCCAGGCCAATCTGACCGGATATTGTTCAAAAGTTCCAACGACCTCCTCCACCAATTCCTTGGTATCCTCATCGATGACATATTTCTTGTTTTCCCAAGTTTCTCTTTTCAATAAGTACTCCTTGCCCGAATCCGCCATGGTAACAGCAATGCCCTCCTCATCAATGGTGTTGATCCTGGCCATTTTGCCGTTAAAAAACTCGGAAAAGCCACTGCTGTCATTCCTGACAAACATAATCTGTGCACCTTCCTTGAGCTCGAGTTTTTTGGGCAGAGGATACAGGCCTTCGGGAAAGTCCCTTTCCACCACCGCCTCAAAATGGTGGGAAGGGCATTTCAAAGCCGCCAGCTCTTTCTTGTTATGCTCTTCTGCTCTATAATTGTGGGTAGTAATAATGATAACATCCTGCAAATCCTTGATCTGTTCAGGCGTTCTGTAGAAATTGTTAAGGAAAGCTATATCCTTTGCCGTAGCCTGATTGTTTCTAAGATGGTTAAGCACTTCAATGAACTGGTCGTCTTTCTGTCTGAAAATTCTGTCCAATTCCAGATAGACCATCCCCGATTGCTTTAGTGCATGTGCCTCAAAAAAATGCATGCTTTTGTAGAATCTCCCCAACACCTGCCATTCTTGATCCTTTACGATCGGAGGCAACTGGAACAGATCACCAATCATCAGTACCTGCGTCCCCCCAAACGGCTCATTAAACTTTCCTTTGACGCTGCGCAGCCGAAAGTCAATAGCATCTAGAACGTCGGCTCTCAACATACTTACTTCATCAATGATCAGCAGTTCAATCGAACGCAAGACCTTCTTTCTGACCATATTCAAAGGGTGCCTTCTGGTCAGGGTATGTTGGGTATAGAAGAAATTGGAATTACTTCCAAAGTTCCCTTCCGGTTCTCTTGTAGGAAGAAAGCTGCCCAGAGGGAAAAGAAATTGGGAATGAATGGTGACTCCCTTGGCGTGCAGAGCGGCAATTCCAGTTGGGGCCACGATCACGTGCGATTTGTGGGTTAGCTGGGCCAGATTCCTCAGAAAAGTTGTTTTACCCGTCCCCGCCTTTCCTGTCAAAAAAATCGGGCTGTTTGTGCTGTTGACAAAATGCGCAGCCAGCTTTAGCCTGTCGGTCGTCTGCGTTTCCATATGATTAAATTTAATGTAAAAACCCGATAAAGCCGTAAAAATAACAAATAATAATTGCCGGATGACCGACGTGAAAAGTTACAACATCCCATCGGACCGCGGATTTGGGCCAATAGGGCATGCTCCCCTCATCAACTTCCGTCTTTTTGCTTCCTGCTCCCGCTCTGACACACAACAACAAACATCTTCCCAAACACTACAATTACGACCAATCTTTTCCTATTTTTAACACTAAAACAAAAAAACAACTATGAACAACCCAATATGGATCATGACCTCGGCATTCGACCAGCTCAACCTGGACGAGGTGATTACCAAGGCTGGAAGTATAGGCGTACAGGGCCTGGATCTATGTGTCTTTAGGAAAGACGGAACCAGAAACGATTTTGTGGCCACCCATTTGGATTATGACAATTTCACGACTGATACGGCCAAAGAGATTCTAGAGAAGTTTAACCAGGCTAGGCTAAAGCTTTCCCTGGGTGCTTTTGACAACTTAATCGGAGGCGACCCGAGCCAAAGGAAAAAAAACCAAGACCACCTCTTAAAATTAATAAGAATGGCGCACCTGATGGGAGGGGATGAAAATGATATTAAAGTAGGCACTTTCGTAGGCTACAACCATGAACTGGGGGCCATGGAAAACGGATTTGAAAGGAATTTGGAAGAATATGCCAAAGTGTTCACACCTATCGTAAAATATGCGGAAAGCCTTGGCGTAAGCCTACTGTATGAAAACTGTCCTATGGAAGGATGGAGAAAAGCAGGCTATACCGGCACCTTCAATAATCTCCCAGGGGTATTAGCGGCGCGCAAATTAATGTACGAGCTTATTCCCAGTGCTTCTCATGGAGAAATTTACGACCCCTCTCATGATGTATGGCAGCATACCGATCCATCGGAGGTGATTCGCCATACTGATATGAACAGATTAAAGCGAATCCATGTGAAGTCTACACGATTGAACGGAAGTGTTTTTTGGGGGAACATGTATCCCAAACAACTGGTGTCCGGTGAGTTGGCCGAAAGAGCCGGAATTCCAATTTGCGACAATGACTGGGATCGGCACAATTATGAGGCAACACTTCCCGGATTCGGGGTCGGCGATAGCATGGATTGGAGGTTGTTTATAAACACCTTAAAAGAAAACGGATTTACTGGCCCATTTGAAATTGAAAACGAGGCCGGGCTATCCAAAGGGACAGGCAATATGGGCGCCATCGAGCAGGGATTTAAGGCAACAGTCCTAAATCTCGCACCGCTCCTATGGCCTTTGGGACAGGCAGGTTATACCTATGACCACACGAACAACAGGGAACTGCAGGAGTTGGGCCGACAGGATATTCCGGTAGTAACCATGGATGAATTTTGAGAATCTTCGATTAATGACAGTTTTTGGCTTGACCTAAGCTCGGCATGCCTTAGGTCAAGCCGTCCCATCATTCGAGAATAAAATCTACCCCTGAGACGATTTGGATTTGCATTGGAAACATATTAACGGCTCCTGCGAGAATTCTAACCTTGTCTTGTTTTTGACCAAAGAAATTAAGGGAACATGTGGATCTTAGGCATGCCTGTGACACTAAATCCCTTCTGCGCATTTTGATGGGTATTGAAATTTTAATGTGGCTATATTTTTTGCAACAAATCCCCCAATATATTAAGGTAATCTTAATGGTGAGTTCTAATAAATATTTACTTTATGCCAAAATAGGAATATAGCCAAATATACTTTCGCTTTTTTTTAAATAAAACAGGTAGTATTTTATTTAATGTTTTAATTACAGCCCATTGCTTATTTGACTTACACAACTTACATTTACACTGTAAGCCTTTTTTCAGTATTTAAAATACAATTTTAAATATTTGTTTGTCAGGTATTAAAATTCGTGAAAAGCTTTACATCATGGGGAAATTTTGAATAGATCATATTAAATCTTCCAACCATTATGAGTGTAAAAAAATGTCTCGCCGCTTACTTTTTGATGGGCCTTTTTCTTAGCAGCTGTATTTCAAACAAAAAATTGATCTACCTTCAAGAGTTTCCCGACAGTGCACCGGTGGCAATCCAGGGAGAGCTGGTGACCCATGAGCAGGATGAATACTTGCTGCAGTACAATGACATCATTGATATTACCCTGCGGACTACCAGCCCGGAGCTTAACGAAATATTGGATATCAGTGGGAATGTCGAGAATCAAATGAGAAACATGAGCGGAAGCACGATACAGGGAGGAGATATCTTTTTTCTTACCGGCTTTTCGCTAGATGAAGAAGGAGAGGTGGAACTACCCCTTCTCGGTCGGGTTAAGCTGGTCGGGCTTAGCATCCGGGAGGCCAAGGCAACAATTGAAGAGAAGATGAAAACATATATTGCCGAGGGCAACTATTATGTAAGGCTAAGGTTGGGAGGTATCCGATACAGTGCTCTAGGGGAGTTTAACCGGCCAGGAAAATATACGATTCTTCAAAACAGGGTGACAATTTTTGAAGCTATTGCAAACGCTGGTGAGTTAACCCCAATTGCAAAAAGAAATTGGGTAAACCTAATTCGACAATATCCAGACGGTTCACGTGCACATAAGATTAACCTGATCAATGATAATATCATGAAGTCAGAATTTTATTTTATTCGGCCTAACGACGTCATCTATGCAGAGCCTATGAAGGTAAGGGAACTGGGCACAGGGGTTACCTTTTTACAAACCTTCCAGTTGCTGATTTCCGGATTAACAGTGGCATTGTTGGTTATTAATACAACAAAAAATTGAACGCTATGAAGGCAGACAACAATCATTTGGCTGAATATTATGAAGAAAACCCTAACAGGAGCACGGTAGATTTAAAGACACTGTTTCGTAAATACTTCCGGTATTGGCCTTATGTGCTGGTATCGGTGATCCTCGGAGTGGGGGCTGCACATTTTAAAAATAAATTTACTCATCCTATTTACAAACAGGAAAGCAGGTTCTTGATCAAAGAGGATGATAAAAGCATGGGAATCCTGAACTTGACGGGGTTGGCCTCTCAGGGCTTTGGTGGACAGGGACAACGCTTGGCCAACGAGTCTGTACTGATCAAGTCCAAACCTTTAGCCGACGAGGTATTGAATCGCCTGGATTTCGATGTAGAATATTATATTCCAGGAACCTTTATCGCAAAAGAGGTTTATACAACTTCCCCTGTGAAGGTGACTTTAGATTGGGAACATGCGCAACTCACAGAGGGGGATATTAAGGTTACCTGGAGTAATGCCCAAGGTTATCAAGTGGAGTTATTAGACGAGGAGTATGACTTGGCCATGCCTGGGAAGACGACCAAGACTCCGTTGGAGAACCCAGTATTTCCGAAAGACAACTTTCCTTTTGGAGAGTGGGCGGAATCATCGTTAAGTAAATTCAAAGTAGAATTGGTTTCCGAAGCTACCGAGGGAGCGGTTGTTGTTAGGTTCCGGGACAAGACCAGCCTCCTCGCACAATATACGGGCGACGACATGCAAGTGTGGACCGTTGACCCGGCGTCTTCCATTCTGGGCCTGTCGATTATTAATAAACAACCTGACAAGGGGCAACTCTATCTTAACACGCTGATGGAGATCTATTTGGATAATGAGTTGAAGGAAAAGACACGGGTAGCCAGTAGTACCGTTGATTTTATAGACAGCCAAATTTCTGGCGTTGCGGACTCTCTGAATTATACCAGCACAGATCTCCAAAATTACAGGGCAAGCAATAAAACCTACAATATCGGCACGGAAGGCGCCACCATCTATACCGACCTTTCCTTGTTGGAAAAAACCTTGGCCCAAGAAAAATACAAAAAAGAATATTATCATAAACTCCAGGAATATCTGGTGCGGGAAGAGTATGGGGAAATCCTGGTGCCATCCGGACTGGGCATCGATGATCCTATATTAAATTCCCTTATTGAAAACCTGATCGCATTACAATCGGAAAAATCCCGCTATCTGGCCACCCAAACGGTGGCGTCCCCCACCGTAATGGAAGTAAGTCGTAAAATAAAGGACCTCAATGCTTCCATTAAGGAAATCCTGATCAATGTTACCGAAAATGTCAATTTTGTCATCCGGGACCTGGAATCTAGAATTGCGAAAACGGAAACAGAGTTTAGCCGCCTTCCCACTACAGAACAAAACTTACTGCGCTTTCAGCGGAAGTTTGACTTAAACGAAACCATATACACCTTCTTGTTGCAAAGACGAGCGGAATCCGCAATTGCCATGGCATCCAATACGGCATCCAACAAAATCGTGGAATATGCCACATTAAACGATCTGCCCATTAAAACAACCTATATCACCAACTATATTATGGGTCTGGCGCTGGGTTTCGGACTTCCTGTTGCGATCATTGCTTTTATCCACCTGTTTAACGTCCGGATCGTTGATATAAAAGAAGCTGAAAAAGAGCTTAAGGTCGTTACCTTAACCCATATCGGAAGGAACAAGCTCAAAACAGATCTTGTAGTGCTAAAAGAACCAAAGTTGGCCGTGACTGAGGCGTTCCGGTCTTTGAGGACCAATATATACTTTATCTCTCCGCAGGAAAAACAGGCCGCGATAGCGGTTACCTCCAATATATCCGGAGAGGGAAAATCATTTTGTGCGTTAAATCTCGCATCCGCTTACTCCCTCAATGGGAAAAGAACCATCCTTATTGATTGTGATTTGCATAAAAAGAAGCAATACGCAGGGCTGGAACTGGAGAATAAAACGGGCCTTTCATCATTTTTAAGCAACCAAATAAGTGACAGTTCCTCCATTATTCAGCGTACCCCCTACGAGAATCTAGATATGATCGTGAGTGGGCCTATACCACCGAATCCGGGTGAACTGTTGTTAAACGGGCGTTTTGACATATTAATTAAAGAACTTCGATCCAAATATGACGTCGTCATTATGGATACGCCGCCAATCGGTCTGGTGAGTGAAAGTTTGGAATTGGTACGCCACTCCGATTTGACCTTGTATGTCATGCGGTATGGCTATAGTACCCAAGCAGCAATTGACTTTGTTAATAATCTGAAGGTTCAAAAAGGGGTCAAAAATATCTACACGGTATTTAATGATGTGCCTAAAAAGGATTTACATTATGGAGGCCGTGGCTATGGTTATTACCAGGATGAAAAGAGGCCATTCTTAAAGAGATTATTCAGTGAAAACAGAGGAAAGGCAGCTATATAAAGTCCCAGACCCTTGAATAGACTCCATTGAATCTTGATCTAGGCTGTAATTGTATTTTAAGAGCAATATATGTTACCAAGGAGGATAGCCTGCCATGATAGTATCTGATAGCCCGGTAATCATCGGCGGATTTTCTCCCTCGACTAAGAATTAAGACGATCGAAACAGCGCGCTATTTAAACTTGTGCCAGACAACTCTCAAGTTGCACGTCCGCTAGGTTCTAAAATGGGGCTGACCGGGCGAAGCCATAAAACCGACTTTGCGGAGCCGTAAATCCATGTTATACCTAAACTTTTTATCTGACAAAATTTGAAACAAAAGATTCTGCCCACTCAGAAAAAGGAAAACTATAAGCAAAGGGCTTACCTTAACTCCATTACCAGCATATTAGATTACGCCGGAAATCAAGTAACGGGATTTGTTGTCAGTCCGTTTATCGTAAACGGCTTGGGAAATAATATGTATGGAATTTACCAAATGCTTAATCAAATGACGGGATATGCCAACATGGCTGACACCCGGGCGAGTCAGGTACTTAAATGGACAGTTGCTCAAAAACGAGAAGTTGCGACGCACGATGAATTAAGGAGCGAGTTAACCACAGCATTAGTGGTAACCTTAATAGCCTTGCCCGTCATATTAATACTTGGTGCCACTTTAACTTGGTATGCTCCAATAATCACCCAAGCCGAAGAAAGACATATTGATCTTATTCGGATCACTAGCGGCATTATGATCTCTTCTTTAGTCGTTTATCAGGCATTTAGCATGTTTGAATCACTATTGATGGGAATGAACCTTGGGTTTAAGGGAATGGGTATTCGAACTGCAATTGTGGGACTTGGTGGGCTTTTGAAGGTTTTGGCTATTACCCAGGGCTATGGTTTAGTCGGATTGGGAGTTGTGCAGCTGTTCATTGCCTTTATCACGGCCGGTGCTTTTTATTTGATTATAAAAAAAAATGTGGAGTGGTTTGGCTTTGGGAAAACCAACAAATCGAAAATTCTTTCCTATACGAAAATCAGCGGGTGGTTTATGGCCTTTTCACTATCCAATATGGCCCTGATGAACAGCGACAAATTGGTGCTAGGTTACTTAATCGGACCCGAGTTTGTTACGATATTTGTGCTAACCCTATTCTCTATTAAAGCAATCGGAGGGGGTATCAATGCCGTCGTCATCGGGATTATACCGGGTGTCAGCAAATTTTTTGGCAACGGGGAATTTGATAAAGTAAAGGAAGCGAGAGGGGTAATGATTTCAATTATCTGGCTGTTTGTGACCGTTTTTGGAGTTGCCCTATTATTATATAATAAGTCATTTCTCGCGCTATGGGTGGGTGAGGGAAAATACGCTGGAAACATGGAGAATTTGTTGCTTTTATATATTGGTATTCAATCAATTTTCTATTTCTTGGACAGCACATTCATTAATGCCACTCTCGATATGAAGACGAAGGTATATTTGACGGCATTTTCCTCGCTTTTGTCAATAGTACTTGCATTTGTTTTTGTAGAAAAATTTTTAATTATCGGTATGTGTTTAAGTATTTTGATAGGACGGTCTATTTTGACGGTCGGTTACCCCATTATTCTGAAACGAAAACTGAATGAAGGCGTGTCATTTCTTAACAAAACTAATATCAGACCGATGTTGGTGTCGTTTCTATTCTTCTTATTAGCCAGCAGTATCAGCGGACTAATTCACGTCGAAAATTGGCTTTCCCTGATTTCCATGGGCGCTATTTCCATCGTGATTTCCGCAAGTCTGTTTTGGTTTCTAGGATTGTCGAGACTGAGCCAAAGGAATATCTTAAGTACAATCTCAAAAATCCAATTTTTCAGATTGAGAAATTTTTAAAATTAGACCATACCACATCAATATTTTTCATGTCTTGATTAGGAGTTAACAGACTATACTTTTACGTCACCTCAATAGAAGCAATTAAATAGTTCGGTAATCTTTGAGAACAACGGTCAAGTTCGTGAAAAAAAAGGCCCATTCCTCTCAAAACCAAAGTGGTAAAAAGAGGTTAGTGACAGAACTCATCTTGCTCACAAAAAAAGTAAAGCGATAATACATTCTTCAAAAGAGTAGATGAATTGCAAATGGAACAAGAACGAAAAAAAAGTAAGATCCGAATATTTTTTTTTATTGGATATTTAGGCACGGGAGGAAAAGAAAGACGGTTGATAGAGCTGTTGGGCTACCTGAATAATAAAAGGAAGTACGAATTGTTATTAGTTACTACGAAGGAAGGAGTGGAACTTCCAAAATTTTTTGATTTGGACATTAAAATGGTGGTACTCAAGAAAAACATAGTGATCTCAAAGCTGAACTACTTCTTTCATTTTTATCAGTTAATGAAAAAATTTGATCCAGATATTATCCATACTTGGGGAAGGATGCAAACCCTCTATGCTTTGCCCGCAGTAGTGATAGGCAAAAAAAAACTGATCAATGGGCAAATTACTTCTGCTCCCCCAAACGTATCGATTATGGATTCCTTGATTGATAAAATTAATTTCCGGTACTCAGATGTGGTATTGTCTAACTCCAAAGCAGGCATTGAGGTTTTTAACCCTCCAAAAAAGAAAGCGGGGGTTATTTATAATGGACTGGATTTGGACCGGTTTCAAAATTTACCAAACAGTTCGGAGATAAAAAAACAATACCAGATCAATACCCCCTACCTTGTATTAATGATCGCCAACTTTACTCCGAATAAAGATTATGAAAGGTTTTTTAAAGCAGGACAAATACTTACGGAGAAGAGAAAAGACGTCACCTGGATGGGCGTAGGTGATTTTGAAGAGGAATCGAACCTCGTAAAAAGCTGTCGGCATATTATTAGTGACAATGCGTTGTTACGAATACACCCAAGAATCACAGAAGTGGAAGCATTGGTAAACGCGTGTGATATCGGTGTATTACTTTCCAACACAGCTGTACATGGAGAAGGGGTGTCCAACTCCATTATCGAATATATGGCATTAGCAAAACCAGTAGTGGCCAATGATGCGGGTGGGACAAGAGAGGTCGTCATCAATGAACAAACTGGATTTTTGGTTCACAATGAAACTTTGAAACAAGTAGTCGCACGATTAAATCACTTGCTGGACCATCACGACTTGCGACTATCCATGGGGCTAAAAGGCCAAAAAAAAATTTATTGTGAGTTTAGCCTGAATAAGATGGGCGTTGAATTTGAATCATTATACAACAATATCCTAAAGCACTAACTATCCTGGAAGTTAGAACCCGGCGTGCCAAATGAGTTACTTTTTTCTATTTATTGAAGTGCTTGTACCCGTCTTCGCCCTTTACTTGATATGGCAGAAGGGCGACCTGTCGGTTGTATACCTTCCATTTTTCATGTTCTGTGGCGATGTAATTGTAAGAAGTTTCCCCGCATTTTTCGAATACTTATTATTCAGTGCGCTTGTCCTATATTATATATACCACAATCCAGCTTTTGCTAAAAATAATATTTTTGCTATAATTCTAACGGTATATTTCTTCCTACTATTGCCTTTTTCTAAGGATCTTGTAGCCCTAAGAATGTATTTTTTTCCAGCCATATGGCTCTTTCTATTAATACCGATTTTGGCAGATATATTTAAAAAATATCCTAGGCCATGGATTTTCAATGAGTTAAGTAAGTCTGCCTTGCTGATTCTGATTCTATTTATTGTAAATAGTATATTATCCACTTTATTTAATTTCAATCCAAGACAGCAGTACGGAATAACCTCGGGTATCCTGTATGGGGATCTTTCATTGGATTATTTCAATGTTTTGCCCTTCGCTGCTTTTGTTGTATTTAGAAAAGGAGTGAAGGACAAGAACTTCCTCTATATAATAATTTATCTGACAGCGGTATTCTTGGTTCTGCTCACCTTTAGAAGGTCGGTGATGGGTTTATGTGTACTGGGTACGCTGGTGGTGTTGATCGAGTTATTGGAATTTAAACGGATCGGAGATCTTTTGGTTTATGGCGTGATTATTTGCCTCGTAACGGCATTTGTCATCTACCAGACGGGCTTCTTAGATCTTTTCTGGCAAAGATATGAAATGAGGGGATTAGACAACAGACCATTGGTACAAGAAGGTAGGATGATGGAATTCGGGTTGTTGTATAGAGACCTTTTTGTTTACTATGACTACGATCCTTGGTTTGGATACGAACTATTCGCGTCTCACGGCAATTACGGAAAAAATCTGTTCGGGGACAGGAGCTTACATACAGATTTTGCGTCGATAGTTCATTCAAGTGGATTAATTGGGTTACTGCTATATTTGTCAATGGTATTTGTTGCCTTTGCGTCCGTATGGAAAAGGACTTTTTCAAGAGACGATTACTTACAGCTTTTCTTTATCTGCATTGCTTTTTTTGTTTTTGCGATGTCGGGAAGATGGTACACGATTTCTTCAACCGTGATGATGTATTGTTTGCTGTATTTGCCGCTGGGAAAATACCCGAAAAAGAGAGTACCGGTGACATCTCTAAAGTAGAAGATATCTTGAGCAACAGGGGATACGAAATATCCATTGAGTGATACAAATATGGGCAAAGGAGATCCTGACTTTGCTTTGAGAAAATTTCTTCTTCAGTATGTCGAAGCTCCAGTTCTATATCGGGTAAAATGGAGAGTCCGACTACAGAAAAAAGCAGCATATCACCCTAATATTTCCTAAATCAAAGCGATTGTCTTGTAAATGAATATTCTGATCGATATTAACCATCCGGCTCACGTACACTATTTTCGTAACTTCTTCAAAATCATGGTGGAGAAGGGGCACAAGATTTTAGTGGTTTCCAGAAACAAAGAGATGGAACACCATTTGTTGACCGCATACCAAATTCCTTTTGTAGACAGAGGAAAAGGAAGGAATGGTAAAGCTGGTAAGTTATTTTATATGATTTATGCGAACCACAAAATCTATCGCTTGGCCAGGAAGTTCAAGCCCGATGTCTTTCTCAATTTTTTGCACCCTTATCCTTCACAGGTGGCTAAATTGATGGGTAAGCCGTCTTTGGTATTCAGTGATACTGAACACGCCACTTTGCATCATAAGTTGACCGTTCCATTTGCAACCCGGATATATACTCCTTCTTGCTATAGTATGGATTTAGGAAAGAAACACCACCGGTTCTCTGGGTATATGGAGTTAGCTTATCTACATCCTAACTATTACGAGCCAAAAAAAGATATTTTAGACATATTAGGAGTTAAGGAAGGCGAACGTTATGCGGTTGTGAGATTTGTATCTTGGGGAGCGGCACATGATTTTGGGCATGTGGGCATCTCTTTAGAAAATAAGCAAAAAACTATAGAGGAGATGTCACAATACGTAAAAGTCTTTATATCAGCTGAAGGCAAACTGCCGAGCAACCTTGAGCCGTATAGGATAAAAATTCCCCTAGAAAGAATGCATGATGTGATTTTTTACAGTTCTCTTCTTTTTGGGGAGAGTGGAACAATGACATCTGAAGCGGCAATTCTTGGTACTCCTGCCATTTTTATGAATAATAGTAGATTAGGTTATACCTGCGAAGAAGAAGATAAATACGGCTTAGTCTTCAATTTTACTGAAAGCGAAGCTGATCAACAACTAGCCATAGAAAAAGCGGTTGAAATCCTGCGCGATCCGAATTTTGATCTTGTATATAAGTTGAAGAGAAAAAGGTTGTTGGAGGAAAATATTGATACTACAGCTTTTATGATAAGTGAGGTTGAAAACTTGATCAATAGTTGACTTTTTTTGTGTTAAAAAAATTCTTTAATTAAAACCGGGTGTCATGAAACGAACCTTCAGAAACCTTTTAGCCCATTATTACGCGAACATTCTCATCTTGTTAGGAGCTGTAAAAAAAGCAAAACGCAGGGCCTTAAGAGGGGATTATATCCTATCCATTTATTTTCATAACCCTTCCAAAGCTGAATTTGAGTTTGCGGTAAAATGGTTAAAAAAAGAAGGTTTTAAATTTATTAGTGTAGATGATTTAAAGCAAATTATTGACGGGGACGCGGCTTTTCCGAAAGGAGCCGTCCTAATTACGGTGGATGATGGTTGGGCTTCAAATGTCCAGAATTTAGTCCCCGTAGCGGTCATAGAGAAAGTACCCGTTACGATTTTTGTAACAACTGAGGCGATAGAATCGGGCAACTACTGGATTAATTACGTAAAAAAAGCCACGAGTCTGGGCCTAGGATATCCTGGGTCAGAAGATCTTAAAAAATTCCCGAACCATGAACGACTAGACGTTTTAAAAAGAATTAAAGAGCATGTCAAATTGCCGCGGGAGTCAATGACAATATGTGAGATGAAGAAAATCGCCGTCTCCCCTTTCTTCACCATTGGGGGACATACTATTACTCACCCGATCCTTACCAATTGCACCGATGGGGAAGTGAAGGGAGAAATCGAGGGTTGTAAGGCAACAATTGAAGAGTGGGTAGGGAAAACGACTGATGCATTTGCTTACCCTAACGGAAGTTATGGAATTAGGGAAGTAAAAGCCTGCGAAGGGGCTGGTTACAAGTTAGCTTTTGGAAACAGCCCCGGATTTATCACAAGACATAACCTTGAAAAAAGGTACCAAATACCTCGCATCGGCTTTTTTGAAGGGGGATCCCATGCGGAAAACATTTGTAGAATGATGGGGGTTTGGCATGGCAACAGTACCAAAATTTTTAATTGGTAAGAGAAAAAGTAACTAGACTGACCTAGACGATATGTTAATTGGCACTGGAACAGCGGACCGGCAAATTAGATCCCAATCAAATATAACTCAAGCGACCCCAATTAAAGTTTTATTTGTTTGTTCGGGTAATTCCAACAGATTTAATATCGCACCTTTTATCAAGTCACAAGGGGATTCTCTAGATAAGGAAGGGGTTGAGGTCGATTATTTTACAATTAAAGGAAAAGGAATTTTAGGGTATTTAAAGAACATTGAGCCACTTCGACAATACCATAAAGCAAAAAGGTTTGATTTAATTCATGTCCACTTTACTTTATCTGCCTGGGTCGTAGTACTAGCGCGGTTGCGTTCACCTATTGTTCTATCTCTAATGGGGACGGATGCCTTGGGAAGGATCAATAAGGGCCGGAAATCAATTAAAGGTAAATACTTCGCCATTCTAACAACAGTTATCCAACCTTTTGTAAATGTAATTATTTCCAAATCCTCGAATGTTGGCAAATATGTATGGTTCAAAAGAAAATCGTTTATCCTACCAAACGGAGTTGATTTAAACAGATTCGATGGACGACGGATTAACTTCAAGGAGGAGCTCGGAATGGATTTGCACAAAAAGCATATATTATTCCTGGGAAATCCGGACGATTATAATAAAAACTTCCAGCTATTGGGCAGCATACGGGCAAAATTAAGAAAGAGAGGAATGGAAATTTGGAACCCATACCCTGTTCCACATGAGCTTGTAGTAAAATATCTTTCTTCTGCAGATCTCTTAGTGATGTGTTCTTTTCAAGAAGGCTCACCCAACATTGTAAAGGAGGCAATGGCTAGCAACTGTAAAGGGGTCTTTACCGATGTAGGGGATGTACGACAACTGATTGAGAACACTGCGGGCTATGCTATATGCAAATGGGAGCCTGCAGATCTTGAGAGAGCAATTTTAGAAGTTGATGCTATGGAAAGTTGTTCTGGAAGAAAGAGGATTGAAGAGCTTGGGCTGGATAGTGAAACGGTGGCTAAAAAAATAAAGCTAATTTATCAACAGGAATTATACCGATCTTATAGTATGTAAGAGTTGGGTATGTTTGCTTTAAATACAACCCCCGAAAAGATTTTGGGACTTTTCGGGGGTATTAAAGGGCAATGTCTTTTACCTTCTTCTTTGTTAACCCACTACTTAGCCAGACCTTTGATTTCAGTTGCGGTCAACGCCCTATTGTAAATCATTAAATTATCTATATCTCCTTCCCATCTGTAACCCGAATTTCTTGCTCCAATTACTAATGGATTGTTGTTTTGTCTGATTTTGATGTTCGGATAGTTGGCGGAATTGTCGGCAACACCATTGATGTAAATCGTCGAGTTCGTACCATCAAACGTTGCGGCTACATGTATCCAGGTATTTTGGTCTGTTGGATAGCTGGTTTTTGAACGCAACCGGTATTTAGAACCGTCAGATTCGCGATTTATCCTGAATTCGATTTTTCCATTCTCAAACGTTCCCAATTCAAAACCGTTCGGCGCCTTAGAGACAATAGCTCTATTGGCCGTCACCCCAGGTCTGATCCAGGCAGATATGGTTATAGCATTAGTCATATTTAAAGTGGCGTTGTGTGGGACCGTGCTATAGTATCTCCCTGAAGGATTATCCATTCTAATGGCAGACCCCTCTCTTCCCTTTACCCACCGCACGCCTGACTCATCCACAATGGAGGCGTTGTTTTTGTTTCCTGAGTGATCCATAAGAGTGCTGCCACTTCCTTCATCCATTCTCCAAAACCCTACTAAACCTTTACTTACATCCTGAGGTATTGACGGCGCTGGGGAGCCTATCGGTGCTGGAGAAGGAGAGGAAGGAGAAGTCGAAGGGGAAGTCGCAGAAGGCTTATTTACTGTCCCGGATAGATCCCCGCTAAACAGACTAGCGGCTTCACTCCGTGATACAGCTCTGTTGTAGACCCGTACATCGTCCAAATCCCCTTCCCATCTATAAATAGTACCTCTTGCTCCTATAGTTAACGGATTTGAATTTGTCCTTATTTTTGTAGGGCCGTAGCCCGCAGAATTATCAGAGACACCGTTGACATAAATGACAAAACTGCTGCCGTCAAAAGTTGCTACTACGTGCATCCAAGTTTTCCCGTCTGTTGGGTAAAGTTTATTGGAACGTAACCTATAGGTAGCACCATCGGATTCCCTGTTTATCCGGAATTCGATGGTTCCGTTTTCGAAAGTCCCTAATTCATAACCGTTGGGTATTTTGGAAATGATTGTTCTTGTACCCCCAACGCTTGGCCTGATCCAGGCGGAAATGGTTACCGCATCGGTTAGGTTTAGTGAGGAGTTGTGGCGGACCTCACTAAAATATCTACCTTTAGAGTCAGGCATTCTTACTGCCGAACCAACTTTTCCAGTTACCCATTTAATGCCTGCAGGATCGACTATGTTGGCATTGTTGCTCTTTCCCGAATGATCAACTAAAATATTTCCACGTCCTTCGTCCATTTTCCAGTGCGCTACCAATCCTTTATTTAGATCAACAGGACCTGTTGGTAAACTGTTCTTGGGGTCATTTAGCTTGCTTTTTGAAGGAAGCATCTCTTCATAAGATGCATTTCGACTTCCTATTTTCACATTGTCATAATAAACAATCCTTTTTGAAGTACTAGTGCTACTTTTTTCCCAAGTCGGTTTATAAATCCCTATTTTCCAATTTGGTTGGGTGGCTGAGTCAGCACTTTTGCCGGTTTTGGAAATTACTTTTTCCCCATTTTGCCAAACTTCTACCAATCCGCCCGAACCAGTAGCGTGCTTGATGTGAAATACATATTGATACCAAGCATCCTTTACTACACGCCCCAGATCAATATATTCCGTACCAATTCTAAACTGAAAACGATCGTTGGTTACTCTTAAGCTAAGATAGGGGGAACCTGAAGTGTGCCATTGCGTCAAAGTTTCGTCATCATCATCAGGGGTAAATCCTTCGGAAGGCAAATAAACAGCGAAACTATACCAGCCTTCGAGCTTTAGCTGGTCTAATAATTCTGGGCGAAATGACATTTCGGTACGAATACCACTGTTAGTCACAACTTTATCTCCTTTTCTTAACTCAAATCGGCCGGATTTTTGCCCTTCTAATATGGGGGACGTAGCTACTTGGAAAGAGTGACCTCCCGGCAATTGACGCGATACGAACTGACTAAAAGGGCTACTCCCCTCCATGGTCTCTTCATAGATAACATTTCCTAGCCGAAACCGTGCGGAATCTAGACCTTGATCTGCGTTATTAGATTCGCTATATTCCGATTCGGCGGCTAGTTCTGATAGTTGGCCATCTATTTCGCAAGAACTAACAACGAAAATAAATAAAGCGAGGGGAAGCCATCCCCTACATAGTGGTTTTAAGGAATACATAATAGGATAAATTAATGTAGTTTGGTGAATGATATATTTCAATAGCTGAAAGCTTTAGTTCGTGAACATTGGGTAGACCTTGTACAAATTGGGTGTTTTGTACACAGTCGCTCCCGGTGAGAGAGTAAGAACCTAATGGTCGCCTTACTACAATCTTCCTCTATGAATACAATAGAATATTCGGATCAGGATATTTTGAAGAAAAACTTATGACTCAAGTGGGATAAGTTTTCTCTGAGACTTAATCCCGTTGCTCTTTCACATCAATTTGGGGCAAATCAAATCCACAACTTCCTGGATAATCAACTTTGATGCCATCGGCTTTCTTATTCCTTGTTTTCAACGTAGCTGCTATACGTACCTCTTGTTCAACCGAAGCCTTCCAGCCTCTTCTCAACCGTTTTATAATGTTGATTTTGTTTACTTTACAATACAAAATTCTTCTCAAAATTGATAAAATAAAAATAATTTTGTACAAAGCAGATTGATTCATTTCAAATGCAAATTACAAGAAACATTGCATCAACTATAAATGCAGGTTTCAGGAAAGACAGGCGGCGCAACAACACAACTTCTGTCACAAATCACAATCGAATTCGACGAAAGACTGGTGCCTGCTAATATTTATTTCATCGTTTAAAGCACAACCAGTCAATGCGTTAATATTACCCACGACAACTTGTTCATTTGATATTTTTGGTACATTTGGTAGATTCTGAAGATTAGATCCAATCTTTAGTTCTTGAAGTAAGAGAAGCTCGGTTTAATGTATTGCCTGCGGCGATACCATTTGATTGTGGCGTCTGAAAAAATGTTTTTCTGTAAGTTTATCGGGTATACGTTCAGCAAAATTCAATGGAAAAGCGTAACAAGATCATCTTATATACCTCGAAAAGCTATCCCTGTAAAACAGGAGGCATGGAGATCTATAATTACTATCTGGTGCAGGAGCTCTCAAAAGCCGAAGAATCCAATAGTATTACAATATTATCCTCCTGCATGGCAGCGGGAAGTAACCTGGTAAATGTTTTACCCGAGAAAGAAAGAATTTTTGTTTTTAGGCGATATGGATTGAGCACTGCCTCCACAATTTTTTACTACTGTTTCTCGAAGAAAATGAGATGGAAAGAAGTAGCGGTTGTCTATTTACCTTACACCAGCAATTTCTCTTACAGCGCATTACCGTTGCTGATTTTAAAAAAGATATTAAAAGTCGAATATGTCGTACATATTCACAGTGGCGGAATAATGGAATGGAAACCTCGCTGGCTGCTTAAGTCATTTTTTAAAAATGCCAGAAACATTGCCGGCGTCTCTGTTCCCATCGTGAAGGAATATGGCGCAAAAACAGGGCGGGAAATCAAATACCTCCCTCCGTTACTTCCCTTTATGGAAAGCAATAAAGATAAAAAGACGTTGCGGCAGCAGCGCGGTTTCGATAGATTTAAAAATATTATTGTATTCATTGGAACGATTAAAGCGCTAAAAGCCCCGGAAACATTGCTAAAAGCATTTAAAGAGTTGGGGCAGGATTTTATTCATCAGCACCAACTCGGCTTGGTTATGGTTGGGGACGGACCTCTTCGAAGACAGCTGGAAAATAAATATGCGGACATGGGCAGCATTGTGTTTGAAGGAGCGGTGCCAAATGCAGAAATCAAGGACTATTATAAATTGGCCGATGCGTATGTAATAACCTCGTGGTTTGAAGGAACCTCTATTTCGTTGTTGGAAGCGATGTTCAATAAGCTTCCCTGTATTGGAACGAACGTTACTGGGATAAGAGAAATAATAAAACCCGGAGTAACCGGATATTTATTTGAAAAAGACGATTATAAAGGACTGTCCCACATCCTACGAGAGGTACTTGTTGATTGTGGCCATGCTGAAACAGTTGGAAAGAATGCCTATGAATACTACCAAGATACATTCTGCTACAAAGACCATTTATCCCAGATTATTGAGTTCATCGGCTTATAGTCAGCGTGTGATGCAGGAACTGCCACAGCACTTACCCGCTAGATTTTCCCTCGATTCCCTTCAGTTGACATCCTTGCTTTAGAAAAAACCAAGCCACTACCTGCGCCTTCATTTCTTCAGAAATCCATAAATTGGCCGTCAGTCTTCGAAGAACCACAGTTTTGAAGACGTGTCGATTCGTTAAACCGTTCTTACCGCTAATAAAAGGAAGCTACTTTAAGCTTCCAAGGTCCAACGTTTGAACAGTTCACATCAAATGGCCTTTTAGAAAAAAATCCAATCGTACCATCCTTAGAAGCATAGCTTTACATACTTCTTCAGTCCTCAAAATGAAGAGGGGCACAAACTTTTTAACATTTTCAGTATGAAAAACAATCATTTCACATTACAAAAACCTATTTATCCAGAACTAGCTGTACTTTTTCTCCAAGCTCCTGCACCAGGGGTTCTTCAAACACAGAATTGTGATCACCGTCCACATCTATGATGTGCAAATTGTTGACGTAAGATTTCCATCCATAATACCTTTTCTCCCGAACGTAAAAACTGGAGATTTTAGCCTTAAAAAGATAAATGTCGCCATCATAGGGAGAGATCAAATAGTTATCCATAGCATGATGATTAATATTCCTTAATTTTTCAATGGTCTTTAGTCTTTCGGACTGTATACCATGTTGCTGGCTATTTCTGAACTTCAATAATTTCCTTTGCATTGAAGATTTTTTCAGTGCGGCAAGAGTTTTCGGGGCTTTAAATAACAATTCAAGATCCACATATCTCTTTTGCCATTGATGATCTACGCTCCTTTTGATCTTTTGCCATTTGCTGGGTTCAGTTTCACTTTGGTATACGTCAATATCAAACAGTATTACTTTCCCCACTTTTTTGTCCATTTCCTTGAGCTGCTTGGCCATTTCAAAAGCAACATAACCGCCAAAGGAATGTCCTCCAATATAATATGGGCCCTCCGGGTTGTGTTTCACGATTTCGCCAATATAGTGTGAAGCCATTTCCTTCACCGTTGTTATCGGCTCATCTATGCCGTTTAGACCTTTTGCCTGCAATCCATAGACCGGCTGATCGTTATCCACCTTTTTTGCCAATAGATAATAAGTGGACACATGAGAACCCGCAGCATGCACAAGATAAACCGGAGGCTTGAGCCCTTCCGGTTTTATGGGTACCAGACAGGACCACTGTTCTGCTTCGTCGGCCTGTTGTTGATCTGCAAAAAGTGCTGCGAAAGCCTCTAGGCGCGAATTTAGGAAGAGAGAATTTAGAGGAAGCTTTTTCCCGGTTTCTATCTCAAGCTTGATCATCACATCCACAGCAATCAAAGAGTCTCCGCCCAAATCAAAGAAATCATCTTGCAAGCCGATGTTTTGGACTCCAAGCAGCCGACTCCATATCTCCCGGACCGTAGCTTGCGATTTGTTGTACCTTGATTGAGCAACTGAAACTTCTTCCTCTTGCTTCTGGACCTTTGGATGGGTGACAGACTCCGGAAGCGGAGACCTGTCAATGATATCTATCCAACATCTTTTCTTAGCGAAGGAATAGGTGGGGACATCAATAAGCGCGCGTTTTTGATGACCGTAATATTTTCTATAATCGAGTTTACCCCCATTAATAATAAATTGTCCCAACTGACCGATAAGGTAGGAGTATTCATGTTCCTCCCTCTGTCGATCCATGCTGTTTACCACTTTCGCCCCTTTGGCTGTTTGATGTTGTCTGACCAGGAAAGAAAGACTGGTTCCGGGACCCACCTCTACAAACAACACCTCCTCGTTCTCCATAGTAATATAAGTGATTGCCGCAGAGAACTGAACCGTAGCCCGCAGGTGATTGGTCCAATATGACGGATCCATAGCTTCGGAATCCTTCAGTGGCAAGCCAGTAACCGTAGAGTAGATGGGGATACGGGGAGCATTCAAGCTGATTTTTTCTACCTCCTGCCTAAACGAACCCAGAATAGGATCCATCATCGGAGAATGAAAAGCGTGACTGGTAAATAACTTTTTAAATAAAATCCCTTCCTCATCTAGCTTTTTGGTGAGCGGATCGATTTCCTCCGCGCTTCCTGCCACAACGCACAAATTAGGTGAGTTAACCGCGGCGATCGAAAGCCCTCCCGTTAATTTTCCTTCAAAAATATTGGAAGGGGCTCTGACGGAAAACATATCGCCTCCTGCCAGCTCAGATACCAACCTCCCTCTTACAGCGACCAGCCTGACAGCATCTTCCAGAGATAGAATACCGGAAAAATGGGCGGCTACATATTCTCCAATGCTATGGCCACAAAAGCCCGTGGGGGTTATTCCCCAAGACATCCAAAGCTTAGCCAGCGCATATTCCACTGAAAAGATGGCTGGTTGTGTGTAACGGGTGTCGTTTAGCAAGGCTTCCGCAACTCCATCCGACTTGGAAGGGCATATGACGTTCAATAAGGGTATATCCAGACAAAGGTCAAACAATTTGCAACAAGCATCTAAGGCTTCCTTAAATACGGAATTAGAGCCGTACAAGTCTTTTCCCATATTTAAATACTGGTTACCCTGCCCGGGGAATAAAAACACAAGATGGTCAGAAAGACTATTAATCAACCCTTTATGCTGTCCGGGAATGGCTTTTTCCGATAGCTGAGCCATTAAATCCTCTCGACTATTAAAGATAAAATATCCACGTTGCGGGAAATCATGGCCTTTTGTGTTGATGGAATAAGCCATATCAGCTAAATTTACCGACTCCTTTTTCACCAACCAATCGTGTAGTTTAACCGCATAGCCCGAAAGACTATCTTCAGTTTTTGCAGCAAGACTAAGGATTTTTGGCAAACCATCATCCTCATCTGAAAATATTTCCTCATTGATGTATTCTTCTAGGATTACATGTACGTTGGTGCCACCGATACCGAAGGAACTGACGCCGGCCTTCCTCGGATAATTTCCTTTCCAATAAAGCGTTTTCCCATTAATATAGAACGGGCTGTTTTCCAGCTGAAGTATTGGATTTAAATTTTCAAATCCCAAGGAAGCAGGGATTGTATGGTGATGAAGGGATAGAACCGTTTTAATAAAGCCCGCCACCCCTGCAGCGGCGGTTAAATGGCCAATATTGCTCTTTACAGAACCAACACCACAAAATCGCTCCTTCTGCTGTGGCCCAAAGGCCATTTTTAGACCTTCAATCTCTATGGGGTCTCCCAGCGGTGTGGCGGTGCCATGGGCCTCCACATAGGAGATGTTAGAGGGTGAAACTCCGGCATCCGATATTGCTTTTCGGATAGCTTCCGCTTGCCCTTCCGCACTCGGTGCCGAAAAGCTTCCTTTATTACCGCCGTCATTATTTATACCTACACCTAGGATTTTGGCGAAAATGATGTCGCCATCCGCAACAGCCTGTTCAAAATCCTTGAGTACTACCACGCCTGCACCATCACTAAACATGGTCCCGGTGGCCTCAGCATCAAAAGGTCTACAATGGCCGTCTGCACTGAATATCGCTCCCTCCTGATACAAATGCCCACTATGGATGGGGGAGGTAATGCTTACACCCCCTGCAAGGGCTACCTCACATTGTCCCGATCGAATATGCTGCACCGCTTGGGTAATTGCCAATAAAGAAGTGGAGCAGGCCGAGTACACGCTGATCGCGGGACCATTTAGATCAAACTGGTATGCCGTCCTCGAAGCCACGTAATCCTTCTCGTTTAAACATGCCACCTGAACGTCCCCATATCTTTCCATTATTTTTCTGTTGAAAATAATGTTGTTTTGAAAATAGGTGTTGTTGTTGGAACCGGCGAAAACTCCAATACTATTTCTCCTTCCCTTGGAAAATACCCGCGTCTTCTCCAAAGCTTCCCAAGAAATCTCCAGAAATAGACGATGTTGGGGATCCATTAATTCAGCATGAGAAGGATTAATGCCAAAAAAATGGTAATCGAATTGGTCAGCATCTTTGATGACACCTCTTGCCGGAACATAGTTAGCCGCTCGTTTTATATTGTCCGGGATGCTTGGGTCTAGCTCGTTGGGTAAAAAGGTGGTAATGGACTCCTTTTCATGAACCAGATTATTCCAAAAAGTGTCTATATCGTCTGCACCCGGAAACCTCCCTGCCATTCCAATTACAGCGATAGCCTGACGATCCTTTTTAGGACTTCTAACTTTTCCGTCAGCATCCTGCTGCTCTGCGGACACCGCCCCCTCCTCGAGATAAGAGGCCATGCCGGCAATAGTAGGATATTGGTACAGTTTAGTGATGGTAAGGGCGTTCTTAAACTGAAATTTTAATTGGGAAATCATCTTTTGTGCAAGCAGTGAATTGCCACCCAGCTCAAAAAAATTATCATCCAGTCCGATTTTGTCAAACTGAAGAACATCGATCATTACCTCAGCAATTTTTTTTTCAATAGCTGTTGAAGGTCTCTTATACAATACCCCAAAGTCAGGCCTTTTCGCCTCTGGCTTGGGAAGAATCTTCCTATCAATTTTACCGCTCGATGTCTTCGGGAGATCTTCTAGCTGAACAAAATGAGATGGAATCATATAATCGGGCAAAAGACCAATTAATTCATCTCTAATTCCCTTCATATTTATTTGCCCGGCCCTATTTACCAGGTAAGCAGCCAGGTACTTTTCCCCCGGCACATCCTCACGTACGACCACTACCGCCTGCTGAACCCCACGCTGTTGGCAGATTGCAACTTCGATGTCCCCCAGTTCTACCCTATTGCCCCTGATTTTAACCTGTCCGTCCCTTCTCCCGTGGAATTCTATCGTCCCGTCGGTGAGAAATCTTCCCAGATCGCCTGTTTTATAAATTCTCAGAATGTCCCCATTCTTGTTTCTCCAATTGACAAAGTTTTTGGCAGTTAAAACAGGTTCGTTCAGATATCCCTTGGCGACGCATTCCCCATAAGCACAAATCTCTCCTATTTCCCCATCCTCCACCATCTCCAGTTCATCGTTAAGAATAAAAATCTCGGTATGGGCAAAAGGCTTTCCAATGGTAGGAATTTCTGGCCATTGGGTGGCATCTCCTTCCAATTTCAAGTCAGTTATCCATACGCAAGCTTCTGTCGGTCCGTATTTATTCATTAAAGGACAATCCTTTAGCCGACTGAAGAGCTTGGCTATCTGGGGCGTTATCTTCAACAGCTCTCCGCCGGTGATAACTTCAACTAGACTTTCGGGATAAACTTGCCCGTAACTGGCTTCCTCTGCAAAATATTGCAGCTCCACAAAGGGCAGGTACATCCTGTTGATGCCGTTTTTAATAATAAAGTTCAACAAATTGCCCGAATCCAGCCTATAAGTGTCTGTGATCAGGTAGAGTGCCCCCCCAGTGATCAGCGGGACAAATATCTCCTCGATGGAAACGTCAAAACCCAAATGACAAAACTGTAACGTTTTCAAGCCTGGGGCTGCTTTGGAGTGCTCCTTCTGCCATAATAAAAAGTTTACGAGACCACTGTGGGGAACGCATACACCTTTTGGCTTCCCGGTGGAGCCGGATGTATAAAAGACAGCAGCAATTTCTGCCTGAACGGTCAGCGTCTGTAGCGGAAGATGATCATAAGATACATCCGACAAAATCACTTTTAAACCGAGATTCTCGTATATGCCGGCTTCGGGGGAAGACGCGACGCAAATTCTAACTTTAGAACTGGTCAAAATTTGCTCAAGACGGCTTACTGGAAAGCTAGAGTCTAAAGGCAAATAGGACTTACCAGCTTTTAAGATTGCCAAGAGACCGATTACCATTTCCAGGGATCTGGCTGTGCTTAAGCAAATAATTTCTTCATCCTTCGCTTTTTGGAGGATAGCTTGGGAAAGTTGCTCCGCTCTCCTGTTGAGTTCGCTGTAGGTGATCTGCTGATCCTCAAAGACTACAGCCGTTCTATTTCCAAACCGCTTCTCTGCGTCCTGAAACAACTGATGTAAAAGAGGCATCGGCTTATGGGATTGTTCCATGACTGCGTAAAACTAAGATACCACTGTTCTAACAACCTTCAATTGAGAGGCAAGCCAACATTTATAGGTTAAGTTCGCGTTTATCCTATAAGTTGTATACCTGTTGTTCAACTTTCCCTAACAATAATGCGGCTTTTAAACCCAAATGCATCCGAAATTAAAAGACCGAATCATGTGTATTTTTACCAAAAACCGTCATCCAAATAATCTTTAAATCTAATCTAAAAGACCAATTCTCGACATACCAGAGATCGTGGAGGGTGCGCTGGCGCTTCTTCTCAGGGGAATCCGTTGGCCCTCTCCATCCATTGACTTGCGCCCACCCGGTAATTCCAGGCTTGTAATAATGGCGTATCATGTAGTTCGCCTCAGATTTCTGGAATTGCTCGCTTAGATAGCTTCGATGCGGCCTAGGACCTACTACACTCATTTCTCCCAAGAATACGTTGAGGAACTGAGGCAATTCGTCAATACTGTATTTCCTCATTATTCTCCCTAGTTTAGTAACTCTGGGATCATTTTTTTGAGTAGAGTTCACTCCTCCATTCGTAGGGTCAGAGACCCGCATGGTACAAAATTTATACAGTTTAAAAGGTCTATTCCCTCTACCTACCCTGATCGGACAATAAAAAATCGGTCTTGGGGATTCAAGTTTTATAAGAATAGCAATAAGTAAAAACAAAGGGAGCAAAACAACAAGCATCACACTGGAAAAAATCAGATCGAATGCCTCTTTTAAAAAATTAGACATGCTGTTGTCTAGGGGCATTGGCCGAACGCTTATCGCCTTCGATGCATACGCAGTCTTACATTTGCTCTGAATAATATGTTTATAATCAGGCAGTAACTTCACCCTTGCGCCATGATAATCCGCAATACGAAGGATTTCCCTTACCTTCTTGGATGTCTTGATAGGCAAAGAAAGAAGAATTTCGTCAACGTGATTGTCTTCCAAGTAACTCTTCATATAATGAACATCTTCAAAGACCTTGGTTTGTCCTACTTTGAAATCATCGTTCAGAACATCGCTGCCAAAACTATTTGCATTTGGCTTATACTCCTGGCTCGCCACCTCAGAGAAGGTCTTCTCTTTTGGTATCATTTTATTGATATCTATTAAGACTATATGTTTCACCCTTCGCGTCGAACTTCCTATTCTATTGACTACACCTATAACCATAAAATTTGCAGCTCCACCGGCTATTGGAAACCCAATAGAAAAAGCAATAATAGTATCTCTAAACTCCCTAGGTAGCGAAACAAATGAGTAAATAAGACATAGCAAACCCAGTAAAATAAAACATGCTTTAAAAAAGCTCAGAAGCCTATTTTCATAACCATCAAATATATTGGAAAAATAAAACGGTTGCCAGTACACGATGAGGAACCATAATGCGGGCAGCCCTATCATCAACAGCAAACATAAACCTCTGGAAAGATTCTCCGCATTTAAATAAATGGCTAGTATAACTGAAATGCAAAGCACTACGATATCGGCTAGGAGAAACACGTATGTTACGTTTCTTTTGATACGGTACATATTGAATGGTGAAAAATGGTGAAACAACAACCTTAGAATATGGCTATGAACTCCCTAGCTTCTCAGTCATTAAATATAGAAATTTAAACACCAAAAACAAAGCAAAAAGCATTTAATATGTTGCGAAATACTTTTTTCTCGATTTATAATACTATTTACCAATTCTAATCTTACCAAAGTTTAATGATTTATTGTTTTCATATAATTATTCCATAAGTGAAGGATATGACCTTACAGAAAAACAGCACAATCGTTTGAAAATAGAAGAATATGGCAAGAATTATTTTAACCGTACAATCTCCATCAAACAGATGGATTCGCTAGAGGAAATACCGTTGGGATCTGCAGTGGGTTGGGGCAAACTGAGGAGCAGTAAAATGCAAAAAGCCCTATAGAGATATAGGGCTTTTTGTCAAATTTGATGAGTTGGGGTCGTTATTAGATCAATTTAAATTTACTTTAAGGCGCCATCAAAATATTGTATTGTCTTCTTCAGTCCTTCCTCCAGCTGGATTTTAGGCTCCCATTTCAGTTCCTTTTTAGCAAGATCAATTACCGGCCTCCTTTGCAAAGGATCATCGGTAGGAAGTGGCAAAAACTTCAACTTACTTTTCGAACCGGTCAATGCGATCACCAGCTCCGCCAATTCCAGCATGGTGAATTCAATGGGATTTCCAATGTTTACGGGACCTATAAAGGAGTCTTGGCTGTTCATCAACCTGTACATGCCGTCAATAAGATCATCCACATAGCAGAAGCTCCGTGTTTGGGTTCCCTCGCCAAAGATGGTAATGTCCTCCCCTTTCAAAGCTTGTACAATAAAATTACTGACCACCCGCCCGTCATACGGATTCATTCTTGGGCCGTAGGTATTAAAAATGCGCATCACCTTGATATTCAGCTTATGCTGCCGGTTGTAATCGAAAAAGAGGGTTTCTGCACATCGCTTGCCTTCGTCGTAACAAGCCCTAGGCCCCACCACGCTTACGCTTCCTTTGTAAGATTCGGGCTGGGGATGAACTTCAGGATCCCCGTAGACCTCACTCGTGCTAGCCTGTAAAATTTTTACTTTCAACCTCTTGGCAAGTCCCAACATATTAATGGCCCCGATCACACTGGTCTTAGTAGTCTGAACGGGATCAAATTGATAGTGCACGGGACTGGCCGGGCAAGCCAGATTGTAGATTTCGTCCACCTCCGCATACAAAGGAAAAGTGACATCATGCCGCATAAACTCAAAATTCTTGTTGTCCAGCAGATGGTGGATATTTTGTCGCCTTCCTGTAAAAAGGTTGTCCACACATAATATTTCATTTCCTTCGCCTAAAAGCTTATCACAAAGGTGGCTTCCCAAAAACCCGGCACCCCCGGTTACTAAAATTCGTTTCATATTGTTCTTCTTGAATGAGTTGGCTTTTATGGTACAATCTAGCAATTTTACAAATATATTAATAAAGTAAGGCAAATGAAGGGGAAATTGATACCTTAAGAAATTCTAATTTTCAACCTCGACACGTCCGCACCCTCATTATCGACCCCTCGGGTACCGCATAAATATTTTCTGCACGGACAAGAGCATCTAATTACACGTAAGTCCCCCTAATTCGTGGATATCAATCACGGGGATTTTTAGATTTTTGCATAATCCCTCCCCTTCTGAGACCATGTTTTACCCATCTTTTTGACTGGGTGACAGTGATTAATCTTCATCAAATCCCAGTTTTCGATAAAATATCATTAGTTTTAGTCAGAGAAATGCCGCATTTATTATAAATCAGTGAGAAATCGTATAGTAAGAAAAAATGAGCACAAATATTGCTTTGTGCTCCATTATACACTTACAACTTGGCTTGAAACTGCCTAACACATGAAAAGGATCAAGACATCATATAAATTCAAGGGGTTAATAAACGGTAAAGACTGGGAATCCGGCGATTTAAAATTCTACAACAACGACCTTACTGCGATCTGTAGAGAAGATACTGAATTCTTTGTCTTTAAAGATAGCGTTTCAAGGTTTACCGGTTTCTGCAATTCTTCCGGAGAAGAAATTTATGAGGGAGACCTTTTAGCTTCCAGAGATACGAACTCAGAAGGAATGCCTGTCCATTTAGTTTTTTGGGATAGAAACAGCCGAGAATGGAAAGTAGGATCTTTGCCGGTGGAAGACCCCCTCCTCAGCAACCCTTTAGATAATTGCGTGGATCAGGTAATAGTAGGACATGTATTTACCCACCAATATCTATTATCTTCCTCAAAAGTAGATCATTTCAAAACCAGCGGATAACCTAAAATTCAATAATACAAGTTGTTGCCTAGGGTTACAGAATTCCATGTGCGACAACTATAAACGAAGCCCGCTACCCTTTGCCGTAATAGCCGGCTCGGAACAATGGTGGTTTGGGTGCAAATGGGACGACCATTCCACCGAACTTTTGGAAGTTTCGATTATTTCTCAATTATCAAAGGACTTAGCTTGTTCCCCCTCTCCCATTGGAGTATAGTCTCCTGAGAACTTAGTGTTTGAATGAGGTGGTTTTCCAAAAGAAAGAGGATCTTCATTCAGCACGTGCTTTTCATAAGAAAGCAAAATGTTATCTATAGATAGATGGTTTTCTGCATACTGCCTGGCCTTGGATGTAATGGTTTTCCAATCCCCCCCAATAGCTTTTTTAATGCCATCATTAAGCGCCTCTTGGTCGTCGGCATCAATTACCAAACCTATTTCATGGGCATGAATTAACCGGTGTAGTTCCGAGCCCTCATTTGCAGTGACTAGTGCCAGTCCTCCGACCGCCAGAATAGTCGTCAATTTAGACGGCATTACTAGGCCGTTTGCCTGCGACTTCTGAATAACCAAATGTACGTCCGCCATATTAAGGATTCTGTTAAATTCGGTGAGCGGCTGTAATGGCAGAAAATGGACGTTTTTAAGGTTCAGTTGATTTGTCAAGCTAATCAGTTTTTTACTATACGGACCTGATCCACATATTAAGAATTTTAGGTATGCATTTTCCCTTAATGCCTTGGCCGCGTATATGATCATATCCAGTCCCTGCTTTTCACCCATTGCCCCGGAATACAGCACAACCTTATCCTCAGGCATAAATCCAAACTCCCCCTTAAGTATCGACTTTTCCTGCAAAGGCTGAAAAAGTTTTACATTGACCCAGTTCGCCAAAAGATAAATTTTTCTGTCAGATTTCTTCCTGATTTTAGCCGCCATCCCCTCGGAAATGGTACTGACATAATCTGCTTTTTTCAAAATAATTTGTTCAATTTTCAGTAAGCCTCTAATAATTGTTTTGGATTTTATAAGTTTCAGATCCCTTGCCGCTTCTATTTGAAGATCCTGTATATGGTAAAGGAATTTGGACCTTCGGAATAATCTATAAAAAATTCCCAATAGACCAAATTGGAAGGAAGGCACTACCGTGACGACATAGTCAAATTTTTTCCCCGGGATCAGCTGTATCATCTTTAAGGTGGCTGATATTAAAAACGACACATCCAGCAGCATTCTAGTAAATCCTGAAGGTGTGTGAGGAACATAAATGGGACATCGATGAATTTTTATGCGTCCGCCCGAGGACAATTCTTGGCGCTCAGTCTTATACCAAAATCTATCTTTAAAATAAGGCTCTTGTACCTTCCAATAGGGGTAGTAAGGGTAAGTAGTGATTACAGTACAATCATATCCCTTCTCCCCAAACCAAGAAATCATCTCGCCATTGTATTTTCCGATACCAGTAGGCTCGGGATTAAAATTATACCCGATCAACAAAATTCTCTTCTTCATCTTATAAAGTCTTCATTGAAACCAAACGCCATCAAACACCATTATTCAAATGAATGTTTGAATAATCCTAAACGCCCGCATTACTTATAAAAACATCCTTTTCAACCTATATAAAGTAATTAATCAGGCATCTTTAGTGGTCTGCCTATTTTTATGTTAAAAATTTCTTAAATATATTAATTTTATTCCGATTTACAATTCCTATTATATAAAATGTTGTTTACATATAATAAAAGGTAGATGTAAAAAATTTTTTTCTGAGCAAAAATAGGATAAAACGCTTATCTATATTATATTTCTTCTGTGTTATCTAAAATTATACCGACATGTTTTCGAATTATGTCTATCTAAAGAATCGTATTAAAATCAAGAATATTTTCACATCTTCCATTCAAACACAAAATTTCAGCAGACATGGGTTATAACCTAAAAAGATTAAAGCTGTTGTACGAAACACACAACCTTTTTCATTATAACAGACTAAAGTATCTTCTCCCTTTGTACCAAAAATATGGTATCCGGAAAAACTATTTCAATTCTTTGTCTAGCAATACTTTGCCTGCTGATTCCGTCAACGATCATCCATGGCTCGATCGGGAGGATTCTGCGAATGTCCTTCCGCAGAATCCCATTTTTTCTTCTTTTAGCGAGCAAGAAAAGGCCGCTCTACTGCAATGGTCTACAAATGGTTATGCGATTTTGAAGGGATTTTATTCGGAGAAAAAAGTGGCTTCAATTAATCAGCTACTTGTCGACCTTATGAAGGATAAAAAGATGCCTGTAAAAGACAAGCGCAAAATAATGTATGCTGTAAGGTATTCTAGCCAAATGAGGGAACTGGTTCACACCCCAAAATTAGCAGACATATTAAGTTTACTGATGGGAACACCCATAGAACTTTTCCAAAGTGTAAATTTCCTTCAAGGAAGCGAGGACCCTGCACACTCCGATTTCATACATATGTCAACCTATCCTTACGGGTATCTTTTGGCGGTATGGATTGCCCTTGAGGATATCGACATGGAGAACGGACCGCTTTTTTTCCATCCCGGAAGCCACAAATTACCGTACATCATGAACAGCCAGTATGACCACGGCGGTAATAGATGGCTATTGGGAAAGACCAATAAAAAAAATTATGCCCAAGCCATAGACAAGATCATCAAAGAACATCATTTTGAAACAAAGACTTTCACTGCGTCAAAGGGGGATGTACTGATCTGGCACGCTAATCTATTACACGGTGGCACCAAAATAATCAATCCTGATAGAACCAGAAAAAGCATGGTGATGCACTATTTTGGCGCAGATGTAATACAGTATCATGAAATCACCCAAAGACCTTCGCTAAAACCGGCACAATAGAAAGACTTATTAATTCACCTCAAATAACACGCTGTAAATAAATCGTCAAAACAAGATATTTGTCGAAGCCTGGACCAATTCATATTTGAATTCTCTTCGATCCGTTCGCTGATATATTCCAATATGATTTAGTCCATGCATAAACCTGGCACTAAACTTAATCCTCCTGGAAAGTGAATAATCGACTCCTAGCATCATCCCCAAGCTTCGTTCTTCGATCATTTTGGTCACTGCTGAGCTTTTATTAAGGATCTTTTCCCTTCCATAGAGCAGGATTTCTAACTGTGGACCCGCTGATATTCCGATTTTAGGACTTGCCCTGTACTGAAGCAAGATAGGAAAAGACGCATAATCCAAGGTGTACTCGGCTTCATAGGGCGCATATCCCCCTCTGATCCTAGACAAAGAATATTCCTGAACCAAGTATAGGCGTCCCGACAAATAGACCTGCATAACTAAGCCTAGAGAGAAGCCTGCTTTCCAAGCGCGGTCTAAGGGTACATTTACCCCTGAATGTCCTTTGTTGAAATTCATATTGGATAAGCTGATTCCCCCCTTCAATCCAAATTGAACGGGCTTATCATTCACTTCCTGCCGAGAGATATCATCAAGGATAAAAGCGGTGGTATTTGGTTGCAGATAGGCACCCCGTGTTAGTTGAAACTGTGCAATGGCATTTCCAAAAGCACAACAGCAGGTGAGAACGAGCAGACAAGTTATTGGCAAAGATCTCATTTGGACAGCTTTTTTGGGTTTATGATGGATAGATGCGTAAGGGATGCGGGGGGATGAATTGGAGAAAACATTAAAGCTTCATCCAAAACAACTTTTTATTTTGCCCACAACTAAGCTTCTTATTACCTTGACATGACCGGTTCTTATTAGTAGGAACATCGCATGACGAATGCTCAGCTTAGACACCATGTAGGCAAGTATTTCCTCCTTTTTTGCCCTAGATGCCTCTAACACTGACTGCTTATGTAGATTTACGTTCTCCTTTTGAAGGATTTTTTCGACGATGGCATCCAATAAGGACAAAGTGGACAATATGTCTTTCGTTCCTAGCAGTTCAGTGGCCTGATGGCACCCGTTCAACAACTCAATCTGCCAATCTTCAACGTGATCGCGGTCTGCGTCCAGATAATAAGAAATGTTCCTTTTAACTTGTCCAAAAAAAGCTTCGCGGTACTCATCTTTTTTCATTACCTGCCATAAACTTTGCTTATTGATCCGATAATCCAACAAAACTTCCGGCTGATGGTAAATCTTGAAACGTCGGGATAGCTGCCAAGCTAGCTCATAATCCTCTGAATAGGGTACCATATATCTTCCCACGGCGTTTACAGCCGCCTTTCTGTACACCATTGTGGGATGGTAAATCCAGCAAGAAAAAGTAAGGTTGAAAAAAAAATGGTCGGGGTGAAATCGAAATGCATGTAGGTGTTTGCCCTCCTCTGTTATTTCTGCCGCCCAACAGGAGTACAAGGCCCCATCGGGATAGGTGTTGACAAACTCGTACTGTTTTTCCAGCCTCTCCCTATGAGCTATATCATCCGCGTCCATCCGAGCTATCAAATCAGCTTCGGCCAAATCGATGCCACGGTTTAAGGCAGCAGAAATTCCAAGATTTATTTCATTTTTATACAGCCTAATCCTGGGATCAGAAAATGAACGGATAATTTCGGGGCTGCTGTCCGTTGAACCATCGTCAACAATTAGAAATTCAAAATCGGTGAAGCTCTGATTCAAGATGCTTTCCATCGCCTCGCGCAAAAATTTCTCCGCATTGTACACCGGCATCAAGACAGATAGCAACGGTTTTTTCATAGTGAGTAAACAAACTTTGCCGACAACTTCTTTAAGCAATGAACTACTTTTGCAGGTAGCCGATGCCTTATCAGATAGATCCACGGATAGCGATACGGCATAAAAGCCCGGTTTAACAAGTATTTTACCTGTTTATCGTAAAACCTTCTCCTCTTTAGATATAGCTCCAGCCATTCAAGAAAATACACTCGGTCCCGATGATATCGTCCCATAGCACGGGAGGTGTGTACCAAGGATCCCGGTCTCTGGCGGTACTTGTTGTGACAACCTGATGAGATATAGACCGCTTCATTTAAATAGAGCTTAATCAATAAGGCCTGGTCATCATACATGCCTTTAAAAAGCGCTTCAAATCCGCCGTACTTTTTCAATATGCTTGTATTCACCAACATCCCGCAGGGACATGGAGCATCCCCTTTCCCTAGTGGATAAAGGTCTAGCATTAATTGCGGAGGTTCGAGCAGACAATCTTGTCTGGTTCCTACATATTTAACCACATCCTGATCGGCAGCCCCATTCCAACTATACCAATATTCCGATGCCTCACAAACTAGTGAAACCGGATATTTTTGTATAAGATCGGACATTTTTTTTAGAAGAACTGGCAGCCAAACATCATCCCCGTCAAGAAAGGCAACCCATTCACCGTTAGCAAATCGAATTCCGACATTGCGACTGACACTGGTGCCCATATTTCTATGCCCTTTATGTTCGTAATACATGATCTTCTCGGGATAGTTGAGGGCATAGTCTTTAGCGACCTGGGTACTCCCGTCCGTAGAACCATCGTCTATAAGCCACAATTCCCAATGAGGATAGGTTTGGCTCAAAACACTCTCTATTGCCTCTACTAAAAATTGTTCCTCGTTGAAGAAGCAGGTGACAACTGATATCAGTGGGTTTTTATTCATTGGGCTGACGCTTATCGGAACCAGTTGGATAAAATCTCGCTAAATTCGATACCTGACCAGTTATTCACCTGAAACCTGCCAAGGCGTAAGGGGTCTTCCCCACGTTTAACAGCTTTGTGATCTGTAGTGAAAGCAACCCGGAACCCTAATTTGTTTAATAAAGTAATGGTGTTGTCATTATAATTCCCAGATGGGTATGCAAAAGCTGTTATTTCTTTCCCTGTAAGAGCTTCCAAAAAGTATTTGCTGTTATTAATTTCTGACTCTTGTATTTCCTTACCAAGACCTGATAGGAGTGGGTGATCTCGCGTATGGGCGCCAAGGCTGAATAAACTGTCCGAAGCCATCGAGAGAAGCTGAGCCTCCGACATAGGAAAAGCGTGAAAATCGGCCTCAGTCTGCTCCAGACCGATGCACCGCTGTTTCAATTCCTGGATCACATGTTGTTGTTCCCCGTAGGCTAAAGGACTTAACAACCGCCAAAGCTGCAGATACAATAATTCACGACGGGTGGTTGGTGTTTGGTACGCGTTCCAAACCTTATGCTCCCGATACATTGCCCCAGTGAGTTTCGTTTCTTCCGATAGATCAAAAGTAAACGGCGCATCATTTATTTGCAGCGATATGCTTGAAGGCAGCGCTTTCGTCAGCAGTAGCAATTGGGCTAACTCATCCCACCAAAACTTTTGGGCGGCTTCAACAGGATGTGTGCAAATAAAAAAAGTAGCAGGCAAACCGTATTTTTCCAAGAGAGGCTTTGCGTGCAGGTAATTATCCACATAGCCGTCATCAAAGGTAATGACAATGGCGGGACGGAGTTTTCTCTGCGTGACAAGTGCCTCCTCCAAATCAGACAGAGGAACCACCAACCCTGTTTTTTTCAAAACCTGTAACTGCTGTTCAAAATTATTAAGGCTGACGGCTAGCTGCCAAGGGTCGACTGTCGGCTCAGCCACTCTATGGTACATCAATACAAGAACACCGGGATTTAAGAATTGATACGACTTATTTACCCATCTTCTTAAATTCATCTGAGCCAATTTTTATTAAAAAGTTTTCCTAAAAGAACATTCCTCATCTTCTAAGAATAAGTCTAATTGATTTGTTTTGACCTAAGTGCGACTGGATTCTCAAGAAGTATACCCCCTGAGCCAATGATGATGCGTCTATTTCTACCTGAACCACTTCGCCCCCTCTTGTCGTCCCATTTCCCAGATTCAATACCTCCCGCCCATTGATATCATACATAACGGTTGTATAGTCAGTGTCTCTGGCAAAGGAAAACTTAACAGTTGTCACATTGGCAAATGGATTGGGATAGGCATGGATGATTTCTGGAATCTCTTTTTTGAATAAGAACGGATCACTCGCCATCGTTACATCCTCTACTTCAGAGGAGCTGTTATCCATGGACAATTGCATCCTTAAGGGCGCTTGTGGAGACATTATATTTTGGATTTCCTCCAAGCTTAAGGCGGTGTTGTAAATCCGAACATCGTCCATCGCACCCTGTAGACCCCGGTAGCCTCCCGCCTCGGCCCCTATCGTCAGCGGAAGGCCGTTGACCGCGATCGCGGGGGAGGAAGGTAGCGACAGCGAACCGTTAAGGGTGCCGTTTATATACATCCGCAGCGACTGGCCGTCATAGGTTGCGGCAACGTGCATCCACGTGTTACCGTTGGTGGGGTAAGGCGTGGTGGAATTGACCCGGTAGGCATCGCCCGACGAAAACTGGTTGAACCGGAAGAAAACATAACCGCTGCCGGCAAGGGACAGCTCGTAACCGTTGGTTTCATGCTGCTGCGCCTTTTTGACCAGGTACTGCGTACCGACCGCCTCCGGCTTGATCCAGCCAGCAACGGTGATGGCGCCCGT
>Ga0233377_1000014_pt1 | contig 224732 bp, 172 predicted proteins | sample ElkDunMinimDraft_6_FD_191540 | JGI IMG/M metagenome (GOLD analysis project Ga0233377, IMG submission 191540) | Fecal eukaryotic communites from dung pellets of Tule Elk in California, USA - Elk Dung E36 | ecosystem: Host-associated > Mammals > Digestive system > Large intestine > Fecal...
TATCCGCAGACGCCGCCACGGTGAAATTCAGGTGGAAGGATTACAGGGACAACAAGACCAAAACCATGGAACTTCACTGTCCGGAATTTATCCGCAGGTTCATGCAGCATATACTCCCCAGCGGCTTTTACAAGATAAGGTACTATGGGACCATGTCATCGGCGAACAGCAAAACCGGAATGGAGGACTGTTTCAGGCTACTGAAAGCAACAAGGTTCATCTCCTTCTACGAAGGTCTGTCCACCTATGAGATTTTGGAAGAAATACTCGGCCGGGATCCGTTCAGGTGCTCCGGTTGCGACGGAGGAAAGATGGTTTATGGGCTGCCGGAAGGGAAGGGCAAGGAGCCTTGACGCGCCCGTAGACGGCAACGTTCATTGAAATCCCGGTCAGAAAAAATAAAACGTGCAGGCGTTAATGGGAAAGGACTGCCCGACTGGCACCGTACACTTCAAAAAATATGGGCCCTCAAGGGTCCGGTTGCCGTTTCCGAAGCCGTGGAGACCAAAAACATCCGGGCAGGACAACATAAATGCCCATAGTAAAGGCCGGCTTCGTCCAACTATGTTTTAACCGCAATCTTGAAATGTCAAATTGTTTAGTTATTTTTTTGGCTAGATTGCGTTTAAAACACTTTACGATATCTGTTAAAGAGCCACTCTAGCCCTCAATGGATGCCCTCCCGCGGGTTTTCCGGCAAAATTTATAGAAAGCAACACCCGCGGCATTATAAGCAATGCCAATTTTAAATATACCAAAAACGTTTTGATTTTATTCCAATGAAAGACATTCCTGCACTAATTGACGGCCTACTGATAATCAGGAACGCCATACTTGATGGAGAAAAAGAATATCAAGAAGTCATAGACAATGTCCACCCTCATTATCGATACAGTGCGACCAACTTCATTCGATATCTAAAATTACGGACCTTTGATTTAAGAAAGATACAATTCCAATTGTCGGCCCTAGGCCTGTCTTCCATCAGCCATTCGGAAAGGCATGTATTGGCCAATGTGGAAAATATACTACATTTCCTGCATCTAAGCGAAGGCAGGCATTTTAATGGAAAATATTCCTTGGGAGAACATCCCGTTAATTTTTTGGAAAGCCAAAAGGTATTAAAAAAGCATACCATGCGGCTGTTAAAGACGCAGAAAAGTCCCCGCAACACGTCCATTATGGTAACGCTGTCCACCCAAGGCACAGAATATCAGCATGTAAAAGACCTTGGAGTCGCTGGGATGGAAGTTGCCCGCATCAACTGTAGTCACGACAGCAGACAAGTATGGGAGAGAATGGCGAAAAATGTAATATTGGCCTCCCAGGAGACAGGAATAGGGTGTTCTATTTATTTCGATCTGGCAGGGCCTAAACTCCGTACAGGAAAGATAATTCACAACAGTCAAGGAAAGGCTTCCAAGGACCATATCTCTCTTAAGGAAGGGGAGATATTGTACCTTGTAAACGCGGAAAACGGGGGCGAAGCGGAACAAGAGCTTCATATTTCAAAAAGCGGTCCGGTGATTTCCTGTTCTATTCCGGAGATTTTTGAGGATGTAAGTAAAGGTGAGAGTATCTGGTTTGATGACGGCAAAATAGGCGGTGTAGTTGAAGGGGTTGATAAAAAGTGTTTGGTCGTCAAAATCACCAAGACAAATCCCAAGGGAGGTAAATTGAAGGAAGAAAAGGGCATCAATCTCCCTGACACCAAACTACATCTTCCCTCCCTCACCAATGAAGACATCGCCAACCTCCCGTTCATCGCGCAATATGCGGATGTTATAGGCTTTTCCTTTGTCAGAAAACCTTCCGACGTACAACTGCTTCAGGATGAACTGGCAAAATTAAACAGGTCACACCTGGGGATTGTATTAAAAATAGAGAACAAAGAAGCTTTTAACCATCTTCCGGCATTGATTCTCCAGGGCATGAAAAGCCCTACTTTGGGAGTAATGACAGCAAGAGGGGATCTCGCTGTAGAACTCGGACCAGAAAGGCTATCCGAAGTGCAAGAACAGATATTATGGTTATGCGAGGCGGCCATGATTCCCAACATTTGGGCAACGCAGGTTTTGGAGACACTCGCAAAGAAAGGCATAGCCGCCCGTGCTGAAATCACAGATGCGGCTATGTCCGCCCGTTCAGAATGCGTCATGCTGAACAAAGGCATTTATATTCTAGAAGCTGTTGAGACGCTGGTAAATATTCTGGAGAGGATGGAAAAACACCAATATAAAAAACAGGGAACGTTGCGGTTACTCAAAGTAGCCGAAAAGTTTTTCGCTCCTCCCCCGGAAAATTAAACATTGTCCTCTAACCTGTCCTCTTTCTCTATCTGAACGTTCATAATGAAATCGTCGTAGTATTTCTGATCTTGGTCAGAATAGGTTCCATAAGCATTCAACACAAATCCTTTTCGACCGTCAGTCGTCTCTATAGCATATAAAGCAGCCATATCGGCAGGATCCGATTCCCCTTCGAACCTATACACTTTTAAAATCCAGAGATCTGATGGGTGGTAAACCCGGTCGTGGCCGTCGAGTTGTGCGCCTTTGCTGTTAATTTTAAATTCTTTGTCGAATCCCTTTTTTGCAAGACTGTTCATCACGGTGGACAAGGGTGTCATAGAAGTCGAATCGCTCATTTTATGTTTTGTTTGGTTACTGAAAAATATAACCAAAAAACATACCTTGATTATTTTGGCGATAAAGTACGTAAAATGGCCCTTAGAGAGGGTATGGGAAAGCTATTCATTGTCCTATGTGACATCAATTCCCCACAATGTGCTCCAAAGCGGACTTTGGTTTCAAAAAATAAGCCACGAAATAAACAAAGACAGGTCTAATGTAGGACTCTCCGCTTTCAAATTTGGGAGCTTATTGGAAAAAGGCAGCCGGTACTGGGGTACCGGCTGCCTTACATAACCATCATATTTTGATATTGAACATTTTCAATTTGCTATAAAGCGTCTTGCGGTCAATATTGAGCATCTTGGCGGCCAAGGTTTTGTTGTAGTGAACCTTATCCAAGGTCTCCATAATATGTTTGCTTTCAGCCAGCATAGAGGCGGATTTTAAATCTAAGTCAGAAGTCGCTCCGGTTTCTACGTTCGTTTCATTTAAAGCTGGTTTGGAGACAGACACAATCTGCTCGGGAAGCACTTCTTTGGTTATTGTTCCGTTTTTACCAGTTAACAAGCAGGCTCTTCTGATCACGTTTCTTAACTCCCTGATATTACCTGGCCAGTCATATCCCATAAAATACTCCCGCACATCCTCAGCCAATGCGGGCAGTTCGTTTTCAAGTTCGTTGCAGGTTTTCTCCAAAAAGAAGTCTACAAAGAGCGGCAAATCCTCAATTCTTTCCCTTAGAGGCGGTGCCTTCAAGGTAAATTCGTTTAAGCGATAATAGAGGTCTTCCCTGAATTTACTGGTTCCGGTGTTATCAAAAAGATTCTCATTGGTCGCGGCTATAATCCGGACATTTACTGGGATCTCTTTCAAACTACCCACTCTCCTGATAACTTTTTCCTGCAGTGCACGCAACAGAGCAATCTGTATATCCATGGAAAGATTGGCTATTTCATCCAAAAATACGGTTCCACCCTCCGCGAGTTCAAAAACCCCCGGCTTTGCACTTACCGCTCCTGTAAAGGCTCCCTTCTCATGGCCAAACAGCTCACTCGCAGCAATCTCCTTTGACAAACTCCCACAGTCAATGGGCATGAATGGTTGATCCCTCCGGCCGCTTTCCATATGGATGAGTCGTGCCAAGGATTCCTTGCCTGTACCTGTCTCCCCTTCTATGATTACTGTATAATTGGTAGGACCTACCAATTTCACATACTCAAGCATCTTCTTTGAAGCCTTACTGTTACCATACACATAATCCTCCAGAGGCCGTGATTCTTCTTCCGTATCTACTTGGGCTCGCTGAATGTTTCTCACTTTAGGGCTAGACCTCTTTTCGGCAGATAAAGATTTGTTGATGATTTCCAACAGCTCGTCTGGATTGAGTGGTTTGGCCAGATAATGATAGGCCCCCTCTTTGATGAGATTTACTGCTATGTTGAGATTGGCGTAGCCCGTGATGAATATCACTACGGAATCATTGCTGTTTTTCTTGATTTCATCAAATAGATCCTCAGCCTTGATGTCCGTCAAACGATAATCGCACAAAATCACATCATAAAATTTGCTTTTCATTAGATGGACACCTTGCTTGCCGGAAATTGTAGATTCTACATTGAACCCACTTTTGGAAAGAAACTTTTCCAGCAATGTACACATGGACAACTCATCATCTATGACTAGTATATTCTTCATTTAATTCAATCTCCTTTTGTTAAAATCGTAATCCATCCAGACGCATGGCGAGAAGTAAAAATAGAACAAATAGTGAATAAAAACACTTATTGTTTTGAAAATATATATCAATCCGTTTCGGCAATCGCTACTATTTGTAATCTTTTCCCCAAATTTTGGCCCCAATCATGCTCCTCCCCTTCCCGGCGATTTCGTTTTTGATTTCCATGTTTTGGATTTAATCCTTAGCTTTACACCCAATCTCAAGCCTCCTATGCAACTCTTTTTTCAAGAAGATATTTCGGAAGGGAACTTCGAACTCAACGCGGAAGAATCCAGGCATTTAATCAAGGTACTCAGAAAATCTGTGGGAGACACAGTCTTTTTTACCAATGGCAAAGGCGGCTTATACACTTGCCGAATCAAGGACCTGAGTCTTAAAAACGCGAAACTGGAGGTATTGGAGGTGAAGAACCTTCCTCAGGATGACCATTATATCCATTTGGCCATCGCGCCCACCAAAAATCAAGATAGGTTGGAATGGATGGTGGAGAAAATAACCGAAATCGGATTTCACGAAATTACCTTTCTGTACACCCACAATACCGAAAAGAATTACCTTAAAGCAGAACGGCTAGAGAAAAAAATAGTCGCCGCCTGCAAACAAAGCCTGAAAACCTGGAAACCTAGAATCAATGAAGCCGCAGAATTTCCTGACTTCATTGCATCGCCACAGTTTAAAGATTTTCAGAAATTTATAGGATATGTGGATGAGGAGAACAAATCCTATCTCAAAGATCTGGCGACAAAAAACGCTTCCTATCTCATTCTGATCGGACCCGAAGGAGACTTTTCTCCAAAAGAAATTCAGCTGGCATTGGAAACAGGTTTTCTTCCCTGCTCTTTGGGAAAAAGTAGACTGAGAACCGAAACAGCGGGACTTGTGGCAGTAAACACATTGAATTTAATCAATTTGTGAGCCATTAGGTGGTTTAGCTTAGTGGCTTAATCGTGGCAAAGCCCCATGCCCATTAGGTTCATTTCTCCCATCGAATGCTTGATTATCACCAAGCTTTCGCTGAACATCCCTCCTACTCCACATCAACCCGTACTTCTACTTTGGGAAATTGTCGTTGTAATAAGCGATGGCCTTTTTTAAATCGTCTTTGGTGTCAATAGCCACCGCTTGATGAAAACTCTCCACCATTCTGATCCTAAACCCGTTCTCCAAAAGGCGAAGTTGTTCCAGCATTTCGGCCTGTTCAAGACTGGATTTTCCCAATTGGGTGAAATCCATTAAAGCCTGCTTCCTGTAAGCGTAAATACCGATATGCTTGTAAAAGTTAACTTTATGATCTGGATCCCTCACAAAGGGAATGGGGGATCGGCTAAAATATAGGGCAAAACCATTTTTGTCGGTAACCACCTTTACTACATTTGGATTGTCCACCATGGCAGGATCATGAATACGACTCATCATGGACGCGACCTCTACCTGATCGTTGTAAAACACCTCCACCAAATCCTGCAAAGATTTTTTGTCCTGAAAAGGCTCATCCCCTTGGACGTTCACCACCACATCCGCATCCATCCCTTGTACCGCTTCGGCTATTCTATCAGATCCGCTTTCATGCTTCTCTTGGCTGATAAATACATTGCCCCCCTCCTTTCTGATGATTTCGGCAATATCATCATGGTCAGTAACCACCATCACTTCATCGAAAACGCCTGTCGCCACGGTACTCAAATAGGTCCTGGCGATCAAAGGCCTCCCGCATAGATCTGCTATAAGTTTGGCAGGAAAACGCGTAGCCCCCATTCGGGCTGGTATCAAAGCAACAATCTTCATCTTTATCTATATCTAAAGCCGCGACTCCATCCATTGGGCCGACAACGAGCTCTGGGCAAAGGTAGGAATTCTTGTCGGAAGAAGTGAGGGCCTAAGCTGCAATAAACTTAACTGCTGTTCCAGCCTTAAACCCATGCTTTTAATTGTTCTAATTATAAATTTTCACATTATTTAATCCTAGGGGAATGGCTACCAGAAAGTTTGGTTATGTTTGCAACAAACCCTGAGATTATGAAATTTAACGAAAAAGAAATAGTAACCCTCAAGCGCTCTTTATTAAATGATACCGAGCGCGTCCTCAATCAACAGGTGGAAATGGAAGGGAAATCTTCTGCTTATTATCTGTCAATGGCATCTTGGTGTGATATGAAGGGCTTTGCCCACTCGGCCCGTTACCTTTATGAACACTCCGACGAGGAAAGACAACACATGCTGAAGCTTATCCACTATATCAATGAAGCCGGAGGACACGCCCTTCAGCCAGAAATTACGGGCATAAGACATAATTTCAATTCTCTACGTGAAGTTTTTGAACTGGTTTTGGAACATGAAGTACAGGTAACCAAGTCCATCAACACTATCGTGGATCATTGTTTTGGAGTGAAAGATTTTGCTACTTTCAGCTTTATGCAATGGTTTGTGACAGAGCAGCGGGAGGAAGAAACCCTAGCTAGAAGGGCCCTGGAATTGTTTGATATTATCGGCGAAGGAGGCACTGGACTATGGACGATAGACCAAGAACTTGGAAAACTGCATGCCGTTATGGGTGATAAAGCTTAGTCCCCCTCATTTTATGACATGGATGTTGGGATTGACCCCAATATCTCATGTCTTATTTTCTTTTCCCTTTTTAATGATAAGGTAGACCATAAACAAGTTCAGCAAAAACGCAATTCCATTAAAAACCATAATAGGTAGGTCATTTATCCCTAGGCCATAGATTACCCAGAACGCCAATCCTGCAAGCAACACCAGGTACATGTTCAATGAAACGTTCTCAGCCTCTCCGGTCTTCCAGGCTTTATAAATTTGCGGAACAACAGCCAATGTAGTACAGGACCCAGCCAAAAAACCCATGACCTTTATCCAATCCATAACTGCTACAGATTAACGTCGCTGTTGATTTCATCCTGAAAATCACCCTCCGAGGATTCTATCGTGGTGATCTTATCTGCCCTATAAGCTATATCACGGATAATCTCATCCAATTCGTTTGCAGATTTCATAATGAGCTTATAAAGCTTCTGCTGGTCCTTCTCGTCGTCAGGCGAATCACTGATAGCGTTCACCAAGCCCATTAGCCTGGCTAAAGGAGCCCTCACAACATGTGATTGTATCCATGCTATTTCCTGTAACCGCTCATTTTTCTCCTCGATATCATGGATGTATTTTAGTCTTTCGGTGATATCGTTGGCCAATACCAATTCGGCCCTTCTTCCCTGAAAATCTATGAGGTTACTCAGCACGTCCACCTTTATGACCTCACCATCCTTCCTCCTATGGTAAAAAATACCTCGAGCTGGCTTTTTAGACTTGCCTTCCTCAACTTTTTTTTCCTTCATTTCTTCTATCTCCTCCGGAAGCCGTATGTCCAGAATGGTCATAGACAGGAATTCTTCTTTGTCATATCCATAGTGTTGTACCGCAGATTGATTGACGTCCAAAAATTCTAAGGTATCCAAATCGTAGAGCCACATGGGTTGGGGGCTTAGATGAAAAAGATCCCTGTACCTTCTCTCAGAAAGTCGCAAGTGGCTTGAAATCTCCTTCCGTTCGATACTATAAAGTATACTTTTTAATAAAGAAGTGGCTGTCAGTTCATCTTTCAAGAGGTAGTCTGCCACCCCCAGGGAAAGTGATTTTATCCCAAACCCAATATCCGAATAGCCCGTCAGTACGATGACCGGAATGGACTTGGAGATAGGCAATATCTCTTCCAGCAAGCTTTCACCACTTTTGTCGGGCAAAGAAAGGTCAAGCAAGATGGCGTCATAGTGATTTCCTCCTTCCAACAAGACTTTGGCTTCATTGAAAGTCCGCGCCTCCTGGATATCTGGATTGCTTATTTTCTCAAAGAGGAAGTCTTCGATCAGAAGCAAATCCCCGCTGTTGTCCTCAATCACCAGAAGGCGAAGTAAACGGTCTTCTTTATTCATGTACGGTATGTTTAGCGGGCAACTGAACAATTTTTATCCAAAAACTCTCAATACTTGCTATTACATTTAGAAAATCATCTACCTCAACGGGCTTGGTAATATAACAATTGGCATGGTTCTCATAGGATTTGGCAATATCCTTTTCAGAGACGGAGGTAGTCAGCATGATGACCGGAATATGCTTCAGCATTGGGCTTTCCTTAATGTAACGAAGCACTTCATGCCCGTTTCTCTTAGGAAGATTAACATCCAGCAGAATCAAATCAGGGGTTTTCACATCTGGAAATGGCCCTGTTTTATCCAAAAATTGAATAGCTTCCTGTCCATCTCTGGCAATACTAAGCGTATTGAGAATTTTTGCGTCCTCAAACGCTTCTGTGGTCAACAAAATATCACCTTCATTGTCCTCTATGAGCAGAATATGTATGGATTTCATATTTTGAACGCCAATATTTATAAATGTTAATTGTTCTACTTAAATCAGACGTCCTTTAACTAGGTGGTTTAAATCCATCTGAGAATACTAATAGTGATAGTTGTTTTATTTCGGCAAGACAAAATGAAACTGGCTCCCTACCCCTACTTCCGAGGTAACCCATATCTCCCCTTCTAAACTTTCAATGATCTTTTTGCAGATAGCCAATCCTACGCCAGTTCCCGAGTACACATCTTTGTTATGTAGTCGCTGAAATATAGTGAAAATTTTGTCGAAATATTCTGAATCAATTCCAATGCCATTGTCTGCCACAGTAAAATGCCACCCCGTGTCGGTTTCATTGTAGGAAATATGAATGGCAGGTGTAGAGCCCTCCTCCTGGTATTTCAACCCGTTGTTGACCAAATTTTGGAAAAGCAGGCGCAATGGGCTACGGAAGGTGTAGATCTCGGGCAGGTCCTCAACCCAGGAAACCTTGCCTTTTTTCTCCTGTATCAGTTTCCGGTTAAGCCCTATCACCTCTTCCAATACCTCACGCACAGGCACAGCCTGTTTGTCCTCCTCTGTTTTCCCGACCCTCGAAAATTCCAATAAATCAAGGATAATATTTCGCATCCTTTTAGCACCGTCGCTTGCAAAGTGGATGTACCTTTTGCCCTTTTCATCCAGCAGGTCGTTGTATTTTTTTTCAAGCTGTGCAAGGAAGCTGGTAATCATCCGAAGTGGCTCCTGAAGGTCATGGGAAGCCACAAAAGCGAACTGTTCAAGTTCGGAATTGGATAGAGCCAGTTCCTTATTTATTTTCTTGAGCTTTTCCTCGTTCATTTTCCGCCCGCTGATATCCTTAAAAAATACAGACAATCCCGACGGTGAAGGATATGCACTGACTTCAAGCCATATTCCTAGGCGGTCAAAAAACACTTCAAAGTGGGAGGACACGTTTTGTGTCATTGACTTATGGTAATAGTCATAAAAAGAAGAATCCATTTCCTCTCGGTAGACGGACCAAAGACTGTTGCCAATCATTTCCTCACTTTTTGTACCCAATATTTTTTCCGCTTTTTGGTTCCAATAAGTAACTACCCAACTCTTGTCCACGGCAAAAAAGGCCTCCCCAATGCTTTCCAAAACGTGACTTTTTTCCTTCAGGGCATCCTCCAAATCGAGCACATTCCGCCTCTTCTCGATCGCTGAAGCCAATTTAGAAGTGAGGGTTTTAAGAAAAGAAACTTCATCTTCTCTCCATTCCCGCTCTCTCCTACAATCATCAAACCCGATAAAACCGTAAAATGCATCTCTGATGTAAATTGGCAATACCAATATAGATTTGATTTCCTGCGACAACAAAATATCCTTGGTATTGCTTTCCGCCATTTGCCTGACTATGGCTTTAAAGGGCTTTCTATCTTGCAAGGGAACGATGAAATCAGCGATCATTTCAAAAGGCAGATCCTGAAGCTCCGGATTGTTCATCTGCGCTTCTGCTCTTTCTGCAGCCCATTCCATCTTCTGGTTGGAGAATCCCTTTTTGGTGTCAGGATCAAAGTAATTCTCGAAGTAGTATACCCTATCGACTGAAACAGCTTCACCTACGATGTTAAAACTTTTGGCCAGGGCTACCTCCCAATCATCATATTGAAAGAGAATACTGATCACTTTTGCAATGGCTGAAAGCAGTTTGGTCTTGATAATGATATTTTCCTCGCTTTTCTTCTTTTGTGTAATATCAAACCTGACTGCCATGTATTGGTATGGCTTATCGTCTTCGTCCAAAAATGGCACGATGGTCGCATCCACCCAATAGCATGATCCATCTTTCGATTGGTTTTTTATCTCGCCTCGCCATACCTCCCCACTGGTGATGGTACTCCATAAATTGGCAAAAAATTCCCTGTCATGAAATCCAGAATTGATTATACGGTGGTTGGCCCCAATCAGTTCCTTCCGGCTATATTGCGAAAGTTTGCAAAAATTGTCGTTGACGTACGTGATGGTGCCATTGGTATCCGTGATAGCGACTATACTTGACTCATCCAGGGCAAACTTGTAGTCAGAAACTTTTCTATAGGTACGGAAAAGTTCCTCCTCCGCCTTTACTTTAGCTGTTACATCCGTTAAATGAACCAAAGCAGCCCTTCTTCCCTTAAAGCTAACAACATGGCTTTTGATTTCTACTAACATCAATTCTCCGGTCTTCTTCAAGTGCCTCCACCTATTCTTGATGTTGTTGTAGGCTTGCTCACTTTTGGAAGCTTCCAAAATAAAAGGAATATCTTCCGGAGGCCTTATGTCGGTAATGCTTAACTGTAAAAATTCCTCCCTTGTATAACCATACAGCTTTAATGTTTCTGTGTTGCACTCTATGAATTTTAAAGTGGAAAAATCCCAGATTACCATGGGGGACGGGTTATCCATGAACAGGTAATGGAACCCTGCCTCAGAATCACCTAGTGAAGAGTCAGGTTCTTTTATTTCTGAGATCTCCCTAGCTGTACAATAAAACAACCCATCCTCCCTATCCCAATTGACCGACACCTTGGCAAGAATGGAAGGCTTATTTTGCGGTAAAATCTTTGTCTGAAAATGAATCTCTATTCCTTCTATCCTTGATTTTTCAATAGATTTATGGACCGAAACCTGTTCTGGCTTTTCCACTATATCTAAAAGCGACAGTTCGATCAGTTCCGATTGTCTATAATTCAGGTTTTTTACTACGGCTTCGTTGACTTCCCTAAAATATAATTCTTCATTCACGGCAAAAATAAGCTCCGATGATTGATTGGTCATTTTCTTAAAAATCAATGAGTTGTTGGCCGACATTCCTACTTTATTAATTATTTCTGTTTACTCCAAGGCTATTTTACAAAAAAAGAAAAAGTATCTTCTATTATCAAGGAAACACACTTGAATTTTACAACCTATTAAAATAAATTGCAATTTTCGAGAAGAGGCGAAAAGCTAAATGCGATAAACATCATACACCGTTATAGACACCTTAGAGGGCCGTCATAAATCTGCCGTTCTGGAGACCTGGATAGGAGACATCTTCTGTCATTTTATCATTTTGACATCATAAAGAAACACCAGGGGCATAAAAACGGCACATATAATAAATATTATATAAAACAGAAATACGAATAGTTTTTTCAATATATTAACCCACCTAAGGGAAGAAGAAATATTGCACAGTTCTTGCGCCGGCTATTTGTTAGCAAAAAAACCATTACTATACAACCAAGATAAATATTCGATTAAGCGTTTCATGGGGCATATAAAGCATTCTTTATCCAATAACAACAACTACGATTCCTGTACCGACTTTTCCGCTCAAGAAATAATATACAAGACCGAATACCAAATAAAACAAGATGGGATTGACCAAGTGAAAGATCAAAGTTTTGTGTCCGTCATTGATTTAATTGCCAAGCATGCCGCTTCTTCGCCTCACAAAGCCGCGGTAGTATTTGGCAACGAGAGTATCAGTTTCCTGGATTTGGAGCATGAAACCAACCAACTTGCTCATTATCTTCGGAGCAAGGGGGTGCAGGAAGAGACTATGGTGCCCATAATGATGGAGCGGTCTCTGGAAATGATTGTGGGAATTTTGGGTATACTAAAAGCAGGTGGTGCCTACGTGCCTATAGACCCACAATTTCCTAAAGAAAGGATTGATCTGATCTTGAAAGAGACCCTTGCTTCCCTGCTATTAACCCATAGAAACAGCCAATCAAAAACAATAGGCCTTGCTGCGCCGGTGGACGTGGTGAAATGGGAGGATATTCAACCGCAACTGGCTCTCCAATCAAAGGCCCAACCTACGGCCAATCTAGCGCCGCATCATCTGGCCTATGTACTCTTCACTTCGGGTTCGACAGGCAAACCCAAAGGCGTACTCGTGGAACATGCCGCTTTGGCCTCTTCTACCATTTCCAGAAATGCCTATTACAATCGGCTTTCCAACATTATACTTGTACCCTCCTATACATTTGATGCTTCCGTGGGTGCGATATTCGGGAGCCTCAGCCAGGGTGGTTGCTTATTTGTTCCTTCCCAAGATGAGCTGCAAGATCCTGACAAACTGGCAAAAATATTACGCCACATCGACACGCTTCTATGCGTTCCCTCCTATTACGCCTTTCTTTTGGATGAAGGTTTGATCGAGAACGCAAGATTATCAAAAATAATCCTTGGTGGTGAGAACCTAAGTCGAGAATTGGTCTCCCGACATTTCGCCCTCCCCAACAACATACAGTTATTCAATGAATACGGGCCGACTGAGGCGACCGTGTGGGCAACTGTCGAGGAAATAAAGCTGGGCAATCTTCCCATAACCATAGGGCTCCCCATTCAAAGTGCCGCAGTCTACATTTTGGACAGTTCGGGACGACTGGTCCCCGACGGAACGGTGGGCGAGCTTTACATTGCAGGACAGGGTTTGGCAAGAGGCTATCTCCATGATGATCAGTTGACCCGGCAACGCTTTATCGAAAACCCAGTGGAGCCTCACAGCAAGGCATACAAAACAGGGGATTTAGCTTATCGGCTTCCAGATGGCAGATTGGTGTATAGGGGAAGATTGGATGAACAGGTAAAAATTAATGGCCATCGTATTGAATTGGGAGAAATTGAATCCGTCCTGTCACAAAATGAAAAAGTAAAGCAGGCAATCGTCCTACCAAAAAAACATGAGAATGGCGAGGAGAAACTTGTAGTTTTCTATATTCCCTACCCCTTCGCAGAAGAGGAACATTTACGGGAATACCTGCTTGCAAAACTGCCTGCCTATATGGTCCCCAATATCTGGGTAAGTATAGAAAAATTCCCATTAAGCCCTAACGGAAAGATAGACAAGCAAGCTCTTCATGATCTCGACGTACATGAGCATCTTACGCGAAATTATGAATCCCCCAGGAACCAAACTGAACAAATTGTATTAGATCATTGGGAGAAACTGCTCCGGATCGGTCGAATCGGGATACATGATAATTTCTTCGAACTAGGGGGAAACTCCTTAACGGCAATGAGGTTGGTGTCTGGTCTTCGAAGGCAATGTTCATTTCAGATAAGTTTGGAAGACCTGTTTAGCCACCCGACCGTTGCTGAACTCTCTAGCCAGATGCTGTTGAATTCTCCAGAAGGAGACATTGGCATGCTAGACGCCCCCAAATTAATGACTTCCGATGCTCTTTTATCTTATAGTCAGGAAAGCCTATGGTTTATTGATCAGCTGGAAGGGACTGTTTCCTACCATTTACCGATAGCTTTTAAAATTGATGGCCAACCAGATATAGATGCACTTACCCGGTCCCTTAAGAGCCTTCTGGAACGCCACGAAGTCCTCAAGTCTGCTGTTGTGGAAAAAGAAGGCCGCAGGTATAGTTCTCCATTACCTGTTGATCAGTGGAGTCTCCACTTGCTTGACGGACAGAGATCGGATGAAGAGCTACAGAAACAGCTGGAAGCATTTTTAAATGCGCCCTTTGACCTTGCTCGGGATTTTATGTTAAGGGCTACTTTGATCAAAATCTCTCCGTCCGAACATATCCTTCTCTTGGTTATCCATCATATTGCCTTTGATGCATGGTCCAGAACCGTGTTGATAAAGGAGCTTTTTAGTTTTTATAAAGCATATCATAACGGGGGCCATGCGGAACTGCCCAACCTTCCCATTAAATATGCTGATTATGCCATCTGGCAAAGGGACAGGTATGAAAAATCGGGGGAGGGAAAGCTAGGCTATTGGAAAAACAAATTGGATGATTTAACACCACTCCAACTGCCCAAAGACTTCAATCCCAATACGGCAAGCAAGGCAGGGGCCGTAAAACAGTTTCTTATCCCATCTTTGATGATGGAGAGATTGAAGCGATTGAGCACCGAAAGGGGTGCCACGTTATTCATGACTTTGTTGGCTGGCTTTAAAACGCTTCTTTACCGATATAGTGGACAGGAGGACATCTGTGTAGGGACGGCGATCGCCGGTAGGGAGGAGCCAGAAACCGAGCATATGATTGGCTATTTTGTAAATAGCCTTGCGTTAAGAACCAAGGTAAACGGTAAGGCTTCTTTTTTGGATTTGTTGGATGGCGTTAAGACCACGACCCTTGAGGCATATGGGCATAAAGAGGTGCCATTTGAACGTGTTGCCGCTGAACTTCGAGCTCAGGGTAAAGATCAAAATCCCTTATTTCAGGTGATGTTTAACTACCACAATGTACCGCAGCCTGCCGAGGTATCTATTGAGGGCCTGCACCTGTCGCCTTTGGATATACAACAGAACCACTCGAAGTTCGATTTGACTTTTTCATTAAGCGATAGCGCAAAAGGGCTAAAAGGGATTGTAGAATACCGGACAGATCTTTACCATTCCAACAGGATCCAAAACATGATCAACCACTATTTGCAATTATTGCAATCGTTACTCATAGATCCTTCTTTAAACGTTGGAAAAATGAACATGCTCGCTCCCGAGGAGAAGCATCACTTATTGACTATTTCTACCCCTCACTTACAACCTTGCCCTACAGACAAAACCATTGTTGACCTTTTTGAAGAGCAGGCATCTAAAACCCCTCATGGTGTTGCTTTAATCTTTGGAACACAAAAAATCACTTATAAAGAGCTCAATGAAAGATCCAACCAACTGGCCCACTTACTGAGAAGCAAAGGGGTGAAAGAAGAAACCCTGGTATTGCTCTGCATCGAGCGATCGGTGGAAATGGTGGTTGGAATGTTTGGCATTCTGAAAGCGGGAGGGGCTTATGTACCTATCGATCCCCTCTATCCCCAGGACAGAATCGACTTCATACAGCAAGACACTGTAGCTAGACTGGCAGTAAGCAGCACGGGAAGTCGCGAAAAATTGACCCGCCACGATGAGTTGGAAGTCATACTACTTGACCCAATATGGTCCAATATCCAACATTTGCCGGTTACTAAAGCAGAAAATCATCTTCAGCAAAATCACCTTTCCTATATCATTTACACCTCAGGATCGACCGGGCAACCGAAGGGAGTCATGATCGAACACAAAAATGTTTTTTCATTTATATGCTGGTGTAGAGAAGAATTCAATGCCGAAAAGTTTGAGATGGTGTATGCCTCCACATCGGTCTGTTTTGATCTCTCCATTTTTGAGATATTTTATCCATTGAGCATTGGAAAACCAATCCGTCTCCTAGAGAATGGCTTAGAGATTAACGAATACCTGTCTCTTGATTCATCTGTCATGATTAACACCGTGCCGAGTGTAATGGACCATCTTCTGGAGGAAGGACTGGATCATAGCAAGGTGAGCACCATAAATATGGCTGGAGAACCTATCCCCCAAAAAGTTCTGAGAAAATCAGATCCCGAAAACGTTGAAATAAGGAATCTGTACGGCCCAACCGAAGACACGACCTACAGCACGGTTTATAGGATACAGAAAGGCCGGCCATTGCTCATCGGCAAACCTATCAGTAATACAAGCATCTATATTCTCAGCCCTGAAAATGAATTAACCCCCATGGGCGTTCCCGGAGAGATATGCATCGCGGGTTCGGGACTTTCCCGGGGCTACCTTAACCGCGAGGATTTGACCCGCGAAAAATTTCTACCCCATCCATTTGCCGAAAATCCTGCAGATAAAATCTATCGCACGGGTGATATTGGAAGATGGGTTGAGGATGGTCAAATCGAGTACTTGGGCAGAATGGATGATCAGGTAAAAGTCCGAGGGTTTAGGATTGAGTTGGGGGAAATAGAAAAAGTTTTACAGCTTATGGAAGGTGTCCAACACGCCGTGGTACTTGCCGAAGATGACCATCAGGGAAATAAACAGTTGGTAGGATACCTGACGTACGAAGGTAATTTTGAATCGAGCAGGGTGATGGAGTTTCTCAGACAGAAGCTACCCGCCTTCATGGTCCCCTCACGCTGGGTTAGCGTCAACGAGATGCCGCTAACCCCCAACGGCAAGATCAATAAAAAAGCCTTGTCCCGATTGGATTCCGAAGAATCATTTGAAGGGGGATATGGTGCTCCCCGGACCCAGGCAGAAAAAATGTTGGTACTCTTATGGGAAAATCTGCTTCAGGTTCAGCCGGTGGGCATACATGACGATTTTTTTAGAAAGGGTGGGCATTCATTGCTAGTCACAAGCTTGGTTTCTTCTATACGGACGCAATTTGAGGTCAATTTGGGCATCAAAGATGTATTCCAATATCCCACCATTGCAGGCTTAACAACACATTTTGACTTTAAGATAAAATCTTCTGATCCGGTTTTCATTCCAGAGAAACTTCTACGGCCTGAACAAATTGAGGTATCTTACAACCAAGAAAGTCTTTGGTTTATTGATAAATTAAACGGATCCACCCAATACCATATCCCGAAAGTCTTAAAGTTCTCAGGTGTGGTTGAGGATGCGCGCATTGCCCAGGTATTGAATACAATATTAGAGCGTCATGAAGCATTAAGGACTGTCATTAGAAATGTAAACGGACAACTGGTGCAGTTGGTTAAGGACCCCTCCAGATGGTCTGTCTCCACCATCGAAGGTGGAAAGTTTAAAAACAAGCCAGAGGACCTCCAAAAATACATCTTTGAGGAAGTTCAAAAGCCATTTAACCTCGCTGAGGACTATATGTTCCGGGCTACTTTGATCCATTTGGATCCCCAAAACCACCTATTGGTCCTCGTGTTCCACCACATCGCATCTGACGGATGGTCCGTTTCTCTGCTGTTAAAGGAGCTGGCCACACTTCTTCACGCCTATGAGGATCAGCGCGACCCAAATTTGCCAGCCCTACCTATTCAGTATGCAGACTTTTCTTTATGGCAAAGAAAACATCTCCAGGAGGAATCTTTAGTCTCCCAAACCGACTACTGGAAGCGAAAGCTCGCAAGCCTTCAACCTCTCCAGCTCCCTTTGGATTATTCAAGACCTGCTGTCCAAAGTGTTCGGGGTGCCACCAGAACCTTTACTATCGACAGAGAGCTGGCTGACCAACTGTTGGTATTGGGTCAGGGCCAGGGAAGTACCTTGTTTATGACTCTATTGGCTGCTTTCAAGGTAATGCTCTATCGATACAGTTCCCAAGAGGATATTTGCGTGGGCACGGTGACTGCTGGGCGTCAAACGCAAGATACGGACAAGCTTATCGGTTACTTCGTCAATCCCTTGCCAATCAGGTCAAGCGTCAACGCTGAGGCTTCATTTCTTGAGGTACTCGAAGAAGTCAAAAATAACTGTATGGATGCTTTTGAAAACCAGGAAGTACCATTTGATAAAATTGTGGCGGATTCGGGCATATCTCGGGATTTGGGAAAAAACCCGTTGTTTCAAGTGATGTTTATTCTTCAAAACCTCCCGCAGGTGCTCCCGCTTAGTTTGAATAACGTAAAAATCACTGAAGAACCCATTTACCAAACCACCTCAAAGTTTGACCTGTCATTTATAGTTACGGATGACAAATATGGACTGCAGGGAACCGTTGAATACTGCACGGATCTATTTAAGGAAACATCAATAGATCAAATGATCCAGGCCTATTTGTCGTTTCTGTATCTTATGGTGTCCAACCCCTCCCAAAAAATTAAAGATCCGTTATTTCTATTTTCTAAAGAAGGGCATAAGACACAGGAGAAGATACAGTTTTCCGGGAAAAAGAAAAGTCAAGAAAGGATGGCGAAAAATGTGCCTCCTTCCCTGAAAACTAACCGTGATAAATCCGCCAAAACTGCCAATGAAAAGCTCATTGCTAGCATATGGGCAGAGGCATTAGGAATAAAAACGATAGATATCTACGATAATTTCTTCGAAAAAGGGGGCCACTCCCTGACTGCGGTACAGGTAATGACCCGTTTGGAAAAACAGTTGGGGGTGAAATTACCCTTGTCGATCCTATTTAAATATCCCACCGTTCATGGATTGGCGGGGATCATTGAAAAGAAAAATAACAAGGTAAAAGAATGGGATTCTTTGGTTCCAATCAAACCAGACGGTAGCAACGACCCTTTGTATATTATCCATGGGGGTGGATCCAACATTTTATCGTTCTATGATATTGCCAAGAACATGGCTGCAGAACAGCCGGTATATGGGTTACAACCGAAAGGACTGAACGGCAAAGAAATGCCTTTGATTACCGTAGAGGCTATTGCTTCCCATTTTATCGCCGAAATTATCCGTCAGAATCCAAACGGCCCATACTGTTTGGCCGGATATTCATTTGGAGGAATTATCGCATATGAGATGGCTAGGCAACTGAAGGCCTCAAACAGAGAAGTGAAGCATCTGATCATGTTTGACACGATTGCCTATCAAACAGACAAAGGTCAAACCTGGATAAAGAGGTTGCACCATAGAATAACCCATGAAATTGGAAAAAGGTGGTTTGATGCAACTTTACTATACAAGTATCCCCAAACACTCAAGAAATTAAAAGTAAACTCATTGCGACATAAATTTTCATCGCTGAAGATCCTTCTTAAACTGGAAAAGGAAAAGCCTATAAGCCCCATCCTTAAAGCCATTGAAGATATTCATAAAGAGGCCGCAAGAAAATATGTTTTAAAGCCCTATGACGGTCCGATCCATTTGATGAAAGCAAAAATCCCTACCTACTACATTGCCGATCCCAAAAATCTGGGATGGAAAACTTATGTCAGGGAAATCCATATAAAGGAAATGGAGGGAGAACATACGACAATGTTCGCCCCCCCCCACGACGTGGATTTCGCCGGCGTGTTACAAGAAATTCTTACCGGATAATATCTGAATATGGAATGGTTTTTGACGAGCTTCAAAAAGAGTATAATAAAAATCAAATTACGATATGCAAAAAACAAATTTATTGGCCATTTTCTTCCTATTTTCGCTTCTCGCCTGTTCTATAGAAGATGATCCAGACGTTACACCTTCTAAAGAAGAAGTTCCCTTTGTAGACGGAACTGCACTCGTCTTTGTTTCTCAGGAAGAAGCTCAAAAACTAATGGGCACTTCTGATGAGTACTCCAAAGCCCTTACGAAATTTGACATCGCCTCGAGGACGCAGAATCCGGCAAACAATCAAGAACAACAATATCTTACATTTGCTGCAGCCCAAGCTCGAGAATGGCAGGAAAACGAGGTCGATGTGCTCCGAATATTGATAGGCGATGTGAAAACCAAAATTGAAGACCTCGGACTAAAACTGAACTTTCCCAAAAAGATTAAACTTGTCAAATCTACTTTGCAGGAAGAAGGCGGTGTGATCAGTTACACCAGAGCTGACTATATTGTGATGAGGGGGGAAGTGAATGAAGAATTTATTATTCATGAATTGTTCCACATTCTTACCCGATATAATCCCGAGAAAAGGGATGAGCTATACAAGACTATAGGCTTTAACAAGAGCAATAGAATAACCTATCCATCGGCTATCAATGACCATATCGTAACCAATCCTGACGCACCGTTTCTTGAACATACCATTAATCTGACTATAGACGGTGCGCAAAAAGAAGCTGTGTTTATTTTATACAGTGGCAAAGATTATGAAAGCGGTTCATTTTTTGAACAGATGCTGCAGAAGTTGATGTTGGTGGAAGGAAGTGCCAACAACAAAGCAGCCGTATTGGTAGACGATAAACCGGTCTTATATGACTTCTCAGCAGCCTCTGATCTGACAGAAAAGCTGGGAGGCAACACAAATTATACACTTCACCCTGAGGAAATATTAGCAGATCATTTTGTGATGTTGGTTAAGCCAAAAACTGCCGCTAATCCTACGTTTATTGAATCTATGAAAAATGTATTAAGAAAATAGGGAATTTAGTTTTATCCTAATTTCGTTAACTTGCTTTTTGATCCGGTGGTTTGGCCTATTTTGCTAGACTACCGGATCTTTATACTGAAAGAATATGGATATAAACTATAATATTGAACATACAGCGCGTATTTTGGGCCTTCGCTTCCCAATTTTTTTGTGGATCCCCTTTTTGCTTTTTTCCTGTGGCCAAAAAGCGATCGAAATCGAAACCGTCAAAAGCCCCTCCGGTGCTAGTGCAAATGGTATGGTCTGGATAGAGGGTGGCGAATTTTTTATGGGAACGGATGAAGAAAACGCCTATCCAGCCGAAAAACCTGCTGTAAAACGAACCGTGAAAGGATTTTGGATGGACGAAACAGAAGTGACCAACCAACAGTTTAAAGCATTCGTCGATGCCACTGGCTACCAGACGGTAGCGGAAAAAACTCCGCTTTGGGATGACATAAAAAAACAACTCCCTCCCGACACTCCTATGCCCGAGGATTTGATCCTACAACCCGGATCCCTCGTCTTTACTCCCCCTGCCCATGCCGTACCCACCCAAGACATCTCACAATGGTGGTCCTGGGTAGATGGTGCCAGCTGGAAGAACCCCGAAGGGCCCGAAAGTAACCTGGAAGGCAGGTGGGATCATCCGGTTATCCATATTGCTTATGAAGATGCTGTAGCTTTTGCAGCCTGGGCTGGAAAACGATTACCCACTGAGGCTGAGTGGGAATTTGCAGCAAAGGCAGGCAAGACAGGACATAGATACGCTTGGGGAGACGACCTGTATCCCAACGGGCAATTTATGGCCAACACTTTTCAAGGCCTCTTTCCTCATGGAAATGAAGCCAGAGATGGTCACAGAGGAACTTCTCCTGTAAAAACATTCCCCCCGAACGAATTTGGCTTATACGATATGATTGGAAATGTCTGGGAATTGACAGAGGACTGGTTTGATGCCCTGAAATTGCAAAGAATAGCAGGTGATGCTCCGCTTCTCGACACCAATATGAACCAATGCTACAACCCCAACAATCCTTATGCGCAGGAAAGGGTGATAAAAGGAGGGTCGTTTCTTTGTGCAGATGACTATTGCGTCAACTATAGGCCTTCTGCAAGGCAAGGCCATGCATTTGACAGCGGAAGCTCCAATGTTGGCTTTAGATGCGTCAAAGACGCTGAAGCCCAACTTCTTTCCAACAGATAAAAACCCCTCATCCCGGCTTAACGGGATTTCTGCTTCAATCTGCTGAAAAATTTAGACTCCTCCTCTTTTAATTCGTTTACACCAGTATATCAACAAAAGAGAGCAGATGATGAATCGTAAGATTTCCCATTATTCACTGGCGTGCCTGGTATTATTATTAGCGGTATCTTTGGGATGTTCCACTACCAAGGTCACCGTAGATGCTTCCAATCCCCAAGTCGAGCTTTCCGATTACGACACGTTCCAATTCTTTGAACTGGAAGCAGAAGGGGATACGAGCAGTACCTTCTATCAAAATATGGCTGCCTTCAAGTCCGAAGTGATTGGGCAAATGAATGCAAGAGGGCTGAGACAGGATGCGGAAAATCCTGATCTTAAGATCAATCTTGGAATAATTGTCGAGGAAAAGACCCAAACCCGTCAAACAAGCCTTTCAGACCCTGGCGAATGGAATTATATCGGTCAAAGAAATTATAAATGGGAGAGCAAAACCATTGAGGTGGGTACCTATAAGGAAGGTAGCATCACCATGCACTTGGTGGATAATTCCTCCAATGAGGCCGTTTGGGTGGGGATGATAGAAGGTATACTGCCAAAGAATCCCGAAAAAAGCAAAACTGCTTTAAAAGCAGCAGTGGCTTCACTGTTCGAAAAAATAGATTAAACAGGGAGATAGGCCTTTCAAAAAGAAAAACCCACCCCCTTTTTTTTAAGCAGCATTCCGGGCGGCATTGATGACTCCAAACATGGTCCTCAATATCAGCTTTTGAAGAACAGCATCCTCCTTACCACTTTCCAACATCTGCTGAATAGCATATTGTTGAATGGTGATCAAGGGCAATACAATTCTTTCCCGGATAGCAATGGAATCTTTACTTAGATGGTTGTCCTCCAAAAGAGAGGACATATTAGCTACCCTCAGGATGTTTTTCAAAGATCTCTGGTATTCCTCGTGCATCAAATCCCAAAACCCGCCATACGTCTCGTTGTCTTTCAGATAGGCAGTAGCAGGATAAAACGATTTGGCCAGCGACTGCATGGAATTTCCCAGCAAAGACCTGAAGAACAGAGAATCTTGATAAAGTTTTTGTACCTCGGCCAATTTCCCCACCTTTTCCAGTTCCTCAATGGATTTGCCTACGCCATACATCCCCGGGATGTTCTGTTTCATTTGTGCCCAGGAGCCTACAAAGGGAATAGCCCTCAGGTCTTCAAACTTCATTGCGCTACCTTTGCTTCTTTTCAAGGGCCTTGAACCAATATTGGTCAATCCGAAAAATTTCAGGGGTGTCACGTTTTCCAAATAAGGAACAAAAACAGGATGGCTTTTAAATTCCTTGTAGGCTTGGTAACTATAGGTCGCCATTTCTTCAATCAAATCCTTTTGTTCCTGGGTTAGGCTGTTTTCTGCCGTCGGGTAGAGGTGATTTTCCAAGCCGGCACTCAAAAGCTGTTCATAGTTATAGGTACAGCTTACCTGTTTGCCATAATTTGAACTTATAGTCTGCCCTTGGATCGTAATTTGTATTTCTTCATTCTCGACCTGCTTGCCCAGAGAAGCATAGAAATTATGCATATTTCCCCCGCCTCTCGCAGGTGGCCCCCCCCTTCCGTCAAAAAAGACAACATTCACGTCGTACAATCGTGATATTCTTGTCAGTTCTTCCTTTGCTCTGAAAATAGACCAGTTGGCACGAATAATACCCCCATCCTTTGTACCGTCAGAGAAGCCCACCATTATGGTCTGCTTATCCCCTCGGGATCTTAAATGCTTGCGGTATATTTCGTTTTCATATAACTGTTTCATTATATCTGGCGCATGCAAAAGATCATCTATAGTCTCGAATAACGGAACAATATCTAGATTTAGATTCTTATCTCTTGCCAACTGAAGCTTGGCTAATTGATATACTTCCAGTATATGGATGGCTGATTGGGCGTTAGAGATAATATACCGATGGCATCCCATTTCACCGTTTTTCTCTTGGATATAAGCGATGGAGCTGATGCTCTTCAGCATTTCTACATGGAAGGGTTCTTCCATACTCTCAGCATCAGGCAGCTGGGCAACAGATAATACCTTATCAATCCGTTCAAGCTCCTCCATTTTTCGAAAAGTTTGAAGTCCTTCCTCTCCTTCCTGATGGGCGACAATCCCCTCCCACAGCTCATCATGCTGCCGGCTATCCTGCCTGACATCCATACTGGCAAAATGAAAACCGAATATTTTGATCTTTAGGATAAATCCATCCAATAACTCTAAAAACAAGCCTTCATGATGCTCAATAATCCCCTTCCTTGCCTCATACAGAATTTCCAGAAGTTCTTCTTTGGAGGACAATTTGTCTTCACCACCGTACAGGGTATGATAAAGACGTCGCTCCGCCAAAAGCAGAAAAGGCTCTACGTGATTGAAAGTCAATCTTCGTCTTACTTTGCGGATATCCCGGTTATAACATTTCAATATAGAGTTTTGAAGCTTATCAGCCACCTTCTTGGTGACATCATGGGTGACGTAGGGATTACCATCTCTGTCACCCCCTGGCCAAAAACCCACCATCAACAAATTGGGGTTATCCCACTCATGTAGCGGAATTTCTAGCTGGTTTAAAACCCTAATAATTATTTCGGAAATGCTTGGATAAAATACGTTCTCCAAGAACCAGCAAAGGCTAAGCGCCTCATCATAGGGGGTGGGTTTGTCCTTTTTTATAAACCCTGTCTTACCTAATTGTTGAAGCAATTCGTTGATACTCCCCAGATCATTGGCCCTGATGGCACCTTCCAAATCAGTCAGAATCCCCAGCACATTGCCAGGGTAGAATTGTGTAGGATGTGCGGTAAGGGTAAGTCGAACAGAAAAAGTCTTCAATTTTTCTACCAAAGCTTCCTTCTTTTTGTCGCTCTCTGCCCGGGCAATCAATGCAGTCATCGTCCCTTTTCCCTTGAGGTCATTCACCTTTTCAAAGGCTGCATCTTCTATGGAGTCGAAGAGCACTACCTGCCGCTCCACATACTGGACCAGTTGGAAAAGTAGATCGTGCCTTTCCTTGGTAGACTTATCGGACATGAGATCATCAAAAAACTGGTTAATAATGTCCTTTGGAGTCTTGCCTTTTTCAAATCCTGCCTGACAGGCACTTGTCAAAATCGGCAATAAAGTGCCGGTCCGATAGATATCATTAAAGGGCAAATCTAGAAAGAGACTATTATAGATGGTAAACCTTTTGGCTACCTCTGTTTGGTATACCTTAGACATATTGGGTTTTAATAGTTGAAAATAAATCACAAATTAGTGAAAATCGAGTGAAATTTAAATAATAGGAGCAATTGCTTAGGATTAATTTGAAATTTCATAAAACAATCATAGATTAACCCCTGATGGTCTGAACGTTATTCATCCCTTTTGCACAAGTCAAAAAAAAACATCCCTACGAACAATTTATTTTTTGTAAATTTATGCATTAGTTTTTCAAATGGCCTAAATTTCTACCCATGCTTATTGCCGTTCTGTCGGGTTTTATTCTAGCTCTACTTATGCCTTTTTTGGGCAAACATCTAAAGGGGAAATTGTCTGTTTGGGTGTCAGGACTGCCTATTGCATTATTTGTTTATTTCTTGAGCTATATTCCAGCCGTGTCTGATGGGCAAAGAGTGGCATTTGATTACCCGTGGATTCCCTCCTATGGCGTCAATCTGAATTTCAACTTAGATGGTCTTGCCTTGCTGTTCACTTTGTTGATAACAGGTATTGGCTCATTGGTCTTCCTGTATACCTCGGCCTACCTCAAAGGACATGAATATCTGGATCGCTTTTATGGTTTTCTGAGCATGTTTATGGGCTCCATGCTCGGATTGGTGCTCTCCGACAATATCATGTCGCTGTTTGTTTTTTGGGAATTGACGAGTATAAGTTCCTTTTTTCTGATTGGATTCAACAATGACAACCCTAGCTCTAGAAAATCAGCTCTCCTTGCTCTGGGCATCACTGGGCTGGGCGGCTTGTTTTTGCTCGCCGGTGCGGTGGCATTAGGATATGTCGGAGGATCTTACAACGTTTCTGAGCTACTTGAGTCGACGGAGATGATTCAAGGACATGCCCTTTACGGATGGATTATTTTCTTTGTTTTCATAGCAGCCTTTACAAAGTCAGCCCAGTTTCCTTTCCATTTTTGGTTGCCTGGAGCCATGGAAGCCCCTACACCTGTGTCCACCTATCTTCACTCTGCTACCATGGTCAAAGCGGGAATCTACCTGCTGGCCAGGTTTACCCCAATTTTGGGAGATCATGTCTGGTGGAACAGCACCTTAATCATAATAGGCTCTGTTACCATGGTCTATGCTGCCATTCATGCCATTTTTAGACTGGATATGAAAGGCATTTTGGCCTACTCTACGATTTCGGCGCTGGGCATCTTGGTATTTCTTATCGGCCTGGGCACCGATCAGGCGCTAATTGCTGCAGCTGTTTTTATCTTGGTTCATGCCCTATATAAAGCCACACTCTTCTTGATTACAGGGATAGTAGACCATGAGACGGGAACAAGGGATATTACTAAGCTCTCCGGACTTCGCAAAGTCTTATTACCGGTTGCTATTGCTGGATTTCTAGCAGCCCTATCCAACGCGGGAATCCCCCCCTCCTTCGGTTTTATGGGTAAAGACCTCATCTACGAAGGAACTTTACATTATGGGGAATGGGCCTATTGGTTGACAGGGGCGGCCGTAGTCACTAATATTTGTTTGTTATTCACGGGATTCCTAGTGGGCTTCAAGCCTTTTGTCGGGCAACTGCCGCAAACCTACGAGAAGGTTCATCTGCCCAGTCCGCTGATGTGGGTACCGCCGTTGATTCTTTCATCCTTAGGCATCGTCTTTGGATTATTTCCTGGCCTAATAGAAGGAACAATCATCAGACCGGTGGTTAGTTCATTGATGGACGCAACACCAGACTTCCATCTGCAGCTTTGGCACGGATTTAACGTTGTTCTTTTATTAAGCGGAATCACGATGTTCTGTGGCTTGGCTCTTTTCTTTGTCCTGAAGCCCTCAGAAACACTGTTGGGGAAAGTAGTCCGATTTCGGGAAATATCTCCGGAAGGTGTATTTGAGGCTTTTGCAAGATTCTTTAATGAGTTTTCAAGCAAGTGGACCCGACTTCTCCAGAACGGTTATCTACGATCCTACGTCACCACCATCGTGGGCTTTCTTTCGGTTATCTTGGCCTACCGTTTATTTGAGGGAAGGAATTTAGAATTCGATATCCAATTTCTCACCGCCATGACGATATATGAAGCGGTCATTTTGTTGATTATGGCTATTGCTATTCTAATCACCGTTTTTAGCAAATCCCGCTTGCTTGCGGTAGTTTCTATGGGGGTAATAGGCTATGCCATTTGTTTGATTTTCGTGTTTTATTCGGCACCTGATCTGGCCATGACCCAGTTTGCCATCGATACCCTGACCGTAATCCTCTTTGTACTTGTATTGTATAACCTGCCCAAATACCAAGAGTTTTCCCAGACCAAGGACAAAATCCGAGACGGGGTTGTTGCCTTGACTTTCGGAACCTTGATGAGTCTGATTTCATTGGAAGTGCTTAATGAGCCAACCAACCCGATGGTATCAGAATTCTATGCCGCCAATGCCTATGTTTTGGGGAAGGGCAAGAATATCGTCAACGTGATTTTGGTGGATTTTAGGGGGCTGGATACCATGATCGAAATCACGGTATTGACCATTGCCGCTATGGGCGTATTTAGTTTGCTTAAATTACGCCTTAAAAGCAGAGAAAAGGAAATCTAGTTTACCGGCCCTTCCCGAAAACAATTATTATGACCTCCTTATTTAAACATCATGAAAAGTATCATCTTCAAGACAGCCTCCAATTATCTGCTTCCTTTGTTGCTGCTCTTCTCTGTCTTCATCTTGTTACGAGGCCATTACTTGCCTGGAGGAGGCTTTGTAGGCGGGTTGATTGCTTCTATTGCCTTTGTACTTCATTCATTGGGGAATGGGTTGAAAGAAACCAGACAGATCATCCTCTTCCATCCCGGTTTTTTGATGCCCTTGGGATTATCGGTGGCTTTGATAAGTGGCATCTTACCCCTGGTTTATGACCAGTCCATTTTGACAGGACTATGGTATGAGCAACCTCTTCCCATCGTCGGAATGGTTGGTTCGGCTCTCTTTTTTGATGCCGGGGTTTATCTAGTTGTCATGGGGGTCACCCTCACCATCATGTTCACCATCACAGAAAGTATTTGATATGGAGATATTATTAATCATCATTATCGGACTTTTATACAGTTCGGGAATTTACATGATGCTTAGAAGAAGCTTGGTAAAGCTTATAATCGGCTTGATTTTGATCGGTCACGGTGTCAATATGCTGATTTTTTTAGTGGGAGGGATTGTTAAAGGAAAACCTCCCATCATTGGGGATTCGGTGCAGATCCTTACTGATATCTATGCCGATCCGATTCCCCAGGCTTTGATACTGACCGCTATAGTCATCAGCTTTGGGCTGCAATCTTTTGCCATTATTCTTATTAAAAGAACCTACAAGGTCGTTAAAACGGACGATTTGGATGAGTTAAATCCCCAAGGAGAAGAAATATGAACAATTCTTTCATTGTTTTGCCGGTAGTTTTTCAGCTGATGACCGCCATATTGATGATTTTCTTTTGGGGAAAAATCATGATCCAAAAAGTCTTTAGCGTCATCTCCGGTCTGGTCAATCTTTTCATTGCTATCTGGCTGTTTCGTCTTGTATGGGAACAAGGGATCCAGATTATGAATGCGGGCGGCTGGGAAGCCCCATTCGGGATTACCTTCGTGGCCGATACTTTCAGTGCGGTTATGGTATTGCTAACCGCAATCTGTGGTGTAGCTGTTTCTGTCTATTCCATTGGAAGTATCCGGAATAAATTAATGCGGTTTGGCTTTCTTCCCATCTTGCATTTCCTTCTGATGGGGCTGAACGGGGCATTTCTTACCGGCGATATTTTCAATCTCTACGTGTGGTTCGAGGTAGTGATCATTGCTTCATTTGTGATGATTACATTAGGAGGGGAAAAGATACAGATCGAAGGAGCCGTAAAGTATGTCACGATGAACCTTTTGGCTTCCACCATTTTTCTGACTGCCATCGCTTTATTGTATGGTTTGACAGGGAGCCTCAACATGGCGGATCTATCCTTAAAGGTGGCAGAGGTAGAAAACCGAAAATTGGTGAATGTTACTGGCGTCTTGTTTTTTATAGGTTTCGGGATAAAATCGGCCGTCTTCCCCCTCTACTTCTGGCTTCCTGCCTCTTACCATGCTCCCCCGCCAGCTGTATCTGCCATTTTCGCCGGATTACTGACAAAGGTGGGAATCTATGCCATAATTCGGGTCTTCACCTTGATCTTTATTCCAGATGATTTTATGAGGGAACTGATTGGTTGGGTAGCAATTTTCACCATCATAACTGGGGCACTGGGGGCAGTAACCCAAAACAATCTAAGGGAGATCTTTAGTTACCTCATCATCTGTCATATCGGATTTATGGTCGCAGGCCTAGGCTTTTATACAGAGATTGCATTTGTCGGGGTCATATTTTACTTGATCCATGACATCATTGTCAAAACCAATCTGTACCTGATGAGCGGATTGATTTATAAAATTAAAGGGTCCTACAACATCAAACGGTTGGGGGGATTCTATAAGTCTTATCCCAAACTCTCCCTGCTGATGGCTGTACCCCTGTTTTCCTTGGTTGGCATCCCCCCTTTATCAGGGTTCTGGGCTAAAATTTTTCTTATTGAAGGGGGTTTTGCCCTAAAGGAATATACTGGCATCTTGGTAATCATCTTGGGCAGTCTTATCACCCTGATTATTATCGCCAAGATCTGGGCTGAAGTGTTTTGGAAGGAAAGCGTGGAATTGCCGAAGAGAGACTACATCAAATATTTCAATGAGCTCAAGCCCTATAGACAGCAGGCGGTAATAGTGCCCATCTTGTTCCTTTCCTTGGTTTCCTTATTTATCGGCTTTGGGGCTGAATTTGTGATCAATGTCTCCCAACAAATAGCCGGCAATTTAGTCGACACGTCTTATTATATTGAAGCAGTCTTAGGATCATCAAAAATTACCGCCCCATGATCAAAACCAAATTTCTTAGCAACATCCTACTTGCCTTTGTTTGGATAGCCTTGACCGGGACATTTTCCTTGGGCAATTTTTCCTTTGGATTTGTAGTTTGTTTCGGCATCATGTGGCTGATCAGTACCAACCGGAGGGAAGACCAGTATTTTACCCGAATCCCAAAGATCATCTCATTTTTCTTTTATTTTCTGTATGAACTCGTAAAGGCCAATTATCAAGTAGCTTCTGATGTGATCACCTTTAAGAATATGCGGCCCGGTATCATCCGAGTACCTTTAGAGGCCAAGACTAACTTGGAAATCACCTTGTTGGCTAATTTTATCAACCTCACCCCAGGGACAATCATTTTAGATGTATCGGATGATAGAAAAGTATTTTACATCCATACAATAATGGTTAGAGACAAGGAAAAATTTATTAACGAAATAAAAAACGGCTTTGAGAAGAAGCTACTGGAGATCTTACGATGAATGTTAGCGATTATTTGTATTACATCATTCTGCCGGCTTTGGCATTTTCTATATTTCTTATATTCATACGGTTTATGAAAGGGCCAAGCCTTGCCGACAGAGTCGTTTCATTGGATCTGCTGCTGACGACAGGGATTGGGGTCATTGCCGTGTACAGTGTGTATAGTGACCAGCCGACCTTTCTGGATATTGCCATGATTATGGCTTTGATCGCCTTTTTGGGTACGGTGGCTTATTCTTTCTATTTAGAAAAAAGGGAAAAAAATGATTGACTGGGTAATTATAATTTCTAGTACCATCGGAACACTTTCTATTCTGTTGGCAGCCGTCGGTATCGTCAGGATGCCGGATATATACCTTAGGATCTCGGTAACCACGAAGGCCGCTACCATGGGAATTGGCCTGATCCTGATCGGTGCTGCCATGTACTTCAACGAACTTGGCATCACGTCCAGGGTGATTGCCATTATCTTTTTTATGTTGTTGACAGCTCCAGTAGGAGCCCACATGATTGGCCGGGCGTCCTACTTTACAGGGGTAAGAATGTGGAACAAGTCGGTATACGATGACCTGAAAGGCAAATATGATCCCAAAACTCACGAACTCTCCAGCGAAGAACAAAACCAACCTGAAAAAAAATGAAAAAACCTTGTATCCTACTACTTTCGTTATTGATGATAACCTGGGCCTGCGGTTCTAAGGACAAGCAACAAACAAGCGAAGCACAAATGGACAAATCCTATTTATTCTTACTGGGTACTTATACCGAAAATGAGGGAGAAGGGATCAATCTGGTCAAATTTGATCCGCAACAGAACCGCATGGAAATCCTTGCGCTCGCCTCAGATATCAAAAACCCCTCTTTCATTATCAGCAATGAAGACCAAAATTTGATTTTTGCAACAGAAGAGACTGGAGGAGAAAATGGCGGTAAAGTGACTTCCTACCGATTGGATAAATCCGCCCTTAAGCTGGAAAAAATCGGATCTGTATACACCCAGGGTGATTCACCCTGTCACCTCAGCCTTGACCCATCCGAAAGATTTCTGATTGCTTCAAACTATTCCGGCGGGAATGTAACGGCTATCCCAGTAGATCAAGCAGGGAAATTATCTCAGGAGGTTCAAACCATCCAACACGAGGGCGGAAGCGTCAATCCTAACAGACAAAAAGCGTCACATGTGCATAGTGCCGTATTTCATCCCACGGAAAACAAAGTCTTCGTTGCCGACTTGGGAACGGATAAAATTTATATTTATAACTTCGACAATCAGGCTTCTGCACCTTTAAGCCAGGGCGAAACAATTCCCTTTTCAGTAACCGCGGGCTCTGGACCCAGACACCTCTTATTTGACAAAGAGGGAGACAGGCTTTATCTCATACACGAACTGACAGGGGAAATCGGTGTGTATGATTATGAAAACGGTGCCATATCACATCTTGAAACGCACACCTTATTTCCAGAAAATTTCTCTGGGAAAGTTGGAGCAGCGGAGGTCCGGATATCACCCGATGGCAATTTCCTCTACGCCTCCAATCGGGGTGAAGCCAACAACATTACTGCTTTTAAAATAAAAGAAGACGGACTGTCCAAAATTCAGGATATGCCCTCGCAGGGCCTCGCACCCCGTAACTTTGCGATTAGCTTCGATGGAAAATACCTGATTTGCAGCAACCAAGACTCAAACAAACTGGAAGTATTCAATAGAAATGAAAAAAGTGGCGAAATACATCCTGCCCAAACCTCACTTTCGGTCAACAAACCTGTTTATGTCTACTTTTTGGACTGACTTTCCGTGAATTGTTACGAAAAAAGCGGGATGGGCACAAATAATAAATATCTACGCATCAAAAATGTGTAGATTAATTATCATTTTTATACATTTACAGGATTTTGAGTATAAAAAAAACAAAATCTAATTCAATCAATTATCTAATAGTCAATAATGATAGGAGTAAGTGAGGTGATGTACCAAAGCATTCTAAACAGACGTGACACAGAAAAAGCAATCGACTTGATCAAAACATCGCTCCCAAGGACGTTGTCAGAAAAGTTGAATCTGTTTAAATTATCATGCCCTCTGGTCATCTTGGACGGCACAGGCATAAATGATGACTTGAACGGCATCGAAAGACCGGTCAGGTTTCCAGTAAAAAACCAAATGGATTCAAAGGCCGTGGTAGTTCAATCCCTTGCCAAATGGAAGAGATGGCAATTGGCGGAGCTAAATGCTGAAGTGGGTGAAGGCATAATTACAGACATGAGGGCACTAAGACCAGATGAAGACTACTCTCCTATCCATTCAATATATGTCGATCAATGGGATTGGGAACAGTGTATCAGCCCACAGGATAGAACCCTGAGTTACCTAAAACAAACTGTAAGGGCCATCTATTCAAGTATAAAGGAAACTGAGCTGGCAGTTTATAAGGCCTTCAGTGAAATCACTCCTACCCTTCCTTCCGACATTACCTTCATCCATACGGAAGAACTGTTGAGAAGATATCCCAACCAGACGCCGAAAGAAAGAGAAAACAGTATCGCACGGGAATATGGGGCGGTATTTCTAATCGGCATCGGAGGACAACTCAGCCACGGGGAGCCCCATGATGGAAGGGCACCGGACTATGACGATTGGAGTAGCCCGAATGAAGAAGGTTATACGGGCTTGAACGGTGATATTTTAGTCTGGAATCCCATACATGAGTCTTCCTTGGAATTGTCCTCAATGGGTATAAGGGTAGACGCCGATACCCTCCAAAAGCAACTTAAAATGAAACAGGCGGAGAGTAGAGGGGAGTTGATGTTCCACAAAAAGCTGCTGAACCGAGAACTCCCCGAAAGTATCGGCGGGGGTATAGGCCAGTCAAGACTGTGTATGTTTTTGTTGAAAAAAATCCATATCGGAGAGGTACAGTCTGGCATTTGGCCAAAAGAAGAAATCGAAAAATGTGGACAAGCGGGAATATACTTGATGTAAAACACTAATTTGGATATACGCAGAAAAAAAATATATATGGCATAGTTTAATTTGCAAAAACTATTATTACCTTTGAAGAATTAATTAAATACAATTTAATATTATTATGAACACAGGAAAAGTAAAATTTTTTAATGAGTCTAAAGGATTCGGTTTTATTGTTGACGATGATTCTTCCAAAGAATATTTCGTACATATCTCCGGATTAGTTGACGAAGTTAGAGAAGACGACGATGTCACCTTCGATCTAAAAGAAGGCAGAAAAGGCCTAAATGCTGTAAATGTTAAGTTAGCTTAACCAACAACCAACATCAGTATTAAAAGCAGCTTAGAATTTTCCAAGCTGCTTTTTTATTGTTTTTCCATTATATTTTTGATCTCTTCGTGAATTTTTCTTGTCGCGACTGTCGATGCCTTCACCTCTTCTCCATACCTAAAAATGGCTCCTGCAAGCAAATCCAATTCATTGGCAGGTTTCTTTGAATGGATGTCTAACTGAAGAGAAGTAGGTGTTTCATAGGGAAAGGTGGCTGCTTTTTGAAATGTAGCCTCAACGATATCGGGGGGTAGATCCACTCCTTTCAATTTTGCGATTGTTTTTATTTCAAGCATGATTAGTCTAGCTCTCTCCCTCATTTCCTCCTCCTTATTCACCACTCCTATAGGTAAATTGTAACGGGCAGTTACCAGTCCAAAACTGGCAATAAAAAGAAATTTAGTCCAAATATCGGGGGAGGCATCATCCCTGAATTGAAATTGAATATTTGCTTCAGTAAATAGAGCAACAAGCCCCTTGGGCATGAAATGAGGATATTGGGGATCTCTCCCAAAAATAATTCTACCCGCATTTCCTTTATGCTCCACTATACCTTTTTCCTTAATATGGGAGGCTACATACACACAGGCGGGAAGAATAACGCAATCGGGTAACACCCTCCGAATTCTATCATAGATATCTACTCCATTCATCAGGGGTAGAACAACCGAGCCTCCGGTCACCTTTCCCTTCAATTCTTGGCATACTCTTTCAAGATCGTACTCTTTTACGCAAACCAGGGCTACGTCAACGCTTTTAAGCGCATCCACATTTTGTATAAGTCTGTCTGGCTTTATAGGGATTGGAACATGTTCGGGGCTTATGAGCTTAAGCCCATTTTGCTTAACCACCTCATACGTAGCCCCCCGGGCAACAAAGGTGATGACAGGTTCGGCCGGCGCCGAGAAAGCTGTTGCCAATTTATAAGCGAAATATCCTCCGACACCGCCCAAGCCTATAACCGTGATCTCTTTACCCTCCATTTTTATTACTTTTTATAATTCCCCAAGTCCCCCAAGGTGCCCATATTCAATGGCATATAATATAAAACCGACCCCACCAGCATCGCGATTAAAAAACCGTAAGGCAAACCGGCGGCAATTACCCCTACCATTAAAGCAATAACAAATCCCTTTTTTTCATGGGCTACATCCCTGATGAGCAACATTAGCGCAAGGCTTTCGAACAGCAGGATTACCCCCAAAATAGGTAATGGAAAAACCTGGATCACTATTTCGAAATTTTCCCCGAAAAACACGCCCAAAACCAGGTACATCAACCCATAAATTACCGCCGATCCCCCTGTCCTGCCGCCAAAAGTATAATGGCCTACGATACCACCCGCGCCGTGGCATGTGGGAATTCCGCTGAAAAATGGGTTTATCAGGTTCATGGCAGAATAAGTAATGCCGATCTTCTTGATGGTTAAAGGCTTCTGGTCAGGAAATAGATCCTTGGCCACCTGCTGTGTCGCCAACACGGAATTACCCAAAGAAAGGGGGATTTGCGGCAAAGCCAAGAGCAGAAAGCCTTTTAAGATATTGTCGCTGGTCGGCAAATTCCATTGGGGAAAATTTAAGCCTATGGCCTGGGCCAAGTCCCCCAGTTCCAACTTAAAAAGTAAAGCATAGGCAAATCCCAAAACTATAACCACAAGAGCAGCAGGCATCTTCTTGTTACCCATCAGCCACAGAATGAGCACGAAGGCCAGTATAGCCAAAATATAACCATTGAAGTGGTCGGCGGGAATATATTGCCGGAAGGCCAACAAGGCAAGGGTAATTCCCAATCCCAATTGGAGCCCGCGGATAACTACCTTGGGAACTAATCTGGACAAACCATCCAGTGCCCCGGAAAGCGAAAGAATTAACATTACCACTCCTATTGCCAGACCGGCTCCGAATAGCAGCCCTCCGCCCAACTGCTGGGCAATCACCAAGGTGGCCATCGCCTTTAGGGGTTGCGCAGGCATGGGCATCTTGTAAACTACTCCTGTCAGCACCTGCATCACACCAAACATGATCAACACACTGGGGGCATGTAAGTCTGCAGCGAGAATCATAGCAACGATCAATGGAAAATCAGTCCCAATATCTCCGAAAGATCCAGAAAACTCATGTCGATTGAAGGAAATTCCCTTGACTAAACTCATTCCTTCTCTGTGGGTTCAGCTTTTATTTCCTTGAGCACTTCCTCATATTGCTCGGGAAAATTGACATTGTAAAACTCCCTCTTGTCCGGAGCCCTAAGCATCTCTACTTCAGAATTAATCAATACCTTTCTTGGACAAGAGTATCCCTGGCTCAAGTAATCCATCAACACAGAATAAGCCCGCGGTTCCCATAAAGTCACCATTGGCTCCGGATATTCACCTTTCGAATCAAAAAAGGTAGTAGCCACTTTGGAAGCATTCCGGTGGGAGACGAGATATTTGATTGTTTTGTGTGAAAGGTAAGGCAAATCGCAGGCAATAGTCAGCCAAGCTGAATTGGGGTCAGAGCGGAAAGCAGAAAGTATCCCTCCCATTGGACCCAAATCCAAAAAAGCATCTTTGATTAAAGGAAAAGCACCTTTTAAGGATTCCTCTTGCTGGGCATTACAGGAAAGGTAGGTTTGTTCACAATGGCTCGCCAGCAGCTCCATCGTATGTGCTCTTTGGTTTTTCCCGTGATACACCAATTCACCCTTATCTCTCTTCATCCGTTTACTCTCCCCCCCTGCCAGTACAAGGCCTTTAATGGGTGGGAGGCGTTGTACTATCCAGTCCCTGAGCCATAAAGTAATTTTTGAAGTTTCTTCTAAAAAGAAAAAGGGAATAGTTTGCCAATCAGGGAGATGTTGTTTGATGGGGTCCGGCAAAGTGGTGAGCTTATCTTTATAAAGGATCAACTTAACATTGTTGATCCTGTCCAGCTTTTTTGTCAGATCCTTGATAGGGTCAATGATAATAACTTGGGATTGAGCAAAAAAGTGGTTGCCATTGACAAAAATTAAATCTTCCTGATTTAACAGGCGTCTTTTATCCAAAGCAGAAAGAACATGACGGGTATCAAAACGGTTAAAGCGTATTTTATCCGTCATAGTCGTCATTATGATTTTGTTATCTGAAGAGCCCTCACTTGCTTCATCAGAGGGCTTCCGATGGTCCTGATCCACATAGGCTATAGAATAATCATCCGACAGCGACCGGGCCAGATCCATGACAAGAGACTGAATCTCCGAGCAGGGGGTACCCAGAAATGCCAATTCATTTCGGCCAAACTCACCCTTGGCAGGACGCTGTAAAGCAACGTGTTTTTGGTGGTTATCTTTTGAAGTCATTTTTACCTCCCATTTTTTCCATCAACCTGGTTTCCTTTATGACGATGTCATGCGAGAAGCCTTTACACATGTCATAGACGGACAGTGCCGCCACCGACACGCCGGTCAACGCCTCCATTTCTACCCCGGTCTTTCCGGTTATGGTGGTAGTGCAGGCAATGAGAATTTCCTTTTCGTTCGCCAATTCAATTGTAATTTTGCAGTCTTCCAAGCCTAATGGATGGCATAAGGGAATAAGGTCGGACGTTTTTTTAGCAGCCATAGTGCCCGCAATAATCGCCGTCTGAAAAACCGGCCCCTTTTTCGTTTGGATATCCCTATTGTCATTCAAACACGCCAGAAGTTCTTCTCCTAGTTCCACGATACATTGGGCTTTGGCGATTCTTTTGGTGATTTGCTTTCCACTTACGTCCACCATAGAGGGATTCCCTGTCCCTTCATCCAAATGGGTGAATTTTTTTCCTTCTGTCATTACTGTTCCTGGTTATTATTTAAGGGGTCACTCAATCATGGGTTGAAGCCCGAAGATGAAAGATAACCGATTCGGCAGAACGGGAGATCTTTGTTCCTCGTCCCAAAATCGTTATTGGTAAAACCCAAAGTTCGCATTAATAAATCTATGTCTTAACCCACATCTGCTTTTTTGATCTCAATCCTCGAACAGTTTCTTTCACAAAATCAATGGCAAATTCCACCTGTTTTTTGGAGGTTGATCTTCCAAGTGCAAATCTGATAGAGCTTCTGGCCAAATTATCACGTAATCCCATTGCACTTAATACATGCGAGGGCCGGGTTGTAATAGAAGAACAGGCAGAACCTGAGCTTACTGCCAACTCTTTATTAATGGCCATCAGAAGCTCCTTTCCCTCCACCCCTTCAAAAGAAATATTGCTCACGTGAGGCAGTCGGTGCGTGCGGTGGCCGTTGACTTTACTTCCTTCTAGACTAAGAATCCCATTTTCCAAGGCATTTCGCAATTCCAATAGGCGTTGGTATTCCTGCTCCATCACGTCCTTGGCAATTGCTGCAGCCATTCCCAAGCCCACTATTCCAGGAACATTGAGGGTACCGCTACGAAGGCCCCGTTCATGCCCTCCCCCTGTAATCTGGCTCACCAGATTGACCTTTCGCTTTTTGGATCTTACATACAAAGCCCCCACCCCCTTAGGTCCATACATCTTGTGCGCGGATATAGGCATAAGGTCAATGGAAAGCTCATTCACATCCACTGCCATTTTTCCCACTGCCTGTACTCCATCCGTCAAAAAGAACAGCCCATGCTTATGGGCCAGTTCCCCTATTTCGGATACGGGCTGTATTACCCCCGTCTCATTATTGGCCATCATAACGACAATGGCCACCGTATTCTTTTGCACGGCTTCAGATAGTGATTTCAGGTCAAGAATCCCATGCGCATTGACAGGAAGGTAAGTGACTTCTGTGCCTTTCTGCTCCATCGATTTGCAGGTATCCAGTACCGCCCTGTGCTCGGTAACTACCGTAATGATATGCCCCTTATAGTTAAAGCTATCCATGAGTCCTCTTATGGCCAAATTAATTGCCTCTGTAGCCCCGCTGGTGAACAGCACTTCTTTGGGGCTGGCACCAATCAAATCCGCCACCTGTTCTCTAGCCGTCTCCACGGCATTCTCCGACAGCCAGCCAAGGGGATAATGGATGCTGGATGCGTTTCCAAAAGTTTCGGTGAACCAGGGAAGCATAGCCTCCAATACCTTGAAATCACAGGGAGTGGTGGCGTTATGATCTAAATAGATGGGCAATTTCATTCGCTAAGGCAATTCTTGCTATCCAGGTCAAGGTAGAAATAAAAACCATTTCCTGCAATTAAAAAATACCACAGTCATGAAGCGAATGTTTCACTGCTTCACGTTTTCTGCTGATATTATGTGAAAAGTGTGCGTCTTCTGGTTAGCCTCCAAAAAAGAACCATGTCTAATACCGAATGTGCTACGATCGCTGAGAATATCCCAATAGATTTAAACAAATAGCCAAAACCTATAACTATCAGGACCATCATCACACCATAAATGCTGATCCGGATATTTCTGGGGCTTAGGTATCCGTGTAAAAGGACAAATAACAATGAAGTCCCCCCTATCCCTAGAAAGGGTTGTATGGCGGCCCTGAAAAAGATCTCTTCCCCAATTCCAGCACACAGGGACAGAAATACTATTCCTTTGAGATCGAGGCCCAACTTTGAGATCATGCCGCTATAATAGGCTTCCTCTTTTTCAAAAAACCTCCTAGTGATGACCAACAAGGCCAATCCTGAAGCCATCAACCCTGACAAACCTCCCATCCATAACTGGTGGTGCAACTTCCATCCATTCAACAACAGCTCAAAAAAGCTTCGTTCCTGATAGAATTCAACCACCAATACCCCAGCCGTTCCAAAACCGAACAAGGTAGCGAAGCCCAACAAGAAGATGGTTTTGTTCATAGGAGATGATCTAATGGTGGGGACAATCACGCAAGCTTCTTATATTTCTAAAAATAATCCTCATTAATTTCCTTTCACAAAATATTGCCTAATTTCGAATAGGGCGTCATACTTCTTATTCACCCTGATCTCCACGGCATGCATATCATGGTCGCCAAATACCATTAATGAGGTGAAATTCGTCAATACCTTCCCGTCCCCAGCGGTCAAAGGTTTTTCAATCTTAAACTTATGGTGGTCTCCATAAACCATCAAAATGGGCTTTTCGAAGGCCATGGCTTCCTCACGCAACTTCATGACAAAATTCTTGAAACCATTGCTTTCATCATCCGAGTAAATCAAACCTGCATGGAGAAAAATGACGACGCCATCACTTTTGCTGGCTTTAGCCTGACGGAATATTTCTTCCAACCAAAACGAATTGGCCTTATCCCGTTCATTATATTCCACATTATTAGCGGCACTGTCTGTCTTAAAATTGTTGTTGGATCCAACGATGTGCAAGGTTCCAAAGGTAATGCCCTTGTGTTTCCAAAGTCGATTTTCCACGAACTTTCCATATTCGGCAAAAGTGCTTTGCGTAATCAAGTCCATGCCAGAACCGCTTAGGCTACCGGTATCCGTATAAAACAATTCCCGGACCTTCGCAAGTCGTTCTATGGGATCATATCCCCCAGCGGCGACACGGTGGCAATCCGTCCACTCATTGTCACCCGGCGTGTAGAAAAGAGGATGTTGGAATTGTTGGAAATAACCCCGAATGCTCAAAAAATAGTCCTCATCACAAGGGCTACTTCCGGTTTTGAAGTCCCCCACATGTACCGTAAAGGCAGGACGTTCGTGATTGAGCGAGGAGATGACCCTATCAAACCTCCCTAAATCATCCGGAAGATGGTAGGGCATATCGCCAATAGAAAAAAACCGAAAATCATAACCTTTAGGACTGCAGGAAAACAATGTCCACACCAAGAGGATCAGAAAGGGTAAGGCTTTTTTTATGTTCATAATTTGTTTGAAATGAAGAAAACGAAGGAGGGATCTATCTATCCGCAAGATAAACAAATCCCCTTCGGATGATGTCTTAAACTTGATTAAGTCTCCTGTGACATTGCCCCAAGCAAGCCGGCTACGAACAATCCTGCTAAAATCGTTTTTCTAATCATTATCCATGGTGATTAAAATGGTGCCTACTCCTTGGACAAACCCATATAGAAACCAGGTTAAGTTCATGAATTTTGAGCAAAAATACCAGAAGCGGTTGGTGTAAGCGGAAGAATCTTTAAGAAATTGCCTATCTTCATCCTGCCTCTTTAAAAAGGACAATCCTTTGAAACATCCGCTTCGGATTTGCTGATGGCTATGGCCTCAGCTGCGCCGGCCACTCATTGACCAAGAAGTACTTTATTCTTTTAGAAAGCCAGATCGATGAAAAAGTATTTACTAATTACCCTCCTCATTGTTCAAATTTCACTTGTGGTAACCCCTGGCCCATTGATGGCCCAAAAAACCAGAACGGACAAAAAATTACAAGCTGCGCTTGAAGACATCATGAGAGATTTCAGGGGAATTGCAGGAGTCTATGTCTACCACCTGAAATCCGGAAAGGAAGCCGCTGTCAATGCCGATACCATTTTCCCGACGGCAAGCATTGTGAAAATTCCCATTCTAGTAGGCGTTTTCGATAAAATAGAAAAAGGGGAATTGTCCTATCACCAACCATTGGTCTACCGTGACTCCATTAAATATGGAGGATCGGGCTTGATGCAGTTCTTTCGAGACAGTACCGCAACCGACTTGAGTGTACTCGCAGCGCTTATGATTACCTATAGCGACAATACGGCTTCACTTTGGAACCAGGCAGTGGCAGGGGGTGGTGAAAGAATCAATGAAATCATGGAAAGTGACGGTTTAGTAGTGACCCGTGTCAATTCAAGAACCCCTGGGAGAGAAACGAACTGGGAAGAATACGGCTGGGGCCAGACATCGCCCCGAGAAATGGCGACTTTATTAATTAAAATAAGACGGGGAGAAATGATCAGCCAAGCAGCTTCTGAAGAAATGTATCGGCTGATGACCAATGTCTACTATGACGATTACGCCCTTTCACAAATTCCCCCGTACGTGCAAACTGCTTCCAAGCAAGGAATGGTCAATGCTTCCCGCTCGGAGCTGGTACTGGTCAATGCCCCAAATGGCGATTATGTTTTTTATATTGCCACTAAAGACAGTGCCGATGAAAGATGGGAATACGACAATGAATCATGGGAACTGTTGAGGGAGATTTCCTCTTTTTTATGGCATTATTTTGAGCCCAAATCAAGGTGGAGACCCACTGCCGGAACAGATCCATTTTAGAAACAACCTTCTTGGCACCGTTTAAAATATGCAGCGACTTTCCTTAAATTGCAATTAATTTTTATCTTTACTTTCAATGTCCAGACTCCTAAACTCCAATCGATGAACGCTAGAAGAAAATTCATGGCCCTTGCCCTTGGTTTGGGACTTGGAATGTTTTTACCCAAAAAATTAACCGCAGCTAAACCTGCCAAACCTATGCTAGTACACCAAGTTTTTTTCTGGCTGAAAAAGCCCAAAAAAGATCTTAAGGCCGTGATGAAAGGCTGTAGAGACATCGGAAAACTTAAATCCGCCCACAGTTATCAAGTAGGTGTTCCTGCTGCTACCGTGAAAAGGGATGTTATTGATGACAGCTATCACATTGCTCTGGTCGTCAACTTTAAAAGCATTGAGGATCATGATCTCTATCAAGTAGACCCCATTCACCTTGAGTTTATAGCCGAACACAAGGACAAATGGGAAAAGGTACAGATATATGATTTTGAGGCAGAATAATTTAAAAATACAAAGAGCCTATTAAAATGGCTCTTTGTATTTAACTGTTAACCAATCCGGCTTGGTGGTCTTTATTTTTGCTTTAAGCTCGTTGAGGAGACTGTATAGTCCAAAATAAGTCCGGTTAACATACAAACCGTGCCGGGAACCTCTGGCTCGTTGCGAATTTTTGAACATTTTATCATTGGATACGCCTTCCGCCAATTCATAGATCTCCCGAAAAAATTTATCGTCGGCAAAATCAAAGTTTTCCGTGTGAAATGGTTTTCCCACCAAATACACCATGCTCTTGAATACCTGTTTGAAATACTCCTTTTCAAGGGCCGTATCTTTATCATTGATAAATTCCAGGTTGTAAAAGACGGCATCCAGTTCTTCCTCGTTCATTATCAGCTCTTTCTTTATTAAAGAAAAATAACCTTTGTAGAAATCCTGCGGTATGACTTTTACACAGCCAAAGTCGATCACTCCCAAGCGGACATTATCTTGTACGATAAAATTGCCCGGATGCGGATCCGCATGCACCTGTCTTAAATGGTGAACCTGGTGGTGGTAAAAGTCCCACAACGCCTGTCCGATCCTGTTTTTTTGTTCTTGGGAAGGCTCCGTTTGCAGCCATTCTTTAAAATGGAGACCTTCTACCCAATCCATCGTAATAATCCTCTCGCCGCTCCATTGTTCATAATATTGAGGAAATACCAAATCTGCAATGTGGGCACAGGCATGGGAAATATATCGGGAACGTTCCACTTCCAACACATAATCTGTTTCTTCAAGAAGCTTCCCTTCCACTTCCTCCATATAATGATCCAACTCCTTCTCATTCATGTTCAACAACCTGATCGCCAAAGGCTTTACCAACTTCAAATCGGAACTGACCGAATCCGCCACCCCTGGATACTGGATTTTCACCGCCAACTTTTCACCCTGAATAGTAGCTTGATGCACCTGTCCGATAGAGGCTGCATTCACAGCAGATTTGGTAAAGGTGTCAAATATTTGTTCCGGCAGTTTACCAAACTGCTTTTGGAAGGTTTTTACTACCAAAGGGTAAGACAGCGGCGGAGCGCTATACTGCGCCATCGAGAACTTATCCTGATAGGCTTGCGGCAATAGGTTTTTGTCCATAGACATCATCTGGGCCACCTTTAAGGCAGAACCTTTTAGTTCGCTTAAGGACCGGTAAATATCATTGGCATTATTGGTATGAAGTTCCTGTCTGTCTATTGAGGGATCGGCTATCTTTTTGGCATAGTGCTTAATGTAATTACCTCCCACTTTGGCACCTGTACTCAAGAATTTAGCGGCCCTTTGCACCTTAGAAACCGGAATGCTTCCCTGCTCCTTCGCTTTTTTATCTTCCATGTTTCTTTATTTGTTTTGGTACAGAAATTTCGCAAAGTCCGCCAAGGTATCCAACGCACTTTTTCCCATAAGGTCGAAAGCAAGATTCACTGATTTCTCAATAGCCGCATCTGTCTTCTCAAAAGCGGAGGAGTTGTCCTTCAACCAGAATTGAAATATAAACCAGAGCTGAAACCATAAAGCTTCATCATATTTCTCTGCAATAATGGGACGATGGGCAATTTCCCCGGACTCCTTGGCCTCAAGTAAAATTGGCGTGGCAAATTCTTTAAACCGCTTCTTGAAATCCCGGACTTCGGGAGGCGGCAACTTGGAAAAAGAAGATGCGTTAGCATAGAGCACCAAGAGGTAAGACCTATTTTTCTTCAATTGCTCCACCCATGTAAAGAAGAAGGCCAACAGTTTTTCTCTGGCAGAGTAGTCTCTGTAAGGTTCCTGAAGGCTTAAATCCTCCAAAGTTTTATCCAAAATACCCCCCCATACCGCAGCTTGAATGGCATCAAAGGAGGTAAAATGTTCGTAGAATTCCTCCTCCTTCATTTTGAGTTCTTTCGCAAACTTAAATATAGAGGGCGGAAGCTGACCATTTTCCAAAATGTAAAGTTGAAAACCTGAAAGAATTCTTGTGCGCTTATCAACAATTAACCCCTTCTTTGCCTTATCTTTTTCCATGACATCCAGTTAATACATTACCTTAACCAAAAAACCACATTTAGGGTTTTAACTGCGGGAATAAATAATCATAATTCCTTGGTGGCTAAACGTAAAGGGCATAAAAAAGCCTGGAATTTCTTCCAGGCTCCGTGCTGTGTAGGTTCGACATGACTATTCTGCCACTCTTTCTACCACCAAGTTGTGGTTAGTATAAATACAGATGTCGGCCGCGATGCCCAGACTTTCCCTCACCATTTCTTCCGCAGACAATTGGGGGGCGAATTTTTTCAAAGCTCTTGCTGCTGATTGGGCATACATACTTCCCGAACCAATTGTGGCGATGTATTCGTCCGGCTCTATCACATCGCCAGTACCGGAAATGATCAAAATTTCATCCCTATCTGCCACAATCATCATGGCTTCCAATTTACTGAGCATTCGGTCGGTTCGCCATTCTTTGGCCAATTCTACTGCTGCCCTTTTCATGTTATTGCCATAGGCACCCAGCTTTTCTTCAAATTTCTCCAACAAAGTAAACGCATCTGCGGTAGAACCCGCAAAGCCGGTGACTATTTTTCCTCCCTGGAGTTTTCTGATCTTATTCACACTGCTTTTGGCAACGGTATTGCCCATAGTTGCCTGTCCGTCAGCGCCAATGACTACCTGTCCATTGTGCTTGATGGCTACAACGGTCGTCGATTTTATTTTTTTCATAACAAATTGATATTCCTCCTTTGGGTCAAAAATCGTACAAAAACAAAAAGTCCCATTAAATAGGACTTTTTGGCAGTTGTGCATCTTTTTATTAAATCAAGATCCTGACCGGATCCTCCAATAAGCTTTTAAATGTTTTGAGGAAGGCAGAACCTACCGCTCCATCCACGACCCTATGATCACAGGACAGGGTAACTTTCATCACATTCCCGATCTTCATCTGTCCGTCTTTAACAAGCACGGTTTCTTTTATCCCGCCAACGGCCATGATACAAGCATCAGGAGGATTAATGATGGCCGTAAATTCATCGATACCAAACATTCCAAGATTGGAGACGGTGAAGGTGTTTCCTTCCCAATCCTTAGGCTGTAATTCTTTGTTTTTTGCTTTCCCGCCCAAGGACTTGGCTTCTTGCGAGATTTGTGAAAGTGATTTGTTATCAGCAAATCTGATCACCGGCACCAACAGTCCTTCTTCGACGGCCACTGCCATCCCAATATGGATATGGTCATTGTACCTGATCTTATCTCCCAACCAAGCAGAATTTACTTTTGGATGCTGGCGAAGCGCGGCGGCGGCGGCTTTAATCACCATATCGTTAAATGAAATCTTTACCGGGGCAACTTCGTTCATGCTATTACGCGCCTCAATGGCCTTATCCATGATAATTTCCATGGTCAAGTAGAAATGGGGAGCGCTAAACTTACTTTCTCCCAGACGTTTGGCAATTACCTTTCTCATTTGGGAAACCTTCTCCTCCCTGAAAGACTCCTGGCCTAGGCCGACACTGCCTTGTTCGGCAACCGGGGCAACAGGTGCTTTGACAGAAGAAGGGTCAAAATTCTCAACATCCCGTTTGATAATTCTTCCGCTTTCACCTGATCCTTTAACCAAAGAAATGTCCACGCCTTTATCCGCCGCCAGTTTTTTGGCTAAAGGAGACGCTTTCATTCTACCACCTTCAGACGTATTTTCGACGCTTTTAGTACTTTCTGGAGCTACTTCTTTGTCTTTGCGCGTATTTTCAGTACTGGCTTCCTCTTTTTTCTCTTCTTGAGGCTGTGCAGAGGTAGTGGCACCGGAAGAGTTGGATTTATGTGCCTTCAGTAAGGTTTGGTAGTCCGCACCCTTCTCTCCTATTACAGCAATTACGCCATCGATCTCTACGGAGTCACCTTCATTTACTCCGATGTGCAACAGTATCCCATCCTCGTAGGACTCAAGCTCCATGGTAGCCTTATCTGTCTCTACTTCTGCAAGAATGTCACCGGATTTAATTTCATCTCCCTCTTTTTTCAACCATGCTGCTATAGTTCCTTCTTGCATGGTATCACTCATTTTGGGCATGGTGATAAGAGTAGCTTTTATGCCAGAAGTATCTATCTTCTGGGAAGAATCACGCTCTTGCTGGGAGGGCTCTTCTTTATCTGATTTCTTTGATTCCTCGTCGGCTTCCTGGCTTTCAGAAGGAGATGCGCTTTCGGCATCACCTCCACCCCCTTGGTTGATGTCTTTAAGAAGGCTGTCTATATTTTCTCCTTTCTCGCCTACTATAGCAATTACTCCATTTACGGGAACTGCGTCTTTCTCCTGCACACCAATATAAAGCAGTACCCCCTCCTCATAAGATTCCAGTTCCATAGTTGCTTTGTCGGTTTCGACTTCCGCAAGGATGTCCCCCGCTTTCACTTCATCTCCTACTTTCTTTAACCAAGCTGCGATCACCCCTTCTTCCATGGTGTCGCTCATTTTGGGCATTCGTATTATTTCGGCCATAATTATTTTTCTTATTCTTAATATAGCATCAAAAAAATAACCTACCATTTATTGTCCGACAGATGTCATCGCTGATAATTCCCGTCAAAGCAATAACTGTAGCTTATCTTAAATCATATAGGGCTATAAGCGCCATATTTATCTCCATTGCAAATATACATCAATTTGGCATTTTTGGAAGTGCTACCTTGGTCTTTTCAAATCAGTAAAATGAAATCTGCGAAAATCAGCAGTGAAAAATGAGCCTCCCTATTGGTTTAATTTCTTAAAGTCTCTCAATAATCCTATATTTACTTTTAATCCCTTTTGTTCAATGATGGCGACAATCCACACGATAGATTTGGTTTTTTTAGAAGAACAACAAACCATTGCTTCATTTTTAGTTGAAACCAGCGAAGGTCCGGTATTAATTGACACAGGACCGGAGAGTACTTGGCCACAGCTTCAAAAAGGGATTAACCTGCTAGGATATCAGTTGGGCGACATTAAACATGTTCTGCTGACCCATATTCATTTCGACCATGCGGGTGCCGCCTGGCGATTGGCGGAGTTAGGCGCAATGATACATGTACATCCCCTGGGTTTGCCCCATTTGGCATCCCCGGAGAGGTTATGGAATTCGGCAGCCCAGATATACGGAGATGAAATGGAAAGTCTTTGGGGAATTATGAAACCTATTCCAGAGTTTCGGTTACAAGAGGCATTGGATGGAGACATCCTGCATTTTGGAGAAATGGAGATCAAGGCACTTTATACCCCCGGCCATGCCATTCATCATATTGCCTGGCAACTTGGGGAAGTGATTTTTACGGGGGATGTAGCGGGAGTCAAGATCAATCAGGGGCCTGTAGTCCCACCCTGCCCTCCGCCGGATATCCATATAGAAAACTGGAAGAAATCAATCGGCCTGCTGAAGGACCAAAAACCCAAAAGCCTCTATTTAGCCCACTTCGGAAAAATCGATCAACCCCAAACCCATCTGAATGAGCTAGAGGAAATACTCGACGACTGGGCCAACTGGATGAAGGGCTTTTATGGTCAACGAATAGACCAAGATGTTATTACGGCTAAGTTTATAAACCATACAAAGGATCAACTGGCAGCAAAGGGTGTAAAAGAGAAAGACATCGTGCGTTATGAACACGCAAATCCCAGTTGGATGTCTGTAGCGGGATTGTTAAGGTATTGGAAGCTGAAAGACCAAGGAAGAATTTAGTGCTTTGGGGTATTGAAATTAGAGGAATCTATTCCCCAATGAAGCAGCCGAATATCATTAAAAAAAATAGACCAAAACAATTTTAAAATCGATAGTTTTTTTTTACATTTGAAAAAATGTATTTAAAATACACGTTTTTGCTATTTGTTCGTAAATAAATTAGCTTTTCGACATTTTAGTTTGAGAGTATATTTTATAAGTTATACTGCGATGAAGCACATTTTTTTAGGCAAGGCTCCCTCAAAAGAGAATTTTAGATTGTCTCCTGAACTGGAGCTGGAATCGGCCATTATTAAAAATTCGCCACACACAAATTTCAAGAGGATCTATGACGTGATCATAGCGGTATGCTCCCTGATAATCATATGCTCCTGGTTATTTCCTTTAATCGCAATTCTCATCAAAGTAAGTTCGAAGGGCTCGGTTTTCTTCAAACAATTGAGACATGGAGAAAACAACATTCCCTTTTATTGCTATAAATTCAGGACGATGGTCGTGAATGAGGAGGCGGATGTTACTCAGGCCAAAAAAGACGATAACCGTGTGACGAAGATTGGCTCATTTTTAAGGAGGAGCAGCCTGGATGAACTGCCCCAATTGATCAACGTATTAAAAGGAGAAATGTCCATAGTAGGCCCCCGTCCCCATTCCGTGCCTATGAATGAAATATTCGCCAAAGAAATACCGGGTTATATGCGTCGTCATAGCATGAAGCCCGGAATAACAGGTTTAGCGCAGTCCAAGGGATTCAGAGGGGAAATTGTCAATTTCCACGATCTTAATTCCCGGTATAAACTGGATATGTTCTATTTGAAAAAATGGCGCCTATGCTTTGACTTAAAGATCATGATTTGGACAGGCTATAGCATGATTTTTAAAAATCACAAAGCCTACTGAAAATCTTCCCCTTCCCGGCATTCTTCTATGGTATGCCCCCTGCGCCACAGCCCAAGGATTATGCAGTCTGGGAAAAGAATAGGATATTTGTTGAGACTAATCTTCAAAAATCTCGTTTAATCAACAGCATAATTTAATTTACCGATGAAGAAATCCAGAATTACTGGGGTAGGGCATTATTTGCCAGAGAAAATAGTTTCTAATCACGATCTTTCCAAAATGATGGAAACCAACAACGATTGGATTGTGGAAAGAACGGGGATCCAGGAACGCCGTTGGTTTACCCCTGGGGTAGATACAGTCTCAAGCATGTCAGTTAACGCTTCAAAAATGGCAATAAAAAGGGCTGGCATTGAAACGAAGGACATAGATTTTATTGTCTTTGCGACGGTCACTCCGGACTATTTTATTCCGGGCAACGGCGTCTTATTACAAAGAGAATTGGGGCTTCAGGGAATAGGCGCCTTGGATATCCGCAACGCCTGTTCAGGTTTTATATACGCACTATCGGTGGCCGATCAATTCATAAAAACAGGAATGTACCGTTGTGTATTGGTAGTCGGTGCAGAGATTCAATCCTCCGCTTTGGACAAAAGCATTGATGGCAGATCCAGTGCAGTGATCTTTGCAGACGGTGCCGGTGCAGCCATAGTGCAGGCCACAGAACCAAACCAAGACGGCATACTTTCCACTCATCTACATGCCGATGGGGACTATGCAGAGGAACTTTATGTCAGGGATCCCGGCAGTAGCCGTGAGGAACGGCTTTCGAAAGCATTAATCGACAGTGGAAGCTTCAACATGAAAATGAACGGGAGCACCGTATTCAAGCATGCCGTAGAGAAATTCCAGGCAGTAATCAGTGAAGCTTTAGATTACAATGGAAAAAAAGCAGAAGACCTGAACCTGCTTATTCCGCATCAGGCAAATTTACGGATCAGTAACTTTATCCAGGAAAAACTGGGTCTCCCCGATGAGAGGGTTTTTAATAATATCATGCACTATGGCAATACTACCGCCGCCACTATTCCTATAGCCATGAGCGAAGCTTGGGAACAGGGTAAGATAAAGGAAGGGGATTTGGTCTGCATTGCTGCATTTGGCAGCGGATTTTCCTGGGCGTCCGCGCTTATCACTTGGTAGTCTCTCGCAACGGACGCTCTAAAAGTCAATTTATTGGATATGAAACATCTGGATCAGTCTGCCATTAACTTGTTGAGCAACAGGCTTGTTTTTGAGGAAATCCATCAGCTCAAATCTTTTTTCACCCTACTCTTCTCTGAAGTCGCCAATGGGATTCCTCTAAATGTTCTCACCAAAACCCACTCCGGCTCTCAAGGAACAAAAATCAGTAAAGGGAATGAACTGCAACGGTGCCCTTATCAGGTCTTGGACATCATCAGGGATTTCGATAAGGAAACGGGCTTCAATATCCGTTTGTTAAATTGGTGGGGACGGGGCCTTTATGTATTTGTTTTTGTTGGCAAGAACAACAAAAAGCTCCGGCCAAGAGCCCCTTTCCTGCCAGCCATGCGTGATGAGGGCTTTAGATTAACAAAGACAGATTCGCTTTGGGATTATCCAAAAATAGTTGACCATGGATGTATGGAATCCACGACAGCTCCGGACCAGATAGAACACCATGTGTCTGAATTCAACCACGTTCAAATGGTAAAACAAATAGCCTATAGTGCTGATTATGATCTATTAGTGGATTCATTGAGCACACAAGTGAGGCTAATCCTCGATTTATATATTCGGTAATTTATTTTTTTAAGTATAAAAAGTTAAATTAGAAAACCAGATTCTATTGTTCATCGTAACATTGCTAGTAATAAAATAACATATGAAACCCATTTTTGCAATCCTTGTCTTCCTGTGTCTGTTTGAAGTATCGAATGCCCAAAACCGCACTGTGAGCATCTATAACAGTGACTCTACCATCGTGGGTACAGGGGTGATGAACAATAACAGAATGGATGGCCTTTGGAAGTTTACAGATACTAAAACCGACCGGTTGATTCAACAAGGGCTGTTTGAACAGGGTAAGAAAGACGGGACTTGGACGGTATACCACCCCAACAACCACATTAAAATAGAAGCTGGATATAAAGACAATCAGCTCAACGGTGCCTACCGTGAGTTTGATGCTGAAGGGGCATTGATCTTGGAGAGCATCTATAAAGATAGTGTTAGAATTGGCTCCCATAGGCAGTATTACGGGAAAGCCGGAAGGCCCGATTATATTAATCCGAAACAACTCATGATTGAAGGAAATTATGCCAATGGCCTAATGCATGGCGAATGGCTTTCCTATTTTGAGAACGGCCAGTTGGGCGTTAAGCAAACATTCGTGGAAGGGGTTTTGGAAGGACCCTATCTAGAGTACTCTCCCTATGGACAGTTAGTGGTGGAAACCACCTATAAGAACAATAAAACACATGGTCCTTTTAAGAGATATAGCTTAGGGAATATGCTCCAGGAACAGGGAGAGTATGACCTTGGCAAGAAAGTAGGAAAATGGATTAAATATTTTCCCGACACCAACATCATAGAATCAGAGGCTTTTTATGATAACGACGGCAACAAAACCGGGGTGTGGAATTACTATTACGAAAACAGAAGAGTAGCCCGTATAGAGAAATACAAGAATGACATTGCCGTAGGAACATGGGAGGAGTTTTTTCCCAACAAATCCCTGGCAAAACGGAAAAATTATGAGCTTGGGGTGCCTGTGGGGGAATACGTGGAATACCATAACAATGGAAAAATCTCCGTGGTTGGGCAGTACAAAAATGGTGTAAAAACAGGGCTTTGGAAAAGTTTCAGCCCTGATGGGATGCTCTATTCTATTGGAGAATATCATCTCGATGTAAAATCGGGCAACTGGAAATATTTCAATAAAATAGGGGTTTTGGTAGCAGAGGGAGAATACAAGTTGGGATCGGAAAATGATCAATGGGTCTATTATTACGATGGAGGCCAGCTGAAATCCGTCGGTAGTTATTTTTTGGGCTTGGAAGATGGTGTTTGGGGTTTATTTTATGACAATAAACAGTTGACTCAAGAAGAAACATGGGACCATGGACGCTTGATGGAAGTCAGTGAATATTACAATTATGACGGCTCGAAAACGTTGGATTCAGGAACGCTTCAATCAGGGAATGGCACCAGGATAACCTATTACATCAATGAAACCAAGGAATCCGAAGGCCAGTACAAATCCGGACAGGCAAGCGGCGAATGGAAGTACTATCATGACAATGGAAGGCTTGCCTCCGCTGGGCAAATGGTGGATGGAAAAAAAGAAGGCCCGTGGACCTACTATGGACGAAATGGCGCCGTCTCTGATTTGGTCAATTATAAAGATGATGAGATTGTTCAGGAAGAGAATCCTGTCTTAGACTTAATGTTTCGGAACTTCAATTGAAGCTTTTTTAATGTTGATTTGTCACCCCGCGGCAGAGAATTATAGGATGGACTTGGCGTGCTTTTTGTGATTGGGCCATTTGTTGATTAATCACAAAAACGTTGCCGCATACAGAAGCGATATACCCTACTCCTCTTGCATGCTTTCTTTTAATATCAGTATGTACCTTAAACTATTTTAGGCCATGAAAAATACATTCGCAGTTGGAGCCTACTTAAATATAGCAAAAGCTTGTTTTCTGATAGGAATAATCAGTATGGCATGTCCCACTACATCAGAAGCAGAGGTCATGCGACCTGGCATTTCCTTTCAGGTGTTTTATGATGAACTGCTTCCTTATGGAGATTGGATCAGTGATCCCGTCCATGGGTATGTATGGGTACCTTACGCAGGCGCGGATTTCCAGCCTTACGCCAGCAACGGCTATTGGGTGATGTCCACCTACGGCAATACCTGGGTGTCCAATTATGATTGGGGATGGGCACCTTTTCACTATGGAAGATGGTATTTTGATGATTATCTGGGATGGGCATGGGTTCCGGGTTACGAATGGGGACCCGCATGGGTCAACTGGAGGACCGGTGGCGATTACTACGGCTGGGCGCCATTGATGCCTGGTTTGGGTGTTCAGGTCGCCATCAACATTCCAAGTAACTATTGGGTATTTGTCCCAAAAAGAAGAATTGTGAGCAGAAACATTTACAACTACTATATCCCCAGGAAAAACGTCTACAAAATCTATAACCAGACGACGATAATAAACAATACCTATGTGTATAACAACAACACCTATGTCTCTGGTCCGGCGAGAAGAGAAGTAGAAAGGGTGACTCGTAGATCTGTTCCTGTTTATCAGGTCAACAACAGCAATAAGCCCGGTAGAACGTCCGTAAGCAGAAATACGGTTCAAGTCTACCAGCCTGCCATAAGACAATCAACCGACAACACCAGGGAAACGCAAGCTAGGCCTTCACGTATAGTCTCAGCCAATGAACACAAGGCAAATGTAGCCACTCATAGCAGCGCCAGTAGCGCATCAAACACGCGTACAGCACCCAATAATTCTCGGGACACGAAATCAGTATCCTCCGAAGCCACACGTGGAAATCGAGTGACAACCCGACAGACCGAGCCAGCAAGAGATGCTGTACGTGGGAATGCAAACAACAGCAGGACTCAAGCACCTGGCAATCAACCAAGGACCTCCTCTCCGGTTAGGCAGACTGAACCGCAGGCAAGGCAACAGCCCAATACCAGGGCTAACCCAGGCGGACAGGCAACCCGGCAGTCCTCTGCGAGCCCAAGAAACCAGGCCGCCCCGAGGGTTCAAAATGATCAGCCTGCCAGGCAAAACCCAAGTAGAGGTGGGGAGGTAAAAAGGAATACAAGCAGTCCCAAAGCATCTCAAGGAAACAGTTCCAGTGACAAAAGCCGTGGAACTTCCACAAGATCTACCTCCTCTAGTCGGAGTACTTCAAGAGGCAATAATTAAAATCTCTCCGAAAAATACCCTTCAGCTTTTGAAGGGTATTTTTTTATGCCTTAAATTGACCTAGCATTGGGGAAGCCAGGCGAACAAACTTATTTTGTCAGACAAAGGCTCTTCCGACACGTCAATCAATCACCTAAACCATTGTACATGAGGCCTTACATCCTATCAGAAACTAATTGGAAAGCTATTAAAGAGGAAAAATTCGAACTCGCTATCCTACCTTGGGGAGCAACTGAAGCCCATAATTATCATTTACCTTACGGCACAGATATCTACGAAGCGGATGCAATTGCTGCGGAAGCCGCAAAAATTTCTTGGGAGTCAGGTTCTAAGGTCATTGTATTGCCCACGGTTCCTTTTGGTGTCAATACCGGCCAGTCAGACATCTACTTGGACATCAACCTGAACCCCAGTACGCAGATGGCGATTTTGAACGACATCATTCAGGTGTTGGACAGGCAGCAGATCAAAAAACTATTGATTTTCAACAGCCACGGAGGAAACGACTTTAAGACACTGCTAAGGGAGTTAGGCCTAAGGTACCCAAACATGTTCCTTGCATCCTGCAATTGGTTTCAAGCAATAGACAAAACAGCGTTTTTCGAGCACGCAGGGGATCATGCCGATGAAATGGAGACCAGTCTAATCCAATACTTACATCCCCATCTTGTCTTGCCTCTGGAAGAAGCTGGGGATGGAGAGGAAAAAAAATCGAAGATCAAAGGAATACGTGAAGGATGGGCTTGGTCGGAACGGAGATGGTCTATGGTGACGGAAGATACCGGTATTGGAAATCCCAAAGCATCCTCAAGCGACAAAGGAAAACGATATTTCGAAGCTGTTACCCAGGAAATAGCAGAGCTATTTACAGAAATAGCAGGAATAGAAGTGGAGAACCGGTATGGATAAAAAGCACCTTATGTATGAAGGAATGGAAATATGGACCATAGGTCACTCTACCCATCCCATTGCAGATTTTATTCAAATGCTGAATTCATTTGAGATCCAGACTTTAGTAGATGTCCGAAGCCTGCCGGGATCCAGGAAATTTCCGCAATATGATAAACAGGCGTTAGATATCAGCCTGAGAGAGGCCGACATCCGCTATTTGCACTTAAAGGACCTTGGTGGAAGAAGAAAAGCTTCCAAAGACTCCAAAAACATGGCTTGGAGACTTCCATCATTTAGGGGATATGCGGATTATATGGAGACAGAACAATTTTTAGAAGCGGAACAGCAGCTAGAATCTATAGGAATGGCAAATAGAACTGCCTATATGTGTGCAGAAGCTGTATGGTGGAGTTGCCACCGTTCTTTGATTTCAGACTATCTAAAGGCTAAGCATTGGGTAGTCTATCACATTATGGGAATTGGCAAGGCACAGGAGCATCCATATACCAGTCCTGCCAGGATAATCAATGGCCAATTGGCCTACCATGCTAATGAAGGTTAAGTGAGGCTCCCCAGTTTTTTGATATGAAGAATGTGGGATAGAAACGCCTTTCCCATTGTTTTGTGTTCCAGATAAGCTACATTGAACTCTTCGCAGGTCTCTTTGACCAACTTATTGATTTGAGGATAATGCACATGGCTGATACTGGGGAAAAGATGATGTTCTACCTGAAAATTTAAACCACCCAAAAACCAATAGGCAATTTTGCTCTGTGTGGCAAAATTAGCAGTAGTAGCCAATTGATGTACCGCCCATTCCCTTTCCATTTTTTTTGTCTCTAAGTCCGGTTCTGGAAATTGTGTCCCTTCTACAACATGCGCCAACTGGAATACGATACTAATGGTAAATCCACAAGCGATGCTCAATACTACAAAGCCCAACAAAGCCTGCCACCAGCCGACAAACAGTATAGGAAGTACAAAATATAAAACAACATACCCCAATTTGGTTATCCAAAAGATCAAATGCTCTTTGGCATCCAATTTTTTTCTCCTACCGGCTTTCTCCATCTTAGTGGAAAAATACTTCTCAAAATCTTGATATAATACCCAGGCCATGTAGGATATCCCGTAGAGAAAGACCCAATAATAATGCTGAAAACGGTGGTAGCCATACCGTGGTTGATCCTTGTGCATACGCATAAACTTCACATCAATATCATGGTCCATTCCCTCAATATTGGTATAGGTATGGTGGTCAATGTTGTGCTTCTGCTTCCAAAAATGGATATTTCCTCCTAGAAGATTAAGAGAATAGGCAGAAACACCATTCACCCATTTATACTTGGAAAAACTGCCATGTCCCCCCTCGTGCATGATATTAAATCCAATTACGGCGAAGTTGACGCCCAACAACGCGCAAAGAAGCAGGGCCAAAAACGCAGGAGGAGTAAAAAATACCAGCAGGATATAAAGGAAAATGGCAGACAAAATCATGAGACTGCCTTTCACAAAAAGCTTTATCCCCCCAGTTCTTGCCAATTGGTTCTCCAAAAAGTAATTGTTTACCTTCCCTTTCAATATCTTAAAAAAAGGGCTTTGGATATTGTTAAAACTTACCTTTGACATCGTACTTAAGTCGTTTTTATAAGCATATTGGTACTTGTTGCTTTGGAAATCATTCCTATTCAAGCTTTGTTTATCTTTGAACTCTCCTTTAGACATTAATTTCACGAAGCAGTAGGTTCTGTTCGCAGCTTCCTGAAACCAACCTAGTGAGAACGATGAAAGGTAATAAAAATTTCATCATTAATACCTAACCTACCCAATCCCGCGACCGTAAATTCAACCCTAAATTTGTCTTACGCTCAGCCGCAACCTGGTAGGTTAAGTACCGTTACTAGCCAGCGACCGCATATCGATGAAGTGCAAACCTTATTGTTATTTACTTGGCGGCTGCGTCGGCCTAACTTCGATTTTACTGGGAAGGGTTCTAGGGTTCATTTTAAAAAGATCAACCACCAACTCTCCTATATCTTCGATTTGGATCTTCCAGCCATCTTTATCATCAACCTGATGGTCATTAAAACCTGTAGCGACCGATCCGGGCATAATGGTACTTACCCTGATTCCGAACTGCCGAAGGTCAAGCATAATAGATTGAGTAAAGCCTGTCAGACCAAATTTGCTGGCATTGTATGCAGATCCTCCTGCAAAAAAATTGGTCCCCGCCAAACTCGAAATAGTTATGAAATATCCTTTTGATGCCTTTAAAGAATCTAAAGCCGCTTTTATACTATAGAAAGGACCTGTCAGATTCGTGTCGACAGTCTCCTTCCATAATTCGTCGCTTAGTTCACCGATAGGGGCGAAATGTCCCACCCCTGCATTGGCTACAAATAAATCAATTTGTCCCCAAGCTTCTAGCGTCAGCTTTACCGCCTTTTGTTGATCTTCGAAGACCCTTACGTCGGCTTCTATGGCAATGGCATTTCCATAGCCTTCACGTTTTAAATTTTCAACCGCCTCATCCGCCCGTTGTTGGGAGCGGCTGGTGATTGCCACGTTTACACCTTCTTTGACAAGAGCTAAAGCAATACCATACCCAATGCCAGTACTGCCGCCTGTAATGATAGCTGTTTTATTTTTCATAGAGATCCCCATTTTTTGTAAATTTAGTTAATCGGCTTTTTAAATGATAACAATAAATCAAAATGGCCTATAGATTTGAATCCATAGGCCATTTTGATCTCAAGAAAATTAAGGCTTATTTAATCCTATTGGTAACTTCCTTATTCAAGTCACCCACTTTGTTTTTTCCTTCCTCACTGATGTGGGCTACATTCTTATTCACTTTATCTAGCTTATCTGTTATCCCATCAATAAACTTATTGAACTGACTATTGATTTCGTCCAGATAATCATCTCCTTTTTTAGACAACTTCCTTCTGGTTTCTTCACCTTTTTCAGGAGCGATCAAAACACCAATTTGGATCCCTATCGCAACTCCCGCGATTGCACTCAATAATACCTTTGCTGCATTCATAATATTAAAATTTAAAGTTAACAATATTTGATAAGCATTTAGTTAATTGAATCAGACTACATCATCAAATTACTTTAAGTAGATTCCCTTATCGAATTTGATTAAAAGATAGGCAAGTTTTATACCAAAGACCGTGACGGGCCTACTTTTTGAGATTTAATTTGAATTAAGGCCTAGTTTGTATTATCAATGGATATAATGAGATAATTTGAATAATTAATAATAGATTCAGCAATAAATATGTACCTTCAACCCATATCTGCACCAACTTGATTAGGATTTTAATACACATTCTGTTTCTATTGTTATCCATGGTCAACGTCTCCGAACTGATGGCGCAAGAAAAGACTGTCGTAGCCGTAGATTCTATTAAAGTAAAAAAAGGATCCTATTTCCTAATTGATGACCAGATCATCCATATCAAACGTGACACCGTTTTTGTTTTTGTAGATAGTCTCAAATACAGTGTAGGCAAGACGGATGATGAGAAGTTTTATAAAGACCTAAAAAGGACCGCTTCCAAAAGAAAATGGAGCAAACAATTGTATGACTTTTTGATTATTGAGCCGGGAGAAGGAGCGAATACAGCCGGTAGAAATAACCTTTTTATCACGTCACAAAGAATTAACCGATACCGTGGCAAAACAATCAAAGCTTTCACTTTTAAGCAACTGGATCTTTTTGGCCCTTCAATAGATGATACTACCCGGCAGGCAAAGCTGGTTTTTGAAGAAATCGGAAACAAGCTTCATACCACTACAAGGGAAAAAGTGATAAGAAACAACCTGTTCTTGGAAGAGGGAGATCGTGTCAATCCTGAAAGAATCCAGGATGCAGAGCGGATATTGCGTGAACTCCCTTTCATCAAGGATGCCCGCATTTCTCCTATTGACAGCCTCAGTGGAGGTGACTCCGTGAGTCTACAGGTTTTGACACAGGATGTATTTGCCTATTCCTTCGGCGGGGAATTCAATGGCCTCAAAGGTGGGGCTTTGGAGGTCACCTACAACAACTTTCTGGGACTGGGACATCAAGTCCGCAACAGGATAAGCTACGACAGAAACTATCCAAGCAACAGGGTAGGGTACGGCGCCATGTATAGGGTTCCAAATATCCGTAGGAGTTTTGTCAGTGCCGAAGTCAATTATTTCCGGCATTACCGATCGAGACTCACCAATATAGCGTTAGGGAGGGACTTTATTAGTCCTGAGATAAAGTATGCGGGCGGAATTGATCTCGGCCAGAAATCCTCCAGAGAATGGTTCATTCTTCAGGGGTCTGAAAACATGGAAATTGACACTACATTCTCTACACACAATTACCAGAACTTGTGGTTCGGGAGAGCCTTCAGAATCAATTTTGGCAGTCCTGAATTAAGAGACCGTAGCCGACTAGTCCTTTCAGCCAGATACCTTGGAAAAAAATATATAGACCGGCCAGAGGTCACGGAGAACATGAACCAGGAATTTCAACATGCGAAGTTAATCATGGGTTCTCTTTCATTTGCGACCAGTCATTATTTACGGGACAGATTGGTTTACAGTTATGGACGTACGGAGGATATCCCCTATGGTCAAAAAATAACCCTGAGTGGTGGTTACGAAAGAAATGAGTTCAGAAACAGGAAATTGATAAGCCTAAATGTTTCCATGGCAAGATTTTTCCCCAGATTGGGCTATGTGTATTCCCATGTCCTGTTGGAATCTTACTTTAGGAACGGCAAAAGCGAGCAGGGAATCATCCGGCCTTCCATCAACTATATCAGTGATTTGTCTAAATGGGGACGGTTCAGGATCCGGAACTTCCTCCATCTTGAATTTACAAGAGGCATCAATAGGTTCCAGAACGAATACCTAACCATCAACCGCGATGAGGGAATAAGAGGCTTTAAAAGCGATTTCGTCCAGGGAAACCAGCGACTAAATATCAATTATGAATTGGTCGCCTTTTCTCCAGCCGATATTGTGGGGTTCAGGCTCGCTCCGTATTTTTTTTACGATGCTGCCGTGTTGGCACAAAACAACGACGGACTTTACAAAGGCAATTACTACCATGGCCTGGGCCTGGGGGTAAGACTACATAACGACAATTTAACCTTCAACACTTTAGAAATACGTCTAGGCTTCTACCCTAACGGTCCTGAAGATGTGAGCGGTTTGGGCTTCACCATTTCCGAGCAGGCTAGGACAAGGTTCGAGGATTTCAACGTTACTGCTCCGGATGTAACTCCCTTCAGGTAAGTCTAAATTCCTGCCTATATATGTGCGTCTGTAGGCGCTATCCCCTACTCACGTTCAACCCGTTCTATTCGCTTATTCGCTTGGAGTCTCGTCATTGTCGGCATAAGAGTCCGGTTCTGGCTTTGACGGAGCTGACAACACTTTGTAAAAGAAATAGGCGGTAGCTAAGGCGACAGATCCCATGGAAGAGATCATTACAATCAATGCAATACTGTTCATAGTGTGGCCCTCCCTTCTCTTCTTCGTTTTTTGAATGAAATATAAACTATGGCTGCGATAAGCAAGAACAGAACCATCAATTGCACCCGGGCAAAGTTTGCAAAAAACATTTTCCTCTCCAAACTAGCCACGGTGGCTGTGTCGGTAGTGGCGGCTATTTGTTCTTTCAGGCCAGCCTGGGTCAATTGCTTGATGATGGAACTGTTGTCCAATGACCAACCGTTTCCTGTTAATAAGTTACCAATATTACCTGCCCAATCATTGTCCAAAGGGGTGAGCAAGGATCCCAGGAAGACCAGCAGGAGCATCATGGGAGTGACATATTTAATGATAAATTTATAAATGGATGGTATTTTGATGTCTGAGCCCTCGTTGATTTCTTTCCATCCTTTGTTGATACCAAAGACCCAGGAGAAAACGATCGTTTCCAAAAGTGCAAAAATCACCAAGCTGACGGTCCCTGCCCAATAATCGTATTCATCAAAAACACCTTCTTGAAAAAAGATGACCGTGGGCAAGCCCATCAATAAAGTAAGTAAGCCAAAAGTGATAGCACCCCTCGCCTTACCCCAACTGAATTCATCCTTCATGAATCCCATCCATGGGGTACCCATGGCCAAGGACGAAGTGATGCCGGAAAAAAACAGCAATCCAAACCAAAATATGCCGGCGAGAGCTGCCAAAATTGGCCCCCATTGTTGGAACAAATACGGCATCGTCTGAAAAGCCATTCCAAATCCGGCATTCTCCAGCACCCAGTCAAGTCCCAAGTAGCCTGCGGCAATGGGAATAACGATAGAGCTCCCCAAGACCACTTCGACAAATTCATTCATAAAACCGGCTGAAACCGCATTCAAGGCGATGTCGTCTTTTGGCTTAACATAAGCGGCATAACAATGGATTGTACCCATCCCAACAGATAAGGTGAAAAATATTTGACCCGCAGCCGCCAACCATACTTTGGGGTTGGACAAGGTATCAAATTGCGGTGTCCATAGGAAATTCAGTCCATCCCAAGCATTGGCGTCGGGAAAGATATCTGAATTACCAGAAGTCCCCAAAGTCCATCCTCTCACAGCCAATACCAGCCCAAAGAGAATCAATAAGGGCATTCCTATTTTTGCCACCTTTTCGATGCCTTCAAGTCCCCTCGAGAGAATATAAATATTGATGACCAAACAAACAATATAGAAAATAACTGCCTCATAAGGGATGCCTGTGGTACTTGAACCTATATCCACATAGGTACTGAAAAAATTCGCCACCTCTATCTGCGTCATACCTTCAAAGGTTCCAATAATTGAATGGAACACGTAGGACATGGTCCAGGATTCTATGTACGTATAGTAGGCCGCCACTGCCACATTGGTAAAAATTCCGAATACCCCGATATACTTCCATAATCTCCCCTTGGCCATAGTGTCCAATATATAGGGGGTACTGTGGTTGCCGGATTTGCCGCCATATCGTCCCGATGACCATTCTATAAATAAAAGGGGAATTCCCATAATAAGAAAACAGACCAAATAGGGGATTATAAATGCGCCTCCTCCGTTTTGTACCGCCTGTACGGGAAATCTCAAAAAATTGCCGAGGCCGACTGCATTGCCTGCCATTGCCAAAATCAATCCTACCCTAGAGCCCCATGACTCTGCCTTTACTGTCATAAACGATGTGGTTTTAAAAATTAAAGGTAAACACTAAAGAGCTTACCTTAGCTTTTTTTTATTTGATTAGGCATTCTAAGGGTTTACTTGGCATATATCAAGCTAAGCGGTCGACTTGGCCTTATTTATAGACCCATTAAATCAAATAGAACAAATAGCCGATGTAAATGGCAAGGAATACAATGCCTTCCCATCTTTCGAGACTTCGTCCTTTACCGGTAAAAACAAAAACAAACAGCAGCAATCCAGCGATGATATTGAGGGCAATATCCACAAAGGATGCTTCCGGTACCGGGACTGAATTGACCACTGTGGATATACCTAACACCAAGAAGATATTGAAAATGTTGGAGCCGACCACATTGCCAATAGCAATGTCTACGTTCTTTTTTCTGACAGCCACCACGGAAGTGGCAAGTTCTGGCAAGGAGGTGCCTATAGAAACAATGGTCAGCCCTATAACCCGCTCCGTCATCCCAAAAATTTGGGCTATACCCACAGCACTGTCTACAATTAACCTGCCTCCGACGACCAAACCCACCAAACCCAACACGATAAAGAGGATGGCCTTGAAGTAAGTGTAACTCTTGACCTCTATCTCCGCCTCATCAGGTGAGTTTCGGGAAAGAATAATGTTATAGACAAGAAATATAGCGAAAAACAAAAGAAAAATTAGGCCGTCAGTTCTTGTAATGTAATTGCTAGCAGCGCCATCTAAAGCAACATCATTCGCCACAATAAAAATCGCTACAGCTGCCAGTAGACTCAAAGGAATTTCGATCCAAGTGGTGTTGTTTTTTACAGTTAAAGGATAGATAATAGCACAAATCCCTAAGATACCGAAGACATTAAACAAGTTACTGCCGATCACATTTCCCAATACCATTTCAGTATTGTTGTCAATTGCCGCAAAAACATTGACTACTAATTCAGGTGCGGATGTTCCAAAGGCCACAATGGTCAGCCCTATGACAATATTGGGTATACCCAGCTTTGAAGCTAAGTTGGAGGCCCCATCCACCAGTTTGTCGGCCCCTAATATAAGTGCGGCAAAGCCGACCAAAAGAAGTAGTATGTTGATCATGTTTTTTTAAATCTCTTCCTGAAGCAATTTTTACCAAAAGTAAACAATACAAGCAATTATTTGCCTGCAAATAGTTGACTATTCTCTCAGCCATGGAATAAAAAGATGAGAACCTTGCCTAAGTATAGCAAGTCCTCACCCTTCAACCTTCGATTAAATGAATAAATCCCTTTGAGGAATGGGGATAGCCTCTACCCCCTTTCGGCGATGGGAGATTTTTGCACCTCTTGTCCCAACGCATCTTTGACTATATCATGCCACTTCCGGACCAATAGCGGTTCCCCCATCAAGCCCAAAATTTCGTCACTGTCATAGAACTCCACAACTTGAGGAGCCACACCGGCATCTGAATTACTGAAGGACAGCGCCAACCTTAGAATAACCTTCTCCTTGTCCTTCCCTGATCCTACTTCCTTTTCCTCTTTGGATATACTTATTCTTTTTATAATCTTAAGATCCACCAGCGTCTCTTTTATCTGCGGATGAAATTTAAGGTACAGCAATTGGGATTTGCTCCTATCTATACCAATGGCATAGGTTCTCCTCCATATGTCATAATCATCAATGGTAAGGTCATAATCTTTGGCTTTGGCCATAAAGGCCTTTAAAAGACTTTGTTCATGTTTCTTTTTCTTTTGATGGGAAACAACGAACGGTATACAGAATGCAACAGTAATAGCCAACACAATGGTCAACGTGGTAATATCTATCATGATTTCTTTAAATTGAAATATAAAAAACAGATACTGGGGACTCCTGCCTATTGCTATAAAGCATGGGGTATCGGTCCTATCTGTGTGAAATGGAACTAACGGGCTACGCCCTCTTTCGAAAACACAGTCAAAAAATTACCAGAAATAATGAAAGGGATAGATAAGGTCGATAAATTCAAAATTAATCTCACTTGCCTTTAACAGGGTAAATGTGGTGGCAAATATGCTTTTTAGAAAAACATACTGAAAAGTGCCATAGTGGAAAAAATGAATCGTGTCATTGTTCCCTTCCGTACGAAAGCTTCCTGAATAACCAAAACTATTTTGGCTCAGAAGAAAAGCATTTCCAGATTTGCTTAAGGTGCTGACGCTTTGTTCGGCGGAGGAAGACTCCTGAAAATGAACAGAAGGTGTTTCGGTATTGGGAATAGCAATACTCCAAAGCAAAAAGGCTAAGGCGTATAGACTAACCAACCACCTGCTGTAACTGTCCATGGCGCAAATTAAAGCAAATTTTAAAACATAATACAGCATTATTGATAAAAGTAAAGGGGAAAGTTCAAGGCTTATGGTGTTTAAATGAACTCAGCACTTCCCTCTACTAAATAGGGCATAATAAAAAATAAATATTGCCCACCTTAACAATTCTTTTAAATTTGGACTAAAAAACATTAATCCCATGCAAAACATCCTGCTCGCCTTTCTTTTTATCTTCGCTACGTTGGCGGTTGCCTCTGCACAGGGGATTTCCACGAATTACAAACTCCATTCTCACAACGATTACCTACAGACAGTTCCTTTTTGGGAGGCTTATGCCAATGGAATGGAATCTATTGAGGCGGACATTCTCTTGATGGATGATGAACTTTATGTGGCCCATGAGAGGGAATCGATTGTGGCAAACCGAACCTTGGCTTCTCTTTACCTGGATCCCATCCGAAAGGCCTTTGAATTGAAGCTGGGGACAGAAAATACTTTCCAACTGCTGATAGATATAAAGACGGAACCTTACGCTACAATGAAAAAGCTGGAAGAGGTGCTTGCTTCATACGAGGATATTTTATCCGCAAAGAATCATCCAGCCAAAGTGCAGGTAGTAATTTCCGGCAACCGACCTCAGCCCGGAGAATATGACAACTATCCCGAATACATTCAATTTGACTACCAAAGCGTCACTGAGATAAGTGATCTTCCCTTGAACAAGATTGCCTTGATCAGCCTTAACTTCAGGAAATATTCAACCTGGGATGGAAAGGGAGCCATGGATGCCCTGGAACTGGAAAAAATAAAAAAGACAATCGCTGTAGCTAAAACTTTAGAAAAACCCATCAGGTTCTGGGCTACCCCCGACACCCCTACGGCCTGGAAGATCCTGACAGAACTCGGCGTCGATTTCATAAACACCGACCAGCCCTATAAAGCCCGCTCCTACTTTATTGGCAGTAAATAACGATTGGCCAGAACTTTATACTCTAGCGCAAGATTATCCGGCATAATATCAAATTTTATTTGCAGGGCATTTGGTTTTAAAATTATTTATCTCTACCTTTGCACTTCAATTAAAAACAACAATTTCTAAGCCGTGGATTTCCTTACTGTCGCTGTACTGGGATCTTCATGGAAGGCCAGGGCGGAGAAGTAAGAAACATCATGGAACAAGAATTATTATTCTCAGACCTTGGGATTTCAGCCGAAATTCTAAGAGCAGTGGAAGACATGGGCTATACCCAACCTTCCCCAATTCAAGCACAATCAATCCCACTTTTGTTGGACGGCAGAGATGTCATCGGCCAGGCACAGACTGGAACCGGTAAGACGGCTTCTTTTGCCATACCCATTATTGATCAGGTTGATGTACAACTTAAAAAGCCCCAAGCTTTGATTCTATGCCCTACCCGTGAACTTGCTGTTCAGGTGGAAGGCGAGATTGTTAAGCTCTCCAAATACAAGAGAGGCCTATCAAGTACCGTAATTTACGGTGGAGAATCTATCGAAAGGCAAATCAGAGACCTCAAAAAGGGCGTTCAGATCGTAGTCGGTACTCCCGGCCGTATCATGGACCACATGGAACGACGTACGCTTAATCTGGAAAATGTCGGCATCATTGTTTTGGATGAAGCGGATGAAATGCTGGACATGGGCTTCAGGGATGATATCGAAAAGATATTGAAATCTATGCCTTTGGAAAGACAAACCGTGTTCTTCTCCGCCACCATGGCAAAACCTATTATGGATTTGACCAGAAAATACCAAATCAATCCGGAGATTATCAAGGTAGTGAAAAAGGAGCTTACTGTGGAAAATATTTCCCAGGTTTATTATGAGGTAAGACCCAACTTAAAAATGGAATTGATCACCCGTTTGATCAACATCCACCAGTTCAACCTTAGTGTTGTGTTCTGCAACACCAAAAGAGCAGTAGACGAAGTTACTGAAGGACTGATTGCCAGAGGAATCCAGGCAGAAGCACTTCATGGGGATCTTTCCCAAGCGCAAAGAACCAAAGTAATGAACAAATTCCGTAAGGGTCACTGTTCAGTATTGGTCGCTACAGACGTAGCTGCCAGGGGAATTGACGTGGACAACGTGGAAGTAGTATTCAACTACGATCTGCCTTTGGATGAAGAATATTATGTTCACCGAATCGGTAGAACAGGTAGGGCTGGAAAATCAGGAATGGCCATCACATTCATTACCGGTAGAAGAGATATTTCCAGGTTGAGAGATTTGGAAAGATATATTAAGACATCCATCACCAAAATGGATCCTCCATCCGTGGCGGATTTGGTGGAGCTACAGAAAGAACAGTTGGTTCAAAAAGTTACTGCCCAGATTTCTAAAGACGAAGACAACCAGTTTTTCGAAGCCTCTTTAGGGAATCTATTGGCAGAAGGCTTGACAATGGATCAAATTGCTCTTGGCCTGATCAAGTTACAGTTGGGTAATGCCGTAGAAGAATTCTCCGAGCAGAACTTCGAGCTTGACTTAAGCAGAGGCGGCGACCGTGGCGGAGACAGAAACCGTTCTGGACGTGACCGTGATAGAGGTTCAAGAGGTGGAGACCGAGGAAGAGGCCGTGAAAGAAGCGAAAGAAGTGAAAGAGGTAGTGATCGTGGCCGTGACAGAGGTCCAAGAGACAGAAGCGAGAGAGAGCCAAACATGGCGAGGTTATTCCTTAACTTAGGGAAAAGAGATCAAATCAGACCTAATGACATTGTTGGTGCGATCGCAGGCGAAACAGGTATCCCAGGACGTAACATAGGCGGAATTGATATTTTTGATAATTTCTCTTTCGTAGACGTGCCTTCCAAAGATGCGGCCCATGTCATTGACGTCATGAACACCAATACCATAAAAGGTAAAGCCGTCAATATCGAACTTTCAAAAAGTTAATAATAAAGGTTAAACCATACCTAAAGCGCAATCAGAAATGATTGCGCTTTTTTTATGCTCTCTCCCAGGTCAGTCTCCCCCACTGAACAATTGACACGGGTTTCCAGACAGCTGTTAACCTTTTGCAGAATACAGGGAGAATTCCCCAACGGTATCTGTCTTTACATGCTTTGACCTTGTAGACCATGCAGCCCACCTTAGCTTTAGGCTTACTTTTCCAAAATAGCCTCCACAATAATGAGGCATATCGGCTACATACTGTACCGCGGCGGATACAAGATTTCTTCCATACTATTCCCCCGGAAACGGGGCTTCATCAAGGCATTTTCCGCACTTAATCAAACAAACATAACTACCTAAATATCATAAATTTACAAATACTTCCATTATAGCTCCACCTAACAAAACGAATGATGAAAGGGCGCTTTACCCCTTGGTTGCACGACATTAAAAGGCATGATTAATGTATGTTTTAGAGAGATTAAGTAAAGTGGAAGATGGGAAGATTTCCGTCTCCTTTCTACTTATCCATGAAACAATCACTAACTAAAAACAACTGACCATGAAGAAACCATTGTTAATCCTCCTATTCGCTGCAGGTGCATTTTGTATCCAAAGTTGTGGCCCCAATACCAACAACAGTGCGGATGATTCCGTCGAGCATGCGATGGAACAAAATGAGCAGACCATGGACAATCAGGAACATACCATGGGTATCCAAGACGATAACGATTCTGATTTCGCTGTAAAAGCAGCCGATTCCGGGTTGGCAGAAGTCAATGCAAGTGAAATTGCCAAACAAAAGGCGCAAGATCAAAGGGTAAAAGACTTTGCTGCCATGATGGTAACTGATCATACTAAAACCAATGAAGAATTAAAAAGCATAGCGGCCGGCAAAAATATTACACTGCCCACCGCTCCAGGCGAAGCGCATTTGAAAAACATTTCCGATTTGAACTCTTATTCAGGCGCTGAGTTTGACAAGGAATATATGGGGCTTATGGTGGATGATCATCAAAAAGCAGTGGACTTATTCGAGGATGCCGCTGAAGGTGCTGATGATGCGGAATTAAAAGCCTTTGCTACCAAGACGCTTCCTGCACTCAAAAAGCATTTGGAGCAAGCCAAAGCCCTAGAAGAATCATTGAACTAGTAACATCAACTGGTTAAGCCACCGTTAAGCAGTGCCGTTTAACTGGAACATCTTTTTTGAATAGTAGAATTCAAAAGAACAGGTGTCTCGATCTTCAGAAGCGGCTTAGGCAATAGCAGCAAATCACTTAGATAATGCAATCAAATGGGCGGAAAATTCCGCCCATTTTCTTTATCCCAAATTTGATAAATTTTCATTTTTTAACTCTTTTAATAAAATTTTAACATTATTTTACTTTCTTTATGCAAAAATTGTAAACAAGGGATTTTTCTTAAATGGCTTCCGGAATTTTGCCCAAATACATTAATCGTCCAAAACAAAGCTTTCAGAGGTAATTGGACAGGGTAGAAAAAAATAATCAGCCACTTTAGAAAATCCCCAAAAAATTAAACATGGAAAGTATCATCATTGCCATTAATGATATTGTTTGGAGTGACGCTCTTATTGTCCTTTGCCTCGGAGCCGGGGTGTATTTTTCTACCATCACCAAGTTTTTACAAGTCAGGTATCTCAGAGAAATGCTGCGTCTGCTCTTTGACGGCTCGTCCTCAGAAAAAGGAGTCTCGTCATTCCAAGCTTTCACCATGGCTATAGCCGGGCGAGTGGGAACGGGGAACATTGCGGGTGTGGCCACAGCCATTGCCATGGGAGGGCCCGGGGCAATTTTCTGGATGTGGCTGATTGCCTTTTTGGGAGCAGCATCCGCTTTTGTTGAGGCTACTTTAGGGCAAATTTACAAACAGGTTGAGAATGGCCAATATAGAGGCGGACCGGCATATTATATTGAAAAAGGATTGGGGGTAAAATGGTATGCAGTGCTTTTTGCAGGAGCCACTATATTGAGTACCGCTTTTTTCCTTCCCGGAGTTCAAAGTAACAGTATCGCTACAAGTATCAACAACGCATTTAACATTCCCGTTGAGTTCACGGGAGTATTTATAACCTGCTTCCTAGCACTTGTTATCTTTGGTGGCGTAAAACGTATTGGCAAGGTAGCCGAAATCGTGGTGCCTTTCATGGCAGCTGCTTACATCCTCATGGCGGTTATCATCATTGTCCTCAACTTTTCGCAAATTCCGGAAGTGTTCAGCTTAATTATCAAATCTGCCTTTGGTTTCGAGCCCGCTTTTGCCGGAATTTTGGGAATGGCTATCGCCTGGGGAGTAAAACGAGGAATATATTCCAATGAAGCAGGGCAAGGCACTGCCCCTCATGCCGCGGCGGCGGCAGAAGTGAGCCATCCTGCCAAACAAGGCCTGGTACAGGCCTTCTCTGTTTATGTAGACACTCTTTTTGTATGTTCGGCCACTGCCTTCATGATTCTTTTCACCGGACAATACAATATTGCCAATAACAAAGGCGGATTCATCGTTGAAAATCTGCCCGGGGTTTCGATAGGGCCGGAATATACACAAAACGCCATAAGTACCCATTTTCCGGCTATCGGAAGCGGATTTGTTGCTATAGCTTTATTGTTTTTTGCGTTCACCACTATTATGGCCTATTATTATATCGCGGAAACCAACTTAAGCTATCTGAATAAAAAAGGAACGCAAAAATGGAAGCTGTGGATATTGAGAATATTGATCTTGTTTGCCACCTTCTATGGTTCCATCAAGACGGCCGAGATGGCTTGGACCTTAGGCGATATCGGTGTAGGCATGATGGCATGGCTCAACGTGATCGCTATCCTTCTCCTGAGAAAACCTGCAATGTTGGCTTTAAAAGACTACCAGAAACAGAGAAAAGCAGGGTTGGATCCTTCATTTGACCCCAAGGAATTGGGAATCAAGAATGCTGATTTTTGGGAAAAGAATGCTATAAAGAAATCTGCAAAGTCTTACAATTAACAAAACACCACGATGAACTCGATAATTAAATTCTGGATTCTTGCTCTTTTTGTTGGCGTAGCTGCATGTGCTACAAAGCCAGAAACAATATCTGAATACCTTCCTTTCAAAGTTCTTTCTTACAATATTCACCATGCCAATCCCCCCTCAAAGCCGGACTCTATTGATATTGATGCCATAGCAAAAGTGATCATCGAAAGCGGGGCAGAGTTGGTGGCACTTCAGGAAATCGATGTCCATACCATCCGATCGGGAAAATCCTCCGATCAGGCAAAAGAATTGGGAAGGCTGACCGGAATGAATGTTTTCTTCTCAAAAGGCATAGATTTTCAAGGTGGTGAATACGGCACCGCAATTCTCTCCAAAAATCCCATAATGGAGGAGCAACGTTATGAATTACCAAATTTGGAAGGACTCCAATCTGAACCACGGACATTGGCGGTAGTGACAGTGGAGATAAATGGCGAAAAACTAAAGTTTGCCAACACACACTTGGACTACACAAATGCCGAAAATAATCTACTTCAAATCAAAAAGATCATGGAAATCTTTGAAGGAGAAACCTTGCCGACCATTTTGGCGGGCGATTTTAACGCTGTACCGGAAAGCGCTTCCATCCAGCTGTTGGACAAGATGTTTGTTCGTTCATGTGTGGAAGGTTGTGCATTTACGAGCCCACAAGCCAATCCAAAACGGATCATTGATTATATTATGGTTTCTTCCCGTTCCAATTTGGCAGCATTGGAACACCGGGTAATCGAAGAAACCTACGCCTCCGATCACCGACCTGTGTTGGCCACTTATAAAATCGAGAAATAATAAGTCCTTTCAAATCAATAGTAGGTTTGCTTAAAATAAGCGATGCAGTCTATCCTTTCGAGTTCCTTTCCCCAACTGCCCTTTGCCTAATTCTCGCATATCGATGAAAGATCTCCATCTGTCAACTTCAAACATCCCAGGGCGTTCCCAGACAGGCAAGGAAGTTTCCTACGTAGACTATATCTAATAACCGCAGAAAGGGGCATGAGGGGAAACTTTTTCTACTACAATAATTTTAGGGAAACAAAGGAGCGATTTGCTCAGCTGAAGTTACACCTGCCGGAAGTTCCATCACCCTTAGATTTCTGAAATGGATCTCTGCGCCTTCGGATTCAAGACAGATGTATCCTTTCTTTTGTGACGATTTGCTGATACCATTGACAAATTTTCCATTGACGGCCAGCTTGATCACGCCATCGACAGCGATGACATCATAGGTATTCCACTCACCCTTTCCTTTACAAAGGTTCTCAATGGACTTGCTTCTTTCTCCTCTTGGATTATCGGGAAGAGTCTTCACCCCTCCTACACCAAATAACTCCCCATGCACATAGGCAATCGGCGGTTTTACACCATCTCTTACATTTTGGTTTACCCAATCCAACTCGAGCATCTGAACCTCTACCCCATCAGGAAGTCTATTTTCCCCAGGTCTTGCGCTGCTCCAGATAAAAGTTCCAGAATTCCCGCCAGCTTCCATATGCCGCCACTCCACATGCATGATAAAGTTTTCGTATTGCTTCTCTGATCGGATCACACCAATAGGCAGACCTTTGCAGACGAGAATGCTGTCCTGATAAGACCAGGTATCGTCTTCAGTATTGACATTAAACCATTTGATCAGGGACTCTTCCCCCATCACATCAGCAGTGAATTTTTCAAGCCCCACTTCCTGGCCGAATTCAAACATTGCTTCCTGTCCAAACAAATGAGTCTGACTTATCAAGACAAAGGAAAATCCTAGTATAAATGCTTTTAATGGATTGCACATGGTTTATGAGATTTGTTTTTTTACACCTTCAAATGCTTGCCGTACCGGGGTCTTGCAATATATGGGCGGAATATAGTAGTCAAAGCAATATGTAAGGAGCGGACTGTAAGATTGCCCGCTCCCTTATTCCCCACAGGGGATCACCATGATCAACCAAACACTACTTAATTCAATCTATTAAAGAACCTTGGTGACTCCAGGAACGGCCACCGGGTTAACCTGCCAATCCATATCCCAATTGTAATCTTCCAAAGCAGGTCCCAAAACCACCTCGGATTTAAGCGCATCTTCCCAAGTGATTGTCTGCCCGCTATATCCTACCATTCTTCCCAACACGGCAAGCATGGTACTGTTGGCCATCAACTCTCCTTCGTTCATTGGCTTTCCGGCCCGGATAGAGGCAAACAATTCTTCGTGCTGTGTTTCATAAGGATTGTTATTCTCCCCTTCATATTTCCAAGCATTGGCGCCGTGGATTTCATGGATTCCTTTTCCAACATCCACAACCCCAAGCCCTCCGGTTCCTATGACCTCAACTTTGTTGGTATTGGAGCAGCCTTGCTGCTGGCGGCTGAAATGGAAACCTTTGGCGCCATTGGCAAAATCGTATTCAATCGCAAAATGATCCCACACATTGCCGTACACCTCTTCTACTCTAGCCTGTCTTCCGCCGGTCCCTGTTGCACTGACGGGCAACTGATCACCCAAAGCCCATGACATCATATCAAGGCTGTGGCACATCATTTCGACGAGATAATCACCGGAAAGAAAATCATAGTACAGCCAGTTGCGCAATTGATATTCTATATTTTTCCACTCCGGTTGACGTGGTTTGGACCAAAGCCCCCCACCATTCCTGACGGTATTAACGGTAAGGATATCCCCGATCTGCCCACTGTTCACCTTTTCAAAAAGCGCTCTCTTCGGGAAATCATATCGGAAGGTGAAACCAGAAACAACCGCCAAGCCTTTCTCCTTGGCTATCCTCGCGGATTCCAGCACGCTCCTTACACCGGCAGCATCCACGGCTACTGGTTTTTCGCAAAACACATGCTTGCCGGCCTCGATGGCCGCTTTAAAATGGCCGGGTCGGAAGGCAGGAGGAGTAGTAAGGATGACCACGTCAACGTCCGAAGCCAGTACTTTTTGGTAGGCATCAAAGCCGACGAACTGATGGGCTTTATCTACTTTTACCTGAGCAGGATTGGCTTTGCTGACGGCATTATAAGAATCTTCGAGACGGTCAGGGAAGACATCAGCCATACAGGTAAGAATAGCTTGCGAATCCCCTTTAAGCGCCTGGACCGCAGCCCCCGTACCTCGGCCACCACAACCGATCAAACCCACCTTTAATGTATTATCATTTGCGGCAAAAGCCTGTGTTGAAAAACCCAAGGGAAGAACAGCCCCCCCGATTAAAAGGGCACTGGTTGACTTCAGAAAATCCCTTCTGTCATTTTTACCTAATTTTTCCAATTCTAAATTCATGGTTATCTATCTAATGGATGATGATTCTTGCGATTGCCAATTATCATGTCGAAAGCCTTCAAACTTAGCAATTCTATTCGCTATTAACGAGGTTAAAATAAATAAAATTGAGTTCTCAAGCCCAAATTGGCGATTTTTATATTTGATTTTTTACTCAGGTGGCTTTTTAATTGCCTTGAACTGCGATTTTGATAAATAAAGGTATGGTCATTCCCGACTTTATTTTTTACATTTAACCTTAATCTATCCGTAAAATCTCATGAACTTCTGCTTATTTGTCCTTCAATTTATATTCCTACCCATGGTAGATCCTCCTCAATTTGAACATCAAACAATAGATGACCAAGTGGAGATCGGCTACGGATTGGCCATTGGCGACGTAGATGGCGATGGAAAACCCGATATTATTCTCGCTGACAAAAAGCAATTTGTCTGGTATCGTAACGGGGATTGGAAACGTTTTGTCATGGTTGAAAACCTGACGGTATCTGACAATGTCAGCATTGCAGCCAGAGATATCAATGGGGACGGAAAGGTAGAGGTGGCGGTCGGAGCCCAATGGAACCCAGGCGAGACATCAGATGCAGAAAAGTCCGGTTCCGTACATTATCTTATACGGCCGGAAGATCCAACCCAGCCCTGGACCCCAGTCCAACTCCACCATGAGCCTACCGTCCACAGGATGCGCTGGATAAAAGCGGGGGACAACAAATACCATTTGATTGTACTTCCCCTGCACGGAAGAGGTAACCAAAATGGGGAAGGTGCGGGTGTTAAGGTCATAGCCTACGAAATGCCTACAGATCCCCTGAAAGAATGGAAATACTGGAACGTAGATGAATCCATGCATCTCACCCACAATCTCGAATTGGTAAAAGAAGAAGAGGGCGAGAGACTGTTGATCGGAGGCAAAGAAGGAGTAAAGTCTTTTTCCTTTATCAATGAAAAATGGCGCCCTTCGGCAGCCGGAGAATGGTTGGTGAGAGGACAGAGTTTTGGGGAACTCAGAATCGGCCAATGGGGAAAGGAGAATTTTCTTGCGGGAATTGAGCCTATGCACGGCAATATCCTATCCGTTCATACTTTTCCTGAAGATTCTGCTGCACCGGTACGTGAGGTTCTTACCTCGGATTTTAATCAAGGCCACGCCTTGGCGGTGGGTGATTTGACGGGAATGGGCAAAGATCAGATTATAGCAGGATGGAGAAATCCTGACAAGGAGGAAAAGGTAGGAATAAAGATATTTGTTCCCCAAAACGGGGAAGGCGCGCCTTGGATCGAATACTGGGTCGACGAAAACGGGATGGCATGTGAAGATTTGGCCTTGGCTGATCTGAACGGTGATGGCAAGATAGACATCATCGCCTCAGGTAGGGCTACCAAAAACCTCAAAATATATTGGAACAAGAACAAGGAGTAGAAGGGTCTAACCACAGCACAAGTCATGTAATTAGTCAAAATACTTATGTAAAACGTCTGTTAGATTCTCCTTGGTAAGCGGTTTGCTCAGGTATTCTTTTACATGAAGATCTAATGCCATCTCTCTATCAACAGGATTCGACGAGGTGGAAAGCATGACAATTACAATGGCTCTTTTATTTTCAAATTCTAACTCATTGAACTTTCTCAAAAACCCAAACCCATTGACTACGGGCATGTTAATATCAAGTAAAATTAGGTCCGGGCAGTCACCATTAGGGATACAGTGGGTACTGATATTGTCTAGAGCCTCCTGGCCATTATAAGCGATGGACAATTCCTTGGCAACTCCCATTTCCTTTATGAGTAGCTCATTAAGGAAATTACTCACCGAATCGTCATCTACCAGCAAAATGGAATTTAATCTCCTCATATTTTCTTTTTTTCTTGAAGAATAATTTAAATACAGACCCCACTCCCACCTCGCTCTCCACCTCTATTTTTCCGTCTGCATTTTCCATTATCTTCTTAACAATATATAAGCCAATTCCAGTGCCGTCTACATGATTGTGTAATCTTTGGAACATCCCAAAAATCGAGGGGGAATCGCCTAAGTCCATCCCTAACCCATTGTCTCCTACCGTTATGATAACGAATTGCTTATTTTCCACACCGGAGATCACAATTAAAGGGTCCCTATCCGGAAATTTGTATTTCAAGCTGTTTGACATCAAATTGTAGAAAATACTTCTCAAGTTTTTGGGTGAAAAATTAATGCGCTTTACATGTCCTAAACTGAGCTGTACGTGCCCCTTGGACTCCTTCAATAGGAAGGACAAATCCATTTTAATATCGTCAATTACCTCTTCTAAGTCAACAAAATGCTCTTCCTCATCATTTAGGCGTTGCAATTTCGTTATATCAGAAAGGTCATGAATGGTCTTGTGGAATCTTTCGATAGAACCGGAAATCATATCCAATAATTTACCCACCATGGGGGTTTCTAAAGACCTATTGGACAAATGTTCCGTCAAAACATTGACCAAGCCTTCAATGTTTGAAATGGGTGACTTTAGATCATGGGAAGCAGTATAAATGAAATTATCCAGATCTGAATTCACCCGGATCAGCTGGTTATTCAAATCCATCAATTCTTCATTTTTTATCCTGATGGACTCTTCTGACCTTTTGTGTTCACTGATATCCCTAGTAGAACCCGCAACGAGAACTACATTCCCCTCATCGTCAAAGACAGGGTTGAATATATACTCGTAATATCCCTCCTTACCTGTAGGACTAATATAAATCGTTTCATCAGTGAGTGCACGTCCCGTCCTTAGCACCTCCATGATCTGCGACTGTAACCTTATGGCAAGTTCCTCTGGATAAGGAAGATCATAGAAAGTCTTCCCTATAATCTGTTCCAAAGTTACCCCCAATAAGTCTAGCAACGGATAATTGCCATAGGTAAACCTTCCTGAGGTATCGAGGGTATAGACAAAGTCCTGAATGGCTGTAAGCGTGACATCAAACAATTTGGCATGGTGTGCAACCTGGGAAGCCAATTCTTCAGCTTTGTTTCGGGCATTGACAAATCCCGTGACTTCATAGGCAAATACAATAACTCCGTCGATTTCCCTGTGAAAATTCAACCTGGCTTGATAAATGAAATTAAAGTAATAGTCCTTTATTGGCCCGTCCGCTGATCTGGCGAGAGGAACCATCATTTCCCTGCCTTCGAAGGTTTTCCCTTTTTGATAAACTTCCCACAGGATTTCTTGGATCTGAGTATCTTTCAGTTCCGGAAGGGCAGCAAATAAAGGTTTTCCTACCAAGTCTCTACCCCGGAAAAGTTTTTGGTAGTTCTCGTTTACCCGCTCAAAGATGAATTCGGGTCCGTCCAAAATGCATACTGCAGCAGGAGCTTGGCTCATGAGTCGGTCCATCCTTTCTTGTTCCAAACTTGCCAAACGTTCGTTTAGGACCTTTTCTGTCGTTTCATGAATGATAGTTAATACGCCCAGTACTTTTTCCTTATTTCTAATCGGACTATAAGAAAAGGTGAAATACCTGTCTTCCTTTACACCATTCTTTACCAGGGGAAACAATTGGTCCTTCAACAAGACCGCTTTACCCGTCGATCTAACTTCTTCAAGCATGGGACCAATGTTTTCCCAGATATCTTCCCAAATCTCTTTTGCTGGCTTGCCTAATGCGCGGTAGGGTTCATCTAAAAAATCTATATAACTTTGATTATAAAGCATGATCATTTCCGGTCCCCAACAGATCAGCATGGGGAATGGTGAATTAAGGCAAACGTTTAAAGTTGTCTGTAGACTCTCTGGCCAGTCCTCCATTGGTCCTATTGGATTCCCACTCCAGTTGATTGATGCCAAGTGATCACTGATCAAACCACCCCCATGCAAAAAGAATTTGTCCATATATCGAAATTGATTTCACGCTATAATTAACCAAAAAAATGCAACAATACAACGGCTATTTTGCTCGGTCAATCATAAAAATGAAAAAAACCGACGCTCAATAAATCTAGTCTCTTTCCAAGATGGCTTCCAAGGCATTGGTTAAATAAGCGAAAGGAGCATTCCAATCAATAGCTACCTCATTGGAAGCATAAGAACAATAATCATCCACATAGGACTCCCAAGGTATTGAACTTGCGTAATCACAGCTATCCTGTTGACCCGGATTCGGACCACCAACAACAAATCCGGGAACCGGAAGTTTGTTAGGCTCTGCTCCCGAGGGGCGATGATGGGGATCCAGGGGAGTTTTATGACCGAAGCCCGTAACGAAACTATAACCGGTAGCATTTCTTCCCAAAATATAGTCCAAATTACCCAAGGCATGGTTGAGATACCTATCGTCCCCAATCAAAAGAAAGGCTTGGAGTAAAGCAATACCCTGATTGGCAGCAACTGAATTGCTGCCCCATACAAAGTCAGTATCTTTATGACCCATAACTGTCCTGTACCTCGCTGTTGCAGCCGATGTAGCATATTCTTCAGTTTTCAGTAATAACTGATGCTTGGTTTGTGCGATCAATTCCGGAGGTAAATTTTTTAGTTCCTCCCGATACCTTAGTAAAGAATAGTATCCCATCCATGCCACGTTTCCCCAGTTGGGCAATTCGAACGATTGGGGAACGGGAATAAAATCCAGATATTCTTGATTGTGGGTACTGATGTAGAGTTCCGAGGCTGCCCAAATCCATTCATCGCTTAACTCGCTGCCGCCGTATGCACCTGTTTCTATTGCCGGTTGGAATTTTTGATTCATCTCATTTTGCTCATATAGCAGCTCCGGATTATTTTTTGCCCAGATCCAAGCAGTCTCAGAAGCCTTTAAACATTCTATGGCCATATCTGGATGGAAATCCCTGTAGACCCGCGATGCCTGTGCCATCACTGCCGCGAAATTCAGGGTCGCCGCCGTGCTTTTGGCCACCACGTACCGGGTGCTTTGTGCCTCATGAGGCATGATGAGTCCTTCAAACCTGGCTGTGGTCAGCTTGTGATAAACTCCTCCATCATGGGGATCCTGCATTTTGATCATCCATTTCAAGTTCCACAGAATCTCATCCAAAAGATCAGGAACAGCATTCCCAGACTCGGGTATATTCCATTCGATCGCGGAGAAATATTGGGGAAAATCCTCGTAAAGAGATAGCAGGGTGCCCATAGTAATCCCGCTGTTGACGATGTATTTGTTATAATCTCCCGCGTCATACCATCCCTTCGGCATGGACAAGACTGTCCCTTCAGGCCTTTCGGCACTGGCTGCGGATGCATGGATCCTCACTTGGTCATCTGGATGCCCAGCGGGTCTGGCCCAAATACCCGCATGTTGTTCAGCCAAATCCATGGAAGCGCGGCTATAATAAAAAGCTTTTAAAGCGCCTTTTCCCAAATCTTTAAAGGCTTGGTCACTGATGACAAATGCAGCTGAACTTCCCAATTCAGGAATAGTCAAAACGAACTGGCCTGTTTCCGTGAATTCAGAAAAATCTGCTATTAAAGATTCGTTATCTTCAGCAATCTCCTGTATGTGTCTAATTAGTTTTCCCGTAAATACGGTTTTTCTGTCTTCTACGCTTTCGAGATAAAAAGGTCCTTCATCAATTTTAGCGACCACTACCGCCATTTTGGAGGACCGCGGAAAAAACCCTATTTGGTTGAGCCGGATTTCCTCCGAGTGCCGCATTATACGCGGGGATTCTTGCCTGCAGGAGACAAGCACCAGGAACAGAAAGCATAGTAATAAACATAGATTCTTATGTAAAAACACAGGTTTACTCATGGAGACAATGTAGACAGAATGATACCAAAGCGAAAGAACTACTGCCCATGCAAATACATGGGACAGTAATTACTTTCTGGTTTAACAGGTTTAAAATTTAATCAGGGAATTTACCTCACCGCTCTGGCTATCCGGATATTATCAATGCCGATGACGGCATCTTTATCATTGGCAGTGGTATTCTGAATCATAATCCTCAGTTGCCTTACTCCATCTGCGCCCCCAGCCAAAAACTCGCCATACGTCGCCAGACGGCTACTTCCATTCGTTAATTGGGTCAGATTGACGGAGAAGGTGTACCAAGTGCCATTTGGGGATTTGATCACCTCGCCGAGAGGCATCGCATAAGACAATTCATTTCCGTTCTTATTCGGATACCACACCAGCACCTCTAAGCCTTCCAAAGAAGCTGCGGTATTGATGGCCATCTCCCATCGCAGATCAAAATTGGCCGCCGGTGCTGCGGGACTATACAATTCCGCAGGCGCGGTCGGGAACATCTGCTCTCCGCTCCAAGCCGCCAGATTGATCAACTTGTCATTACTCCAGCCGTATCCTCCCGCGATGGTTTGGTTGATTCCAGCAAAATTACCGTCTAGGGATGCAATACCGGGTTGTGAATCTTTAATCATGTTTCCGGAGATTCCCCATCCCCAATCCCAGGGCCATTTCAGTACCCCATCGGTGTCAAAATCCGCTATCATGCCAAGTCCGGAATAAATCTGTGTGTTCCTGTTCGTTGCAGATGCGCCACTTTTGGACACTACCACAATGCTAGAACCCTCGGAAAAGTCCAGATTATCAGGAACGGTTACTTTGAGCGTGCTTCCGGAATTTCCGGTTTGGATTCCAGAAGTGACGAACACATCTTCTCCTGGAAAATAAACTGTGTCCACAAAATAGAAATACCTGCCATAAAGCGTGAGTTCATCCCCCCGCTTTACATATTGGTTCTGTACCTGCAAGACTTGGGGAGCTGGAGGAAGTGTCTGAAAATCAAACATCGCATCTCCTTTCTGGGTGACCAGCCTTAATTTGTTCGCCACGTCCGGATGGGTTGCCACAGTAGGAACACTGTCGTTGATCTGAACGATCACCGAAGTATTGGTTACATAAGCTGGATTGACCCCTAAGGGATAATCATTCAGATATACCTCTGTAGTCGTGGAGAGATTGTTGCCTATGATGGCCAATGTACTGCCAAGAGTAGCACTAACAAAAGCACTGTCTGCCGTACCGGGATCTGTATACCTCACCCGTTCTATCATCGGCGGACCCGAGGAGCCCGGTTCTTCATCTGTACAAGATGCCAGCCCCAGCACGAGGAAAAAAGCGGCCACGGCCCAATAGCCATTGAGTTTACCTGTTATATTTTTCATTTTGGATCAATTTAATGTTGTAAAACAATGTTGCGCCTTAATTGCTGAAATCAAAAGCTACAGGAGGCTTCCTTAGATTAGGAGCCCTCGACAATTCTGACGATGGTATGGGTATTTTAAAATTATTGGAATTGACGTTAAAATACCTGGGAGAAGTGTCAGAATCGGGGATTTCAATCTCCCACATCCTAGGATCCGGAATTCTATCAGGATAAACCCTAAAGGTCCCTCTATCCTGTGCGGAGAGGATCTCGTAAGCCTTGGAGGGGTCATAGTAATGTAGGCGGGTAAATTCATACCATGCCTGGCCCTCCATAGCAAACTCCAAAATCCGCTCATTGAAGATGTCGTCCCAAGTGATGCTTGTTTTAGCATTGATGCCGGCACGTTGCCGAATCATGTTCAGATAAGCCAATGCCTCTGCGCGATTGGTATCCAAGATGGCTTCTGCATAGATCAGGTACACGTCTGCCAGCCTCAGCAGATAGGTATTGATCTCCGTCCCCTGTTGAACGACTTTGCCGCCATTGTCCTCCGGCCGTCCTACCACGTATTTTTTCACCCATGCCCGGGTATTATAATCCCTTCCGGCCTCTTCACTTTGGGCAGGTACTCTCAGCTGTTGGGCTGATCCTCCAGCGGGAACCTGAGTGATATAGGAATAGTGGTCTCCAGGAAACATAAAGGTGGCTTTTCTTCTTTTATCAAACTGGAAGTCATCATATAGATCCAGGATCCACTTGGAAGCACCTATGTCTCCTCCCCATCCATCACCAAATCCGGTGATCTCTGATCCGTAGGCCAAAAACGCCTGCACAGAGTTTTGTGCTCCCCAAGCACCCGATTGGCCGGCATTGTAAACCCATTGCAAGGCTGCTAAAGTTTCCTGATTGTTATTATAGGCTGTCTTGAAAAGATCTTCATAGTTAGGCATCAAGCTGGCTCCGCTAAGATCAATGACCCGCTTCGCGTAATAAGCCGCACTATCCAGGTCATTTCTGCTTCGGGTTCCTGACACACCTGATCTGGTGAGGTACATTTTTGCCAACATTCCTTCGCCGCTCCATTTGTTCAGCCTACCGGGCTGTACAGATTGTTCAGGCAGGTTTTCGGCCGCAAACCGAAGGTCCTTGATGATAAAATCCCATACCGATTCCTCCGTATGCCTGGAGAGGGTAGTATCTTGGAGCAAAGCGGTATTGTTCGTAATGACGGGCACCGCTCCGTAATTTTGCACCAGATAAGAATAAGCCAAACCCCTCATAAACCGCCCTTCTGCCAAGCCGTGATTCTTTCTTGCTTCTGAGACATTCTCTCCGGCAAAGGTTTGAATGTTGTTGATCAGGGAATTAGATTGGGCGACCACGTTATAAAATGCCCGCCAGGCAGAGCCATTCTCGGGGGTTTCACCCGTGGTATTGAACCTGACATTTTCAAGCTGGTACGATCCTGTGGTAAGTATGCCGCCACGCGCATCGCCTATACCATGGGAGGCCTTATCATTGTAGGCAAACCATACGATATTGTACAAGGGAGCCGTCGCCGCCAAGATTTGCTCATCATTCTGATAAAAATTGGCGTCCACGATAGCGTCCAAAGGAGGACGGTCCAGAAAGTCCTCGGAACAGCTCAGCGCAGCCCCTGTCAGAAATAGACCTAGTGCTATTTTTCTGAAATTTATATATCTGTTCATAGCGTTTTTTATTTTTGATTAGAAATCAATACCCACGTTGACGGTGTACATTCTCGTCAATGGATATCTTCCATAGTCTACTCCGATAAGCTGATCGGATGCTGACACGTTGTTGCCTACATAGGCACCCACTTCCGGATCAAAGCCCTTGTACTTCGTCCAGGTGAACAGATTCTGGATTCCCAGAGATACTCTTGCGCTTCTGATGAGATTTTGGTTGGTCAACAAGCTCTCTGGTACCTGATAGCCGATCTGGAGGTTTTTCAACCTGATATAAGAACCGTCCTCCACGAATTTATCAGAAATACGTTCACCGTTTCCATTGATGTCCGTTACCGTAATTCTCGGTATCTCTGTGCCTGCATTGCTGATAAAGGGGTTGCCGGAACCATCGAGCTCCACTTTGGAATACCCGAAGGTTTCCAATAACATATTTCTACCCAGGTTAATGTTGTTTGGATTGGTATTCACAAATCGGTTATAGTTATAGATGTCGTTGCCGTATGAGCCGGTAAATAAAAATTCCAGACTGAAATTCTTATAATTGAACTGTTGGGTCATCCCAAAGCTGAATTTGGGCCAAGGATTTCCCAGGAAAGTCTGGTCCCTCTCATCAATGATACCATCACCGTTGACATCTTTATACTTGATGTCCCCTACATAGACACCGGCAGTTTCACCTGTTTCTACCCCTAGCCTGTTTCCGTTATTGTCCACCGGCACAGGACTGGCTTCGATCTCTTCCACAGATTGGAAGATGCCGTCATACTGGTAGCCGTAGAACAACCATGGAGAAAGTCCAATGACGGCCCTTTGGGTAAAGTCATTCATATACCAAGCCGTTCTGTCGATAAAGGCCGATTCGGTGAAGAACTTGGTCACCTCCGTTTTAAAGCCTGAAATATTATAGTTGGACGTCCAACTGAAGCCAGAAGCCCTGTTGTCAATATTGACTGTGTTGACCGTGAACGCATATCCTCTGTTTTCCAAGGCCCCGACGTTAACTGTTGGGGTACCTATGCTCCCTTCGGCAGAGGTTCCCATATACCATGGCAGCGGGTTGGGCAACAATAGGTTGTCTGTTTTTTTGATGTAAAAATCCCCTTCCAACTGTACCCTGCTATTAAAGAGGTTAAGGTTAAAGCCGGCATTGTAGGTTAAGGTTTCTTCCCATTTCAGCCCGGGATTTCCAAATCGGGACACCAAAAAGCCTCCGCCCCAAGGCGTAGGAACACTGGGAGAGCTCAAAGGTGCGTAAATAGCATTGGCATCCCCTTGATTACCGGTCAAGCCGGTTTCCAACCTGATTTTGAATTCATCGATCCAACTTACATCATTCAGAAAATTTTCCTCTGACATTCTCCAAGCTGCAGATACGGAAGGGAAATATCCCCACCTATTTTCGGAACCAAAATTGGCTGATCCGTCAGCCCTTAGGGCTGTGGACACAATATATCGGTCATTGAAGGTGTAATTGATCCTCCCGAAATAGGACTCCATGGCCCAATGGTTCATGCCACCATTGTTGGTCGCCCCCTGGGCGGATCCCAAGCCCAAAGCCGGCAAATCGTTTGATGGGAAATTATTACGGCTGGCACTTACAAATTCATAATTGGAAGCCTGCGCCTCATGGCTGAGCATCAGATCCAGGTAATGTCTGCCAAAAGTTTTGCTATAGGTAAGAGATTGAGACCAGTTCCAATAAAGACTGTTTTCTGATCTTTTTTCCAAGGAGTTAACATCATTGGTGACTACACCCAAAGTATAGGTAGGCGTGAAATAGCTCGCATTGCCGTAACTCACGTTCCCGTTAAGCATGGTCCTGAACTTTAAACCTTCAATGATATCTACCTCTGCATAAACCCCGCCCAAAACAGCCCTTCTTTTCAGGGTCCTGTCCAGTAGGTTAGCCAAGGCAATAGGATTCTGAGGGGTAAACTGCAAACTGCTTCCATTAATGGGATCAGCACCGCCCCAGCTTCCGTTGGGATTTCTTACCGGAACATGTGGCCCCATCTGGATCGCATTGTTGATCACATCGGTACTACCGGTTGCCAACTGCTCGTCTGTCTCTGAAACCTGCATATTCACGCCAAGCTTGAGCCATTTCCGGGTCTGGTTATCCAGATTTAATCTCAGAGAGTACCGCTGAAAACCCGATCCCAAAGCGACACCGTCCTGGTCGAAATATTCTCCCGACATGTAAACAGTCGTTCTGTCGTTACCTCCACTCAGGCTAAGGGTATGCTTGTTCAGGCCAGCTGTCTTAAACAACGCTTTCTGCCAATCAGTGCCTTCACCGAGTAATGTAGGATCCAGAAATGCTGCAGGGCTTTCACCACCAGTGATTTGGTTGATTTCATTCACCATGGTGGCGTATTGCCTCATGTTCATTACAGGCAATGGTTCTGGCTTGTCCTGTAAGCTATACAAAAAGCTGTAATTGATCTGAACATCGCCTGACCGTCCACGTTTGGTGGTAATCATCACCACCCCATTGGTGCCTCGGGAGCCATAAATGGCCGTAGCGGATGGTCCTTGAAGGATCTCCATGGATTCGATATCACTTGGATTCAGTGCAGCCAGCGGATTGGTGCCGGCGGTCGCCCCATAGGACACCGACTGTGGTTGGATCTGCACCCCATCGATTACATATAAAGGCTCATTGGTCCCACCGATGGAATTGATGCCACGGATATTTACGGATATGCCCCCACCCGGCGCACCGGTATTCTGCGTCACATATACACCTGCTGCCCGACCTTGAAGTGCCTGTTCGATGGTGGTATTGACGGTGCGTTCAATGTCCGCAGCGCTTACGGAGACGTGGGCGCTGGTCATGTCCTTCTTCCTCATCGTGCCATAGCCTACGACAACAACTTCATCCAAACTTGCCAAGTCTTCTAGAAGAATTACATTTATTGAAGTCTGGTTGCCTACGACGATTTCCTGAGATTTGAATCCTATGGAACGGAAGACCAATGTGGCAGCGGAAGAAGGTACTGTAATAGAATAACCGCCATCGACATCAGTGGCTGTACCGGTATTAGAATCTTTAAGCTGAACGGTGACTCCAGGAATCCCCAAACCATCAACATCCGAAGTCACCGTGCCTTGGACGGTAACCTGTGCCTGTGCTACTCCCGCGAGAAGGAATAATAAAATCGGTATAATTTTTTTCATGAGCATAAGTTTTGGTTTAGCAGTGAATAACCGGAGCATCCGATCCGGCTGACCTGGGGACATGCCGATCTCGGAGAAGCCCGTACGCCCTGTTTTAGAAGAAAGATTTGAATCATAGCTTGGGTTAATTGTTGAAAAAACATTTTGGATAAACCCAGAAAAATTAACGGTGCAGCGGATACAACGCCCAAGTCGCCTTTAGAAATTCTGGGTTTATTTGTTCCAAATGTATGCGATGTCCTTTATTGAGAGGGGATGCAGATGTTTCTTTCTAGGGTATCAAATGTTAACTCTTGAATATATTAACCGACAGACGCCTATTATCGCAAAAAGATTTACCGCAAGGGCACCAAGTTGTAGGCGCACAGGCCGCAAAAGGTTACGTGTTTGCTTTGCGTGCATTGCGCTTCCTTATTTTGCGCGTGAAAACTTAGGGCTGGCAGGCGTGAAACCAAAATGCAATATGAGGTATTAAGGATTTTCGTTAGGAGTTAACCGTTGGGAAAAGTTTCATGCGAAGTGTCTGCTTTCCTATTGCACACTCTGCGTTTTTCAATTTAACTAGGGGCCGTTGACCCTAAAGGCCTATAGACCCACCACTTCCCCCTTCTTGCTGCCGTATACAGAGGGCAGTACCCCATACTCTAACTTGAAGTGCTTGGAAAAATATTTGGCGTTGTTATACCCCACCTTGTAAGCGATTTCCGAGATGGTAAGCTGGCTGGTTCCGAGCAGCTGGGCCGCCCGCTGGATCCTGATCAAACGGATGAATTCCACCGGACTTTTGCCCGTAAGGGAACTGAGCTTTTTATAAAGATGCACCCGGCTCATCCCCAACTCCCGGCTCATCTGTTCCACGGAAAAATCAGGATCTTCCAAATTGGCTTCTACCAATTGAATTGCCCTTTGGATCAATTGATCATCCAAGCTTTCTACCTGCTGTTCACTGGCTTGGACGCTGATTTTCTTACGGTAGAATTGTTGAAGTCTTTCCCTTTCCTGGAGCAGGTTGCGGATACTGGAAAGCAAAATGTCCAGATTAAAAGGTTTGGTGATATAAAGATTACAACCCGAATCCAATCCTTTCAAATGTTTCTCCTCAGAATTCCTGGCAGTAAGGATAATCACAGGGATATGCGACGTTCTTATATCCTTTTTGACATGCTGGCATAGTGCAACACCGTCCATGTGGGGCATCATCATATCCGTAATGACTAGATCCGGCATATGGCTCAGCACTTTCTGTAATCCCACCTTGCCGTCTTCTGCCATAACCACATTGAACTCATCAGAAAGACAATCCGCCAGATAGTGCCGAAACTCCTCGTTATCCTCTGCCAAAAGGATCTCTTGCTTGCCATTAGACGTATGAGAAATTGAATTCAGTTCTTCCTCCTCCTGCATGTCCTTTTTCTGAAGAACACCTTCCTTTACCGGCAGCAAAAGTTTAACATAAAAGGTTGTTCCTTTACCAAGTTCACTGGCCACTTCAATATCCCCTCCATGCAACTTGGCAAATTCCAGGGCCAGAGAAAGCCCGATCCCACTGCCCTGGTTGAGGACCTTATTTTGATGGTTCGAGGTATAGTATCTTTCGAAAATCTTTGGCAAATCCTGGTGATGTATACCAATACCAGAATCTTTGACGCTGATACAAAGCCGGCATTTGTCAACTTCGCGCTCCAAAAGACGGATATCAACCCCAATTTCTCCTTCATCGGGAGTAAATTTAAATGCATTTGCAAGCAGATTAAACAGGATTTTCTCCAGTTTATCCTCATCGAATTGGGTGGTGAAAGCATCTAATTCTGATGCAAATGAAAGCTTGATCTGCTTTTTTTCTGAGAGATCCACAAATGCATGCACCCTGTCCTCAATGAAAGAAACAATGTCCCCTTCAAAAGGGTTGAAGGTCAATCCTTCCTTTTCAATATTCTTGATATCCAGCAGTTGATTCACCAATTGAAGCAGCCGTTTTCCATTTCTCTGGATCGTCAGGTACTGTCGTGCCTTATCAGGCTCAGGTTCGTCCTGTAGCAGTCTTTCGACAGGCGTTAAAATCAGGGTCAACGGCGTGCGGAATTCATGGCTCACATTGGTGAAGAAGCGGGTTTTCATGCTGTCAAGCTCTTGGATGCGGCGCGCCTCACGTTTCTCCTCCAACCGCTTGAAGTTCTCCCTTTCTTTTGCCAATAATTGCTTCCTGGCGAAAAAGACAAAGGCTAAAGCCAAAACCAGGTAAATGGCGTAAGCCCAGGGCGTCTTCCAGAAAGGAGCCTGAATGACAATTATCCGGCTGTATTCCTTTTGGCTCCACTGCCCGTCATTATTGGCAGGTTGGACGACCAATCGGTAGGTTCCCGGATCCAAATTGGTATAGGTCACACTAAACGGCGGCTCCAGGAGCGTGGTCCATTCCTCGTTGAAGCCCATCAGTTTGTACCTGAATTTATTTTTCTCCAAATGAATAAAATTCAATGCAGAAAACTCGACAGAAAAAATATTTTCATCATACCTAAGACTGACTGCATCGGTCTCGGTAAATGACTTTTCCAAAATCATCCGCCCATTAAGTTCCTCACCAATCCCCACGGGTTTATTGAACAATTGGAATCCGGTAAACACCACCTCGGGCTCATTCAGGGAAAAAGCAAAGTTTTCGGATTTGAAAACGTTGTAGCCGTTGGGTCCCCCAAATAAAAACTCCCCTTCCCTGCTTCTGAAAGCCGCATTCTTGTTGAATAAAGCCGCCTGAAGGCCATCTCTCTCATCGAAATTCCGGAAGTTCAGCCGGAAAGGCGTGACGCTCCGGTCCACCACTGCATACGACAGGCCATTTTGGCTGCTGAGCCAGAAATTCCGGTCATCATCCTCCAAGATGGAAACGAGATAATTAGAAGGCAATCCATCTTCAGTGGAAAATGATTGGAATTGTCCTTTAACGGAATCGAAATAACTTAACCCCTGAGAAGTGGCGATCCACATTACCCCTTGCGAATCCAATAGGAGTTCGGTGATGCTGTTCCCCTTTGGCCCGTTTTCCTGAGCCGCTGAATAGTAATGGTGGAAACCAGCATCCACATTAATCACGTCAATACCATATCCACCTCCTACCCACAAATTGCCTTCCTTATCTTCTGCAAAGGAGGAGACATACTGGTTATTCATGTTGAAGGGATCGCCGCCCACAGGAAAGTGTACAAAATGCTGTTTTCCCCTGTCCCAAAGGTTTAGCCCTCCCCTAAGGGTTCCTACCCAAACCCGGTTCTTACTATCAACATGTATTTTCCAGACGTTGACGTCTGAGAGGCTGTTGGAGTCGTGGATATCCGGCATATACCGGAAAAAATCCTTTCCGTCAAAACGGTTAAGTCCGTTGAGATAAGTCCCGATCCATAAAAAACCATCTTCGTCCATCGCCAGATCCACAATCACATCCCCCGAAATACTTTTGGGATCAGCGGGATCATGGACATATTTTGTATAGTGGCCACTCTTCCTATCCTGGTAATACAATCCACCGCCGTTTGTTCCTATATAAAGATTGCCTAGGGAATCTTCCACGAAAACATTTACATCATTATAAGGCAAAGAATTTTCGGAAGAGAATCCATTCCTTATATGCCTAAAGTTCATTAGACCAGGATGATAATAATTGATCCCTTTTTTATAAGTCCCGATCCACACAATATCATCCGAATCTTTATAAAGGGCATAAACGGCGTTATGGGACAGGCTTTGGCTGGTTTCCGGGTCATTCATGATGTAGGAAATTGACCCGCTCCTTTTATTGATCACATTGATCCCCCCATGATCAGTCCCCACCCATATCTCCCCCTTTTTGTGTTCAATCAGGCCTTTGATCAGGTTATTGTTTAGCCTATGTGTGGCACTTTGTTCGTTGATATAACTGATGTCCCTGCTAGGCCCATCGATATGGATCAAACCCAGGTTGTGGTCCGGACTGTATATCCATGCATCCTGATCACTATCTATGAATAATTCAAAATCGTAATTGATAGAAGGTTCCAAGAAACTCCGGATGGAAATAGATCCCGTTATTGCGCCGGCTTTTCCCTCAAAGACATCGAGAGTACCGTTTTGATGCACGATCCAATATTCGTCTTTGCCCCTCTTTGCTACTGAGGAAACCTGATTGGTACTCAATCCCCCTTGCCCCTCCCGCTTTTGTGTTAAATATATTGTCTTTTCCGTCTCAGCATCATAGACGGAGACACCTTCAAAGGGATGTACGAACCAATAGCGCTCACCGTCTTTGAAGATCATTTTGATCTCTTTACTTTTTAAGTGATACTTATTGAAAAACTTTTCAATATTTCTTTCGAAATTCTCTGTAGCCGGCTGATATACCTCAAAAATACCATTTACGTTTCTGATCCATAAGTTTTTGTCCGGTCCTTCATATATCTTGGAAATATAATTATTGGACAAGGCTGAAGAATCTCTATCGTCACTGTAAAAAGTTTTCATTTCGGTGCCATCGAATCTATTCAGTCCATTTGCAGTACCGAACCACATAAAGCCGTCACTGTCCCTAAAAATCGACAGCACATTGCTGTTGGAAAGCCCAAGATCTACCTCCAGGGATTTGAAAAGGTATTTCTCGGACATATTTTGGCACCAGCCTCTAAGTGTGAGCGGCAGGAACAAAAAAATAAGTAAGGTTATTTTGGCATTCATGATCATGCCAATATAGAATAATTTTCATGGATTTATTCTCCGCTTTCATTGAAAAAATATTTGGTGCTTGAGCTGGTAAACCATGCCGAAATGATGAAGACAGGGAGGAAAAATGAGAATTTGATCGTTCTAGGGTATGTTAGATCGTCCTGGGGCCGTTATTACGCAATGTTTTCGCCTATAGATCTATTTATCGGTCGCATCTCCTAAGACTTATGCTACCGATCAGGCCAAGATGCCGGTATTGGTGGATATTAATTGAATATGTTCCTAGAGACGATGATTTTTTATAAGTTTATGGGAAATAACCAAAATCCCATCATCGTGAGTAGTGATAAAGAATTAAGAAGCAAAGAATGGTTTGGCCGGACGGGTAAGGACGGCTTTATCTACCGTGCCTGGATGAAAAACCAAGGGACCCCTAACCACCAGTTTGAAGGAAAACCCGTCATCGGAATCTGCAACACCTGGTCCGAGCTCACGCCTTGTAACGGACATTTCCGGGATCTTGCCCAATCGGTCAAGAACGGGATAATCGAGGCTGGCGGCTTTCCGGTGGAGTTTCCCGTGATGTCCTTGGGAGAAACGCTGATGAAGCCCACCGCCATGCTTTACCGCAACCTTGCCAGTATGGATGTAGAAGAATCCATCCGGGCCAATCCATTGGATGGCGTGGTATTACTTTGTGGCTGTGACAAGACTACGCCTTCTTTGGTGATGGGAGCCTGTAGCGTGAATATCCCCACCATTGTGGTATCTGGGGGACCCATGCTGACGGGTAAATACAACGGACAGGACATTGGCACCTCAGACCTTTGGCGTTTTAGCGAATCCAACCGTTCTGGAAAGATGAGCCTGCAAGCCTTGGCCGATGCGGAAGCTGGCATGTGTAGGAGCCAAGGGCATTGTGCCGTAATGGGGACGGCCTCCACCATGGCCAGCATGGTAGAATCTCTGGGACTTTCCCTCCCCCACAACGCCGCCATCCCCGCTGTGGATGCCAGAAGAAAAGTCTTGGCCCATCTGTCGGGTATAAGGATCGTCGACATGGTAAAGGAGGGGCTCAAGCTGTCCGACATCTTGACCAAGAAAGCCTTTGTTAACGCCATTATTACGAATGCGGCCATAGGAGGCTCTTCTAATTTTGCGATCCATTTGATGGCCATTGCGGGCCGAATAGGAGTGGATCTGAAATTGGAAGATTTTGATGATGTGACCACCAACGTTCCCCTGATTGCCAATCTCCAGCCAGCAGGAAAGTTCTTTATGGAAGATCTTTACTATGCTGGAGGCATTCCTGCGGTGTTGAAGGAGTTAAAGGAGTTTCTCCACAAGGATGCTTTGACGGTAAATGGCAAAACACTAGAGGAGAACTATGAAGACAGCGTCTGCTATAACCGAGAAGTAATCACCACCGTGGATGTCCCCTTCAACCCCATCTCAGGCTTGGTGGTCTTGAAAGGAAATCTTTGTGAAAACGGGGCTGTACTGAAGCCTGCCTGCGCCACCACTGAAATGATGCAGCATACGGGAAAGGCAGTGGTGTTTAAGAGCATAGAAGATTATAAAGCAAGAATCGACCATCCCGACTTGGAAGTAGATGCCAGCAGTGTGCTTGTCTTGCAAAACGTAGGGCCTAAGGGCTATCCCGGAATGCCCGAAGTAGGGAATATGGGGATTCCGAGAAAACTTCTACTGCAAGGAGTCACCGATATGGTGAGAATTTCTGATGGCAGGATGAGCGGAACGGCATTCGGCACCATAGTCCTGCATGTCTCGCCTGAGGCAGCAGCCGGCGGAACCCTCGGAGTGGTCCAGGATGGTGACCTGATCACGCTCGATGTGGCAGCCCGTTCTTTGCATGTCCACTTGGATGATGAAGAATTGGCCCGTCGCAAAAGCGAATGGAAACCCCTACAGTTTGATGCCTCTAGAGGCTATGTAAACCTGTACGTCAACCATGTGCAGCAAGCCCATCTCGGCGCTGACATGGATTTCTTAAGAGGAAGCTCAGGCAGCGAGATCGTGAGGGATTCCCATTAAAAGGCAACAAAAAAAAGGAAGATTTACATCTTCCTTTTTTTTGTTAGCCAACTGATTCCTCGATGGAGGATACCGTTAATGCTTGGCTCATCAGGGCACTACTGTTACCTTTCCAATATCTTTTACGACCTGTTTGTAATCGGCACTTTGATACCCGTGATTGGTCAGCACAATGGTCAAATCGAATTCACCTGCCGTCTTATACGTATAGGACGTGTACCATCCCAACTCACCCAGGGCAGTCTTAAAACCTCTGGCTTTGACCAGCCCATAATCGGTATAATAATCACTTACAATCAAAACGGGGTGACCGAACATGTCCAAAGAATCCGTTTCTGAATTCTTCTTTTTCAGGATCCGCCTTTCCCCCCCAGGCCACACGGTGGCGATATCAGCATCCGTCTCCACAACAAACCTGAACGCTTTATTGACAGTCGGCTGGGTAATCAAAGAATCGTTTCCCGCCAAATCGGTCATGTACATCTTGACGTCATCGAGTGTAGGGCTCGGGACAATATCTTCCTGCAGACAGGACAGGAAGATAAAAGGAGTGAGCAGTCCCAAAATAAATGAGTATTTTATCTTTTTCATATTTAAAATTTCTATGTCCGATTTCATTCGGATCCGGTTTGAAACCTACTTTAACGTGTATTAATAGCCAGGATTCTGGACCAATGAGGCGTCCTTTTCAATTTCCCCCACAGGTATAGGCAAAAGTAACTGATACGCCTCTATAGGCTCTGTGGTAAAGATTTTGTCGTCAAAACCAACTGTCGTCATTAAAGCCCAAGAAATTTTCTCTATTGCTTTTCCTGTCCTGACCAGATCAAAGAACCGGTGTCCTTCGAAGGCCAATTCTAGTCGTCTTTCGTGAAGAATCTGCTCCATATCCAATTGGCCTGGCGTAAGCCCCTTAAGTCCTGCCCTTTCCCTCACCATATTGATGAAAGGCAAGGCTTCATTGGCCTGATCAGACCCTACTAATGCTTCTCCATACATCAACAAAGCGTCGGCGTATCGGGTAATCATGTAGTTATTGTCGGATCCTACAATATCATATTGCGACAAGGTGCTCTTCTCGGGAGTAAACTTTTTAGGCCACGGCTGAAGCTCAGGACTTCCCCCAATCAGAATCCCTGAATCCAAAGTGGTGTTATAGCGTGACCAATTTGGTTGGCTAATCCAATCATTGTCAGAAACAAATTGCTCCATCAAATTGAACATTACCACTGGGCCTCCGCCTGAGGAAATCCCGTACCTATACCCGTTTTCATTGGTCATCCATTTGAACAGGTAATTTGGCTGTCCCGCAGTGGCATTATAGTTGACCTCAAAAATGGATTCTGCATTGAATTTATTTTCCGCTTTGTGAATCTGGCTAAAGTCCGACAGCAGCGAATAGTTACCTGCCTCTTTGTCCACTACCAGTCTTTTCAAGGTGGAAGCAGCTTTGGCGTGATCCCCTACTGTCAGATATACCTTCCCTAGAAGGGTGAGGGCAGCACCCTTACTGGCCCGCGCTTCCTCGCCCTGCAAATCAGAATCGCCCTTCTTGAAGCAGTTGGCAATTGCAACTTCCAAATCAGGAATGATCACGGAATTGTAGATTTCAGTGACGGACGTACGTCCTATTCCTATTGCAGCAGTAGGATCTGTCAGACGTTCGACTATCTTAGGTACATCCCCATAAAGCCTCACAAGATTAAAATAGGCAAGTGCTCTTAAAAAACTCGCCTCCCCTTTGTAGGCATTAAGTAAGACCTGTTCATTGGCGTTCAAGGGCTGATAATTGTTGATGACATCAATAATGTTGTTGGCATTGACTATAATCTTATAGTAATTCTGCCAGAATGCCGGTCTGGCATTGCCGCTATTCTTTTTGAAAAGATGATCATTGCTTTGCAACAATACATCTTTGGCATCATCAGAAGCAATCTCCAGATATTGGGGAAGTTGGTTGCGGTCATAAATCACCTGCAACGGCTGGTAGCAAGCCACCAAACCGGCCTTTATTTCAGTTGGATTATTATAAAAAGCATCCGTAGAAAGGGCATCCTCAGGTTGCCTGTCAAGAAAATCTTCCGAACAAGAAAACAGGGATACGATTAGGAGTAAAGAAAGTATGTTTTTCATTTCAGAATTCACGTTATAAGGCTAAATTAATTCCCAGAGAAACAGTTCTGGCCAAAGGATACGCGCCACGGTCAATACCTTGTGAAAGGGCGGAATCTCCTTGATAATTCACCTCAGGGTTATAGCCAGGATATTTTGTAAAGAAGAAGGCGTTTTGTACGCTCAAGTACATACGTAAATTGGCGATACTGGCCCTACTCGCGATGGCACTGGGCAAAGTATAACCCAACACTATATTTTGAAGGTTGACATAGGTACCCTTATACAACAGGCTTCCAGAAACGCTGGCTCCATCCGCACTTTTCCGAATAGGCGTAGCATATTTACCATCAGTTCTGTAAGGTGTCCAATAGTTGTTATAATATTCCAATGTCATGCTTCTTCTTCCCCCTCCTCTGCCCAACATACTTTCAAACTCAACCATGGAAAGATCGCCTCCGTGCACGCCATTCACATGAACCGACAGATCGAAGTTTTTATATTCGAAATTATTGGTCATACCCCAAACAAAATCAGGGTTGTTTTGTCCGATAACCGTTTGGTCGCTGGCATCCAGGATGCCGTCCCCGTTAACGTCGGCAGCTTTGGGTGTCCCGGGATTGGAACGCATGCTCCAAAGGGCTTGATGGGGGTTAAAAATAGGAGAAGTTTTAACCTCTTCCCAGTCATCAAAAGCGCCTAGGTTATGATAACCCCAGATCCCGGCCAACGGCCTGTCTTCTGTAGTGTACCCATTGTTGTTGATAATCGGCCGTTTGTCCTTTCCAATGTCCAGCACCCTATTTCTATAATAGGATAAATTGGCATTGGTACTCCAGTTAAAATCACCGGTCATGTTGCGGGTGGTAATGGAGTACTCAAATCCCCTGTTCCGCATGGAACCGACGTTGGCCATATAAGAGCCAAATCCCGTGATAATGGGCAAAGGCATATTAAATAACATGTTCTCAGTCAAACGATAGAAGTAATCCACACTCAACATCACTCTGCTATCAAGGAACTCGACGTCCGTTCCTAGTCCATAATCTGTGGTTTCTTCCCAACCCAAAGTCGCATTGGCCACCTTACCATCCACATAGAAAGGGGAAATGTTGGATCCCGCACCCAATACATAGGCGCCAGAATTGAGTGTACTTAAGGCAAGATAATTGCTGATTCCAGCATTGCCTATTACGCCCCATCCTCCACGGATTTTCAAATCGTTAATGTAAGATCTTAAGGGCTCAAAAAAACTTTCATCTGAGGCTCTCCAAGCTAATGATAAGGAGGGGAACACACCCCATTTATTCTCTTTACCAAATTTAGAAGAACCGTCTCTTCTGATACTCCCGGTAAAATAATATTTCCCGGCATAGTCATACATCACCCTGGCGAAACTTCCAATCATCGATTCGCTTGATTTATTGGTACGGGCATCATTAATAGCATCAACAATGGTTACCCCCTGATTAAGCGTAGGAATCAAATCAGTAGGATAATCGTATTTGTTGATATAGGTGCTTTTATAAATAGCTTCGTCTACAGAATAACCTACCATTCCATTGACGGAGTGGCTTTCAAATTTGCGTGAATAGGTCAGAAAATTCTGTGAGTTCCAAAAAAACTCAGAAGTGACCTGGTTGATCCCCCTTGATCTGGAAAATGGTTGCTCGGTAGTCGGCATAGAGCTTGGAAGAAAGTAGTCTCTTTCCCAAAACTTGATCTGAGTGTGAAACTCCGACCGAAAGGTAAGATCCTTCATCAATTTAACCTCCCCATACAGGGTAGCCAGATTTTTGGTCGTCCTTCTGGTATCCTTTATCTGGAAGGTGGAAAGAGGATTTACTGCAAAATCCAGGTTCCAAAACCAAGGGTTTTCATAAGTCGATTCCGTACCATAATAGTGAGGGGCACCATTCTCATCGGTAGGAGCCCAAATTGGAGGCAATGCCAAAGCGTTATAGAAAGGGTTGTTGCTGCTACCGCCTTCCGTATTGGAAAGCACGTCTGTAGTTTCAATGGAGGGGGCTAGCATCAAGCCCAATTTCATCCACTCGTTTACTTTCATATCCACATTGGCCCTGAAGGAAAAACGGTCGTAACCGGAAGATTTGACAATCCCTTCCTGTCCGAAATACCCCCCTGAAATCCTATAGGTTACATTATCCGTACCGCCTGATGCCGATAGCTGTATATCGTTTACCTTACCGACTTGGCTGATCACGTCTTGCCAATCTGTATTGTGTGGACTATTTTTCGTAGTGTCGGTTACTGTGATCCATCGATAGAACATTTCATACGGATCCTGCATCCCCTCCGAATATTGGGTGAAATTCTTCCAATTGAAAATCCTTGTCTCATCAGAGTCCGTCCATTGCCAGAGTGGAGCCTCTGGGTTATTGGTGCCGAAGTTTGGATCTTCGATGACATAGGCAGCGGCCCTGGAATCATCCATCATTTGCAGGAATTGATCTCGGTTCAACACCTTTACCTTGTTTAGCATCGATTGAACGCCGGAACTAGCATTCACAGAAATGGAAGGTTTCCCGCTTTTCCCTTTTTTGGTCGTTACCAAAATCACCCCATTGGCCGCCTGGGTTCCATAAATCGCACTCGAAGAAGCATCTTTCAACACCTCAATTGATTCGATATCTGCGGGGTTAATGGAATTTAAAGGATTTTCTGTTTTATTGTAGCCGTCTTTTATAGGAAATCCATCAATAACGATCAAAGGGCTGTTACTCGCATTAATAGAACTTACCCCTCGGATGACAATGTTAGACCCGCCGCCTGGAGCGGTGTTATTGTTGGAGATTCTTACCCCCGCCATTTTTCCTTGGATGGATTGGGTAAAATTTGAAGCTGGCCGATCCTTGAGGTCCTCGGATGAAACCGACGAAATGGACGTGGAAATATCCCTTCTCTCCTGGGTACCATATCCAATAACTACCACTTCATCCAAAGAGGAAATGTCTTCCATCAAGGTGATGTCGATGACGCTTCTCCCCCCTATTGATACAGTTTGTCTTTCAAAACCTATAAAGGAGTAAACTAGAATGGCTCCTTCAGGAACAACCATCGAATAACGGCCATCCAGGTCTGTAACTGTTCCTAGTGTCCCACCCTGTACTGATACCGTGACGCCAGGTAATGGTTCTCCCTTCTTATCCAGTACTGTTCCGCTAATGGTTACATCGGCCTGCTGCTGGGATTCCTCCAAGAGAGAAGTAAGCATTATAGTTTCCGTAGCATGAAGATTTTTTGCTAAAGCATGAGAGGTAAGCATACCCAGCATCATAATCCCCGCACCTAGCTTTCTGGCACCGTATCGGAAAATTAGTAAGTGTTTTTTCATATTTTATGAGTTATTGTTTTTAGACTTAGCTTGTCACTTTGATTTAAACTGAATGCTTCTTTTTTGGATCATAGGTTTTAGTTTTGTTTTTTGGCTTAACATAATTTTGTGTACGTACACAAATCACTGGAATGCATGGTAATAAGATACATCCCTAAAGATTTCGTTAAAGGAATAATGTACGGAGTAATCAATATTAAAAAATATATTTTATAATCAAAAAGAAAAAACACATATATTCTTCACATAATAATAAAATTGCAATTTATCAGATTAATTTGACATATAATATTGAATAACAGAAATATGCATGGAAAATTCGCCGAATTGCATTTCTCTTAATCCTATTAATGCAGTTGGGATCATTGCCCTACTGAAAAGAAGAGATGATTTTTCAAAACGATGAAAGTGAAGCCATCATTTTTAAAAATAGAAGCGGATGTACTGGGAACAAGAAAGAATGTAGACAAAAAATAAAGAAATAATGGTAAAAGCTCAACAGATTACGCAGCAGCAACTGTATCCGTTGAGCTTTACTCCGAACGAAGAAGAAACGCTTAACCCTCTTCTTCCTCCAATTGTCTATAGGCTAAAATACCGCCCAACAGGTTCCTGACGTTTTTGTAACCTTTGGTTTCCAAATATTTCTTCGCATTTCCGCTTCTCGCACCGGAGCGGCAATGGATTACAATCTCTTGATTTTTGAATTTGTTAATCTGGTCAAGCTGATGGGGAAGCTGCCCCAGGGGAATATTCAATGCTCCAAGGTTGTCCTCCTCATATTCCCATTCCTCCCTTACGTCCACAAACGCAAATTCCTCTTTCTTGTCCAACTTTTCCTTTAGTTCTTCAACTGAAATATCTTCCATAATTATTTTACTAAAATTCTGATTGAGTTTGGTTTTTTGTCCGTCCAGGCCCTCACGATATACACCCCTTTGTCATTTCCTGTAAAATTAAGGATTTTACCCCTTTCGAAATCTTCCACCCGCATATTTATTTGCCTTCCATAAGCATCGAATACTTTAACCTCAGTAATTCTTCCTTCGAGATAGAGGTTTTCTGTCACGGGGTTGGGGTAGGCCGTAACTGCTAAAGAAGCGTTGGCTTCATCCCTTACTGCCGCCGGATCTAAACTGAGATGGGGTCTCATCATCAAGCTACCCATTACCTCCTGGTTTTGCTCCCAGCTTCCCGTCACGTTGAAAAACACCTCTTGTCCGGTATCATTGGATTTATCCAGCCCGACATACACGAATTCGTTGGTAAACTGGGTAAACCCTATGTAGAAGGTATCTGAAACAGTAAGGTTGGTGTCTATTGGAAAATACGAAAATTCGTCCAATCTATCTTTAGTAGGAATCAAAACTTCCCCACTGTAAACAGGAAGGGAATCCAAATCCTTCCATACCATCAATTCCAACCCAGACCCAACCTGTGAGAGGTTTGCAAAATTGATGCTGATGCCTTTCAGGTAGGCAGTGGTTTCCAGTTCATACCGCAAAGCGAGCATCCCGGATCTTTGGTTAATGCCTGCTGCATAATCCAAGGATCCATTGTCATACGCCATAAAATCTCTAATCGGCATGGTATGGCTCAGGGTATCGTTAATTCGAAAATCCACTTGCGTGGAAAAAACGGTATCACGACCGGAAATACTCTCCACTAAAAACCCATCCCCCGTAGTCAAATAAATAACTGTTTCCAAATCAAATTCTTCGGAAACCTCAAGGTCAAATTCTTGGATATCAATACTGCTAAAATCACGCCTTTCCAAGGCCTGGGGCACGGGGTTAAAAGGCGTTTGCGCATGGAGGCTTTTCATCACTTTGCCCGTGGTCTTATCGCGGAGCAATACCGAATATTCCATGGCCCTGAACCTGTTTGAGAGGTTGTTGAACTGGCTGCGGATAGCGGTAAGGTGCTGTTCCTTATTTGCCGCCCATTCGAAGTGGGGCAAGGCATTGTATTTGCCAAAGGGACTGTTGGGGAATTTCGTCAAGGTCCGATCTTCATAATAAATATCCGAGACGCTCCGTCCTTGGTTAAAATAAACATAATCCAAAATCCAACTATCGAAGGGGCCAGAAATTCTTCCTTTGTTTAAAAATCTAAAACGAAAATTTCCATGGTTAAAGGCAGGGTCGACCTTGACCATTTCGTGGGTGAAAATGTTGCGATTTTCCATGTTTCCCCCAAAAACTTCCCAGACAAGGTTCCATTGCCCATCGGCATCCATAAAATGAAGCTCCAGCTTATCATTATCATCCGGCATTTCTCCCAATCCTCCTGCCTGCCAAAAAAAACTCAGGTATAAGGAGTCCAGTTCCCGGTAGGGGGAAAGATCTATTTCCTGAGAAGTCAAATGGTCTCCTTCGCCGTTTTCCAACATAGCCGCCGCGTAAGGCTTTCCTTTTAAATCCACCCCGTCCAAATACGCAACGCCAACACTTGGAGGATCAATCCCGATGGTTTTGGAACCCACCACGCCCTTATTTTCCCATTTCAACGAATCTATTTCACCCGAAGAAAAATCCTCCCAGAAAGGAAGGGAAAGCGGCACTGCTTCAATTCTTAAATGCTCACTTGGCAGATTCCGTACCTTTGAAGAATTATCCACAGGCAATTGCTTGAATTGCGCTTTCAACTCCTTTGTCATGGTGAGCAAAAAGAGTCCTGTGAGGATACACTTAAAGCATACAGTAACCTTGCTCATCAGAAGTCATTTACATTTTCCATCTCTGAAATCCAGAGGTCTATGATTTCACCCGTTTTAGCATTGACACCCGGAGGAGGCAGCTGCTGTACGATGGTTCCTTTTGGAACGGTGTCTGTAGGCACGTAATTGAGCCTTCCCATCCTAAGACCTGAGCCAATCACTAAAAATTCTGCCTCTCCTTCATCCATTCCAAGAAGATTGGGTATGGAAAGTGTTTGATTGCCCAACCCATCCCCTACCACGAGGTCTATTTGCGATCCTTTGGCGATTTCCATGCCCTCTTTAATATCCCTTCCCCTGTACTTCTGCTCCAAGACCACATTGTGCCCGATATCCGGTATATATACAATTTCACCCCTCACCAAGCCGAAGTTAGACAGGATTTCCTGGGCATTTTTCAGCTGGGCATTCACCAAGTTGGGCATCATCACCAATGGTGCATTGGCTGCATTCAAGGTAACATGTATCTTTCGGTGCTGCTTTACTTTGGCTCCAGGTTTGGGATTCTGCTTCAGGACCTGCAACGGTTTCACATCCGCCACAAAACCACTATCGGGCGTTACTCTTAGCACCAAATCTCTTTCACTTAAATACCTTTCCAACTCATCGTAATGAAATCCTTCCAGATCCGGAACGGTAACGGTTTGTCCATGATTGGTGTAATTTGGCAGATAAACCTGAAAAAAAATAAAAAGCATGGCAAACAATACCCCCAGAATAATCAAAATATTAATTCCTATTTTTTTTAATCCTCCTTTAAATCCGCTCATTTAATTGCATTTTTTTTGTTTATCTGTCATTGCACTTCAGCAAGTGCCAACGTCCATGGATGAACCTGATCCTCCGCTCTTTTCACCGTCCATTCCACATTGTAATATTAAGAAATAAACCATGCAGTTTCGTCAACTTTCACAAGACTTAACCAAAGAGGTGTTTGCTTTGCTCATGGTCCTCCCGGAGATGAGCCATTAATTCAACGACAATGGGTTATAATTATATGCGAAATTACCTTATATATCTTTAAATAAGAAAATTCATGGCTTCCAAAATGAATACCAGAAAGGCGCAATATCTTTCCTTCATCTATGAACAGAAGCTAAATCATTGATCCTGCCTGAATTAAAATATACTGCCAAATTCAGATGGTGAGGCTATTGAATGATTAAGCGTTTGGTTTCTGAAAACGTACTCCCCGAAATTCTAAGGATAAATACACCTCTATTGAAAAGAGAAGTATTAAACGTATAGGTTTGGTTCAAGGTATTCGGATAGTCCGCATTATATACCACCTGGCCAGAAGGACTAATGATCTGGATGTTCAGCTCCTCGTATTCCTCCAGATTAAAAGTCAGGTTGAAATGGTCAAACGCAGGATTAGGAAAAACCAAGGCACTCCCCACTCCAGGATCAACCGGGTCTGGATTGGCAGAAAGGAACAGTTCGATATTGTCCAAATAAATGGGATGGGAACTTCCGCTTCTATAAAATACCTTGAATGCCACCCTTAACTTTTCAAATCCCTCTCCCGTGAATGCTGATAGATCAATGTATTCTCGTGCAAAGTCCTCAGGGGAAATGGCGCTTGCCGATCCGCCGCCAGAGGTATTGAGCGCCGTATTTTCCTTTCTCCACAACTCCTGGTAAGAGTTACCCCCATTGTCGCTTATCAACATACTAAAATGGGTGATATCAGAATTGCCAAAACCACTTGATGCCCAATCGAAGAATATACTGACTTCACTGCTTGCGCTCAAGTCGAATAGCGGCGATCCCAGCCAATAGCTGTTCCCCCTTGCCATATTTGCCAATTCCAGCACCTGATTGCCATCATCATGAAGGACGTTTTGCTTCCATGAGCTTTCATTTTTCTCGGGATTGATGGTTAACCACGGCTGAATTCCTAAAGGATCATCAAAATCCTGTCTCCAAGGAACCAAAATCGTGGAGTCATCCTGTATAAAATGCCAAACCAATTTGCTGTTGCTCCCCGCATTCTGATCATAATTCGGCGAGAGGATTTCGTACTCCACCCTATTTTCACCCGCCTCCAGCTGATTGGATAAGGCGTATGCCTCGCTATCACCAGGAGCAAGGTTTTCGTCTTCAATAACGAAAGCTTCAAGGCGGGAGCCATCGGATCTTCTTTGGATGACAAAATCCGATATCGGGAGATTTCCTGTATTGGTAATTTGTAAGACCTCCTGTTGCTGGCTGCCTTCCGTTATAGGCCCGGGGTTGAGCACGCTGTTGATCTGGAAATCATAGCGGTATTTCTCAGAAGGAAGAATTTCGACGTCTTTGATAAATATATTGTTGCCATACCCGTTGATAGAAACAAATGCTATCCTAATATCCCCTTCGCCTGCATAACCAGACAAATTCACCAGTTCCGTTCTAAACTGTGACTTAGTGGTTGGAAAAAACGCGTCCGAAGAAGACTCTTGGGTCTTCAGGGAAGCACCTTTCTTGTTGTAAGGTGCTTGGAGCAGATCAAAGGTATTTCCACAGTCGCTAGAAACGGCCACCAACAAGGATTCTTGATATTCTTCGTCCGTGTAAGGAGAAAACGCCATTTCAAACTTCAACTGGGCATTTGGACTTGCCGACAAATTGATCTGCGGTGATATCCAATAATCCAACTCCCCATGTGTTTCATAATTATACCCATTCAGGTAGATCATATCCTCTTGCTGTCCATCAATGGGAAGGACGATTTGTTCCCATGTTTTTTCATTGTCTGGGTTTTGTAAACCCCACAAGGTCGAGAAATCCCCCGCTTCAAAACTATAAGGAAGGGCGATAGATGCGGGGATTTTTGGATGGGTGATCAGACTGTTATTGGATGTGTCAAAATCGGCGACCCCGTTCACTGTCTTAATCTCTGCCTTGAATTCATTGTCTGTGGAAGAAGGAATGGTGATTTCTCCAAAAGACACCGTTGCATTCGCGCCCGATGCTACTTTCAGGACAAAATTTCTGCTCTCCAAAAGCTGCCCATTAAGCGTAATGTTGATCGTAGCCGACGTCACTGTATTATTGCCGACATTCAGGACGACTACTTTGGGAGACAGTGAAGTTTCACAGGAAAAATCATTGGGGGCAATGATGTCCTGAAGCGATAAATCATTTGAGCCCAAATCCGGCTCTCTGGTAGCCACTCCATTGACCAAAGAAGCCCTCCTGGGGCTAAAGTTCAACACCACATCCATTCTTTCTACTTGGCCGGTGGTAAACAGACTCATACAGCGGTCGGGGGTGTAATCCATAAAATTCTCGACCATATCCCTTGAGTCACAAGAAAAGCGCGGCGTAACGACACAATTATTGTTGGCTTGGTTTTGAAGAGGAGTGTCCTCCACAAAATCATCTACGTCACAACCGTTGGCATCACCCCAAATGTGTCGTAATCCCAAAAAGTGCCCGATTTCGTGGGTTGCTGTCCGGCCTGCCGAGCTGGAGAGGGCATTCCCACCTTCGCCAAAAACCCTATAATCGATGGTCACCCCATCCGTCTCCCGGGTGTTGGGTGGAAAATTCAGCCCCGGAAGTTCTTCCGATATAGGAAATGCCGAGTATCCCAGGTAAGGGGATTGGAGAGGGACGACCCATATATTCATATAGTCTTCCGGCGGCCATAGGGCCAATTGACCGATCAAGGCATCGTCATCCGGCGTGTATAAAGCCTTTGATCCAGCCACCCGGTTGACACCCGTAGTCGGCAAGCCGCTCGGATCCTGTTTGGCCAATACAAATTCTATGTTTGCACTAGCGGCTACTCCCCGGAATTCCGCTGGAGTATTTCCTGCATCGGGGTTTTGTTTTGAATAGTCTTGATTAAGTATCGCAATCTGTGCCTCAATTTGCGAAAAAGGAATATTCGCACCTTGCCCTATTGGGGTACCATTGTGGATTACGTGTACGACCACCGGAATCAATCGCTTTCCATCAGCTTGGGTACGAAAGCTATAGGGGCTTCTGCGGATCTCCTTCTTCTTGTCCTGCACCCAAACTTCGAAATAATCCCTCGTCCCATAAAGACCCAGTTGGTCTGCCTGTTTCTGTTCGATATAAGTAGCTGCACATTTTTCGTCAAAAAATTGCTGAGCAACAGGATTGGCTGTTTTGTGTTGGCCATAGACCACATTCATCCACAGAACAAAGAAAAGGGATAAGATTAATCTTATCCCAATTTCTAAAAAGGTGTTTTTCATGTATAAGTTTTGGTTAAACCAATCATGCAATCTCCACGTTGATCGCAACAACTTTTTGGATTTCCGGAACGATTTTTTTAATTGCCTCTTCCACCCCTGCTTTCAATGTCATGGTCGACATGGGACAAGATCCGCAATTGCCCAACAACTCCAGCCTCAATACCATGTCTTCTGTAAGATCTATCACTCTTACGTTGCCTCCATCCGCCTCTAGATAAGGTCGGATATTGTCCAAGGCTTCTTCGATTTTCTCCCTATAATTTTCTAACATCACGTTCAGTTAAGCTTTCATCTGTACAACTGCTGTTTTCTCTCTTTCGTCATTCCTTATCGCCACCTGCCTCGCCAAAGACTCTGCCACAGTTCCAAAAGCCTGTGAAGTCACTCCCTCAGTCATAACGGCGGGATAGCCGGTATCTCCACTTTCCCGTATACTTTGCACGATTGGTATTTCCCCCAAGAAGGGGACTTCAAATCTCTCTGAAAGCTTCCTACCACCCTCTTTCCCAAAAAGATAGTATTTGTTATTGGGTAATTCGTCCGGCGTAAAATAAGCCATATTTTCCACAACACCTAGAATGGGCACATTTATTTGAGGCTGCTTAAACATGGCTAATCCACGGGTGGCATCAGCCAACGCCACCTTCTGGGGCGTAGTAACGATCACCGCGCCAGTGACAGGAATGGTCTGTACCATCGTCAAATGGATATCCGAGGTTCCAGGAGGAAGATCAATTAACAAATAATCCAGTTCCCCCCATTCCACATCGGTAATGAACTGTCTCAGCGCGGAGCTGGCCATCGGCCCTCTCCACACCACTGCACTGTCTGCAGGGGTGAGAAAGCCTATGGACATCAACTTTACCCCGTATTGCTCGATGGGTATTATAATGTTTTTACCCTCCTCCTGTTTTACAGCCGGCTGTTCCCCCTCCACATTGAACATTCCAGGGACGGAGGGGCCAGAAATATCCGCATCAATCAGGCCAACTTTCGCTCCTTTTTGGGCCAAGGCTACGGCAAGGTTAGAGGCACAGGTGGACTTTCCCACACCGCCTTTACCCGAAGCAATGGCGATGATGTTTTTGACTTGTGGCAAAAGCTGGGCATCCTGTCTTGCAGTGGAAACATTGGAAGTCATAAAAATATCCAGTTCAACGTCGTCCCCAAATTCCTTTTCCAGTGCCCCGATGCAATTATTTTTGATCAATTCCTTTAAAGGGCAGGCGGGAGTAGTAAGTACCACCTTGAAACTTAATCTATTGCCGTCAATGGCAATGTCCTTAATCATATTCAAGGTTACCAGATCTCTCTTTAAGTCGGGATCATCCACCGTTGAAAGTGCCTTAAGTACCCTTTCCTTGGTTAAATTCATGCTATCTCTATAATTAGGTCTTTTCCTCGATTCCACAAAAATACTAAAATGATCCGAGACCACTACCCTATCTATACAATCTTGGCTTCATTTTAGTTGCAGGGAATAACCGAAAACATTATTTCACCAAAATCTCTCATCAAAGCATTGCCTACTTCACTGTTTTACATTTTAATTCACCCCTAATCCCTTTGATCATGAACTACGATAAGGAACTCAATTTACATCTACCTGAAGACCTGCTGGTCCCAAAGGGAGACGCGCTGCTGATAAAACTAAAAGAACATCTTAAAGGCGGTGGAAAGGTGAGGATACATATTAAAGACAAAGAAGAAAAAACCGTTTCGACCGAAGAAGAGCTCTTTGAGATCACTACCCCTTACACCAACCAGTAAAACAAGGGCTGACGTCCGCCCACCGTAAAACTTTCGACAAATCGGAAGACGCTTCACTATATGTCAATACTTTTTTACCTTTGACATTCTATAGCGTTGAACATGGCATTAAGTAGGGTTACCACAGAGAAAGTAAGGGAAAGAGCGGACATCGAAGATGTGGTCAATGATTATGTGCCCCTGAAAAAGAGAGGCCAGAACCTTTGGGCCTGCTGTCCCTTCCATAACGAAAAATCACCTTCTTTTTCTGTTTCTCCGGTCAAACAAATCTACAAATGCTTTGGCTGTGGGAAAGCAGGGGATCCTATCCAATTTGTCATGGACATAGAAGGGATAGGTTTCAACGAAGCAATAAAGCACCTGGCCAACAAATACGGCATAGAAATAGAAGAGGACCAGGCACCCACTCCTGAATTTGTACAGGCCCATAATGAAAGGGAAAGCCTATATATTGCTTTGGGATTTGCTAGGGATTTTTTCGTCAAAAACCTGGAAACTCCGGAAGGCAAATCGATTGGCCAAAGCTATTACAAGGAAAGAGGCTTCACCTCCAAAATCATCCAAAAGTTTGACTTAGGCTATGCCCTAGACGGTTGGGGTCATCTGTTAAAAGAGGCCAAATCATCAGGTTTCCAAGAGGATATCTTGTTAAAAGCCGGTCTCATACTGGAAAAAGAAGGGGATAGCACTCGAGTTTACGACAGATTTCGAGGTCGGGTCATCTTCACCATCCACAATTTGGGGGGTAAGCCCATCGGGTTCGGGGCGAGGATCCTGAAGCAGGATAAGAAGCAGCCAAAATATATCAACTCCCCGGAGACGGAGGTATATCATAAAAGTGACGTCCTCTATGGGATGTTTCAGGCAAAGCAGGCCATTCGGCAGCTGGACAACTGCTATCTGGTCGAAGGATATACTGACGTGGTATCGCTTCATCTCTCTGGGATAGAAAATGTGGTTGCCTCCTCCGGCACATCATTGACGGAAAACCAAATAAAGCTTATCAAGAGGTTTACCGACAATGTTACGGTGCTGTATGATGGGGATGCGGCTGGTATTAAAGCCTCACTTAGAGGCATAGATATGTTGCTGGAGGGTGGATTGAACGTGAAAGCCGTGGTGTTTCCGGAAGGCAATGATCCGGACAGCTATTCTCGAAAAGTCGGCTCTCAGGCATTTAAAGACTATTTGGATCGGCAGGCCAAAGACTTTATTGCTTTCAAAATTGATCTTTATGCCAAGGAAGCCGAAAATGATCCCATTAAGCGCGCAGATATCATACGGCAGGTGGTGCAGAGTATCGCCAAGATTCCAGATCCGCTTATCCGCGCCACTTACACCAAGGAATCATCAAGGCTGCTTCAGATCGAGGAAGACATTGTTCATACAGAACTGAACAAAATCCTTCTGAAAAAACAAAAAGACCCGGTCAACAAGCCACAGGCACCCGAGCCTGACACCTATATTGAAACCTTACTGCCTGAGGGGAAAAAAGAAGAAATATCCTCTGCCAAGTTTTTGGCCTTACTGGAAAAGGAAACGCTCCGCTTGCTGATTAACTACGGATTTGAAAAAATATCCGAAGATCTTCATGTGTGTGATTACCTGCTCCAGGAGATCAAGGATCTGCACTTTCAAACGCCTATCTACCACAAGATCTTACAGGCATACAAAAAAGCCTTGGAACAGGGTATCCTTCCTAACGCAGAATATTTATTGACTTCTGAAGACTCCCTACTGAAAAAAGAGATTATTGATATGGTCACCCAAGAACATGAGATCTCCCCCAATTGGGAAAAGAAACACCAGATCTTCACCAACATGGAGGCCGATGATCTGTCCAAGACAGTATATAATACCGTGTTAAGGCTTAAAAGGAAGGTAGTAAAAAAATTGTTGGACGAGGCCATGGTAAAAATGAAAACGGCTAAGGAAGAAGACATCCCCTCCCTTCAGGCGGTGTACATGGAGTTGAAGAATTACCAAGTGGATATCGATAAGCAACTGGGGACAGTTATCTCCCATTAAACAAAACTAAAATTGGTGCGTTTCGGTTTAACTGAATAAAGAATGTAATTTTGCACTCCAATTTTGATCATCAAGAAACAACATGGCTGAAGAAATAAAACTCAATAGCATTGAAGAGGCGATTGAAGCAATAAAAAACGGGGAAACCATCATTGTAGTCGATGATGAGGATAGGGAAAATGAAGGCGATTTTGTTTGTGCCGCCGAAAAGGTCACCCCTGAAATCATCAACTTTATGGCCACTCATGGAAGAGGCCTAATTTGTGCCCCGCTGATAGAGGACCGTTGTGATGAGTTGGGTTTGGAGTTGATGGTAGGCAGAAATACCGCTGCCTATGAAACACCCTTTACTGTTTCTGTAGACCTGATAGGGCATGGCTGCACCACCGGAATTTCCGCCAGCGACCGATCAAAAACCATTAAGGCTTTATTGGATAAAGACATTCATCCAGACGAGCTGGGCAAGCCTGGACATATCTTCCCGTTGAAAGCGAAAAGAGGCGGTGTGTTGCGCCGGACTGGGCATACAGAAGCGGCCATAGACTTGGCAAGATTGGCTGGATTTTATCCTGCGGGCGTTCTGGTAGAGATCATGAACGAAGATGGCACCATGGCCCGGCTTCCTGATTTGGTGGAAGTGGCAAAACGTTTTGACCTTAAATTGATTTCTATCAAAGACCTTATCGCCTATAGGCTAAAGCATGAAACACTGATCAAAAGAGAGATTGGCGTGGATATGCCTACGGAATGGGGAAATTTTGATTTGATTGCTTATCGGCAGACCAACACAGATGATCTCCATCTGGCGCTGATCAAGGGAAAATGGGAAGAAGGAGAACCGGTAATGGTCCGGGTCCATTCTTCTTGTGTTACCGGGGATATCTTCGGCTCCTGTAGGTGTGATTGCGGCCCCCAACTTCATCGCGCCATGGAAATGGTCGAAAAAGAAGGAAAAGGAGTGATCATATACATGAACCAGGAAGGCCGGGGTATCGGTTTGCTTAACAAACTAAAAGCATATAAGCTCCAAGAGCAGGGTATGGATACCGTCCAAGCCAACTTAGCACTGGGTTTCCCAATGGACAAAAGGGATTATGGCGTGGGAGCGCAGATCCTGAGGGATTTGGGATTGAGCAAGATCAAACTCATGACCAATAACCCGACCAAAAGGGCTGGTTTGTTGGGCTATGGGTTGGAAATTGTCGATACGGTCAAGTTAGAGGTATACCCTAATGCACACAACGAAAAATACCTGACCACCAAAAGGGATAAAATGGGACATACCATCCTTCAGGAGGAGATCAATAAATTAAAGTAAAACTGCACCCGCTAAATGGCCGTTGGAATAAACCTTTCCCCCTCCTAAAGAAAGAGGGGGAAATATTAACTTTTAATTTGCTTAATTCGTTATTTAAGGGGAATTAAAACTTAAAGGTTATGGGAAAAATAATCCATCTATTTATATTTTCACTGTTTTTCACACAGATTACACAGGCACAAGACTTTCCTTCGCAGGTATGGCACGAAGGGAAGATATTTCTTAGCTCCGGGGAAGTTTATGGTGGAAAGGTAAAATATGATTTGGAAACCAATGTTGTTCAGCTGCAATCACAAAACATAGAGACTTTCAGTGCCACTACAGTAGAACGGTTTGAGATATTTGATGAATTTTATGGAGGCATCAGAACTTTCTACAGTCTTCCATATGCGGTAAATTCAGACTATAAAGTACCCATCTTCTTTGAATTGTTGGTACAGGGAGAGGAAATCACCCTTCTCTGCAGGGAATACATTACCACAGATTCCAGGGGAATGGGCCGGGGCATGTACAACCCCATGTACATGAATCCGATGTACGGCATGCCCATGATGAATTCATCGAGATTGGCTTTTGATTTTTATTTTTTGGAGGATTCCGGAATTCAGAAATATGGCCAGAAGAAGAAAGAGCTTTTGGAAAAAATGGACGACAAATCTGATGAAGTCAAGCTTTTTATCAGAAAAAACAGGCTTTCACACGACAAACGTGGCGATCTATTGAGGATCACGGCCTATTACAACCAGTTAAAGCAATAATTTTAATGTCAAAACCCCTTATTTTAGTATCGAATGATGACGGGATCACCTCCCGTGGTATCCGCGTGCTGGTCAATGTCATGCAAAGGTTAGGAGAGGTAATTGTAGTAGCCCCTGATGGCCCGCAGTCAGGGACAGGACACGCTATAACCATTGGCAATACCCTTCGACTGACGGAAGAGGAGATATTCGAGAATGTAACCGCTTATAAATCCAGCGGAACTCCCGCTGACTGTGTCAAATTGGCTAAATTCCATGTGTTAAAGGACAGAAAACCAGATCTTATTGTCAGCGGAATTAACCACGGCAGCAACACTTCCATTAGCGTCCTGTATTCCGGTACCATGTCTGCCGCTATCGAAGGGGCGATAGAAGGTTATCCTTCTATCGGCTTCAGCCTCTGTGATTTCAGTTCTCAAGCAGATTTTAGCCATACTGAAGAACTGATCTATAAAATCGCCAAGCAGGTGTTGGACAACGGTATGCCAAAAGGAGTAGCGCTAAACGTAAATTTCCCACCTAAAAGAAACGAGCCCATCAAAGGCGTTAAAGTCTGCAGACAGGCAAGGGCCAAGTGGCAGGAGGAATTTGAGGAACGCTTTGACCCCAATGGAAGAAGGTATTTTTGGTTAGCGGGTAACTTCGTCAATTTTGACAAAGGTGAGGACAACGATGAATGGGCAATTGCCAATAATTTTGCTTCTATTGTTCCTTGCCAGTTTGATATGACTGCCCATCACGCCATCTCCCAGATGAACGATGAGTGGGACTGGGAGGAATTCAGAATGTAATAAATTAGCCACACGGTGACCGGAAGTCGTGTGGCTAGTTGATATCGTTATATCAACTTCACACAATCTAAATCCACGAGCTCCTCCACGGGAACTACCTTATTGCTTATTTTCAGGGCTTTCAAGGTCTCCATAGTTGAATGTAACATCTCAGAGGCTATAGTACTGTTATTGGCCCATTCCGTCTGGCTAAGCCAGGCCTGTATGTCTGATTCCTTAACACCGTATTTTTTGCTCAGTGTTTGGGGCAGGTCGGCGCTCTTACGCAAAGAAGCAGACTTGGCATATACCATATCCCTGAGTTGTTTCAATTCGTGGGGATACTGGGTCAATGCCTTGGCTGATGCTACAATAACAAAACAAGGCCAAGGGGTGGGTATCTCTCCTACCCTCTTGAACAGACCTTCATCTACCAAAGGCTGGGTCATGAACTTTTCCCATAAAAAAAACTTAGGCTCCGGGCTGTCCAAAGCAGCCTTTGCCCCATCAATATCCCCCACAACCTCGAATTCCAGGCGCTCTAAATCCCAATTGGCGTAATCTGCCAGAAGAAATGCCATCAGATGGGAACCTGATCCCCTTCTACTGATTGCAAAGGGGGCTATTTGAAGTTCATCTATGGTCTGCGTGGGAAATTTAGAGGAAACATGGATGCCCCAGATGAGGGGGGATTGTACATGGAGGCCTATAATTTTTCCAGGATTACCTTCCAAGCGGTCATTGATAAAGCTTTCTGTCAGGATAACTGCGACATCTGCTTGATCTTCCCTGATGGCTTTGTTCATTGCTCCAGATCCTTTGGGCTCATCCTTCCATTCCAGGAGAATGCCATTTTCTTCGAAAGGCTGTTCTTCAACTGTTTTTACCCAAGGGAAATTGAAATGCTCTGGAACTCCTACAATTCTTATTTTATCCATTTCCAAAGATAGTCAGCCCTCGGCAATTGTAAAACTTTTAGCTAAGGCACTTTGTTGCAAGTTGGTGATCGTTGGAATTCTTCCAACAACGCCACCCTTCTTTTGCCACAATGATAATTTAACCCGGCAATCCAAGGAAATTAGAACAGGTATTTCTATCTTTGACCCGATTGGTCGTAGCCCATTTCCGGTTCGGAACAGGCATTTATCAACTCATCATCAAACCTTTAAATATTTTATTATGAAATTTAAACCAGGCGTTAAATACGGCGAAGAGCTCAGAGATTTGTTGGCTTATGCAAAAGAAAGTGAATTTGCCATGCCCGCAGTGAATGTGATTAACTCGAATACCGTCAACGCTGTGCTGGAAACGGCTAAAAAAGTGAACTCACCCGTTATGATCCAATTTTCAAACGGTGGAGCGCAGTTTTTTGCAGGCAAGAGCCTGGCCAATGATAAACAACAAGCTTCTATTGCAGGTGGTATTTCCGGTGCACTTCATGTTCACAAAATGGCGGAAGCCTATGGCGTTCCCGTTGTCTTGCATACCGACCATGCCGCAAAAAAATTATTGCCCTGGATCGATGGCTTATTGGCGGAGGGCAAAGCTTATTACGAAGCATACAAAAAACCACTCTTCAGCTCTCACATGCTGGATCTTTCCGAAGAATCCATTGAAGAAAATATTGAAACGTCTGTCAAGTATTTCAAGGAATTCGCTAAGCTTGAAATGGCCATTGAAATTGAGTTGGGGGTGACCGGCGGTGAAGAAGATGGCGTAGACAATACGGATGTAGACAGTTCCAAGCTATACACCCAACCGGAAGAAGTGGCTTATGCCTACGAAGAACTTAAGAAAGTAAGTGATCTGTTTACGATTGCGGCGGCTTTCGGAAATGTCCACGGGGTATATAAGCCTGGAAATGTCAGCTTGACGCCTGTTATTCTCAAAAATTCCCAGGATTACATCAATCAAAAATTTGGGACTACAGGGAAGCCTGTCAATTTTGTATTCCACGGGGGATCTGGCTCTACCGTCGAAGAAATCAGGGAAGCCAACAGCTATGGCTCCATTAAAATGAATATTGACACTGATATGCAGTGGGCATTCTGGGAAGGTGTCCTGAAGTATTACCAAGAAAAAGAAGGTTATCTGCAGGCACAACTCGGCAACCCTGATGGAGCTGATAGTCCAAACAAGAAAAACTATGATCCACGGGTATGGTTGAGAAAAGGGGAAGAAAACTTTGTCAAAAGACTAGAACTTGCCTTCGATATGCTCAACGCCGTCAACAGGAATTAATCATTTGATATTTCATAAAAAATAAAAAACCGTAAGGGCTCCCTTACGGTTTTTGCTTTTATACATTCAGCGGTAAGAGCAAGCCGGAAAACATTCCTACTTACAGCTTGCCGCTCTTTACCTTGTCAGGTTGACAAAATCTTGGCGATTCGGAAATCGTCCTCGTCTACCTCCTTATCGTCTACAATGGCTTTCTTAATGGGCGTATAGACCACTTTGTTGTTGATCACTCCAGCCATTACGTCGTATTTCCCATACATCAGGCCCTCCACGGCGGCCAAACCCAGCTTACTGGCCAACACCCTATCGAAGGAACTTGGGGATCCGCCTCGCTGTAAGTGGCCTAAAATAGTCACTTTAATATCGTATTGGGGCAGAATTTTCTTAACCTTCTGAGCAATCTCCAATGCACCACCACTTTTTCCGCCTTCTGCTACAATAACAATGTTTGACTGCTTTTTTGCCTTCGCCCTGATATTGAGCCTCTTGATCAGGTTCTCAATGGGCATTTTCCTTTCTGGAATAAGCGTGGCAGCAGCACCACTTCCTATACCTGCATTGATGGCAATGAATCCGGCATCCCGGCCCATTACCTCCACAAAAAACAGCCGATCATGGGAGGATGCTGTATTTCTGATCTTATCAATGGCCTGAATCGCTGTATTACAGGCAGTATCAAATCCAATGGTACTGTCCGTTCCAGACAAGTCATTATCAATTGTTCCGGGTATGCCAATAGAGGGCACCCCAAATTCTTCAAACAATAAATGGGCTCCTGTCAGGGAACCATCGCCTCCAATTACCACCAAGGCTTCAATGCCGTGTTTTTGAAGGTTTTCGTAAGCAGTCTTGCGACCTTCAGGTGTGCGGAATGCGGCACTTCGGGCGGATTTAAGGAAAGTCCCGCCTCTTTCCAGGATGTAGGCTACATTTTTAGTATCCAGTTTTTTGATGTCATTGGTGATCATACCTTCATAACCCCGGTAGATCCCGTAGACTTCCATGTTATAATATGTGGCAGAACGCACTACTGCCCTTATGGCTGCATTCATTCCAGGTGCGTCCCCTCCTGAAGTCAACACACCGATTTTGGAGAGGGTCTTATTTTCCATTTAATTGAGGAGTCGTTAGTTGTTGAAAAATCAATTCGGCTGTGGCAAGATTAGTCGCCAATGGGATATTGTGCACATCACAGATCCGCATCAACATCTGAACATCCGGTTCGTGAGGGTGTTTGCCTAAGGGATCCCTAAAAAAAATCACCAGATCGAGTTCCTTCTGGGCAGCCATAGCAGCAATCTGTGCATCCCCGCCTATTGGACCGGATAGCAATTTTTGCACTTCAAAGCCCGCTTTTACAATATGATTGCCCGTGGTACCGGTAGCTACCAAAGAAATCCCTTGAAGCTTTTCCTTGAATCCACTGAGAAAATGAACCATTTCGGCCTTCTTACCATCATGGGCAATTAATGCTATTTTCATTTAAAATCGTTTTAATAGGTTGGAGGGTTAAAGTTAAAAAAAAATATCGTTAAGTGGGTGTGCGGCTTTAAGATTTGAGACATTAGACGCAAAGGAGAGAAAGCGGGGAACCTGAGAAGAAGACAGGATAGCTAAAAAACAGTGAAAGGACAATCGTCTGCCAATTAATATAAAGGCCTTCAAGCACGGTTTAAATGGTTGCGGACTACAATAACAAGCAATACGGCGAAACCAAAAATTCCCGCAGATCGCCGTCATTCCACCGCCTATCTGCGGGAAGCAGCTTGATCTGCAGGATACCTTTCTTGCATTACATGCCCCTAAATGCCGGCGGATCAATACCGTTGGATCTGATATAGGACACTGCCGCTCCCCTGTGATGGGTGGCATGGTCGTCGATCAAGCCCAACATCTGCCTCCTGGTTACTTTCCCCGCAAAGGTGTCAATTTCCTCCGCCAGTTGGGCTTCGGTTAACTTGCTGATAGTGGCTTTACCATAGTCGTAGCAATCATTGATGAATTGCTTCAACTCTTCCCTCGTCTCTGGCTTGGCATCCATTTTAAAGGTAGGCTCAGCACCTAACATAAAACCTTGGGACAGCCCCCCAACGCTCCCTGCCACATGGGCCACCTGCTCCTTAAAGCTCATGGCGGATTCATGTGGACGGTAATCCAGCAGATTGTCGGGCATTTTCTCCAATACTTCTAGTGTAAAAGCCTTGCTGTTGTCCCACTTGGCCAGAAATTCCTCCATCGTGGTCTGGGCTTGGGCGCCATACATTCCTGACAGACCCATAACAAAGGCCAGTGTCATTACCCGGTAGATCAATGTTGTTTTCATAGGTTATTAATCGGTTTTTAAGTACAGACAAACTTAGGAATTTTTTGGGGTAGTTGGGCAATTCCTGTGCGTGTTCTAATTTTTTATTCTATAAGAATGTTCCTCCCTATAATCACCTATCCACGACCTTGGAGCGCTATTTACGGTACTGATTTCTCTTATTCTAATACAATATTTGCCTGTCATCCACCCTCATACAACACAACATCAACATGGCTTTTCACGCCATCTTCCTGTAAAGACGTCAATGATCAAAACAGTTTGTAACAACGTGACTTCAGAAGCAAAAAGCGACTTTCACGACGCCCTAATCAAAATGGCCTGATCAAAAATTTTGATCAGGCCATTTATCTTATTGCTTTATCCCGTTAAGAAGCAAGATTCCAACATCAAAGGCCATTACTTCTTTGCATCTCTCAGTTGTTGTTTGAAATTTCAATCCTTATGTTCTTACAGATTAATCTTCTCTCCGAAGAACAAAGCATTGATCAAGAGGCGATCTGTGCCGTGCCAGTAGCTTCTGTAAGTCGGGTCATCGGCAAAAAGAACAATGGTACCTTGACCTTTCTTTTCCGCTAAAATAGAAGCTGACTGACTGATCTTCCGGATATTGTCCTTAGACACATAACCGCTGACATAAGGTTCGGGCAGGTATTTTGCCACTGTCGCGTACTTGTTTTTGCTGGGCTGGAACAAAGTAGTGCCTGTCTTTACCAGGTAATTCACCCTTTGTGACAAGCCAAAAGTCAATGGATTGCTGATGTCAAGATCCGATAAGAAGATCCCGCCGTTGATCCTGCCTGGTACTTCCGTAACTTCCCTTTTGTCATAATCTACCCGAGTAGCGACATCAGTCCTTATCAGGGTATCCTGATACAATTTCTCTAAAGAAATACCGGTTCTAATGGCCCATTCGGCACCTCCACGGAACGTCACTAGCGTTCCGCCGCCATTCAACCAGCTTTTGAGCTTATCCACTACTTTTTCATCCCAATCATTGTATACCCCATGAGGCAGAATAATCACATTGTAACGATTAAGGGGAACATTTTTGAAATCATCAAAATCCAGTTTGGCCAAGGGCAGCCCCACATGCCTATCAAGCAATTGCCAGATCTGTCCGGCTTCTTCATAATTAATTCCCCGACCGAACACGGTAGCTACTTTAGGGGCCGAAAGGGTCGTGAAGCTTCTGCTCCCCAAGTCGATGCTGTCATCCAACCATCCCGTGGCGACGGCATAAGCATTAACCTTAGCATCGGCAGTAATTTCACCTAGGTGTTGGAAAAGTACATCGGCAGAAACCTCCTGCCCGGTCACCGGGATCAGTAAAGAACCGTAACCAAAATCTTTAATACCGTCCTCGGTAGCAGATTTGAACGGCGACATAGACGCCTTTACGCGGATCCCTTTATTCAGCAACTGGGTCAAGGCTTTAGAAGAATTGTAGTCTGTCCACTGCAACAGGTAGGCATAATTGCTCTTGCCTCCAACGACCTGCCCGACATGATTGGGAACGCTGTTGATTCTTTCCCCATTCACGCGGATCGCGGAGGTGGATTTAGCTTGTTTGATGCCATAAGCATGGATCATCGACCAAGCCGTATTGTCATAGTACAGGCTGTCTTTTAACAGCGTCATTTCTTCAAAAATGGAATGGATCAACCTGAATTGCGGCTGAGAAGCAGGAACCACAAATGCATGGTCCTTTTTGAATTCCTTTCCCGCCAAAGCCAGATCATTGTCTAAGCCATACACTTGGATTCTGTGACTCAACAGTAACTGTAAAAACCTGTGCGTCAATCCGGCATCATTTTCATCCCCAAAAACATAACTCTTGGTCGGATGGGCTTTGGCCTGATCCAAAGAGGATCTGAACACATCCTTCTGCAGTTTAAAAAGTCCTTCCTTTTCCGATACTGCAGCCCTTAATGTTCCTATACCGGTGACAAAATGGTTTCTGATGGTAAAGGCAAAAGGCAGGTCACCGTTTTCACTTTCCTGTACCAAACCTCTCGAACTTGCCTGTTCCAAAGTCACGCCTACAGCCCCATGAAAATCAGGATAGGTAGAACCATAGATAGGCGAAAGGTTGTCGAAAACTTCTCCAGTAAAATAAAATGATCCAATTTTATCCAGTTCTTCGATCTGGTATTTGGCTACGACTTTGTTAAACTCGTAGGAGAATTTTGGCATAATCGGGCTTTCTGTTCTTTCTGGCGATGGTTCGAGGTAATAGGTGCTGCTGGTTCCCATTTCATGGAAATCAATATGCACATTGGGATACCACTGGTGAAAAAATTCCAACCTTGCCTGACTCTCCACTTGGGTGGCGCTTAGCCAATCCCGGTTCAGGTTGGCCAGGTAGTGGTTGCTACGTCCATTGGGCCAGCCTTCACGGTGCTCCTTATCAAAGGGATCTGCAGAAGGGAAATCCGACTTGTAGGAATTGTGCCAACTTGCGGCACGGTCTCTTCCGTCAGGATTTTGCGCGGGATCGATCAGGATCACAGCCTCATCAAGAAACCGTCGCGTTTCCTCGTTTTCGTTGGCCACCAAGTAGTAGGCAGTCAACAAAGCCGCTTCCCCGCTGGAGGTTTCATTGCCATGCACGCTGTAGCCCAAAAGGACTACTACAGGGTTTTCCTCAGCTGAAATAAGTCCTTGCGCAGGATCGACCAATTTCTTATGTTCCTGTTTGATACCCTCCAAGTTGGCCAGGTTTGAAGGGCTACTGATGGTGGCAATGATCAATGGCCTTTCTTCATAGGTTTTTCCGATTGTCTCGAGTTGGATTTTATCAGAATGCTTGGCCAATTCTTCAAAATAAGAAACAATCCGATCATGACGGGTAAAGTGGCTTCCGACAGGATAACCCAGAAACTCCTCCGGGCTTGGAATGTCCGGGTTCAACTGGGAAGTATCCGCGACATAATAGGATATACCCTGGGCATTGGCCGCCAACACCGGGCCTGCCAGCACCGCCCATAGCAGGAAGAGCCGAGGGGTTAAAAGTCTTATGATTAAACTGTTCTTCATCTTTTTATAGTTGTGATTTACGAATTAAAATTTTTCAGTTAGCTAGATCATTCGGCACCGTTGGGGTCGAATATGTATCAGAGCATCTTGTTTTCTATAAACAGGTAACCCCAACGGGGTCATACCTGCTGTTGCTATAGGACATTACATTATTACTGTGGATGTACCACTCAGATCTTCCGTGACTTCCATCCGCGGCCTCTTCAAGCACCGTTAGCACCGCATGCGATATCTGGCATCGGATCTTCTTTTAGTATCCCGGATTTTGATCCTCGGGACTCAAGGCCTCGTCTGCCACGATTTCATTTAAAGGAATAGGGTAAAGGTATTTATCGGTATCAGCTACGCCCAACACTTCAGCTGCCCTTCCTGTCCGGATCAGATCAAACCATTGGTGGCCTTCAAAAACAAATTCCAGTTTTCTCTCCTGTTCAATAGCCAGTAAAATCTCTTGACCATCGTTTAGGTTTAGCGGATCTAATCCTGCCCTGTCCCTCACCAGATTCAAATCAGACAAAGCTCCACTAATATCAGATGCAGACTTCTTGACCCTAGCTTCCGCCCGGAGAAGGTACTGCTCTGCTATTCTGAGAATATAAGCCGGATCATCACCCGAACCTATACGGTAATATTTTGTAGAATAGGGATTGCTTCCGTTGTAGGAAATCAACTCCCCACGGTTGCCTCCTTTGGCTGGGTCTGTCAATTCCGCAATCAGTTGGTCTGCCGGATGCCACTCATATCTTCCACCCATGCTGCTGGGATATCCGTAATGGGCGTGGGAATTTCTATCCGCATTGTTGTAGGACAGCTCAAAGATACTTTCTTCCGTCTCTTTAGTTTGTACAAAAGCCGTGTACGGCGCCACCAGGTGGAAATTTCCGCTTTCGATCACCTCCGTAGCCAATTGCTCGGCATGTTCCCACTCTTCAAGGTAAAGATGAAGTCTGGCTTTCAAGGCTTTTGCAGCCTCTTTGGATGCCCTGGTCCTCACGGTAACGGCAGAGAGTAAGTTTTCAGCCTCATCCAAGTCAGACAAAACCTGCGCGTAGGTTTGTGCCAAAGTTGCTCTTCCGATAGCCGCACCGTCGTTTTTTGTTCCGGTAGGCGACAACACCAATGGAACACCGCCCCAAGCTCTTCCCAAATCAAAATAGGCCAGTCCTCGGATAAAATAAGCCTCACCTAAGATCTGGCTGCGCTCTGCCTCAGTGAGATTGCGGTCTTGTATGAGCGGAACCTTTGCGATCAGGTGGTTGGCTGTATTGACCACTCTATAGATCTGGGCCCACATCGGAGCCAAAAAGTTATTATCAGCCACGATATCATGTTGAATAAACTGCTGGTATTGGTTATAGGTACCTGACCACTCAGCCTCACCCGAAGACAGGTAAGAAAAGGCAACGTAATCCCGACCATAGTAACTGTTGTTCTGTAGCTCACTATAGGCACCCAAAAGTGCCGCGACTGCTCCTCCCTTGTTGGTAATGGCTTTTTCGGAGTCAATATCCAGTACCGGATCCTGTTCCAACACATTACAAGCTGTAAACGAAACAACAAGTAATGCCAAGAGAAATGAATGGAATAATTTATATATCGATTTCATGGTTATTGCAATTAAAAGGTAAGATTAAGTCCAACTTGGAAGCTCCTGGGTTGAGGTACGGTAGCATGGTCAATGCCGCGTACATTCTGGTTACTTTCTGCGACGTTTACCTCTGGATCAAGCCCACCATAGGAAGTTGCCGTCCACAGGTTTGTCCCCTGTACATAGATTCTTGCTTTCTGAATTTTTAGCCTCGTCAATGTTTCCACAGGAATAGTATAGCCTAAAGAAACTGATCTAAGCCTCAAGAAAGAAGCATCAGAGATAAGCCTGCTACTTGGCAAGTTGTAATTGTTCCCTGTCCTTGTAAGACGGGGAATGTCGGTAATGTCACCAGGCTGCTGCCATCTATCCAGTTGCCCAGGCAGGAAGGTGATCGATCCGTTTCGCGTTCCCCCGTGCTCCATAAAGAAGCGGTTTAGATCCAGGATGTCGGCACCCAATTCATAATTGAACAAGAAGCTAAAGTCCAGGTTTTTGTGGGTAATGGTATTGGTCAGGCCACCAAAGAAGTCAGGTGCTGCGTTTCCTTTGATGATTCGGTCAGCAGCGGTGATTTGGCCGTCTTGGTTGACATCACGGTAGACGGCATCGCCGGTTTGGGGATCTACATAAAGCTGCTCATAGACCCAGAAGGAGTATAAAGGCTGGCCTTCCTCCATCCTTACCCAGTCACGGCTATGCTGTGTAATGGGCACAGGAAGGGATTCGATTTTGTTGACATTCTTCGCGATATTGAAGGAGGTGGTCCACACCAATCCCGGCCTTTCAATATTGGTGGTGTTGATGCTCAGTTCTACCCCTTTGTTACTGATTTCCCCCAAATTCTCGAAGATGCTGGTGAAACCCAGTTTTCCCGCTACCGGAACGCGCACCAACAGGTCTGAGGTAAATTTGTCGTAATAGTTTGCTTCGACCTCAATTTTATTCTGCAAAAAGGCCAAGTCCAAGCCGATATTCCACTGTCTGGTGGTCTCCCACTTCAGGTCAGGATTGGCCAATTGCTCCGGACTGATGCCAGGCTGCTGTAGGTAATTGTTCCCGGCTCTCCATAGTCCCAAGGATGCAAAGTCATTGATCCCGTTCTGGTTTCCAGTGATACCAATGTTAGCCCTCAACTTGATCAAATCGAATGGCAAGTCTTGCGCAAATGATTCCTCAGACAGGATCCAAGACGCACCTACGGAAGGGAAATATCCCCAACGGTTAGATGCACCGAATCTGGATGAGGCATCCGCTCTTATACTGGCATCCACACCATATTTGTTGTTGATATTGTAACTGGCCCTTGAGAAAAAGGATAACAAACCGTAGCTGCTGGCCGAAGTACTACCGGTCTGCAGGGAGGAGGATCCGATTTCCTTGAAATCATTGCTGGGAAAATTCTGACCCGTAAGATCTAAATAACTGTTGTTGGTCTGTTGGATGGTATTTCCCAAGATCACATTCAGGAAATTTGAGCCAAAACGCTTGTTGTAGGTCAATACCTGCTCGTTGATCAAAGTAGTCACTTCACTGATATAACGGGAAGCATTTCCCTGAGGCTGACCCGCACCGATCAGGGTATTGTTGTAAGAGCGGTCCTCATAATTATTATAATCAATGCTCCAGCTTGACCTAAGGGAAAATCCATCAAAAAACTCGTAATCCGCATAAAGATTACTTACAAACCTTTTGGAAACCGCACTGAGATCCAGATTCTCAATCATGGCAAGGTGGTTATCAAATATCCCATGCTTGGCATAGCTGCCGTCTTCGTTGAATACGGGTAGGTACGTCGGCACATACAAAGCGGAGTTGATCACCCCAAGCGCACTATCGTTATTCTTGCTGTGAATCCTCTTGGATTGAGAGACGGAGGTACTGGTCCCCACCATCAGCCTACTGTTGATGCTCTGATCAAAGTTAAACCTACCGGAATATCTTTCAAATCCCGAAGGCTTTACGATTCCGTCCTGGTTGAAATAGCCTCCCCCAATAAAGTATTTGCTTTTTTCCGATCCGCCGGAAAGGCTCAGATCATAGCTCTGCGTCAACCCAGTCTGAAAAACGTCAGGAACCCTCGAATAAGTAGTTTGCTCTTCAGGAAGGCCTCTCCCACCTTCGGATACCGGCCTAAATGGCCTATTGGCAAATTCGCCGCCGTCGTTTAGGAAAGTCTCATTGATCAGCTCCGCCTCCTGAGTAGCATTGACGGTCTCATATATTTTTGGTGCTTTGGCCACGCCAAAATAAGTATTAAAGGAAATTTGGGAAGCTTCATTGATTTTTCCCCGTTTGGTCGTGATCAACACTACCCCATTGGCGCCACGTGCACCATAAATAGCGGTAGCGTTGGCATCCTTTAAGATCTCCAAGCTTTCAATATCATTGGGGTTCAGATCGGCCAAAGGATTGGTGGACTGGCCGCCCAAGCTGGCAGTAGAAAGGTTTTGGTTGTTGATGAACACCCCATCAATGATATAAAGCGGGGAATTCCCGGCATTGATAGAAGTGGTTCCCCTGACCCTTACAAAAATGCCCGCTCCCGGTACACCTGATCCCGCGGAAACCTGTACACCTGCCGCCTTTCCCTGCAACAACTGATCCGGTGAAGGAACGGGGATTTCCTTCAATTCGGCAGCATTGACGGAAGTAACGGTACTTGAAATCGTCTTTTTGGACTGGGCGCCATATCCCGTCACCACTACTTCGCCCAGATCCGTAGCGCTTTCCACTAGATACACTTGGAGCTTGGAACTGTTGTTCGGCCCAATGGTGATTTCTTGGTTTTGAAAGCCTATGCTAGAGAACACCAAAGTTTGTCCGTTGGCCACTTCTAGGGAAAAATTACCATCGATGTCACTGACCGTGCCCCGACTGGAAGATTTGATGAGTATGTTTACTCCTGGTATCCCCAGATCACTGTTCTTTTCCAGAACCGTTCCGCTTACCTGAATATTTTGAGCCCAAGACCATCCCGTATAGCTGAACAGGATGAAAAGCACAAAAAGAAATTTCTGTGGTATTGTTGTTTTCATTAGAGAGAATGGGTTTTGGCATCACCTCCATCACCTAGGTCGCGACCTTGAAATGGGATGAACCGGTAAATAATTTACAAGGTTTGAATAGGTAAAATTGGACTAGATAGGGTACAATTATCCTGTACTATGCCCAATGGCCAGATAGGTTGGATTGATCAAAATCAATAAAACTTCTCGCAGTTTTTGGTTAGTGGGACATCATCTTCATTTCCATACAACAACCACCCATCGTAGAGTACCTGCAGGGGAGGTATTGAAAAAAATTGGAAGTTGCGAATAATCGGGACTTTTTCATGTGGGTTTGATTTATCATTCCTTTAATAATTAAGGCAGGATGTAGCACCTTTCAGTCGTACTGGTGGTTGCCAGAGTTTCATTGAGCCTGATCTCTCAACTCTTCGTTATAAATTCCCCACAAACTTAATAGGTTTTATTCCAAAATAAAATTTATTGTTATATTTTGTTAAAAATTTTATTCTGAAATCTCAGAATGTCTTAAGCTCCCATAAGAGATCGCATAGAGATTAAAAATAATGACCAATTATTGTTTTGCAAAAACCCGATAATGACTGAAAACGGGAGGGTAATTTCTCTCAATACCTACGTAAGTCATAATGGTTCTAAATAGCATCAAAATTATTAGTTAATTCCAATTTAATTGCCAAAATTAATTTTTTAAATAATCTTTGCTTTAGACTAAATCCCGAAGAGCGGGATTTGATCCATAACATTTATTCGTTTAGATGCACGTGTAACCATGGAACCTACCAATACCCAAAATCCCGAATATTACCACAAGGTGGTGGATTGTCAATACGCTTGCCCCGCCCACACACCGGTACCTGAATACATCCGTCTTATAGCTGCAGAGAAATATACCGAAGCGTATATGGTCAACTGGGAATCCAACGTTTTCCCAGGTGTCCTTGGGAGAACCTGCGACCGACCCTGCGAGCCGGCCTGTAGAAGAGGTCGAGTCGAAGAAGAACCCGTTGCTATCTGTCGCCTCAAAAGGGTAGCGGCAGACAACAAGGACGATGTCCGGCAATATATGCCACAAGCTCCTTTCCCTTCCAATGGGAAGAAAGTGGCGCTGATAGGCGGTGGACCTGCCTCTCTTACGGTGGCCAGAGATCTGGCACCACAAGGATATGAAATCCATTTGTTTGATGAACAGATCGCCGGGGGCGGTATGATGCGAAGCCAGATTCCCTCTTTTAGGCTTCCTGAGAATGTTTTGAACGAGGAGGTGAATTTTGTACTTGATCTTGGAATCCACACCCATTTCAACCACTATGTAAAAAGTTTAAATGAAATCCTGGAAAAGGATTATGATGCGGTATTTGTGGGTACAGGTGCCCCGCGGGGCAGGGATCTCCCCAGTCTCCCAGGCCGGGAAGAAGCTGCCGCACATATCCACATCGGGATCGAATGGCTGGCCAGCGTGGCCTTTGAACACACCCATGCTATCGGCAAAAAAGTGATCGTCCTGGGTGGTGGAAATACCGCCATGGACTGCTGCAGGACTTCCCGAAGATTAGGGGGGGAGGAAGTAAAAGTGGTGGTACGGAGTCCTTTTGCCTCTATGAAAGCTTCTCCTTGGGAAAAGGAGGATGCCATGCATGAGGATATCCAGATTTTTGACAACCATGTCCCCTTAAGCTTTGAAGTGGAAAACGGGAAGCTGATCGGAATGAAATTCGAAAAAGTGCATGCCGTCTACGATGAAAACGGCAAGCGTCAGCTGCTTCCGACCGGCGAACCCGACGTATTTATTGAAGCGGATGATGTCTTGATCGCCATAGGCCAGGAAAATACCTTTCCTTGGATAGAAAGAGACTGCGGAGTAGATTTTGATGAATGGAACATGCCCAAAGTGGACAAAGCGACATTTCAGTCTACCCATCCGCGGGTTTTCTTTGGAGGAGATGCTGCTTTTGGGCCGGAGAACGTCATTACTGCTGTAGCTCATGGGCACCAGGCGGCAGTTTCCATGCATTTATTCTGCGAAGAAAAGGACCTGCATAAAAGACCTTCGCCCTACACGAATTTGGTAAGCCAAAAAATGGGAATCCATGAATGGAGCTATGACAGCTATGTGGCGGTCGACAACCGGTACGTCGTTCCTCAGGCTGAAAAAGCCCTCACCTTGGTCAACCGTAAAAAAGAAGTGGAATTGGGATATGTCGTGGACACCGCCTTCAAAGAAGCCCAAAGGTGCTTAAACTGCGATGTTCAGACGGTTTTCACTGAAAACCTGTGTATAGAATGTGATGCCTGTATGGACATCTGCCCGACCTCCTGCATCACCTTCACCCCTAATGCGCCGGAAGAAGAGTTGCGACAGAATCTACTGGTGCCAGCTGAAAACCTCAGCCAGGACTTACTTGTTTCAGATACGCTGAAAACAGGAAAGGTAATGGTAAAAGATGAGGATGTTTGCCTCCACTGCGGGCTATGTGCAGAAAGGTGCCCCACCTCCGCGTGGGATATGCAAAAATATTTCTACAATGTTACCAAAGCATCGAGTTTATGAGTCTTTCCCCCATACATACCAACGGCCATTCCAAAACAAACGATTTTGTAGTGCGATTCGCCAATGTGAACGGAACGGGTTCTGCCAGCGCCAATTTTCTTTTTGCAAAGGCAATATTCAGAATGGGCATACCTGTAAGTCCCAAAAACATTTTCCCCTCTAACATCCAGGGACTACCGACGTGGTATGAAGTCCGGGTGAGCGAAAAAGGATACCTCGGACGAAGAGCCGGCATCGATCTGATGGTAGCGGTAAACGCCCAGAGCATGGCCCAGGATGTAAAGGATGTCCGTCCCGGCGGCTACTTTATGTACGACAGCACCAAAAGATTGCCTGCAGAATATCACAGAGAAGACATCCGTTACCTTGGTGTGCCTATGATGGCCATGTCCAATGAGGCCTTCTCCGACCCTAGGCAGCGGCAGCTTTTCAAGAACATTATTTATGTCGGTGCGTTGGCACAGTTGCTGGGGATAGAATTTTCCGTCCTCGAAGCTTTGTTGGCCGAACAGTTTGCAGGCAAAGAGCGTCTAATCGCACCCAATATAAAAGCCTTAAAGCTGGGGATGGATTACGTTGCGGAGCATTTTGGTCAGCGGCTGAACTTTCACCTAGAGAGGCGGGACAAAGTAGGCAACAGCATCCTTATCAACGGCAACACTGCCTGTGGTCTGGGGGCGGTATATGGTGGAGCAACAGTGATGGCTTGGTATCCTATTACCCCTTCCACTTCGGTGGCAGAAGCTTTTGAAAAATATGCCTCCAAATTAAGGATCAATCCCGTGACAGGAGAAAAGAATTTTGCCATAGTACAGGCCGAAGATGAGCTCGCTGCCATGGGTATGGTTATCGGTGCAAATTGGAACGGTGCGCGTGGTTTCACCGCTACCAGCGGGCCCGGTTTATCATTGATGAATGAATTTCTAGGTCTAGCCTATTTTGCGGAAGTGCCCGCTGTGCTTGTGGACGTGCAGCGAGCCGGGCCAAGTACGGGAATGCCCACCCGGACGCAGCAATCAGACATCCAATTGGCGGCTTATGCTTCCCATGGTGACACCAAACATGTACTTTTATTGCCGTCTACGCCCAAGGAATGCTTTGATATGACAGCCGACAGTTTTGACTTGGCCGAACAGCTCCAAACCCCGATCATCCTCCTGACGGACCTCGATTTGGGTATGAATGACCATATGAGTGAGGCGTTTGACTGGGATGATTCCCGGGTTTATAAGAGGGGAAAAGTCCTCACTGCCGAGGATCTTAATAACATGGGACGCTTCGGAAGATACCTGGATGTAGATGGGGACGGCATTCCCTACCGTACATATCCAGGAACCCACCCTACCTTGGGATCTTTCTTTACCAGGGGAACCTCTCGGGATGAATATGCCAGGTACACCGAGGACGGCACGGTATACCAGCGAAATATGGAAAGATTGATGGTGAAATGGGACACCGCCAAAAACTTGGTTCCCGCCCCTCAATTTTATCAAGAGGCCAACCGCAGCGACATCGGCTTGATATTCTTCGGCACGTCTACCTATTCGGCAGAAGAAGCAATGGACGATATGAAAGCGGAAGGCATAGAAGTCGACGCAATGCGCCTTAAGGCATTCCCTTTCAATGCGGATGTAGAGGAGTTTATCGCTTCCCACAAGACCGTCTACGTCATCGAGCAAAACCGCGACGCACAGATGCGCGGCTTACTGATCCTAGAGCTGGAGGTAAACCCTGCCAAATTGATCCCGATTTTGAACTATAACGGTATGCCGATCACCGCATATGAAATTGTTCAAATGATTTCCAAACACCTGACCCCATCAAAACCCCGCTGCAATGACTTATCTGCGACCTTTATATAGACATCCAAAATTACCCAAAAACAAAAACGGCTACACCCTAAAGGAATACGAGGGAGCTTTATCCACTTTGTGTGCGGGATGCGGTCACGACAGCATCAGTTCAGCTATAGTCCAAGCCTGTTTTGACTTGGACATAGAACCCCATCATGTAGCCAAACTTTCCGGCATCGGCTGTTCATCCAAGACCCCAACTTATTTTCTGGGCAATTCCCACGGATTTAACTCGGTGCATGGACGAATGCCTTCCGTTGCCACAGGGGCTAGTATGTCCAACAAAAACATGGTTTATCTGGGTGTGTCAGGCGATGGGGACACGGCTTCCATTGGGATGGGTCAGTTTGTCCATGTCATCCGCCGAAACCTGAATATGGTTTACATCGTCATGAACAACGGCTGTTATGGATTGACCAAAGGGCAGGATTCTGCTACCGCCGACCAAGGCTCAAAGAGCAAGGCAGGATCAGTCAACCCCTTCCAGGCCATCAATCTGGCCAGCCTGGCGGTGGAACTGGGGGCGACCTTTGTGGCGCAGAGCTTTAGCGGCGACAAAAAACAGTTGGTTCCACTTTTAAAAGCCGCTATTGAACATCCCGGTTTTGCATTTGTGAACGTCATCTCCCCTTGTGTAACCTTCAACAACAATCCAGGATCGACAAAGTCGTACGATTATGTAAGAGAACATCTGAAGGCTACCGACACGACTGATTTCGTACCGATAAGAAAACCTATCACTTCGTCCTATGAAGAGGGGACCAGCACTACCGTAACCATGCATGATGGTTCCGATCTCCACCTCAACAAACTGGCACAGGATTGGGATCCTGAAGACCGATTTTCCGCCGTTAACGCCCTTCAGCAGGCGCAGGCAAAAGGCGAGATTCTAACCGGATTGCTCTATGTCAACAAGTCCTTCAAAGACCTCCACGGCACACTGAATACCAGCCAGACCCCACTCAACCAACTGTCGGAAAGGGAGCTATGTCCGGGGTCTGCAATATTGGGGGATATTAATGGGACATTTAGATAAGGTAAAGAAAATCAGGCTCTATCCCACCGCAAAATCGGGAGATAGAGCCTCTACTCGCCTTCTTTCCCGGTCTATTGTTGCAGGAATTACCCACTACCATCCTGCTCCCGCAACCATTACAGCGTGTATTTTTGCTCATCAAGGGCTGCTTTCGATAGCGATTTTAGCGCCGAAAGATAAACCCAGAGCATAAAAAACAGCTGTAAGGGCACCCTAAACCATAAGTACGGCAATCCGCTCCCATCGTATGTTCCTTTTTCATAATCAATATGATTAACTGCAGCGTAAATATTAGCGGGAAGCACTAGGACAAAAAACACCATCAGACAATAGGCTGTAATACGGCTAAGCTTCGGCATCAAAAGTCCGATGGCAGCACCCACTTCAACAAATCCCGTGAGGCAGACGACTTGCCGTTTATAAGGGATCAGGTCGGGCAACATCATGGCCATACCTTCCACAAAAACGAAATGCCCCATTGCCGTAAAAAGCAACATCACCGCCATTGCTATCCTCCCAGATAAGGAAAAGCGAAATTGACGGAAAAACACCTTGTTTGACAGCAGGCTAAGAACAAATACCCCAAGTAGAACAAATAATGGTTTCATCTCCGGAATTTTTCTCGCAAGTTATTGCATTGTTCCGCTGATCCCAATGAACCTGGGTTAAGAAATCCGTCTCCGTATTCTACTCAATGCCTGCGGCGTAACGCCGATATAAGAGGCAATGTATTTAAGGGGTATTAGTTGGATAAGTTTTGGCTGTTCGGTAAATAAATGCAAGTAGCGGTTTTCTGCGGAATCGTTAAGCAATGAAAGTTCGCGTTTACTTTTCCTCAGGAAAAGCGATTCACCTGCCTTTCTCCCTATCCTATCCCCCATTTCGGTCAGATCATAAACCAGCTGCAAGTCATCGTAACTTATCCTCCAAATCCTGGCCTCGGCTAAGGCTTCCATCCGATAAATAGAAGGCATCCGGGTAAGGAAGGAAATGTACCCGCTCACAAAGCTTCCGCCAAAGGCAAAGTCAACGGTGAGGTCATTTTCTTCTTTTGGGAGATAGACACGGATGATGCCGCTCTCGACAAATGACAGATAGTTTTCAATTTGGCCGACTTCTAAAAGCACTTGCTTTTTTGAAAGCTCTTCCCTAATAAGTTTCGAAGAAAAAATCTGCCAATCGTTATCACTTAGCAAAGCATCTTTCTCCAATTGTAAGCGAATTTGGTTCATTGTGTTAGAGACTGGTATTCTCTGTTTTTTTTTCAGAAATATTGGGCTCTGATTATCCGGATTCTTTCGGTTCAAGGCGATCCTCAAAAGGTTAAATTATTGGCAAAAAGCGCCAATTCTTCTTGGTCCTTTGCTTTCAAATGTGATTGTAGTTTCCTTCGCCCATTCCGCCCCGACATCCGCTCCAACATTGCCTTTTTTTTCTATTCTTTACCCCAATTTTTCACAAAATTGTCTTATGGAGAAAGTTAGTCGCCTATTTCAGGGGTTACTGCGCATTCTCTTCCCAATCCTATCCTGTATCGGCCCTTTGTAAAACATTCTCAACTTTTGGGTTTTAGTTTCAGCTTTAGTCTGTAATTTATGTATTTTTGCAAATAGCAGAAAAATTGATACAACATGTTTGATAATCTTAGCCATAAATTAGATAGAGCATTCAAGACCCTAAAGGGTACCGGTACCATTACCGAAATCAATGTCGCCTCCACGGTCAAGGAAATCAGAAGGGCCTTGATTGATGCGGATGTGAACTATAAAGTGGCCAAAGAAGTGACCGACTCCATTAGGGAAAAGGCACTGGGACGGGACGTCTTGATTTCCGTTTCTCCGGGCCAGTTGCTGGTGAAGATTACCCAGGAAGAACTCACAGCCCTGATGGGCGGAGCTAAAGAGGACATCAACCTGAAAGGAGACCCTGCAGTAATTTTGATTTCCGGCCTCCAAGGTTCTGGTAAAACGACTTTTTCAGGAAAGCTTGCCACTTACCTAAAGAAGCAAGGCCGCCAAGTCTTACTTGTAGCCTGTGATATTTATAGACCTGCTGCGATCGACCAGCTAAAGGTTCTTGGAGAACAAATTGGGGTGGAAGTTTACGCAGAGCCGGAAAATAAAAATGCTTTGCAAATCGCCAGCAATGCCATCGCCTACGCCAAGAAATCCGGAAAGAAAACAGTCATCGTCGATACCGCCGGACGTCTTGCGGTGGATGAGGTGATGATGAATGAGATTTCCGAACTTAAGGAAAAGCTGAATCCATCCGAAACGCTCTTTGTCGTAGATTCCATGACAGGTCAGGATGCCGTCAATACCGCCAAAACGTTCGATGAGCGTCTTAATTTTGACGGTGTGGTGTTGACCAAGTTGGACGGGGATAGCCGTGGGGGTGCTGCCATTTCCATCAGGCACGTAGTTAACAAGCCCATCAAGTTTATTTCCACCGGGGAAAAGATGGAGAATCTGGACATCTTCTATCCAGACCGGATGGCGCAGCGGATCTTGGGCATGGGTGATGTGGTCTCCCTTGTCGAAAGGGCACAACAAACCTTTGATGAAGACGAGGCCAAAAGGATCAACGCCAAAATCCGTAAAAACCAGTTCAACTTTGATGATTTCCTGTCCCAATTGGAACAGATCAAAAAAATGGGGAACCTGAAAGACCTTATGGGCATGATCCCGGGAATGGGCAAGGCCATGAAAGGACTGGATGTGGATGATGAATCCTTCAAGCCCATAGAAGCCATTATAAGAAGTATGACCCCTGCCGAAAGGTCCAGCCCTGAACTCATCGACGGAAGCAGAAGAAAAAGGATTGCCACAGGCAGCGGACGAACCATACAGGAAGTAAACAACCTTATGAAGCAGTTCGATGACATGAGGAAACTGATGAAGCAAATGAACAAAATGGGTGGCGCCCAAAAAGCGATGGGAGCATTGGCCCCCAAGATGGGGAGACGATAATTTCCCGTCTCTCTGTTACCATTTGCTGTCTATGAAAAAGCTGCAAGCTGGCCTACATTGGACAGGGCACAAGACGGAAGACAGGATTGATCAGCGATTTTGGATAGGCCGCGGCTAATTTAATATATTCTAGATCCCAATTTTGGGTTGACAACCAATTGTGAAAAAGCCGGATGAGCAACATGCTTTCCGGCTTTTACTTTTCCAATCCTACTCAACAGTAATCCTAATGGGGCCCCTGAGAGGAAATCGTTTCTTGATCCCAGCGGACATTGATCTCAAAGTAGGATTCCTGAATCCCCAAAACATCCACGAAAGTAATAGAAGTATCGTCATCAAAACTCAAGGCTTCGATGTAGGGAACGGGCGTGTGTCCCACAATCTGGTGATACCCTTCCAGAGGATAGTTTCGAAGTTCCTCTTTATCCGCCCAGGTCACTCCACCAAACTCTTTGGAACCACCTCTCGAAATGCCGACCTCATGCAAAAGCCCCCGGTGCCACGTTTTATTAAGGGCATTAAGAAGTACTGCCAGATCATTTTTTTCAAGCATATCCTTTAAGGGAATTTTATCAATTAGAGTAAGCAGCCGATTGTACCATGGAGAACTTACCCCTGCATGGGAAAAAAGATGTCTTCCCACCTGATAGGCAATCTGAAAAAGGTGGATGTGTTGGTTAAATAATTCCGTTAGGGAAATCTGCATGCTGCGTCTAAATCCTGAACAGCGATAATCGGGGTAGTAAACGTATTGGATGTCGTGGTTGCCCAAGAGAAGGACTACTTTTTCCGAAAATTGGAGTTTTGCATGGATAACAGCTTTTAGATTATCGAGGATTTCCTCATCGCTGTGGTTGGTACTGTCCACATAATCACCCATAAAAACAACCTTATCATATTGCCCAAAATCGATCGCCTGCCAACAGGATTTACCATGCAGGTCACCGACAGCCAATAGCTTGATCTCTTCCATATCCGATGTTAAAAGAAACTTAATTCACATATTATTCTTGCCCTACAGCCGCAAAGAACCGTCATTGCTGCATTACCGCTCCAGTATACCCGAAGAATCCCTTATTGCCGTGTAAAGAATTATACCCATTGCGAGCCATCTTATATCAGCCTATAGATGTGGATAAGGAACCGGCTCATGGGTCCTCCTATCAATAGGCCGGTTGGCATCAAGGGATTTCATCCGACCCAACAATTCCTCCAATAATTCCCCAGCTTTTTCTTTATGTTCGTTTAGTAGGTTTTTCTTCTCTCCAATATCGCTGGACAGGTCATACAAAAAGGACCGGCCGTCATCATAGGTATAGATGTACTTCCAATTGCCGACCCGGATTGCTGTAAAGGGTCCTATTCCCTGTTCCTGTTCACGCACCTCCCGTCTGACCCAATAATGGGGATAATGCCAGATTAGCGGCCTATCCCTTGTAACATCAGCCCTGCCTTCCCCTAGCTCCAATAAATCTTCCCCGTCAATAACATGGCCGTCCGGAACCGCCGATTGAGCTATGGATAACATGGTGGGAAATACATCTTCCAATATAACAGGTTCTCTGATTATTTGCTTTTCTCCCTTCGGCAGCCTAATCATCAATGGGATGCGGTAGCCTCCCTCGTACCAAAAGCCCTTCCCTCCTGATGCCGGATAGTTTTCCGTAGGGGAACCTGCAGCTTGGATCACATGCCCCCCATTGTCTGAAGCAAAAAAGATTACCGTATTGTCATCCAAACCCAATTCCTTGAGCTTGTCCATTACTGCGCCCAGACTTTCATCCATGCTCTGCACCATTGCAGCATATCTTGCCTCTGTTTCAGTTTTTCCCGCTATCAGGTACTGTTCCACATATTCCTCTTTGGCCTGAATGGGCGTATGAACCGCATAATGGGAAAGGTGAAGAAAGAACGGCGTTTCTTTTTGATGAAGGCTATCCAACACTTTCAAAGACACTGCGGTGATGGCGTCGGTCAGGTACATCCCCTGCTCTGCGTATTCCGCTAGGTCGGGAATTACCCAGCTTTTGTTGTCCTTGACATAGGGAGGGTAAAAAGTCACGGGACTGCCGATGTGGGTACCGGCATAGGACTTCCCGAAGCCTAAGTTTTCTGGATTGGCACCTGGCGATCCTTCCAAGCCAAAATGGGCCTTTCCGATGTGAACCGTCGCATAACCTGCTTCTGCCAACAGTTTGGGCAATGTAACGTTGTCAGGGGTCAAGCCTTGCTTGTTCCATTCAGGAAGCAGTAATTTACTGTCTTCATCCTGCTTTTCACCTGGAATCCAGTTGGTGATGCCCGTGCGCATGGGATTTTGCCCGGTCATTATCGCTGATCGGCTGGGCGAACAAACCGGACTTGAAGAATAGGCTTGGGTAAAAAGGCGGCTTTGGGCCGCCAATCTTTCCATGTTTGGCGTTTTAAAGTAGCTATTGTTGGGCACTTTTTCCTCCCAAAAAGGAACAGAGGTATCCGTCCAGCCCATGTCATCTACCAAGAAAAGGATTATATTGGGACGGTCAGGATTGCTCCCGGCAACTGCGCTCCCCGTTTTAAAAAAGCATAACAAAATGAGCAGACAGACCAAAAACTGACACTTTATTGACATCATGGGAGGAAATGGATAGACACCTTTAATTTAATGAATTTTACTTCTCTAAATTAACTTTTTTCCCTTTAATAAATTTTTCCCGGATTATTTCCTGCACCGGCCGGCCTTCAATCTTGCTTTCCAACCAAGAGATAATGTCTAAATAAAGAAATGCACGTTTTTCATAGGGATGGTCTTCATATGGAATGAGGCGCTCCCGAAACTCCATAAAAGCGGCTTTAAGTTGGTAATCGTATATCCTGTTGAGGTTCCTGATAAACTGCATCATCTCCTTCTGGACCATATGAAGGTCATTCATTTTGATCAGAAATTTATAGACTGTCCTAATTTGTTGGTCTAGATTATCATCAAGTCCCTCCTCATAGCTGGCAATCAGCTTTAGGATGTGCGCAAAGCTCTGAAGATCTTCCCTCAGTCCATCCCCCGTGTGGTCAATGACTTGATCAAGATGCCTGATCGCGTTGACATTGTCCCCACTCCCGAAATAAAGACAGGCAACCTTATAATGGAGCACCATCACATGGTGCACATCCAATTTGTTTTTTAAAAGCTTCATTTCCCTCAGCAGGGCGGGGACTACCTTCTTCACTCCTTCGGAAAAATCCCCGGTCAAGAAGTGATAATTGATGTTGTTGGAATTATAATACAAAAACGAAAGCACGCGACAATTCTCATCCATCTTAAAATCATCGGCTTCCAAGCTTTCCTTGAATTCGACAAAAACTTGAGAAAAACGCTCAAACTGACCCATATAAAACAAGGTGTCCAACAAATAGTGATAGGCTTTGAGGTAGTTGCCAGTAGCCACTTTTCTCATCTGGGGAAATTCGATAAAAAGATGCACCCATTTTTGGGCCGAACGATAACAATGTGGAAAGTCCTGCAGGATATGATAAAACCAAACCTGCGCCTGATAAAAATAGAGCTTTTCGTAAAAAGTCAAATTCTCCTGGTCCATCGCGGGAAGGTTATTGTGATAAAAGTGCTCCACCATTACAATGTCATTTTCATCCCGCACGTAGCCCACTTTTAGATAAAGTCCGTACAGTTGCAGGGAAAGATTGCTTAATGCGTTCTTTAAAGAAACATTCCGGGTCAACTGCATTGCTTCATCAGCAAGGGTTTCTGCCCGGTTGCGCATGCTTCTGGTGATATGTTGTGACTCTATAACTTTCTCCAGCTCCACGATCCGCAGCACAATGGTGTCTAAAAAGTAACGGTCAGCAATGTTTTTAGCTTTCCCCAACAACTTTAGGCTTTGCTGATAAAGTCCTTTGTTGTAAAGAATCCGCGCAAAATCAATCTGCTCATTCAGTTGAAGTTCGACATTCTGATCTGCATACACCAACCTTAGCCCTACCAAAATTTGCTTGTACAGGTGTGCCTTCATATTGGCAAGCTGTTTTTTGGTTACGGGCGCCTTCTTGAGGATCAATTGCTCATCATATACCTCCAGCTTGTCAAGGATATCGAAAAGCTTGATGAATTTGGCGTTCTCATTGGCTTCAAATCGCTTCACGTATAGCTTGAAACTTCGTTTTTCCGCCTGGGACAAGGATTTAACCAAAATAAACAGAGAATCTTTCTCTCTACTGGACACCGTACCAAAATCAGCCATAACAAATTGTTTTACAATGCTTTATATAAAAATATCAACGTCTTGCCATTGGACAAGCAAAACTAATCCAATTTACCTTCATTTCTTTAAAGCATACTTTAGATTTTTAATAAAAAATCAAAAATATGGAAAATAAGAAAGTACTTATCTTTGATACCACTTTAAGGGATGGCGAACAAGTCCCTGGTTGCAAATTAAACACGCCGGAAAAAATCGAAATTGCGCTCCAACTGGAAAAACTGGGAGTAGACGTAATTGAGGCTGGATTCCCCATTTCCAGTCCGGGAGATTTTAAATCGGTAGTTGAAATATCAAAGAATGTTTCCCAACCCATCATCTGTGGACTTTCCCGTGCAGTAAAAAAAGACATAGAAGTGGCGGCAGAGGCTTTAAAGTATGCCAAAAGACCGCGTATCCATACCGGCCTAGGGACTTCGGACAACCATATCCAATATAAATTCAACAGTAACCGCGACCAAATTCTTTCTTGGGCGATCGATGCGGTAAAATATGCAAAATCCTTCGTAGAAGATATTGAATTCTATGCGGAAGATGCTGGAAGAACGGATAACGAATATTTGGCCCGTGTGTGTGAAGCAGTAATAAAAGCCGGAGCCACCGTGCTGAATATCCCCGACACCACAGGCTATTGCCTTCCAGACGAATACGGCGCCAAGATCAAATATCTGATGGACAATGTAAAAGGAATAGAAAACGTTATTGTCTCTGCCCATTGCCACAATGATTTGGGTTTGGCGACTGCCAATGCTATCGCCGCCGTAGTAAACGGGGCAAGGCAGGTGGAATGTACCATCAACGGAATCGGCGAAAGGGCCGGAAACACTGCTTTAGAAGAGGTGGTGATGGTCATCAAACAGCACCCGAGGTTGGATGTTTTTACTGATATCAATGCCCGTTTGTTAAACCCTATTAGCCGCCTGGTCACTGATCGGATGGGCATGATGGTGCAACCCAATAAGGCCATCGTCGGCTCCAATGCTTTTGCCCACTCCTCCGGCATCCACCAGGATGGCGTGATCAAAAACCGGGAGACTTACGAAATTATCGATCCGCAGGAAGTAGGCGTGGATGAATCAACCATCCGCCTGACCGCCCGTAGCGGTAGAGCAGCGCTAGCTTACAGAGCACACAAAATTGGTTACACCCTGACCAAGAATGAGCTTGATGAGGCTTACGTGTTGTTCCTGGAGCAAGCTGATGTTAAAAAGGAAATTGGCGATGAGGATCTTCATGATTTAATGAAAGCGATTTACGTTCCCAATAAAGTAGAAGCCTGATGAAGTTTTATATAAAAGACGACAAGAGATAGGATTAAGCTATTTCTTGTCGTTTTTCACCGCGGCTAAGGACTAAGGTCTTTTTTTGGCTCCTAATGATACCTACAGGCATCGATAAAAGCTCCGGATGAATATCCAATAGAGAAACTTATAAGCCAGACCAGTCCATCTTAATGAAGAACTGGCCGAAGGGAAGAAAATCACATCTACGCTACAAATTCCCCTTTTTAAGTTCCCCTACCGCATGATTCACCGCCCGGGCGGTTAAAGCCATAAACGTTAAAGAAGGATTTTGGGTACTGGTAGACGTCATACAGGCCCCGTCGGTGACAAAAACATTGGGACAGGCATGGAGCTGGTTGTAGCGATTGGCCAGGGAAGTTTTTGGATCCCAACCCATTCTTACCCCACCCATCTCGTGGATGTCCAAGCCTGGCGCCTGTTTGCTGTCATTGGTGTGGATATTTTTGGCTTTGGCTTTTTCCAACATCTCAGACCCCTGCTCTAAAAAATCCTTTAGCGACTTTTCATCGTTATCATCATAGCCCACCGAAATTTTCAACAGAGGCATATCCCACTCATCCTTTTCATCTTGGGAGAGACGGACATGGTTTTCCTCCTTGGGAATCGTTTCGCCCTGCATCATCATATAAATGCCCCAGCCTCCGGGTTCTGTGACGGCTTCTTTTAGAGAAGCACCAAGAGGTACATCCCCCGCATATCTGCCCCAGCCCGCCCTCGTGGCTGAATAGAAAACCATATAGCCTCTGAGGAAATCCATTTCTTGCTTTCTCACATTGCGGAAATTGGGCATCATCACCGCCGTAGGACGGCGACCATAGTAATAGGACTCCTCAAATCCCTCCATTTGGGCAGATAAAGAGCCCCGATAATTATGGAAAGCCACATACTTTCCTAATAGACCATTGTCGTTGCCCAAGCCTTGGGGAAAACGGGAAGAGATGGAGTTTAATAGGATCAGGTTGGTATTTAATGTAGCTGCATTCACAAAAATGATCTTGGCAAAATACTCGGTACTCTTCTTGGTCACCTTATCTATGACTTGGACACCTACGGCCTTGCCTTTTTTCTCGTCATAAATGATGGAATGGACAACAGAATCCGGCCTCAAGGTCAGGTTTCCAGTTTTGGCAGCCCAGGGTAATGTGGATGCATTCGAGCTGAAATAGCCCCCATAGGGACATCCCCTCTCACATTTGCTGCGGGCCATGCATTGCCCTCGGCCTTGTTGCAAGTGTATCTCCTGGGGCTCAGTGAGGTGGGCACAGCGGCCGATCACCACATTACGGTCTTTGTAACTGTCCATGATTCTTTTCTGGACTTCCTTTTCCACCGCATTCATCTTCCATGCCGGAAGAAACTCCCCGTCAGGAAGTGTATCCAGCCCATCATAATTGCCACTGATCCCCACGAACTTTTCCACATGGCTGTACCAAGGGGCTATATCCTCATACCGGATAGGCCAGTCTACCGCAAAGCCATCTCTGGCGGGGCCTTCGAAATCATACTTGCTCCAGCGTTGTACCTGTCTGGCCCATAGCAGCGACTTACCCCCTACCTGATAACCCCTAATCCAATCAAAAGGCTTCTCCTGTTGGTAGGGGTGTTCTTTGTCCTTGACAAAAAAATGCTCAGAAGCTTCCCCAAATGCATAACATTTGGATGTTATCGGATTATCCTGCCTCACTTGTAAAGGCACCTGCCCCCTATGGGGAAAATCCCAGGGATGCTGGGTAGCCGTGGGGTAATCCTTGATATGTTGGACATCCCTGCCCCTTTCCAGAACCAAAGTTTTCAGGCCATTGTCACAGAGTTCCTTAGCAGCCCATCCACCACTAATTCCTGAGCCTATGACGATGGCATCGTAGGTGTTTTCTTGATAGCTGTTGGTATTTATATTTATCATGATCTATTTACTACTAAGGTTCAACGGCCGGTTAATTTGGCCCATTTAAATAAAATCAACGGTAAAATTCATGGTTTTCCTTTGTGATAATATCAATTGGCATAAAGTAGATCTTATCAACGGGCAAGGACAAAGTCAGGTGGTGGTAAAGAGACATGATCCCTTTATAGCCCTGCTCCTCAGGCTTGTGGCAGATCAAAAAGTCGATGATGCCTTTTCTGATGTATTCCACATTCTCCTTCAGAAAATCATATCCCACAAGATGCACATTCTTGATATTGTATTCTTCAAGGTATCTGGCCACCAAAAAAACCCGGGATTTGGTGACGAAAACAACGGAAAGATCCGGATGGCTGCGGAAGGACTTAGCCAATTCCTTTGCTACGGACAAATAATCAGACTGCTGTATATCCAACCGTACGATTTCCATGGGTTTATTATGGTCCTTACAATACCCTTTAAAACCTTCTTCTATCTGCAGGTAATTGTAATTATTGATTTCTTTGGAGATGTTGACCATCATTACCTTGTTGCTGTTATTGGCCCCCAAGGTACAGAGTTTAGCGCCCAAGTAACCGCTCTGGAACAGATGGGGCCCGATATAAGAAAGACTATTGTGTTCCTTTATGTTGGTATCCACAAATACATAGGGAATATTCCTTGTCTTGCAGATTTTGACGAATTCAATCGCTTCGTTCACAAAAGACGGGGAAAGAAGGATGCCATCAAAACTTCTTTCGTGGATCAGCCTTCCTTGCTCGGTAAAAGAATTCCTGTCATTTAAATCAAAGAGAAATGTCTGGATTCTTATCCCATATTGCCTGATTTCTGCTTCGGCCCGCTTAATACCCCTTAAAGGCGCGTCCCAAAAATCGGTTTCTTCAGACCCCATAGGAATAAGTACTGCAATATCGAAAACCTTCCCTGAGGCCAGCCTGCTGGCCAAAATGTTAGGCTGATAATTCAGTTCCTTGATAATCTCTTCAATTTTACTCCTGGTCTTGGGGGAAACCCCCGTTCTGTTGTGAATAACCCTATCCACCGTGGCAATCGATACATTCGCCCGTCGGGCTATTTCCTTTACACCAACTGTCTTCTCGTTTTTCATGTTCTCATACCCCACTTTTTCTGACATCAAGGTAAGTAGAACCTTTAATTAATATGCTCACCCCCCAAGAAACCGTGTACAAAAGCATCATCATTAAGATGGGGATAACTGGCGTAAATCCGATCAATTTCCTCCATTTGCCCTAGAGAAAGCTCCTCATGGGGGTTTAGGCACCACCTGCCTTCTAAAAGATGCTGCCTTCGCAAAATTTCGTGGATTCCCGGAATGCATCCGTGAAAGTTATTGGCGACATCAAAAATAACCGCATTGGTATCTGTCACCTCTATTCCCTTGGTCAACAAGGCCTCGATAGCAGCAAAATCACGCCTTTTTTTCACCTGTTTTATCTCTTCCAAAAGTGCTACGGCTTTTTGTGTCCATACCGCCCAATGGCCCAACAAACCTCCCACTACCTCCTTTTCCCTGATCTCTCCTCCCACATTAAAGCGATAGGTGGTCAATAGATCTGGAACGATATTGTCATCATTACCTGTATATAAGGCGATTTCCTTATACCTATCCGAAGAACAAACTCCTCTCACCACATCCAGAGACTGGTAACGATTAAAAGGCGCCATTTTAATGGCCTGAACATTGGGAATGTCAGCGAAGTCTTTCCAAAAATCGAAACTTAACAACCTTCCTCCGACAGCGGGCTGCAGGTAAAATCCAAATACGGGAATGATTTCCGCCACCTTTTCCGTTCTCTGGATCAATTCCCTTTCTGACAGATGCGACAATCCTCCGGCGCTCAGGAGCCCCAAGTCATACCCCAGACTGCTGGCCAATTCCGCTTCTTCAAGTGCCTGTCCAGTCGGGCCCACGATCCCCGCGACCTTAACAAAAGGACGCGACAGCCCTGCTTTTTCAATTTCCTCTGCAGCCAATCGCAACACCGGCTCAAGCAGGTCTATGCCCTTATTCCGAATTTCAAATTGTGTCGAATGCACTCCTACTGCAATCCCGCCCGCTCCACTCGCCATATAGTAGCGCATCAATCCCCGCTGACGTTCTTCATCCAGCCTTCTCTGACTGTTCAAAGCCAGGGGGTGGGCGGGAATTACCGTACCCTCATGCAATAGCGTCTTTATTTCTTCTCTTAGTTCCTTCATCCTTATGTTCCTAAAATTTCCCTGACCTTACCTGAAAATGTGTTGGTTTATTGAGCGTTTCACCTCCGCGGGCAACCCAATGCGCCGTCATCTCCAGCATTTCTCTTAAAGATACCTTGGGGTATCCGAAAATCCGGTGGCATTGGGAGGCATTGTTCAGCAAGGTGTCAGCAGCTTCCTGGTTAACAAATCTGGGCGTCTTACCCAGAAGTTTCCCCAATTCGTTGGCCACCCATCGGATCGAAACCGTTTCGGGACCAGTAACATTCAGCAATTTGGCAGGCGACTCACAGATCAAAAGAGACCTCAGAGCAACCTCATTGGCATCACCTTGCCAAATGACATTCATGTGGCCACTCGTAAGGTCAATATCCCTTTCCTCCTGCACCATTTGAGCTATCTCCAGAAGATTGCCATAACGCAGATCTACGGCATAATTAAGCCGATATATCAGCATAGGCGTTTGGTATTTATGGGAAAAATATTGGAAAATCCTTTCCCTACCCAAGCAGGACTGGGCATATTCTCCTTTGGGATCCGGGCTTACGGTTTCATCCGCACCACCCGATCCAAGGGATACAAAAGGATAAATATTACCTGAGGAAAACACTACTATTCTCGAATTTTTGAATTTCTCCCCTACCCTTCCCGGCAGGTAAGTATTCATGGCCCAGGTTGAATGTTCCTGGCCGGTGGTGCCAAATTTCTTACCGGCCATATAGATGACGTTTTCCGTCTCAGGCAAGGATTCAAGCTCCTCGTCATTTAAAAGATCGATGGAGATGGTTTCAACGCCAAAGCTTTCCAGCTCCTGCTGCAAGCCAGGCTCTGAAAAGCGGGAGACACCGGTGACTTTCTTATTTAAGCCTGCTTCTCTAACTGCCCTTATGGCTAGTTTCGCCAGGCTGGGACCCATTTTGCCGCCGACCCCAAGGATTATAATGTCTCCAGAAAGCTGCGCCATTTCTTCAATCAGAGCCGCAGAAGGGGTAGAAAGCAGATCCTCAAGTTCTTCAACAGAATTTATCATCATCATTTTTATTAAAGATCAACTCAGAAAAAGATTATAGAAATTACTCAAAGCCAAAAACACCAGCACTACCAATCCTATAATCCCCGCAATTTTTGAAGAGGTTTTGTTTACCAAATCCCCCATAATATCTCTGTCGTTTGCGATCAAAAGCATTCCAAACCCGATAAAGGGAACAACAAAGATCGTTACTCCTTGTGCTATTACAATTAATTCCAAAGGAAGTTTGCCGAAGGCGATGGCTACTGCCGCGCCGATCAAGATGACGAGCATAATCAAAGCCTTAACAGGTCTACTGTTGAGATCTCTTCCCAAAGAGAGGGCATCAGCAAACAAGGTTCCTCCAATGGTGGCATTCCCAATCAGGGAAGAAAATGATGCCCCGAAAAGCCCCAACATAAATACTCCCGTCGCCCAGCTGCCGTATAGGGGCTCCAAGGCTTTTCCCATATCCGTTGCTGCATTGACCTGTATACCTTGGGGATGCAAAATGGCTCCGGCACTCATTAACACCATAGCGGATATAACTCCCAAGACCATAATTCCAGTGAAACTTTCCCTTTTCACTTCTTTTTCTTCTTCCCTTTTCCAACCCTTTTCCTGTACCAAATAGGATTGGTAAAAAGCCCCTGCTATAGAAAAACTAGAGGCGACCAAAGCGATGATCAAGAGCAGGGAGGCGGGAGGGACCTGAGGTACCAATCCAGCCAATACCTCAGCAATATTTGGACTGGCTACGAATAAGGTAACTATAAAAGAAACCATCATCAATCCTACCATGACCATCATTACCTTTTCCAAGATCTTGTAAAATGATTTGAAAAATAAGAGTGATATGGCCAATAGAGAAAAAAAGATGATCCATGGGGCTGAACCCGTATCAAAGGACTCCGCAAAAGCCAGTCCCGCGCCAATCGAATTGCCAGCCTGAAATGAGGCACAAACAAAGAAAATCCCCAAGCCGGCCAAAACACTAACCCCATTGCCCCACTTGACCTTAAAGGTCTTCAATAAAGATTGGTTGGTAGCCAAGCCTATTCTCGCTCCCATTCCCGTAAAAGACAGCATCAAAAGTGTCGCTAATAACAAGACCCACAACAATCCATAGCCATATAGACTACCCAACTTGGAAGTGAGAGTCAAACTACCTGGACCAAAAACCAAGGCAGCCGTAATGATTCCCGGACCCAAAGAACGCCACCATTGCTTGGCTCCTGTTAGCATGCATTTTTCATATTAAAAGACGACAGTTATCGACTGAATCACGTGAGATTTGAATAAAGTTGGACAAGAAAAGAGTCACAATGCTCTTTTGATCACGATCACCAGATAGGCCATAAGGTCGGATTATTAGGATCTTGCCTTTTTTAATACTTCCTGCATATTGACCGGACGTCCCCCATTGGCCTTACTTTCGTCAGCTGCTGCCATAAAGGCAAAAATCTCCAATGTTTCTTCAGGACTCACAGGCACCTTGCCTGTTTCAAAATAATTGATGATTTCCACCAATAAAGGCTCATAGCCGCCGTAGGGGCCTAGGCTTACATTCCCATCTGCCGTATATACCACTCCGCCATAGCCTGATTTGCCACTTCGGGTCCCTCTGAAGGTACCAATACGTCCGCCCTCCCAAGTGCCTACCACCACATCTGTATCTGGCGTATGAATTCTTACTACCTCCTGGCAACCCGTTCCCATAACGGTAAACAAGGTCTCGACGCCGTGTATCCCATACCAAAACAGGTCGGGATGGGTTTGCTCATAGGTAGAAGGGCTGTAAGCATCCGCTCCTAACACTTTGCTTTTATCCAAATCTTGCGCCCCTTTAATGTACCGAAGTGACGAAGCGGAAAAAACAGGGATATTGTGCTTTTTGGAAGCGTCAAAAATCGCCACCGCATCGGCAAGCGAAGCCGCTATAGGCTTGTCAATAAACATCCGTTTGCCTGCTTTGAACACCTCAAGTGCTTGCTCCAGGTGCAGACGTCCATCATTCGTCTCCAAGAGCACCACATCCACCTGGTCCAAGAGCTCCTTGATCGAACCTACTATCGACACACCCATTTCCTTAACCTGTTCAATATAGCCGGGTATCCGATCTGCACTCGAGGCTATCGTCTTACTTCCGTAGGGAAAAGCTGCCACCACTTTATACCCTTTGTATTCGGCATTGGGAGAAGCAGCATTTAGCACTTTTGTAAAAGCTATACTGTGGGAAGTATCCAATCCAATAATCCCTACCTTCTTACCCGCCAAGGTTTTTTCATTACCGGCAAAAACCGCTCCTCCCAGCGTTAATCCCACCCCAGTTGCAGCAGTGGTTTTTATAAAATCCCTTCTATTGAATAAGTTTTTCATGCTAAACGTGTTTCAGATTAATTTCGGTTAATACCTCATTTACTTAAAAATACAGCTGCGTAAATTTAAAATAAAGTCAAACAGCCAATTATTTTCGAATAAGCCATAAGACATTCGGGTACGTACCAAAATTAAATAAACTATTCTTAACTCCAACTCGATTTATATTTTATTTAGAAGATAAGATCGTGACGCAGATTTTCCTCAGCCTGACCCAAAGAAATCCTAACAATCAGGGAAAAAACGGCTTTTTCTAAACCTCCCTCCCTGGCTTTTTGCTACTAATCTCCCACCGGAATCAAAATTCGGGCACTTTCCCCATTATTTGGTCTCTAATGTTTACTTTTGAAGGTAAAACCACAAGTTCATGTTCCAAAAATTACTTATAGGAGTGTTTGCATTGGCAATAGTGATAGCGCTTGTTTATATCTCAGGGCCCAAGGAAGCGCTTCAGGATTTGGCAGGAAGTTACCCGGAAGTCCCTACCCGATCAGATGATCTTGAGACCTATATCCGCTCCAAAGAGGACACTGTCAAAGGTTTAAAAACGAACAACGAGGCGAGAATCATTTGGGCAGACTCTGTCCAGAAACAGAAAACCCCTTATTCCATCATCTATATACATGGTTTTGGTGCCAGCCAAATGGAAGGGGATCCTGTCCACCGGAAACTGGCGGAACATTTTGGTGCCAATCTCTATCTGGCGCGACTTTCCGAACATGGGATCAAGAGAGATAATGCGCTCGAGTACCTCACTGCGGAAAAGCTCGTGGCGGACGCGAGGGAGGCTTATATGATCGGGAAAAGCCTCGGCGACAGCGTCATCGTCATAGGCACTTCCATGGGCGGGGCCTTATCCCTGATTCTTGCCTCCGAGCGATCCGATATCCATTCGGTTCTCCTTTATTCTCCCTGTATTGTGGAATACGGAAATCAGTTGGATGCCTTTTTTGAACCATGGCAGGGCTATCTCATGGAAAAAGCTATGACCAATGAATATGGTGTATTGGAATCTCCAAGAGAAGGGGATAAAGCCAGGTACTGGTCAGAAGCCTACCATGTCAATGCTTACTCCAGCCTAGCGGTATTGCTAAGAAGCAAAATGACCCCCAAGACCTTTAACAAGTTAACGCAGCCTTTGTTTTTGGGGTATTATTATCAGGATGAGGAAAATCAGGACAAGGTGGTGTCGGTACCGGCTATGTTGGAAATGTACGAAGAACTGGGTACGCAAGAGGGCCTGAAACAAAAACAGGCCTTTCCTGCCACAGGCGACCATGTGATTGGCTCAAGCATTACCTCAGGGGATTGGGAGGGAGTGTTGGAAGCTTCCATTGAGTTTTTAGAAGAAGTGGCCCAAGTTCCTGTACCTCGGGAAGTAGCGGATTCCTACTGATATCATTCAGATTCGTTATAATATACGACCGCTTGACAGCCGCTATTCCTCCGGTTGAAAAAACTATTCGAAAACCGACTTCCCCGACAGACTTATCCTCATCCCGCTTCTTAAGGCTGGTAGAAATAATTAAACCTTCCCAAGGGCGCTACGTCCCCGTGGAGCAGGAAATCCATGATATCTCCCTCATGCTGCATATTATCAGACCACTTGAATTCTATATTGGGCACGTGACTTAATCCTAAAAGTTTGAGGGGAATGCCTAATTCCATTTTGTTACCTGAAAGGGCATAGTCTATCTCTCCCACCTTTTCCCATTTCCCATTCTTCAAACTTTTCTCAACAACTGCCATTGTGTTCTGGCTCAGTCGGTTAACGACATAATCATAGCCTTCCCAACCGGTATCCTTGTTTCTGTCCACATCAATAAACAACCGCATCCACGCAGGGTCTTGGGAGGAAGTCAAAGGAGCTGCAGTTTCCACATAAAAATAGATGTTCTTCCCCCTATGGGTAACCCTGGTGCTGACAATATCATTTCGGCCTGTCGTGTTGGTGTATTTTAACTCTCCCCATCCTTTGCTGTCTCTTTTTAAAGTGTTTCCCTTATGGGACGTAAACTCCGGCAATACATCATCCCATTCCTCAAATTGCCCATCTACCTTTATTTTGGAAGAAGAGGAAAATTCAGCGGTCTCAGGCATTCCCTTAAATCGGCGTATATTGGCAACCATCTGGTAATAATAATTATCTCCATGCCCGCCCTTCATGGGTTCAATATCCCTGCTGTGTTCCTGGTTGTACTGATCAGGAAAAGCATTGTGCTGCTGTTGCCATTCTTCATATCGTCCGGCGATCCATTCGTTCCAGCCGGTGATGAAAACCAGTTCGGGATCCAATTCCAAAGCCCTCTCCCACTGCTCCTGAAAATTGAGGCCCTCGTTGACAGAAGTAGGATCCGGGGAATGCCCGTTTTTGTCAGTGTAACTTCTTCCAAAAGATCCCGGGGCATTCATGGCGGTAAGCCCTCTTTCTTCAGACCAGTTTTGGGAAACGCCGACTGTTACCTGCTCGAATCCCCCCTCAGGCGTCTCCACAAACCCATGTTGGGGAGCAATCTCCAACCATCCCCAATGGTCAGGGCGTGTGGGGCCTTGGTTGTAGACCGGCTGTCCCGGACGAAAGGTAAAGAAATCTCTCATCTCCCGATGAAGAGCGGAGGTTTTCTCATCTCCAGGAACGTCCTTCAAACTTTCGGGATAAGCCATAATCAGAGGCTTTCCTTTCCATTTAAACCATACATCCTCGTAAAGTCCCGGCCTATAGAGATCCTGATAGATTTCCTTCATCGCCTGAAGGCTTCCCTCGGTAGGGCCAAAAGCCATCATAAAGGCAATTTGCGGTGTCTTAATTCCATTTTTCCTCGCCTCCGTAAACACTTCGGCCAGGGCCATGTAGGATTCTTTCCAGGTAAAGGCACCGTTCGTACAGTCAAACATCACCATATCCACTCCCGCATCCGCCAGCATTTCGGCATGTTTGTACAAGACCCATCTATCCGTATTCAGATAATAGCCATACAGCGGCTCCGACCAAAAAAAAGAACCTGCCTTTTTGGGCCATATGGGATCGTGGAAGTCAGTAAGCGCCTCAGGTTTCTTTGCCAAGATCTCCATGACGTTATAGGCTGCCTCACTGTTTTTGGATTGTTGGGTATGCCAAGTCCAATAAAATATCCCCACGAACTTGTCCTTTTTTAAAGGTCCCACCTCTTCATAAGTGGGCAGTTTACGCCCAAGTGCATCCGTAGCAGGTAGACCTGCGCTGTAATTTGTCAGGGTGGTTTGGGCAGGAAGGTTTCCGCTTAGCAAGCAAACTCCCATTGTCCCACACAAGGCCAATAGCTGTAGTTTATTCATCTTTTTTATTTCGGTATCACTCCTGAACAGGTCGATCTAATCCAGGAAGATGTTGGGCAAATTAGCATGTGCAATCGCCATAGAGTTGGAAAGTATATTATTCGTTGACCACAAAATTAAAACGTCCTCCAGGAGCCACATCTCCATTAACATACCAATCAAGGGGGTTTTGATCCTCCTGCATATTATCAGACCATTTAAATTCAAAATTCAAACTGCCTAACACACCCTGAACAGAAGACATCGGTAGGATCACCATCATGCGGTTGCCCTCTACCTGATATTCCACCTCCGAAATGGTCTTCCATTGCTCTCCTTGATATTGCTGAAGGCGGTTGCCGGATACTATCCTATAATCATAACCGTTCCAACCTGTGGCGTGACTTCTGTCCATATCCAGATAAAGTCTCATCCAATTATCCCCTGTATTAGGGCTGATGCTCTCTGTGGTACTGGCGTAGAAGTAGAGGTGCTTTTGGTCTCTAGCGACCTTCATTTCATGGAAATCATTCCTCCCTGTGGTGTTGGTGTATTGGGTTTTTGGTCTGGATTGGGCACCGGCATGGTTCCTGTCTTGGGTATCGTTAACGTAATCGCTATATGCCGGAGATACCTTTTGCCAATCTGAGAAAGACGCTATTGTTTTGGGCTTACTCAAAGGGATATTTTCTTCTACCCCTTTATACCTTCTTATATTGCTGACCAACTGCATGTAATAATGGTCCTCCAGCCCCTCTGTAAGGGAGGGTTCCATATCCCTGCTGTATTCCGAATTGGCCTGATCCACAAAATGGGCATGCTCTTTATTCCCGCTAGCCCTGCGCCATTTGCCGGCTATCCATTCATTCCATCCTGTGACGAAGATAAACGGAACATTCTGCTCCAAAGCAAAGTCCCATTGCTCCTGCACATTATAGCCATAAGGAAGATCCTCTTCTGGATTTCCTGGCGAGCCGTTACGGAAACTCCTTCCCCAATTGCCGGACATCCCATAAAAAGCTGAGCCTCCCATAGAAGCATCAAGATTGGGATGTTGTGCGGCGGAGACGTTGACGATTTCATTTTCTCCCCTGCTATTCTGATAGATTTTCTGGGGCCGTTCAAATTCAATCCAAGGCCATCCATTGACTTTCTGCGGTTCGTTGGGCCATTGGGATTCCCTGATGGTAAAGAATTGTTCGTAGTCCCTGCCCTTCGCTTCAGCAGAATGGCCAATGATCAAAGGCTTTCCTTCCAGGTAAAACCAACAGTCCGGGTGACGGTAGGGAGCTCCGTCCTTGTAGAAGTTCTCATAAATTTCCTGCATTCCTTCTCCGGAAGCCGTGTTGGTATAATAGACGATTTTGGGAGGGTTTTTGCCCTGTGCCCTTACCGCATCCATAGCCCGCATCAAGGCTTCCGATTCTTCTGGATAGGTGATACGGTTGGTGGCATCCATGACCAAGAAGTCCACCATGGCATCGGTGAGAAGCTGGATATTCCTGAGATGTACCCAATAATCATCCCCTTTGTAATAACCATAAATGGGCTTTCCCCAGAAGTAGTATTTCCCCACTACCCCAGCTCCCCCACCCCAATTGGGATGATCAAAGTCTTCGAAGGTTTCGGGGCTTTTGGCCCATAATTCAGACAGATCCCAATTGTCCTCCGAAGTGGTAGAGGCTGAATGGCCTTGCCATAGGAAATAAAAAAGCCCCACCTGTCTGTTGCTTTGAGGATCACCCACGTTTTCATTCTGTGGTATGGTACGCCCCAGTCCATCTGTAGCCGCCAGTACGGTCCCCTGGTTCCCTCCAGACAATGATGCCTGTTCTCGCACCTCGTTGCCCTTGCATGATAGTAAAAATGCTATGCCAAGCAAAAACCAAAAACTATTACTCCAATATACATTCGGGACTTTAAATGCCCTTACTTTCATGATATACATCCAACTATTTTTAAATGATGGCTATTCCTTTGAAAATTAATCCAGCCAGCCTGGGTTTTGCCAGTTTTCCCCCGTCAATCCTATCACTTTATTTACTTCTGCCTGATCAATGGGGTACATCAGGTATTTATCAGAATAAGCATCTCTATTCGGAAATTTAAACCTGTTATATTTGAAGATATCCCCTTCTTTGGTGATGCGCATCCCTGTGACAAACTGGTCCGTCTGGTCGAGGATTTTCCAACGGCGAACATCGAAATACCTGTGCTCTTCAAAAGCCAGCTCCACGCGTCTTTCATTGCGGTATTTTTTTTCAAATTCTTCCGTAGAAAGGCCTGTCGGAAAACCCGGCATCCCTGCCCTTTCCCTTACCTCATTGACAGCATCTCTGGCACTCATGGAGATTCCTCCCACAGTCACCGTCACATCCGGACCATGAGATTGGTAGGCAGATTCAGCAAAGTTGAGATAAAGCTCCGCCAAACGGAACAAACGGATGCCACCATCCCCTTCGTTGTTCAAGCCGGATTGATGGTTATTGAATTTTCTCAGGTAATAGCCTGTACGGGTATGTTTGCGGTTGGTAGAAGATATTTCTTCAGCGCCACCATTGTAGGTCTCCACTTTTTTACCATCGGGCTGGTCCAGGTTACGGACAGATCCATTGTAATAGATGGAGGCATAGAAACGTGGATCCCTACCTTCATATGGATTAGCCGGATCATAACCTGAGGCAGGATTGATGATGGGCTCCAACTTGTTGGCATCGGCATATCCTACGATCGGAGCTTCCCCATTGGCCATTTCGTAGCTGTCCACCATATCTTGCGTCGGAGAAGGGCCTGTTCTCTCCATTCCCGGATTGGTGGGCATACCAGCCCATTTCCATACCTGCATCTGATCACCCCAATGGTAGATGGTTTCTTTGTCCACCGCACGCTGGTCATTGGAGCCGGTAAAGAAATATAATGCATAAGCATTCTGGGCGATGCCGGGAGAAGGTTGCTGATCGAACAGTTCGTAGCCATTTTCTAAACAGGCTGCCAAGGCTTCCGCATTGATAGCGGTGGCATCCTCCCAAGTGTAGGTCCCATCAGACCAAAGCGGGCTGGCCGCATAGGTGACAGCCTGAGATTTGATGGCATAGGCCACTGCACGGGTCATGATTCCATATTGGTTGTCATAGATATCCCAAGAGAAGCCGTCCCTGCCGGCCGGCACAGCCAAGGCTTGATCACAATCTGCTAATATAAAAGAAACAACCTCTGCAAAAGAAGCGCGGCGGTCTTGGGAAAAGTCGTGTCCGATCTCCAAAGGCTTGTCAAAAATAGGAACACCCCCATACCGCTTGATCAATTGAAGGTAATAAAGCGCCCGTAATGTATGGGCTTGAGCTGTCCAAGCAGCCTTTTCCTGATCGCTGGCATAGACCGTGGCGGTCTTGATGTTTTCAATAAAAACATTGCACTTTCTGATCCCTTCATAAAGATTACCCCAGGGACTGCCATCTACGGAGTAGGTGGGAAAGGAGGTAGAGGTGATGTTTCCGCCATACCAAACGATATATCTTGAACCCGGCGTAATGTCATCTGCATCCTGGGCCTCGTCGGTAAAGGAAGCCCTGTCCATATATGGCTTGGGACCGTGTCCATAGGCGGAATTGAGGTATCCTCTAGTCCTGTTATAATCGCTGAACACCTCGTCCATGGTGATCCGCCCATCACTGGGAAGATCCAGCTGCTCGTGGCAGGAAAACAAGATCGTCGAAGAAATAAGTGCTAATATTATTTTACTGTATCGATTCATATCCTATGTTATTTCAACCTCTTAAAATTGTACACTCAGCCCTATATTATACACTCTGTAAACTGGAAAGCCTGCGTATCCATCTCCCTCAGGGCCAAAATCGCTTGATCTCATCTTGTCCCAGGTAAGCAGGTTCTGCCCACTCAAGTTAAATCTGATGTTTTCGGATTTTATTTTTCGCGAAAGTGATAACGGAAGTGTATAGCCTATTTCCACATTTTTTAATCGGATATAGGACCGGTCATAGTTAATATAATCACTTGGCTCATGGTTTACCGTCCTCGCTAACGATAAGGCAGGCGCTGTAATGGATTCACCGCTTGCATACCTCTCCGGGGTCCAGGCATTGCTGTGCAAGGCACCATAAACTCCGTCGAAATCAGTTTCCCATACCCCCATTCCTCCAATGATGGTGGAATAGTTGCCCACTCCCTGAAAGAGGAGGTTGAGGTCAAAGGCCTTGTAAGTAAGTCCACCTGAAAAAGCATAGGTGGCCGTAGGAATTATGCCGTTCCCGATAGGCGCTTTATCCCGCTCGTCGATTTTACTGTCTCCGTTCAAATCCTGGTATATCAAATCCCCTAGACGAGGCTCTCCAAAACCATATTCCAAGCCGCTATTTTGCAATTCATCCGCGCTGTTAAAGAAACCGTTTCCATTGCTGTAATCGACCAGATAGCCAAACTCCTGCCCAAACGGATAACCTTCCTCCCATTTCCTAAAGGCATAATCTTCCGTCCTTAAAGCTTCATTCCAACTTACCAGCTTATTTTTGGCATAGCTGTACATTCCCCCCAGGGATAGGGACAAATCTGAACTGAAGTGCTTCGTGTAATTGGCTGAAACTTCATATCCTTTATTCTCAAACCGCCCATTATTGACTTGGGGATAATTGCCTAGCGGAACACCTTGGTATAAGGGAATTGTAGAAAATGCACCCACTACCATATTGTCTATCTTCTCATCAAATACATCTACAGAAAGGGAGACCGAATTAAACAATCCCAAATCGATACCGAGGTTCTTTTTAGTGGATATTTCTGCCTGGATATCAGGATTCCCTACTTGGTTTTCATTGATAATGTATTGAAGATAACCGATAGGCCCTCCTCCTGATACGGTAACATGGTCAAGGTACGCATAGCGGGCAATGCCGCTTTGGTCGTTAGCCGTCTGTCCATAAGAAGCCCTGATCTTGAGGTTGCTTAGCCATTCCGCGTCGCGGGCAAAGGCTTCATTGGACACTACCCATGCCACTGAGGCTGCGGGAGTAGCTACATATCGGCTATTCCTTGCATATTGTTCAGAGGCGGAATAACCCATGTCGAATTTGAACAGGTAGCGGGAATCGTAGCCATAGCTGGCCGTCAACCCTGTACTGACGCGGTTGTACGGCAAAAGCGCAGGGGATCCTGTGTCTGCTTTTGTCAATCTTTGGTAGTACATATAAGCCAATCCGCCTACTTTATGCTTCCCAAATTCCCTGTCGTAATTGGCTGCCCCATGATAGGTGATATGGTAGTAATAGGAATGCCCTTTGCTATAAGCCAGCGGACTGTTGATCTCCGCCCCTTTCTTCGTAAAACTCAGTTCATCAAGATTATCCGTCCTAACCCAACGCTCATAATCCTGAGTTGTCCTAAGACTGCCCACCGAGTTGGTCTGGTAGGCAAAGATGCCAGTGAGGTTGAGCCCTTTGGTCAGAAAGTCCAGGTCGAGATCCAATCCAAACTGCGATGTAATATTAGTGACGGTATGGTTTACATAACCTGTCCGATTAAGCATACCAAAGGTAGGTGAGGCGACACGTTCGGTGGTGATCACCTGACCACCTCCCGCTATCACTTCCCCCGTCTCAGTGAATTCCGGTGTCAAAGGACCGTACATCGTTGGCGGAAGCTGGAATATGCTTTTGTATACTGCGTCGTTCCCCACCCCTGGTGTGTGTTCCCTTTTCACATTCCCACTCAAGCGGACAAATGCCTTGAGCACTTTATTGATATTCATGTCCACATTTGAGCGGTAGTTGACCCAAATGTTGTTGGCATCGGGATCATACCTTGTTTGCTGGGTTTTAAACTGTCCTCCCTGATGCATGAAGTTGATATTGGAATAAAACTGGACCTTATCATTACCTCCAGTCACATTAACGCCGAGCCGTTGCATGGAAGCAAAGTCCTTGACATACCTGTCATACCAGTTGTTGTTGGGATAGTTGGGATTTGTTCCTAGGGCATATTGTTCAATCTGCTCGTCAGTGAACAAATAATTGTCTCCTAAGCCATCATTAAATGCGGCTTGGTTTCTCATAGCGGCGTATTCCGAAGAAGAATAAAAAGTGGGGCGCGTGGTGACTTCCTGCATGGATTGGTCAAAACGGGTTTTAATTTGAACAGGCCCTTTAATTCCTCTTTTTGTGGTTATGACCATCACCCCATTGGCGCCTTGGATCCCGTAGATCGCCTGTGTAGACGCATCCTTTAGCAAAGTAACCGACTCGATTTCGTTGGCTGAGATGTATTCCAGCGTCTGGTTGCTGTTGTAGGAAACCGGGATGCCATCGATGATGACCAGGGGACCTAATTTTCTTGCGGTGGAAAGTCCCCTAATGAACAGGTCAGTATTCGCCCTGGATAGTTCCGAAAAGGTCTCTTGGGTTGTCAATCCGGCCAGTCGACCGGCCAGACTTTGGGTTAGGTTAGCCACAGGGGCTCTTTCCAATTCCTCGCCGCTCACCGTGGACACTGCTCCCGTGATTTGTTCCCGGGTTTGGGATGCATATCCTAGCTGTACAACATCATCTTTTCCATGTATATCATATTGAAGGGAGAAATCTACATTCCCTTCTCCGGCGCTGACTTCATGCCTTTGGCTGATATAGCCTTTTGCCTTTAAGACAACGAATTGACTGTCATCGGTAACCACCAACATATAATTGCCTTCTTTGTCGGTGGAGGTGCCATTCCTCCCGTTTTGGGAATCGACTGTCACGCCTACCAAAGGGTTTCCGAAAACATCCGATACCCTTCCGCTGACTGTAAGGGAGCGTTCCTGTGCTTCCACTACTCCGGTAAAAAGCTGCGCCAAACCAAACAGGCAGAGCAGGGCAATATTCTTAAAGAATCTATAAGTGGTCATTTTTTCTTTCATAGTAAATCCATCTTTAATCATCAGGCTACAATTTTTCCTTACCATCCCGGAGTTTGCCAATTAAAACCTGTGATGGATTGTAGTCGGTTAGCCTCGTTGAGAGGTATCGGCACCCAAAGAAACTTGTTCAGGTAATTTTTCCGCTCCACTTCTCGCACGTTTCTTCGACCATAGGTATAGGTCCCGTCTTCGTTCCGAATGATTTCCGCAGCGGTGATCCATCGATCCGTTGCCGAAAGATCGTCTGTAGGCGCAGCCCATCGTCTTACATCAAAATACCTGTTTTCTTCCATAGCCAACTCTACCCTTCTTTCATTCCGAATTCTTTGGATGAGTTCATCCTTCGGCAGTGAAGGTGGCAATTCTGGCATATTGACCCTGGCCCTGATTTCATTGACGGCTTGGGTGGCTTCGGATAAATAACCGGCTTCAGCAGCCGCTTCAGCATAATTCAATAAGATGGCACCCAAACGGTATAGTTTCCAGTTGGCCCCTCCTACCGGCGTATCGTTACCGGAATTGGGATGAAGGAACTTTCTCTGATAATAACCGGTTCTGGTCGCTTTCCTTATCGTAGGATGGATACCGGTCTGTGGCTCCCCGACATAGGTGGCTATGACCCGGGTACGGTTGCCTATTCCTGCCGGGTAGTTTTCAGGAGATTCAGGAGATTCGGCAAAATTCCACAGGGCTTTCCTTCTGGATCCGTTGTAATAAATAGAGGCGTAAAATCGGGGGTCTCTATTGGCGTAGGGATCCGCTGGATCATATAGGGAATTTTCAGGGTTGTAGTTGGGCTGAAGATGTTTTTCATCCAAATAGGGTTGTTGCAAATCCAAAACAGGCTGGCCATCAACAGTTTCGTAGGCATCTACCAATTCTTGCGAGGGGCAGGTCCCTGACTTGTAACCATCCTGTGATCCGATCCCATCAATGTTCCAGATATTTCCTTGTCCGTCCCGGCTTTGATATATCGTTTCCCGGTCCACTGGATTGGACGTATAGGCCATGTTTTGGGTGAAGTATTCATTGTACAGTGCGGCGTAGGGATCCTTTTCTGGTCCTATGTAGGCTACATCAGAAAGGTAGGTTTGGGGCAGATTGACTTTATTATAAAGTTCATAACCGTTGGCTTTCAAGTTTTCCACGGCTGCCTTATTGATTTGATAGGCTTCTTCCCAATGGTTTTGTCCCTCGTTGTACAAGGGGCTTGCTGCAAAAAGGCTCATGGTGGATTTAATGGCCTCTGCCAGGGCCTTGTTGACTCTCCCCGCCTCCCCGTTGGTAGTAATTCTCCAGGGAAGTTCCTCCGTGGCCAGCGCTACATTGCAATCTTCAATGATAAACTGGACCACGTTGTAATAGCTCTCCTTAGTGACAGTGCTGAAATCATCCGAAAAATCATGCGGCTGCCGAACGATAGGCAGTCCGGTCCCGTACCATTTCAACAACTCCGTATAATAAAAGGCCCTCAACAAATGGGCTTCCGCTTTCCATCGCTTTCTGTCCTCCGGGCTGTTTACCGTAGCTTCATCAATTTTGCTGATAAAGAGGGCGGTGTTACGTATAGCATTCCAATACCTTCCCCAATACTCTCCATTCCCTGCTTCAGTACTGATGTTCGTAATGGGATGATTGCCCGCGGAGGCATCTCCATTATACAATCGGCCTGACATAATCCAGGATTCTGCCTCTGCATCGGTATCCCAGGCATCGTCACTCCAAACTACAGGCCCCCTGCTCCAAAAGAAATAGCGGGTACCTTTGGCAGGCATGTTCTCATAGCAACTGTTCAAAAACGCGCCCACCTTGTCGTTGTCAGAAAATATTTCCTCCATGGTCAATTTGCCATCTGGCGCCATATCCAAGACATCAGAACAGGAGAAAAGAATAAAGGCGAAACCGAATAAGGCTATATATTTATTTATAATCTTCATCATCAATTTTCTATTAGAAAGATGCATTAAAACCAAAGTTTATCATTTTAGTTACCGGATAACCAAGGGGGTCGTTGTTCTCGGGATCGAGGTGCCCCATACGAAGTTTATCCCAGGTAAACAGATTCTGCCCTCCGACATAAATCCTCACTGCATTGAGCCCAATCATGCTTAAGGCATTGCTGGGAAGCGTGTAGGCTACCTCCAGGTTTTTCAGCCTCATAAAGGACCTGTCCATCACGAAGAAATCATTCGCCACATGATTTGTAGTACTGTGGGTGCTTAAAGCAGGATAAGAAATTTCTGTCCCTTCTGCGTATCTTTCAGGAGTCCATGCACTTTTGTGGTAGTCGAAATAGGTTCCCTGTGTAATGTATTCATACACGCCTTGTTGGGAATAATTGCCGGAATATTTGCCTACTCCTTGCAAAAAGACGGAAAAATCGAAATTCTTGTACTGAAGGTTGAGTCCGAAGCCATAGGTCACCCGCGGGATAGAGGAATATCCAATGGGTGTCTGATCCTTATCATCCACCACCCCGTCTCCATTCAGGTCCGAGTATTTGAAGTCCCCCAGCCGAGGTTCGCCAAAACCATAGCGGGTACTTTCTTTGAAAGCATCCAATTCTTCCTGGGAATTAAAAATCCCATTACCATTGGAATAGTCAATCCTGTAGCCCCAGGCCTGTCCTATCGAGTAGCCGGTACTTCTGTACCTATGGACATAACTTTCGTCCCGTATCTGTTCATCCACGAACTTGACGGTATTGTGGTTATACCCATAGTTACCCCGGATGCCGACACTAAGATCTTGGGAAATATATTTGTTGTAGGTCAATTCAATTTCATAGCCACTGTTGTCTACTTCTCCCATGTTGACTCTTGGGATATTACCTAAAGGCACTCCCTGAAATTCAGGAACGGTGCCGCGGCTGATCAGAATGCTACTTCGATTTTCGACGTAATAATCGAACGTCAGACCGAGATCGTCAATGAGTCCTAGATCGACCCCAAAGTTCTGCTTTTTGGCCACTTCCCAAGTGATGTTGGGGTTGCCCAGCAATCCCTGGTTCACGCCTTGCCCCAGACCAAGACTTCCCAACGGCCCTCCGCCCATTGTAATGTCGCTTTGGTAAAGGAACCGCGCATTGCCCATTTTGTCATTCCCTACTTTTCCGTAAGAAGATCTCAACTTCAGGTTCGTCAACACCTGATGGTTTTTCAAAAAGCTTTCGTTGCTGATGACCCAACCCACGGATACTGCAGGAAAAAATCCAAACCGGTGGTCGGGAGCAAACTGTTCCGACCCATTGTAGCCTAGATTGAACTCAGCCAAATACCTGTAATCGTAGCCATAAGTGGCCCGGGCAGCTACTCCTAACAGGTTGAAGGGGATTTCTCCTGCGGTAGACTCCCAATTGTCGCGCTGGGCTAAGATCATCCCACCCACTTCATGCTTTTCGGCAAATATCCTGGAATAATTGATGGCCGCCTGCATATTGATATTAAAGCGGGAATCGGCTCCTTTACTCAGGGACAACAAGGATTCGTCAGGCCGCTTCACAGCATAACTTAACTCGTCGGTGTCATAATTGATCTGGGCCAGGTACAACCTTTCGGTCTTGTAGCCCTGCATGGCTGTTGTTGAGCGGGCATCGTAAGATACCATCCCTCTTACGCTTAACCCCGGGGTAACTATTTTCCCCAAGTCAAGGTCCAGTCCCAATGAAGCGTTAAGATTGGAGCGCACCTCATTGCGATATCCCATCCTATTCATAATCTCGAATGCAGACCGGTCCAGATACCCTGGATCAACAACCTGGCCCGGCTCAACACCAAAACCATCAATTGTGGTAAAGCCTGGCGTAATCGGAAGTATGGACTGTGCCTGGTACAATAGATCACGCATCATCCAGTTGGTATCCCCACCTCCATACAATCCGGCGGACGGCATGTTTACCTCTTCAATGTAACTCCCTATGTTCAGAAAGGATTTTAGAGCGGAAGTAATTTTATAGTCCAGATTGGCCCGAAAATTATACCTGTCCAACCAGGAAGAGGGATCGTAACCCAGGGTAGATTCTGGTTCGACCTTTAGGTTGCCACCCTGATGCAGATATCCTGCATTTACAAAATAGGACACGCGATCAGTCCCTCCACTTGCGTTGATGTTCAGGCGGGTCTGGGGAGAGTAACGGGAAATTAATCTACGGTAATAATCGTGGTCCGGATACATATATTGTCTCACCATGGCCTTGCGCTCGTAATCGGGATCGTTGGGATCCAAGCCGGCCAAAGGATTGGCATATTTGTCCATGATCGCTTGGCTAAAGGGAGGCGTGGTGATGCCATCATTCCTTGAAGCTTCATTTCTCAGGGTCATATATTCCACCGAATGCAGTCTTTCCGGTTCCCTGGTAAACGAGGTATAACTCTGGTCCAGACTAATATTGAGGTCCATTTCCCCCTCCTTACCTCTTTTGGTAGTAATCAGAATTACCCCATTCGCTCCCCGGACACCAAAAACAGCGGTGGCAGAAGCATCCTTAAGAATGGATACCGATTCCACTTCATTGGCATCAATGGTCCTGATATTGTCACGGGGCACACCATCAATAAGAATAAGTGGGCTTCTTCCGTTGGTAGTTGCTGCCCCACGGAGATACATGGTGGCATCATCACGGCCAGGCTGGCCACCCCCTGACTGGATCGAGGTAAGGCCGGAAAGCCTACCCGCCAATGCATTGGCCAAACTGGCAGAAGAACTCTGACGGAGCTCCTTCGTATTGACCGAGGCAATGGCACCGGTGACCGATACTTTCTTCTGTTCAGCATAACCTACTACAACCACTTCGTCCAGGGAAGAAATATCTTCCATTAAGGTGACGTCAATGACACTTTGGCTCCCTACTTGAACCTGATGGGGTTGAAACCCTATAAATGAGAAAACCAAAGTGGAGCCTTCCGGCACTGTGATAGCGTACTTACCATCCATATCTGTCGCTGTTCCTGTACCGGAACCCAGCACTGATACAGTAACGCCCGGTATGGGTTCCTTGCTTTGGTCACGCACTATACCGGTAATGGTAATATCGGCTTCCTGTTGCCTCCCTACCTCCACCGATGGTGTCGTAGTAATGGAGGATAAAGAAGCGGGAGGAGAATCAATTGTAGGAAACAGGACATCGTCGATTTTCTGGCCATTGGTCTCGTGATTTAACGAAAAAAGTATCCCAATCAACGCCATTACTTTGCTCACTTTCCATTCGAAGAACGGTAGCTTTATTGTCATATTTAGGGTTTATTTAGAAGATTTCGTTAACAATTAATAAAAACCTATAATATTATGCATCCTGTACTATCCTGTCTCGAAGAGATTGATTTAAAAAAAATGCATAAACCTTTTACCAGCAGAGAGATAAACGCACCAAAAATTAGCTGAATTGGAATTATAATCTACATTCCAAAGAAGACCAAATAGATACTGTTGAACAAAGGAAATTTCCGGTCGGCGAAACCACAAGAATTGTTGTGTCGTTATCAGTCAACAGGTTCAAACCGCAAGACAGGTCCTGTCCCACAAAACCCTACAGTTCCTTGATTCGAATATGGCGGAACCTCAATTCCGAACCATGTCCCAAAAATGCAATATGCCCTTCCTTATTAAAAAAAGCAGGTTGTATCTTATCCTTTGCAACGTCTTTTGTCGCTTCCCGGATGTTTCCATCCACGATCACCGTGCCGTTTAGGGTTATTTTAATATGGTCTCCCTCTGCCATTACTTCCTGAACATTCCATTCTCCCACGGGTTTAAGATAGCCTCTTTTTGCTGGTATGTAACCGTACACCGACCCGTGGTATTGATAGGGCTTCAGATCCTTGTATTGGGGATCTTCATTGTCTAGGATCTGCAATTCCATTCCCTCATATCCTTGGTCGGCAGCGACCATATTATGTCTTATTCCCAATCCGTTATTGGCTCCCGCTGTGAGCATGAATTCGAACCGGAATACAAAATCACCAAACTTACCCTTTGTATATAGATTGCCCCCACCCTGCTGTACCGGTTTCATCACGATACAGCCATCTTCAAGAACATATTCCTCCGTATTGCCCATCCATTCGGACATGGTTGTACCGTCGAAGAGAATCTCGAACCCTTCTTTTTTCTCTTCCTTAGAAAGTTTAAAAGGTTTTACCTTTTGCCTAAAAAATAATCCATCCGCGACTTCCATCCCTCGGTAGGCCACAAGAGCCGGCTCAGAAAAAGGAGTCGCTAAAGGGAAGTGTAAGAGCAGCGAAAAGACCGCAGAGGATATCCATAATCTGCTCATGACTTTTGGGGCTTTCTCTTTTCTTCTTTTAATAATTCTGCATTCCAATATATAGGTTCTCCCCGGTAATAACTGTCGAAACTTAACAGTGCAGCGGAGGAAGTCCGCACTCCAAACAACACATCCGCCGTCAGGGGAGTTTGGTTTCTGATGCCCGTTATGAAATTGTTCAGGTGGTCAAAATGCCCCCCTTTATATCCTTTTTCGGCATAAAAAACATATTCTTTGGAAGATACTTTTTGGGCCACGTTTATCCCCTGCCCGATTTTCTGAAGGGATCCAAAAGTGGAAACATCCGCATCATTGTGGGTTCTTAAGATCACGCTATCCCAGTGCACCTCCAAAGAACCCTTTTCACCGACAATCGTAAAATCGGTGCTTCCCCATTTTTTGGAGACCCCATCGGCATAGTTGGCGCCTAAGGAAACCGTAAATGCCCCCAATCCCTCCTTGTCGGGATAATCCAACAACCCCAACATGATGTCCGGGGTATCTCTATAACTATCCTTATAATAACGGAGCCCCCCAGTGGTATAGACCTTTTCGGGACCCACGGTATCCATAATAAAATGGATACTAGACAAGACATGGACAAATAAATCGCCCGCTAGACCTGTACCATAATCCTTCCAATTTCTCCAAACGAAGAAGCGCTGTGGATCAAATTCATGCTGAGGCGCATTTCCTATAAAACGATCCCACCAAATACTTTCTTCGGTTGCCTCTTCAGGTGCTTCGTATTTTTTAAGCACCTGTGGGGCTGCGGTAAACTGTGCTTCTACATAATTGATTTTGCCTAAGGCTCCGGCAAGGATCAATTCCCTTGCGGCCCTGTTTCCCAGGGAGGCCATTCCTTGGCTGCCGTTTTGAAAAAAGCTTCCTGACTCTCTTTGGGCTTTGATCAGGGCTTGACCTTCGCTAAGCTTATGGATGACTGGCTTTTCGCAATAGACATGCTTTCCGGCTTTCATCGCCTCAATGGCAATCTGCTGGTGCCAATGATCTGGAGTGGCTACAATCACTGCGTCCACGTCATCCCTATCCAGAATTTGCTTATACTCCTTGGTGAGAAATAACTCATTGCCCCATGTTTGCTTCGCCAGTTCTAGGCGGGCATCGTAAAGGTCACATACCGCCACCAATCGGGTCCCCTCCACCTGTAAGGCGGTGTTGGTATCTGCTGTACCCATCCCTCCTTTGCCGATCAGTCCAATACGAATGGGTTCGGCTTTGGCGCTCAATACGTGGGCAGAGCCTGCCTGTAAAAGACCGGGAGCACAATTCAGTGCAGCGGCACCTACAGTCAACTTCTTTAAAAATGATCTTCTTGCTGTCATAAAGAATGAATATGGCGAAAACTTTGAAAGAATTAAGGTTATTTCCTTAGTATATATCCAATTTCAAAATTATAAAACCTATCCATCTGTTTTAAACGGAAATTAATTGTTGACAATGGTGCTATCTGTATTTGAATATTCTCTTTTGTCGGGTGATTTCCCTCCAAACAAGGACTTTCCTCCCGGGCTTCTGGGCGGCTTTCGGTGCCAATAAGAAGCGAGGACAGAGCCAGTGACGTTCATCAGCGGACCGAATACTGCGGGAGCCAGACCCACGGTAGCAATCTTCCCCATTTCCTTGGCAATTCCTGAAGCGAGCCCCCCGTTTTGCATACCGACTTCAATGGCGATGGTGCGGCAATCCCGCTCATTCATCCGGAACATACGAGCGGCCCAGTATCCCAGCACATATCCAACAAGGTTATGAACAAGCACGAGCAGGATCAAAAGAACACCGATATCCAACAAGCTGTCCCTCCCCGCCGCAGTGATGATCACGATAATGAAGGCAATCCCAAACATCGAAACCAGTGGCATCACGTCATCTAACCACTTGGCCCTACCACTCAGCAGTCTATTGAACAATAGTCCTGCACCGATGGGGATGATCACCATTTTGACAATATCCCACATCATATCTAACACATTGATCTCGATAAACGCACCTGCCAAGAGCCCCATCAGCATAGGCGTAACAAAAGGGGCGCAAAGCGTAGTCACAGCGGTAATGGTAATGGAAAGGGCTAAATTGGCCTTCGCCAAATAAGCCATTACATTAGAAGCCATCCCACTGGGAGAGCAGCCTATCAAGATCATGCCGGCGGCTATTTCAGGGGGGAAGGCACTGAGATTGGCCAATAAAAAGCCAATTATAGGCATGATGGTAAATTGGCATAGCAACCCAATAATTACCCCCTTTGGCATTTTTGCCACTCCTAGAAAATCATTGATGCTCATCGAGGTGCCCATCCCAAACATGATCAGCTGTATCAAGGGAGTTATTAATACCGCCAACTGAAACCCTCCCATCTCCACAAAATAATCCGGGTAATACATGGCCGTAGTGACGGCGGCAAAAATCATGACGGTATATGAAAATCCTTTCAGATGGCTAAAGCCCCGAAAGCCTATGGCCAAAGCAATGAAAAAAGCGATCAGTAATGGCCCTGCCTGCGCCGTATTACCGCTCAGTAACAACACCAAGCCAATCATTAAACAAAGAGCTGCCAATCCCAAAGCAACGGTATATGGGTTTATCTGTTCAAGGTTCTATGGTTTATTTAGTAAATGGACTGTCGTTCAGCCGCTAAAATCTGAACCTTTACCAGGTTCTTTTGCTCATAATTTTATCAAGTTGAGCTCTTGTCATCTTCCCTTCTTCCGGGTGCTGCTCTAGCCATTTTAGAAAATCCACCTTAATTTCATCTGGCCATTGGCTATCGATCTGGCCGGTGGTGTAGGTTCTAGATCTGACCATTTCAACTCCAAATTTATCCTTTAAGGTGACAAACTCTGCTGTCCCGACGACCAACTCAGCTAAATGGGCGGGAACAAAAAGCACTCCTTCCCGATGAGCGATCACCAAATCGCCCGGCAAGACCATCACATTTCCGATCCGGATAGGGGAATTGAGACCCATCAGTACCATCTCTTCCAGAAAAGACGGATGAAAATCCCGGACAAAAGCGTTAAACCCTTCAATCTCCTGCAATGCCTGCAGATCTCTTGCACTGCCGTTAAAAACTACTCCATTGCCTGACTTGCTGTAAATGGAATTTGCCAAGGTACCTCCCATTAAAGTGCCTCCATCGATCTTGCCAAAGCCGTCTGCCACATACACATCGCCTTTGGTCAGTACTTCGATAGGCCAGGCGTTTGTATTGCCTTTCCTCCCCTGGCTGCTAATGCCACGTTCTTTGATATTTTTTTCCACATCGGGCCGGCTGGGCATATACATGGCTGTCAGGGCGCGTCCCACCACCGTCACATCATCGTGCACCCGTTTCCAATTGCCCTCAAACTGGTTAAGGTAACCTTCATTTTTCAAGACCGTCCAAGCATCATCAATGGCAATCTTTTTTGCCCGTTCCAGCAAGTCATCGGGGATTTTTGGACGGCCGTCGGAAAACCTTTCTCCCTTCCATTCAGAAGTTAAAAAAATCAATTCCTCTTTTGATAGGGTTTGGGCTGACAGCGTTCCTTCATAGAAGAAGCCAACAACAAACGAGAACAAAAAAACCAAATATACCTTCATCTTGTGTTATTTTAATCTTGTAAAATATTTATAAGCAGACAGGGAATGGCAGTAATTATACTATTTTTCCAAATACTTCTCCAATTGTTCTTTAGTTATTACCAATTCTTTGGGATATTGGGAAATCCATTCTCTAAATTCCCTCTTAATTTGTTCAGACCAGTCGCCATGCACTTCACCTGACGGATACTTTCCCTCCTGAAGGAGCACCCGCTCAAACTCATCCCTTAAGGCGGTCATCTCAGAGGCGGACACCAAGCCTTCCACCAAATGGGCGGGAATAAAGACCGTCCCGTATTCGTTGGCAAATACTATATCCCCTGGAAACACCGTGACTTCTCCGATTCGGATGGGCGCATTGATAGCAGTAGGGGTCATATCCCTGATATACGACGGGTCATGCCCCTTCACCCAAGCATTAAAACCCTCCGTTGCCTTCAGTTCCTGCATATCCCTAATAGAGCCGTAGAAAACGACTCCCTTTCCCGTCTTTCCATATATAGAATTGCCCAAACTTGAACCGATAAGTGTCCCATCCTTTACTTTCCCATAACCATCTGCCACATAAATATCTCCTTGGCTTAAAATATCAATAGGCCAGATATTTATTCCGCCTTTTTGCGAACGGCCTTCTGCTTTTCCCTGGGCTTTTACCAAGCTGTCTAGATCAGGCCTGGAAGGCATAAATTGCGCCGTGACTGCCCGTCCGACCATGGTTTCGCCAGGTTTTAGAATAATCCAATTCTTTTCAACTTGGTTTCTATAGCCTCTACTCCCCAAGTAGCCCCAAATTTGTTCTAAAGTCGCATTTTCGAGTCTTTCCAAAACCAGATCTGACACGTGGGGACGGCCGTCCTCGAAACGTTCGCCCTTCCATTGGGAGGTAAGTGCCTCAACATACTCGGGAGAGGAGCCTATTCGCTGGGCATGGACACCAACAAAAACAAATAAACCTAATAGTGTAAGAAGAATATCTTTCATTTGTATCTATAATTTTGTGCTTTTCTACATTCACGCCTACCTGCGTATCATAACCCCCTGCTAACAGACTCCGCCAAGCCTCTCATGTAACCTATTGCAAACAAGTTCCCGATGTCCATATAGCCTGGCCGCACGTTTTCTTCCCCTGCCATAGTAGGCACGTGATCAGGACGGATCGCGCCATTAAATCCAATTTCGTAGTAGGCTTTCATGGCCTCATACATATCGATATCCCCTTCATCATGAAACGTCTCCGTAAACTTGGTACTTGGAAGGTTACCGCTGAGCTCCTTAACACTCCTAAAATGTACAAAATGGATTTTACCCGCTTTTCCCCACCTTCTAATCAATGAAGGTATATCTGCGCCCATTAAAGAATAGTTGCCTTGGCACATGGTTACACCACTATAATCACTGGGCATAATCTTCAACATTCTATCAAAGTTGTCGACGGTGTTCATAATTCGCGGAATTCCCTGAATATTATGAACCTGCGGGTCATCGGGATGGAGAGCCAGCTTCATTCCTATTTTTTCTGCTTCGGGTACCACTGCCTTTAAAAAATATTCAAGGCTGTTCCACATCGTCTCCTTCGAGAACTCTCCATACTCGGTTAAAGGCTTGTCTTTAATTTGGTCGTAGTCAAACGCCGTCATCAATGCACCGCCACGGCCTGGACTGTCAACACTTGTGCGGGCCCAACTAATAACCGGCATCCAGTTGTAACAAATCACATCTACTTCGGCCTTCTTGAGATTCTTCATAAAGGTGATAAAATTGGCTATTTCCTCATCTCTTCCTTCGAGCCCCAGCTTGGTCTTGGTCCCCAGAGACGGTGGACCTTCCACGACGTTGTAGTTTAATCCGATTTTTCGATAGGCATCCTTTACTCCTGCTATTACCTTATAGTCCCATGGTTTGGCATCTGGAAAACCCGCCGTCTGCGGGCTTATTCCCGCAACAGCTCCCAAGGCATCCATTTGTTTGGACAGCTCTATCAGATAGCTATGCGCTTCCAAACCCCAGAAATAAGCATTGCTGAATTCCATGCCGGCATCTTTGGCCATACCGTTTAACTTGAGGTCATTTTTTATCTTCTGGCCAAGCGACAGTTGGGTGGCCGAGCTAACCCCGCCTATAGTCATTGCGGCCGCTAGAGAAGCGCTTTTCTTTATAAAGCCCCTACGATTGTCTTTCATAATCTTAATTTTATACGCTATATTATAACTAGTCCCTGTTCACATTCTCTCTGGGAGCGACAGCAATTTCCTGAGTTAAGAAACCCATATAGGAAAACACCAAAACATCATCATTATCAACATTATCTAAAACAAATCTCCCATCTAAATCAGTTATAGTTCCGAAGGACGTACCTTTTATCAACACAGATACGCCGGGTAAAGGATTTCCTCCTTCATCAAAGACAGTACCTTCAATGGAAATAAATAGGCTTGAAGTAGATTTTGATGATTTTCTCAGATTGTTTACAGGGCTGGGGATTTCCGTAAAAGCTGATTGATCGGTGAAGGCCGACTGGGCTTTGGCCTGTGACAGGTATGTCATAAATAACATCACTATACTTCCATATAGGATCGCTCTAAATCGTGCTCGGAAAGAAGGCAACGTATTTTCCATTTGTTTGGGTTTATTTTTAGACTTCTCTATCCTAATTATATAAGGATAAAATAGGTAGAATGATACCGAAAATTCTAAATGATATTTTTCTGTTTTAGAACAACCATCTTTAATCTCCTGAAAATCAATTGACTAACCGACTGCCCGACTCAATTTAGCATCCCACCTTCGCATTGCGGAAGTAAAACTACAACGAAAGAAGGCTCCTTTTGTAGCCTTCTCCCTGTATCTATGTAATTCGTTCTGTTAAACTTTGTTGACGTTTATCTTTTTTAGAATAAAGATTTAACTCCAAGTCCTGTCGTGCGAGCGCCGTTCATTCCATTCAGGCGTTGGCTCAAAATAGCCTTTGGTGGTCGGATGGAGATGTTCTTTCATCACCTCGTCATTCAGCTCAATCCCCAAGCCGGGCGCATCCAAGGGAACATTGGCAAAGCCATTGGTAACCATAGGCTGGCTTCCGGTCATTTTTATCAAATTCCCCCACCAGGCATCATCTACGGAATGGTGTTCAAGTGCCATGAAATTTTGGGTCGCCGCAGCGCAGTGGACGTTAGCCATAAAGGTAACCGGCGATCCGGCTTGATGCATTGCCATAGCCACGCCATGTTCTTCCGCATAATCACCAATTCGCTTGGTTTCCAGAAGCCCCCCAGAAGTACCCAGATCAGGATGGATGATATCCACTGCCTTGGCATCAATAAGCGGCTTGAATCCACTGAGCGCAAAAATATCTTCCCCTGTACAGGTTGGTGTTTCAATGGCATCCGTCAGCGTCCTCCACCGATCGGTATCGAACCAGGGAACCATATCTTCCACCCAAGCTAGCCGGTAAGGTTCCATTCTTTTGGCAAAACGAATGGAGTTGTTGACATCAAAGTGCCCAAAATGATCAGAGGACAAGGGAATTTCATACCCTACGGCATTTCTTACCTGCTCCACATATTCAGCCAAACCATCCAAGCCCTTATCGGTGATCTGAAGTTGGGTGAATGGGTGTAAGGTACTGCCATAACTCATGTAATCCCTTGTATCGTACTGGCCCTGCATCTTGCCATCAGGACCTGACCAGAATTTAGCATTGGTAATGGCGTCAGGTTGATTGGCAACCACATGGATACCCAAATCCATTTTTAAAAAGGTGAACTTCTGCTCGCTGACCCGCTTTTCCATGGTCTTGGCAAATTCTTCAGGATTTCTTGCCCCAGGGGTGTCCGCGTACAACCTTACTTTATCCCGGTATCTGCCTCCCAGCAACTGCCAAGCAGGAACGCCATATGCTTTACCACAAAGATCCCAAAGGGCCATTTCCACCGCACAGACCCCGCCCCCCAAGCGGCCGTGGTCACCAAACTGTTTAATGATCTTCCAGATCATCTCCACATTACAGGGATTCAAACCTAGGATACGGCTCTTCAACATGAGAGCATAACGCTCATCGCCGCCATCGCGCACATCACCCAGGCCATAAATCCCCTGATTGGTGTCTATTCGGATTACGGGTTGACGGCCCGTCACCCGAAGAACAGCTACGCGCAAATCGGTTATTTTTAAATCAGACGGATTAGAAAGACGGTTTACCCGGGACGTGGTGTGGGCCATCACATCCTCTATGGGCGCCATCATCATCCCCCCTAATCCCAATCCCCCTAACAATGATTTCTTCAGGAAGTCCCGACGCCTATTGGTCGTTGTAGGGTCTTGAAGCTCTGCCTGCATGGCTATGGCTTCTTGCTTTTCCTCTGATTTAAATTTTTCAGTGATTTGCTTGATTGTACTTTTCATGAAAACTTGGATTTATTGTTATTGATTGTTTTTGTTAATTATTACCCTTAGCTCCTGGCCGGCAAACCAACTTTGAGAGTTCCACTCGCTGACCGGAAAATGGTGAGGTTAACACACATGGTCTTTACTCTATCCTATCCCAAAATACCGGACTGCCAAGTGTATTCCCTCCCATTCGTTGAGCCGCCTCCTCCATGTTAGCTGTGTTCACGGACCGCTCTCTAAGAGGATATGGCAAGCGCCTTATAAAACCTCCTCCGGTGGAATTCACGGAGGGATCCTGTCCCGGATAGTCGGTTGGATCCAACGCTGGATAGCCCGTCCTGCGGAAATTGGCCCAAGCTTCCTGGAATTGAAGGAAAGAAGCCACCCAATACTGTTCGTTTATCTGCTCAAGTGCTTGGGCGGGATTATAGCTTATTGCTGGCTGTTGTACGTAAGCATCAATCTGGCTGGAGGTAATATTGATCACGATGCCATTTCCGCTATAAGCCTCCATTTGCTGCATATGGGCGGCAATGCCATTGTTATAGAACGAGGCCGCATTGCCTGAAAAATACCCCCTTTGTGCAGCCTCAGCCATAAGAAGTGCCGTTTGGGCATAGGTCACCAAAAACTGGGGCCTGTCAAGTGCCAATACGGTTCTACGGTTAAGTTGTGAATAGGCAAAAGCCGAACCTATTTTACCTGGATAGCCGGGGGCGTTTGCGATGGTGTTTTCATCATAACCAAAAGGGAATCCCAGCTGATCCTCCGGATTGGTATTTTCTGCTCCTGCATCTTCTAATGGAAGCACGGGATTCTCATACTTAACCGCAATGTATCGTAATCGCGGGTCATTATGGTCCTGAAGAAATGAAACGAATGGGGCTCCCAAGTAATAATTGTGCCGCTCTTGAGCCTGAAGCCGCGTGGACAGCGGGTGTGGAAATATACCAGAATAGGGAACAGACGCATTATCCGCATTTGATGAAATGACACCTCCCCTAGAAGGGTCCAAGGCTATGGTCACCACCTCTTGTGCTTTGCCCTCATTGATTTCGGTGTAGCGCATACCCGCTCTCAACAACAGGGAGTTGCCTAATTTTTTCCACTTTGAAATGTCCCCGGCATAAAACAAATCCCCTCCTACTATATCCCCATTGGGGTCGAGGGCATCCGTAGCTTCTCGGTATATTTTAATGATGTCCTCATAGATCGCTGAAGACTCATCATACTTAGGAAGATAGGCACTCTCAATGAAACCCAACCCGGCATCAAAATAGGGAACATCCCCATACGTATCTACCAAAAATTGAAAGCAGTAGGCACGCCAGATCCTTGCCATGTGATAGAGGTTACTCCTTGAGGGGTCGTCCTGGGTTCTGACAATGATGTCCGTCAGGAAACGGATAGGTTCTGTGTAAAGGGTGTTAAAAATCAAAGAGGATTGGGAATCATTAACCACATTTAGATTTCCCCCGGAAGGCTCCCCGCTGTAAGGTACCTGAATTTGCTGAACAATGGCAGCTTGATAGGCCAGGGTGTTGACAGCGGAGATACGCTGGGCATTGGAAAACAGATATTCCGGATTAAGGGTAGTTGGCTCTATGGGATTTGTATTAATTTCCTCGAAATTTTTGTCACAACCGGCAACCCCCAGGAGCAGCGCCCCCATAACGATGGATTGATATATGTTCTTTCTCATGATGTTCATTTGTTTAAGAAGGCATTATAACTCAATGGTAACATTTACCCCATAGCTACGGGTCGTGGGAAGAGAGTGGGCCTCAAGTCCCGCCAAGTTATCAGAAGCCGAATACTGCGTTTCCGGATCCAGGTTGTCGACGTGTTTCTTAATCATCAAGACATTGTTGACAAAAACATTCATATTGAGGCGCCTGACAAAAGTGCCACTGATGATGTTGGAGAAATCATAGCCCACGGACAAAGTCCTCCATCTCACAAAGCTTGCATCAAAGACGAAAGGAGTCGCTATATTGAAGCTTCTGACACCGTTATAGAAAGTTTCAGGATCCACCGCTGTGGTATTTGGGGCGCCTTCCTGCGTGACGCCATCGTAGACCACGCCACCTTCACGGCCCTCTAAAGTTGCCTTGTGTAAGCCATGTCGATACCAGTTGAAGTTAGAGTTGGAAATCAGCTTATGCCCAGCCTTGAAATCGACCTGGGTGAACAACCTAAAGCCCTTGTAATTGATGGTGTTTAGCCAACCTCCCGTGTGCGTAGGGACTGCACTGCCATAGGTGATAATATCCCCTCCCAACATTCTTCCATCGGAAAGCACCACCCTTCCTTGTTCATCACGTCTAAAATCAACACCCCTCAATGAGCCCAAGGGTTTCCCCACCTCATGGGAGACGATTCCCACATATTCTCCAGTACCCACATCGATGCGCTGTTGGTTGTTGGCAAGCTGCAAGACCTCGCTTCTATTATGTGTGAAATTAAAAGTGGTCTGCCAGCTGATGTTGTCGTTACGCACAGGGGTAATAGCCAACAACATTTCGATCCCTTTATTTTCCAACTTGCCCACATTCACTTTTGTCTGACCATATCCAGAAGCATTGGAGATATCGACATTCAAAATTTCGTCCTCAGTGAGCTTGTTATAAACAGCCACATCTAAATTGACCCGATCATCAAACAACCTCACATCCAAACCCACCTCGGTTTCCTTCACTTTTAGCGGCCTTAGATTAGGGTTAGGGCTTACGCTGCCGGCAATGCCACCTAAGGGGATGCCATTTAAGGTATTGTTGTTAAGGGAGTAAAAGAGTGAATTGGTATAAGGGTTAGTATCGCCACCTATTTCCGCATAGGCCGCCCGGAGCTTTCCAAAATTCAACCAATTAGGCAATGTGTTAAATGCCTGGCTGAACACAAAACTGGTACTTGCCGAAGGGTAGAGGTAGCTATTCGATTCGGGATTCAGGGTGGAGAACCAATCATTCCGTCCCGTCAGGGTGAGATACAGGTATTCATTGTAGCCAAAATCGACTGTTCCATACAGGGAATTTACGCGCTTATGGTAGTAGCTGTATCCCGGCTCTTTGATTTGGCCATTGTTGATGGTATACAAATCCCTGATAAACAAATTAGTTACGGAAGTATAAAGCCTTCCGTTGGTCTGGTCCATGGTATTTCCCCCCACTGCGGCATCAATACTGAAAGCCCCAAATTGACGGTTAGCCCCTACCAAAAAGTCCATGTTCAATTCCCGGAAAGTCTCTGAACTCTGGTAATAGTTGCCATTAAAACCGGTGATAGGAGGAGCTAAAAAGGCAGTACCCGTGGGACGGTTCACCTCATGGTTGACCGTGAAATAATCCTGTCCTATGCGTCCTTGGGCATAAAGCCAGTCTGTGATTTCGTACCTTAAAGAAACATTGCCAAAAAGACGGTCGCGCTTGCGGTCTTCGAAACGCTCATTTATCGCCCAGTACATATTGGTCCTGTTGGCAAAGCGGGCAGGATTGATTTCATCTCCCGTGACAGGATCTTTGTACACGTTCTCCATCCACCTTGGATCAATACTGTTAGCTAAAGTGTAGAGGGTCGAGTTTACATTGTAGTCCTGTTGGGAGACCACGGGTGGATTCTTGTTGTACTCATTGGTATAATTGAGATTGACTTGGGTACTCAGTTTATCGGTGAGGTTGTAATTCACCCCCAGATTCAGGGACCGCTTGGTGAAGCTGGAATTGGGAACAATGCTCTCCGCATCCGTATTGGCAAAGGACAGGCGAAATGTTCCTTTGTCATTGCCTCCGGCCAAAGCCACCGAGTTAGTCAAAGTCAGCGCGGTATTGTAAAAGGCACCGGTGCGGTCCTTAAATGGCAGATAAGGATGTTCCTGTCCATCCACTTGGGGGGTAAGTACACCATCAAAACGCTCCCCGAAACTCCAGACACCGGATGAACGGGCGTCACTGATGCTTTGCGGACGCTGTCCATACTCTCCCTGACCGTATTCGTATTGGAAATCCGTAAAATCCAGGGCTTGATCCGCCTGAACAGTAGAAGATATAGTAACCCCTATACCCGTCTGCCCTGAGCCGTCCTTTGTGGTAATGAGGATTGCTCCATCTTTGGCCCGGAAGCCATAAAGCGCTGATGCTGCAGCTCCTTTTAAAACCGTCATAGATTCTATATCTTCCGGATTAATACTTTGTAGTCCGTCCCCAGAATCCGACTTCGCTTCTCCGGCATATCCCTCACCCGCACCGTTTCCCAACCCTGCAGCACTGTTGTTGATTGGAACGCCATTTACAATAATTAAAGGCGAGTTATTTCCTCCAAATGAGGATTGGCCACGGATCCTGATTTTGGAAGATCCCCCCGGGCCGGTCGGAGGGGCCTGCACCATAAGTCCAGCTACCTTTCCCACCAGGTTATTGCCAATATTGGGTGTCCTGTTACTTAGCAGCTGGTCTGTTTCCACCGTTGCTGTCGCATATCCCACCTTCTTGGCGTCCCTCTTGATCCCCAAGGCAGTGACCACAACTTCCCCCAAGGCTGCCACATTTTCGAGCAGGGTTACCGCTATAACTGATTTCCCCTTTACCGCGATTTCTTGGGAGACAAAACCCATATACGAAAACACCAGAACATCACTGTCAGACACCTCCAAAGCAAAATTCCCATCAATATCTGTAATCGTTCCTCGTGAAGACCCCTTAATCAAAACCGATACACCGGGTAAGGGATTTCCTCCTCCATCCAAGACTGTCCCAGTGACGGATATCTGTTCTTTATCGACAGCTACCGAAGGGATGGTTTCAACCAGCTTCACATTGATGTTGTTGTTTACCAGCTTAAACCTGAGATTGGATTCCCTGGAAATTTTATGTAAGAGTTGGTCCAGCCGTATCCGTTTTTCTTCTAAGGTAAAAGAGGCTTTATAATTTAAAACCGATTTGTCATAAACAAATCTCAGCCCTGACCGACTCTCAATAGCGTCTAGGACATCCTTCACTGTCGCTTCTTTGAGCTGAAGGTTGAGGACATTATCAAGCTGACGGGGGGATTTTTTAAATGTTAGATCACGGGCAGATGCCAAATTTACTTGGGCTAATGAGATACCCGAAAGGAAGAAGAGCAAAGTTGTCCCGAACAAAAGCTCTTTACACCTAAGAGATAGGAATCGTAACTTTATTTTCATGGTTATTGGGTTTGGTTAAATGACCTAATATAAATTCCAACCTTGAACAGTGGATTTTCACCTATCGATGTTACTTTTTGCGCTAGCGTTTTTTGGTTATTTAAGGTTAAGTATTACATTTTTCCCCTGTATTTTATATTCTAACCCATAGACGAAGCTCAATCCACTCAGTATATCATCCAGCTCCTCATTCTGGTACCGGCCATTGACCTTCCAGTCTTGGGGGAGAATCCCGTATATCTGAAAATCTACCCCATACCACCTTTCTAATTGATCGACAAACTCCTTAAAACCGGCATCTTTAAACAGAATAATGCCCTCCTTCCAAGCAGTCACTTCTTCCACGTTGAAATTACTTTTAACCGCCTGCCCTGAGCTTTCATTATACCTCAATTGTTCGCCAGGGGATAAATAGGTGCCTTTACCAGCGACCTCATGGACAAGATTTATTTTCACTTTTCCCGTGACCAAGGAAATATCCGTATTCTCGTCAGGTGCATAGGACCGAATGTTAAAAGAAGTGCCCAATACCTCCGTCTCTACCTGGCCAGTAGTGACGATAAATGGCATAGAATCATTATGCACCACGTCAAAATAGGCTTCACCGACCAACTCCACCCTCCGAACTTCCCCCGTGAAAACGGCTGGAAATTTCAGCTGACTTTCATAATTCAGATTCACTTGGCTGCCGTCAGGTAAGGTTACCTTTGACTTCTTTCCCTTTGGATTTTGTATTGTCTTCCATTCAACATGTGCAGTTTCTAGTTCTTCTTTGATGACGAGCTGATTAATCACCCAGGTAGCAATAAGGAATACGATGAATACTGCAGCTACTTTTAAAAATGTGTATTTTCCTATACCTGAATCCTCCTTTCGATTGGAGGAAGGACGGGAAATTTTTTCACTTGCAACTATTTTTAACAGCAGCTGGTCCAGTTCGAACGACTGTAGGTGATTTTTCTTAAAAACCATCCGTTCTATCAACTCACGCGCCTTTTGAAGGTCTCCTATGTTTTCAGGATGGGCTTCCATCCACTTCTTCCAATAGTAGTTTCTTTCCTTATTGGGATGTTGAACCCAATCTCGGAAATCCTCGTTTGACACCAATTGGAAAAATATGTTCGATTTTTGATTCTCCACTTTAACACCGTTCTACTTCTACAAGGGAAGAAGTTGCAAAATGATACCGGCTTTTTTAAAAAAAATTTATTTATTTAACCATAGCCATAGGACGCTGCCGAAAAGGGGGTTGGGAACAACAATAAGACAAATTATTGCTATTCCTTTTCTTTTTTCATCCCATAGAGGTAATCGACCGCAAATTTCACATCCTCGAAATTGCTGTCCCAATCATGTTCGCATTCTATGTAAATGGGACCATCAAATCCCTGGCGGTCTAATTCTTCCGTTACCGCTACGTAATCTATCACCCCGGAACTTAACTTCACGTCGTTGGCTTCCATATTTCCAAAACCATCCAGATCCTTGGCATGGATGCTGAGCAGATGTCCTTCCAGCTTCTTGAGACATTCTACCGGATCCAACCCGCTACGTACCCAATGTCCCAAATCTCCACAGGCTTTAAAACTTTCTCGCCCTTCCAGCGCTACCAATACGGAATCCGGATGCCAAAACCTGCTGAGTCCCCGGGCATGTTCATGAATGGCCATCGTGATTCCCGAAGCCTTTCCCAGACTGTCCAATAAATCCCAATGCTCCGGCTCCGGTTCCCCCACCAGAAAATCTAAGCCCAACTTTTCCCCTATTTCATACATCCGCGTCCATTCCTCTGCCGTGTTACCTCCAGCATACATCGACCGCATTTCCAAGTCGCGTGTGTCCAACATCTCTCCCAATGCCGCTATTTCACCATCATCTAAATCCGAAAGCCCCCGCCCCCCGAACTCATCCCCCAATTGGTGAAAAAAGAAACCTTCCACATATTTTACGCCCGCACGCTTGGACATGTCCAAGGTTTCCGGGAAGGAGAAGCGGTTAAAAGAATACAGGGCAATTCCTGTTTGCCATTCCGACTCAGTAACATCTTCCGGTTCCGTTGCCAGAGAACTTTCTCCCTTTGAACCACAAGCTACCAGAGCTAGAAAAACAATAACAAGGCATCCATTGATATACAGTCTCATCCTTTCCGTGATTTTACGTTTCATTTCTAATTATTGTGTTTGATCATCCACCCACATGGAATGGATCATTTCCAAGGTTTGTTCCACCAGCTGATCCCCACCTTCGGGTCCAAAAATAGTACTGGCGGGCACGGCTCCATAAGCACCGCCGGCGATTGATCTTCGGGTAGGAAGATAAGTACCCGAACCGGCCAGTTGTACAATGAATGTCTGGACCGCAGAACTTTTGGCTAAAATTTTTACTCCATAGTCCAGATACAGTTCAAACGGATTGGAAGCGATGACCATATCGCCGACCCTAAAAACTTGAACTTCTACCGGCATTGTCTGTTGTTTTTGCTCTATTTCGTACCGTTCCAACACCGACAGCCCCCTTTTATAGTGGGCATGATTGACGGTGAGATTGGTGTACCACCTCGGCTCCATGGTCATTTCGGGATTGGCTTTTGCCACTGCCAACAAATTTTCATAAACAGGCTTGAAGGTTTCGATGGCTTTCTTCGCATCGATTAAATCCTGTTCGCCGAGCAGCCTTCTTGACAGTTGAATTTCCTCTCTCCTATGTCTGATGGGAGGATTCCATTCAATATTCTCCTTCATAAATCTAAAAATTGCTTCAGTTCCATTGGCCAATTGCAGGGCAATCATTTTACGCCGTCCCAAAGTCTCCCGACCAACGCCATTCTCAGCCAAACCCATCAGCCTCTGCATGCGTTCTTCAGCTTTTGATCCCCACATGAGATGCGGCGATTGATCACCCGCAGCACTTACCTGTCCAAGCACATAAACTTCCTCCCCAAACCTCTCTTTGAACAAATGCCGCGTTTCGTTCCAAAAATCCCCCGACAGCAGATAAGACTGTTCACTTACCTGAGAAGGAACCGCAGTATTCACCACCACTCCAGTAAGCTCTTCTTGATCATTCCATGTAAAAAGAACGTTTAAATCATGGTTTTCGTATCCCTCAATATGGCTGAAATCCTGCGAGTTGGTATTCCCATACATTAAAGAGCGGCCCTCCTTCAAAGCCTGGAGCCGGTTGTGCCCAGTGACAGCCTTACTTAAGCCAAAGCTTATTCCCCCTTTTTCCCGGCTGTTCCAGGCTTGGACAATCGCTTCGGCAATTTTTCCCGCAGCAAACTCAGAATAATCAGCCGGCGACATCACCTCTTTCCCGGGTGACATCATGTCCAAGCTAAGGCCATATATCTCCTCCACCGGCATTTCTGTTACATAAGGAGCCGAATGGGTATGGGTGGCATTCAACATAATGTTTTCCACTTTTATCTCTGCGGATCGCCTTCCTACCAGCTCCCGGATCCGTCCCCTAAGGTCAGAAGGATCACGCATTCCGTCCGACACGGCTACAAAATCACAGCTGACCATGATTGCCTGATCACTACCCCAGGGGTTCCCCGCCTCCATCGCCAGTACGGTAGCGGTGATAGGATCCATCACCCCCTCAGATACCCGGGCATGGAATTGTCCTGCAATAAGAACCGGCTGGCTGGGGGTTATATCAACTGAGGACCAACCTATTTTCAAGCCCTCGATGGGCTTCTCTTGCGCCGTAACAGTAAATACTGCTGTGATACAAATTGAAAGGCAAATCAAAACCTGCTTCACCACTCGCATAGCATTAAATTAAAAGTACAATCCAAATACCTCATTTTATTCAGTTAAAATACGGTTTATTAGCAATGATTAAACAAAACGATAATTGTCGATAATACACCCCCCAAGTAGACGCCTTGATGCGGCGAAATTTGCATGGTTCTATCAATCAGTCGTTACCTCCTAGCCCCATTGGGGAAGCAGAAGGAAGGAATCTTCATTTGATGGTTTGCCCATCCACCAGCCGCCAGATATTCATTGGATTGTCGTCTTTCAATTCATCGGGAAGCAAGGTGGAAGGAAAGCCCTGGTAACATACCGGTCTGACAAAACGCTTTATGGCAGCTGTTCCCACCGAGGTAGAACGGCTGTCAGTGGTAGCTGGATAAGGACCGCCATGCACCATAGCGTGGCAAACCTCAACGCCTGTGGGATAATCATTGATGATCAACCTTCCTGCCTTCTGTTCCAACAGGGTAACCAGGTCCTGACTCTCCCTGAGATCTTCCTCTGTGCCATGGATACTCACCGTAAGATGCCCATGTAAGCTTTTGGCCGCTTCTATAAGCTCATCCTGGTGCTGTCCCGTAACCAATAAGGTAGAGGGTCCAAATACCTCCTCTTGAAGGGCAGGTTCGTTTAGAAAAGACTGAGCGGAGGCTGTCATCAAATACGATGTGCCGTGACAGGAAGATGCCTTTTCTTTTCCCTTAGCCACTACTTCTACTCCCTGAATGTTACGGGCTTTCTCGATACCTGTCCCGTAGTTTTGGCATATGCCCGAGGTGAGCATTACGCCTCCATTGCTCTCTTTAATATTTTGTGCCAGCAATTCTTTAAATGATGCTGAACCTGCTGACTCCTGAAGAAAAACCAAACCGGGATTGGTACAGAACTGGCCTACGCCCAAAGTAACCGATGCGGACAAACCTTGGGCAAGGGTCTCCTTCCTTTGTGCCAGAGCGCCGGGTAAAATAAATACTGGATTGGAACTTCCCATTTCTGCAAATACCGGAATGGGCTCACTTCTTCTTGCCGCTGCATCAAATAGGGACTTCCCGCCCTGAAACGAACCTGTAAAACCCACCGCTTTTATTAAAGGATGTTGGACCATTCCTAATCCCACTTCAACAGACGTACCGTTCAACATCGAGAACGTCCCTTCGGGCAAGTCGCACTGGACAACCGCCCGCTGTATGGCAAGTCCTACCATCTCCGAAGTTCCAGGGTGTGCGGGATGGCCCTTGACCACCACTGTACAGCCCGCCGCAAGTGCCGAAGCTGTATCGCCTCCGGCCACAGAAAATGCAAAAGGAAAATTGCTTGCCCCAAAGACCGCAACCGGACCTATTGCTTTAAGCATGCTCCTGATGTCCTGCCTGGGCAGTGGCTGTCGATTGGGGTCAGCCGTATCAATCCGGGCCTCCACCCAAGAACCTTCCCGTAACAATTCAGCAAATAATTTTAATTGGTTGACCGTTCTTCCTCTCTCCCCGATCAGCCTAGCCTCCGGCAAACCCGTTTCTTCCTTACAACGGGTGATCAAATCTTCTCCAAGCGATAAAATTTCCGATGCAATGGTTTCGAGAAACGCCGCTCTTTCCTTACCGCTTCTGGTGCGGTAAATTTGAAATGCCGCACTGGCCTGCCTGATGGCTGAATCTATTTCCTGAGAAGCCGCCTCTACAAAAGCGGGCTCCATTTTTTGTCCCGTCGACGGGTTAACGGCATAGAAAACACTGTCTCCCTTTGCCGAAAGCTGGCTTCCCACTATATTTTTTCCAGTTAATGTCATCATCATTTAATTTTAGGGTGTAAAAGCTTCATCTATTCTACAAAATTGACCAGCGTACCAATAGGAGGTATGGTAATCCTGATCTCGTCATGTTTCTGTAAAGTAAATTCCGTTCCAGGCACAATGCCGGTTCCAGTCATCAGCAGACTGCCATAAGGAAAGCTGCATTCTCGATAAAGATAGGAAACCAAGTCGGTAAGCTTTCTTTTAATTTGGTTGATTTGAGTCTCCCCTTCAAAGATTTTTGAACCATTGCGAAAAATATCCAGAGTGATCAAGGTATCTAAAGATAGAGGCTCTTGTGTCACATAAATGCATGGCCCAATCGCGGCACAGCCGTCATAACTCTTGGCTTGTGGCAGATACAAGGGATTTTCCCCTTCTATGCTTCTAGAACTCATATCGTTCCCTATTGTATACCCTACGATATTTCCTGACGTAGTGATCAGCAAGGTAAGCTCAGGCTCGGGCACATCCCAAACAGAGTCCCGCCGGATCCTTACTTTGCCCCCGGATCCCACGGTACGGTGTGCGGGTGCTTTAAAAAACAGTTCCGGCCGCTCTGCTTCATAAACCCGTGCATAAAAATCCCCTCCCCCACTTTCTTTAGATTCTTCCTGTCTGCCTACCCTGCTGCGGTAATAAGTCACCCCACTGGCCCATATTTCCTGGCTTTGTATGGGCGCCAGCAGATCGTTAGCAATGATATCCTGGCCATGGGGAGTCGGGCTACTGTTCTCTATTAACTTTAGCATTTTCTCGTAAAGATGGTCATCATTGACAAAAGCATCCCAAGAGGAATCCTCCAACAAATAACAAGCAGCATCATGTTCAATTAAAATACCGGGGCTGGTTCTGTAAAGTTTCATAGGTCTATTTTATTCTGGGTTTAGAAGGAAGCATATTAGAAAACATTTTCACAAAGTATAAATCTACAACGGATCTCTTAAAAAAGAAATTTTATGCAATATCCTGAGACCTGAACTGCGTCTTACTACTAAGCAGACACGAGCATCTTGGGACAGGCAATGCATCAATCGAAACATTGATGATAGCGGGGTTATAGTTAATTTATCTCACAAAAAATCCGACACGACATCATTCAATGCATAAATCGTTTTGCTTTGCCACAAGATTTTTATAATATGGCAGATACAAAAGCAGCGTTTTTATTTCCACAAACAGTTTCGATATTATGCTAAGAGATGGTGTTTACCCCAGTTCACAACATTTATATCAAGAAAAAATCAACAATTCCAATCCTAAACAACCTGCCCAAAAGTCTCCTGAAGAGATTTGGAAGTCCTTTAAAAACGGGGATGAAGCGGCCTTTATCCATATCTATAACGAATACGCCAATGTCCTTTTTAACTACGGCTGCCAGTTTTCCCCGGATACAGAACTGGTGAAGGATTGCCTGCAGGATTTCTTTATTTATCTCCGGAAGAACAGGGCAGGATTCAGTGATACACCCCACATCAAGATGTATCTTCTAAAGTCATTCAAAAGGCGGGTCATAGAATACCTCAAAAAATATAACAAGGAAGCTGAGAAAAACGAATCATTTTTATTCTTCCAGTTCCCGGTGGAGTTATCCAGCGAAGCCATCTACATCAACCGACATATTGAAGATGAGCAAATCCAACGACTTAACCAGGCTTTGAAAGCCTTGGACAGCAAGGAAAGAGAGGCAATCTATTATTTTTATTACGAAGGACTGAGTTACGAACAAATAGCCACGGTATTTAATTTTTCCCATGTGTCCTCAGCCCGAAGACTGGTGTATAGGGGATTGGGACAATTAAGAAAGCTGTTACTTGCCTATTATCTACTGACCTTAAACAACCTTTTTGAATGGCAATAAAAAAGGCAGCTTCTTCCGAAACTGCCTTTTTGTAGAATGGTTTAATTCTTATTCTAATGTGGGATCAAAAGTTCCGCCCCAGCCAAGGTTTTGCTCCAAGTTGGTGTTTCTATTTACCACACTTTCCTGTATGGGAAAGAAATAGTAATTTTCTGGCAGCACGTTTACCTGTACACCCGAGCGTGGAACCTGTAGAAGACTGTATTTAAAATCATCCGATTCCAATTCATAATTGGCCGCTTTGGCCCTGGCCTGTGAAATAGGCATTTCAGACCCATTGGCTTCAGTGGCAATAGCCTCCACGCCATGTTTTGTGGTTCCGTTCAGCACGTCAAGCATTCTCAAACGTCGGAGATCCCAAAACCGGTGGCCCTCAAAACAAAATTCGATATTCCTTTCGGCAAGAATTGCAGCTCTCATTTCCTCTCTCGATGTAGCTGATATGCCATAGTTTCCATCCGCTCCGGCCTCAATACCGGCACGGTTTCGGATTTGCTTCAAGATATCCAGGGCCTCACCTATTTTGCCGGTCTCATTGGCAGCCTCGGCATAGTTTAGCATAACTTCAGCAAAGCGCATCACGACATAGTCCACATCGTACTGTTGTACCTCCTCTTGCGTCAGGTTCAGCAAGCTATTCTTTAAAATAAAAAACCCGGTATAACGGTCCAAGTTGGTCGAGTTGGTCGCAGCATTGGGGTTGATCCCAAAATCATCCAGTTCATGGGCTATGCCCAAAGCAGTATATTGACGTTTACCTGCTTTTCCGGATACCTCATAGAGTTTACCGTTCCATACAATGGATTTATCAAACCTAGGGTCTCTATCGCTCCAAAAGTCCTGTAACAATTCTGTCTCGGTTTTATAATAAGCCCCCGTGGGATCATCATACCTTTTTCCGTCCTTCATAGGAAACTCCTTCACGAACTCCCAGGTGGGCGTGGCAGAGGCTGGTCCACGGCTTTCGGAACCCGGCCTTACCCCATGATCCCAAGCGGCGGTTTTATTGGGATAAGAATTGATTACAGAAAACACCACCTCTGAATTCCTTTCCGCCAAGGCAATGTCAGCATAGTCTCCCACCAAAGCATAGCCTTGACCTTTAAGACTTTCATATACTTCCTTGTTGGCAGCGTAAGCTTCCTCCCAATAGCTGTTGCCCCAGGGGTTGGAAGGGTTAAATTGCGGTGACGCTTTGTAAAGCATCACTTTGGCTTTAAATGCTTTGGCAAAATTACCGTCAATCTTACCGTAGTCGGAGGAGGAAGGAAGAATCCTTGCAGGCAACAAGGCAATGGCTTCATCCAAATCTTCCATCATAAACTGAAAGCACTCCTCAGTAGAATTTCTTGCGACATATAGGTCATCCTCATACCGATCCTGCGGAACTTTGATGTAAGGAACTCCGCCATGGTGCTTTACCATGTCAAAATAAGCATAAGCTCTCATGAAAAGCGCCTGACCGATGATTCCATCCTTTGCCTCCTGTTCAAGAGTACCTGCTGAGGCATCTACTATGGCTTGGTTGATCAGACGGATGCGGTTATAATCCCAGCTTTTATACGCGTCATTTGAAATAGTCACCCGATCGGAATAAAAATCAATTCCTGCTATCTGTTCGCTATTCCTGTCTGCGCCCGTGTTCCAATTTCCAAACATGGGATACAAATTGGCCATATAAGCGGTGGCCAGGTTTTCATCATTCCACACCAGCTCTGGATTGTAGTTGCTGATATCTTCAATGTCCAGAATATCGCTACAACTGCTAAGTAAGAGGGTTATGGAAAATATATATATCAATTTATTTTTCATCTTTCTGTTAGTTTATTTAAAACCTCACATCAATCCCCAATGTGAATGATCTCATGATGGGAAACGAATCATAATTCTTTTGTTCCGGATCATGGAATTCCTTCATTTCGGAGATAGCAAAAAGGTTGCTTCCGTTAAAGAATATTTGGGCGCTGCTCAGTTTCAATGTGGAAATCCAATTTTTGGGTAGATTGTATCCCAAATTCACATTTTTAAGACGGAGGTAGGCACCGTTTCTGATCCAGAAAGAGGATTCTCCCGTTCCTGATTCATACCAGTTGCTCCCTATCACCCTGGGGTACTCTGCATCAATATTATCCGGAGTCCAGACATCCTTAGTCCAAATTGGATAGTAAGGTCTTATAGCTCCACCGTGCTGACGCATCCCTGGCCCTTCCTGGTTGCTGATGATTCGATCATAAACGCCTACACCTTGGAAGTGGGTATTCAAGGAGAAATTTTTCCAAGTCAAACCAAAGCCGAAACCATAATTTATTCTAGGAGCACCATTGGAAGACAACAATTGGAAATCATTGCCATCAATCCTCCCATCAGGACCTGGGGAATAACCATCTCCTCTGATATCTTCGAATAAAAGCCCCCCTAGGTACGGGTCACGACCATATTGTTTGAAGCCTGCTTCCAATAATTCGTTTAATTGTTCTTCAGTCCTGACAATCCCCAAAGATTTAAGACCGAAAATCCTATTTACCGGCTGGCCTATCGCAGATTCAAATGCCCTGTTGCCTCCCGGCTCAAAAATCGCCGCCTCATCGATTACGTCCCACTGATCCTTTGCATATCCTAGATTACCATGGATCGAATATTGTACCTGGTTGTCCCAAGCATGATCCTGCCATAACGCAGAAAGCTCTCCCCCTCTCCATGATCTTTCGGCGTAATTCTCTGGCGCCAATGCCTGACCGTAATTGTCAGGAAGTGTAACCATTCTTGAGCCAAGTATATTCTCTTCTCGTTTGTGAAAAACATCAAGTGTTCCTGAAAGCCTTCCACCCATCACGGCAACATCCAAACCCAGATTGTAAGTGGTGGAAGTAGCCCAGGTCAAGAAAGGGTTCGGCGTGGCACCAGGGGCAATTGCTCTATAAAGCTCGTCGCCAAAAATATAAGCACCGGCATTTGTGTAAGTACTGGCAAATGAGAAGGGCCTTATTTCGTCCCCATTGATATCCAAATCGTTTCCAGTGGTACCATAGGAGGCACGTAGTTTGACATCTTCCAACCAACCATGGTTGTCCATAAATGCCTCTTCAGAAATCCTCCATGCTGCTGATACAGAGGGAAAAAATCCCCACCTGCTGTCCTTGGGGAAGAGCGTATTCCCATCATAGCGGAAAGAGAATTCTGCAATGTAACGATCATCAAAATTGTAATTGGCTCTACCAATCAAGGATTGCCTGGCACCAATCTCTTCATATCCTTCACCGTATCGCCTTTCAGAGTCTGTGGAATAGGCAAAGTCCTGATCAATATTGGTGATGGGATCCTCAGCTCTCGTATACGCCCTGTATTCGCCAGTTTCAGCCTGTTCGTACACCAACATAGCCGAAATTCCGTGCTTATCGAAAGTCCTGTTATAGTTCACAAAACCGTTGAGCTGATAGCTCCACAAAGTCCGTATATCGTAACTTAAAAAAGGTTCATTCTGGCTAAAGTTGAAGGTATTGAACCTGTTGGGATCGGGAGGACCCGGAAGGAACCTGTTCCCATCGGGATCGGCCTGGTTAAAAGTGTAGTTCTTCTGGAAAGTCAGGTATCTTTTCCTCATGTAATCTTCCGCCAAATAATTACCAGAAACCCTTGCTGATAGACCTTGCACATACTTGCCGAGATCAATATCCATAGACAAAATAGAATTGACTTGACGCTTTCTCGTGTTGATATACCTATCACCGACCACTTGGTCGATCACGCTCCACGCGAGCCAGCTTCCCATCGGGGTCTGAACGGGGTAATCCGTGACATAATCTGCCGGGGTGCCGTCTGCCTCGGTATAAAAAGGATACACTTTGGGCCAGTTGAAAGTCACGCGGTACAAATCCGAGACATCATAGTCATCGTCGGGAGAAAATGGCCAATAAAATCGGTTGTGGTTTTGCTGATTGGCGGACACGTTAAGATTCACCTTAATACTCTCGGATATCTTGGCCGTTACATTGGTTCTCAAATTGAATTTGCCGTAGTCCAAGCCCGAGTAAGACCCCTTTTCGCCGCGGTAGCTCAACAACGAATAATAGGTGATTTTTTCATCTCCACCAGAAACGCTTAGAGCATAATTCTGGCTTGAAGGATTTCTCCATATAAAATCATTGACGTTGTAGCTTCTATTTTCAAAATAGGCAAACTCCTCCGGGCCATTTGGAGGGGTGGTGCCCAAAAATTCAGCTACCCTATTTTGATAGATCAATTCATCCGTAGCGGTGGTCTGATCAGAAAGCAAGGTCTGAGTGGGAGAAGAAGCCGTATAAGAGGATTGAAACGTGAAAGTCGGCTTCTGGACCATCCCTTGCTTCGTCGTGACCAACACGACACCATTACCCGCTCTAGAACCGTAAATGGATGCCGTGGCGGCGTCTTTCAAGAAGCTCAGCTGATCGACTTCATTGGCTTCCAAGGCATCGAAAGCTTCTTTGTCCCTGACAATCCCGTCAATCACAAAAAGCGGCTCACCAAATCCTCCCCTAATTCGTATAGAAGAAGATGCCCCCGCCAGACCTGAAGTACCGGTAATATTGACTCCGGGTGCCCGTCCTGCCAAAGTATTGGATAGATTGTTGGTGGAAATATTATTTAGCTCATCCACTTTAACTGCCGTGATGGCCCCTGTCAAATTCACTTTTTTCTGGGTACCATACCCTACGATAACTACTTCTTCCAAAGCAGCAACATCCTCATTGAGAGTAATATTGATGACGCTTTGCGTTCCCACCTCTACTGTTTGGGAAACATACCCGATAAAAGAGAACACAAGTGAGGCCCCTTCAGGAACAGCCAAGCTATACTTCCCGTCCAGATCAGTGGCAGTACCTATGCCTGAGCCTGGTATGGAGACAGTGACTCCAGGAATGGGATCTCCATTCTGGTCAACGACAGTACCTGAGACGGTAACATCGACGGTTTGAGATCCCATGTGCAAACCTTCATAGGGATCGTAGTGGGGGGCTAAGGCATATGCTGTGCCTAAGGCCGAAGCCTGATGTCCAATGCAAATGCCTGATAAACCCAGGAGAAAGGTTGCTTTATAAAGCAACGCTCTCGACCTTGTTTTCAGAGGTTGTAAATTTGTTTTCATCAAAACTGAGTTGATTAGAAATTAATATTAACCTTATGCCGAAAGGCATTTCTTTGGTTATAGCTATTTGGGGATAGAACAAGATGAATTTTCGCCTTAAATATAACAATTGCCTTTTGTAAAGAAAATCTTTGGTCTTTCTTTTCGGCTTTTTCATGAAAGGCAAGTTACGAGATGCGTGATGGAATCCGTTTCGCCAAAATAGTACCTTGGGAGGAGGGCAAAAAGCATTCGTAGATCCAACAAAGGATACGGCCAAAAATTAACGCAGAAGGGACCATGGCTTTTTTCTTCCCCCTAAAAGTCACTGTATCCGCAACGGTGGCGCTCCTCCGCAAAAAAAAAGGCAGCATGTACATGCTGCCTTTCACCAATCATTGGAAAATATTCACGCTAACCCTCACTCATATCCCAAAATCTTCATCATACTTTCGTTGGATTGTTCTGGAGCAAACACCCTATGGGTTACATTTCCGTCCTCGTCCCGGTCAATGATGATATGCTTGGGCGCAGGAATGAGGCAGTGCTGAATTCCGCCATAGCCACCCAGGGATTCCTGGTAAGCTCCTGTATGGAAGAACCCGATGTACTGCTTTTTGCTTTTCTCCACCTTAGGGAGATAAATATTGAACTGGTGAGCCTCTGAATTGTAGTAATCCATGCTATCGCAGGTCAAGCCTCCCAGGGAGATATTGTGATACTCCTCATCCCAATTGTTTACCGCCAGCATAATGTATTTTTGATTAAGGCCCCAGCTGTCCGGCAGCTGGGTAATAAATGATCCGTCAATCATATACCAAAGCTCTTTATCGTTCTGGAGCTTTTCATCCAAGACAGAGTACAGCACAGCCCCGCTTTCGCCCACGGTATAACTTCCGAATTCGGTAAAAATATCAGGCTCCACGGTGTGGTTTTTGGCACACATCCATTTGATGTTCTTAATGATCTGCTCCGCCATGTATTGGTAATCGTAATCAAAGAACACGTTGGTCTTGATAGGCCACCCACCACCGATATCCATGGTATCCAGCTCTGGACAAACCTTTTTCAAGTCTACATATTTTTGGATGAATCGCGTCAATTCTGACCAATAATAGGCCGTATCCCTGATCCCGGAATTGATAAAAAAGTGAAGCATCTTCAGACTGACTTTGGGGTTGTCTTTGATCTTGGTTTCATACAATTCAATGATATCCTTGTACCTCACCCCCAGTCTAGAGGTATAAAATCCAAACTTGGGCTCCTCGTCAGAGGCAATCCTTATCCCCACCTGAAAAGGCACGTGGACATGCTCCAGGTAATAATCAATCTCGTCAAGATTATCCAAAATGGGAATACAATTGACGAATCCATCATTCAAAAGATCTGTGATGTTTTGTTTGTACAATTCCCTTTTGAATCCATTACAAATGATAAAGGTTTGTTTGGAAATTTTGCCCCTTTCATAGAGCTTGCGAACTAAGGGAATATCAAACGTAGAGGAGGTTTCGATATGGATGTCATTATTTAATGCCTCGTCCAGTACAAAGCTGAAATGTGAGGATTTGGTGCAATAACAATAGGTGTATTTGCCCTTGTAATCATGCGCCTCGATGGCATTATTGAAGTAGGTCTTGGCATTGCGGATACTCTCACTGATCTTGGGCAGATAGGTCAACTTCAACGGTGTGCCATAGGTGTCAATAACTTCCATTAAATCAACCCCGTTGAAATGGAGGTTATTGTCCTCTACCTTAAATTCCTTGGTAGGAAAGTCAAAGGTCTGCTGGATGAGATCAATATATTTATTCATTAGCTGTAACTATTTCAGTAAGTTTTAGAAACCCAAAATTTACATTTAAAATTCATAAATCAAATGGCTGAGGAAAGTAATCCCAACTTCTGGATTAAACCTCCCCCTTGGAATGCAAAAACCGGGGCAAAAAAAAATGCTTCCTATGCAGGAAGCATTTCTGGCTTGTCATTCATATACTGTTATTCTAGCTGGTTTAGCCTTGATATTTGTAAGAACCGGCAACCACCATCCCTTTCTCAACTAGAAAGTTCCATGAAAAGCAGCTTTTCTTCCCGAAGGAATTTCTCCTGGTTCACAATTACTTTTCTCAGTACCTGTTTGAATCGGGCCTCGGCTTTTACAATTCCCAAAACCTTGGAAAGGTAATCTTTGGCTTCGGCTTCCCCTTCAGCATGGTATTTCAAGTTAAAGGATTTTAGCTTGCTGTCGGCTTTTAACTCGAAGAATTGGGGTTGATCTGAGGCAAGTATTCCCCTCAGAAGGGGAAAAAAGCTGGCCAACCTTTCGGAAAGACTAAAGTTGATCTCTTGAAGGGTATTGCCTTGGGTATCGGCAGCAGCCGGTTCTTCTAGGGAAACCACTTCACTCGAGACCATCCAGTCCCATAAGGACAGCGAACCGAAATCTGTGTTTTCATTTCTTGCGACGGTCTGAAAGCTGAAAATCCTTTCAGGTGATGTATTTTTATAGGAAGATGCTATGATAGACATGTTGATTAACTTTTAGAATTCAATGTATTTATTACTGGTCTCACACTCCGACACTACAGCAACGGCAACAAGGATAGGCCATTGGAAAAATCAGCATTCGTTTTCTTGAGTCTTTCATAATTCTCTATTTATAGTTCCCTAATGATTCGGCAGGTTTTAGCACCTTTCCAGTGTCTAGTTGTTAGGTTGCTATAGGTTCCCAGAGCCTGGTCTCTCCCCTATTCTTTATAAACAGTCACAACGGCTAAGGCTGCAACCAATAATGATTCAAAGGTAATTCTTTTTTTAGAATATACAATAGTCTATAGAATTAATAGGGTATTATTTATTGCCGAGCTCCCTTCAATAAAAAAACATCGTACCGACGTCTTCACTTAATTAAAAGGACAAATAAAATGTTCTGAAACTAAGTACCATGATCAAGATTCCTACAATAATCATCAAGGTTTGAGGCCTTACTTTCTTGCAAATTACTGCGGCAAAAGGTGCGGCAACGACTCCGCCAAGGATAAGCCCAAGTACAGCGGCCCAGCTGATGTCGTCTAGAAACAAAAAGAAAGTACCGGCTCCGGCTACTGCCACGAAAAACTCCACGAAATTTACGGTACCGATGGCATATCTTGGCGTTTGGCCCTTGCTCATCAAGGTTGAATTCACGATGGGCCCCCAACCGCCTCCACCTGTAGTGTCGGCAAATCCTCCGGCCAAAGCCAGGTAAGGAATGGTCTTGTCATAAGGATTAAGCTTGGGTTTGTTCTTTTTAATCACTTTGCGGAGGATGACGATCCCCATTACAAAAAGGTAAACGGCCACATAAGGCTTTACCTGTTCTCCATCGATGCTGGAAAGAAAATACGCCCCGCAAATAGCCCCTACTACACCAGGGATCAACAAGCGTTTAGCCAATTCCCACTTTACATTTCCCAAGGTCCAATGTGAGATGCCTGAAGCCAAGGTGGTAAACACTTCTGCAAGATGTACCCACGCACTCGCCGACGCAGGAGGAATACCTATTCCTAGCAAGATGGAATTGGAAGTTATACCGTAAGCCATACCCAACGCACCATCAATGGTCTGGGCAACAAATCCTACTAAAAGGAACCAGAAAAACATTTCATATTCCCCAGGCAGTATGGTTTGCATATCAAAAAATGCCTGGCTGACTATAAAGCCTACTATACAAACTCCTATAAAGCTATAGAACAGCCATAAGGGTTTCTCTTTCATTATCAAAATCACTTTATCCATGAGGATTGGGTTTCTCCTTTGCATTTAGATTCGCCAAAAATAAGCGGAAAATCCGAGACGACCAACAAAGCCTATAAATTTTGTAGGGTAAGCGGGTTTGGTTTTTTATCGGTTCCCCTAATTAAGATGAGGTATCAAAAACCTTTGGCGGCTAACATATAGGCAATGGACATCAGTGTATACCACAAATGTTTTGGCTCGCAACAAGCAGCACCAAAGCAGCCGGTTTTCCAGAGCTGAATATCTTATCTGAACATTTTCTCACCCTAATTGAAGTGAAGAGTAACCTAAATATGAGCTCAAAGCGTCTAGGGGCGGATTCTTGGAATCGATATTGGATAATGTTAGACGAGTAAATCTCATGTCCAAAAAATTTACGTACAGTTAAACTAAAATTTTCTTTCTAATATCATGGATATCATAACAAAAACAAAAATATTCAAAACTTTCAATATGGGGATAATCTTCGTCATATCAGTGATATGCCTCTCCTGCGGAAGTTCTGAAGTAGAAGAAGATAAAGGAATTCCCTTGCCGGTCGTCACCCTGGAAAAAGACTCGACAATCACAACATTCGAGTATTTGGGCGCTATTGAGGGTAAGGTCAATGTAGAAATCCGCCCACAGGTTGAGGGAATACTGGACAGCATCTACGTTGATGAAGGGGATTATGTTGAAGAGTCGCAGCCTCTTTTTAAAATCAATGCCATGCCTTACATGGAAAATCTAAAAAATGCGCAGGCAGCGGTGGAAGTGGAAAAAGCCCGCCTCGCGAACGCCCAAATTGAATTGGAAAGGCTGCAACCGCTGGTGGATCATGAGGTAATCTCAGAGGTTCAACTGAGGACCGCCCAATCGGACTATGAAGTCGCCAAATCCACTTTGGAACAGATGCAGTCATTAGAAGCGACTTCGAAGATCAACGTAGACTTTACTTTGTTAAAGGCACCCGTTAGTGGCTATATCGGAAGAATCCCGAAGCGCATAGGTAACCTGGTCTCCAAAGGCGACAGTGAGCCGGTAACGGTGCTCTCTGATATCTCAGAAGTCTATGTGTATTTTGCAATGAGTGAATCCAATTACCTTTTTTACAAAAAAATGAGTGCGGATACCACCGCGCGCAGACTCAACCCCCACGTTAAGCTGATTCTGGCAGACGGAAGCATGTTTGACCAGATCGGTGTCATTGATGCAGACGCGGGGCAAATAGAGCGATCCACCGGATCAATAACCTTAAGGGCAAAATTTGCCAACCCAGACGCCATTCTAAGAACAGGCAATACCGGCAAAATCATCTTGGAGCAGGTCCACCCTGATGTGCTGTTGGTTCCGCAGGAGGCTACCACCGTCATTCAAGATAAGATATTTGTTTTTGTTTTGGACAGCGAAAACAAAGCCGTCCGCAAAGCTATTACAGTCGAGGGCAAATCAGGCAAAAATTATATCGTCAGTGAGGAAAACCTTTCTGAAGGGGATGTCATCGTATTGACTGGGCTGGACAAACTGACTGAGGGTTCCAAAGTCAATCCTATCCCCAAAGGACAGGTCTTGGCCAATGTTATAGAAGAGAACTAGTTTTCAAGTTATTACTCAAACGAATCGTATGTTTAAATCTATCATTAACAGGCCGGTGTTGGCCTCTGTGATCTCCATTCTTATCGTTATCGCGGGGATAGTGGGATTGCTGCAACTGCCGGTCACCCGTTTTCCTGATATTGCCCCCCCCAGTGTAAGCGTTAGTGTATCCTATCCCGGGGGAAATTCAGAAACCGTGGCCAAGTCGGTTCTTCTTCCCTTGGAAGAAGCCATCAATGGGGTGGAAGACATGACCTATATGCGATCCATTGCCAACAATTCCGGTTCGGGTACCATTTCCGTGTTTTTTAAGCCCGGAACTGATCCGGATATTGCTGCCGTAAACGTGCAGAACAGTATTTCCCGGGCAGTCAACCAGATCCCGCCGGAAGTCAATGAAGCGGGTATTTCCGTGGTCAAACGGCAGAGTGGGAACATCATGACCATCAATATTCTTAGTGAGGGAGAAAACTCTCCCTATGACGAAACCTTTTTGCAGGCTTATGCAAGGATTAATGTGATCAGGGAATTGCTGCGGGTGGAAGGGGTTGCCCAGGCAGCCTTGCTGGGAGGACGGGATTATTCCATGCGTATCTGGCTCAATCCGGAAAAGCTGGCCCTCTACGGACTGGTCCCCCAAGACGTTATTTCACAGATTCGGGACCAGAATTTTGAATCTGCACCGGGTAAGTTTGGGGAGACCTCCGAAGAGGCCTTCGAGGCGGTGATCAGACATAAGGGCAGGTTCAGTGAACCCGAGGAATACGAAAATATCGTTATCAAATCCAACAACGACGGATCCATCCTCTACTTAAGGGATATTGCAAGGGTTGAGTTTGGCGCCTCTAACCTGGGAAGTGACAATAAAGTTAACGGAAAGCCGGGAGTGACCATAAATATTTCCCAAACCAATAACTCCAATGCCAAGGAGATCGATGAGGACATCCGGGAGGTTCTGGAAAGAACCTCTAAATTATTCCCGGCAGGAATTACATATGATATCTCCTACAGCGTCAGAAACCAGATAGACGAGTCCATCGAGCAGGTAATCCACACCATTATAGAAGCTTTCATTCTGGTTTTTATCGTCGTTTTTATTTTTCTACAGAATTTTCGTTCTACCATCATTCCTGCGATTGCCATTCCGGTATCCCTGATAGGTACCTTTTTCTTTCTAAATCTGTTAGGATTCTCCATTAATATCCTGACTATGTTCGCCTTGGTGCTATCCATCGGAATCGTGGTCGATGACGCTATTGTGGTGGTGGAAGCCGTCCATCATAAGATGAGTCACGACAAGCTTTCCCCTAAGAAAGCAACCATAGCAGCCATGAACGAGATATCGGGAGCCATTATTTCTATTACTATCGTAATGGCGGCTGTGTTCGTGCCAGTGGGATTTATGGAAGGGCCTGTAGGTATATTTTACAGGCAATTTGCCTACACCTTGGCCATTGCCATCCTTATCTCAGCCGTAAATGCCTTGACGTTGAGCCCGGTGCTTTGTGCTTTGTTATTGAAGCCGGAAAAAGAGGGTAAAGAAAACGGCAATTGGTTCCAAAGATTCCAAAGGCGGTTCTTTAGAGGATTTAACACCGCCTTTGGGGTGTTTACCAATAAATATGTAAGGTCCGTCACCTGGCTGTTGCGCAAGAAATGGCTGGCTGTGGGCATGTTGGTGGCGCTATTGGGCATCACTGTTTTATTGTTCCAAAGTACCCCGAAGGCATTTATCCCATCGGAGGACGACAGCTTCCTGACCTATTCCTTGGCCATGCCTCCGGGAGCCTCTCTTTTCAGAACTACCGAGGCCTTGCAAAAAGCCGATTCCATCATTCAAAACCACGACGCAGTGGCCAGCGTGAACAGTGTGTCGGGCTATAATGTGATTGATGCCACTACCAGCCCCTCCTTTGCCATGGGATACATCAACCTCAAGGCAATAGATGAGCGGGGAGCCATTAGCAGAATTGATGAATTGATCGAGGATCTAAAAGAACAGTTAAGTTCGGTGACTGAAGGAAATATCAATGTGTTTGCGCGGCCTACCGTACAGGGCTTCGGTGATTTTAGCGGCTTGGAGATGATCCTTCAGGATCGGCTAGGAGGCAGTTATAGCGACTTTAGCCTAGTTGCCGATGAGTTTCTAGTCCAACTTAACCAAAGACCGGAAATTGAAAATGCGTTTACCTCCTTTAAAGCAAACTTTCCACAATATGAGGTCACTATTGATTACCTCAAAGCCAAAAACATGGGGGTAAGCGTACAGGCCATGATGCGCTCTATTCAATCCTATTATGGAAGGGTTCAGGCGGGCGATTTCAATCGTTTTGGACGACAATACAGGGTTTATATGCAATCCGACGTGGAGTTTCGGGACGAACCGAAATCCCTGGGCTCCATTTTCGTCAAAAATGACAAAGGTGAAATGCTCCCTGTCAATACATTGATGACGATGGAGAGGATTTACGGCCCAGAGATCGTGAACCGATACAACCTCTTCAATTCACTCACCATCAATGCCACCCCTGCCCAGGGATTCAGTACGGGAGATGCGATGAAAGCCGTGGAAGAAGTAGCCTCACAACAGTTGCCGGCAAATTTTGGCTACGAGTGGACGGGGATGAGTCTGGAAGAAGCGGAATCAGGCACCCAAACGGCGCTGATATTCCTGTTGAGTATCATATTTGTCTATTTCCTTCTTGCAGCACAGTATGAAAGTTATTTCCTTCCCCTGGCAGTATTGCTGTCTGTCCCATGTGGTCTTCTTGGCGTATTTACAGCCATCAACATCGCAGGCATCAACAACAACATCTATGTGCAGGTAGGTCTGATCATGTTGATCGGACTTCTGGCGAAGAACGCCATTTTAATTGTGGAATTCGCCGTTCAAAATAGACGCGCCGGGAAAAGCATATTTGAAGCTGCGGTCGAAGCCGCCAGATTGAGGCTAAGGCCCATTGTCATGACATCCCTTGCCTTTGTGGCGGGATTGATCCCATTGATGACGACTACGGGATCCTCCGCCATGGGAAATCAGTCCGTCAGTGTCGGAGCAGCCGGAGGAATGTTGATGGGAGTGATTTTGGGAATTTTCATCATTCCCGTGTTATATATGGTTTTCCAAAACCTTCATGAAAAAGTCAGCGGAAAACTGATGGTCGAAGAAGACTAAACGAACAAAGAGTAAGCACAACCCATACACATCCATGGGAGCTGCTTAGGCTATATCAATGCTTAAAGCTAAAACACTTATGAATCCATCCAATAAAAATAAAATAGCCGATATATCCCATCTGATAATCTGCGGAGTATTGCTAATTCTTGGGTTGGCAGGGTGTACATCGGGCAAAAACTACACCCAACCCCAGTTAGACCTGCCTTCTGAGTTTAAGCATTCTCCTGAAGATCAGGGAGACAGTACCAACATTGCCAGAATAAACTGGCGGGATTTTTTTGATGATGAGGTCTTGGTTAGCCTCATTGATACCGCTCTGAAAAACAACCTTAATTTACAGCAGTATTCCAAGGATGTGGGCATAGCCACACAAGACCTTAAGCAGGCAAGGGTCAACTTTCTCCCAGAGATCAATGCGGAACTCGGATATTATGAAAGGGAATACCATTCCGGCGGCTATTATAGCAATCCTTCCAGCAATTATTACGGAGACAGGGAACCTCCCAAAACCTGGTACATCACCCAAGTCAATCATAGGAATACCCTTGCGGCCAGTTGGGAACTGGATATTTGGGGAAGGTTCAGGCGGGAAAAAGAGGCAGCCTTGGCTTCTTTTATGCAAAGTGCTGAATTCTTAAAGGCGGTGCAAACTTCCCTCGTTGCCGAGGTAGCCTCTTCCTACTACAATCTCCTTATGTTAAAGGAACAGCTCAAGGTGGCCCAACGTAATTTGGACCTCAATGACAGCACCCTTCGCATCGTCGAGTTACAATATAAAGCAGGGCAGGTCACTTCCCTGGCCGTACGGCAGACAGAGGCGCAGAAGTTGCTCGCTGCCTCACTTATCCCCCAGCTGGAAGGGGAAATAGAAATCCAGAACAACAACCTGAATCAACTGTTGGGAAACTATCCGGGAGATATCCAAGTGGGGCAAGAACTTAAGGAGGTGAGTTTGACAACGAATATTTCCGCAGGTGTGCCCCTAGAATTGATCACCAACCGACCGGACGTGGCTGCATCCGAGCTGGGATTAGTGGCAGCCAACGCGCGGGTGGGAATCGCACAGGCGCTGAAATATCCCTCTATCACCCTTGGAGCAGATCTGGGGCTTGACGCCATGGAACTGAAGAATCTTTTTAACCCCGGCCTTTCGCTGTTTGGGATGTTTACCGGCGCCATCACCCAGCCCATCTTTCAAAGAAGGCGGTTAAAAACCAATTATCAGATCGCCTTGCTGCAACGGGACATTGCAGAGTTGGCATTCAGGGAAAATTTCCTGAATGCGGTGACTGAGGTATCCAATGAACTGGTTCGTATCCGAAAATTGCAGGAACAATTTGAAATTACCGAGCAACGATTGTCCAATGCGCAAACTGCCGTGCAGAATGCCGACATGTTGTTTAAAAGCGGCTTTGCCAATTACCTTGAAGTCATTACCGCTCAGAGCAATGCCTTGGATACAGAACTGGAACTGGTGTCCACAAGAATGGAGCTTCTGGTGTCCAATATTGAATTGTACCGGGTGCTGGGCGGCGGCTGGGAATAATGGTTAGGGCTGGTAAATTAAAAGTGGAAGAAAGTCCTTGAAATCCATCCGGCTAGACTGAAAACCGAGACTTATTGTATCAACAGCAGTCCTCTGCGCCACTGCTCCAAAGCGGAAGCTGTTTCCTTGTCTATACTTAAAAATCTTAGCGCTAGGCTTCTTTCAATGAATGAAGCCTAGCTTCCTTTTATCTAAAAATGGAAATTCCGTCAAATTTCCATAATTTTGGATTTAAATACCTTAGGAATCAACGCTGTCAAAGCAGCGGGAAAGTAGTCCAAAATAAAAATGCGGAATATCAAATTAGTGGAAGTAAGGTCAGAAATCGCGGCGGGAACCCGTGGGGCAAGTATGGGCATAGACGCACTGAAAGTGGCCAGCCTGGACAAAAAATCTGATTTTTTTGCTCAATTTGATCCCATTAACGTCCCTGATGCCAACAGTTTCCTTTGGAAAGGAAACCGTCATCCTTATGCCAAATACATTGATGGTGTCCACCAGGTATTGACCAATGTTTACCAAGCTGTTTATTCCCTCCGTTTGGAAAAAACCTTCCCTATTATCCTGGCTGGTGATCATTCTACTGCCGCAGGAACCATAATGGGCATTAAGGCGGCAGAGCCGAAAAAAAGACTGGGGGTGATATGGATCGATGCGCATGCCGACCTGCATACCCCTTACACCACTCCCTCAGGGAACATGCATGGAATGCCTCTTGCCATGTGTATTGGCACTGACAATCTGGAATGCCAAATCAATGAGCCAGAAGCGGAGACACGTTCTTACTGGGAAGAGATAAAAAAGATAGGCGGAGAAGACCCTAAAATTTTAGCGGAGGATATTGTCTATATTGCGGTGCGAGATACCGAAGCGCCGGAGGACTATCTCATCGAAAAACACCATATCAAAAATCTCACCATCAATGAGGTACGGGAAGAAGGAATCACCCAGATCGCCCAAAAAGCACTGACTCATCTTGGAGCCTGTGATCAGATTTACATTTCTTTTGATGTGGACAGCATGGACAGTGAGATTTCCAAGGGAACAGGCACCCCGGTGTCCAAAGGCTTGACCGTCGGGGAGGCCATGGAACTCAACATGGAGCTGATCAAAGACAAAAGGGTTTGCTGCTGGGAAGTGGTGGAAGTAAATCCCACGCTAGATACAGAAAACCTGATGGCGGAAAATGCCTTCGAGATTTTGGAATCTACCACCCGATCTTTGGTCGCCAATTTCTGATATATTATTAAAAAAAAGATCTAAAACCCGAGGCAAATAGCTCAATCAATGTCGGGGATTTTCAATAAGAATAAATATATGACGATACAAGAACAGATTTTACAGGACATTAGCCAGGCATTTCAAGCAGCATACAATCACCCGGTTGAGCCTTCTTCCCTATTGCTCCAGCCTACCAGTAAGGACTTTACCGGGAATTACACTTTTGTAATGTTTCCCTTTTCCAAGATCACCAAAGCTTCTCCCGAGCAGGGAGCCGCCAAAATTGGGGAATACCTCAAAGCCAATTCCTCTGTCGTCAAGGAATACAATGTGGTCAAGGGTTTTTTGAATATCTCTGTTGAAGACCGGACTTGGTTGGAGATCTTTGGCCATATTGTTCAGGATGAAAAATACGGACATTTCCCCCCCAACGGAAAAAAAGTCATGGTGGAATACAGTTCCCCCAATACCAACAAGCCGCTGCATTTGGGTCACCTGAGAAACAATTTTTTAGGCTTCTCCATCTCCGAAATTCTCAAAGCCAACGGATTCAACGTCATTCGCACGAACTTGGTCAATGACCGGGGTATCCATATCTGCAAATCCATGGTGGCCTATCAGCATTTTGGCAATGGGGAGACTCCAGACAGTTCCGGATTGAAAGGCGATCACCTTGCCGGTAAATATTACGTGAAATTTGACGCCGAATACAAGAAGCAAATCGCTGAACTGGTGGAAAACGGTGCTTCTGAGGAAGAGGCAAAAAAGTCCGCTCCCCTGATGAAGGAAGCCCAGGAAATGCTTATCAAATGGGAAAAGGGTGACAAAGAAGTGGTTCAGCTCTGGAAGACCATGAACGGCTGGGTATATGAAGGTTTCGCCGCCACCTACAAGACCATGGGCGTGGAATTTGACCAGTATTATTATGAATCCGACACCTATCTGTTGGGTAAAGACATTGTGGGGGAAGGCCTTGAAAAAGGTGTTTTCTTCAAAAAGGAAGATGGCTCCGTATGGGCAGATCTTCAAGAAGAAGGGTTGGAGGAAAAACTTGTATTGAGAGGCGATGGCACATCGGTGTACATCACCCAGGATATGGGCACGGCAGACTTAAAATACCAGGATTACCACATCGACCGCTCCGTATATGTCGTAGGCAACGAGCAGGATTACCACTTTGAAGTGTTGTTCAGCATCCTGAAAAAACTTGGCCGACCTTATGGCGAAGGCTTGTTCCATCTTTCCTATGGAATGGTGGATCTTCCTTCCGGGAAGATGAAATCGAGGGAAGGAACTGTCGTGGATGCAGATGATCTGATGAAAGAAATGGTAGAAACCGCAGCGGCACATACCCAAGAGCTTGGAAAAATAGAAGGCTTCACCGAAGAGCAGGCCAAGGAGCTGTATGAAATATTGGGAATGGGTGCTTTAAAATACTTCCTACTGAAGGTAGACCCCAAGAAGAGAATGCTCTTCAATCCCCAGGAATCCATCGAATTTCAAGGTAACACAGGCCCCTTCATCCAATATTCACACGCCCGCATTTCTTCTATTTTGAGAAAGGCCAAACAGATCGGCATGGAGTTTAACGTGGATGGATTCGCAGGATTGACCAAACTGGAAGACACGGAAACGGAATTGGTCATCCTCTTGAACGACTATGCAGAAAAAATAAAACAGGCTGGAGAAGATCTCTCACCGTCCATCCTTGCTCAATACTTATTTGATTTGGCAAAAGAATATAATCGTTTCTACGCAGAACTTCCTATATTTAATGAATCGGATGATAAAGTTCAGGCCTTTAGAATTGTACTGTCCGCACAGGTAGCCAGAATCCTCAAATCTGGAATGGCTTTATTAGGTATTGTTGTACCAGAAAAAATGTAAGAATGAAAACACTGCTGATAATATTCGCATTTATGGCACTCGGATGCAACACATCCAGCCAGACCAACGATTCAAACAAAGAGGCAGTCAACCTCGAGGACATGCTGATGGAAAAATCATTTTACGATTTCAAAATGAAAGACATTGATGGCAAGATCGTGGATTTCAGTCAATATAAGGGGAAGAAAGTGCTGGTAGTCAATGTCGCTTCGAAATGTGGCTATACCCCCCAATATGCAGAATTGCAGGAGTTAAACGAGAAATATGGGGACCAAGTCGCCATTCTCGGTTTTCCGGCCAACAATTTCGGAGGGCAGGAGCCGGGTACGGTTGAAGACATCAAGCAGTTTTGCACCGAAAATTATGGGGTGACTTTCCAGATGTTTGATAAGGTATCGGTCAAAGGAGTAGACAAGCATCCCCTTTACCGATGGCTTTCCGACAAAGACTTGAACGGATGGAACGATAAGGAACCCTCCTGGAATTTTTGTAAATATTTTATTGATGAGAAGGGAGAACTGAAGAAATTCTTCCCCTCTTCCGTCAAACCCCTGGATGAAGAAATTGTCGCTTTGATTCAATCGTAATTTCTTCCAATTTCTTTCGCTTAAACATTTTACGAGCTCTGTAGGGATGTCATTTTCCAATAAAAAGCAGGCCTGGTTACATGCCGTCCGGCTGAGAACTTTGCCTTTGGCTTTGGCCAGCATATTAATGGCCAGTTTTGTAGCCTATTATCACGGCCTATTCAGATGGGAAGTATTTCTTTTGGCGGCTCTGACCACTACCTTGCTACAGATTCTGTCCAATCTGGCCAACGATTATGGAGATAGTGTGCACGGGGCTGACAGTGTGGACAGGCTGGGACCCATTAGAGCTGTTCAGTCAGGAGTAATTTCCCAGAAGGAAATGAAAAGGGCTATGATTTTTATGGCTGTCCTGTCCTTCCTAAGCGGCATAGGCTTACTTTATATTTCCCTCACAGACTGGTATGTCTTGCTTGCCTTTGTGGGGTTGGGGATCTTGGCCATAATTGCGGCCATCACTTACACCTCAGGATCCAAACCTTACGGCTATGCGGGATTGGGAGATATCTCTGTTTTTCTATTTTTTGGACTGGTGGGCGTAGTGGGAACGTACTTTCTGCACAGCTTGGCGTTCTCCTCTCAATTGATACTTCCCGCCATCTCTTTGGGATTCTTCAGTGCCTCTGTGTTAAACATCAACAACATCAGAGACATTGACTCGGATACCAAAGCGGGAAAAAACTCTGTCCCAGTGAGAATTGGTAGGCGGGCCGCGGCCAGATACAACTGGTTTTTGATCATTGGCGGCAATGTTTCCTTGGTCGTGTTCGTGCTGCTGGAACAAGCCTGGGGCGGACTGCTCGCCTTGCTGGTCGCGCCGATCATGATCACCATTGCCAGGGCGGTAGCTGATCCGGATAAAACCTCTCCCCAATTGGATCCGTACCTAAAAAAGATGGCCATTACTACACTGATTTGGGTTTTGGTGTTTGGGGCTGGGATTGTTTTCCTCCGGTAGAGGGAATAATGGTGCTGTTAAGGCATTGAGACGTTCATTCGAGGCCTTGATCGCTATACTCGCTTAGCCCAGCGACAAGAGCTGACTTTTGTTAGTTTTGCTTTATATCGCTACGTTTAAATAAAAATAAATCTTAGATTTAACCTAATATTTGCAACACCTTACCCCAAAAACCTATCGCCATGCAAACCATTCTAGTTCCTTTTGATTTTTCCGAAGAAGCCGAAAATGCATTTAACTTTGCCCAGCAACTTGCTTCAAAAACGGGGGGTAAGCTTAAGCTGGTCCATATCGTGGAAATGCCGACTACCCAAAGCTTTAGCACCATGGGTGAAATGAACCTGGATTCTGCCCAGCTAAACCAGGTGTACATGATAGAACTCGTGGAGAAAAGGAAGCGTCAACTACAGGAAATTGAAGAACTGCACCAAAACAAACCCTATCAGTTCAAAACCAAGATTGCGTTTGGAAACCCCTATGCGGGCATTTCAACCGAAATTACGGACATCAAGGCTGATCTGGTTATCATGGGCTCTAAAGGCTCCAGTGGATTGGAGGAACTGTTGATTGGATCCAATACGGAAAAAGTGGTGCGACACGCCAAATGTCCCGTCATCACCGTAAAACAACCCATTCATGCCGATCAGATCAAAAAAATTATCTTCGCCAGCGATTTCAGTGAGGACAACAGAATCGTCATTCAGCATATCAAGGCATTGCAGGAGCTTCTTGGGGCTGAATTAAGCTTGGTAAAGATCAACACGCCCAACTTTTTCGAAACGTCCAAAGATTCCCGGCTTAAGATAGAAGAATTTATCACCGCCCATGGATTGAGCAATACGCACGCCGTCATCTATAACAGCACGTCCGAAGAAGAAGGCATCATAGAATATGCGGAGGAGACCAAGGCGGATATGATTGCTTTGGCTACCCACGGCCGGACGGGCTTTATGCACCTCTTGAGCGGCAGTATCGCAGAAGACGTGGTAAACCACGCCATGAGGCCCGTATGGACCATGAAAATCACAAAATAATCCATGACAAAGAAGAAAAGCAACGATTGGAAAAAAAGGGATGGAATGGTTTATTCCACCAACGATAACTTTGATTTTTCCGGTCAGGAAGACGAAGAGAGCACCCTTCCCCCACAACAGCAAAATCTCCGGGTGCAATTGGATAAGAAAGCCAGAGGCGGGAAACAAGTGACATTGGTTACGGGTTTTGTCGGCGCAGAGGATGACCTTAGGGAACTGGGGAAATTGATCAAAAACAAATGTGGCGTAGGGGGCAGCGCCAAAGACGGGGAAATCATTGTTCAGGGAGATCTCAGAGATAAAGTCTTTGACATTCTGGTTCAAAGTGGATATAAGGCTAAAAAATCGGGGGGATAAGGAGAGCCAACCTTTTTTTGAAGCACATGAATACATAGATTGCCTCGATCTATGTATTTATGTGGCTAATTCCCCTGTCAACAGATAAAAGACCTTATTATTTTTGCTTGTTAACAATACCTGACTAATTTTGTCAAAATCAATGAACAGGATAAAATCATATATCAGCCACCTAATACTTTTTGCAGTATGTGCTACTGTAACTGTTCATCCTATCCACCATTCCTCCTGAGGAGGAATACTATTGACATATCGCCCCCTATGGCTGCGGACCTATCTTGTACCAGCCCTCTTGAATCCCAAAGTTTCATTAAGATGTATAATATTTAGACAATATCCATGGAAAATATAATTCGTATTGCCGTTCAAAAAAGTGGGAGATTAAGTGATGATTCCCTGAATCTTATCAAGGAATGTGGCATCAAATTCTACAATGGAACCGGAAAGCTGAAATCCACCTCTACAAACTTCCCCATGGAGCTGCTTTATCTTCGTGATGATGATATTCCAGGCTACGTGGCAGACGGCGTTGCCGACCTCGGTATCGTGGGGCAAAATGAAGTGGCTGAAAAAGCCAAGCCTGTAGACGTGCTGAAAAAACTGGGATTCTCCAAATGCCGGCTTTCTTTGGCAATACCCCGTGGTGAGAATTATCCTGGCGTCGCCTATTTTGAGGGAAAAAACATTGCCACCTCCTATCCCAAAATTCTCGGCGATTATCTGCAGGAAAACAACATCAACGCCGAAATCCACGAGATCAGTGGCTCTGTGGAAATAGCCCCCAGTATCGGCTTGGCAGAGGGCATCTGCGATATCGTAAGTTCTGGCTCGACTTTGCTGATGAACGGACTCACCGAAGTCGAAAAAATTTTCACCTCAGAAGCAGTTTTGATCAGCCATCAACAATTGTCTCCTTCCAAAATGGAAATAGTGGAGAAATTGTTGTTTAGGATCAAAGCCGTCCAAGCGGGAAAAAGCAATAAGTATGTCTTGCTAAATGCCCCCAACCATTCTTTGGAACGAATAATTTCCCTGATACCTGGAATGAAGAGCCCTACTATTCTTCCCTTGGCACAAGAAGGCTGGTCCTCTGTCCATTCTGTCCTAAGCGAAGATCAGTTTTGGGAAAATATTGAGGAGTTGAGAGAGGCGGGAGCCGAAGGCATACTTGTAGTCCCAATAGAAAAAATGGTGCTATAAGGCTGTCGAGGTAAATTTCAATAGTTTTATGTGGAGAAAATTCAGCTACAGATGAAAGTCATTATCAGCCCATCCAAAAAAGAATGGAAAAAGGAATTGGCCCGCCCCATTCACAAGACCAAAGAGATTGAAAAAATTATAAAACCTATCATGCGCAAGGTAAAACGGCAGGGGGACAAGTCTCTCCGGAAATTTGCCTTGGAATATGACCACGTTGAAATTACCAACCTGTTGGTGAGCAGGGACGAAGTCAAAGCTGCATGCAGTTTGGTGGATGATGACTTAAAAGCCGCCATCCAAGTGGCGAAGCAAAACATAGACAAATTTCACCAGGCGCAAATCACGCCTGATGTGTCCATGGAGGTAATGCCGGGCGTCACCTGCATGAGAAGAAGCAAGGCCATCCAAAAGGTGGGGCTATATGTCCCCGGAGGGACCGCGCCACTCTTTTCTACCGTTCTTATGCTGGGTATCCCCGCCAATATAGCCGGGTGCGAAGAAATCGTCCTTTGTACGCCGCCTAATAAGGAAGGCAAAATTCATCCGGCCATTCTCTACACTGCTGATCTGATCGGAATCGACAAGATCATCAAAGTAGGCGGTGCGCAGGCCATAGCGGCAATGGCCTTTGGCACAGAGACAGTCACTAAGGTGGATAAGATATTTGGACCTGGAAACCAGTATGTCACTGCCGCCAAGCAACTGGCCAACAAAAAAGGCGTAGCCATAGACATGCCTGCCGGTCCCTCCGAGGTGCTGGTATATGCGGACGAGACTGCCATTCCGCAGTTTGTCGCCTCAGACCTGCTGTCCCAGGCCGAACACGGCATAGACAGCCAGGTGGTGTTGATTACTACCTCCGAAAAACTGGCGAAAAAAATCCTGAGAGAAGTAGACAACCAGGTTGAAAAGCTCCCCCGGAAGGAAATTGCCTTGAAAGCCTTGGAAAACAGCGTAGCTGTAGTCATGCCAAATCAAGACAAAGCCGTGGATTTGATCAACGACTACGCCCCCGAACATTTAATCATCACTGTAAAGGAGGCTGAGGAAGTGGCGGAAAGGATTCAGAATGCGGGCTCGGTCTTTATTGGAAATTTCACCCCTGAATCTGCAGGTGATTATGCCTCGGGAACAAACCATACCCTTCCCACCAATGGCTTCGCCAAGAATTACAGTGGTGTGTCCATTGATAGCTTTGTCAAGAAAATCACTTACCAAAAAATATCCGAAGAAGGCTTGAAAAACCTTGGTCCCACAGTAGAAACAATGGCGGAACATGAAATGCTTATGGGCCACAAAAACGCTGTCACTGTTCGGTTAAACTATTTAAAAGAAGCTACCAATGTCCTTTTCGATAAATAAATTCTTAAGGCCGCATATTGCCACACTTACCCCCTATTCCTCCGCCAGGGATGAATATTCGGGGAAGGAGGGGATATTTCTGGATGCCAATGAAAACCCCATTGGATCCATCACAGATAAAAACTACAACCGATATCCTGATCCCTACCAGCTGGCTTTGAAGCAAAGAATCGCTGAAATTAAAGAAGTCTCCAGTTCAAGGATTTTTCTGGGAAATGGAAGTGATGAGGCGATAGATTTACTTTTCCGTGCATTCTGTAATCCGGGAATTGACAATGTCATTATTCTCCCACCTACTTATGGGATGTATGAAGTAAGTGCCGAGATAAACAATGCCGCAGTGAAGAAAGTGAATTTGACCGAGGACTTCCAACTGAAGCCCAAGGAGATCCTTCAGGCTGTCGATGATTTTACAAAAATAATCTTCATCTGTTCGCCAAATAATCCCAGCGGCAACCAAATGAAAAAGGAAGCTATTCTCGAGGTCTTGGCTGATTTTGAAGGTTTGGTGGTAGTGGACGAGGCCTATATAGATTTTAGTGAAAGAGCCAGTTTTACCCAGGTTTTGGATGAATACCCCAACCTCCTGGTGATGCAGACCTTTTCAAAGGCATGGGGACTTGCGTCTTTGAGATTGGGGATGGCCTTTGCCTCCACGGAGATCATCCAGGTGCTTAACCGGATCAAACCCCCCTATAATATCAGCGGCCTGACCCAGGATACTGTGCTTGCGGCAATCGGACAGTTGGACAAGATGAAGGCCATGGTAAGAGAGATCCTAGAAGAAAGGTCTTTTTTGGGAAACAGCCTGAAAAAATTACCTCTCGTTGAACATGTCTACCCTTCCGATGCCAACTTCCTATTGGTCAAAGTACAGGAAGCCCGAAAGGTATACAAATTCCTTATTGAAGAGAAAATCATCGTAAGGGATCGGTCGAAAGTTGTCTTGTGTGAGGAATGCCTTCGAATTTCTGTAGGCACCCGCCACGAAAATGAAGCACTGCTGGAGGCATTGGCAAAGTATGTATAGGTAATTGTATTTCTTTTCGAGAAATAGGCAGGAAGACGAAGCAGCCAGTATTCTATAATCAGGATCAATGGGGTCATTTAAGGTGGGTACCTAGAAACCACATAGCCATTCTAAACTTCCCAGCCGGATTCAGAATCGTTATTCCTGGTCCCTGTCATGGAGAACAACTTCTCCTTCAACTGCCTTTTTGTGCTGTTAACTTTAACTATTGAAAATTGTGACCCTATAAAGATGAAAAAAGTTTTGTTTATTGATCGGGACGGAACGATCATAAAAGAGCCCCCCACCGATTTTCAGGTAGATAGTCTTGAAAAATTGGAGTTTTATCCCAAAGCCATTTCCAACCTGAGGAAAATAGCAGAAGAAACCGAATACGAACTTGTCATGGTAACCAACCAAGACGGCTTAGGGACGGATTCATTTCCCGAAGACACCTTCTGGCCTGCACAGTACAAAATGTTGAAAACCCTGGAAGAAGAAGGGGTGATTTTTTCGGCCATTCACGTGGACAGATCCTTCGAGCATGAAAATGCCCCCACCAGAAAGCCCCGTACAGGACTGCTAACCCAATACATGGACGGCGGTTATGATTTAGCCAACTCCTATGTGATTGGAGATCGTAAAACAGATGTAGAATTAGCAAAAAACCTCGGATCAAAGGCCATTTACATGGGCAAAGATCCTCAGGAGGAAGTGGCGCTAAACACCACCTCTTGGGATGAGATTTACGAGTTCCTTAGGCTTCCTGCGAGAAAAGCCATGGTGGAAAGAAACACTTCTGAAACGGAAATCAAAATAAGCCTCAATCTGGATGGCACCGGAAAATGCAATATTGATACCGGATTGGCTTTTTTCGACCATATGTTAGACCAATTGGGAAAACACGGCGGAACCGACCTAGACATCCATGTCAAAGGAGATCTACACATCGATGAGCACCATACCATAGAGGATACGGCTTTGGCACTGGGTGAAGCCTATCTAAAAGCCTTGGGTGACAAGAAGGGAATCTACCGTTACGGCTTCCTTTTGCCTATGGATGATGTTTTGGCGCAGGTAGCTATTGATTTCGGTGGACGGCCGTGGATCATGTGGGAGGCAGATTTTAAAAGAGAAAAGATTGGAGAAATGCCGACAGAAATGTTTTTCCACTTCTTCAAATCCTTCAGCGACACAGCCAAATGCAACCTTAACATCAAAGCGGAAGGCAACAATGAACACCATAAAATCGAAGCCATCTTCAAAGCATTCGCCAGAGCCATTAAGATGGCAGTGAAAAGAGATGTCCAGGCATTGAACCAGTTGCCAAGTACAAAGGGGGTGCTGTAAATATCCTGCTGAAGCAGGGATTTTCACAAAGAGCCATTACGATTGGGCCTGTCGGACGACAACCGGCGGAGAACATAGGACTACCTGCCATTCTTTCCCCTTATCAGCTCCCCTGGTTCTGCCCCTTCATTGCCTACCTGATTTACCACAGCAGCAAATCCATACTGTTCCCCAAATCCCACTTCTCGACCGTGGGTTAGGGGAACAGTTGCTTGACTTAAAACGGTTTATTCCTCTGGCTTTTTTGTTAAGTTTTTTTAAATATTTAAAGCAATTGCTTTGCTTTAACGAACTAATTAACTAGTTTTATAAACAAATGATTAGTTATGAAACCCAAATCCACCTATTGGTCAATCATCCTGCTGCTGCTCAGCTCCTGCTTTGGAGATTTTGACAAGAGCCAAGGCTATTTTAACACCAGCCAGTACAGCAAAGCCATCCGGGAGTTGAACCAGCTGTTGTTTCTGAATATGGCAGACATAAAAGCCTTGGATTTGCGGGCTAAATCCTATGTAGAACTACAACAATACGAGGATGCCATCCGAGATTATAAGACAATCCTACACCTGGATCCGAAAAATGCCATGGCCTACGCGGGAATAGGGAGAATCCAGTGGATAATCGGCGAGTATCCCTCGGCCGAAAAAAATCTCCTTCGGGCAGCAAGCCTTGATCCAACCAACGTTCAGCTACTATTGCTATTGGGCCGGGCAATGATCAAAAACAAAAACTTCAAAAGTGCTGACGAATTTTTACTGCTAGCAAGGAATATTGAGCCTGCACAAGCCAATGTGTATTTTTATAGAGGGATTGCCCAGGCAAATTTGGGAGATGTAATGGGAACTGCCTCGCAATTCAATACCTATTTGAGATATGCTCCAGATAATCTCATTGCCCGTTACAACAGGGGATTTGCTTTTTTGCAGATGGGAATGATAGAATGGGCATTGGAGGATTTCGAAGCCATACTAAAGGAAAAGCCGGACCATTATGAAGCGTTGGCCAGACGCGGTGTATGTTTAAAGGGGAGCAATCCTTCCCAAGCCTGCAAGGATCTGCTACTGGCAGCAAAAAATGGCAGTGACTACGCCCAAGAGCAACTGGGAGAATGTGGCCTATAGTGCTTGTGACCAAATGCTGTAATCCACATTCCGTTTTAAAATTTCGAGATCTTCCTTAAAATAACAGCTCCAATTTCCCTACCTCCCAAGACGCTGGCTCCTACAGACGTGCCGTCCATGGTCCATTTTATCATATTCTTCTGATAAAGGCTGAAAAAATTATCTTTTAGTCCTATTTTTGACCCTTCGCTATGAGTCAGAAAAAAATAGTCATAATACCTACCTATAATGAAATCGAAAATATCTCGGATATTATAGAAAAAGTTATGGCTTTGCCGGGGAATTTTGAGGTCTTGATTATTGATGACGGTTCTCCCGACGGCACCGCAGAGGCGGTCAAATCGTTACAGATCATTTACGCTGACAGGCTGCATCTGGTAGAAAGGGAGGGGAAAATGGGTCTTGGAACGGCCTATATTGCTGGATTCAAGTACGCATTGGACAAGGGCTACGAGTACATTTTTGAGATGGATGCGGACTTTTCCCATAATCCAGATGACCTGGTAAGGCTTCATGGCGCCTGTGCCTTCCATGGGAATGACATGGCCATCGGCTCTAGGTACATCACGGGTGTAAATGTGGTGAATTGGCCCATGGGCAGGGTACTGATGTCTTTTTTTGCCAGCAAATATGTCCAATTTATCACAGGCATCCCTATCAAAGATACTACTGCAGGCTTTAAGTGTTACCATCGAAAAGTATTGGAAGCGATTGACCTGGATAAAATCAAATTTATTGGCTATGCTTTTCAGATAGAAATGAAATTCACCGCTTGGAAACTAGGGTTCAAAATCATTGAAGTTCCTATCATTTTTACCGACAGAACCAGAGGCAATTCGAAGATGACCAAGCATATCTTCAGAGAGGCTGTCTTTGGGGTCATCTACATGAAAGTCAAAAGTATTTTCAAGCCCATCAAAGCTAATCAAAACGGATAGCCTTAATAGGCTTGATGTTGCTAATAACCATTGCAGGCAAAAACAATATTGCAGTTGTAACGGTAAGTATCAAAAGATTCATTCCTAAGACAATCATCCAATCCCAATAGATCGGCACATAGCTCATATAGTAATTTTCTGCATCCAATTTGATGAGCTTCGAATAATATTGTATAGCCCCAAAACCTAATCCGATCGCATTTCCCAACAACAATCCCCTGCCGATAATCCGTACGCCATTCCAAACGAAAATTTGCCGAATCTGCGCATTTTTGGCACCTAAAGCCTTTAAAATGCCGATCATTTGTGTCCTCTCCATAATCAATATAAACAGGATGGACACCATATTGAAGACAGCTACAAAAAGGATCAATCCCAAAAAGACATAGACATTGTTGTTTAGTAGGTAAAGCCAATCGAAAATCTGGATGAACTTATCTGTGACTTTTACCATCTTCAGATCATAATCCATTGCCTGGTAGATTTCTTCCGCATGCAGATCAATTTTAGAAGGATCTTTTAGGAAAATTTCAAAGCCTCCTACCTGGTCCTGTCCCCAGCCATTCAGATTTCTGATGGTCTGGATATCCCCTAAAATGACTTTGTCATCAAAATCTTCGAGGAAGGTCTCATAAATCCCCACAATATCAAAATTCCTATACCTGGGTGGATCCTGAACAAAGTACATGACTACCTTATCGCCCACATCTAGCATCAGCTGATTGGCAATTTTATTGCTTAAAATAACCTCGTTGGACACGCCATCATCGGAAAACCGGATAAACCGCCCCCGCTTGATGGTCGGAAAAAAAGAAAGAGTGTCATAATCAGAGGTAACACCCTTCATAATTACCCCCTGTACATCTTCCTTTCCTTTCAGCAAGCCAGGCTTGGTGGCATATCCCTGTACATGACGAATAAAATCCAATTTTCCATATTCGGTATAAAAATCGCTGTTGGTGCTGATAGGGGATTCCTCGAAATCATTGCTCAAGGAAAACCGGCTAACCTGATAATGTCCTGTAAATGAAAAAACCTTTTCCGCAATGACATGTTGGAAACCTCCCAAAATCATAAAAGAAATCAGCATGATTGCCAACCCAATCGCGATGCTGGCTACTGCGATGCGGTGAATGGTTCCCGTAAAGCCTCCGGTTCTTTTAAAGCTGATTCTTTTGGCAATGAAGTAGGAAAGATTCAATGAAGTGGTTTATTTTGTTTAAAAGAAATGCAAATTAATATGAAGGTCCTGAAAATAATATTTCTGCTCAATTTTTTACTGGGCAATTTAGCTTTCTGTAAAAGCAATCCCGGTCAGCCCAAAGATACGACAAAGCCTCTAACATCCGCTATTCTTCCCGGCGCGGATCAGCCTGAAATTTACCTGCCTTTGTTACAAGGCAAAAAGGTGGGATTGGTCGTCAACCAGACAAGTATTTTGACCCAGCAGGACAACCTCCACCTGGTGGACTTTTTGCTGAAAGAAGGGGTCAAGGTACAAAAGGTTTTTGTACCCGAACATGGGTTTCGGGGCGATGCCGATGCCGGTGAAGTGGTGAAAAATGATACAGACAAAGAAACGGGACTTCCGCTGGTCTCGCTCTATGGCGACAACAAAAAGCCATCTAAAACCTCACTGGCTGACGTGGACATTATTATCTTTGACTTACAGGATGTGGGTTTACGGTTTTATACTTACATCAGCACGCTCCACTACCTGATGGAAGCCTGTGCCGAAAGTGGCAAACCCCTGATGATCCTGGACAGACCCAACCCCAATTCGGATTATATAGACGGCCCACTGCTCAAAAAAGGGTTCAACAGTTTTGTGGGCATGCATCCGATCCCAGTCGTTCATGGACTAACCGTTGGTGAACTTGCCCAAATGATCAATGGGGAAGGCTGGCTTAACAAGGGAATAAAAGCGGATATACAGGTCATCAAAACCAAAAACTGGGACCATTCGCTGGGTTACAGTTTGCCTGTCAAGCCTTCTCCCAATCTTCCCAACGACCTTTCTATTCGGCTTTATCCTTCACTTTGCTTTTTTGAAGGGACGGATATCAGTGTAGGCCGGGGAACCTATTTCCCCTTTCAGGTCTATGGCGCCCCGGACAAGAAATACGGTAATTTCACTTTCACGCCGAAGAGCATCAATGGGATGTCCAAAAACCCTCCCCACGAAAACGAATTGTGCTATGGCCAAGACCTTCGCGAGGAACCCCTCAGTCATCGCTTCACCTTGAGTCATCTGTTGGACATGTATAACAAATCCGGGAAGGGCGCTGCATTCTTTAATAACTTTTTCGACAAGCTGGCAGGAACCGACCAGCTGAGAAAAGACATTATAGCAGGAAAAACTGAAGCGCAAATCAGGAATTCATGGCAGAGTGATTTGGAAGCCTATAAGACGATGAGGGAGAAATATTTGCTTTATTAAAATTGAACGCCTTGTGGTATCGAATATATCCAAACCGTAGGGAAAAAGGGAAAGACCAAAGACGAAGGTTTTTATCTTACTATCTCCCTCTCTTGGCCTCATCTTAAGTCTAATGTTTAACTTCTTCTCCCTCAACCAAGCATCGAATGTCTAAAATACGAATTATATACATGGGTACCCCCGAGTTTGCTGTTCCATCCCTGGATCTGTTGGTAGAGCAGCGCTGGAATGTCGTGGCTGTTGTCACCGCCCCCGACAAACCGCAAGGCAGGGGCAGAAAACTGGTTGGATCACCGGTCAAAGAGGCCGCAATCAGGCATGGTATCCCTGTATTGCAGCCCAGCAACCTTAAATCTCCCGAATTTATAGAAGAACTTAAAAGTTATCAAGCCGATGTACAAGTCGTGGTGGCTTTTAGAATGTTGCCTGAAGTCGTGTGGAACATGCCTCCTTTGGGTACATTTAATCTCCATGCCTCCCTTTTGCCGGATTACCGTGGCGCTGCCCCCATCAACTGGGCTATCATCAATGGCGAAAGAAAAACCGGAGTTACAACGTTCTTCATTAAACATGAGATCGATACGGGCAATATAATTTTTCAGGAGGAGGAAGCCATTCTCGAGGAAGACAATCTCGGAACGCTTTATGAGAAACTGATGCATCGGGGTTCCAATCTGGTAATTAAAACCATAGAAGCCATAGCCAATGGTGCTGTTGCCATAAAAAGCCAAGACGAATCTAAGGCGTGCCACCATGCGCCTAAGCTGTATAAGGAAATGGGGGAAATTGATTGGACGAAACCAGCCGCAGTTATCCATAACCTGGTGCGTGGGCTTTCCCCCTACCCTGCGGCCTGGACCCACATTAACGGCAAAACCTGTAAAATATATGCTACCGAAGTCATTGACCAGGATCTCTCCGGAAAATCTTCAGGAGAATACCAGACAGACGGCAAAAAATACCTCCGCTTCCAAACCGGCAACCATACCCTTAATATCCTGGAACTGCAACTTGAAGGCAAAAAAAGGATGGGCATAGAGGAGTTTTTGAGAGGCAATAAATTATGAGAAGTATCCCCTGGGGAATTTTCATCGGAAAATTCCCCAGGGGATACAAAAAAATTACGGCACAAATGACGCTCAGAAAGCATATTTCCTAAACCACAGCCAACCTATGCGGTTCATTTTTATGGCCTTTGTTGGAAATAATTGGCGCACAAGCACGCGTCCCTCGTACACGCCCATTTTCTCCTGGTTGAAATATTTTTTGATCCCGACGGGATCGACATACCCAATGATTTCCTCCCCTTACCTTTTATGGACGATATGCCACTTTCAAATAATTTTTTTTGGTATATAAAAAGGACTCCAGTAACTGCTGGCCAAAGAGAAGAAAGATGCTACGCCGTTCTTATAAATTATCAAGTCAGGCATTGTTTGGTTAGAAAGCCCCTCTCAAAAACCACCTACCGCATCTCATCCTCTGCCAGAGGATAAATCAGCAAAATCAGCCATGCTTAGTTCAACAATCAGGATGAAAAACGAAAAAATAAAATCAAATAAGCTAAGTTTAACACGAATCTTCCAAATAAAAACCGCTAATTTTATTGGCCAACAAAGTCCTAACCAAAAATTTGTTTCGATGGATTTCACAAGAGTCTCCAGTTGTTTCGTTGTATGTATTGCTTTAGCCTGCTCGGGCACTTCAGAAAATAACCAAGCCGCTACAACTAGCTTTACGGATATCCATGCTGCTTCACCAAGCCGATTGACGGCAGAAGAAAAAGCCGATGGTTGGAAATTCTTATTTGATGGAGAGAATTTGGAAAATTGGCGATCCGCCAAAAGCGATAGCTTTCCTTCAAAGGCCTGGGTGATTGAAGATGGGGCCTTGGTGTTGGCCGGAAAGGGCGGTGATATTGTCACCAAAGAGAAGTATGGTAATTTCGAGCTGGCCTGGGAGTTCAACCTCACCGACGGATCCAACAGTGGGATCAAGTATTTTGTGGACAGCATTACCCATAGGACAACCGGAGCAACCGTTATCAATGGCCCTGAATACCAGATCATCGATGATCTCAATTATGAGGGCATAAAGGATGATCCTAACGGTCTTTCGTCCACCGGTGCTCTGTATCTTCTTTACGCACCGGAGAACAAAACCTTACGTCCCGCTGGCCAGTGGAACAATGCCAGAATCGTTGCCAAGAATGGCGAAGTAGAGCATTGGCTTAACGGCACTAAAGTCCTCAGCTACCAGAAAGGGAGTGAAGACTTCAGAAGGAAAATAGTAGAAACGAAGTTTAAAGACTATCCCGATTATGGGTTGGCTACCGAAGGCCATATTCTTCTTACCGATCATCAAGATCAGGTATACTTCAGAAATATAAAGATCAGGAAGCTCTAGCCGTAGGTTTTTTCCCAGTGCGAGCCAGACCCTCTTACCCCCATCACCAGTATGCAAAGCGAAGGGTTAGTGCATTCAATGCAGCCACCAATCATCAAAAATCGTAACTGGTAAATGTCTTTTATGACTGGTTTTGCGGTAACCTGATTCGATTCTCTGCTGAACCTCCGGGCTCACGGCTTTTCCTTCAAGGTAATCGTCCAATTGCGTATAGGTGATTCCCAGCGCGACCTCGTCGGGCAGACCTGGCTTTTCATCCTCCAGATCCGCTGTGGGTGTTTTAAGGTATAAGTGCTCCGGTGCCCCCAATACCTTTAACAAGGATTTTCCCTGTCTTTTATTCAAGCCAAACAAGGGGGCAACATCACAGGCGCCGTCCCCATGCTTGGTATAAAACCCGGTGATCGCCTCTGCGGCGTGATCAGTCCCTAGTACCAAGCAGTTAAAGTGGGCAGCCACATCATACTGCGCCTTCATACGCTCCCGAGCCTTGGTGTTCCCCTTATTAAATCCTGACAAGGCATTACCCGTAGCCAGCTCAAATGCTGCTGCTGACGCATCTACCGCTGCTTTTATATTTACAGTGAGGGAATGGGTGGGAGAGATAAACCGAAGCGCGTCTTGGGCATCCTGTTCATCCAATTGCTCGCCGTAAGGAAGCCGTACGGCATAAAAAACATAGGCTTGGCCAGACCGCTCCTCATTCAATTCGCTTATGGCCATTTGCGCTAACTTTCCAGCCAAAGTAGAATCCTGTCCGCCCGAAATACCTAACACATAACCCTTTGCACCTGCTTTAATTAAATATTCCTTCAGAAAGCCAACCCGCTTCTGGATCTGCTCTTTGGCATCAATTTCCGGCTTTGCGTGTAAATCAGAAATAATAGTCGATTGTATAGTCATTTTTTAGGTGTTGATTACTTAGAAACCTCCTCAAAAACCCGTCCACGGATCAACCTTGAGGGAGTGAATTTTTCCTATGTTGCCATGGCTTAATTCCTATCAGTATTAGCTTTAGCAGAATCCCTTCCCTGCACCGACCACTCCTCATGCCGTCTACTCCCAAAGCGGGTATTTTTCCAAGGAAACCGCCTTCCCAAAAAACAAGTGGGTCGCCTGTTCAAAGCCAACGGTATAATCAGACACCAAAAACCTATCCCTTTCCTGATGGGCCTCCCGGTTCAACAGGTTGTTGAGTTCCAGATAAGCCTTGGTTGCCCTGGCCACAATTTCGGAACTATCTATGACTTCTACATGCTCGGGATAGAATTCCTTGACCTGCTTCTTAATCAAAGGATAGTGGGTGCAGCCTAAAATCAAAGCATCTAAATCCTTGAGATCTGAATGCTGTAAATAGGATTCGATAATCCCATGGCTGATTTCATTCTTATGAAATCCTTCTTCGATCATGGGGGCCAGCAAAGGAGTGGCTAGAGAAACAAACTGTATGTTTTCGTTAAGAGAATCCACTTTTTGCCGATATACGCCGGAATTCACCGTTTGTTTTGTCCCTATAAGGCCAACTTTCTGGCCAGAATGGTGTTCCCGCAGGTAGTTCACTACAGGATCTATGACATTAAAGACACCTGCCTTAGAAGCTACGTAAGCACGGACCAATTCAAACGCTGCGGTAGAGGCTGAATTGCAGGCTATCAATATCAACTTGCATTGAGCCTTCAACAGGACGTCGGCAATCTTAATGGAATAGGCCTGAATAGAGGCTGTACTTTTGTCCCCATAGGGGAGGTGGGCGGTATCCCCAAAATAAATAATCTTCTCGTTGGGAAGAATGTTCTTCACCGCCTTTGCTACAGTGAGCCCTCCTATTCCACTATCAAAAATTCCTATCGGCGCTAATGCTTTCTCTGACATAACATGTATTAAAACACAAATTAACGGATAAGGCTCCATATTCCCTTGTGGCAACCAGAATCTTTACGCGAATAAGATTTCCTGTGCGGTGATTCTTTGATGAATAGCCCCATGCCCAAGAACCCGAATGCTTAAAGGAATGATCCAAAGAAATCCTAACTATTTCCCAAAAAACACTCTACAAACTGTGGTCTTCATCCACAATAAAAAAGCATGTAAAGGCTCCCAAGATGCCATAACACCGTTTTTTTTATGGCACAACCTATGAAACAGTATCAGTAATCAATGAAATTCAATATGATGAAAAAAATTATAATTCTGCTGTTTCTCGCTATAAGCTTTGTGATGATGATCTTGATATCCTACATGAAATTTCAAACCATATTATATTTTCAATCGGCGAATACGACCCCAGAATATTATGTTGAGTATTCCGGACAAGACGGTCCCGGATACCCACCCATTTTGGGATTCTAAAGCTTCAAAAGAGCCAAATCTTTAACAATGAAAACTATAGTCCACATATCGTCCGTTGTACTCTTTTTGGTTGTACTTTTTTTGACAGTCCAATCCTGTCAAAATAGTAAAACTGAGGTTTATCCAATCTCCCACCAAACGGGGCAGGTGGATACGGTATGGCACGACACCTTGTCTGAGACTATACCGTTGGAGGAATTGCCGGTCACCATAAAAGAAGAGATCAACAAAGACGAACTGTTTCAAGGATTGAACATTTCGAATATTACCAAAATCACAGATAAGGACGTGACCTATTATGATATGACTTTTAAGGATGCCGATGGTCAATTGATAATGGTTTTTTACGACGAGGGGGGCAAAATTATCGTACCGTAACCTTCCTAAAAGTCCAAATTTTCTATACCTACGGATTAAAATAGGATTAAAAGAAGAATAATAATCAACCTATGTATATCCCCATAAAGCACTGTTTAATTTAATCGGTGCTTTTGTTTTTTATATTTACTTTTGTAATCGGAATATGCTAGCTTTCAGTATGAAAAAAATACTTCTTATAGAAGATGACCTTACTTACTCTAAAATTATCAAGAAATTCTTAGAGAAAAACCAATATATAGTCCTCACCAGCACCAAATTAGTAGATGCTTATAGCCTGATGGAGCGGGAGTCTCCCGAGTTGATTATCACGGATTACCGGCTGCCAGATGGCACAGGAATGGAAATCCTTGAGCGAATAATCAATAGCAAAAAAAACACCCCTGTCATTCTTATTACCAACTATTCTGATATCCGTACGGCGGTCAAATCAATGAAAATGGGGGCATTCGAGTACATCACGAAGCCGGTAAATCCTGATGAACTCCTCGCCACCGTCAACGACGCTTTCGCCAACAAAAACCGGCCTACCCATGAGGCTATAGATGTCGAAAACCAAAAACCCGCCGCAGTATCAAACGCCCTTGAGGATGATTATTTTGTGGGAGAGAGCAGGGTTGCCCTACAGATCGAGCAATATATCAACCTGGTGGCGCCCACAGATATGAGTGTGATTGTCCTAGGAGAAAGCGGAACAGGGAAGGAATACATCGCAAAAAGAATCCACCAAAAATCAAAACGCAATACCGGCCCTTTCGTCGCTATAGATTGTGGCGCTTTGTCCAAGGATTTGGCGGGAAGTGAGCTTTTTGGCCACGTAAAAGGTGCTTTTACGGGAGCCTCAGACAACAAAACAGGGCACTTCGAAAGTGCCAAAGGGGGCACTATTTTTCTTGATGAAATAGGAAATCTAAGCTATGAGGTCCAAATCAAGCTTTTGAGAGCGATTCAGGAACGTAAAATCCGCAAGATTGGGGGAAATAAAGATATTGATATTGACGTCAGGATCATCGTGGCCACGAATGAAGATCTGGCAGTCAGTGCCAAAAATGGAGAGTTTAGAGAGGATCTTTACCATAGACTCAATGAATTCAGCATGGAGGCCAGCCCTTTGAGAGACCGCAAAGAGGACCTATTCCGCTTTGCAGACCTTTTTCTTCATGCCAGTAACAAAAGCTTAGAGAAAAATGTAACCGGCTTTAGCCCCGAGGTAAAGAACATCTTTATGAATTACAGCTGGCCCGGAAACCTGCGTGAGTTCAAAAATATTATTAAAAGAGCAGTTTTGCTCACCGGAGAAGGCGAAATTACCACTGAGGTAATTCCTTTTGATCTCAGCCTACCTGAAAATTCCGTTTCAGAAATCGGAGCTGCCAAGGATCTTAAATCTTCCTATGAAGAACAGGAACGTTCTTTGATCATCAAAACCCTGGAAGAAGTGAAATACAACAAATCCAAGGCCGCCAAAATCCTCGATATGGACAGAAAAACCCTCTACAACAAGTTGGAAAAGTACAGCATAGAATAAGTCTCTGCATCCAATTGTATAAACCCTCCAATTCAAATAAAATTTATTATTTGATGATCCGCCTATAAGATAGTCCAGTCCGTATGAAGTCAATTATCAGTTTTGTGATCAGGTATATACCCCGAAAGTACCTTCAGCTGGTCAGTCATTTTTTCCTCAGGATATTGGCTGTTTTCTACAGTGGCAAAAATGTGGTCTGCCCCGTCTGCTTACATTCTTTAAGAAAATTTCTGCCTTATGGGAGAAAGGCAAGAGAGAATGCCTTGTGCCCCCATTGTCTTGCTTTGGAACGTCACAGGCTGATGTGGCTCTTTTTGGAAAAAGAAACACCCTTCTTTACCAAGACGCTAAAGGTCCTGCACGTCGCTCCTGAACTTTGTTTTATCGATCGATTCGAAAGTCTGCCCAATTTGGAGTATATCACGGGAGATATTGAGTCGCCCTTGGCAAAAGTAAAGATGGATATCCATAAAATCCCGTTTGAGGACAATTCCTTCGATGTGGTATTCTGCAACCATGTGATGGAACACGTAGAGGATGACATCCTGGCCTGCAAAGAGATCAACCGGGTACTGAGGCCCGATGGTTGGGGAATTATCCAATCACCTGTATATTCACAAGCAACTACACTGGAGGATAAAGCGGTTACCGACCCGTCAGAAAGGGAGAGGGTATTTGGACAGCGCGATCACCTCCGGAAATACGGCCAGGATTATGCTCAAAGGTTAAGTACTTCAGGGCTGAAGGTAGTAGAAAATAAGTTTGTCAAAACCCTTGATCCGGGGACCATCAGAAAACATGGTTTAGCGCAGGATGAGGTGATTTTCTTTTGCACCAAAGGAATCAGCCTCTAAGCCCCTTAAGAAGGCCTTCCCAAGCGAGCCCGGCGCCATAAGAAAATAGCTGGCCATAAGAAGTTACGATTGCTATCAAGCCAACCGCTATAGATCTATTGTCAAAAGTCGCCGCAATCAAAATCCCAAGGGTCCAAATCCCAAAAATGACTGATCCCGCATAAAAAACCGCAGAACTGATAGGAGATAATAATGCCCATCCTATCCATGCTGTTGAAAAAACGAGGGGCAACAAGTGTACAAGCTTGACAGAACCAGGATGGTATCGACTGACATTAATCCGGTTCCTTCCAAAGGAAAAACTTTGTGACAAAAAGGACCTCAGGTTATTTCTCCTTTTGTGAAACACGAAGGCCTGCTCTACCAGTTGGAGTTTAAAGCCCATATCCTTAATCCGAATACTAAGTTCAATATCTTCTCCTTTATTGGGATCAACAAATCCTCCGGTGGATTGAAATACTTCAGGAGAAAAACCCATATTATATCCCCTAGCTTGGTACTTGGCAGGATCCTTCAATTTCCCCCGTATGCCTCCCGTGGTCAAAAGGGAAGTCATGCTAAAATTGAGGGCTTTTTGAAATGGAGAAAAGTCCTGTGCTGCGGCGTCAGGTCCTCCGTGCGCATCCAGCATTCTCAGTACCAACTCTTTCCGTAATGCAGAAAAATAATGCGGAGGAATGATGCAATCAGAATCAAATAAAACCAAATAATCGCCTTTGGCTCGCGTCATCCCAAAGTTGCGGGCAAATCCTTGCCCCCGATTTTCTTGATAATAATAATCGACCGTTAGCTTAGTTTTATAAGCTTCGACAATTTCCCTACAGGTAATCTCTGAACCATCCTCAATGATTATTACTTCCAAATGCGCATAATCCTGGCAAACAAGGCTATCCAGGAGTTCCTTTATTTCCGTAGGCCTGTTATAGACAGGTACAATTATGGAGAAAAGCATCAAGAAGTGAAATTTATTTCCTCATCAATATTGTAGTCTGTTTTTCTGGAGCTGTTAGAAGTCATCATTTCTGCCAAAAATCCGGTCAAAAACAACTGGGCGCCAACGATGACCGCAGCAATAGCAAGAAAAAACAAGGGTTGATCCGTAATCTCCCTTACCGCTATCCCCTTTCTTAATCCGTTTATTTTCTCAAAAATCAGCCAGAATGTAATCAAGAATCCAGAAAAGAAAGAGACAGAACCCAAGGAACCGAAAAAGTGCATGGGATTTTTCTTGTATCTATTGACAAAAGACACTGATATCAGATCCAAAAAGCCGTTGACAAAGCGTTCGATGCCAAATTTGGTGTAACCGTATTTCCTGGCTCGGTGTTCCACCACCTTCTCGCCGATTTTTCCAAATCCATTCCATTTGGCTATTAAGGGGATATAGCGGTGCATTTCGCCGTAGATATGGATATTCTTCACTACTTTGCTTCTATAAGCCTTCAATCCACAGTTGAAATCGTGCAGCTTGATCCCTGAAATCCATCGGGTAAATCCATTGAAAAAACGGGAAGGAATGGTTTTGGTAATCGGGTCATGACGTCTCTTCTTCCACCCCGAAACAATATCAAAATTCTCTTTTGTGACCATGTCATACAAAGCTGGAATCTCGTCTGGGCTATCCTGCAAATCAGCGTCCATGGTGATTACCACCTCGCCCTTAGCTTTGTTAAAACCAATGTCAAGTGCAGCTGATTTACCGTAATTTCGGGTAAATCCAACCGCCTTAATATGCCCGTTGGACTTTGAAAGCCCCTTAATTACATTCCAGGATGAATCTGTACTCCCATCATTGACGAAAATCAGTTCATAAGAATAGCCGTTTTCCGACATAACGCGACTTATCCATTGCGATAGTTCCGGAAGGGATTCTTCTTCATTAAAAACAGGGACAACAATAGAAATATCAACCATTCCTAATAATCAAGAGACTTGTCCTTTTTCTTAATGATGGCACCCAGAATTAGCGATACAACAGCATAAAAGATGACCATAAAACCTGCACCCTTCAACATTCCCAGGGGCGTATATCCATCGAGAATTCCATTTTTAATCTCGTCCATCTGCTCAGAAGGCAAATCTCCTGCCCCAAAAGAATCCATTATCTTCAATGTGTTTTCCAGACCTACATCAGCCATTTTCTCGCCTAGGGTAGGATCCACCACCATAAACAACAACATATTTCCTAAAGTGGTTATTGCCAACATAATCAGGAGTGAAAAGAAAGAAAATTGAAATGCGGTCCCAAAATTCATAAAACCTCCCAACTCCTTTCGGTATTCCGTCCCAAAATAGATGACAAGGCCACAGTATATTACCAAAGTAGCTATTCCCAACCAAGCCGCGCCCAACAATTTGTAATCAATGAAATAGCAGACGAAAGAAAAGGCTGTCAAAAATAATCCTGTAATAAGGCCGGCTTTGAGTGCTGCCTGAAATGGTGTTTGGTGATGTTCCATGGATTTTAGGTTTTAGAGTTTTTAAGAATGATGGAAATTATTATGGAGAAAAAAAGTCCGGGGATGACCTTTCGCAAAAAATCATTGAAAGCTACATCGAATATAGTCATATGTGAAATATTATTAAATGTTGTATCATAGGACGCCTCGTCAAGCTGCTCTATGATCTCATTTTTCTTCCCTTCTAAAAAAGCCAAATTGGATAGTTTATATTCCTCAAATATCACCGGGTCTATGTGCAGGAATATAAATATAGCGATCGCAGAGATTAAAGCCAAAATAGAATAAACAAAAAAACCCACTGTCATTCCCTGACCAAAAGCCAATTCGCCTCCGTTCACACCGTCTTTAAAGTTTTTTATCCCGAAAAATACAAAAACGGGAATAAGTATATAACCGATCATCTCCGTAAAACTTACCGGCTCTTTTCCCAATATATACAAAAGCAAAAATCCCAGTGTACAACACACACCTCCAAGCATCCCAAACCAATACGCCGCCTTATAATATTTATCCATTTACTGCTTCAAATTTACCCTTGTTGATGACATATTTCACCCTTCCCTGTACAACTGAATTAAACCAGGGAGAATTTTGGGATAAGGAAGTATTGGACTTGCGGTCATAAAGCCATTGCTCATGAGGATCAAACACGGTAAGTGAAGACAAGGGTAAATCATCCTTCCTTAACACTTTAGCCGGGCCCCTGGTAATCTTACTGATCAAAAGAGGCCATCCCAATTCTGGTTCTAATTGGATTAGACCGCTCAAAAAGGTGGACAAACCTGCCATCCCAAAAGAAGCCAAGTCAAATTCCATATGCTTTGAATCGAGATCCTGGGGCTGGTGGTTGGACACTATCGCATCTATAGTCCCGTCCTTTAGTCCCTTTAATAGTTCTTCTCTGTCCTCTTTTCCCCTAAAAGGAGGCATTACCTTTAAATCGGTATTGAAGTCGTGGAGATCTTCATCGAGAAACAACAACTGGTACAATGATACATCAGAGGTAACTTGTAAGCCCTCCGTTTTTGCCTTACGGATTGCTCTCACTGTCCCGGCCGTGCTTACCGTTTGGAAATGGATTGAACCTCCTGTATATTTCAGTATTTCAATGTTCTTTTGAACCGCTATTTCCTCTGCCAGAGAGGGAATTCCCTTCAGCCCTGCCATGGTAGAAGTCAGGCCCTCATGCATGTGGCCGAAGATCGATAACAAGGGATCGTAAGCATGGTCAAATAAAATCCCATCGAATTTTTGAAGGTATTGAAGTATCTTGACCATTCGATCGGAATTGGACAAGGGAACAGTACCCTCACCAAATACACGAACCCCTTGGTGATGGATGTCAAGTATTTCGGTAAGATCCTCTCCTTTTGTATCTAAGGTCACCGCCCCTTGCACGTGAACGGTAGTGAAAAAATCTTTCACCTTGCTTTTGATGAATTCTACTGCGCTCTTAGTTTGGATAACTGGAGCCGTATTTGGTAGAATAACCGCTTCAGAAAACCCGCTACTTTTCAGGGTGTCTCCCAGACTTAACAGAGTCTCCTTATGTTCGAAGCCAGGTTCTCCCACAAAACACCTTAAGTCAATCCAGCCGCTCGACCCCAGCAAGCCAGTGCAATCTATTACCTGCAGGTCTTCATCTGACTCCGTTCCTGTAGCTTCACGGATTTCATTGCCGTCATAAAAATAATCCAAGGCATCATGCACTTGATCATCTATTAATCTTAAAGACTTTAATAAAATGGACATAGTGAAATTAATTTGTGCAAAACTGCAATAATAATCTTTAAAAATAAACTTTGAACGCCTCAAACTTAGGTATTGTACAAAGATAAATAACAAGCATCCAAACCAGCTTTAAGGCTACTAGAAGGAGCAGGTAGGGTTTCTTTTATTCCCATACCACATGCATGGATTTCCCAAATTAGTGAGCGGCACCGCTAAAGGCAATCATTAGTGGTATCCATTTGTTTTTTCTAGGACCCATGGAACAATTAATATCGCCAACCAGGGGTTGGACTACTTATAAATAGAGGTATGGTTGATCTTTTGAGGGCAAGACAGCGAGTAAGTTGAGAGGAAGATCAGAATATTTGGCAAAAAAAAAGGCCCGCCATAAAGGCGGGCCGTATAATGGCTCGGGCGGCGACCTACTCTCCCGGGTGTGACCCCAGTACCATCGGCGCGGCAGGGCTTAACTTCTCTGTTCGGGATGGGAAGA